>BNJS01002795.1_pt1:0-672500 | contig 996804 bp, 1032 predicted proteins | sample 8540461 | NCBI WGS metagenome assembly BNJS01 (sample SAMD00202454, study PRJDB9452) | human saliva metagenome | isolation source: human saliva | place: Japan
AAAAGAAAAATAAAAACGAATAAACTCCCTTATAGATTCACCGATCCATAAGGGAGTTTTTATCATAGTCTTAACGAACTGATGGTAGCAAGATCTTTGGTAACAATAGCGGTATCAAATCTCACCTCAAATAGAATCAGCGATTCACCTGCGTAATCTATTGTCTTTTTATAATCTGGAACCTTTGCAATGAAATGTTCTGCCATATCAAATATAGTTTTCGAACTTCTTTTTGCGAGACCTTTGGCTTTGACATGCTGGTTTCCAGTGTGAGGAATAGTGGTAAAGGCAATCGAAGGATTTTCTTCTATTTCCTTGACTTTATCATTATCTTTAAAGGACGAAAAATAAAGAATGTTTATCACTAGGGTCGAAATAGAAATTAACGATTCTACATTAGGAATGTTACTTACAGAAGTTGACAAGGCCATTTCTGTTTGTTCTGCCATTATTCTCAAAAATTCTGTTTTTCGTGTTCATTTTCAAAGCCTCATTTTCCTTAGATTAATTATATCTGAAAGCCTATAAAATGTCAGTAGAGAAAATGAAAGCAAAGTGTTTCTTTGAGATTAAAACAGATTGAAAGCAAGTCATATCTATAGTACAATGAAAATATAAATGTTTGAAAAATTAATTTAGAAAGGAAAACAGAATGCACGAAACACATTCTCTCCGTGAGCGATTCCTTGTTTTCTTCAAGATTTTTGTGCCCATACTGATTTATCAGTTTGCCAACTTCTCGGCAGCCTTTGTGGACACTACCATGACTGGTCAATACGATACCCTACACTTGGCGGGGGTAGCCATGGCAACGAGTTTATGGAGTCCTTTTTTCACCTTTTTAACAGGTATCGTCTCTGCCCTAGTTCCTATTATCGGACACCATCTAGGGGCAGGTCGCAAGGACCGAGTGGCACCTGATTTTTATCAATTTCTTTATATGACTTTGGGCCTATCACTTATCCTTTTCGCCCTCGTTTTTCTAGGGAGCACCCTTGGTTTTGAATCATTTAGGTTTTGGAGCCCTTTGGTCAGAAAGGTTGCCCTTGGTTACCTACGCTTTTTGAGTCTTGGGATTATTCCCCTTCTGCTCTTTAGCGTGATTCGCTCCTTCCTTGATGCTCTTGGCCTCACGCGCCTTTCCATGTATCTCATGCTTTTGCTCCTACCTCTCAACGGTTTCTTCAATTTCCTCCTCATCTATGGCATTGCTGGTTTACCAGAGTTAGGGGGAGCTGGAGCTGGGCTTGGAACTTCATTGGCTTACTGGGCCCTTCTCCTTATTTCCATCGCGGTTATCAGAAAGCATAAAAAAATTAAGCCCTACCACATTGAAAAGGTTCAACCCCTTGATAAAGCAGCTCTGCTTGACGCCCTTAAACTGGGCTTCCCTATTGGTGGTACGGTCTTTGCAGAGGTTGCTATCTTCTCAGGTGTCGGTCTGGTTATGTCTAAGTATCCGTCCCTAGTGATTGCCAGTCACCAGGCAGCCATGAATTTCTCAAATCTCATGTATGCCTTTCCTCTCAGCATTTCCAGTGCCATGGCTATCATTATTTCCTATGAATTTGGGGCTAAACGCATGGATGCGATCAAGAGCTACAGCAAGCTGGGACGGTTGACAGCCCTTGGATTTTCTATCTTTACCTTGATTTTCCTCTACTTCTTGCGCTATGATTTGGCTGAACTTTATGGTCATGAACCTGAATTTTTGAGGATGACAGCCATTTTCATGACCTATAGCCTCTTCTTTCAAGTGGCAGATGTCTTTGCGGCTCCGCTTCAAGGAATCCTCCGTGGCTATAAAGATACCAAGGTGCCTTTTTATCTCGGTGTCCTAGCCTACTGGGGTATCACCTTCCCAGTCGGCTTCCTTCTTGAAAAAGTCACTGGACTTGGTCCCTATAGTTACTGGATTGGCCTGATTGCCAGTCTTATCGTCAGTGGTCTCTGTTACCAATGGCGCTTAAATAGAATCGTTAAACGTTACGAATCACATCCTTGATATACCTGAAGCAGTCTCATCAGACTGCTTTTTCTCTGCTCAAATCTTAAAGCCTCCTGCATATTGAAAACAGATTAACTGTTATCAATACACAGAAAACTTCTTTTTATGAGTGATACTTTAAATTCAGACTCACCTGACATATCGCCAAACTGGATTAATTAATGAAAACATAGATGTTTAATATTGAAAAAGGTCGCTTCTTTATCCTGAATGGTTAGGTCACATATTATGTTAGTTTTAAAAGGCTTTTATCTTATATACATCTTCTTTTGTCACATAAAAAGAGGTTGGGGCCAAGGGTCACCAACCTCTCTTTTAGCTTTTACTAATTCCTTCAGAATACCTAATCAGTCCACTTGATCAAGCAAGTAAGCATAGCCCTCTTTTGCCATGTCAGCTTTAGGTACAAATCGTGTCGCTACCCCATTGATACAGTAGCGTAAACCTCCCTTGTCACTTGGCCCATCTGGAAAGACATGCCCAAGATGAGAATCTCCTACACGACTACGAACCTCAATACGATCCATATTGTGAGAATGGTCTTCCTTGTAATTGGCTACCTCGGGGTTTATAGGGCGAGAGAAACTTGGCCAGCCACAGGCTGAATCAAACTTGTCCTTGGATGAAAAGAGAGGCTCACCGGTCACTACATCAACATAAATACCTGGTTCAAACTGATTCCAAAGTGGACTCGTAAAGGCCCGTTCTGTTCCATTCTCCTGAGTCACAGCGTAGGCTTCTGGACTCAAACTTTCCTTAAGCTCCTCCCGATTCGGCTTGTGATAAGTACTGGCATCAATGACAGGATTAGCTGCCTGATTGACATTGATATGACAGTAGCCATTCGGATTTTTCTTGAGATAATTTTGATGGTAATCCTCAGCAGGAATAAAGTGCTCCAGGGGCAACAATTCAACCGCTAAAGGCTGACCGTATTGCTCAGTCATTTCTTGGAAACCTGCTCGATGATTGGCAAGTCATTTACATCAGTATAGTAAACACCCGTACGGTACTGAGTTCCCACATCATTGCCCTGTTTGTTTTTACTCATAGGATTGATGATACGGAAGAAATGAAGCAGAATCTCTCGCAACGACACCTTGCTAGCATCATAGGTCACCTGAACAGTCTCAGCGTGACCCGTCTGACCGATAAGCTCATAGCGAGTCGTCTCACTACGACCATTAGCATAACCCGAAACCGCATCAAGCACACCAGGCACACGAGAGAAATACTCTTCCACACCCCAGAAACAACCACCTGCAAGATAGATCATATGAATATTTAGATTTGACATTTTTAACACTCCCTTCAATAGATACTTTCATCTCCACGACTTAAGTGTAACGCTTTTGAGAAGATTTCGCACTTATAGTGACTTGGGGACACAAAAAAACCACCACATTGTGATAGGTTTTTATTTTTATTCCATTTCGAAGCTTTCGCTCTTAATCTTATCTGGTAAGACAAGAGATAGAAGGATGAGCAAGATGGCCGGAATTAACCATGGCAGTGATGCTCCTGATAATGGAAGGAAGTTAATAATCGCATTAAGTCCTGCAAGTTTGAACTGGCTACCAATTACACTAAGCAAAGCGATAAGTGTCACTACACCAACTGTAATTTGCATACCAGGTTTAGACAAGGCCACAAACTTATTAGCAATCACAATCATAACAATTGTGATTGTAATTGGGTATAAAATCAACAGTACTGGTACTGAGAAAGCAATGATATTATTAAGTCCCAAATTGGCAATCGCAAATCCAATAAGAGTGAAGACAATAGCATAGGTTTTGTATGAGACTTGTGGGAAGGCCTTATTAAAGAACTCACCGGTCGCCACAATCAATCCTGCTGTTGTCGTAAAGCACGTCACTGTTACCATAACTGCTAGGAAAATCTGTGACATGGGACCAAAGATAGCCTGTGTTGCACTCGATAGAACTGCTGCTCCAAGGTTAGCACCTTCTCCCAAAGTTGATGTATCAAGTGGGAAATGGTTACCCAAGAATGCTAGACCTAAGTATAAACCTGAGAACATCAATCCAACCAAAATACCTACAACCCAAATGGTTGAGATGTACTCTTTTTTAGATTTAAAGCCTAATTGATTGAGGGTTACTACCGCCACCACACTAAAGGCTACCGAAGCTAAGGCATCTAAAGTATTGTACCCTTCCAAGAAACCATTACCAAAAGCTGAGGCTTTATAAGCTTCTGTTGCAGTATGTGTGCTATGACCACCATATTTAAAGGCACCAACTACAATCAAAATAATGATTAATAGAGCAAAAATAGGTGTCAGGATTCGACCAATACTATCTAAAATCTTAGAAGGATTCATTGCAATCCATAAAGCCAAAGCAAAATAAACCGCTGTGAAGGCAAGTAACCATAGACTAGTATGACTATTACCAAGCATTGGTGCAATACCAATTGAAAAAGCTGTCGCTGCTGTCCTTGGAATAGCAAAGAATGGTCCAATAGACAAGTAAAGCACTGCCAAGTATAACAAGGCAAACTTAGGTGAGATTTTTTGAGAAATCTCGTGAATATACCCCTTCGGATTTAAAGTCCCAATAATAAGTGTTAGAATTGCAATTCCGACACCAGATAGGACAAACCCTGCAATCGCAGGCCAAAAATGACCTCCAGATTCAAAGCCTAGCTGAGGAGGAAAGGTCAGGTTTCCCGCTCCGAAAGAAACATACCAAACAGCAAAAAAGGGCTGTAAGGCCTCCTTTTTAACATAAGTTTCTCCAATCTAAAACAAACAAGACATCATCTCCCAAAAAGATAACTTGTTTATTACTATTTTAATCAACTTATTTAGTATGACATGATTAGTTTGGAACTTCAAGCTATTGAAACGTATTAGGAAAGGTTTTTAAAATTGCAAATTTTTCTGTATCATTATACGACTAGACAAGAGTCTTATCTCGTCTAGTTTGATAGTTTAGTTAAGGGTGACTCACAATCAGTTCAAGGTCTCCCTTAATTTGCCATGCTTGAACATCGCTAGGAAGAATAAAGTGGCTTCCTTTTGCAATTGGGTATTCTTGACCATCGACTAGGAGGCTTCCTTGACCGTCAAGTACACTAAACAAACTGTAATCAGCAGTCTTTTCAAAATCAGCCTTACCTGAGATTTCCCATTTATAAACGGCGAAGAAATCACTAGCTACTAAGAGCGTTGATTTGAGGTCATCTACTTTTGTTGTGACTGGACGACTGTTGGCAGGTTCATCGATATTTAGGACATCGATAGATTTTTCAAGGTGGAGCTCACGCAAGTTTCCTTGGTCGTCTTTACGGTCAAAATCATAAACACGGTAGGTTGTGTCACTTGACTGTTGGGTTTCAAGAACTAAGATTCCTGCACCAATGGCATGCATGGTACCGCTTGGAACATAGAAGAAATCGCCTGCTTTAACTGGAACTTTTGTCAAGAGATTTTCCCAATCCTTACTTTCAATTTGCTGGCGTAATTCTTCTTTTGATTTGGCGTTATGACCGTAAATGATTTCAGCACCTGGTTCTGCAGCAATGATATACCAACATTCTGTTTTACCAAGCTCACCTTCATGCTCAAGTCCATAAGCATCATCTGGATGGACCTGAACCGAAAGCCAGTCATTGGCATCCAAAATCTTCGTCAAAAGTGGGAAGACAGGTTCCTGACGATTGCCAAACAATTCACGATGCTCTGCATAAAGCACATCTAAAGTTTGCCCAGCGTAACGACCATTTTTGACAGTAGACACACCATTTGGGTGAGCTGAGATAGCCCAGTACTCTCCAACATGGTCGCTTGGTATGTCATAGCCAAAGACATCACGTAAATGCGTACCACCCCAGATTTTTTCTTGCATAACAGATTGTAAAAACAATGGTTCAGACATAATTACTCCTTTTTCTAGGGAACGAGAGGCCTAAAAGTCTCTAGGAAAATTTCTACAATAGTGACCTTAACATAATAGATTCTCAGATAGATGTACTCTATAGGTGTAACTCTATCATATTAAAGTCAATAATCTTCTTATTTACCAAAATTTTAGGCGAGTTCTTATGATTGTTTACCTCAATTATAAGCATAATTTGTGAAAAATTCAACAAAGTCTTAAAGAAATCATAATATTTTTGGCTTAGTCGTCTTTAAGTTATCCCAGAATCTAAGTTACTTTTTAAAGTCTAGCTCACTCCCCATTTTTCTGGATGAACTTATTGAAATTAAAGACTTTTTATCCTATAATACTAGTGATACTGTGAAAGGAAATCTCTCAATGAAATTCTATTCCTACGACTATGTGCTAAGTCAGATTAGCCAACAAAACTGGGTTATGGTTGCCATTACTGCAGGACTTATTTTAGTGACCGGCGTATTTGCTTTTAAGGCCTTCAAAGAAAGCCATGATACTAAGTTTCGTGAACCTCTATTATTTCTATTTTAACCTTAGTTGCCGTGGTTCTAATTGCTATCAGTAATTTCCAAACTAATCAGACCAATGATAACCAGTTCCGAGCATCTCTTCACCTTATTGAATTCATCTCGAAACAATTAGACGTCAAGAAAGAGGATGTCTATGTCAATACTTCTACTACTACAGATGGTGCTATCCTCAAAGTAGGAAACAAGTACTATCGTGCCATCTCAGGTTCAGAACCTGACAGCTACTTGCTCGAACAAATAAAACTTTACAAGTCTGATGTTGAACTCGTGGAGGTTAAAAAATGACATCTTTTTATCTTACTGTTGCAATTAAACTAGCTTTGGGGCTTATTTCACTGGTCTTTGTTATCAATTTAACAGGTAAAGGAAACCTAGCACCTAGCTCAACTACTGACCAAGTACAGAACTTTGTTCTTGGTGCAATCATCGGTGGTACAATTTATAGTAGTACCGTTTCAATCCTCCAATATTTCGTGATTTTGATTATTTGGACGATTTTGATTTTACTTCTAAAATGGCTAATTACCAATATTCGCTTTATCAAACATTTGATTGACGGTAAACCAACTGTCATCATCAAACATGGTCAACTAGATCCTGAAGCTTGTCGCTCTAAAGGACTTTCAGCCTCTGATGTCGCTTTAAAATTACGTTCCCAAGGAATTTTTCAACTTAAAGAGGTTAAACGTGCAGTTATTGAACAGAACGGCCAATTGATTGTGGTTCGTGCGGGTGATGAAAATCCGAAATACCCAATTGTCACTGATGGCGTTGTTCAGTTAGAAATTCTTGACAGTATCGGAAATCTGAAGCATGGTTAAACGACGAACTTACTAAAATGGGATATGACAACATTTCAGATATCTTCATCGCTGAATACGATAAAGGAAACATTAATGTCGTGACTTATTAAACAAATCACTTGCATTACCGTTTAATATTGTCTACAATGGTCTCATCATAAAAAGGAGGTTCTACTATGGGAATCGAAGATAAATTGAATCACGCTAAAGGCGCTCTTAAAGAGGGGACTGGTAAACTGACTGGCGATAAAAAGACCGAAATCGAAGGTGCTGTTGAAAAAGTTGTATCTAAAGCAAAAGATAGCCTCGAAGACATTAGAGGTAGCGTTAGAAGGTGCGGTTGAAGGCCTTAAAAATAGCTTTAAAAATAATAAAAACTGTATCTGTTCATCAGATACTTTTTATGCTTTAAATGATAGAGCTAAAAGACAGTCCTGGAATACAGAAACCGTCAAATGATTTTTAAAACACTTAAACTATCTTTTAGCTCAAAATAAACATGTCAAAGTCGTGATAAGTCCAAAAACAATACCAGGAGCATTGGCTGCTGCAAGTGGTAAATCACGTTCTTTCTTGAAAAGACCATAATAAACCCAAAGGCTGCAGTTAATAGCTGCAACGAGGGTTGGATAAAGTTTCCTTTATGACCTGCCAAGTTGTCCATGATTTGTGGGACTAAGAAACATACATCAATACTGACATACATGTTGCTACCCAACCGACGATTTTCATTTGTTTGTCATTCATAGCCAAACTCCTTTATTAAAAATGCGAACGTATATTCATAATATCAAAACAATTGTATCCTAAAAACTAATGATTACAAGCTTTCAAAAACTTATATTTATTTTTATTCATCCTCATATAATCATGAAATGATATGAAAAGAACAGTAGTTTACTCCCGAAAGACAGATAACTACTGTTCTTTTTATCTTATTTTTGAGACTTTCCTTGACCTTTTAATGAAAACGATGTTGTCATGAGTACAGCCCCCAACGCGCCTAGTCCCAAGCTACTCACCTCGCCGATATTGGGTAGGCTTGATTTACTTGTTTTGGTCTGTTTGTGAACTTTTATCAGACTGGCTAGCCTTAGAGTTTTTATTTTATTTTTGAGCAAGCATTAGTTTGTAAAACTGATCTACCCAAGATTAAGCTAGCTACTAGGACTGCCCCCGCTTTTTCCCATTTTGATGATTTCTTAATGGCATACCATTCCTGTGTTTATTTGGTATGTTTGTATGTCATCTGTTAAACCTCCTACTTACTTTTGTGATGACTCTATTAAACACAAGAAACCTAAGATAAGACTTAAAGAGAAGTTAACCTTCCCTTAAAGTAAAAAAATCACCAAGATATTGAGAACTTTCAATCTCTAGGATAGACCACTCTAAATCCTTCTATAATGACTAGACTGACCTGACTAAAATTCAGTCCATCCCTATGCAACCATTTGCTAAAGAAGTTTTCATGAATATTTTGCCAGTAAGCTAGGCTTCGATTTTCTTCACTTTCTTTGTAAGCATGGTCAACGCTGACTTGTTTAAAAGGAAGAACCACAACTTTAGTTGTTTCAATAATACAAACGGTATTTTACTTGGGCAATGGGACCTAGCTAACCGCATATAAGGCAAAAGGTGAGCTAGTTACTGTCTTTTGTACCACCAAAACCAAATTGCGAGATAGTCTATCTCTACTCCAAATATCAAAAATGGTAGACCAAAAGGGCTCTACCATTTTCATCTTAATACTTAGAATGCTTGTAACCGTAAAAGGCATAAATAGCCGAACCAACTAGCACTGCTATGCCAAAGGCTAACCAGGTTTGCCAACTGTACTGACTCATAAATGATAGACATACAATAATCGAAAGGATTGGTAAGACTGGAACAAATGGAACCTTAAATTCACCCTTTTGTGGCAAGCCCTTGTCTTTACGAAGAATGATAAGAGCAATAGCCAAGAGGACCAAATAAGCCAAGGTCGCAATGTTAACCAAGGATGCCATATTAGCCAAGGAGAAAACACCTGCTGAGATGGCTGAAAGGATACCAGTCAAAAGTGTCGCATGATGTGGAACCTTATGGGTCTTTGAAACCTTTTGGAAAGTTTGTGGGAAAAATCCATCACGCGCCAAGCTATAAACCATGCGACTAAGGGCATAGGCCATGGAAATACATACGGTAATCAAGGTCATAATGGCAACTACCGATACATAATTGGCTGCCCATGGCACACCAATGTAACGAAGGGCATAAGCTACGGCATCGTCGACATTTAACTTCGTATAGTGGACAACTCCCGTCAAGACTAATGAAACAACTGCATAAAGTGAAGCGACGATAATCAAAGCGAGAACAATACCTCGAGGAACATTCTTTTGCGGTTCCTTAATCTCATCTACTGTCATAGAGATGGATTCAAATCCAAGAAAACCAAAGAACATGAGAGAAGCACCTGCTATAATCCCCGTCTTACCACCATAAATTTGACCAAAGCCAAATGGTGCAAAGTTAGCCCAGTTGTCTGGATTCAGATGGAAAAGACCAACCAGGATGAAAACCGCCAAGGCAGAGAACTTAAGCACCACTAGGAGTGAGTTCAAACGAAGAACTTGTTTAGAATCCATGAGGAGGAGAGCCGTTACAAGCACCAAAACCAAGACTGGCAATAGGTCAATATAGGTCCCCTGACCCGGATTAAAAGGGCCACTGATAGCCTTGGGGAGCTGTAGACCAAAGCTCGCCAAGAGCCCCTTGAGGTAGGCTCCCCAACCAGATGCAACACTAGACACGGCGTTCATGAAAACGATCATTGTAAGCCATCCGCCCATCCAAGCAGGGTACTCACCCCAAGAAGCATAGAGATAACCATAAACGCCACCGGCGGATGGATAGCGTGAGGCAAACTCAGCAAAGAAAATAGCCGACATACCCACACAAACGGCTGAAATCAAAACCGAAATAATCAGAGCTGGACCTGCCAAGGTTGATGCTGCGGTACCAGTAATGGTAAAGATACCGGTTCCGACCATGGCACCAATCCCCAAGAGGACGACATCCCTAAGGGTCAGATGCCGTTTCATCTCGGTTTGAGCCAAACCAACATCTTTTTTACGAAAAATACTCATTTTTATACTCCATTTTCTGAGAAATACCGCACTATTATACCATACTACAGGACAAAAATAGAGCTATTTCTGTGTTTTTATACCTCTATTAATAAAAAGCATATTCAAGATTAAGATTTCGTAACAAGTATTTTTCTAACGTGTAGCCTATATCTATCAAAAAACGACTGCTCAAAACTTTGCTTTAGTTGTCCATTATTCCTCAGTTTTTAAGTAAATTGGGATCATTTAAATTAGAAAACACTATAAAACTGAACAGAGTTTCAAAATCTCAAGCTCTAGCTTTCATTTTAGAATTTATCTACTAACTGGTCTTAGAAGAGAAAAATAACAAGATTTCTCAATCCTGCTACTTTTTGTCTTATCATTTTGATAATGTTTAGTCATAGTACAGCCAATCGTCAAGATTAACCGACTAAATTAAAGTGATTATTTGTCACCAAAAACTTTGAAACGACCCTCTGTTTGGATGTCTTTATCTCCTGCTGGTGCAACGATTTGGCCAAATGGTGCTTGAGCACGGAGTTTCCAGTTAGCTGGAATGTCGTATTTTTCAGCTAATTGTGCATCAACAAGTGGGTTGTAGTGTTGTACGTTCATGCCGATATTCTTCTCAGCCAAGGCCAACCATGTCGCATAAAGGGCGATTCCATGACCTTGCTCTGACCAAATTGGGAAGTTTTCAGCGTAAAGTGGGAATTGCTCTTGAAGGCCTGTCACTACTTCTTGGTCTTCGTAGAAAAGGATTGTTCCCTTAGCTTGAGCAAAACCTGCCAAACGTTCTTTTGTTCCCTCAAAAGCTTCTTTTGGCGTTACTTTTTCAAGCTCTGAATAAGCGATTTCATTCCAGAAAGCATCTGATTCTTCATCCAGCAAGATCACCACACGTGATGTTTGTGAGTTGAAGGCTGTAGGTGTGTTAAGGACAGCTCCTTGAATGGTCTCAATCAATTCTTGGTTAGAGAGTTCAAGGTCTTTTCCTAAAGCATAGATTGAACGGCGTTTTGTTTGTAAGTCTGTAAAGTAGGTCATAGTTATTCTCTTTCTTTATGATAAATGTTAATTATTAAACTTGTTAAGCTATTTTGTAATAACATTGATTACAATAACCATTATAGCTGTTTTAAATGTAATGTCAATAGTTACGACCAAAAAATCACTAATTATTACTATTTTTTCTTACTCGTGTCAAAATACCATCCTTATCCTCAACTGTTAACTCATTAGAAGATGACCATTTGACCTTGGCTCCACGATTGTTAGCACGTTCTGCTATGCCAATCATGTCGTCCTTGTTTGCCACTTCAACCACGTAGTAAGCAAGACCCGGCATATCTATATCACGTTTGAACAAGTTTTTTCCCCCCCACTCGTTGACCGCAAGGTGATGGTGGTAATCACCTGAAGCAATCCAACTAGCACTTGGAATGCTAAACTTATCTTCTAGCTCCAAAACATCCTGATAGAAAGCCGTTGCTAGCTTACTATCTTTGACCGATAAATGAATATGCCCCATGCGAGTATCCTTAGCTATCACAAAAGGCTCAACCTTTCGTCCCATCTCGTAAATTTCTTGAGCTGATAGTTCTTCTGTGACACCAACGATGCGACCATCCTCACGAATATCCCATTCAGCAACAGGCTTGTCTCTATAAAGCTCAATACCATTGCCCTCAAGGTCTTCCAAATAAAAGGCTTCACTATAACCGTGGTCAGCTGCACCGACAAATGGATAGTCCAGCTCAGCAATATGTTTGAAAACATCTGCTAAATCTTCGCGAGACGGCAACAAAATCGCCATATGGTAGAGACCATAACTGGACTTGACCGCTTCCTCACGATTGGTCTGAATCAGATGGACCAAAGGCTTGTTTCCAGCCCTAAAACAACTTCTGTTTCCGTTTGGGTTAGAAGTTCAAGTCCTATAATCTGTGTATAAAAGGCCGCCTGACCAGCCAAGTCCTTTACATTTAGTACCGTCTCTGCTAAATAAATCTTACTATTGTAGTCGTATGTCATATGATTTCCCCCTTTGTTGTAATTATATGAATTACATTTTAACTTTTCTATTATCACGTCAATCATTACAACCTGAATCATAACCACCCGTCCCAACGGGTGGTTTTCGATCAAGAGCTATAAGCCGCATACCAGCCAGCGCCTAAGACGCTGGCTTTCACTGTTCAAGCCTTGTTGCTTTTGACTCGTCACAAGCCTCTCAAAGAGGCATTCGCATTGCTTACCATTATCCCTGAAGGGATTTTCATATTCTTTTACGCTTAATTTGTCCAAAGCGATATCATGCTTCTCTTGTTCCTGAATATATTTCTTAATTGTGGCTTCATTAAGTCCTACCATACTTACATAATAACCTTCTGCCTCAAAAATGTCTGTTTCCAAATTTATATTTTTAAATTGGCGTGTTTATCAAACATCATTAAGGCACTTTTACCTTTTTAAATATCCCATAAAAACTAGCTACACTCATTCGTGGTGGTATACTTACTAGCATATGAACATGATCTGGCATTAAGTGGCCTTCTATTATTTCAACGCCTTTATATTGGCATAGCCTATGAAAAAAATCTCCCAGACTACTCCTATATTGATTATAGATTATTTTTCGTCTATACTTAGGTGTAAATACAATGTGGTACTTACACATCCATTTTGTATGTGATAAACTGTGAGCTTTTTTGCCATAGTCTTAACTCCTTTCGTTTTACAATTGGCTTGAACACCTATATTGTAACTCGTTTGGAGTTTTTTTGTTATGACGGTATAACCTTCGATGCGCACCCGCATAGCGGGTGGTTTATTTGTTTCGCACCTTTGGAGCGAAACGGACTTAAAGTCACATAATTAAAAAGAAACCGAAAAACTTTCGATTTCTTATACTTTAAAATCTAAAAATCAAGCTCCAACTTCTTTCCAGTTGGCCTTAGTATCCTTTAAAATACCAGCCAAAGTTTTCTTTTCGAGTTCTTTTTCCATTGCCATTTGAACGTCTTCTAGGCTCTGATCCAAAATTCCATGGATAGTACGTCCTATTGGACACGCTGGATTAGGATTGTCATGAAAACTAAAGAGTTGGCCACTTGGACCGATGCTATCCACCGCACGATAAACCTGTCAAAGGTTAATCTCCTCTGGTGTCTTGGCTAATGTGGCTCCTCCACTTCCCCTTTGAACTGAAATCAAGTCTGCTTTCTTCAGTTGCGACATGGTTTTACGGATTATAACTGGATTGACACTCACACTCTCTGCCATTAAACTCACTGGTTAGCTTAGTTTTCATTTCCCTATTTTGTGCTATAAGGGTCAAAATATGGACAGCAATGGTAAAGGACTTGGAATTTGCATATCAAGAACCTCTCGTTAATCTTTTTCTTTTCAATCAATTATAACAAAACCAACGTTGTAAAACAAGGAGTTACAACGATTCAAAAAGTTAGTCTTACACTAAAAAATAGAGCCATCGTAAACTCTATCCTTTTGTATTTGATAATAAGTAACTAGACTAATAATAGTATTCTATCCTATTGAGGCTCTAGTTTGGTCTTTTGTTTCTTACGGACCCCTTGCCCCTCAATATGCTGTTTGACCAGATCCACAACTTCATCATTGGTTGGTAAGTCCGAGTGCTGAGCATCTTCACCTGTAACAGTGATTTCAGTATAACTTTTTGCCTGATTCTGATAGATATACTTCCCAGCAGACACACTAGCATCAGGAACCAGCTCATCCGAATCATAGGTAATGGTTCCAGCTACCGAATAGACATGCAGGGTAGACGGAATATTCTCCTTGGCAGCTATAAAGTCTGCTAGCATGACTGATTTATTTTTGATAGTGGTTTCAGTGAAATTATAGGGCGTTCCGATAGTCATCAAAGAATTTATCTTGACATCGTAGTCGCTAAGATAATTTTCAATAAAAGCCGTATAAATCAATCCTCCATTTGAATGTGCCAACCCTTTAAAATTATTGAAATTGTATTTATTCTGCAAGGCTTCAAAGGCGTGGTTCATCATCTTAGCTTGTTTTTTGATATTGCTATAGCCGTCGTTATTGTTTTCAAAAGCCGATAACAATAATAGGTTCGTTGTCCTTAGCTTTGATTTTGCCCTCAAAGGTGATACGCCCATTATTCCAAACCTTAACCTTGAGGAGGCTATGCTTGACACCACGACGGTCTTGATTAAGCTTACGTACTAGGCCATCAAATCTATTTTCCGTAGCGGAGCTCCCTGGAATCATGATAATGGGAGACAATTTTGAATTATAGAAAGTCTCTATTTCCTTGGCATTTTTCTTAGTCCAACTATAGGATGGGACGGCTAGCCCAATAAGAAAGAGAGCAACAAGGATAAAGACCAACTTAGTTTTTTTATTTAGTTTCAAGGCTTTCTCCTTCCTCTTTTAGACCGTGTTGTACCTTATTAGACAAACGCACAAATGGTATAAAGATAAGAATGTCAACTGCAAAACAGAGGAGACTAATTGCTAGAGCTCGTAAACTACCCCCAGTTCCGATAAAGGCGTAAAAAAGACTTGGTGTGCCATCTGGAACTGGATAAACCGCAGCTGGCATAAGATGAATAGCCAAGGCCACCGCAGCAATACTCATATTGATCATAGGTGCCAGTAGGAAAGGAACCAGATAAACTAAATTTAAGCAAGACTGGTATCCCCACCATAAATGGAGCCCCATTATTAAAGAGACTAGGAAAGACACTTAGAAGACTCACCTTCTTATCCTTATAACTGGTTGATGCTAAAAGCAGAGCCACCAAGAGGGCTAGCCCTGAGCCAATGCCAGCAACCAAGCCATAACTATGATAAAGATTTGTTAGTGTGTAAAGGTGGGGAAGCCCAGTCGTCGTATGATGGGAAACAGCATAGGTCAGATTTTCCAAGGCAAAACTATCCTCGGCAATGGAATTTAGGGCAAAAGCCTGACTATTACCAATCCAAGCAAAAAAAGTGTTCAAAAGTCCCATCATAAAGGTTAAGAACAAATGATTATCAGTTACAGTAAAGGTAGAGGTAACCTGCCTAATCGTTTGAAAAACATTAGCCTGCTCTCCAATCACAAAGAGAATGTTAAGTCCAATAGCTAAAATGAGTGATAAAAAAATGGGACGGACGGTCTTTGGTTGATAAATATAGTCCTTGTCCACAATCTGATGATCACTAGCTCTTGAAAAGCGAAAAATCTGTCCAACCAGATACCCCACAAAGATAGCCAACATAATGTTGATTGAAGCCGGTAAATTGATGCGAGTCAAAACACCATCGTTTAGCGGTGACAGCAACAGCTCCTGCGATCCTATAATTAAGCTAACCAAAAGGGATGTCACACCAGCTGTACCAGTACTTCTACCATAGTGACCAGCTGTGTATTTTCCTGCAAAGTAGGTTGATAAGGGACCAGCTAAGCCACCGAGAAAGTTGGAAAGATTAATGAGCACCTGACCAGTTATCTTAAAGGCCGGTAACCAGTCAGAAACTAAAAACAGCTGATTGACATAGCCAAGCTCTGAAAATACCGATAGTGAAATCACCCGAATAATTCCTGAAAACAGGAAAAAGGGAAAGAGCGAAACCAAGGTTTTCTGCGTAATTTGGACGAAGCCTCGCTCACGAAACCAGAGAAACCTCTGGACCAAATAGTTTGTCATAAAAGACTCCTAGTAAAAGGCAAAATAAACTTTACATTCAACGTTTTTCTTCATTATAACACAAAGAGAGAGGCCTTACCTTAATCCTGGGTTACAGCACACACTATCAGACTTTAATCCCCGTCATTTTCATGATTTCTTGAAAAATTTAAGAAACATTTGAGAATTTCTTGATGTTTATTTGATGACTTTATACTACAATAAAGATAAAAAGAAAGCGAGTATCAAACAAGCAAAAGGAGGCTTATCATGAAAAAGGTACTTGAGGTCAGACATCTGACTAAACGTTACGGCCAACACCTAGCACTTGACAATGTAAACCTGACCTTAGAAAAGGGTGAGGTCTATGGCCTTATCGGAAGAAACGGGGCAGGTAAGACAACACTGATTAAAGTCATCACAAAACTCATACGCCTAGCCAAGGCAGTGTTTCCCTCTTCCACTCTACCTCCAAATCAGAGTGGACTCACGCACTGAAACGTGTTGGTTCTGTGATTGAAACACCAGTTGCCCTGAATCATCTCAATGCACGTCAAAACCTACGTTACTACTGCAAGATTCATCACGTTCCAAATCCTGACAATGTCATTGATGAAATCTTGATACAGTTGGACTTGGACACACTGTGATTTCGTAGTTTCTCACTGGGTATGAAGCAACGTCTAGGTATCGCTATTGCACTGATTGCAAAACCAGACCTGCTCATTTTTAGATGAACCGATTAATGGTCTCGACCCAGTTGCTGTCAAAGAATTCCGCCGAAATGATTAAAAATTGAGCGAAAGAAGGTATGACAGTTTCTCATCTCTGGCCATGCTCTTGTCTGAACTCTATCAAGTTTTCAACCCGCTGGCGTGACTGATCGCGGTCAAATCATCCAGTGAAATCACTAAGGACAATTCGAACATCTCAGCGAAGACTATATCGTTCTTAAAACTAACCAATTGGCCCCTAGCTGAGTCGCGTTTCTCCGAGACCAACTCCATCAACACTTCAAAGTGGTTTAACGGCGACAATGAAATTCATATTTTTTGACCAAATCCCATGTTATAAAAGGCAATTGTCAAGAGCTGGATTAAACAAAGTTGAGATCGAGTGAAATTTACTACAAACGTCAAGAGCTTGACTTCACCCCACTAGCCTAGTAGTTCAGAAAGGAGGTAGAAGCCATGTTAACACTATTCACGCCGATTTCTATCGACTCTTCCGTTCTAAAAGGTTTTGGATTTCTGAAATTATCCTAGCCCTAAACATTATTTCTGGTGTCCTATTGGGAGGCACAGGTCATGTAGGGCTGTAGAAACTGGGAGCAAAAACCAAGCCGTTAAAAGCGCCTCTTCGTGGACTGGTGTCGGATCACTGATTAATTACTCTAGTAGTATCTCCATGACAGTCCTCTTCACTTTGGTGTGTGTCTCTATCAGTTTTGGGTGTTGATTTGCTTTACAAAATTGTACAAGAATAATCTCACCTCCGGCATTTCACGGGCGGATTCTTCTTCTTAAGGGCAACACGTCATTGTAGCTATCACTTTGGGACAACTCCTCTTGTCTTTACGGCCTTTTGCTGTTCTAGGCACTCTTTGCACGGTCTTGGAACTCTACCCAGATCACTTTGTTGAAACTTTGCCTTAACTTTTCCTTCTCCAATTCTTGTGTAATCTAGCTTGGGTAAGTCTGACCACGGTTGCCCTCTACCTCACACATTCTATCGTGACAACCTTTGTGACTTACACCCTTGGTTTAGTAGCTTTAACAGTACCAGCAGCAATCTTCCCTAAAGTAGAAATTTTGAAATACTTGTCACTCAACTTTAATTACGGCATGACTGCAGATAAAACTATCATCCAAAATACTGCAATCGTGGCAGTAGGATTTATCCTAGCATTCACAGCTTTGGGCTTGATTACTTTTGAAAAACAAGATTTATGAGAACAAAAATAACATCGTGCACGCTCGATGTTATTTTGATTTCGTATATCATTCGTTGATTTTCACAAATGCTTTATTTGAGTTTCCAAATCCAGCATCAACTTTTAATTTCAAATTAGTATCAGAGATTGTATCTGGATTCAAATCAAAAACAACATTACCAGTCACTTCATTTTCTGGATTAACACTGGTAAAGAAAAGATTTGCATCATCATTTGCATAGATTCCTGCTGTTGAATCAGTTTTATACTCTGTTTTTATCTTTAACTAGCTTAAAGTCAGAATCAGATACTGTAATAGCCTTAGTACCGTGTATTTTTACAGTTACAGTTTAGAATAAGATATGAACCTTTTGCATTCATACCAAATTCGCTACCATTTTGCACGACTTCTTTAGTATGATATTGTATTCTACATCTGCAATTTTAAAAGTTTCTGACATCTTATAAGTAGGAATGTCCTTACTTTTTATTTTAAATCCAAAAATAACATTGCTATGTGATAATCATTATCAGTTTTTGCAGAAGCAGCTGTTTGGTTCATTGAGAAATAACAACTGCACCGACTAAGAACCAGATAGAACGATAAATTCTAAAAATTTTACTTTTTCATTAGTGTACCTCCGTGCATTAATTAAATCAGATAAATTAAAAAGGATTTATAGTAAAAATGTAAAATTATTTTTATATTGCAATTCTCTAATTTTTATTTTTCCCTCAAAAATTACAGATTATAAAAACATAAACTATATGTTTCATAATCTCACAGTTAAATAGAACCATTCATTCTCATAGGTCAGATGCAACTCACCCTCTAAGACTTGAACTAAGTGTTCAGTAATATAAAGCCCAAGTCCAGAGGAATCCTCGGTGTCTGACAGGTTTTCTGAATAAAAGCGGGTCGTTAGTTGGTCAAGATAGCTGTATCGGCTGTTGTACCATATTACTAACTGATAAAATAATACCATCATCCTTTTTCTGCAGCGTTAGTTGAGCTTGAGTCTTACCATGTTTTAGAACATTACTGACAATATTCTGAAATAGACGTTCAAAAATATCAGCATCCATTTCACATTGGATATCAGGGGCTACTTGAATATCTAGTGTAATCCCTATCTCCTGAAACATGTCATAGTAAGGCAAGATAGACTTAATCACAAGTTGAGAAAAGTCCACGTCTTGAAATTGTGGTTGGATAGCACCCTCTGTTAATCGTCTATATTCCAACAAGGTTTCCAAACGTTTTGAAACAGTCAGTAGATTTTTAGAAATCTTCTCCATAGCCATATCATCTTCCCTACTACTTCGAAGACTTTGCTGAGCATAGCCACTCGCTACTGTCAGTGGCGTTCGTATATCATGAGCAATTTTACTGATAGCCATGTCCATGGTTTTCTTTTCTTGAAGAGCAACAAGATTAGTCTTTTCAACATGGTTAAAGAGAGACTCAATCTGATTCGTCAGGATAACTAAAGATTTTGGCTGGTTTTTAAGAGTAATCCGTCTATGGCTTTCTTCAACCAGCTTTTCTTCAATCTGCTTTGAGAGAGACTTAACAGCCAGATAGTAACGGACGAGATAGATAGTCACCCCCAGTAGGAGTACTGTCAATACAATAATTAGTCCTCTCATAAGTCATCTCCTTTAAGTCGCACACCTAAGCCCCATATCGTTTCGATATACTCTGAACTCTCATCTACTTGGGCTAGTTTCTTTCGTAGATTACTCAACTGTGCATTCAACGTATTATCACCTGATAGATAAGGGGCTTTCCAAACCGTCTCATAAAGGTCCTCTTTAGTAAAAATTTTCTTTTGATTTTGTAGGAGTGTGTGGAAAATTTGAAACTCTTTCTTACCCAAACGTATGGTTTTTCCATTACCCGAGACTTCAAAACTGTCTGGATTTATCTTGATGTTTTTAACTTGATAGATGTTATCAGTCGTACTACTCCCCTTGATGTGTTCACGTAGTTGAACTGAGACACGCGCATTAACTTCTTCAAGATCAAAGGGCTTAACAATATAATCATTTGCACCATCAAGTAAGTACTGGCAATCAGTGCTTGTCACCAATGCTGTCAACATAATGACAGGTACAGAGCTTCTTTGTCTGATAAACTTAAGCACCTCTTCGCCACCCTTACCCGGTAACATGATGTCTAGGAGAACTAAATCAATCTGTTGACTCTGAAACAAAAGCTCTCCTTCAGTCCCAGAGTAGGCTTGGATAATATCATGTTCTTCAGAAAACAAGTTAAAAAGAATATTCTGGACATCCTCATTGTCTTCAATCTGTAAAATACGTGCCATGTCTTAATCCTCCAATGATACTACCAATTGTATACGCTCACTTTCTCTTTCATCTTAACAAAAAGCCAAATTAATGACAAGGTGCATTATGAGTTATTGATAGCATAAAAGGAAAAATAATTGACCGTAAGCCTCCACTTCCGAGACTTACGGTCAATTATTTATTAAGCAAAAGTCGTCACATCAGAGGCGTCCAAACGAACAGACTCAAAGCCTTCTTCATTGGCTTTCCCAAGGGCGATAATCAAAACAGGCACATGTCGGTCTTTATCAAGACCAAACGCTTTTGCAAGTCCTTCTTTTTCATAGCCACCAATGGCGTTTGTATCGTATCCATAAGAGCGAGCAACGAGCATTAACTGCATAGCAGCCAGACTAGCATCAATATGAACAATTTCATTCATGACGTCTCTAGGAGCATTTTCATACATTGGCACAATGCTTGATAGTTGCTTCTCCTTGACCTCTTCAGGCATTTTTCCTTGCGCAACGGCCTTACCGTAGATTTCTTCCGCTCTCTCTTGGCTCTTCAAATCCGCAAAAATGAGAACCATGGCTGATGACGTTTCATTTTGCACCCCATTGAAGCTAACGAAAGGTGTCAATTTTTCCTTGCCCTCTTCGCTATCAACGACGACAAAGCGCCAAGGTTGCATGTTGACTGATGATGGTGCTGTAACAGTCTTATCTAGGATTTCCAACAGTTCTTCTCGCGGAATCTTAACAGATGGATCAAAGTTACGAATGGAACGACGGTTATAAACGATATCTGAAAAATCATTGCTCTACCACGGAGCATCTTATGCTCCTTTTTAACATTAGACGAAATTAATAATCAAAAATTATAACACTAAAGACATTTTATCAAAAATAATTGCTACAAAAGTGCTTAAAGATTGGTTTTCTTGAGTCCCAGACGTTTCACTTCTGATGAATAGTAAACCATAATCGTAATCAAGCTAATCGTGATTAGCCAGATTGACTTAATATGAATAAAATGCATCAGAAGAGCTGATACAACTGCACCAACCACAAAACTAACTACGACAAAGCCATAATTGACCGCCTGGCGACGATATTCTTTCTGAACTCCGCTCCCCTCAATAACATAGTAAAGTGCCGTCAGCATCCTTCGATAATTGCCTGAAGTCATAAAAATCACAAAGGGATGATTTTCAATCTGACTGCCGGTAAAAGTCTTCATCATGATACCTGCAGAAAAAGCAATAATCGGAAGCTCTAATAGAGCATTCGGCGTCAAGAATGGTAAAATGGCAGTCATTACGCAAAGAGGAAGTAAACCATAAACACGCCAGTAGGCATTCTTACGATGATCTTTAAACCACATGCCAAAAAGAAAACCTAAGGAAAAGAAAAGGATGGAAAAGCATCGCAACATGTTATGGTACCTGCTACTACTACGCCAGTCAGCAACTAACAGGGAGAATATTCCCTGTCTGAGTGGCAACCAAACTATGGTAATACATATGACAAAAGACATCCAAAGCTCCCCCTGAAAAACTGAGTAAATTTGCCATCATACGTGTGTTCTGAGGCAAAAGATTTCGAGACTCCATTACATAACTCCCATCTATAAATAAAAAAATGACAGTTTCAATAGCAAATCAAAAGAGACAAGCAAAAAACAACCCTCACGAGTTGCTTGCAATTCTATTAAAAATTAACTGTGTCGGGGTCATCCTGAGTTTTAATGCCTTGAATCTTATCCAAGACTGCCATGTCGTCCTCTGACAAATCAAAGTCAAATATATCCAAGTTGGCTTCAATATTTTTTGGTGTCACTGACTTAGGTAGTGGCAAGAAACCTTTTTGAAGGCTCCAACGTAGGGCAACTTGAGCAACTGATTTTCCGTTACGTTCAGCCACTGCTTCAACGTCTTCATTTCCAAAAATGCTACCAGTACCTAGTGGACTGTAGGGCTCAAGAAGAATGTCACACTCCTTGCAATGAGCAGCAAAATCTTCTTGGGCATCAACCTGGAGCCAAGAGAATTTGATTAACATATGGCTTACAATTTCCAGCTGTTTCGAGGAGTGCTTGAAGGTGATGTTGCATAAAGTTGAGAGACACCGATAACACGCACCCACCATCTTTGTAGGCTTCTTCCGCAGCCTTCCATGCACCTGCATTGCCAACCTTCCAGCATCATTCTCACGAAGAGCCTTTGGATTAGGCCAGTGGATGAGCAAAAGATCCAAATTATCCACACCCAATCTTTCGAGAGATTCGTCGATAGAGGCCTTAGCCAAATCGTAATCGTGCTTGTCATTCCAGAGTTTAGTTGTTAGGAAAATGTCCTCACGCGCCATATCACTAGCAGCAATTGCCTTACCTACAGAAACCTCGTTACCATAGATTTGTGCTGTATCAATATGTGTGTAACCCGCCTTAAGTGCAAAACTAACGCTATTGTAGGCTTCTTCCCCTTCTGGAATTTGCCAAGTCCCAAAACCAATTTTAGGAATAGCAACCCCATTTGAAAGTGTATATGTTTCCATCCTGTTCTCCTTTTCAAGTTGTAACAGAATTATCTTAAAAGATATCAGCTCAAAATACAAAGATTTGCTCTGGACTATAGGAGAAACTCCTCTGGTAGTTTACTACCAGATGGTACTCTTATTCCTTATAATCAATCTCTATCGTCGTAACCTTTTGGATGACTTGAATGCCATGCCCAGGCACTTTCGATGATTTTTTCGATATTGTCAAATTGTGGTTTCCAACCTAGTACTGTACGAGCCTTTTCAGAGGATGCAATCAATGTATCTGGATCACCAGGACGACGATCAGCTTTCTCAGCTGGAATTTCTTTACCAGTAACCTTACGAGCTGCTTCAAGGATTTGAAGATTTGAGAATCCTGTTGATGAACCTAAGTTAAAGGCTGTAGATTCATTTCCTTTACGAAGATATTCAACAGCAAGGAGGTGAGCATCAGCTAAGTCAAATGGGTGAACATAATCACGAACATTAGTACCGTCTGGAGTATTGTAGTCGTCACCAAAAATCATGATTTTCTCACGAACACCTTGAGCCACTTGGAGAATAATTGGCAAGAGGTGAGTTTCTGGACCGTGGTCCTCACCAATCGAACCATCAGGTTTGGCACCCGCCACATTAAAGTAACGAAGAGGAACATACTTGATGCCGTAGGCTTGGTCTGACCACTTCATGATGGTTTCCATCATAAGCTTGCTTTCACCGTAAGGATTAATTGGGTTTTGTGGTGTGGTTTCAGGTTGGGATTTCCTCAGGAATACCATAAGTTGCAGCTGTTGATGAAAAGACAATGTATTTAACATCACATTCGTTCATGACTTCAAGCAACTTCACCATACCAGCAGTGTTATTGTCGAAATACTTAAGTGGCTTTTCCATAGACTCAGCCACAAGTGAGTAGGCCGCAAAGTGAATAACGGCATCAACATCAGGATTTTCCTTAAAGACCTTACGCATAAAGTCCCGATCTGCTAAATCTCCCTCGTAGAATACAGCGTCTGGATGAACTGCCGCACGTGACCCGTCGCAAGTTATCCAACAACAACTTTTTCTTGGCCGCTTCCAGCCAAAGCGGTCCACCATGTGAGGAACCGATGTAACCAGCTCCACCTAAAACTAAGATTGCCATAAAATTTACCTTTTTCTTATTTTTCTATTATTATAACATAATTCTAGTCTTTTGGAACTAACCTGAGTTAAGTAGAGGAAAGAATAGAAAAATGGTCGTAATAATTGATTGACAACCATTTTCCTTCTATTTCACCTTCACACAAAGGGCATCCCAGGCTTGGAGTTTGCCTTGATCTGTAATTGGCTCTAATTCGGTATTTGCGATGATAACTTCAGCACCATCGAAATCGTAAGCAAGAGTTTTTGTTCTTGATCTGATTAGATTGACTGCAACTAGATAGCTGCTATCTTGGGTCTTACGAATATAGGCAAAAGACCTTATCAGCTGTCTCCAAGGGTTCAAAGTCAGCATCGACGACCAAACTTGGTTTTTGAGCTCTACGAGCTTTTGATATGTATAAAACTGATTCTGGATTGGCAAGAGCTGATTCAACATTTATGTCCTTATAGTTTGGATTAACAGGTAACCAAGTCTTATCCGATATGCTAAATCCAGCATTTTTAGACGTATCCCATTGCATTGGTGTTCGAGCATTGTCACGACCCACCTGACGGATTTGGTCCATGATAACTTCTATGATGCCCCTTTTTCGAGAGCTTCTTTGGCATATTGATTGGATGTCATTCAATTCTTCCAAAGTTTTAGAAAGGATAATTGGTCATGCCGATTTCTTCACCTTGATAGATGTAAGGTGTTCCCCTCATGAGATGAAGGAGGATAGCCAAGGCCTTGGCTGACTTCTCTGATAGACACCAGTATCTCCTCACACTCGAAGAAGAACACGAGGCGAGGTGGTGGTTGTTCCAGATAGTGAGGTTCCAGCCCTTGTCCCAAACTCAACTCGGTCGCCATTGTATAGTCAGCAAAGTGCTGGAAACATCCCAACTCCCTTTCTCATACTCCCATTTAAGGTACTATCTGGCTTTATGCTGAAGTCCAATATGTTCAAACTGAAAAACCATGGAAAGTTTCTTTGATTATCTGGATTTGAATACTGTTTAGCAATTTCAGGTGTTGCTCTGCAGGTTTCACCAACGGTCGAAGGTCGTGCTTTCCAAAAGCTTCGCCTGGTTCATCTCCTTGATGTAATCGTGAAGTTTTGTCATTTGTATCAATCAGTTGATCTGGGATCTTACCAATCATATCCAATCATCATCCATGCGGAAACCACTCGATTCCCTTTATCAATCGAGAAATTCACTGGCATGTCGTAAACTTTCTGCGCAACTGTGGATTTTCCCAATTGAGGTCTGGCTGTTTCTTACCAGCATGCGTGATAATATTGCCCTGATGTCTCATCGCTCATTCCCAAGCGGATCCACCAAAGATAGATGCTAACTCATTGGGTTTGTGCTCGCCAGATGTAGAAACATCTCGTTCAAGACTTTCTGGATTTCTTTCACGCACCTCGATAAACCATGCGTGCTCATCAGACGCATGGTTCACCACCAAATCGCATGTAATTCGCTGATATCCACGCTTTCTTTGGCTTCCGCCAAAAGTTCATCCATGATCACTCATGTCTCCACCATCTGCAATAGCCTGATAGTTAGCGATATCGCAGCCATTGTCATCCATCGGACCGTCATAGACAGGCGAAAGCCATAGGGCTGTGATTCCCGAGCTTTTGCAAGTAGTCTAACTTTCACTGGTAATCCCTTTGAGGATCACCGATACCATCACCGTTTTGTCCATAAAAGATTTAGGAGTAAATTTGATAAATCATGCTTTTATGTGCCGCAATGTGCATGAGTTCTACCTCTAGTATTTATTATCATCCTGAGGTCTGACAGTTCCATTTTACGTCCAGAATTTATGCAAAGTCGTTCTCTTTCATTGTTTAGCTCTCTCAAATGACCCATACCCAGACTCCTTAAATAGTACTGTGACACTAGAGTTGAAATGTAAGGTTAGCATTTACTAATCTTAATACATGAGATAGTTAATGCCTTTAACCGTCACTTTTACTGGGCAGGAACCATAACAAAGCGCCTCCCGTAGTAGGACTTTCCTCAAATCTATAGCTAGGATTCCTCATGTTCTAGAAGAAGCTGTATTTGACCACAAAAAGTCCTAATCCTCCTTCTCTTAGACTGAGCTTTAGTTGGAGTATTTTCTTTAGATACAATTGTATTTTCAATGACAAAAATCGGTTCCTCCATTTTCTAAACCTATTTCGAACCCTCCCCCTCATCAGAGATGCTTGACAGCACATTGACTGAGATGTGTTGAGAGAGACTTCAGTTTCAAAATAGCTAGCAACTCATGAAAATACTAGTTGCCGGAAGATAATTGTCAATTGATAGAGAGCGAGTCTCAGCAACACTTGATTTTTGAGTGAGTATGCGATTTACCACATCAGCCTAACGAGATCCACCTCTTATCATCACCTAATTCTTGAACAGAAGATAGAGACAGGATTTCCAGGACGATCTGGTTCATCTCATCGACGATATCGAGGGAAACCGATAGATAGCGGTCTCGATCCTTGTAGCGACCAATATTATCTCGCATATTTTCTAGGATAATTTTCAAGCTAGCTAGAGGCAAGTCTCTGAGTTCATGCAAAGCTCCTCTTAGAAATTCGACCTTTATCTGCTCCAACTTCCAGATTTTCCTGTTTCTGCTGCTGCTCTAGATTGTCAATCACTTCAAAAAGGTGGTGATAGAGATCGTTGATATGTTGCTTGAGGACGCCGATCTCATCTTGTGAATGAATAGGAAGACTTGCTGTCCTATCCAGGCGCTTCATCCGCTTGGTCATCCGCTTGATCTCAAGGATTGGAGCAGAAATCATGCGGGCATAGAGATAGGATGCAATCAACGACAGAACAAAAGAAGCAAGGAGTGTATAGGGAAGAAAGCCCAGACTGATATTTCGCGCCTTTTTGCGAATCGACGGTCGCTAAGAATTGCAAGGTTAAGTCTTGTCCTTCTTTAGTCTGAATTTTTCGCTCTTCGATGACCAGGGAATTATTCTGGCTGTCATGGAGTTTACGAGTGAGGTCATCCTTGACCTCTATGGCATTTTGTCCTTGCCCTGATAGATATCTTGATATCATTAGTCTTAGAATAGAGGGCAATAACCGTCTCAATGGTCCCCACTTCCTGACCTTGAAAACTGTCAGCCAAGACTTGAGATTTCTTCAAAATCGTCTGACGTTGAGACTCGATATAGGTCGATGGAAAAATAAAGTAAACCGAAGCATGTAGAAGGATGACTAAGCTACTAAAAAGGGCAAAGGTGATCAGAAAGATCTTTGCAAAGATACTCCGTTTGGTCATGGTCTCTCCAATTTCATAGCCGACATTGCGTACTGCAACGATACAGTCCAGTCTGTTTTCTGTAGTTCCCTTGATATGATGACATCGATCCGGTCAAAAGGTATCTCCTCAGTCTCCTTCCAGACGGCATCAAGGATCTGAGCTCGGGTCCGTGCCTTGCCTTCATGCTGGAGCAAGTATTCCAAGATTTCCAACTCCTTGGCGTTCATGGAAATAGCCTGCCCAGCTAGGCTTGCGGTATAACTTTCAAAATCCACCCGCACATCTCCATATGTGAAAACCCGGGAAGGTTGGAGCTTTTTAAAAATAGCTTCGATACGGACTCTCAATAGAGATAAGGAGAAGGGCTTTTCCAGGTAGCCATCTGCCAACTCTCCAAAGGCTGTCAACTTATAGTCCTCATCATGGAAGGCCGTCAGCATCAAAACAGGAACCGAGCTAGTCTTTCGGATGGTCTTAAGTACTTCCAGGCCATTGAGGATTGGGAGCTGGATATCCAGCAAGACAAGATCTGGTATTTCCCTGTAAAAGAGGTTCAGAGCCTCCTTCCCATCGCCTGCTTCGAAGATGTCATAGCCACATTCCATGAGGTAGTCGCTCATCCCTTCTCGAATCAGGACTTCATCTTCTACGATTAGTATCTTCATACATTATCCTTTTCATCTATATATGGTCTCTTTCTTCCATTATACCGTTTTTTATAGATGCAGCAAACTTATCATTCAACATCAACTAAGAGGTCTTTGGGTTTCTTGTGAAGAAGCCAGCGAGAAGAAATCAAGGATACCAAGCTTAAGATAAATCCACCGACTAGAATGACTACCAAAAGTTGCTTAGGTTGGACTGTCATGTGAATCTGAGTCAGAGTCTTACTGAAGCTCTCTGCCTCAGCCCCTCCACCAAGATTTGCAGCTAGAGATTCTTTGGTCATTTGCTTATTGATACCCTCTGTTACATTGGAAAGGACTGTATTACCAACTTTTTCGGCAAAGAAACTAGCTAAACCATATGACAAAAGAAAGGCTGGTAAGGCAATCATCAGCAATTCTATTAAAAATTGACCCGCAACCTGTGTCTTTTTAAGTCCCAAGGCCAAAAAGATACCAACTTCTCTACGACGAGCATTTAACCATAAAATCAACAGAAGGGTTAGCAATAAACTTGTAAAAATGAGACTTCCAATAAACATACGATTTGCCACACGATACATCCCAAGAATAGATTTCTGTAAAGCAGGGTAGTTTGACGAGCTCTTAACAAGATCGTAGAGGACCAGTTAATATTCAATCTTTTAATCTTTTGCTATCAAGGAATCAAGATTTTGATCGCCTTTAGCAAAGAAAGTAAGTATCCTCATAAGTAGCCGTTTCACAGTATTACCATAGAGTTTTGCTACTGTGTCTAGACTCAGTGATGAGGGTGTTTTCATACAACTCCTGAGCATAGGTAACGGCTGCTTTATTTTGACCAGAGAATAAACCTTTGATAGTCACTTCTACTGTTTCATCAGCCCTTTTTTCGTTATCAGCATCATAGAGATTAGATTTAAGTTTTACTTTATCTCCTACATTAAGACCATTCTTTTTAGCCAAAGCTTCAGTCATCAAGATTTGATTATGATCCTTATCGGTTAAATGTTCTCCCTCAACTAGTTTATAAGCACCTGAAACAAATTTATCTTCTTTTGATGAGTCATTGACTCCTGTCAACATCAAGGTAGACTTAAAATTTTTAGCACGTTCTGGCGACTGATTTTGTAGCGTTTGCTCTGTTTCGATAATCTCATGATCTAGTAAATCACCAATACCATTTATCCGTTTTATAGTCGAAACAATCCCTTTAGTCTCACTAATCTTTTTAATATCTTCTCCCTTAAGATTTCCAGCCCCTCGAGGAGTTCCAGGATTCGTGTTACGATTAATCTGCATTGAAAAACTATTGGTAATTGACCCTAGACTCTTGGATGCAGCTTCTTGAGTTGCACTTCGCATAGCAAGTCCTAACAAACTAAGAGTACTCATCAAAAGAATAATAATTAACCAGTAATAGTGACTTTGACCATTTTCGTGTAATATATGCAAAAGCGTTTCTGAAACATAAGAGTCCTCTCTCTTTATCTCTTTTCTATGAGTTGTTTCTTCTTCAACTCTAAAACCACATCAGATGCCTGAGCAACTCTCCTTACTGTGCGTAACAACTATGACACATTTTTATGATCTAAGGCCATTCTTTTTAAGGATAGCACATACTTCCTTCGCAGTTTCCTCGTCTAGATTTCCTGTCGGTTCATCTGCCAAGATAATTGGAGCCTCTGAAACCAAAGCCTCGCACAATAGCTACACGTTGTTGTTGTCCACCTGAAAGTTGTAGGACATTTTCGATTAATTTTGTTTTTCATCTCAATCCCAATTCAAAAAGCATCTTCTTATCGGCATTTTTATTAACAAGTCGTACATTTTCTAAAGGTGTAAGATAATCAATGAGATTGTAATTTTGAAAAACAAGCGCAACATGGTGTCTACGATGATAACTAGAGCCTTTTTTCTTGATATTTTCTCCATTAAACAAGACCTGCCCCTTCTTGGGATAATCAAGGCCTGCCAAAAGGGAAAGCAAGGTCGATTTCCCCGCTCCAGATTGCCCAATAATACTATAAAATTTACCTTTCTCGAAACGATAATTCACCTTCGAGAGGACGGCTTCACTTTTATTTTGATAACTATACGTAACATCTTTGAGTTCTAACATAATGTTCCTTTCTCTTAACTCATATTAGATAAGATTTCTTTTTGGAGTTTTGCGCCAAATGAGACCTGTTGTCACACCGAGCGATAATATTACCAAGACTAGAAGACTTAGATAAGATTGGCCTAAAGGTAGTCCCTGAGGAATTTGATCTAATAACCGAAGAGCCTGCTGCTGTCCTTGCTGTCCTATAAATTCTTGTAAAACAGTCGACTTAGTAGTCAACCAATAGCAAGGGCAGGTAGCAAAGACATAAGGGACACCAACAATATCTCCATAAGAAATTGAGCAAAAATGCGTCCCTTGCTCTTCCCAATTGCTAAAAGAATACCTATCTCATGATTTTCGCTCACGCGTCCATAATGCCATTAAAAATGAGAGGATCCCCTTGCCCTGTAACAATTAAACTAATCATCATCGTTCTGCGACGATTCCTTGTAGCGCTTTTTAGACGATTCCTTCCAAGGAGTCAAAAGCCTTACGGTCCTCGTCTAAACGTAGACGATTCCAATCGATATCTAAGTGTTCCACTTGTTTAATGACTTGATTGATTCTATCTGGATTCTTAATACCAAAGGATAATTTTGTCACTAACTTATCAGTCAAATCAAGCAGTTGGCTAGCATCGTCATAATGGAGGAAGATTTGATTTTCACTTAAATCTGAGGACATTCCAGTAAATGTCTCCTCTTTCTTGCCAGAAAAAATACCAACGATATCAAAGGTCATTTTCTTAGCTCCATTTTCAGTCACCTGAAAATTGGACAAGGTCAGCTTGTCTCCGACGCTTAGTTTATTTTTCCTAGCAAGCGATTCATGAATCATAATTTGCCCTTTAGCAGATATGTACTTCCCCTTAAGGAGTTGAAAAGCACCACTCCTAAAATCAACACTTTGGGCTGTTTCCTTAGTAAAAGTGGCTCCCAAGGCTTGATTATCCTTATTATCAAGATCATCACGTTCCACCGTTTGTTTTCCTGTAACGACCTTCTTATCGATAAGTCGCACCGGACTTACATATTGAGGTATCGTTGACATCACATCAGGTAGATGACTAATCTTTTCCCCCTCTTTCCAGGAAAATGCACTGCCTCTTTCTTTACTTACCAGAGAAAAACTTGCTCCACCTGACTTCCTGATTTGTGCCTCCATTCCTCCACCAACTTGCATAAGAGAGAAACAAAAATACAAGCAAGATAATATCAAAAATAAAATGAGAAAAAGGATAAAATTCCGCGTGCGAAAAATATAAGCAGTTGCCTGTTGTAAGAGAACCATCTTCCACCTCCATTTAAGACATTGGCCCTCAGCTATACCTAAAAGATAAATGAGGACTCTTTCATTTTTCTTATCCTAATTATAGACGACAAATATGAAACCTTTATGAAATTAAATACCTAAAGTGATTGTTATCTCAAAAATCTAAACTGCTGAGATGATAACCCCTAATTAAATAATAACTCTGAAAGGACTATCATAAAAATACGTTTCATGATTGACCTTCACCTCTTTTTCTCTAATAAATCGTCCTTCGCTAATAGCATTTACCTTCGGCATTTGATATAATTTTTCTCAGAGGTATTTTTATTTATGAAGAAACAAGCTTTTAGTTCTGAACAGTATTTGAATCTACAACGCGACCATATTTTGGAGCGTATTAACCAGTTTGACGGTAAGCTCTACTTGGAGTTTGGTGGAAAGATGTTGGAAGATTTCCACGCTGCCCGCGTCCTTCCTGGTTATGAACCTGACAATAAAATCAAGCTCCTTCAAGAGCTTAAAGAGCAAGTCGAAGTGGTTATCGCCATCAATGCTAGCAATATCGAGCATTCTAAGGCTCGTGGTGACCTTGGCATTTCCTACGATCAAGAGGTCCTTCGTCTGATTGATAAATTCAACGAGCTCAATATCTATGTAGGTTCCGTTGTTATTACGCAGTATTCAGGTCAACCTACGGCTGATGCCTTCCGTAACCAACTTGAAAAAAATGGCATCACGTCTTACATCCACTACCCTATCAAGGGCTATCCAACGGATATGAACCATATTATCTCTCCCGAAGGTATGGGGAAAAATGACTATATCAAGACTAGCCGTAACCTTATCGTCGTTACTGCTCCTGGTCCTGGTTCTGGTAAATTGGCGACATGTATGTCTAACATGTACCACGACCAAATCAATGGTATCAAGTCGGGTTATGCTAAATTTGAAACCTTCCCAGTTTGGAATCTGCCGCTTCATCACCCAGTTAACTTGGCCTATGAAGCTGCCACTGCCGACCTTGATGATGTCAATATGATTGACCCCTTCCACTTGGAAACTTATGGCAAAACTACAGTAAACTACAACCGTGACATCGAGATTTTCCCAGTCCTTAAACGTATGCTTGAACGCATTCTTGGTGAATCACCTTACGCTTCACCTACAGATATGGGTGTTAACATGGTTGGTTTTGCCATTACAGATGATGATGATGCCAAAGAAGCTTCTAAACAAGAAATCATCCGTCGCTACTATCAAACTGTACTTGATTTCAAAAATGAACGTGTTCCTGCGACTGCTGTCAAGAAGATTGAATTGCTCATGAACGATCTTGGTATCACTCCTGAAGATCGCCAAGTGGTCGTTGCAGCACGTACTAAGGCTGAAGAAACAGGTAGTTCTGCTCTTGCCCTCGAATTGCCAAATGGCCAAATCGTCACTGGTAAAAATTCAGAACTCTTTGGTCCAACAGCTGCAGCTTTGATTAATGCTATCAAAACTTCTGCAGGTATTGATAAGGATACTAAACTTATCGAACCTGAAGTGGTTAAACCTATCCAAGGTCTGAAAATTGACCATCTGGGTAGTCGTAATCCTCGTCTCCACTCTAACGAAATCCTCATTGCCTTGGCCATTACAGCTGCCAACAATGCGGATGCGGCGCGTGCCATGGAGGAACTTGGTAACCTTAAGGGTTCTGAAGCTCACTCAACAATCATCCTTACTGATGAAGATAAAAATGTTCTCCGTAAGCTTGGTATCAATGTCACATTCGATCCTTACTATCAATACGACAAATTGTACCGTAAGTGATAACTGACTATAAACATCAAAGACCTCAGTTTTAATAACTAGGGTCTTTTAAAAATGACTTTAGCTTGATAAAGAAAAAAGGGAAACTCTATCGAGTTCCCTTTTTGATAACTAATTTTTCGTCTCAACCCGTTCCTAATAAAAAGGGAGTGGCCTAGCATTATTATGAAAAAGTGAGTTAAAGGAATCAAACAGAGGGCTAAGCCACCCCCGATTCTAATCAGCCTACGATTTCTAACTTGAGAAAAGGTAAGCTAAAAAGCAAAACTATAGTAGATAGGGCAGCAACAAGCGGGAGGTAACGACCTCCAAAAAGGTAGAGAAACAATGGAGCTATCGCTATCAAACGATTTAGAAAATTGCTAGTAACCCGAACAGTTTGTCCATCCTCCACAGTAATAGTATTGGACTTATAACCCAATTTACCAACACTCAAACGAGCTTTTGATGACGGTAGGGAAACAGTTACTGCTTCCACACCAGAAACCGTCCCGACAAGACTAGTGTCTACTCGAATGGGACTCTTTCTAGCCACCTTACGAGCTTCTATTGTAATACTAGCCACTAACCATCTCCCTCTTCCTATCTTCTACTTATAGTATACGCTTTTAGAAACGCTTTCACAAGATAATCGACTATTAAATCAACGTTTCTTGACAATCATTGTGCCTTTTCAAAAAGTATTGGATACCTTGATTACTATATCACTATCAGCTTTTTTTCCAAAAATTAATTATTTTTGACAGGAAATCTATTATATGATAAATTGTAACAATGCTGTTTACAACTATTTAGTAATAATATAAATATATAGAAAGAAGGTTACATGAAATCATATAAAGGAATTCTCCTACTAACCGTAAGTGTTGTTCTGACGGTATACGCCTGGCTAGCAAGGGGCATGACAAACTTCGTCGCTCCTGGTCTAGCTTTAACAACCTTATCATGGACTTTTATGTTGGCAACACGATCACGAGTTTTAGAAAAAGTCTTTAACGGAATTGAGAGAATGTACACTGTCCACAAATTTCTTGCCATCTTATCAGTTGTTCTCCTTGTTTTCCACAACATCGGTATGGGGAGTCTATGGGGTTCCCGTCTGGCTGCTCGGTTAGGAAACCTTGGTATTTATACTTTCTTGGCTATTGTGGTTCTGGTCTTTCTTGGCAAAACTCTCAAATATGAAACTTGGCGTTGGCTTCATCGTTTGGTGTACTTAGCCTATATTTTTGGTCTCTCCCATGTCTACTTGATTTTGGGACAAGTATTGACTAAGCCAAGTCTCTTATCATTGGTAGTGGGGGGCTTCGCTATTCTTGGTTTAAGCTCAGGATTTTATATCATCTTCCTCTACCAAATTATTGGTTTTAAAAATCGTGGGAAAATTGTGGGCTTAAAACGTATTAACCATGACACAACAGAAATAGCTATTAGGCTAACACGTCCAATGGATTATCAATTTGGTCAATTTACCTTTATTAAGATACTTCAAGCTGGTTTTGAGAAGGCACCTCACCCTTTCTCTATCTCAGGTGGACATGGCAATATTATCTATTTTACCGTTAAGGCTTCAGGTGATCATACCAAACAAATCTACAAGAAGCTCAGAGTCGGAAACCCGGTAGCTATCGACCGTGCCTATGGTCACATGTTGCTAGATCAAGGTCGTGACAAACAAGTTTGGATTGCAGGTGGTATCGGCATCACCCCTTTCATTTCCTATATCCGTGAAAATCCTGTCCTTGATAGGAATGTCGACTTCTACTACGCCTATACAGGTGAGCAAAACGCTGTCTATCTGGAGATGTTGGCTGCATATGCTGCAAAAAATAGAAATTTCAAGCTTCACACTATTAATAGTCAAGTGGATGGTTATCTGGACTTCACTGACTATCCTCTCACTGATGACACAACTGTCTTTATGTGTGGTCCAGTGAAAATGATGGAAGCATTTGCTAAAACATTTACGGCAAACAATCCAAAGGCTGAGCTCGTTTATGAGGGCTTTAGTTTTAAATAAGTTAAAAAGACTCAGCAAAAACTGAGTCTTTTTGAGTGAGTCGGTAAGCTACTATTCTTCTTCTGGGTAGACCAATCCCCAGTCTTTGCGGAGTTGGGTCATGAGCTCCATGACATCTCGACTATAGTTGAGATAAAGATGATTTTCTTGACCCAAGACGGCTGCTTCCATGTCTAGGACCTCATACTGGAGGGCTTTGGCAGTTTCACCTACTTCGATGACTTCTTGTGAGCCATCTTCCGTATAGGTGATGACTGCCTTTTGCCCACGTGGATACTCGTAAATTTCGATATAACCCTTATCATAAGCAATGGTGCCACGTTTAGGTTGTTTGGCATGAAGACTTAGCGTCACCGTTGCCATTTCCCCTTCTGCATTGGTAAGGAGAATACCCGCTTGCTCATCAACACCAGTTGGAGCTAATTTAACCTGTGAAACCATCTCTGTCGGTTGCGACGTCATGAACCAACGTACAAAGGAAAGGGCATAGACACCGATATCAAGCAAAGCTCCACCAGCCAAGTTACGATTAAAAAAAGCGGTTGGTCATGTCATATTCTTTATAAGAACCAAAGTTCATCTGGATAACTTTGAGAGGTCCTAGCTTACCACTTTCCACGATTTCAGAGAGTTTTCGATAGATAGGCATATGGAAAATGGTCATGGCTTCTGCCAGTTTGACTTGGTTTTCTTCGGCGAGTTGGATAGCTTCTGCCAATTCCTCACTGTTTAAGGTGATAGATTTTTCACAGAGGACGTGTTTGCCCGCTGCGAGTGCCTTGCGAAGAAAATTGATATGCGTATTGTGAGGCGTTGAAATGTAGATAATATCCACTTCAGGGTCTTCAAAGACTTGATCAATCTCTTTATAAACCTTTTCGATTCCATATTTCTCAGCAAAGGCCACTCCCTTGTCATAGGTACGATTTGCAACGGAATAGAGTTTACCACCTAGGGCCTCTAAAGCCTGTGCTAACTCATTCGCGATAACACCAGTCCCAAGACTGGCCCACTTATACTTGATTTGATTTTCCATAGCGTAACTTTCTTTATTTTTGAATGGTTAATTCATTTACCTGAGATAAGATTTCAACCTCACTCGCTCCTGCTTGAAGAAGGGCTGAAGCCGTGTAGGCCCCCTCAATAAGGGGGACATGTTGAATGAGAATATCCTTTTCTGAAAATTCCTCAACCATCTCCAAATTCATGCGTGCACTGCCTAAATCGTAAAAGGCCAAGAGACGTTTAGCAGGCTGACTATCTACTGCTACTTGAACATGGTCAAAACTAGATCCCAGTCCACCATCTTCAAGACCGCCTGTAGCTGTCAAAGGAATATTTGGTGCAACTTCACGAATCAGACTCACCAATCCCTTGGCAATATCAGCGGAGTGGGATACAATCACAATTCCAAGTTCCGACATGTCCTAGCCCTCCGCTTCTAGCAAGGCTTTGAAGAGTAGCCCAGACGAATAAGAGCCTGGGTCAATGTGACCAATAGAACGCTCACCTACATAAGAGGCACGTCCCTTGGTAGCAACAACATCCTTCGTTGAAAGAACTGCTTGATCGATGACTTCATTCGTTAATTGATCTCGTTTAACTGCTTCAATAACTGGGCGCCAGACATCAATCATGGTTTTTTCGCCAACTTGAGCATGGCCTCGTTTTTCAATCATATCGGCACCTGCCTCAAGGACACCTGCTAAATCTTGACCAGCCTGCTCAGCCTTCATCATCCCCATAAAGGCAGAGCCATAGAGCGGACCAGAAGCCCCACCAACCTTGCTTATCAGAGCCATTGATACCGTCTTTAGAACATCTGCCGTACTTTGAGGGTCTGATGTGTTAATAGCTTCAACGGCTGCTGCCATACCACGCGCCAAGTTAGCCCCGTGATCACCATCTCCGATAGGACCATCTAACTCAGATAAGTGATCTTTTTCTGCTTCAACTTTTTGATTAAAGACTTGCATCCATTTTACTGCAACTATTTTATCCATAATATACCCGATTTCTAGTTTTTGTCATTCTTACCATGCGATAGTCTTAACAGGACTTTCTAGAGCCTCAAGCCAAGCGTCATCTTCAATCTTCATAAGAGTTAGTGAAAGACCTGCCATATCAATAGAAGTCATGTAGTTTCCTAGTTTTCTATAGATCACTTCTAGACCCGCGTCTCTAAGAAGACTTGCAACATCATTGGCAAAGACATATTGCTCCATGAGTGGCGTTGCCCCCATACCATTGATGAGAAGAGCATAGCGATCACCAGACTTAGCATCAAAGGATTCAAGAAGCTTACCAGTTAATTCTTCTGCTAACTGGCGAGATGGCTGCATAGACTCCTTACGATAGCCTGGCTCACCATGAATACCAATACCATATTCAATTTCATCCTCAGCTAGAACAAAACCAGGCTTACCAACCTCAGGAACCGTCGCACCGCTAAGGGCCAAACCAATGGTGTGAATATTAGGAACAATCTTGTCAGCCAAATCTTTGATTTCAGCCAGAGACTTACCTTCACGAGCCGCATGACCTAGGATTTTGTGAACAAAAATAGTACCAGCAACCCCGCGACGACCTTGTGTATAGAGGCTATTTTCCACAGCAATATCGTCGTCCACAACAACACTAGCAACCTCGATACCTTCCATCTCAGCCAATTCTTGAGCCATCTCGAAATTCATGATGTCGCCAGAGTAATTTTTAACAACCATGAAGACACCGGCTCCCTGGTCCGCTTCCTTGATTGCTTCCAAAATTTGATCAGGCGTTGGCGACGTGAATACTGCACTGCGATGGCTGCCGAAAGCATACCATCACCTACAAAAACCAGCATGAGCTGGCTCATGACCACTTCCACCACCAGAAATAAGACCTACCTGACCAGCAACCTGCTCATTTCTTGCAATGATATCAAAACCTTCAACTCTATGAACCAGATCATTGTGAACATAAGCCAAGCCATCTAACATCTCAGTAACAATATTTTCAGGTTTATTGATAATTTTTTTCATGGAATTTCCTCCTTTTCAAAGGGATCATCTATTTACACTTCAATGTACTTCCATCTCAAATCAATTTTCCCTTATAAATACAGGTTTTCAATCATTTTAGAAGAGGAAAAGCAACAACGTGTAAACGCATACAACTTATAATTCAATTGTAGCACTTGCCTCCAGCCGTAGCAAGTTAAAAAGGAAGACCGTCATTTTCCTAAAATATATTATTAAGTAGAAGAAAAATCTCATAAAAAGATTCACTTTAGGCACCAAAGTCATTGAAAAACGGCTTCTCAAAGCTTATAATGAAATGGCTACTAAAGCGATAAGGAGCGGTTACATGACTATCGATTTTCCAAATGAAACAGAGACGCAAAACGAAATGGATGCCATCCTTCAGGCAGGGCGAGTTCTTATGGAGAGCGGTGCCGAGATTTACCGTATCGAAGACACCATGGGGCATATGGCCAAGTCTCTTGGCATCAGAGACTTCTCCACTTACGTGGTCAATCGAGGAGTTATGATTTCCGGACTCAACCGCTCAGGTCTTAAGGAGTCTCGTGTTCTAGCTACCTCAGTTCCTTCTATTCATCTAGGAAACTAGAGGAGGTTAACCGCCTGTCTCGTGAACTGGCAGAACAGCCAAATCAGCCCGTTTCTATCATTTTCCAAAAGCTGAAAACCATTGAGCAGAAGACTTTCTATCGTCCTTTAGAGGATATTATAGCCTGTGTCATTGGTGCTGGGAGCTTCTCGCTAGCTCTTGGAAGTGGCTTGATTGATGGTACTGCTGCGGCTATATCGGGACTTTTTGTGGGGATTGGTATGCAGCTCTTTTCCCGTTTTATTCATACTAGTTTCTTGCAGATTATTCTCTCTAGTGCCATTGCCGCTCTATCAGCTAATATTCTCTATTATCTGGGTATCGGGCAGCATCGTAGCGTTATCATCCTAGGAGCCCTGATGATTTTGATTCCTGGAGCCTACTTTGTTAATGCTATCCGTGAATTCACCCAGAACAACTACTATAGTGGTCTGGCCCTGATGCTGTCAGGGGTCTCCACTTGTCTGTCTATCTCTGTCGGTGTTCTTGCCATGATTTCCCTTCTCCCCTTTGCGGAACAATTATCAGGCATGTTCTCAACACCGTCCACCTCATGGCAAGAGGTCTTGATTCAGACTGTCATGGCAGGACTAGGAACAGCAGCCTTCTCCGTGCTATACCGAGTACCTAAGAAATACTTTTTAGACCTTGGAACACTAGGTGCTGGCTCATGGCTCCTCTACCTCTTGATTTGGAATAATACCCACCACGAAGTTTTAGCCATCCTCTTTCCTGCCTTACTGGTCACTTTACCTCACGTTTCTTGGCCCACTACCGTGGATGTCCAGCTACCGTCTTCCTAGCCTCAAGCATGTTCCCACTCATTCCAGGAATGAGCTTCTACCGTGCCATCTACTTCCTATTGATTGGAAATGCAGACCTAGGCCTCAACTTCCTACGAGCTTGCTTCCTAGCCTCATTTACCATCGCCATCGCAGTCAGTTTGACACAACAAATCCCTAGCCATTATTTTGTACTAGGGAAGAAAAAATAAATTGTTGAAATCCATTGGTTTTGTATACCAGTGGATTTTTTGATACCTCAATTAAGTAATCAATAGCAAAAAACAGAATACAACTTAGTCGGTTCAATTCAGTTGATCTTTTTTGTCATTTTAATTATTAATCATCACAAACAGATAAATCATCTAAAAGACATGGCGATTGATGACAATCCTCTTGCTAGATTAATGTTGCGTTCTGATTCATCTTGGAATTCTGCGAGAGTCTTACTCAATTCACTCACTCCATAACTTAGTGAAATTCCTTTAGAAAGATTCTCGACTGCTAGAACTTGAATAGCTCTGCGTAACTCTGCAAGAAGTTCACTATCTATCCTTCTTTCCAACTTCAATTTCATTTTTAAACGTTACGAGTAACTTTCTCTCATTTTCAGTTGTTTCTGGATTCAAAATAAGATTATGATATTGTTTAAGATATCCGTAATTTGCATGTTATTGCTTTTTGTCATCTGGAACACTCCCTAAATAGGTCCTGCTTTTTCTCAAGGTAAACATTTGATTTATACTATCATCAAATTCGGAAAGAAATGCTATCTTGGTGCAAGCACACCTATATTCTTTATTTGAAAAAGATTCTACGCTTATCATAGACTACTGTCAATACTATGTCGAAAAAATCTAAATAGAAGCACAGTCAAAACCACCCGTGAGAACGGGTGGTTTGCTCTTCGGCTGAAAGACTCTTAGCCGGCCGATGATCCTAAAGGCCTACCGAATGCTTCTCCTTCAGCACCACCTTTGACTAGCTGACCCCGATCTAGCCGGGAATCTTTAAGACTACTTTCTTTGATTCTTATCACCTGTAAACGAATCACATTCCTCGAAAAGACTGAACTGATCTGCTATCATGTCCTCTTGTAATGGATTACGAATATATTCTTCAATTCGCTTCTGATTTTGCCCAACCGTATCAACATAAAAGCCTCGACACCAAAATTTGCGATCCCCATATTTATACTTTAAATTAGCGTGTCGATCAAATATCATTAAATTACTTTTCCCTTTTAAATATCCCATAAATGAGGAAATACTTAGTTTCGGTGGTATACTCACCAACATGTGAATATGATTTGGGCAAACTTCTGCTTCATGAATTTCAACACCTTTTCTTTCGCATAATAATCGTAAGATTTGACCAATACTTGCTTTGTATTTTCCATAAATTATCTGACGTCGATATTTGGGCGCGAACACAATATGATACTTAAAATTCCATGTAGTATGTGCTAAACTATTATTACCCTGTCTCATCAGGGGTCCTCCTTTTGTATATTAGTTAGTGGTCGGGAAACCTTATCTAATATAACACTTTAGGGGGACTTTTTTGATACATCGCTAAAAGCTTTTCGGAACCACTAGCACAGCTAGTGGTTTTCGTAAAACAAAAAAAGCCGTCTCATTCTTTGAAACGGCTATGAAATCTATATAAAAGTAAGCAAAAGGTAAGCAAATTGCTGAAACAGTATTTTAAAACAAAGAAAAAGCCCATAACAACGGGCTTTTTGCACAATGAATTTTAAAATTAAAGCATTTTGTTGTAGAATTCAACGACAAGTGCTTCGTTGATCTCGTCGCGTTCTGGCAAGCAAATCAATGAACCTTCCAATTTTTTATCGTTGAATGATACGAATGCTGGACGTCCAAATTCTGACAATTTAGAACGGTTGTTTGGTCCGTGTTGTCCTGGTACGTAGTTACGACGTTCCAATTCTTTACCTGTACCTGTAAGTTAAAAACCAAGGCGACGAGCTTGTTTCCAAGATGGTCCTGTGTAACGTGACATACGTATGTCCCTCCTGATATAAATAATATTTCGGTGGCAATAGTCACTTAGAGAGCCCTGATTCGTGCAGATGCCCTTCGCCTAAACAGCCAAGGTTACTTGTCATAAGACACCTGTTGACAAGCTTCATGCTTTCCTGCTGCTATTTTATAAAAGGCTGTTTTACCATAAAATGATCAATTTGCAAAGGGGAGGGTACGGCTTTATTTCAAATTGAGAGAGAATGTAAACTTGCTACCTAAGCCATACTGACTTTCTGCTGAGATGTCGCCGCCAAGCTGATGGGCTAGTTCTCGTGCAATCGCAAGTCCTAAGCCATGACCACCTGTCTTCATATTGCGCGAAGTTTCTACACGATAAAGTCGTTTAAAGATCTTTTCCAAATCCTCAGGATGAATCCCCTGACCCTCGTCTTTCACACTGATTGTCAGCTCTTGTTCTGTTAATTGGGCAAGAACCTCGATTCTGGTTCCTGGTTCGGAATATTTAAAGGCATTGTTTAACAAATTGACCAGAATGCGAGAAAGTTTGTCATAATGGCTCTTGACTTTCGCTGATTCAGGTGACACTTGAATGTAAATATCTCGCTCCTCTTGTTCAATCTGGAGTTGAAATTCACTCATCGACTCAATCAACAGCTGATCTAAAAAAAGACCTCTTCGACTTTTTCGTCAGCAGTATCTTGAGGTTGGGTGTTGAGAGTCAAAACATCCAACTCCTCCACTAGCTTGTTTAAACGCTCGGTTTGCCGACCAATCGTAGTTAAGTAATGGAGCCGCTCCTCTTTCTTAATCACCCCATCTAGAATTCCCTCCACAGTAACCTGAATGGAGGTAATGGGAGTTTTAATATCGTGAGAGAGCTGCGCAATCATCATTCTCTTTTCTTGCTCGCTCTCATCAAGTGATTGAAAGATGGCTTGCAAATTGTGGGACATGTCATTAAAAGCCTGGCCCAGCTCTTGAAACTCTAGTGGGCCTTTGGTTTCAATTTCTGTGCTGAAATCCTTGCTAGCTATATCCTGAGCTTGTTTTTTCAAATGTTTCAGAGAAGAGAAAACAGGCGACAAAAGAAAGATGCTCACTGCAGCGCCGATAAAACTAGCAATCAAGGTCATTCCAACTAGAAAGTAAACTTCACTTTTCTCAATCAACATTCGTTGGACTGCCCAGAAAACGACTAAAATCGTTAGCAGAGTCGAAACTAGGTACCCCACTAAAATATAGTTTTTTAATTTCATTTTCAATCTCTTGCTCTTTCCATCTTATAGCCCAAACCCCAAACAGTTTTGATAGCAGGAGTATTTGAATTTGTATACTTGGTCAACTCTTGCCTCAAAGCATGGATATGAACATTGAGTGTATTACTATCATCCACATATTCCTCTTGCCATACCTTCTCGTAAAGTTCCGTCTTTGAAAAAGCTCTCTCAGGATTGCTAGCCAATATCCATAGAAGTTCAAAGGATTTCACTGTCAATTCCAAAGGTTGGTCCCCTATGCGAACCTCATGAGTCACATGGTTGATTACTAAGTCACCAAGCTCGATCCGCTCTGTCTCACCTCCACGTCTAAGGCGACGTAAGATATTATTCACTCTTAAAACCAATTCGCGTGGGCTAAACGGTTTGGCTATGAAATCATCTGCTCCCAAACTTAATCCATAAATCTTATCCTGCTCGCTTGTCTTAGCAGTTGTAAAGAGAAAGGGTTGATCAGGAGCAATATATTGAACCTCACTGATAAAATCATAACCGTCCATATTGGGCATCATGATATCTGTGATGATGAGGTCAATAGATTTTTTTCTGAAAAGTTCTAATCCCTCCTTGCCATCATGAGCGACTAAAACATCGTATCCTGCCTGTAAAAGATAGCGGTTTTGAATATCTAGAATATCTATCTCATCATCAACCAGCAAAATTGTCTTTTTCATCTGACGCTCCTTTGATAAAAACAGTGTTATACTTGCTTAGTATAACACTATTTCTTCTAATATTTAAATGATTTGAATCTTAATCTTCTCGTTTGGTTGTCAAACCTAAAAGTCCAACAAGACCTGCCAAGGCTAGACCAAACATACCAAGACCAGCTGTAGCCGTTTGAGCTTCACCAGTATTTGGTAGCATAGGTTGCCCATCATTTTTCCTAGTCTTAGCCATGGAATTATTTGTGGAATCAGCCGTTCTCATCTCTGAAACATGGGCTTTTTTCGTCATATCTTTCATTTTGTTCATTGAGTCTGACGTAGAAGAAGACATAGATATCTGACCTCCTTGAGAAGTTCTGGACATCATTTCTGATCCATGAAGTCGAATCGTTACTTGACGAGTAGCAACTAGATTGCTCAAGTCTGGTTTGCCATCTTTAGAACCATACACTTTGACAGTAGCTTGGTAAGTGTGAGTGCCATTGGCACGAAGTTGGTCTAGAAGGGCTTGTCCTTCTTTGCCTGTCGTGTTGCCATTCAAATCTACTTCGTAGAAATATTGTCCTTTAGCCAAGCCTTCAACTGGCAATAGCGCTGGGTTATTCGCTGTTCCATTGTCAGACCATGGGGCTTTGTCTGAGGCTTTTAACAAGAGACGAGTCAACATACCATCTCCACCAAAAGCTTCATATGGAATCACTTGGTTGACACCGGCCAAGAAAGGTCCAGGAACATTTGCTTTTTCAAGGTAGCTAGCTGAACATCAACTCGTATCTTTGACATTGTTAACAACAGACTCTTTTGAACTTCAGTCTGGTGTGGTTAAGCATTCAAAGTTAATAGTCAAATCCTTAGTCGCTACTAGATTTCTCAAATCAGCCTTGCCATCTTTTTAGCACCGTACACTTTAATAGTAGCTTTTATAGCTTTTGAGTACCGTTTTGTTTTAAGAGGTCAAGTAGCTCTTTATCAGACTTACCTTGAGTGCCAGCCAAATCTACTTCATAGAAGTAGAGGCCTTTGCCCAATTTCTCTACTGGTGGAAGGGCAGGATTTTTAGCTGAGCCATTGTCGGACCATGGAGCCTTGTCTGATGCTTTCAAGATAAGGCGAGTCAACATGCCGTCACCAGCGAAGAATTCGTATGGAATAACTTGGTTGACACCGGCTGTGAATGGACCTGGGAAAGTGGCTTTTATCCAAGTAAGTAGCTGGGACATCTACTGTGTCTTTAGTATTGTCAGCCACGCCTTTTTGCACTTCAGCTGGGGTAGTCAAGCCATTCAAGTTGACATCCAAATCTTTTGTCGCTACTAGGTTAGTCAAATCAGCCTTGCCGTCTTTGGCACCGTAAACTTTGATGGTGGCTTTTATAGCTTTGTGTACCATTTTGTTTTAAGAGGTCAAGCAAATCTTTATCAGACTTACCTTGAGTGCCAGCCAAATCTACTTCATAGAAGTAGAGGCCTTTGCCCAATTTCTCTACTGGTGGAAGGGCAGGGTTTTTAGCTGAGCCATTGTCGGACCATGGAGCCTTGTCTGATGCTTTCAAGATAAGGCGAGTCAACATACCGTCACCAGCGAAGAATTCGTATGGAATAACTTGGTTGACACCGGCGGTGAATGGACCCGGGAAGTTAGCTTTATCCAAGTAAGTAGCTGGGACATCTACTGTGTCTTTAGTATTGTCAGCCACGCCTTTTTGCACTTCAGCTGGAGTGGTTAAGCCATTCAAATTGACATCTAAATCCTTAGTTGCTACAAGATTGCTCAAATCAGACTTGCCATCTTTAGCACCGTACACCTTGATAGTAGCTTTATAGCTTTGTGTACCATTTTGTTTCAAGAGGTCAAGCAAATCTTTATCAGATTTACCTTGGGTGCCTGCCAAATCTACTTCGTAGAAATAGAGGCCTTTACCCAAGTTTTCTACTGGTGGAAGGGCGGGGTTTTTAGCCGAACCATTATCTGACCATGGAGCCTTGTCTGAAGACTTCAAGATAAGACGAGTCAACATACCATCACCAGCGAAGAATTCGTATGGGATAACTTGATTAACACCGGCTGTGAACGGGCCTGGGAAGTTGGCTTTGTCCAAGTAAGTAGCTGGGACATCTACTGTGTCTTTAGTATTGTCAGCCACACCCTTTTGCACTTCAGCTGGAGTTGTTGCTGGTTGCGCTTCACTGACTTCACGGTCTTGCCCAGAAACTGTAGACGCAGGACTTTCCACAGGTTTAACTGCATCTTCTGTTTGTTTCTTAGAGTCAGGTTGTGCTTGCACTTCTTCTTTTGGTTCTACTACTTGGTCTTTAGTATCGGTATCCGATTTTTCTGAAGAGCCTGTAGCATCCAAACTTGTTTTAGGTGTTGGAACAGACTGTTCTGAAGGAAGAGCTACATCGACTGCTTCTTTGAGAACCTCTACTGGTAAGTCGCTCTTTGCACTCTCGGAAGCAACGTCTGGCACGACTTGAGCAGGGGTTGGATTGACGACGTCAGCATATGCAGAACTTGGTTGACCGACTAGGACAAAAAAGCCACTGGCTACAACAACTGAAGCGACACCGACACTTAGACGGCGAATAGACCAACGAGTATATCTCTGATTTGGATTGAATTTCATAGGATTCTCCTTAGAGCTTTCTTTTTTTATGACTCTAGTATAATCTCCTAAATTTAAAAAGGATTAATAAAAAGTTGAAAATTTTTTTCTTAAATCCCTCTTATAAAATACTTATATTGACTCAATAGTTATTGAAAAAAGAGTAGTCCTTTCTCTTCTACTCACTCAGCTCTGTTAGAGTATCCAAATGTTGGTTATTAATCACCACCATGATATAGGTGATTGACCGTAAAAGGTCATCAGGACCGAATTGAACATCTAGAGGAGCATTTTCATAGTCACGAAATCCAAGTACATTGAGGTTGTATCGCCCACGTAAATCTAGCTGACTAAGGCTTTTCCCCGCCCAAGATTGGGGAATTCTCATCTCGACAATCGAAACATTCTTGTCCAGCTGAAAGACATCCACGCTGTATTATAGACAAAGATGCTACGCCCTATTTTGCCCGCTAGTATGATGTAACACGCCTTACCATTTTCAAAGATTATAGAATCCGCTCGGTTGCTGTTGGCCGTACCAATAACACGAATAGAGTGCTTTTTAATTATAAGAGCAACAAATTTATAAAGATTTGGAAAAAATAAAAGGAAGTCGACCAACCACCAACTTCCTTTTTACCTATTTTTTTATAATTTCTCCTCTATTTTAAGAAAAACTTTAGGCTTTTGCTTTATATACTATAACCATCCTAAAACTTTTCTTTTTCATAATCTCCTAAATCCAGGTATTAGGTCCTGGATTTTTTGTGTGAACAAAAATTCTGGAATTTGAATCAAAGCTTTTCTTTTTTTGACTGATTGATCATCTCTAAAAAATAGGTATGGACCCTTGTATCACCTGTTAATTCTGGATGAAACGAGGTGGCAAGCATTTGTTTTTTCTTTGGCTGCCACGATTGCTCCATTGACTTGAGCTAAAATCTCAACTTCTAGGGCCAACATCTTCGATAATCGGCCCACGAATAAAGACCATGGGAATCTCATCAATTCCCTTAAAGTCAGCATTTGGTGACAAAACTGCCCAAGCTGACGACCATAGGCATTGCGTGCGACATTGATGTCCATACTTGCCAAATGTTTTGTTTGGTCGCCTACTATGGTTTTAGCCAACAAAATCAGGCCTGCACAGGTCCCAAAAACAGGCTAGCCTTCCTCAATTTTCGTCTTAATTGGCTCAAACAAAGTCTAAATCATGCAAGAGTTTTCCCATGACGGTCGACTCTCCCTCCCTGGTAGAATGAGCCCATCTAAGTCAGAGTGACCTTCCCAATCTTGCCGATTCCTGATTTGCACCGTTTCAACACCAAGTGCTTTCAAGACCTGCTCATGTTCTGCAAAAGCACCTTGCAAAGCCAGTATTCCAATTTTTGTCATCTATTTTCCTCGCTCTGCCATCAAGATTTCTATTTCATCCTTATTGATACCAACCATGGCTTCACCCAAATCTTCTGACACTTGCGCCAAAAATATCCGGACGATCAAAGTTAGTTACTGCTTTGACAATGGCTTCCGCACGTTTTTGGGGATCTCCTGACTTGAAAAATCCCTGAACCAACAAAGACACCTTCAGCACCCAACTGCATCATAAGCGCAGCATCGGCAGGCGTCGCTACACCACCAGCCGCAAAATTGACAACTGGCAATTTGCCATGTTCATGGACATAACGGACCAAGTCAATTGGTACCTGTAAGTCCTTGGCAGTAATGTAAAGCTCGTCTTCTCTGAGATTTTGAATACGGCGAATCTCTTGGTTCATAAGTCGCAAGTGGTGAACAGCTTGGACAATATCACCAGTCCCAGGCTCGCCTTTGGTACGAATCATTGATGCCCCTTCAGAAATACGACGAAGAGCTTCACCGAGGTCCTTAGCCCCACAGACGAAAGGCACATCAAACTTGGTTTTATCCACATGAATAAGGTCATCGGCAGGCGTCAATACCTCACTCTCATCGATATAATCAATCTCAATAGCCTGCAAAATCTGAGCTTCCACGAAATGACCGATACGCACCTTGGCCATAACTGGAATACTGACAGCCTCTTGAATTTCCTTAATCATCTTAGGGTCACTCATACGTGACACACCACCAACCGCACGAATATCAGCTGGAATACGTTCCAAAGCCATAACTGCAGCTGCTCCAGCTGCTTCTGCAATACGTGCCTGCTCAGGATTTTGAACGTCCATGATGACGCCTCCCTTAAGCATTTGTGCCAAATTTTTATTTAAGTCGTAACGATTTGTCATAGCAATCACCTCATATGTTTTTATGACCCTTATTTTACACAGGATAACTTTTGAAGAAAAGTAGCACTTTCATAAACTGTATGGGGACAATTCGGATCTCTATTGTCAGAATGAGCAGAATAATCACTAAATTAGAAGGTTTACTTCTATAGATTTTTAATGATTTTTAGTAACTGAATACTGGTGATGACAAATTATTTGGTGAGCATATTGTTTACTAAATGTTTAGTTAGCTAACAGCAACTTTCTTTGTTAACCACAAAAATTCTCCTCCCACTTTAAGAAAACTTTAGGCTTTGCTTTATATACTATAACCATCCTAAAAACTTTTCTTTTTCATAATCTCCTAAATCCAGGGCACAGGTCCTGGATTTTTTGTGTGAACAAAAATTATGAAATTTGAATCAAAGCTTTTCTTTTTTTGACTGACTAATCATCTCTAGAAAATAAGCATGCCCCCTTGTATCACCAGTCAATTCTGAATGAAACGAGTGACAAGCATATGTTTTTCTTTAGCTGCCACGATAGCTCACGTTGACTTAAGCTAAAATTTCAACTTCTGGTCTAATGGCTTCAATGATTGGTGCATGAATAAAGTCCATGGAAATCTCACCCATTCCCTTTTCGAAGCATTTCATCCCATAATATAATTGTTTTTGCCTCTTATTATTGACTATCTTATTCGTAAAAAGCCTGCTTTTATTGAAAATGTCTCAGCACTTCGAAATATTTCCCTATACAAGAATGTTCTATTAACTGAAGTCAAAAGTCCTAGGAAGAAAAATTCCTCGTAGAAACCGTCAAGCAATCCGTAGACAATAGCCATAGGTTAGGTAAGAAAGCCAGAAACTTATTAAGCACGGCCATAGGGCTAATAAAATCTAAAACTTGAGGGCTAAAGTAATTATACTGACCTGACAGAGTACTAACCATATCAGCGAAGAAATCCATGATAGCGAAAATAAAAGATGCCCAAAAGAGAACAGACCACTTTAGGCGTATAGGTAATTGTTTAAAGTCAAAATGACCTATCCAGAGATAAATAATCGCTAAGACTAGGAGAATAACCTGTAAGTTGACTTGAGTAGGCTACTCCTTCACTAGCCGTATTTGTCTCTGTCTCACTTATTGTTGTGTAAATGGTTGGCGATAGACTAGCCATATACATCTGGGGCGAACGGACAATAAACTGACCAAACATAATGAGCGTAATAATACCGATATCAAACCACCACAGATTCTTTAGAGGTTGTTCGGGACGAATTTTCTTGAGTAAGTACATTGATCTTTCCTTCTATCATCTTCATCGAAGACTGTTTTTCTTTAAGTCTATTATAGATAAAAACTTTAAATCTAACTAGAATTTTTCAATAAAATTAGTATACGGTTAAAAAGAAAAAGCAAGGGAAAGCATGTTTCCTTTGCTTCATTTTAATTATTAATCGTTCTTTTTGACAACGTTCACAAGTACAATAAGTTGGAATACCGCTAAAACAAGTAAAACCCTAAACCCATTTTGACTCCCCTGAGCCGTTGCTTGCGCAAAGTCAATCTTATGATTGGTTTGACTTAAGGCAACGATGAGGGAAGCAAGTGTTGTCCCTACTGCTCCTGCAAACTGTTGGAGGGTATTAAAAATAGCATTGGCATCAGCCCGTTGGTCCAAAGGGCAATTGCTTTTGTCCGTTAGTCATAACATTACCAAAAGCAACTCCAAGCCCCGTCATAAAAATCATGTAAAAGACGAGGATTAAAGTATTTGAAAGAGAAAGACCGAACACGCTAAATAGCAACTGAGCAAGTACGATAAGGATTGCTCCAATCAGAATTGGTTTACGTGCCCCCATCTTATCTAAAATAATTCCCGAGAATGGTGCAAATCCTGCACCAATCAATGCACCCGGAAGAATCATCAGGGCGGCAAGAGTTGTATTAGAGTGGTTAACCAACTGAACATAGTTAGGTAAGAGGAAACTCATCGCAAGGGATCCCAATTGAAAAGAAAAGAAAGCTGATGATATGACCGGTCAGTTTACGATTTTTCAAAATCGAAAGATTGATAATGGGATTGTCCAATTTAATTGAACGCCTAATCAAAATGACAAGACCTAAGATACCAATCAAAAGCCAACCTAAGACTGAGGAACTGAAGAAAGCATGATCAGCAATTCCATGAAGGCCTAAAATCAAGCCCAAGAAAAGAAAGATGGTAGCCAGTAGACTGAGGATATCTAAAGATTCACGTTTAACCTCACTCTTTTGCTCAATGGAACGAAGCCCTGCGATCAATGAAGCCAAGAGAATAGGAAACTGAACAAGGAAAATAGAACGCCAGCCAAAATGTGCCGTTAGGAGACCTCCGACAGTTGAGCCAATGGCTGGTGCCACTGCTGTAATCAGTGTACCAACCCCCATCATAAGACCAATCTTACGGCTAGGTATCCGCTCCAAAATGATATTAAACATGAGAGGAAGGGCAAAACCGACACCTAGACCTTGTACCAAGCGACCCAAGACTACAAAGCCAAAGTTAGGAGCTATAAAGTCGATAAGGACACCCAAGACCGACAGCAGATTGGCGATTAGGAAGATAGATTTCATCTTAAAGGAACGCTTTAGATAAGCTGATAAGGGTACCACACAAGCAACGACTAATAGGTAAATGGTTGTGACCCATTGAACTGTTGATGTTGTTACTGAAAATTCCTTCATCAAAATCGGGAAGGTGATGTTCATGGCCGTTTCACCAGCCACTCCACAAAAGGAAAGGATACCTGTCGCAAAGATGGCAGACAAGACCTTGGTGGAGATTTTTTCTTCTGACATGAGTATTTATTCCTCCTTGATAAACTTAAAGATTACGATAGTGTTGTAAGATTTTGAGAAAGATCTCCCTCTCTTCAGCTGAAAATTGCTGGACAAACTCTTCCTCTTCTTTACGAAGATAGGATTGACAGGCATAAGCAATCTTAACTGCCTTATCCGTGAGAACAACCGCTTTTTGTCTAGCATCTTTTGAAGATGTGTAGCGTTCGATAAGGCCTTTTTCTCCATCCGCTGTAAGAGAACTGTCGTTGTCGAACGCTGAATCTCAAATTCGTGCTCAATGTCACGTTGAAACACCTCATGATTAGCATAATTGGTTATAAAATCGATAATGGCCATCTGATTTCCAGTCAAATCATATTGTTGGGCAAACTGATCCAAGTGGCGCAACATATTGTTATTTGCTTGCTTCAACAAGCCTCCAAAATGGTCCAAAAAATAACTCCTTAACCATATTGTTAGCTAACTAGCGTTATGTAGTATAAGAGTTTTAGAAGGTAATGTCAATAACTTTTCAAAAAATTTCCACTTAACTTTCAATAGATTTCGAAAAAACTCAAGGACTTAAATCCTTGAGTTGCTTCACTTAATCTTTTTTGACAGGAATTTCCTTAATAATACGCGCTGGATTCCCACCTAGAACCACATTATCACCAAAGGACTTGGTAACGACTGCCCCTGCTCCAGCTACTACATTATTCCCCAATGTAACGCCTGGAAGAATGATCACACCTCCACCAGCCCAGAAATTATCGCCAATGGTAATCGGTGCCCCATATTCAATGCCTGAATTGCGCTCAGTTGGATCAAGCGGATGAAGAGGTGTTAAAAACTGACAATTGGGACCAATCATGGCATTGTCACCAATAGTGATAGGACAAATATCTAGCATAGTCAAATTCCAGTTAGAATAAAAATTTTCACCAATATGGATATTGACCCCATAATCCGTAACGAACTGAGGATTCATGACAACATTTTCCCCAGTAGACCCAAACCAAGATTTGACAATTTCAGCCCTCTTGAGGCAATCAGACTCAGCATTAAAGGCCATTTGCTTTTCTCTAGATTTAGCTGCTAGGACACGTAACTCAGGGTCGCTAGGTTTATAAAACTCACCCACAATCATTTTTTCATATTCTGTCGGCATGGTATACTCCTTTTTTGCTTTTCCTCCTATATTTTAGTATAGAACTAATGTTACCACAAGCGAATATGTGCTGTAAAAGTAAGTAAAGTCCTTTCATACTTTTATCATATTTAGCAATTTCCGTAACATTCAGACCGTTTATCAACAAAAAAATTCCAAGTGCTCTATACAACTTGAGATTTTCTTTCTGTCTGGGCATGCCTGAGTGTTTCAGGTATTTTGATTATTTTTCCTTGTTTGACCTTTGTGATCTTTTTATTCTTCTTACATCCGTTACGGCCAAGTTCTAGACCTGTTATCGATACGATGAAGTCTGAGATATTGATAGTTTTCCTCAATCTTACCTTTGTTTGCTTTTTCCTCATTTGAGAGATTAATTGTCGTCTTTGTGTTTCAGGGAAACTTTTCCTCATCTTAATATTAGTTATGCTATCAACAGGTGAACCTGTGTCACCGTTCTTATCAAAATGGTTTTCCAACATATCTTCTTTTAAATCTATGCTATTCAACTTCAATCAAGTCATAACAAAAAGTAGATTAGGACTAGTTCCAATCTACTTTCATTCTATATATTGAATGTTAATATCATAAATCTAACAAGTTTTCCAAATGTGTAACGGCATCTGCAAAGTTATCAGAAACGTAAATTGCTACTTCTTTAACAGCCTTTGGAGCATGGGACATACAGTAAGAAATGTCTACCACCTCAATATTCTAAATAAAAAACACCTCATAGCTAGATTGTTATCTAACATAGAGGTATTTTTGTGCTTTTCTGAGTATTGTTATGTCTTTTGCAATACTAAACTACTAATAGTCCTCACCTTCTTCATCTTTCTTACGTTTAGCAAGAAAAGCAAGACCTGTTGCAGTTGCTAAAGCACCAAATATCATTGATAATGATGAGTTTTTCCTCACCTGTCTTAGGAAGAGCATGGCTACCACGTTTTTGTTTAGGATCCTTAACTTCAGAAGACGACTCTGAGGCACTTGTTGAAGCAGAGATTGAAACGCTCGATGAGGAGGATTCGGGCACTGATGCACTTGCACTTTGAGACTCACTCAACGATATAGACTCACTTGTTGAAATCGAAGCACTTTCTGAAGCGGATTCTGAGTTCGATACTGATTGTGACTCGCTGATTAATTCACTTGTTGAAGCGGACTCAGAATTTGATACTGATTGTGATTCTGAAATTGAGGCACTTTCTGAGACTCGAATTTTGAGACTGATTGTGATTCTGATATGTGACTCACTTGCTGAAGCTGACTCTGAGTTCGATACTGATTGTGATTCTGAAATTGAGGCACTTTCTGACGCGGACACAGAATTTGATACTGATTGCGATTCTGAGATTTGCTCGCCAGAGACATTAACAAAGGCAAAGGCTAAACCTAGAACGAAGAGCATGACTAGATAAATAACTAACCAAAGAGGTCGACCGACCGTCAAGGCCTTGATAGCCTCACTAGCCCACTTATTCTCAGGATGCATAAACTGAATCAGCATAAAGACATACTGTGGAATGCTGACCAGGGACATGGCATACATGAAAGGCATTCCTCCGGCTGGATTCAACATAATATCCAAGTAAGAGTACTGTTTAAAGCGGTTATGAATATTGATTTTGTTGATTGAGATACGGTATCTAGCCCTCTGCACAATTCCTGAAACATAGAGGAAAATCAAACTGAATAGAATCAGAGGAAGCAAGACATTCCCAACCGATACCTAACTTTTCAATACTATCCATGATTTGATAAGGCAGATTGGCCATCATACTTGCCATCAAGATGACAATGGAGCCTCCAATCCCAAAGAGGGAGTTGAGGTCTGATAGCTAAACCAAGAAAAAGGTCCCAGCAATCAATAAAATGGTATTCATGAAAACGGCGAGACCGCCATTAACCCCAGAAACGATAGGTAGGTTTAAGGACACTGCCAGAGATTGGACCAGGGCAATTGCTAGGGTCAAGTACATTCTTCTACGGTCCTGAATCTCGACGGGAAGATTTTTTAAGCCCATTTTCTTAGAAAAAGAAAACATCTGCCAGAGAATCATTGCTGACATCCAGGGTGACAAGCCTACTGAAAAAAGAGACACAGAGCTGAGGTTCCCACCCATCATGGCACTAGAGAAACCCAAGGAACCCATGGCTCCCCCAAAGATAGTTGCATTTTTCAAATCCACAAACGGTAGAACCAAGCGATTTCCCAAACAATAAATAAAGAGGAAAAGACGGTCCATAACACACGTTTGGTGATTATCGATTGACCAATTTTTTTCACTGTTACTCCTACTTCCTGCCCTATAGACAGACTAATATTTTTCGTTAGAAATGAGACATAAACTAAATTTCAGACCACTTATCCAAATAAAGGATTATAGGCTCTTCTTACGCATCTGGCGGATGGTCTCAGCCATCTCTTTCCAACGATCTCTTGAGTAAGTTTGCTGATTATGTTTGGTCAACTTAAGATCCTCAAATCCTAAGATTGGTTTATTTTCAAACCTAAAGGCATCAAGAATTTCCACTACTTTTCTGCCTGGATTAATATCCAAAAGCAAATCACTAGTACGCACCAATTCCAAATCTAGCCCATTTAAACCTGCAATGGCTGAGTAAACCGTCACATTTGGATAGGTAATCAATTGGGCCAATTTGTCTGACACATGCTGGCGTGAGGCAATTTTAAATTGTACCTTAGGAAGAGCCGAGATTAGATCCGTCAAATGAGGGATTTCTGAAATGTTGGTGTAAACTAAACATGTAAATGGACGACCCTTAGGATAAATCATGTCCTCTGAAAGTGGCAATAAGGAAGCATTTCCAGCTACTTCAGACCAATCCATTTGGGCATAAAACCACCAGACCTCACGATAAGCTTGGCAAGCCAAAGGTAACCAGGGCTTACGGTGTGAATCATAGTGTAGAACCTTAGGATAGTCTTGACCATTTGGCAAATGGTAACCAGCTAGACTGGACTTGGTCACAGCATAGTTGTTGTCAAAAGACAAAGCCAACCAGTTGTTACGAAAAACCATATTAAGAATTGACTGCTCCGCAAATGGTACCTTATCATGCCATTCGCTAGTCATGTCAATAAGGTGACATCTCATATTGTACTGCTTCCAATAAACCGTATTAATCACCATGAAGCTAGCATCAAACATCTTCTGACGATTCTGAACTTGAATGGCATAGTCACGTACAGCAGCCAAAGGACGGCCTTGCAAATCAAGGGTAAAGAGATCTTCTAGAGAACCAGTAACCACCATATCACTATCCAAATAAAGAGCTCTCTCCTCAGATACAAAGTCCGTCACAAAATAGCGTAGATAGCTAGTATAGTTACTATTGGTCTTGTATTGCTTGATGTGACTACTATCTACACGACAGTTGATCACTTCACTGCCAAAAGCAGCTAGATGACGGTTGAGCCCCCTAAACCACTCTTGAGAGAAATCATCGTTAATCAAGTAAAAACGAATGTTGCGATGATGGAAAACGATAGATTTTATAGTCGTAAGCACTTGGTCAACATAGGCATAGTTAGCTGCTAGGACAATAGCATGCTTTTTAGTCTCATAACGTTGAGGAGCCAAGCTCAAAACCTGGAATTTTTCCTGAATTGAGCGATAGGCTTCAGAATCTGTGAGACCTTGTTCTTCCACATTTTTCAAGCAAGCCTCTAGCATCTGACGATAGGTAACCATGTATTTTTCCAGAGGGAAACCATGGCTAGCAACAATAGCCAAGCGCTCCTCCATGGCATAAACCAACGTCATCATCCAATCTTGCATCCAAGTCGCCGATGGCATCTCGGGACTCTCTCGGTAAACATAAAGTCCCTTATTGAGATAAACCGTACGCTCACTCATAAGATAGGCCTTAAGGTTGAAAAAGCCATCTTCTCCTGCATGTTCTTTTGGGAAAATCAAGTCATTAAACAAGGAACGTTTGTAGAGTTTTCCAGTGGCTGAGATCAGAGCAATATTGATGTTATTGCTTTCTTCAAAGAGTCCATCAATAATCTGAGCGGGTGAATAGACCTGTTCGTAATAATCTTCATCCTTGATATAAACATAAAAGAGATCTTCAGATTCCTTATAAACACTGTAATTAGCTACTGCAATATCTGCCTTGTGAGCTTGAAGCGCCTTATAAAGCTCCTCTAAATAGGTTGGCTCTACCCAATCTCTCAGCATCCACATAGGTGACGTAAGCTCCCTTAGCCTGACGAATACCAATATGGCGAGCATCTGAAAGCCCTCCATTATCCTTTTTAAAATAGAGGATACGAGAATCCCTAGCAGCATAACCACGGCAAATGGCGTCACTATTGTCTATTGAGCCATAATTGATAAGGATGATTTCAATATTTTGATAGGTCTGCCCCAAGACACTGTCTAGACAGCTCTGGAGTTGATTTTCTACATTGTAAACGGGAATAATTATGGAAATTTTTTCTGTCATTTTTTCCTATTTTTCTAGCTAGTGCATTTTCCTGTCTCAAACTTTCATAAGATATCAAGACTGTAAACACATTCTATACACTTTTTCCTTTGATTTTATAGAGACACAACTATACTAAATTATAACATAGTATCACTTAATTTTCTAATAAATTAACTTTTGCATGAAGGGTCAAACTAATTTCTTTTATTTTTCAGAAAAACTGATCCTTAGGAAGATTGAAATATGTAGATAGAAGAAGATAACTCTGATGAGAAATTATTTCTTATAATGATTAAAATGTTTTAACGAAAGTTCTTAACACCTTAACTTATCTCACCCTTTATCCACAATCTTAATACGGCTACTGCCATCATGCGACTTGATGATAGCTAGTTGTTGGGTGATGCCTTCTTTCATGTCATCCACGTGACTGATGACACCGACCATTCGGTTTTCACCAATTTGTTCCAGAACAGCGATGGCCTTGGTCAGGGCTTCCTTATCCAGTGAGCCAAACCCTTCGTCGATGAAGAGAGCTTCAACAACAGCCCCCTTGCTGGTATTTTGCACCACTTCTGACAGGGATAGGGCAATAGCCAGTGCGGCGATAAAGGTTTCTCCTCCAGACAAGGATTTGACGGAACGCTCGCTACCTGTTAACTGGTCATAGACGTTGATGTCTAAGCCAAAGTGATCACGCGCTCTACGTCCTTCTTCACTCAGAACAAAGGAATAGCGATTATCCGTTAAGAGACCGATGTAGTTGGCATTGGCATAATCCAAGATTTGTTGGAAATACTGACGGATAACATAGACTTCCAGATTAAGACGACCAGTCAGAGCCGTATTTTCTCCCTTAACCACCTTGACCAAATCACTGAGCTCTTGGTGGACCTTGAAGGCCTCTTTAGGTTGCTATCTTGAAGGGTTTTAGCTGCTTGGTAAGTAGCCGTAGCATCCTTAAGGCCCTTCTTCATGACAGAAACCTGAGCAAGCTGCTTGTCATAGTTTTCCTGACAAGCCTTTACTGCTTGCGCTAGACTATCGAGATCTGGTTGTTCTTTATTTTGGAGAAGCTCTTGTCCCTTACGAATCTGCGCCTGTAACTCTTGTTTGAGCGTTGCATAGGTCGTTAATTTGGCTTGAAGCATATGAATAGCTTGATTATTTACTTCAAGAAGCCAGAGTTCGACCTGCTCTAAGTCATTGGTGAGGGCCCCTTCAACCTTGATACTTTGCTCTAATTCAGCAGATAATCGCTTAACATCTTGTTCTAACTTCTCTTTAGACTTAGTTATACTCTCAAGCCGCCCTTTGATTTCTCTAATATCGGCATGAAGTTGGTTATAGGCCTCACCATTCTCCTTGACCTGCTTCTCATAAAGAGCCAATTCCTGCTTAGCATGTGCAATACGATTTTGATAAACCTCAACAGACTTAAGCTCCGGATGAGCTTCTTGTAAATCCCTTAGGCGTTCCTTAGATTGTTCAAGCACTGCCTTAGCCTCTTGATAGGTTTTAGCCAATTTTGTCAATTTTTCCTGAGCTTTACCTATCTCATCCTGATATCGGACACAATCGTCCTCTTCCTTATCAAAGCGTTTTTGTAACTTTTGATAATACTTCTTAACCTTCAGGAGTAGGGCTTGCCCACGGTCAGCTTCATAGTGCTCTGAAAAATCAAACTCAAACCGTCCCTTAACTTGCTCTTCTAATTCTTGATAGTGCTTTTCAAGAGTTCCCTTGACTTTAGTCACTTGATCAAGCAAATCTTGACGTTTAGATTCAACTTCGCTCAAGGTAGCCTGACGATTTGACACAGTAGCGACTTGCTTTTCCTTTTGAACTTGAAGCTTCTCCACCTGATCCATGAGATTTTTCAAAGCCACTTCATCAGCTTGTGTTCCACCAACGTTAGGGTGTTCAAGGGCGCCACAAACCATACAAGGCTGTCCTTCTTCTAACTCTGCTTGCAGTTGGGCAATCATGAGTTGACGGCGTGAAGCTAAAGTCCTTCTTAACTTCTCTTCCAATTCTTTGAGGCTTTCTTGAGCTTGTTCAATATCAAAAGATAGCGTTTGACGACGTTTTTCGGTCTTTGTCAACTCCTCATTTAGACCCTCTATTTCATTTAGGTCTTGAGCCAGTTGATTCTCCACGCTGTAACCCACAGACTGAAGGAGTTTTTCGGCCTCATGTAAGCTATCTAAACTAAGACGATTAACCTCCAAGTCTGACAAGGACTTGTTAAGAATCTCAATCTCTTTCCTAGCCTGCTGATAGGTTTCTTCCAACTGCTTGTAGTTAGTAGTTGAACCTTTGATTTTCTCCTGCTCTTGGGCAAGACTCTGAGCATAGATAATATCCTCTTTCCACGCTCCCAGTTTCTCTTCTTTTTGAAGAAAATCCTCAGATTGAACTGCAAGTTCCTCTTTTTGAGCCTTAACGCCCTCAAATACCTGTTGCTTTTCACTTAATGCTTCTTGAGAAATTTCAAGATCCTGCTCTAATTGTACCAACTGTTTCTGATATTGCTTCAAGCTACTAATGGTTTCTTGTAATCCCTTGAGCGAACTGTAATTCCTCCAGATGCGCTTTTGCCTCTGCCTGTCCCTGAGCTCCCTCCTCAATTTCCAGACGGTAACGCTCCTTGGCTTGCTCCACTTCTTGAAAAATCTTTGCCACATCTTGGGCAGTTTGCAAACTATTCTGCAGTTTTGCCAAATCCTCATGGGCAGCCTTCAAAATACTTTTTTGCTCCGTAAGACTTTTCTTGACGCTGAGACAAAAGCTCTTTCAAGACGTGTCAATTTTTCAGAGGCTGGCGTTTGCGCCAAGACAGCTAATTCCTCCTCAGACCAAACCTGACTGGCAAAATGGCCATCTAGCTGAGCCTGACGCTTTTCCATATCCTTATTGCTCTGACGAAGACGCTCTTCCAAGCTCTTTTGAAAACGGTCAAAAATACCTGTTCCAAAGATTTTCTTTAAAATTTGAGTCTTGATCTTAGAATCTTCTTTCAAGAAACGGCTGAAATCATTTTGTGGAAGGAGAATAATCTGTTTGAACTGCTCAGCATTAAGGCCCAAAATCTGCTCAATCTGGTCACTCACTTCCTTGATCTTATCCCCAAGCTTTTCAATTTCCTGACCACCAATCTTATCCACAATGACTAGAGAAGCCGTCGCCTTTTGCATGGTCGTGCCCCCACCTCGCTTGGCTCTCTCCTGCTGGAGCACTCGCTCAATGCGATAAAGATGCTTGCCTTGTTGAAAATAAAAGGTTACCTTGGTCAAGTCATCCCCTGGACCAGCGAAGGTTGACCTCATCTCCTCAACATTGCGGTCGCCACTGGTTGTGGCAAACAAGGCAACCGTCATGGCATCAAAGAGGGTACTCTTACCAGCTCCCGTGTCCCCACCAATCAAAAAGAGGGGAGCATGGTCAAACTGGGTGAAATTGATGACTTCCTTACGATAAGGTCCAAAATTGGTCAATTCTAACTGGACTGGTCTCATTGTCGACTCCTCTCCAATCTCCTCAAAAATACTTTCCACAAGGGCAGTCTGTCTCTCAGACAAGACATCGCCCCCAGTCACTGTCTGGTAAAAATCAGAGACAATTTCCTGAGGCGACTGCATTTCCAAATCTTTTAATTGCTGATCAACGGTCAAGTTTTCTTCCCTAACATCACCTAGACGACTGAAAGTGATTTCTACAATGTCTGTCCCATAAATCTCTTCCAAACGGGCACGCACATTGATGCCCTCTAATTCCTTACGACTGGACAGTTGAATATCAAAGGCAAACCAAGCCTTTTGACAAGGCTGCTCCTTATAAAATTCAGGTGACATCAAGGTTTCAAAAGGTTCCTGAAGGGTCACGATTGGTCGTCTGACCTCTAGGGAATGGAAGGTCTGGGACAAGCTACCAGTCGCATCCAATTCAACAATATAGACACCCTTCTCTTCCTTACGTTTTGCTTCTTTGACATTAAAGGCGACTGGACTGCCTGAATATTGCACACGCTTTGTCGGACTGGCAAAGCGCGTATGAATATGCCCAAGGCCACATAATCGAAAGCCTTGAAAAGGTCACTGGTCACATTGGTGAGCCCACCCACTGTATTACTGGTTTCAGACAACATCAATTCTCGAAGACCTTGACCATCGCTATCATCCTTCTTAGAAACTGCAAAATGCGTCACCAAGACATGAGCTTTGTCAGGATCAAAAGCTTTTTCCATATCCTCAAGAATGTAGGTCAAGGCATCACCAATCCCCTGAATTTCCTTTTCCTCATCATCCTTATAGTAAATACGAGCATCAATAGGATCGATAAAAGGCAGCAGGAAAATCTGGCAATCCTCCAACTCAATAGGCTCAAAAGCCTCCTCCAAACGTGTACTTAAATGAAGGCCCTGATGTTGAAAGAAGTCACGCCCAAAATGTAAACGTTCAGCCCCATCGTGATTACCACTGATCGCATAGACAGGAATCTGCTCCTCCAGTACCAAGCGGGCCAAGGTCTTATTAAAAAGCTTAATCGCATCCACAGGGGGCACCGCACGGTCATAGAGGTCCCCAGCAATGATAACCCCATCCACTTTTTCGCTAATAGCAAAATCCACAATTTGTTGAAAAGCCCACTCCTGCTCCTCCAACAAAGACCAGCCATTGAGGGTTCGTCCTACATGCCAATCTGACGTATGTAAAAACTTCATGACAACCTCCTCATTCATTTTGTCTTACTCTATTGTACCTTATCAAGCTAAATACTGCTTAAAAGTTTCACAGGCTTTGATAGTTTTCCCGTTTTTTAGCTGTAAAGACCAAAAAGTTAGACAATTTATGTAAGCAAAGGATTTAGTTCTGTATTGCACAGGATTGAGCCCTTTTAGTTTTACCTTAATGCGTTTGTTGTAGTAATCAATATAGTCTAGACTACCCTGCATCAATTGGTTAAGTAATTTAAATACCTCTAACCAAGAAAATCAATATTATCTATTCTTTTAATTAACTTTTATAGATTCTAAGCATTATCATATAGGTTGGTACTAGTGCACATCTTGTATTTTAGGCAATAATATTTACTCACTTTTCGTTATTGTCAGTACCGATCCTTTTTAAATTTTTCACTATGAAAACCTAAAAACAATCCGAACCCTAAGGGCTCCTGACTTTACTTTATTCTAGGCCTTTTTTATCCGTAGCTTGTTAGCTGACTTGGATCTAGGCATGTAGTATTTACTATTTCCCTACTTGAGATTTTTTATAAGTCACATGCATTATTCCATCTGAACGAATGGTATGATTTTTATTTCTTTTAGAGAAACACCGGTAATAGCTAATTCCTATCTTAAATCACTTGAAATATATTTATAATGTGTTGGAGTGCTAATCAGCACCGCTTGTAGATTTTTGGAAGATACTAACACACTAATGATTTAATCCCCTTTAAAACATGAAAAGAGAAGTCTCCAAAGCTTCTCTTTTTATATTTATCAAATAATGTACAACTAGATTCCCTAACAATAATACTCTAGTTGAGTGGTTCAATCATGAAGCTCAATTGATAGCTGTCTGCTGAGCTAAGCAAGAATTCGTCATGAACTGGAGCACCCCATGAGTCGTCACCACCGACACCCATTTGAGCAGCAAGAACTTTAATCCATGTAGCATCAGATTGTTGCAATTCATATTGATGACGAGCATTTTCAATTTGTTCAGTACTGTTACGCAAAGCACTGAATTCGAATGCCTTATTAAGTGCGGTGAATTTAAGACCATTATGGTTATCATCAGATACTGTAAATTCACGAGTACCATAGTGATTACCAGATTCTTGTGGCATTAGATATGGAGCAAATGTCTTTTCAACAGATGTTTCATATCGACCAAGATAGGCACCAGGAAGTTTATCAAGGTAGCTTTCTTCTGCACCGTATCCATAATAGCTTAGGTTTGTAAATTGTGAACCGATAGCAAATTCTAGACCAAATTCAGGGAAGTTTGGCAAACCTGCTTTACCATCATAGTTTGCAGTAACAAAGATTCGACCCTTGTAATCAACTTGATAAGTCACCTTAACTTCGACATCAGACAAGCCAGGCAATTCATGAACATAAGTCACTTTAACAGAGTCATCTTCAATTTGAATTTGAGTATCTGTAACCTTACTATAGTTTCCAGCAACTTTCCAGCCTGCCATTTCGAATGGATATCCAGCACCACGATCGTTGTCAGTGTAAGCACGAGTAAAGTTAAGTTTAGGACCTTTCTCAATGAATTCAACACCGTTATACTTAGCAGATACTAGCGTATTTTGTGCACGTGAAAGCAAGATAGAGAAGTTTTGTCCTTGAATTCCGATGTTGAAGTCGCCTTCAACAACATTCAAAGGTGCTTTAACTGGTGTTTCAGTGCTAATCTTTTCAGCAACATATTGACCACGAATAATTTCATGTCCTTTTGGAGCCCATTCAGTTGCTTCATTCTGAACACAAGCAACTTCATAAATTCGTTCAGCATTTGAAGCTCCAACAGCGAATTCTACTGGGAATGTTGCTTCTTCACCTGGTTTAACATCAAAGTGATATTCACTTTCGCTAACTTTTCTACCATCTTCGTAAACTCTAGCTAGGAAAGTATAAGCAGAAAGATCTTCAAAGACATTATCATTCTTGATAGTTACTGATTTTTCATCAACAGCAATCTTAATATTAGAGTAAAGATGTTTAACTGTTTGAAGTTTTGGAGTTAGGGTACGATCTGCGAAGACAATACCATTTCCACAAAATTCGTAGTCAGAAGGTCTATCATGCCAGTCACCACCATATGATAGGAATTCGCTACCATTTGGAAGTGGTTTGTAAATAGCTTGGTCAATGAAGTCCCAAATAAATCCACCTTGGTATTCTGGATATTTCTCTAAATCAGTGTAGAGTTTCAATCCACCACCAGAGTTACCCATTGTGTGCATGTATTCACATGAAATATAAGGTTTTTGAGGATTGTTAGTGAGGTATTCTTCAATATCAGCTGGTTTCGCATACATACGACTTTCGATGTCTGTAATGTAATCAAATTCACGACACCATGTAACACCTTCATAGTGAACTGGACGAGTATTGTCAACACTACGGAAGTAATCAGCCATGTCAGCAATATCTTTACCAGCATATGATTCATTACCACAAGACCAAATGATAACACTAGCATGGTTCTTATCACGTTGGAACATGTTATTGGCACGATCCAAACAAGCAGGCAACCATTCTGGTTCACTAGCTGGGATATTCCATGAAGGTTCGCTTAGACCAAGTTTGCCATGTACCGTGTGTTTCAAGGTTGGCTTCATCGATAACATAAAGTCCATATTCATCACACAATTCATACCAACGTGTTTGGTTCGGATAGTGAGAAGTACGAACAGCATTGATGTTATGTTGTTTCATCACTTTGATATCCCAAAGCATATCTTCTTCAGTGATACAACGTCCTGTTCTAGCGTTAAATTCGTGTCTGTTAACCCCTTTAAAGACAATTCTCTTACCATTCAAAAGCATGAGTTTATCTTTAATTTCAAAGTGTCTAAATCCAACCTTAACTGGAACGACTTCAACAACTTGGCCATCATCCAAAACATGAAGGGTCAAATTGTAAAGTTTAGGACTTTCAGCACTCCAAGGTTTGATTTGCAAATCTTCAAGACTTACAGATAGTTCACCGTCAGCATTAACAGATGCATCACCTTCTTTAACGATGCCTTCATGATCTGAAAGAACATATTTAATCTTCTTATCTTCGTAATCACCAACAGTCTTCAAATCAATATCCAATTGACCTGCTTTTGTTTGGTAATCATAATCTCCCTTAACAAAGAGATCTTGAACGTGAACTTTTGGAATAGCATACAAGTAAACATCTCTGAAAATACCGTAAAGTCTCCAGAAGTCTTGGTCTTCCAACCAGCTTGCTGTAGAGTAACGATAAACAGCTACCGCCAACTTGTTATCACCTTCAACAAGGTAATCACTAATTTCAAATTCACTAGGTGTAAATGAATCTTCACTGTATCCTACGAAGTTACCATTGACCCATACAAAGATGGAAGTGGCAACCCCTTGGAATGAGATAAATACTTTTTTATCTTTTAATGCATCATTCAAGGTAAAATGTTTAACATATGATGCAACAGCATTTGATTCTTGAGGAACTTGAGGTGGACGAAGGAATTCTTTACCATCCCAAGGATATTGGGTATTCACATATTGTGGAGAACCAAAACCTTGAAGCTCTAAATGACCTGGTACATTGATGAAATTCAAATCAGTTTCATCAAATTCTGTTTTATAAAAGTCTTTTAAAACTTGATTTGTATTCTGAGCATAGTGAATTTTCCATTTTCCATTAAGAGATTGTCTTAACTTCATCTCCCCTTCAGAAAATTCTGCAAGAGATTCAAAATACTTATGATCTGAGTGAGCGTCAACAGTATTGACGCTAACAATCTTTGGATCGTTTAAGTAAGTTTGAATTTTTTCAGTCGTGTTCATAGATTATTCTCCTTTTTTGAAGGTAATAACTTCAGACAAAGCTTCTACCTTTTCTCCAACTTCTTGTTCAAGATGGAAAGCACTGAATTTTTCTGAATTAGTTACAGTGACAAGTACTGTGTCATCAAGACCATTTTTCTCAATAATTGGTGACCAGAACTCAAGAAGTTTTTGTCCAACTTCAACACGATCACCTTGTTCTACGTAACTAATGAATCCTTCACCTTTAAGTTTAACTGTTCCGATACCAACGTGGATAAGAACAATGACACCATCTTCACTTTCAATACCAACTGCATGGCGAGTAGGAAGAACTTGACGAATGGTACCACTAATTGGTGCAAAGACAGCTCCATCAGTAGGTTTAATGGCGAAACCTTTACCCATGCTACCTGAAGCAAAGTGTTCATCATTAACACTTGAGAGGTCAACCAAATGACCAGTTGTAGGGTTTACAAGAGATACGACGTTAGCTTTAACTTCATTTTCAGAAGTTGCTACGCTAAAGCGATGTTCCAATTCTTCAACAATTTCAGCGTGACGTGCTTCAGTCAAAGTGATTTTACGAGCAATAATGAAGGCTCCGATGAGCATAGCTGCTGCTGGGAAACCAAACATGCTAAGCTTAAAGATAGACTGTTGATGTGTTGTAATAGTTGATGCTGAGGCACCTGTTGTCATACCAGCAGCTACGGCAATTGTAGAAACAAGCCAGTTTGACATCGCACCACCAAGTTTATCAACAAGTGGACGAACTGACAAAGTAAGTGATTCATCACGGTGCCCCAATTTCCATTGACCATATTCTACTGAGTCAGAGATAATCATGAGGATAACAAGGAACACAAGAGGTTGTGGAATAAAGAAGAGTTCAGCAGCAGTCAAGATCATTGGAAGTGATGTTCCTGCAATACTAAAGATTCCAATACCACCGAGCATTACTGCGATACATCCATAGAACAAACGTTTACGGTTGAATTTACCAGCTAGGCTAGGGAAGAGTGAAACTGAAACCAAACCAACAACTGTATTCAATCCGTAAAGGATTGAGTATTTCCCTGGATCACCAAGGATAAATGTGAAGTAAAAAAGTTGAAGAGCATTAAGTGTATTAATACCAAGACCATAGAACCAATATCCGAGAGACAACCACATCAATTGGTCGTTTTTACCAAGAACTTTAAAGACTTGTTTAAGGCTAGTTTTTTCTTTGTTATCACGAAGTTTTGACTCAACTTCACGTGTACCAATACCAACAGCAATTGATGTAATCACACCAATGAGAGCAACGATAAATGCAAACCAGAACCATCCAGATTTATCTCCAGAGCCACTGCTGTTCGTCATTGAGAAGAACAAAACGATTGGCATGATGGCAACACCTACAATATTGGCACCAATCGTAGAACCAATACGGGCAAAAGTTGCCATTTTTTCACGTTCATGACTGTCAAGAGACAAGGCAGGAATCATTGACCAGAAACCGATATCTTTAATTGAGTAGAAGACATCCATTACAAGGTAGATAATTCCGAAAAGTACAAGGTACAAGAAAGGATTTGTTTTATTCAAACCACCTAAATCGGTGAAGAGAAGCAACAAGGCGATAGAACTGATGATACCACCACCAACTACCCATGGTTTGAATTTACCATACTTAGTATGAGTGTTATCAATCATGTTACCGATCAATGGATCGATAAATACTTCCAAGATACGCAAAATAGCGATGATGTTAGTAATTAATAGTACGTAGTGACTATTTTGCTTTGGATCACCTGTGTTAAACAAGTGAGTTGTCACAAACATGATAAAGTATGTTGACAACGTTGCATAGAAGACGTCGTTACCAAAAGCACCAGCTGAATAGGATAGACGAGACTTCATTTGACCTTTAGATTTTCCCATTACGAAAACCTCCTGTTAGTTGTTTTTTGATTACGCTTACATTATATAAGTATTAGTTTAAACCGTCAATAGTTTTAGTGATATTTTACTAAACTTTTACTAAACATAATTATTTTGATGAATTAAAATATTGGAAACCGATTTCATAGCTTACACTATGCCCCTCCTCCAAGATGATATCTCCAAAATCTCTATGATTAACGGCATCTGGGAGTGTTTGTGCTTCCATGGCTATAGCTTCTCGTCCTTTTGCAATTGTTCCTCGATCTCTCGCAAAGTAAATATTATCCTCTATATTATCCATAGTATAAATAACTAAACCATTTCTGTTAGAGAAGATTTCAATACCATCTCCGCTTTCTTTGTCATGCAAAATAGCTACTTCTTTCACATGATCACAAGTTTCCCCTCCAACTACAAAGGCATCATCAAAACCGTTATTTGCTTCAATTCGAGGTAGTAAGTCAGTTGTCTTTCTAAAATCATAATTCGTTCCATCTACATTAATTTTTTGTCCTGTTGGAATTAACTCAGAATCCAACTCTAAACGATAGTCTGAATAGATTTGTAACTCATGGCTTGATAAATCCTGTTTGTCGCTAAGATTAAAGTAAACATGGTTTGTCGGATTAAAGACTGTTGACTCTGTAACATCGAAGGCTTCAAAGAGTATTGTTAAGCGGTTATTATTGTTAAGTCTATAACTAATAGAGACTGTAACATCACCAGGAAAGCCATCTACACTTGAATAAAGTCTTCTACTAAATTTAGTCTCAACATAGTCATCATTCAGGTTTGTGACATAGTTCCAATTTTGAACCTGCATCCCTTTTGGACCACCATGTAAACAGTTTTCTCCCTCATTCTTAGGAAGACTATAGAGAACCATATTGTGAGTATACGAAGCTTTCCCAATTCTTCCAGCAACCCTTCCAATGGACTGGCAGGCACATAAGTTATTCTTATAGTAATCCTCGTAATCACTGAAACCAAGTACTATATTTTTAAGAGCACCAGTTTCCGTTGGAACCAAAAACTCCTGAAGTGTAGCACCTGTTGTGAGTGTGGAAATGACAACACCATTATTATTTTCCATTGAAATTTTACTGACATCGCCTGAATCAACTTTTCCAATAATTTCGCAGCTTATTTTCATATTTTTTCCTCAAAAAACAAAGAGTACAATAATTATATATACTCTTTGACCCTTTGTTTATTATTTTAATTATCCTCGATCATCGTACCCTTTTGGATGGCTAGAATGCCATGCCCAAGCACTTGCGATGATTTTTTCGATGTTATCAAATTGTGGTTTCCATCCAAGAACTGTACGTGCTTTTTCAGATGAAGCAATCAATGTATCAGGATCACCAGGACGACGATCAGCTTTTTCAGCTGGAATTTCTTTACCAGTTACCTTACGAGCGGCTTCAAGGATTTGAAGGTTTGAGAAACCTGTTGATGAACCTAAGTTAAAGGCTGTAGATTCATTACCTTTACGAAGGTATTCAACAGCAAGGAGGTGAGCATCAGCCAAGTCAAATGGGTGAACATAGTCACGAACATTTGTTCCATCAGGAGTGTTGTAGTCATCACCAAAAATCATGATTTTTTCACGAACACCTTGAGCTACTTGAAGGATAATTGGAAGAAGGTGAGTTTCTGGACCGTGGTCTTCACCGATAGATCCATCAGGTTTTGCACCAGCGACGTTGAAGTAACGAAGGGGCACATATTTAATACCATAAGCTTTATCAGACCACTTCATGATAGTTTCCATCATCAACTTACTTTCACCGTATGGGTTGATAGGTTTTTGTGGTGTTGTTTCAAGAATTGGAATTTCTTCTGGGATACCGTAAGTTGCTGCTGTTGATGAGAAGACAATGTATTTAACACCGCATTCGTTCATAACTTCAAGCAATTTAACCATTCCAGCTGTATTGTTATCAAAATATTTGAGTGGTTTTTCCATTGATTCACCAACCAATGAATAGGCTGCAAAGTGAATAACGGCATCAACATCTGGGTTTTCTTTGAAGACCTTTCTCATAAAATCTTGATCAGAGAGATCGCCTTGGTAGAAAATAGCATCTGGATGTACGGCAGCACGGTGACCGGTTACCAAACTATCTACTACTACTACTTTTTCTTGACCGTTTTCAACTAAGCGATCAACCATGTGAGAACCGATATAACCAGCTCCACCTAATACTAAAATTGCCATTTCTTATCTCCTTTCTTCAGAAAAAACAATTAATCAGCTAAATTTACAAAATCTACAAATGCTTTAAACTGATCTAAGCCTTCACTATTAGTCTTATAAACACCTGCATCTTCTAGTACACGAGCAAAGATATCTGCAACAGATTGTCGAACAACTTCTGTTACTTCCTCGGCCGTAACATTTGTATTTTGAGCTTTGAGTTCATCTGCCCATTCTTGGTGAATTGGAGCAACTTGGTTGCCTTGACCCAATAGATAATCTTCAACATCTTTAAGTTCTGTTTTCAAACGAGGTGGAAGAATGGCTAATCCCATAACCTCAATCAAACCGATGTTTTCTTTCTTAATGTGTTGAACATCTTTATGTGGGTGGTAGATACCGTCTGGATGTTCTTCAGAAGTTTGATTGTCACGAAGAACCAAATCCAATTCAAATTTGCCGTCTTTTCTACGAGCAATTGGGGTAATTGTGTGGTGAGGTTGCCCATCAGACTCAGCCAAGACTCCAGCTTTTTCGTCTGAATAGCCACGCCAGCAATTTAGAATTTTGGTTGCAAGAGCAATAAGTCTTTCCTTGTCTTCACTTCTTAGACGAAGAACAGACATAGGCCAATTAACGATACCAGTCTCAATATCAGAGTATCCATCAAAGCTAACTTTTTCTTTAATGCCTGCTACTTCCATTGGGAAAGTGTGGCGACCACCTTGATAGTGTTCGTGTGTAAGAATTGAACCACCTACAATTGGAAGATCGGCATTTGAACCTGCGAAGTAACCAGGAAATGCTTCAACAATTGATAGGAGACGACCAAACGTCAATGGACTGATGTGCATTGGTTCGTGCTTACCATAAAAGAAGATAGAATGTTCATTAAAGTAGGCATATGGTGAATATTGGAAGCCCCAATCATTTTCTTCCATTTGGAAACGAATAACACGGTGGTTACTACGAGCTGGGTGATTGATGCGACCTAGATAACCTTCATTTTCCATACAAAGTTGGCATTTAGGATAATCAGAAGTTACCGCATTTTTAGCTGCAGCGATGGCTTTTGGATCTTTTTCAGGTTTTGAAAGGTTAATCGTAATTTCCAAGTCACCGTATTTAGTTGGAGCTTTATAAGCGATATTTTGAGCAATTGCCTTTACCTTAACATAATCATTGCGTTTACTAAGGTCATAAAAATCAGCAATTGCCTGCTCTGGGTTTGATTTATAGGTATCCCAGAAGTTACGATTGACAGCACTAGGGCTTGGTGTAATCAAGTCCATGAGTTGAGCACCGATGATATCTTGTTCTTCATTAAGTTCACCTACAGAACCAGCTTTAACACCTGCTTGAAGCAACTGGTCTTTAAGGTCAATCAATTCAGAGCTTTCAGTTTCGACATCAGCAACCCCCTCTCCAACCAAAGCAAAAACTTTGTTTGTCAAATAGATACGGTCTAATTCCTCATAGTCACTGTTTTCAATAACCAAAGTTACAAAAGCGTTTACTAAATTTTCAGCCATAATCTCTACTTCTTTCTCATTAATCAAGTACTCGTGAACCACCAGCTACTTCAGCGATATAGAAGCTTGGTGCATAACCAACGACTTCTTCATAACGTTGACCAACTGCTTTTTAAAGTCTTCAACTTTATCTTTGTTTACAAGTGCAATGGCACATCCACCGAAACCAGCTCCTGTCATGCGGGCTCCTAATACTCCTTCTTGTTCCCATGCTGTATGAGCCAAAGTATCAAGCTCAAGACCTGTCACTTCGTAATCATGTTCCAATGACACGTGAGAAGCATTCATAAGACGACCAAAGCCTTCCAAATCACCTGATTCAAGTGCTTTACGAGCTTGAAGTGTACGTTGATTTTCAAGAACCGCATGACGGGCACGTTTGATACGGTTTTCATCTTTAATCAAGTAGCTGTATGCATCAAATGTCCAAAGGTCCAATTCACCAAGTGTTTGGATATCAAGTTTTTCTTGAAGTTCAGATACAGCTGTTTCACATTCAGCACGACGTTCATTGTATTTAGAATCTGCCAATTCACGACGTTTGTTAGTGTTCATGATAACAACAACATTATCTTTAAGGTCAAGCGGCACCAAGTCATACTCTAAAGTATTTGTATCCAAGTAAATCGCACGTTGATCAGCTCCCATACCAATAGCGAATTGGTCCATGATACCAGAGTTAACGCCGATAAAGTCGTTTTCAGTTTGCTTACCGATTTTAACCAAGTCAAGGCGTTCCAATTTAAGGTCATAAAGTTTTTCAGCAATAACACCAATCAATAATTCCAAAGAAGATGATGATGACAAACCTGATCCATTTGGAATGTTACCATAAATGTAAATATCCATACCTGAGTCAATCGTATGACCAGCTTCTTGCAAGAAATGAAGAACACCTTTTGGATAGTTTGTCCAGTTGTGTTCTTTTTCAAAACGAAGATTTTCAAGTGGTACTTCGATGATGCCCTTATCTTCAAAGTTACCTGAGAAGAAACGCAAAACTTTGTCATCACGTTTACGGGCTGCTCCGTAAGTACCTAGAGTAATAGCTGCTGGGAACACATGTCCACCGTTGTAGTCCGTATGCTCACCAATCAAATTAATACGACCAGGTGAAAAGAAAGTATGATCTGCTTCTACTCCAAAGACTTCTTTAAAAGCTTCTCTTAGTTGTGTTGTTTTCATAGAATTTTCCTCGCTTATTCTTTTTTACACTAACAGTGTAACCCCTTTCACAAGGAAAATCAATATTTTTACTGTTTTTTTAGTAAAAAATAGGTAAAATTTTAGAATTTATGATATACTTTGGATGAAAGGAGAACAATATGGCTACATTAAAAGACATTGCTTCATTAGCAGAGGTCTCAATCGCGACTGTTTCACGTGTTCTCAACCAAGATGAAAGCCTTTCCGTTACTGAAGAAACCAGGCACCGTATTTTAACTGCGGCAGATGAATTGGGATACACTAGACACCAAAAAAGCGGTAATTTTAAGAAAGAGAAACACCAGATTGCCATTATCCAATGGGTCAGTGAAGAAGACGAATTAGATGACATCTACTATTATAATATTCGACTCGGCATTGAAAAAAGGGCTCAGGAACTCGACTACGAGATTCTACGTTATTTCAATGACATTCCTTTTAGTCTCGCTGAAGAAGTCATAGGTATACTTTGTATCGGAAAGTTTAGTCGTGAACAGATTACTGAATTGGAATCATTGGGTAAATCACTGGTCTTTGTAGATAGTGATACCCTACTTCAGGGACATCCTTGTGTGACAACTGACTTTGAAAATGCTGTTCAGACTGCCCTCCAATATTTAAAAAAACAAGGGTGTCAATCAATCGGACTTTTAACAGGTGAGGAGAAGACAACCGACTTGCAAGAAATTATTCCTGATTCACGTCGGCGTGCCTATCGCAATTTTTGTATTGAAGAGGGAATTTACGACGCTAATCTCATTTTGACAGGAAACTTTAGTGCGCTATCTGGTTATGAACTTATCAAAGCTAAACTGGAGACAGAGGAGAAACTTCCAGATGCCTTTTTTGCCGCAAGTGATAGCTTAGCTATTGGAGCACTCAAAGCTTTTCAAGAAGCTGGCCTCATTGTTCCAGATCAGATTCAAATCATTTCTTTTAACGATACAATCATGGCAAAACAGGTATTTCCTCCCCTATCTTGTGTCACTGTCTACACTGAAGAAATGGGGCGAACTGCCATGGACGTCCTCAATAAGCAAGTCTTGTCCCCACGAGAAATTCCAACTCTTACCATGTTGGGTACGAAGTTAACCTTAAGGGGTAGTACGAAGGAAAAGACAATCCAACTGCCAACTAACCCATGATTACTCAATAGACTAAAAAGTGGTCGTCAACTGTAGGTTGACAACCACTTTTTATTTCATCTTCACATAAATGGCATCCCAGGCTTGGAGTTTGCCTTGGTCTGTAATTGGCTCTAATTCGGTATTTGCAATGACAACTTCTGCTCTTTCGAAATCATAACAGAAGTCTTGTTCTTGGTCTGATAAATTGACTACAACCAGATAGCTACTATCTTTAGTCTTACGAATATAAGCAAATACTTTTGAAGCTGTCTCCAAGAGTTCAAAGTCAGCATCTACCAACCAATCTTGAGTTTTACGAAGCGCAACGAGCTTCTGATAGGTATAGAAAATCGATTCTGGATTGGCAAGGGCTGATTCAACATTTATGTCCTTATAGTTTGGATTAACAGGTAACCAAGTCTTATCCGATATGCTAAATCCAGCATTTTTAGAAGTATCCCATTGCATTGGTGTTCGAGCATTGTCACGACCCACCTGACGGATTTGGTCCATGATAACTTCTATCGATGCCCCTTTTTCGAGAGCTTCTTTGGCATAGTTGAGAGATTCAATGTCATTCAATTCTTCCAAAGTTCTAAATGGATAATTGGTCATGCCGATTTCTTCGCCCTGATAAATGTAAGGTGTTCCCCTCATCAGATGAAGGAGGATAGCCAAGGCCTTAGCTGACTTCTCACGATAGACACCAGTATCTCCCCACATTGAGAGAATACGAGGCAGATCATGATTATTCCAAAAAAGTGAGTTCCACCCTTGTCCCAACTCTAACTCGGTTTGCCATTTATTAAAAATAGCCTTAAGCGCTGTAACATCCAACTCCTTCTCATACTCCCATTTAGGACTATCTGGCTTATGCTGAAGTCCAATATGTTCAAACTGAAAAACCATGGAAAGTTCTTGATTATCTGGATTTGAATACTGTTTAGCAATTTCAGGTGTTGCTCCCCAGGTTTCACCAACGGTTAGAAGGTCGTGCTTTCCAAAGCTTGCCTGGTTCATCTCCTTGATGTAATCGTGAAGTTTTGGACCGTTTGTATCAATCAGTTGATCTGGGATCTTACCAATCATATCAATCACATCCATGCGGAAACCACCGATTCCCTTATCAATCCAGAAATTCATCATGTCATAAACTTTCTGGCGCAACTGTGGATTTTCCCAATTGAGGTCTGGCTGTTTCTTACTAAAGAAATGCAGATAATATTGCCCTGAGGTCTCATCATATTCCCAAGCGGATCCACTAAAGATAGACACTAACTCATTAGGTTTGTCTCGCCAGATGTAGAAATCTCGTTCAGGACTTTCTGGATTTTCACGCGCTTCAATAAACCAAGCATGCTCATCAGAAGTATGGTTCACCACCAGATCCATGATAATTTGAATATCACGCTTTTTGGCCTCCGCCAAAAGTTCATCCATGTCATTCATATCCCCAAAAATATCCGCAATAGCCTCATAGTTAGCAATATCATAACCATTGTCGTCCATTGGGCTATCATAAACAGGAGAAAGCCAAAGAGCTGTAATTCCTAGCTTTTGAAGATAGTCTAACTTACTTGTAATCCCCTTGAGGTCACCGATGCCATCACCGTTGGAATCCATGAATGACTTGGGGTAAATTTGATAAATCGTAGCCTTGTGCCACCAGTATTTTTGCATAATTCTACTCCTCGTAGTTATTATTATCGTGAGTCTGATAGTTCTATTTTACGTTTTTCTAGAAGTTATGCAAGCGTTTTCTTTTGTTGTTTAAAACATTTCAATGACCTATACTCCAGACTCCTTAAACTTTTGGTAATATTGAAAAATAATAGAGTTGAAATGTAAGGTTAGCCTTTGCTTATTTTAACAATACAAAAAAAACGATGGTTAATACCTTAACCATCGCTTTTTACTTTTTGGGCAAGACCATAACAAAGCGCCTCCCCGTAGAACTTTCTTCAAATCTATAGCTAAGTTCCTCATGCTCTAAAAGGTATTTGACCACAAAAAGGCCTAATCCTCCTTCTTTCTTAGACTGAGCTTTAGTTGAAATATTTTCTTTAGATACACTCGTATTTTCAATGACAAAATCAGTTCCTTCATTTTCTAAACCTATTCGAATCACTCCACCCTTATCAGAATGCTTGACTGCATTACTGATGATATTTGAGAGAACCAATTTCAAAATAGGTAAATTCATGAAAATACTAGTTGCCGGAAGATAATTGTCAATTGATAGGGAGCGATTCTCAACCAACACTTGATTTTGAGTGAGTATGCGATTTACCACATCATCTAACTGAATCCACTCCTTATCACCACCTAATTCTTGAACAGAAGATAAAGACAGGATTTCCAGAACGATCTGGTTCATCTCATCGACGATATCCAGGGAGACCGCCAGATAGCGGTCCCGATCCTTGTAGCGACCAATCTTATCCCGCATATTTTCTAGGATAATCTTCAAGCTGGCCAGAGGCGTCTTGAGCTCATGCGAAGCCCCACGTAGGAATTCCACCTTCATCTGCTCCAACTTCAGATTTTCCTGTTTCTGCTGCTCTAGATTGTCGATCACCTCTAAAAGATGATGATAGAGGTCGTTGATCTGCTGCTTGAGAACGCCGATCTCATCCTGCGAATGGATGGGAAGACTGGCTGTCCGATCCAGTCGTTTCATCCGCTTGGTCATCTGCTTGATCTCAAGGATCGGAGCAGAAATCATGCGGGCATAGAGATAGGAGGCAAGCAATGACAGAACAAAGGAAGCAAGGAGACTATAGGGAAGAAAGCCCAGACTGATATCCCGCGCTTCCTTTTGCGAATCGACGGTCGCTAAGAATTGCAAGGTTAAGTCTTTCCCTTCCTTGGTCTGAATCTTTCGCTCTTCAATCACCAGGGAATTATTCTGGCTGTCAGGGTTCAGGAGTAGGTCATCCTTGACCTCTAGGGCATTTTGTTTTTCCTTGCCCTTGATCGAGACCTTGATATCATTTGTCTTGGAATAAAGGTCGATGACCGACTCAATGGTCCCTTCTTCCTGATCCTGGAAACTCTTAGCCAAGGCTTGCGATTTCTTCAAAATCGTCTGGCGCTGGGACTCGATATAGGTCGATGGAAAAATAAAGTAAACCGAAGCATGTAGAAGGATGACTAAGCTACTAAAAAGGGCAAAGGTGATCAGAAAGATTTTTGCAAAGATACTCCGTTTGGTCATGGTCTCTCCAATTTATAGCCGACATTGCGTACCGTAACGATACAGTCCAGCTCCAGTTTTTTTCGTAGTTCCTTGATATAGACATCGATCACCCGGTCAAAAGGAATCTCCTCCGTCTCCTTCCAGACGGCATCGAGGATCTGAGAGCGGGTCCTGGCCTTACCCTCATGCTGGAGCAAGTATTCCAAGATTTCCAACTCCTTGGCGTTCATGGAAATAGCTTGCCCAGCTAGGCTGGCGGTATAACTCTCAAAATCCACCCGTGCCTCTCCATAGGTGAAAACCCGTGAAGGTTGGAGCTTTATAAAAATAGCTTCGATACGGACTCTCAATAGAGACAAGGAGAAGGGTTTTTCCAGATAGCCATCTGCCAACTCTCCAAAGGCCGTCAACTTATAGTCCTCGTCATGGAAGGCCGTCAGCATCAGAACAGGGACCAAGCTGGTCTTCCGGATGGTCTTAAGGACTTCTAAGCCATTGAGAATAGGGAGCTGGATATCCAGCAAGACCAGATCCGGCGCTTCTCTGCGAAAGAGGTCCAAGGCCTCCTGCCCATCGCCTGCTTCAAAGACCTCATAGCCACATTCCATGAGATAGTCACTCATCCCTTCGCGAATCAGGACTTCATCTTCTACGATTAGTATCTTCATACATTATCCTTTTCATCTATATATAGTCGCTTTCTTTCATTATACCGTTTTTTATAGGTGCAGCAAACTTATCATTCAACATCAACTAAGAGGTCTTTGGGTTTCTTGTGAAGGAGCCAGCGAGAAGAAATCAAGGATACCAAGCTTAAGATAAAGCCACCGACTAGAATGACTACCAAAAGTTGCTTAGGTTGGACTGTCATATGAATCTGAGTCAGAGTCTTACTGAAGCTCTCTGCCTCAGCCCCTCCACCGAGATTTGCAGCTAGAGATTCTTTTGTCATTTGCTTATTGATACCTTCCGTAACATTGGAAAGGACTGTTTTACCAACTTTTTCGGCAAAGAAACTCGCTAAACCATATGATAAAAGAAAGGCTGGTAAGGCAATCATCAGTAATTCCATTAAAAATTGACCCGCAACCTGTGTCTTTTTAAGTCCCAAGGCCAAAAAGATACCAACTTCTCTACGACGAGCATTTAACCATAAAATCAACAGAAGGGTTAGCAATAAACTTGTAAAAATGAGACTTCCAATAAACATACGATTTGCCACACGATACATCCCAAGAATAGATTCCTGTAAAGCAGGGTAGTTTGATGAACTCTTAACAAGATCGTAGAGGGTCCAGTTGATGTCCAACTTTTGAATCTTTGCTATCAAGGAATCAATATTTTGATCACCTTTAGCAAAGAAAGTGGCATCCTCATAAGTGGCAGTTTCTACGGTATTACCATAGAGTTTTGCAGCTGTGTCTAGATCAGTGATGAGGGTGTTTTCATACAACTCCTGAGCATAGGTAACGGCAGCTTGATTTTGACCAGAAAATAAACCTTTGATAGTCACTTCTACTGTTTCATCAGCCCTTTTTTCGTTATCAGCATCATAGAGATTAGATTTAAGCTTTACTTTATCTCCTACATTAAGACCATTCTTTTTAGCTAAATCTTCGTGCATCAAGATTTGATTATGATCCTTATCGGTTAGATGTTCTCCTTCAACTAGTTTATAAGCACCTGAAACAAATTTGTCTTCTTTTGATGAGTCATTAACTCCTGTCAACATCAAGGTAGACTTAAAATTTTTAGCACGTTCTGGAGACTGATTTTGTAGCGTTTGCTCTGTTTCGATAATCTCATAATCTAGTAAATCACCAATACCATTTATCCGTTTTATAGTCGAAACAATCCCTTTAGTCTCACTAATCTTTTTAATATCTTCTCCCTTAAGATTTCCAGTCCCACGAGGAGTTCCAGGATTCGTGTTACGATTAATCTGCATTGAAAAACTATTGGTAATTGACCCTAGACTCTTGGACGCAGCTTCTTGGGTTGCACTTCGCATAGCAAGTCCTAACAAACTAAGAGTACTCATCAAAAGAATAATAATTAACAGTAATAGTGACTTTGACCATTTTCGTGTAATATATGCAAAAGCGTTTCGAAACATAAGAGTCCTTTCTTTATTTTTTCTTTTCTATGAGTTGTTTCTTCTTCAACTCTAAAACCACATCAGATGCCTGAGCAACTTCCTTACTATGCGTGACAACTATGACACATTTTTGGCGATCTAAGGCCATTCTTTTAAGGATAGCAATAATATCCTTCGCAGTTTCCTCGTCTAGATTTCCTGTCGGTTCATCTGCTAAGATAATTGGAGCCTCTGAAACCAAAGCTCGCGCAATAGCTACACGTTGTTGTTGCCCACCTGAAAGTTGCAGGACATTTCGATTAATTTGCTTTTCATCTAATCCCAATTCAGAAAGTATCTTCTTATCGGCATTTTTATTAACAAGTCGTACATTTTCTAAAGGTGTAAGATAATCAATAAGATTGTAATTTTGAAAAACAAGCGCAACGTGGTGTCTACGATGATAACTGGAGCCTTTTTTCTTGATATTTTCTCCGTTAAACAAGATCTGCCCCTTCTTGGGATAATCAAGATCTGCCAAAAGGGAAAGTAAGGTCGATTTTCCCGCTCCAGATTGCCCAATAATACTATAAAACTTACCTTTCTCGAAACGATAATTCACCTTCGAGAGGATAGCTTCACTTTTATTTTGATAACTATACGTAACATCTTTGAGTTCTAACATAGTGTTCCTTTCTCCTTAACTCATATTAGATAAGATTTCTTTTGGAGTTTTGCGCCAAATGAGACCTGTTGTCACACCGAGCGATAATATTACCAAAAATAGAAGACATAGATAAGATAGCCCTAAAGGTAGTCCCTGAGGTATTTGATCTAATAACTGAAGAGCCTGCTGCTGTCCTTGCTGTCCTATAAATTCTTGCAAAAACAGTCGACTTAGTAGCCGTCCAATAGCAAGGGCAGGTAGCAAAGACATAAGGGACACCAATAATATCTCCATAAGAAATTGAGCAAAAATGCGTCCCTTACTCTTCCCAATTGCTAAAAGAATACCTATCTCATGGTTTCGCTCACGCGTCCATAGTGCCATTAAAAATGAGAGGATCCCTGCTCCTGTAACAATTAAACTAATCATCATCGTTCTGACGATTCCTTGTAGCGCTTTAGACGATTCCTTCAAGGAGTCAAAAGCCTTACGGTCCTCGTCTAAACGTAGACGATTCCAATCGATATCCAATTGTTCCACTTGTTTAATGACTTGATTGATTCTATCTGGATTCTTAATACCAAAGGATAATTTTGTCACTAACTTATCAGTCAAATTAAGCAGTTGGCTATTATCGTCATAATGGAGGAAGATTTGATTTTCACTTAAATCTGAGGACATTCCAGTAAATGTCTCCTCCTTCTTGCCAGAAAAAATACCAACGATATCAAAGGTCATTTCCCTAGCTCCACTTTCAGTCATCTGGAAATTGGACAAGGTCAGCTTATCTCCGACGCTTAGCTTATTTTTCCTAGCAAGCGATTCATGAATCATAATTTGCCTTTTAGCAGATATGTGCTTCCCTTTTATGAGTTGAAAAGCACCACTCCTAAAATCAACACTTTGGCCTGTTTCCTTAGTAAAAGTGGCTCCCAAGGCTTGATTAGCCTCATTATCAAGATCATCACGTTCCACCGTTTGTTTTCCTGTAACTACCTTCTTATCGATAAGTCGCACCGGACTTACATATTGAGGTATCGTTGAAATCACATCAGATAGATGACTAATCTTTGCCCCCTCTTTCCAGGAAAAGGCACTCCCCCTTTCTTTACTTACCAGATCAAAACTTGCCCCACTTGACTTCCTGATTTGTGCCTCCATTCCTCCACCAACTTGCATAAGAGAAAAACAAAAATACAAGCAAGATAATATCAAAAATAAAATAAGAAAAAGGATAAAATTCCGCGTTTTTTTGCGGAAAATATAAGCAACTGCCTGTTGTAAGAGAACCATCTTCCACCTCCATTTAAGACATTGGCCCTCAGCTACACCAAAGATAAATGAGGACTCTTCATTTTCCTTATCCTAATTATAGACGACAAATGTGAAACCTTTATGAAATTCAATATTCTAAAGTGATTGTTATCTAAAAATCTAACTGCTGAGATGAGAACTCCAATTAAATAATAACTCTAAAGGACTATCATAAAAAATTCGTTTCATGATTGACTTCACCTCTTTTTCTCCCATAAATCGTCTCTCGTCAATAGCATTTACCCTCGGCATTTGATATAATTTTTCTCAGAGGTATTTTTATTTATGAAGAAACAAGCTTTTAGTTCCGAACAGTATTTGAATCTGCAACGCGACCATATTTTGGAGCGTATTAACCAGTTTGACGGCAAGCTCTACTTGGAGTTTGGTGGTAAGATGTTGGAAGATTTCCACGCTGCCCGCGTCCTTCCTGGTTATGAACCTGACAATAAAATCAAGCTCCTTCAAGAGCTCAAAGATCAGGTCGAAGTGGTTATTGCTATTAATGCCAGCAATATCGAGCACTCTAAGGCTCGTGGTGACCTTGGTATCTCCTACGACCAAGAGGTGCTTCGTCTGATTGATAAGTTCAACGAGCTTAATATTTATGTAGGATCTGTTGTTATTACGCAGTATTCTGGTCAACCTGCAGCCGATGCTTTCCGTAACCAATTGGAAAAAAATGGCATCACGCCTTACATCCACTACCCTATCAAGGGCTACCCAACGGATATGAACCATATCATTTCACCTGAGGGTATGGGGAAAAACGATTATATCAAGACTAGCCGTAACCTTATCGTCGTTACTGCTCCTGGTCCTGGTTCTGGTAAATTGGCGACATGTATGTCTAACATGTACCACGACCAAATCAATGGTATCAAGTCAGGTTATGCTAAATTTGAAACCTTCCCAGTTTGGAATTTGCCGCTTCATCACCCGGTTAACTTGGCCTATGAAGCTGCCACTGCAGACCTTGATGATGTCAATATGATTGACCCATTCCACTTGGAAACTTACGGCAAGACTACAGTAAACTACAACCGTGACATCGAGATTTTCCCAGTCCTCAAACGTATGCTTGAGCGTATCCTTGGTGAGTCTCCTTACGCTTCACCTACGGATATGGGTGTTAACATGGTTGGTTTTGCCATTACGGATGATGAGGCCGCCAAAGAAGCTTCTAAACAAGAAATCATCCGTCGCTACTATCAAACTGTACTTGATTTCAAAAATGAACGTGTTCCTGAGACCGCTGTCAAGAAGATTGAGTTGCTCATGAACGATCTTGGCATTACTCCTGAAGATCGCCAAGTGGTCGTTGCAGCACGCGCTAAGGCTGAAGAAACAGGTGGTTCTGCCCTTGCCCTCGAATTGCCAAATGGACAAATCGTCACTGGTAAGAATTCAGAACTCTTTGGTCCAACTGCGGCTGCTTTGATCAATGCTATCAAGACTTCTGCAGGTATTGATAAGGATACTAAACTTATCGAGCCTGAAGTGGTTAAACTATCCAAGGTCTGAAAATTGACCATCTGGGTAGCCGTAACCCTCGCCTCCACTCAAACGAAATCCTCATTGCCTTGGCCATCACAGCTGCTAACAATGCGGATGCGGCGCGTGCCATGGAAGAACTTGGTAACCTCAAGGGTTCTGAAGCCCACTCAACCATCATCCTTACTGATGAAGATAAAAATGTTCTCCGTAAGCTTGGTATCAATGTAACCTTCGACCCTTACTATCAATACGACAAATTGTATCGTAAATAATGCATGACTAGAAACATCAAAGACCTCAGTTGCTAAAACTGAGGTCTTTTAGAATGTAATTTAGCTGGAAAAAGAAAAAAGGGAAACTCTATCGAGTTCCCTTTTTGATAACCCACTCTTTCGTCTCGACCCGTTCCCAATGAAAAGGGAGTGGCCTAGCATTATTATGAAAAAGTGAGTTAAAGGTATCAAACAGAGGGCTAAGCCACTCCCGATTCTAATCAGCCTACGATTTCTAACTTGAGAAAAGGTAAGCTAAAAAGCAAAATTATAGTAGATAGGACTGCAACAAGTGGGAGGTAACGTCCTCCAACAAGATAGAGTAACAATGGCGCTATCGCTATAAAGCGATTTAGAAAATTGCTAGTAACACGAACGGTTTGTCCGTCCTCTACGGTGATGGTGTTAGACTTGTAACCCAACTTTCCGACACTCAAACGAGCTTTCGACGATGGTAGGGAAACGCTCACGTCTTCCACTCCAGAAACTGTCCCCACAAGACTACTGTCTACGCGAATAGGACTCTTTCTAGCTACCTTGCTCGCTTCAATTGTTATACTAGCCACTAGCCAACTCCTTTTCCTATCTTTCTACTTATAGTATACACTTTTTGAAACGCTTACACAAGTGAAATGACTGTTAAATCAGGATTTCTTGAAAATGTTTTATGTTTTCAAAAGTTCTTAAACTGCTTTGAGGAACTTTGAAATTATTGGATTTTAAATAGTAAAAAGGGCTCAGTCCTATCTAATACAGAACTGAACCCTTTCCTATAAGAATTTGTCTATCCTGTTGGGATAAGTGCCAGAGGGGGATAATATTCCTATATGGGAATAGTGGCACTTCCCCTACAAAAGACCAAATTCACTTAGGCTAATCCATGAACATAAGCATCTACAGCAACGATGGCTTGCGCAATATCAGAAGCTTTCACCTCAAATGGCATTTGATGAATAGTTTCTCCTTCGATTGTTGCTTGTTGACCAACCTTGAGAAGATCTTCGTAACTTGCATTTTCAAGATGCATTTCTTTAAGAGTGGTTGGCATGCCAATTTGTTGATAGAAACGAATGTATTTATCCAAAACTTCTTTTGGACGATTTTCTAGGAACAATTGTACAAGAGTTCCGTAAGCTACTTTTTCACCATGAGTCAAATGGTGAATATCGCCAGTGAGGGCTGTGAAACCATTATGGATGGCGTGAGCCGCAGCCAAGCCACCACTTTCAAATCCGATACCACTGAGAAGAGTATTGGCTTCAATGATGTTTTCAAGGGCAGGCGTTACAACTTTTGCTTCACAGGCGGCCATGGCTTGTAAACCATCTGCAAAAAGGATTTCTTCACAGCGTTCAGCAATGGCAACACCAGCAAGTGTTTGGTGTTTGCCTAGCATGGTTTTACCATTTGCTTGCATAACTGCTCGAGCTTCTACCCAAGTTGCTAAGCCATCTGCGATACCAGAAGCGAGCAAGCGTTTTGGCGCTTGAGAAATAACCTTACTATCAACCAAACCAATTCTGGGTTTTTAGAGTAGAAAATATAGCGCTCAAAGGCACCCTCATCTGTATAGATAACAGATAGAGCTGAAACTGGAGCATCTGTAGATGCAATGGTAGGAGCAATCACTACTGGTGATTTTAGAAGATCTGCGATGGCTTTAGCACTATCAATAGTCTTACCGCCACCTAATCCAATGACTAAATTACAGCCCTTTTCTTTGGCCAAGCTTACCACACGATTAATTTCATTATCTGAAGCTTCACCATTAAAGAAGACTGGAACAACTGTAAGTCCATTTTGAACGAGGTATTCTTCGAAACGTTGACCCACAATGTCATAAACTACTGAATCACACAATAGTACAGGGTGACTTCCTAGTTCCAAAATGGTTTTTGCATTTTCAAATAAGGCGTTTTCACCTTGAATGTAACGCGACGGACTTGCAAAATTTCTCATAGTCTTTCTCCTTTGACATAAATGTATTTATATAGAATCAATTAAACGACCTTAGTTCTATGGAATATAGAGCTAAAAACTCACTTTAATTGACAGCATATCTATTTGGAGTCAGTACATAAGTCTAATTTTTTACTCTGTTTTCAAAACTCCTACTCTTCTTCTGGGTAGGTCAAACCCCAGTCTTTACGGAGTTGTGTCATGAGGTCCATGACATCTCGGCTGTAATTGAGGTAGGTATGATCATTCTCTCCTGCAACGGCTGCTTCCATATCCAGAACTTCATACTGAAGGGCTTTAGCAGTTTCTCCGGCCTCAATGACTTCTTGTGAGCCATCTTCCGTATAGGTGATGACCGCCTTTTGCCCACGTGGGTATTCATAAAGTTCGATATAGCCCTTGTCATAAGCGATAGTGCCACGTTTAGGTTGTTTGGCATGAAGGCTCAGGGTTACTGTGGCCATTTCCCCTTCTGCATTGGTAAGGAGAATACCCGCTTGTTCATCAACACCAGTTGGAGCTAATTTAACCTGTGAAACCATCTCTGTCGGTTGCGACGTCATGAACCAACGTACAAAGGAAAGGGCATAGACACCGATATCAAGCAAAGCTCCACCAGCCAAGTTACGATTGAAAAAGCGGTTGGTCATGTCATATTCTTTATAGGAACCAAAGTTCATCTGGATAACCTTAAGAGGTCCCAACTTACCACTTTCCACGATTTCAGAAAGTTTCCGATAAATAGGCATATGGAAAATGGTCATGGCTTCTGCCAGTTTGACATGATTTTCTTCGGCCAGTTGAATAGCTTCTGTCAATTCCTCACTGTTTAGAGTGATAGATTTTTCACAGAGGACGTGCTTGCCAGCTGCGAGGGCCTTGCGAAGGTAATTAATATGCGTATTATGAGGCGTTGAGATATAGATAATATCCACTTCAGGATCTTCAAATACTTGGTCAATCTCTTCATAAACCTTTTCAATGCCATATTTTTCAGCGAAGGTTACACCCTTGTCATAGGTACGATTGGCAACGGAATAGAGTTTCCCACCAAGAGCTTCCAAGGCTTGTGCCAATTCGTTGGCAATTACGCCAGTTCCAAGACTAGCCCAGTTATACTTAATTTGATTTGTCATAATTTTCCTTTTTCTATTTTTGAATGGTCAATTCATTAATCTGAGATAAGATTTCAACTTCACTCGCTCCTGCCTGAAGCAAGGCTGAAGCCGCATAGGCCCCCTCAATGAGAGGTACCTGTTGAATAAGGATTTCCTTGTCTGAAAATTCCTCAAGCATTTCCAAATTCATACGGGAACTGCCTAGGTCGTAAAAGGCCAGAAGGCGATTGGCGGGCTGACTTTCCACAGCCACTTGGACATGGTCAAAACTAGATCCCAAGCCACCATCTTCCAGACCACCTGTAGCCGTCAAAGGGATATCTGGAGCGACTTCACGAATCAGGCTCACCAAACCTTTAGCAATATCCGCAGAGTGGGACACAATCACAATTCCAAGTTCTGGCATATCCTAGCCCTCCACTTCTAGCAAGGCTTTGAAGAGTAGACCAGACGAATAAGAGCCTGGATCAATGTGACCAATAGAACGCTCACCTACATAAGAGGCACGCCCCTTGGTAGCCACAACTTCCTTGGTTGAAAGAACAGCTTGATCAATAAGGTCATTGGTTAATTGACCTTGTTTGACAGCTTCAACAACTGGGTGCCAAACATCCACCATGGTCTTTCACCAACTTGTGCATGACCACGTTTTTTAATCATCTCGAGACCTGCCTCAAGCACTCCTGCCAGATCTTGACCAGCTTGTTCAGCTTTCATCATGCCCATAAAGGCAGACCCATAAAGCGGACCTGAAGCACCACCAACCTTACTAATCAAGGCCATAGACACTGCCTTAAAAACTTCTGCCGTACTTTGTGGTTCAGTACTGTTAATAGCCTCAATGGCTGCTGCCATACCACGCGCCAAGTTAGCACCATGATCACCATCTCCAATAGGACCGTCTAATTCAGACAAGTGGTCTTTTTCTGCTTCAACCCTTTGATCAAAGCATTGCATCCATTTTACTGCAACTGTTTTATCCATAATATACCTAATTTCTAGTTTTCATGTCAGACTACCAAGCGATGGTCTTAACAGGACTCTCCAGAGCCTCAAGCCAAGCGTCATTTTCAATCTTCATGAGCGTCAATGAAAGACCTGCCATATCAATCGATGTCATGTAGTTACCTAATTTTTATAGGCCACTTCTAGTCCAACTTCTCCAAGAATGCTTGCTACATCGTTAGCAAAGACATACTGCTCCATGAGAGGTGTCGCACCCATACCATTGATGAGAAGGGCATAGCGTTCACCTGCCTTAGCCTCAAAGGCTTCAAGGAGTTTCCCTGTCAATTCTTCAGCTAACTGGCGAGATGGCTGCATAGACTCCTTGCGATAGCCAGGCTCACCATGAATACCAATACCATATTCAATTTCATCCTCAGCTAGGACAAAACCAGGCTTACCAACCTCAGGAACCGTCGCACCACTAAGGGCCAAACCAATAGTGTGGATATTAGGAACAATCTTGTCAGCCAAGTCTTTGATTTCAGCCAGAGACTTACCTTCGCGAGCCGCATGACCTAGGATCTTATGCACGAAAATGGTACCTGCAACCCCACGACGACCTTGAGTATAGAGGCTATTTTCCACAGCAATATCGTCGTCCACAACGACACTAGCAACCTCGATACCTTCCATTTCAGCCAATTCTTGAGCCATCTCAAAATTCATGATGTCCCCAGAATAATTTTTAACAACCATGAAGACACCAGCCCCTTGATCTGCTTCCTTGATAGCTTCCAAAATTTGATCAGGCGTTGGTGACGTAAATACTGCACCTGCGATGGCTGCTGAAAGCATACCATCACCTACAAAACCAGCGTGAGCTGGCTCATGACCACTTCCGCCACCAGAAATGAGACCAACTTGACCAGCAGCCTGCTCATTTCTTACAATGATGTCAAAGCCGTCAACACGATGCACCAAATCACTGTGAACATAAGCCAAACCATCTAGCATCTCTGTCACAACATTTTCAGGTTTATTGATAATTTTTTTCATGGAATTGCCTCCTTTTCAAAGGTATCATCTATTTGCACTTACATTTGTTCCCTTCTTTAATTGCTAAGACCCCTATAAATAAAGGACTTAAACGCTTTTTGAGAAAGGTAGCGTAAAAATATGTAAACGCATACATTTTATAATTTAATTGTAGCATTTGCCTCTACCAATAGCAAGGCAAAAGGCAAGCCCCCCCATTTTCCTGCCCCCTATCATTAAGTAGAAGAAAAATCTCATAGAAAGTCCTATTTTAGTCGTCAAAGCTATTGAAAAACCACCATTCAAGCCTTATAATGGAATGACGAATTAAGCGCTAAGGAGGTTCAAATGACCATCGATTTTCCAAGAGAGACAGAAATAGAAACCAAAAATGAAATGGATGCCGTCCTTCAGGCAGGCCGTGTCCTTATGGAGAGCGGTGCTGAGATTTACCGTATCGAGGACACCATGGGACACATGGCCAAGTCTCTTGGTATCAGAGACTTCTCCACTTATGTGGTCAATCGAGGAGTCATGATTTCTGGACTCAACCGCTCAGGTCTTAAAGAGTCTCGTGTCCTAGCTACCTCAGTCCCGTCTATCCATCTAGGTAAACTAGAGGAAGTAAACCGCCTGTCTCGAGAACTGGCAGAACAGCCAAATCAGCCTGTATCTAGCATTTTCCAAAAGCTGAAAACCATTGAGCAGAAGACTTTCTATCGTCCTTTAGAGGATATTATAGCCTGTGTCATTGGTGCAGGGAGCTTCTCACTAGCCCTTGGAAGTAGCTGGATTGATGGAACTGCTGCGGCTATATCGGGAGTTTTTGTAGGGATTGGCATGCAACTCTTTTCCCGTTTTATTCATACCAGTTTCTTGCAGATTATCCTTTCTAGTGCCATTGCCGCTTTATCAGCTAACATTCTCTATTATTTGGGTATCGGGCAACATCGTAGCGTGATTATTCTGGGCACCTTGATGATTTTGATTCCTGGGGCTTACTTTGTAAATGCCATTCGAGAATTCACCCAGAACAACTACTATAGCGGTCTGGCCCTGATGTTGTCAGGGGTCTCCACTTGTCTATCTATCTCTGTCGGTGTTCTTGCCATGATTTCCATCCTCCCCTTTGCGGAACAGTTATCAGGCATATTCTCAACACCGTCAACCTCATGGCTGGGGGTCTTGATTCAGACCTTCATGGCAGGACTAGGGACAGCAGCCTTCTCCGTGCTTTACCGAGTGCCTAAGAAATACTTCTTGGACCTCGGAACCCTAGGAGCGGGCTCATGGCTCCTCTACCTCTTGATTTGGAACAATACCCATCACGAGGTCTTAGCCATCCTCTTCCCTGCCCTATTAGTCACTATCACCTCACGCTTTTTGGCTCACTACCGTAGATGTCCAGCTACAGTCTTCCTAGCCTCAAGCATGTTCCCACTCATCCCAGGGATGAGCTTCTACCGTGCGGTCTACTTCCTCTTAATCGGAAATGCAGACTAGGCCTCAGCTTCCTACGAGCTTGTTTCCTGGCCTCCTTTACCATCGCCATCGCCGTCAGTTTGACACAACAAATCCCTAGCCGCTATTTTGTACTAGGGAAGAAGAAATAAATTGTTGAAAGCCATTGGTTTTGTATACCAGTGGCTTTTTTGGTGGCGTTCTAAAATCAGTGGATAGCATATTATGAATATCAAAAATACCCTACTCAAGGATCTATCCGCTGCTAACTTAAAGCAAATACATCATTAACTCTCTTTAATGAAAGTTTATCATTCATATACTATCAGTTTTGTTTAGAAAAGAGTTGGAAAGAGATTTCTATAAAAGACGAAACCGTTTACATAATTCTTTGATTTTATTAGAATTCGGTGATAAACTTAATATGTAAGCAAGAATTCTGTAATACTACTTTAACTCCACTCATAAGTTAACTTTATCCTTACTACTATTGTTTAATTTAATGAAAGGACCATTATCATGGAAAAGAAAGTATATTTTATACTTCACAAAGTAAAAAAACAATGGGTAACCATTGCAGTAACCGGTCTAGCTCTAGGGCTTAGTTTTGCAAGCTTGGGCTATGTGAACGCAGCTGAACAGACTCCCCCCCATCTCAGAACTAACTGTTGAAAGCAACATCCAAGAAAGCGCAATTGATGTCATAAGCTCGTCAACTAATGAAGTCATTACTAAACCAGAAGAAAACAAATCTTTCGACGCCCCCAATACAAGAGAAAACATCACTGAAACTACTTCTACTGAATCTGATCTAAGTACCACTGAAGCAACTGTTACAGAAACAAGTACTTCTGAAATTAACTCTCAACAAGCTCTTCGTTCGGAAGTCTCTACTGTTACTGGCAGTGAAGTAGTAAGCTCTGGAACACCAGATTCTGAAACAAATACTGCTCATAAAGTAGAAGAAAGTCCCGTGATATCTGGAGGTCATTACACTAGTGATAGTCAGGGCAATTGGTACTACATTAAGGACGAGAAAGCACTTACTGGTATGCAAAATATTGATAATGTTACGGTCTACTTTGATGCCGATGGTAAGCAAGTCAAAGGAGACACCCGTCAAGTTAACGGAGCAACATATCACTTTGAGAAAGATAGCGGACAACTTACTCGCAATGCTTTTGCATCTGATAAGAATGGAAATTGGTACTACTTAGGCCAAGATGGGAAAGCACTTATAGGTAAACAAGTTATTGACAATATACCACTCTACTTTACCCTAATGGTGTCCAAGCTAAAGATGCCTTTGTCGTCCTAGATGGAAATTCCTATTATTTTCAAAAAGATAGTGGCCAAATGGTTCGTGACCGTTTTTGGTCAGATGACGATGGAAACTGGTACTATAGCGATAAAGAAGGAAAACTTGTCACAGGCGAACAGTCTATAGATGGCTTCGATATGTATTTCTACCCAGACGGTGTTCAGGCTAAGGGTGAAATCGTTACAATAGGTATCGAACCCTATTACTTCGATAAGGATAGTGGTCATAAGGTCATAAATACCGACATTACTATCAATGGAAAAACTTACCACGCAGAAGCTAATGGACTTTTGATTGAAACTGAACAGAAACTTCCTCAACGTCCACTTGTTTCTGGTGGCCATTTCCAAGAAGATTCCTCAGGCAACTGGTACTATTACACCGCAACAGGAGAGAAACTAAAAGGATGGCAAAATGTAGATGGAGTAACTCTTTACTTTGACAAAGAAGGTCGTCAAGCGAAAAATGGGGAAAGAATCATTGACGGCTCCCATTACTATTTTAGTCACTATTCAGGTGCTGTAAAAACCAACTATTGGCATACTTGGTCTATTGAAATCAGAAGACAGGAACCATTTGCTAAAACGTATAACGAATATTATGGTTCTGATGGTCGACGTTACTATGGATGGCATCGAGTTGGCGATCAACTTTATTATTTTGATTATAATGGTCGAGTTGAAAATGATCTTACTATCTTCAAAGGACAAAACTACCTCTTTGATAATCATGGAAAATTGGTAAAAGATGCCTTTTATATTCAGTCATTACGTGTCTTTGTTGGAACTTTAAATACTAGCTATCGCTCCAATAAATTTGGCCAAGTACTAACCGGAGAACATCATATTAATGGTGATGACTACTATTTTTCAAATTCTGGTTCACCAGTCACTGATATAGTCAAAAAAGGTGGCAAGGACTATTACTATTTTGAAGGCAAACTTCTAAAAAACTATCTCGGACCTTTACTCAAACGTCAGGAACTGGATTATGATGCAGTCTACTCTGGCATCGTAGGTACAGATAAGGATGGGGTTTTACTTACTGGTGTTAGCACTGCAAATAATGGTAAACTCTATTATTTTGAAAATAATAGATATTTTGATAATAGCAATATCCCCAAAATGTTTACAGTTACAACACCTACTTGGAAAACGATTGATGGTAAGCTATACCACTTAGAGCCTAGCATAAACAGAACTTACAAGAATGGTGGAAGAAGTTATACCGATACCGTCAGGGAAGAAGTAGACATTATTGACCACGGAGTACGAACAAAGACCGATAAGATTAAACGTATTATTGGTGATAATTATAGTAATCTATACTATCTTGATGAAAACAATGATTTTTACATCGGACATCTACTTCCAGAAAACACAGATTTAACTAAAATTGAAGAAACTGTAATTCAAAGTGACAATAAATTCTATGCTTTCAATAGAACAAGTTCGCTTTCCGAAACTTCCCCTCTCACAGTTTCCAAGACCTTAGTTTACAATAAAAAAGCCTACCTCATTGATGATAAAGGAGTAGCGACCGAAACTAAACTAACAAATCGTTTCGAACACGATGATGCATGGAATTGGTACTACTTTGATAACGAGGGAAAAGCTGTCACCGGACTCCATTCAATAGATAATGTCACTCTATACTTTGATAAAGAGGGCAAACAAGCTAAGGGAAGACTTGTCGAAATTGACGGTCAAACACATTATTTCGATAGAGACAGCGGAGCTATGTGGACTAACCGAACACTTGAACTTAATGGTATTCGTTATATCATTGACCAAAATGGTTATGTAACGATGAACAAACCTGGACAATTTATTCAAGATAAAGATGGTGATTGGGCTTATATTAAAGAAAATGGACAGTTAGCCACTGGACTTCAAATTATTAATCATCAAAAATACTACTTTGATCCAACTGGAAAACAAGCCAAAGGAAAACAACTTCTGCTTGATGGAAAGTACTATTTCTTCGATGAAGATACTGGTGCTATGTTCGTAAATAAATTCCATGAAACAGGCGATTACTTTTCTAAAAAATATACTTATTTTGGCGAGGATGGAAGCCAGATATTTGGTTGGGCAACTATTGACGGTAAACGTGTTTATTTTAAAGAAGATGGCTACCAAGTTCGAAATGATACATACAAGATAGGTGGTTTCGATTATTTCTTCAAAAAAGACGGTAGTATGCTTGCTAATGATATTGACGGCAACTACAAATACTATTATGCTGATAAGGACGGTCATCTACAGTTCGGGTGGGTTAATCACAATAATGAAACCTACTATATTAGCCCACCATGGGGAGCTGAAGACCGAACATATCTAAAAACTATCAATGAAAAGACCTATCTTTTGGGCCCTAAAGGACGACTTCTAAGGAATACAGCTACAGACACCTCGACCTCTTGGAATGGTTTCTGTATCTCTGATGAAAATGGAGTTGTAAAAACAGGTGTCATTCGGTTAGAAGATAATAGACTTTATTATTTCAACCCTGAAATTTATATGACTACTCCTTTGAGTGGCGAATGGGCAGAGTTTGATGGTAAACTTTATCATTTTGAAAAGCCGATATCAGTTAGTCCAGAGTCAAAAGGTTCTCCAATTACCACTAACACTACGCTTGAAAAAGATGGAAAAACCTATATTATTGACGAAAATGGCGTAGCTACAGAGAAAAAGGATTAATATTCAACAATAATTTAAAAACAGCAACCATTTGAAAAACACTTCATTTTTGCCAAAATGTATTCAAAAACACCAGAAATCATTTTTTCTGGTGTTTTCTTTTTGTTTTCTAAAACCTAGTAAAGCTACCTGCAAAATCTCTTTCATAAATCTACTTCAAATCAAAATATTCCTTGACATCCTTAGCATAGCCATACTGCTGGTTTAAACGCTCGAGCAAGTTTTTATTATGGCCTGGATAATTGTCATTTCTTGCCACCACCCTCATACAAACATGCCACCAAACGCTCAAAGGGTTCTATATACTCCCAATAGTCAAAAGGGAGATTTGTAATCTTACTTAGATCATTATCATCAAAATGATACACGAGATGGCGTAGTATTTGATTTTCAATATAATGGATATCTCTCAACTGCTCGAGACTGATTGTATCCAATTCTATGATGTAGTGACACAAATCATCAAGTGCCTTTACGTCAAATTTTTTCTCCTCGTGTAGGAAATAGAGAAAGCTCTGATTCTCACCTCTTTTATTATCTTCTATCAGATTCCTTTTATGCTTCATTCTTGAATCCTTTCCTTAATAGCAACATTATAACACTAGAAAATGATTCCCCAAAGCGACAACATAAAAAGAGAATCTGGAATGTTTCCATTCCAAATTCTCTTCTTCTTGATTTCCAAAATAGCAAGACTTTTTACCACAAACTAATGCGTTTGCTTGGTGCTAAGTACATGGCGTCTCCTTTTTTGATTTGAGGGTAGGCCTCATAGAACTCAGGAAGGTTTTTAAGTTGTTGGTTAACACGCAACTCATTTGGTGCGTGGACGTCTTGTACCATGGTATATTTATTGTACTGTAGGCTAGCCTTTTGTTTCCAAATATTTGCGTAGTTCTCAAAGTAATCCTTGAGGTCAGGTTTTGTCATATCTGTTTTGAGCACTTGGAGTGTGGATGAAAGACCGCCAGCATCTGCGACATTCTCAGTGACTGTGAGTTTTCCATTTACCTTAGTCTCGTAAATTTCCAAACCATTCCACTGGTCTTCAAAGGCTTTGATCCTCTTGTCGAAAGCTTTACTATCTGCGTTTGTCCACCAGTTATGCATGTCGCCGTTCTCATCATAGTCGGCACCATTGGAGTCAAAGGCATGGGTAATTTCATGTCCAATCACGACACCGATACCACCATAGTTCTTTTCAGTACTTTGGTTCTTGTCATAAAATGGAGCTTGCAAAATGCCAGCTGGGAAGTTGATGCTATTGCTTTCTGGGTTGTAATAGGCATTGATATCAAAAGCAGAACCAGACCATTTATTCTTATCAATAGGCTCATCAAAATGGTCAATGGTATAACGTTTTCCGAACTGGGCAATGTCTTCTGACAACTCAAAGAAGGACTTGTTAGGTTCAAGATGTAATTCTTTGGTTCCAGGATCCACATCTTCCTGATAACCTACAAAAACCTTCATTTTATCCAACTTTTCGATGGCCTTGTTACGTGTTTCTTCCGTCAACCAATCATTCTGTTGGAGACGGCCACGATAGACATTTTTGATTTTATCAATCATGCCTGTCACATCCGTCTTGGCTTCCTCACCAAAGTATTTACGTCCATAATAGACACTCATGACATCGCTAAACAGATTGACACTCATCTCGTAAACCGTATCTTCCTTAGAAATTGGCTTCTGTGTGCCCATAATAGCCATGCTAATCGATTGAAAATTTAAGCGGTAATCTTCTGTTAGAGAATTTGACGCTGCCATAGCTTCTTGCACCAACATCCATGATTTTATTTTAGAAAAATTGTCCTGATTAACGACCTTACTATAATTCTCAAAATACTTGGTATTAGGGACATTGATGGTTTCTAAATCACGTCCCATAATGCCTTTGATGACATCATATAATTTGAAGGAACCTGAGTAGGCATTAATCTCTTCTGCAGTTTTAGGATGAACCAAATTCTTACTCTCAGACATCTCTTCGTTACTGAGACTGTACTTAGCAATGATTTCGTCGAACTCCAGTGCTTCTTTGACAATGCGTTTACTATTTTTTTCACTATATCCAAGCTTTTCCAAGGCTTTTTTCGTGGCTGTTTCGATTGGAGTTAAATATTGTTTCTTGCTGGCCTCGTCTTTATAAATAGACACATCTGGCAATAAGATACTTGGGGGACTCAATTGGATTTGTTTTTGGCTGGTATTCTCTGCGTTAGTTCCTACGTCATAACCAAATGGAAGAGGAATACCCTTATCAGTCAAGCTAGCAGATTTATTGGCCAAATCATTTAGATCCTTGATATCCTCAATTTCTTTTAGATAAGGTTTGAGAGGTTCTAGTCCATCTTTCTCACGCTGCTTGTAATCACTAGCAGCCTTGTAAAAAGTGATAAACTCAGACATTCCCGTAATGTCTGAAGATTCCTTTCCTTCCCCTAAATTTTTGATATCCTTCTTTAGCTTCCCTTTTACATCTTCATCTAATGTATAAAAACTATCAATGCTTGGAGAATCAACAGGAATTTTTGCTTTTAGGAGCCATTCCTTGTTGACAGCCTGATAAAAATTTGAGGCTACCGTAGCATTCTTGTCAATCGGTGTCTCTTGTGGGACAAAGGTTTTATAGGCCCAAAAACCGCCTCCAGCAAGAGCCAAGGCCAAAGCTCCCGTTATGGAACCAAGAATAATTTTCTTACGCTTTTTCATAAATACTCCTCATAAAATTAAATTAATATATTTGTATTATATCATTAGAACACTTATTTTAGCAAGCTGTTTTTGGGAGATAAAAAGAAGTAATCAGACGATTACTTCTCTTTATTTTCTTAAATAGCGAAAATTAGGTATTACGACACTCAAGATAAGAACAATAAAAGATCATCTAAAAGACAAACTGCCAAGTGATGTTAATCCTTTTGCTAGATTAATGTTACGCTCTGATTTTTCTTGGAATTCTGTGAGCGTCTTACTCAAGTCACTCACTCCAGAACTCAGTGATTTGCCTTTAGAAAGATTGCTGACTGCTAGAGCTTGAATAGCTCTACATAATTCTGCAAGAAGTTCATCATTATCCTTCTTCTCAACTTCTATTTCATTTTTATACGTTACGAGCAACTCTCTCTCATTTTCAGTTGTTTCTGGATTTACAATCAGATTATAGATATTGTTTAAAATATCCGTAATTTGCGTGTTATTGCTTTTTGTCATTTAGATTACCTCCTATAACCTGTAGCAAGATTAGGTCGAGCAAGTGAATTAAATTGGTTAATTGTTTGTGTTGTCATGAGCAACGACCTCTTTTAATAGTTCGCTGTGACATCATTATACACATCTAGCATATCAAATTCAAGACTAAAAATATCCTTCTGCCACAAATGGTCCAAATTTAGTACCAACAGATAAAAAAAAGTAATCAAACGATTACTTCTCAGATTGAAGAAAAAGTTCATTTTAGGCAACTTTCTTCAATCTGTTTCTTTTAGAATATAAAGTGAAAAACTCTTATAAATTCCATTACATCAATATTCCTAAGAGATTTAACTACGTGGTAACCAACTTTTAAAAGGGCTTGCCTATTTTCTGAAGTAAGCACATCGAACGGTTATTTTTCTATTGCTTTATTGACATAAAATCATATGTCTAACGCTATTCCTTATATTTTTCTATCATTCTTTATGATACAATAGCATCAATTTATTTCTAGGAGGATAATATATGGCTTCTACTATTGGTATTGTTAGTTTGTCTAGTGGCATTATCGGAGAAGACTTTGTCAAACACGAAGTGGACTTGGGAGTCCAACGACTCAAAGACCTGGGACTCAATCCTATCTTTTTACCTCATTCACTAAAAGGTTTAGACTTTATCAAAGAACATCCCGAAGCTCGTGCAGAGGATTTGATTCAGGCCTTTTCTGATGATAGCATCGACATGATCTTATGCGCCATCGGTGGAGACGATACCTATCGCTTGCTACCTTATCTTTTTGAAAATGACCAACTACAAAAGGTTATCAAACAAAAGATTTTTCTTGGTTTCTCAGATACAACCATGAACCATCTCATGTTGCATAAACTAGGAATCAAGACTTTTTACGGCCAATCCTTTTTAGCAGACATTTGTGAGTTAGACAAAGATATGTTGCCATATAGTCGCCACTACTTTAAAGAATTAATTGAGACTGGTAGAATCTCAGAAATCCGCCCTAGTAACGTTTGGTATGAGGAACGGACTGATTATAGTCCCAAAGCCTTGGGAACACCTCGTGTCAGCCATGCAAATACAGGTTTTGACTTGTTACAAGGCAACGCTCAGTTTGAGGGAGAAATCCTCGGTGGTTGTCTTGAGTCTCTCTATGATATTTTTGACAACTCACTACACGCAGATAGCACAGACCTCTGCCAAAAATACAAACTTTTCCCTGACTTATCCGACTGGGAAGGAAAGATTCTATTGCTAGAAACAAGTGAAGAAAAGCCTGAACCTGATGATTTCAAAAAAATGTTGCAAACTTTAAAAGAAACTAGGATATTTGAGGTCATCAGTGGACTCTTGGTCGGGAAACCAATGGATGAAACCTTCTATGACGACTATAAGGAGGCTTTAATGGACACCATTGATAGCAATATCCCGATTGTCTATAATCTGAATGTCGGCCATGCCACACCAAGAGCGATTGTTCCCTTTGGAGTCCACGCGTATGTAGATGCAACGGAGCAAGTCATTCGCTTTGATAATCACAAATAAAGCTGGGAAGAATTTCTCAGCTCAGATTGAAGTAATCAGACGATTACTTCTCTTTATTTTCTTAAATAGCGAAAATTGGGTAACAAGATACTCAAGATAAGAACGATAAAAATGCCCAAAACCATTATTGTAGTATAGGGACTAAAGCAGAGACTTATTAGCAAGGCAAGACTTATTCCAATCATTAGGTATCCCAACTTTCTCACTACTGATTTACTGCTCTGGTTATGATTTTTTGTAGCCAGGCCAATACTTTTAGGAAGATAATTTCCAATCACTAGAAAAATAAGTGCCACTAACCAAATCACAATCAAGCGAACTTGAACATGACCTCCTAAGGCAACAGTCAATATAAGACCTTGGATAAGCACAGCAGAGATTGGGACCAACCATAGCATAAACTCTTTTAAGAATGGGATTGTTATTTGTTTAAAGAATGAAAAACAGAGATTATATATGATTAACGCAAGAAAAGGTAGGGCTACTATTGCTAGATTGCGGTTCATAAAACCATTGGCTTGCTCTTCCACATTAAAGTGGATTGCAATCTGATTTGGTAGTTGTTTGTAAAAGACTAGTCCGACAATAACCGGTGTAAGTATCACTATATTACCAATGACTCTTTGCATATTATTTTTCATCTTCTTTTCCTCCAAGTGATTGAATCCAAGTTAAAATTTCTTCAAAAACGGTCAAGTTCAAACTATAGTAGATAAAATTCTTCTGTTTTTCTTCTTCAATAAGTCCCGCTTTTCTCAAGGTAGACAAATGATGGGAAACTGTTGCGGGAGCCAAGTCAAACTGCTGGCTGATTTCACCAGCGGACTTTGGTCCAGACTTTAGATAGTCTAAAATTTCTCTCCTCACAGGGGCAGAGATGGCTTTTAGTGTTTCAGATAAGCCCATGAGTTTCCTCCTTTCTCCAAATCCGACGTGTCAGAAGTCCAATACCTAACACATAAATAGCTAAAATAAGTTCGATTAGTAAGAGATTGCTGACTATCCCTAGCTGATAAGCACCTGCCAAAAAATCAATGGCAGCATGGAGTAATATCGCCCCAAAATAGAATGAAAGCTTATGCTTAGTGACTGCTAGAAAATCCCAAGCTGTAAGCAAGACCTGTAGTAGTAAGGCAACTAGTCTTTCAAAGAGAGACATAACAACAGCAAAGCCTGTTAATTGATTGACCTGACCTACTAGAAATGAAGGTAACTGACTGGCCTGACCTGAATGGACGGCCTGTAAAACAATGATGTTAGTGAGTAAGCCCATCACTCCAAGGAAGATAAATTCACCAAGACCATGTCCAAAACCGTAAGCTACAATATCAGACGTCATCAAACTTCTTTTCTTTTCGAGAATCTTAAAAACCAAATAGCGTGTTGTTTCTTCAACAAGACCAGCCATAAGTCCTCCATAAACAATGGTAAACCACTTAGAAGAGTGAGTAAAACCAGATAAAACCAAGGCATTGATAGGTCCTTCAATCATCATGACTGGTAAGGCAAAGCCAATCAGTCCCACTAAAAAGAGCTTGAGCGAAAACTTCCATCTTTTCCTCAGGACGATAAAACTTATGATGGCGATAACTAACATGGCAAGAATTGTCATAAAAAGGAGTGTTTCCATTTGATTTATCCTTTCATTGAGACGGAATAAGAATACTATCTTGGTGAGAATACCTATTTCTATACTTTTCGAAATAGATTATACGCTTTTCATAGACTACAGTCAATTCTATTTCGAAAAAAATCGAAATAGAATCACAAAAAAAATCGTGAAAACGATCTTTTTTGTCATTTTAATTATTAATCATCACAAACAGATAAATCATCTAAAAAACATGGCGATTGATGACAATCCTATTGCTAGATTAGCGTTACGTTCTGATTCATTTTGGAATTCTGTGAGTGTCTTACTCAATTCACTCAATCCTGAACTCAGTGAAATCCCTTTAGAAAGATTGTCGACAGCTAGAACTTGAATAGCTCTGCGTAACTCTGCAAGAAGTTCACCATTGTCCTTCTTTCCAACTTCTATTTCGTTTTTAAACGTTACGAGCAAGTTTCTCTCTTCTTCAGTTGTTTCTGGATTTAAAATGAGATTATAGATATTGTTTAAGATATCTTCAATTTGGATATTATCACTTTTTGTCAACTAGAACACTCCCTAAATAGATCCTGCTTTTCTCAAGGTAAACATTTGATTTATACTATCATCGAATTCGGAAAGAAATGCTATCTTGGTGAGCACACCTATTTTCTTTTTTTGAAAAAGATTCTACGCTTTTCATAGACTACTGTCAAGACTATTTCGAAAAAATCGAAATAGAGATACAAAAAAAGACCGTTTTCACGATCTTTTTTTCTTGAGAATTTTCCCTCATTCTCGTCTGTGTGTTCTCTGAGCAGTCACTGGGGCTACTACTGCTTATCTTCCTGGGACATATTCGCCAGTGTTGGCATCGTAGTAACGACGTTGGCCGTTGACTGTGACGTAGGCACCTTTAACTTGGCGACCTGATTGGTCAAAGTAAAGGTGTTGGCCATTGATGACTTGTTCCCCTGTCACGGCATAGCCATCAGCTCCGAAATAAGCCCAGACATTAGGCTCGATTTGAGCGAAGCGGTTGGTTACAGGTTGACCGTCGTTTTCGTCATAGTACTTGTAACGACTACCGACCTTAACGGCTTTGCCCTTGTATTGGATGCCATTTTGGTCAAAGTAGTATTCCTTGCCATTGATAGTCCACTTGCCTTTAAGGGCTTGGCCATCAGTATTGAAGTAAGACCATTGGTTTGGTGCAATCTCAGCAAAGCTGCTTGTGACAAGAGCTCCACTGTGGGCATCATAGTAATAAGTCTTACCATCTTCGACAACAGTTTTCCCCTTAACTTGGATACCATTTTTATCAAAGTACTTAAGGTATCCATGATCAGCACGAACTTGGCCGATAGCCAATGAACCGTCATGTTTGAAGTACATCCACTGATTATCACCTACTTGGAGGTAGCGTCCGCTAGCAAGAATACCTGATTCTGGCTCATAATAATATTTGATGCCATTTTCTTCAATAATTTCGCCCTTAGCTTGGCTACCATCTTCCTTGAAGTAATAGAGGTGACCATCAATGTATTGACGTCCTGTGACACGGTTACCTTCTTTATCAAGTAGTTCCATGCCTTAGTTGCTGGGTTGTAGACAAAGATGCTGCGTCCGATTTCACCTGCTGGTGTGATGTAGCGAGCCTTACCATTTTCAAAGATAATAGAATCTGCACGATTGCTGTAGGCCGTACCAACACTACCATCTTGGTTAAAGTAATAAGTCTTACCATCAATGACACGTGAACCAGTCACAGTATTACCGTCAGCGTCAAAGTAATAACGTTTACCTGTGCTGCTGTCTGTCGCAAAGACGTTACGTCCCATGTCACCAGTTTCAGCAACATAGTAATGCAATTTGCCATCATCTGTACGAACAACGCGATCCTTAGCCTGGATACCAGTTTCACGGTCAAAGTAGAAATGGTGGCCACTCCAATGAAGGTTACCCACTACCATTGTTCCTTGAGTCGTAAAGGCACGAACCTGCTTATGTTTGTCATCAAAATCAACGAAGGCATTCTTAACCATTGCGCCGTCTAGACCGTAATAGTAGGTATAGCCGTTGCTAGCACGACGAAGGGCGTTACGCAATTGGATACCATTGTCAAAGAAATAGTAATCCTTGTTATTGATGTTTTGGGCACCCTTGGTCATCTTACCGTCACCACCGAAGTAATACCAGTTACCGTTTCCGTCTTGAACAAATTCATTCTTAACGGTTTGGTTATCACGTAGGAAGTAAACATCTTGTCCACGACGTTGGAAGACTTGAGTGCTTGTGATGGCACCAGTATCACGAAGTGGTGTTGGCAAGAGTTGGCTGTTGGCTGAGGTATTAAAGTACTGGTTGGTCTTGTCATCACGAAGGACATAGTTGATGCCTCGTCCAAGGATGTTAGTTCCATTGAAGTACTTAGCAGACCATTTGGTAATCTTTTCATTTGTAGGCAACTGTTTACCATTTGAGATTTGCACACGGTTGAAAATAGATGGGTACTTAGCTTTAAGCTCATCAAGGAAGGCTCCACCGTATTTACCTTGATAGTCTGTACCATCTGTACGGGTATTAGCCACATAGGCTTGGTCAATGATTTGATAGCCTACTTGGTGGTTACCATAACCGTTAACACGTGTCGCATTTACCACTTCTTTTCCTGGGAGGTTATAGATTTGGTCTGGCACCCAGTCAGCAATGGCTTGAATACCGTCTTTATGGAGGGCACGAAGAACGTTAAGGAGGTCCTCAAGTGATCCGTATTTATTATTTTGACTCAAGGCCATATCGTAACGGTCATCAAAGGCATAACCATTATCAATTGTTGAGTCAAGGAAGGTACCATCCTTACTTGAAACGTACTGTGGTGGAAGTCCGACTGACGTGATCCCCCAAGCTTTGAGCAAGTCAGTGTTCTTAGCCAAGACACGGTTCATGTAAAGTTCAGGTTGATCGTCCGCAAAGGCTTGGAAGTTTGAGAAGGCTTCATACATGACTTGCGAATCAAGGGCTGCTGAAGACTTGTAAACTTGACCGTCGCTATTGGCACGATTACTTGGCTGTGTACGTGCATCTTGATTAGCCTTAGCTCCGTATGGTACCCAGACACCGAGGTAACCTGAGACTTGGACATTTCTACACCGAAAACATCGTTGGCATTGAAGGTCAAGTTCCCATTCCAGTCAGTGCGTTTAAGAAGGTTTTTAGGCACATCAGAATCGTTGAGGTAGGTTGCTATACCATCCTTTGTCGTCAAAAGCAATGGACGATAAAGCTGATTACGGTGAGCTCTACCCATGTTCATCGTTACGGTTTCATTGCTACCTAATCGGAAATCATAGTTGTTGGTCATGATGACACCCATACCTTGCGTACGAGTTTCTGAAGTTCCCAAATCTGTTCTGTTATTGGCACCTTTACCATAACGAACTGATGTCAAGAGGCCGTCATTTCCGACTTTCTTCACTTCCATGTCTTGACCACCAGCTACATACTTGATACGGGCACGTAAGAGGGTGTCGATGGCATCAAAGTAAGGCGTCTTCTTAGCCATGTAGTGACCATCTTCACGGTAGAGGTCTCCGTAATAAACACGTGTTACAGAGTCCTTATTGGTCAACATGAGGGCATAGACAGATGGCAAGTTGTATGACGCATAAGTCTTGTGAGCCTTATCAATATCCTCATTGTAAATCTCGAAGGCTTTCTTGATTTCATCACGAGTGAAATTGTAGCCAAACAAATTTGGATTGATACGATCACGGATGATACGTTGGATAATCGTTTGAGCTTCCGTATCGTGGGCACGGGTGAAAATATAGTTAGCCATACGTTCACCATTTTTATCGTTGGCACCACGTGGATTCAAACTACTATTGATGAAAGCAGTCATGTCTCCAAGCTGCATACGTGTATTTTTATCACGCATCAAGAGGTTGGTAAGGGCATTACGAAGGGCATTGTCAATCGGAAGTTGTGCCCCCTTAGTGTCCTTGTTATAGTATGGGTCGTTGGCAGACCAAGCTTCCAAGTATGACAAGTGCTTAATTGCATTGGCTTCAGACTTGTCAACACCATAGGCTGCTTTAAAGTAATCTGATGCGATTTGGAGCAGGTCGGCATCCACATTGTCCAAGGCATCGACACGCAAACCGTCAAAGTTGGCTGTTGGGTCATTGGCCATGATGCTTCCGATATTCATCATAAAGTGGAGCCAGTTAAGTTGTTCTGCCTGAACTGCTGGGTTTGAGTTATCAATATCGTTGGCAAGCAAGAACTCAAGACCACCGATAGAATTGTCCTTGAAGTACTTACGTGTCCCCGTTTGGTTAGTCGGTGTGCGGTTAAGCAAACGATAGTCAGAGTTGGCGTGGCTGGTACGGTTGCCCGTATCACCCTTACTGTTGTTAAAGAGCAACTGTCCACCTTGCAAGTGGTCGTATGAACTATTTTTCAGTGCTACTATTCCAACCTGGCTGAGTCTTGATGAACTGGTCGATACTTGTACGCAACCAGTTGGTATTACCCTCACGAGCGATACGTTCTTCAATCTTAGTCTGAACCATCTTGGCAGCTTGGTCTAGACTTTCCTGGCTAGAGTTGGTTGAGAATGATCCTGCACCAAGACCTTGATTTTGCATATAGTTAAGGTAGTTCACCTGAGTTGACTTGTCAGGCCACCAAACCATCAAGAGTGGACGTTTGTCAGCCTCGGTTGAAGCTGTCCAAGTCTTCCCATCCTTGAGAATGCTCTTTTGGACGGTACCAAGCATCCGCTGTGATGAAGGTGTCAAGTTGGTCCAAAGACTTGTCATCGTTTTTTTGTAGAGTCGGTTTCCAGATGAAAAATCTACAGTTGCCTTGATAGGTTCTGTTGAAAATTCATCCTGTGACTTAGTCGCAAGAGCCCCAGTTTCAGCATCAAAGTAATAAGACTTACCATCTTGCTCAAAGACATAGTTCTTACGCACACTACCGTCACTATTGACATAGTATTGTTTGCCGTTAATCCATTGGATACCAGTCGATGTGTTGGTGTTGGCTTCACGAGTTTCTGCCAAGGCACGACGACTACGTGTACGAGCTTCTGTATTTGCCGTATCAGTTGTTGCTGCACGGTCTGTTGTAGCAGCATTAGTATTTGTATCTGTAGTTGTAGCACTCGTATCAGCTGTAGGCGGTTGTACATTTGTACTTGGTGCTGCTTGACCTGAGTTGGTGTCAACTGTTGCTGCGTTTGTGGTAGGTGCTGCTGCTCTATCTGTGACAGCTGTTGTCGTGCTAGTGGCGTCTGCGACAGGTATGTTGACACTAGCAGTATTGGCATCTGTCGCGATAGTTGGTACTACCGTAGTTGCTGCATCATTAGTTGTGGCAGGTGTCTCTTGAAGCAAATCCTGACTGCTATCACCCGACTGATTCGCAGGATTTTGTTCATCGGCCTGAACCTGTTGATCCGCCAACAAGGTTCCACCGACAACAGTAACCATTGAGAGTGCTGTTACCCCAATTGTCACCCAATTCTTCTTCACTTTATGCATTTTAAAGCGTACTTTCTGTTCCATATTATATACCTTTTTCCCTTATATTATCTCTATCATAAGCTATTTGACAAGAGAATACAATTACACAACTATAATATCAGCTTAATGAATGGCCCCTAGTTTTCTCAGAAATCAGGCTTCGATGAGAGGATGGGTAAAGGAGTGATTGGGAACTAACGGTATCATTAAGCTATGGACCCTCCAAGCATCCGTCGTAATACAACAATATTAATTTATTTTTAAACAAAAAACCCTTCATTTCTAAGATGAAATAAAGAGTTTAACTAGAGGTATTGACATATCACTATGAAAACCTGCGTGATTAACTCTGATTGGTGTTTTTACTCACTTTCTATTTACTACCACCTAGTAAAAAAGGCACCTATGGTCTCAATAATTGCATAGAGGAATGCTTTTTTACGTGTTCTGGAATCTGTTTTATAAAAGTAATAATTCGAAATTAAAAGAAATAATATGACAATGATAATCCAAGCCAAGATAAGCATGATTTTCCTCCTCTAAAAAGCCAGTTACACCTTGAGTTTAACGAAGATAGTTCCCCATAACTACCCCTAACTCTATTTTCTACATACAAATATAATACCCATTATAACACGTCTATGGCTCCTTCTTTTGAATATGAGAGGGATAAAATTATTAGGATTTAAGCATGAAAAAAATCACCTAAACAAAAAAAGCAAAACGCTATCCTCACTAAAAAAACCAAACTTATGTCGGCTTTTTTTCGTCTATTTAATCATCTAGAGTTCTGATAGGAAAATAATAATAGTAATTTATATAGGAAAAGGAAAAATTCGCTCTAGCTTTTTAAAGTACATCTTAATTAACGACGCTGTCTCAATTCACCAGTTTTGGCATCGCAGAAGAGGCGTTTACCACCAACATAGACATAACGTCCCTTAACTTGACGACCTGAACCGTCAAAGTATAGGTGTTTACCATTGATGACCTGTTGTCCAGTCACTGCTTGACCTGCTGCGTTGAAGTAATACCGAAAGAACCACGTCCGACTTCGACAAAGCGATTCACCACTTGCTCGCCAGTGTGGGCATCAAAGTAGCATTTCTTACCTTGGACAGTGAGCAATTTACCTTTGACTTGAGCACCATTGCTACCAAAGTAATAAACTTTATTGTTAATGTTTTGAATACCTGTTACTTTGTGACCATCTTGGTTAAGGTAAGCCCATTGGTTAGCCGCGATTTGAATGAATTGGTTGATGACTGCTTGGCCAGTAACGGCATCATAATAGCGTCCTTCAGCCCGACCCACCTTTTTAGTTGGCTGTGATCTTTATTGAAGTAATAGAGTTTACCATCAATCACTTTTTGCACCTTGAACGAGGCAACCAAAAAGCATCCGCATAATACCAGTTGTTGTTTTTCAAAAGATAAAGCGTGAAACAGCCATTTCACCTGTTTGAGCTGAAATGTAGTATTGCTTGTTGCCTTGTTGCATCATCTGACCTTTGATTTGACGTCCTTCTGAGTCAAAGCAGTATTCTTTACCATTGATGATACGTTTCCTGTCACAGCGTAACCATGTTCATCTAGGTAGTACCAAGCTTGGTTTTCTTTATTTTGAACAAAAGTATTTACAGCCATGTTACCAGTATCAGGGATGAAGTAACGGATACGGCCATCTGAGAAGCGAATAAACTTGTCTTTAGCTTGGATACCTGTTTGTGTATCAAAGTAGAAGGTTGTGCTACCCATTTCAAGGAGACCAGTAGCCATGTGACCATAACAGTCGAAATATCGGACATCCTTACGATAACCTGCAAAATCGTAGAAACCGTTGATAGCTTTCACACCATTTTTATCGTAGTAATAAGTGTAGCCATCGCTACCTTTAACAAGTGAGTCACGAGCTTGGAGACCATTTTCAAGGAAGTAATAAGCCTTACCATCGATAACCTTTTCACCTTTGACCTTTTGGCCATATTGGTCGTAATAATACCATTGATTTTCGCCTACACGTACAAATGATGACTTGGCATTGTTCGAATCAACACTTGGCTTAGTCTCGCCTGAGATGATTTGGTAACCTGAGTTATTTTGTTGATTTCCTTGCGAAATGATAGTGACATTAGCATTTGAACCATTTGAATGACCTACTGTCACGTTTGGAAACAGTTTATTTGAATTCGAAACGATAGTAACATTCGGCGTTGTTCCTGAAGCCGTGATGGTAATTGTCGTGTTTCGACCACCATTCCAATGAATGCCATTTGAGTCAGACGAACTCGTCGTAATTGTCGCAAAACCGCTAGCTGACGATGATGAAGACCATGATGATGACGACGAGTAAGAATACCAAGCTGAACTTGATGAGCTTGACGAACTTGACGCACTAGCACTTACTGATGATGAACTACTACTTGATTGGTAAGCAGAACCCGTTTGTGATGAATTAGAGGTTTGTGTTCCTACTACTTGAGAAGATTGTGACGAGCTGACTTGACCAGATCCACCACCTACCACAGTCTGTGATGAGCCTCCTGTTGAGACAGATGATGAAGACTCGTAGCCTGAGCTTGTTTGACTGCCATAGTTAGATGACACCGCTGACAAATGGCCAGCATCTTCCGTCAAGGTTGGCGAATAGCTTTCATTAATCAATGAAGCACTTGACTCAATGCCTGCATCTGTTTGTTCAAAACCGTCTCCATTAGGAAGTGACACTTCATCTGCTTGTGCCGATTGATCTGCTAAAAGTGCTCCACCCGCAAGTGCAACCATCGACAGCGTACTAACTCCAATAGTCACCCAGTTTTTCTTGACCTTGTGCAACTTAAATCCAACTTTCTTTTCCATAACATACACCTTTCAATATAACTTTATTTCTCTATACTATGTTAAGGGATTTTGGAAGCGGATACAATTACAGATGCATAACCCTAGTCTCATAAGACTAACCTTCTACCCATAATCCATTTGAAGAAACAAGCCTAAGATATATACCTATAACCTTTATATGTTAGAAAACGTTACCAAAAGAACGTTTGGATTTTGTTAACTTTACACAGAAATTCCGATGTTTAGCCGTTTTAGCTCCCCCTTCATTAGAGGACTGAGTATAGTTTAAAACGAAAGTAAGCAATTTATTGACGATTCTATTAATCAAACTCATTGTTTGCTTACAATCCACTAGACATTTCGAGGGAAAATGATAAAAGAAAAGTACTTGAAGAAAAAAATACTTCAAGTACTTAAAAAGTTTTTGAAATTATGTGGAAAGCTACTGATTTTCAATCTATAAGCTTCTGGGATAGTCTCCAAAATACATTTTTCCTGCCTAATTATCGTTTTCTGACCCAAGCTCCAGTATTGGCATCATAGTAACGGCGTTGGCCTTTAACCCAGACGTAACGGCCTTTGACCTGACGACCAGAAGCGTCGAAGTAGAGGTGTTGACCGTTGATGACTTGTTCACCTGTTACGGCTTGGCCTGAGGCGTTAAAGTAATACCAAACACCGCGAGAAATTTGGATGAAGCGATTGGTTACGGCTTCACCACTATTGGCATCAAAGTAGTATTTCTTGCCTTTATAGGTAAGGAGTTTACCCTTAGCTTGGACACCATTGCCTTCAAAGTAGTAAAGTTTACCATTGATATGTTGGAGACCAACTACCTTTTGACCATTTTGGTTGAGGTAAGCCCATTTGTTGGCACCAACTTGGACAAAGCGGTTGGTTACGGCCTGACCTGAATCACCATCATAGTAACGGCCGTTGGCCCAGGCACCCTTGACTTGGCTATAATCATTGTTGAAATAATAGTGATTACCATTAATGACTTGAGCACCTTTAACCAACTTACCATTGCCATCGACATAGTACCACTTGTTGTTTTCCGTCACAAAGCGTGAACGGGCAATTTCACCACTATCGCCATCAAGGAAGTAACGTTGGTTATTGATAGTGACAAAGTGTCCTTTAACCTGACGGCCTTCATTGTCAAAGTAATATTGCTTACCGTTAATAGTTTGAAGGCCTGTCACGGCATAACCGTTGCTATCGAGGTAATACCAAGCCTTGTTTTCAGGATTTTGCGCAAAACGGTTGACTGCGAGATTTCCTGTATCTGGAATGAAGTAACGTGTGCGTCCGTCCGCAAAGCGGATGAACTTGTCTTTGGCTTGAATACCAGTCTTTTCATCGAAATAGAAGGTTGTGCCATACATGTCATGGAGACCACGATACATTTGACCGTTGCCATCAAAATAGCGAACGTCTTGGCGAGGACCTGCAAAGTCGTAGAATCCGTTAAAGGCCTGAACCCCTTTAGGATCGTAGTAATAGACGTGACCATCACTGCCTTGGCGAAGGACATGGCGTAGCTGGAGACCATTGTCTAGGAAGAAATATTTCTTGCCATCAATGACCTGTTCACCTGTGACCATGTTGCCGTTCTTATCAAAGTAATACCACTGGTTAGCACCGATTTGAATGAAGGTATTCTTGGCAAGGTAACCACTCGTTGAGAGGTATTGGACCTTATCTCCCACCCTACGGAAACCAGTTGCTGTGATTTCTGTCATTTGTTTAGGAAGGAAGGTTTGACCTTCTTTAAGGCTGAAGTGTTGATTTGTGGCGTTATCTTGCAAGACATAACGAGCCCCTGTGCCTTGGATATTGCTTCCATTGAAATACTTGGCTGACCATTGCGTGATTTTCTCATTGGTTGTCAATTTACGGCCATTTGAAATCTGCACGCGCTCAAAGATAGCTGGGTATTTCGCCTTCAACTCATCGAGGAAGGCACCACCGTACTTGCCTTGGAAGTCATTTCCAAAGGTACGTGTTTTAGCTGCATAGAGACTATTGTAGATTTCGGCATTTGGACGTGGTGTGCCGTAGCTGTTGGTACGTGAGGCTGTTACCACTTCTTTCCAGGAAGATTGTAAATTTGGTCTGGAACCCAGTCAGCAATGGCTGAGATACCTTCTGCGTGAAGGGCACGAAGGGCATCCATGAGGTCTTTGAGTGAACCGTATTTGTTGTTCTTACTCATGGCAATATCGTAACGATCCTCGAAGGCATAGCCATTTTCAATGATAGAATCCAAGAAAGTGCCGTCTTGGCTAGACACGTACTGTGGCGCAAATTCAAAGGAAGTGATTCCCCACTCTTTGAAGAGTTTGGCATTTTGAGCAATGACACGGTTGGTGTACTGACTTGGTGTCTTAACGAAATCTTGGAAGTTTGAGAAACCTTCGTAAATGACCTGTGAGTCAAGAGCAGCTGATGATTCAAAGACCTGCTCACCTTTCTTGGTCGTCGAAGCCTTGGTTCGAGCATCTTGGTTTTCAGAAGCACCTACTGGCACCCAAACTGCCAAATAACCTGAAACTTCAACGGTTGAATGACCAGTGATATCATCTGCTGTAAAGGTCAAGTTCCCTTGATTGTCAGTATAGCGAACCAATCCAGCTGGCACATCAGAATCCTTGAGGTAGGTCGCAAGACCTGTAGATTTGCTGAGAAGCAATGGACGGTAAGCCTGATTTTTGTGGGCAGCTCCCATATTGACCACCAAACGGTCATTTGTTCCCAACTTCATATCTGGACGGTTGGCTGTAAGGACGAGCATTCCTTGGTTGCGTGTTTCGGCAGTACCAAGCTGGTTGGCTTCTTCTGCTCCTTTACCATAACGCACAGATGACATGATTTCATAGCCATTAAGCTTAGTAACCTTCATGTCTTGACCACCTGCTACATATTTGATGCGAGCACGAAGCAGGGCATCGATAGCATTATAGTATGGTGATTTTTCAGCCATGTATTGGCCATCGTCGGTAAAGAGGTCCCCGTAGTAAACACGAGTGATACTGTCCTTGTTGGTCAACATTGTGGCATAGGCAGCTGGGATATTGTACTGGGTGTACTTGTTATCAGCCTTGCGCATGTCCGCATTGTAGATTTCAAAAGCCTGTTTGAGCTCATCCATAGTGAAGGTGAAACCATCTGTTTTTGGATTAATCTGCTTGCTAATGATATTGGCCAAAACAGCTTGCACTTCACTATCATGGGCACGCACAAAAATATAATTGGCATCACGTGGCGTGTGTTTCTGCTCACTTGAACGGTTGTTAAGAGAGTTAGTAATCACGCGCTCCAAGCTGCCACGGTAATTGCTCTTACGCAAGAAAGTCGTCAAAAGCGTTTCACGTAGTGGATTGTCGATAGACAACTGAGCACCCTTGGTATCCTTGTTGTATTGATGATCGTTGTAAGACCAAGCTTCAAGGATTGACAAGTGGGCAATAGCGTTGGCTTCATTGTCTGCGACACGGTATTTTTCCTTGAAGTAGTCAGAAGCAATCTGCAAGAGGTCCGCATCCACATTGTCCACCGCATCGATACGAACACCGTCAAAGTTGGCACTTGGATCATTGCCAAGGATAGAACCAATGTTCATGATGTAGTGGAGCCAGTTTAGTTGCTCTGCCTGAACAGCTGGGTTAGAGTTGTCGATATCGTTAGCCAAGAGCAACTCGTAACCACCATTTGAACGGTCAATATGATATTTGCGTGTCCCCGTTTGGTTAGTCGGTGTGCGGTTCATGAGGCGGAAATCTGAATTGGCATGACTTGTCGCACTATTATTTAGGAAGGTCAGTGCTCCTCCTTGCAAGTGATCTTTACCAACTAAGAGATTGTCCTCACTCTCAGAGTTCCAGCCAGGCTGTGTTTTGATGAAATCTGACATCAACTGGCGAAGCCAAGTGGTATTGCCCTCACGACCAATACGTTCCTCGATTCCTCGTTGAACCGTTTCGGCAGCGGCTGCCAAGTCATAGCTCATCATGTCGGTCGTATAGGTCTTATCACTAAAGCCTTGTTGACTCATATAGTTGAGGTAATTGACTTGTGTCACCTTGTCTGGCCACCAAGTCATCAAAAGGGGACGATAATCTTTCTCAGTTGAAGCTGTCCAATTCTTCCCATCCTTCAAAATCTGTTTTGGACGGTACCAGCTATCAGCCGTCAAGAAATTATCCAAGTGTTCAAAACTCTTACTTGACGTATCATAGGCCTGGTTATAAACCGCATAGATAGAGTTATTTGGAATGGCATCGGCACGATACAAAGGTTTACTTTGATCCACCATAGCCCCAGTCTCATCGAAATAATAAAGACGACCATCAAGTTCAATCGCTGTGTTCTTTTTCACAACGCCATTTTCAACATAATACTGCTTGCCATCAATAGTCTTCAAGTTGGAAGCTACTGGTTTATAGTCAAGACTTGGCTGACTTGGTTGGACTGGCTTATTAGGTTGAGACGGTTGACTTGGTTGAACAGGTTTGTTGGGTTGATTTGGCTGCGTTACAATGGTCACATTTGGTCTTGTGCCATTTGGACTTGTCACCGTCACGTTTGGCTTAGGAGTGTTTGGCCCTGTGATAATGGTTACATTTGGTGTCGTACCGCTGGCCGTAATCGTGATGTTAGTGTTGCGGTTGGCATTGATACGAATAGTGCTGTCAGCAGCGCGTGTGGCAATTTCTGGCGCTGCATTGGTCAAGACTCTAGGTCTTGCTTGTTCTGTCACACTTGGAGTAGACTGAGCACTTGTTTGCCCTGCTACTTGAGTTGATGTCTGACCTTGTGACACCTGTTCAGTAGTCTGTGTCTCTTGGCCACTGGATTGAGTTTGCGAAGATACTGCCACTTCTTGACTGGCAACTGGACTAGTTTGTGCTTGAGCAGTTGCCTCCTGGCTGACTGCACTTGTCGCCGCCTGGAAGCTTGTTTCGTGACTTACGCTGGCTGTTGCTACTGCTGACACACTTGCTTGAGCACTAGCTTGCTCAGTAACAGTTGTTGTCGTCACTAGACTGGCAGTCCCATCCTCACTCAGTTGCTGCAAGCCGTCACCGTTAGGTGCGCTCGTCTCATCGGCCTCTACTTTTCCTTGAGCTAGGAGGCTTCCACCTGCCAAGGCAACCATTGAGAGAGTGGTCACCCCAATAGTTACCCAGTTTTTCTTAACCTTGTGTAGTTTAAAACGTACCTTATTTTCCATCTATATCAATCATCCTTTTTTCTGTTGTCGTCTCTACTCTATGATATATTCAGACAAATTACAAATAGGAAAAAATCATCTTCTTTTCATAAATCTCTGCCACAAGCTCAGTTATATTAACTTTGATTAGCGAAAATGAGACCTTACACTTTATGTAAGGTCTTAAATAGAAAGTTTTCGATTCTCAAACACCTTCAAACGCTTATCCTTAAAGACTTTTCAACATTAAAGCAAGCTTCAATTAAGCTTAAGAGATAGCAAAACTATGAGAGAAGTAGACCCTAAAAAGACAATTCTGAAAAGAAAATTTTAGATAGAAAGACTCTATTTTTTCATCTGACTAAGACCGTGTCCGGTCTATAATGGAAAAAGATTAAAGCACAGAGAGATTATTTGAGAGGAACCTACTCCATCCTCTAGATTTCTGAAAGAATCTTCTAAATTTTCTTGCATTTTGGCGTAAACTGGCAGAAAAACCTAGGAAAGTCAGTCCCTTTCAGATATAATAAAACTTAGGAAAAAGGAGGAAAATTATGAAAGTACATTCTAATTTTGCTGGACAGACGTCCAAACATCGTCTTCTTGCGCTCTCATGCGCAACTGCTCTTGCTAGTTTTGCCTTTATTGCTAAGCCTGCCCTTGCCGAGGAAGCAACAGCTGACAGCACTGCCAACCTCGACACTAGAGCTACGACAACCGCCAATGTCGAAACAACAGCTGATCTAGTTGAGACAAAAGTTGTCGATGCCAAGCCAGCAACAGAAGCGACTGCTAACACTTCAGAAGAGGCAGCAAGTGTAAACACTGACGCAGGCACTAATCTCACTACAGTGACTGTTAGCCAAGAACAGACACCTGATCAACCTGCTATAGCAACAAACGCAGTTGAGGCCCAAGCCACCAATACTGAGTCAAGCGCTTCAACTGGTCACTACTACAGTGATGACAAAGGTAATTGGTACTATAAAGACGCCAATGGTGAAACCTCAAAGGCGCACAAACCATTGATGGTCAAAACGTTTACTTTGAAAACAATGGGCGACAAGTCAAGGGAGATTTCGCCGAAGACGGTTATTATTATGATGGTAACTCGGGTCAGCGTGTTACTAATAGTTATGTTAGACGAGGAGCAAGTCTATGGTTCTACGTAGATGCAGAGGGTAGAAAACTCTTTGGAGAACAGACAATTAATAATCAAAACGTTTATTTTGATCAAAATTACGGTACTCAAGTAAAAGGCAACTTTGCAAGTAATGGTTATTACTATGATGAGGATTCAGGTGCTCGTGTTGACTTTGGAAAAAATCAGTTTGTTAAAGTGGATAATAACTGGTACTACGTAGATAACCAAGGAAAGATTGTAAAAGGTGCTCAAACCATTGACGGAAGAGAGCTTTATTTTGATCAACGTACTGGTCGACAAATTAAAGGTAACACCGACCCTAACAGTCTATACTACAGTGACTTAACTGGCGATCTCGTCAAAAACCAATTCTATAAGCTTGGTGATAGTTGGTATTATGCTGGGACAGATGGAAAGAGACTAAAGGGAGCCCAGACTGTTTACGGGAACCAAAAGGTCTTCTTCGAATATGATGGTAGACAAGTCAAAGGGGAATTCGCATCAGATGGCAATTACTATGACAAGGACAATGGACTTCTCGTTGATCTACCTCGTAACCAGTTTATCTACCTTAACAAAAGATGGTACTACATCAACTCTGAAGGCAAACGCCTATTTGGTGCGCAAACAATCGATGGGAAAAGTCTTTTTTTCCATCCTTACCACGGCTTCCAAATCAAGGGTGATTTTGCCTACTACTCAGAAGGATCTTTTGGTGGGGACTTCTACGATGGTGAAACTGGTGAGAAAGTTACTCACAAAGGTTTTGTTAAACGTAATTCAGGAGACTGGTTCTACCTTGATGACAACGGTAACAGACTCATGGGACTTCAAAACATTGACGGAAAGCTCTACTATTTCATTGCTAGCGGAGCTTCCAAATATATCCAATACGGGAAACAAGTAAAAGGAGAAATAGTTGACTTCGTTGCTAATTCAAACATAGCACCTGTTTATTCTATGTGGAACAAGTTTGAAATAACTAGACGTTACTACTTTGATGAAAACACTGGTGAAGCTGTTAAAAATCGCTACATCTACGATCGTGGTGCTTGGTACTACTTCGGTGAAGATGGTAATGCCATCCGCCCAGAATCTGGTGAAGCTGTTATTGATGGTCAAGTGGTTTACCTCTACGAGTCTGGTAAACAGGCCAAAGGTGAGCTTATCGAAGTCAACGGTGTCCCACACTACTACGATGCTAATACTGGAGCCCGTGTGTCAAACGCCGTTCTCACGATTAAAGGCAAGACCTACCAATTCGACGCTGATGGTAACGGAAAACTTGTCGGATAATTAAGAAATATAAAGATGAAAGGAAGTCGGGTTATCGACTTCTTTTTCGTTTTTGAAATAAGAACTCATGAACTATTTGATCAAATTCATTTTGTTTTTTCTCCCTTTAAAACATTAAAAATGTAAAGGTATTCATTCTTTTTGTCTAAATATTTTATAATCTATTGATTAAAAAATAATAACATTTATAATAATGATTAAGAAAAAGGAGGAGGGTTATGAAAGTGAATTCTAATTTCTTTAGATTGACGTCTAAAAAGCGTCTTGTTTCCCTATCTTGTGCAACTGCTTTAGCTAGTTTTGCTCTGATTGCAAGACCTGTCTTTGCTGAAGAGGTCACCAGAGATAAACCTACAAATCTCGATACGACAACAGTTACGACTGCGAGTGTCGAAACGACTGCTGATTTGGTCGAGACTCATTCTTCAAGTGCTGTAGGCCTATCAGAAACAAGTGCTGCTTCTACGACTGAAAATGTCTCATCAAACAGTACAGAAACAGCAAATTCTCTTCTTGCGACTTCTGAAGCGACTAGTGACTCAGCATCACAAGCAGGGAGTCAGAGACAAGCTGCTAGCGAAAGTCCAAACACTACAAGCACTACTGCTTCAACATCAACTGCCACTTCTACAGCGACAAGTGAAGCTAATTCGAATACTCCTGCTACATCCAGTGAAACCAATATTACTGGTGGAGAATACTATCTTGGAGACTACGGACTCTGGCACTATAGAGATGCTAACGGAAAGGACCTCGTAGGCCCTCAAACTGTTGATGGTATTAAAGTCTACTTCTATAAAACAGGTGCCCAAGCCCGAGGTGAATTTGCCGAAGATAGAAAATATTACGATAATGAAAAAGGAGCCTTGGTCACAAATAGCTATCTCACCTACAAAGATGACACCTACTATGTTGATGAAAATGGCTACGCCCTAAAAGGCCCTCAGGTTATTAATGGTGTCCATGTCTATTTCAATGATAATTGGCAGCCAGGCAGTACGGGGGCTATGCTCAAAAATGCCTTTGGGAGAGACAACCGATACTATAATGAGAAAGGTGAACAGGTAGATTTCGGCACAAATAACTACTTCCAAATTGGAGAGGATTGGTACTATGCCGGAAGTGATGGAGCTATCGTCAAGGGGCCTCAGACCATAGATGGAAAGAAAGTCTATTTTGAAAAAGAAAGTGGTAAACAGGTTCGAAACCATTTTGTAAAAGATGCTACTAATCCTAAGAAGTTATATTACTATGGTGACGACAATGGTGCTTTAGTCACAAACCAATACCTTGTAGCCTACAATAAGCAAACTCAAAGAAAAGAGCTTTATTACCTTAACGCTGAAGGTACGCCTACCTTAGGAGAGCAAACCATCGAAGGCAAACACGTCTACTTCGACCCTCAAGACGGCAGACAACTGTTTGATGTTTTTTCAAGTACTGGTCACTACTATGATCAAGATGGTATTCTAAAAGATTTTGGTACTAACCACTACGTCAATATAAAAGGAAATTGGTACTATGTTGGTAGCGACGGAGCTTTTGTAAAAGGTCGTAAAGTTATTAATGGCGCTCAAGTCTACTTCGACAAGGATGGTAAGCAAGTCAAAGGTGGCTTTGATGACGATAATAATTTCCATGACATCAACGATGGAGACCTTGTCACTAATCGTTTGGTAACAGTAGGTGATAAGAGCTACTACATCGGAACCTACAACAAAGCTATCAAGGGTGCTACCGTTATTGATGGTATAGAGTATTATTTTGACGATACTACAGGCGTCCAAGTTAAGGGAAACTTTGCATCTAATGGCAAATATTATGATGCTAGAAGCGGAGCCCCCGTAACTAACAGCTATGTCCAAGTCGGTCAAGATTGGTATTATGTTGATAAAGAAGGAAAAGCCGTAACAGGTGAACATACTATCAACGGTGACCGTGTTTACTTCAACGAGAATCGTAATTCCTTCGAAAGTCATCGTGGTAAACAAGTTAAGGGTAACTTTGCAGAGAATGGCCGTTATTACGACCAACATACCGGTGCCTTAACAGATTGGGGCACTAATCGTTATGTTCAAGTAAACGATGACTGGTACTATATTGGATCAACAGGAGCTATTCTCAAAGGGCAACAAACTATTGATGGTGTTGAGGTCTATTTTGATAAGACTACAGGTAAACAAGCCAAGGGAATTTCATCAACGAATACGGTAATGCAGAAAATCCAAATTATGGGCTAAATACTGTTAAATTCTATGACAAAGATTCTGGATCCCTCCTTAAACAGCAATACTTTAATTTTAATGATAATTGGTACTATGCTGATACTGATGGAACCATTCTCAAAGGGGCGCACACTATTGATGGTGTCGATGTCTACTTTGATAAGTCAAATGGTAAGCAAGTCAAAGGACAGTTTGTCACTGAATCAGGATATGTAGGTGATAAAGGGATTCACTACTACGACAAAGATACTGGCGCCCTCATCAAAGGGGGGGTACTTCACTGACGGTGGCCATTGGTATTATGCTGACGATCAAGGCAATCTTCTTTCAGGTGAACACACCATTAATGGGATTAAGGTTTACTTTAATCCAAATACTCACCGACAAGCCAGAGGTACAATTGTCAATGGCTACTATTATGACAAAGAGATTGGTGCACCACATGCAGTCCCTCGAAATCAATTTATAGACATTGATGATGGTTTGTACTATTTTGATAGCGAGGGCAAGCCTCTAACTGGTAAGCAAATCATAGATGGGAAGGAGTATTATTTCAGAGAAAATGGTTCAGCTCGAAGAGGGGACTTTGATTACTTTGGTACAGGAACGTATTATGATAAGAAAACGGGGGTTGCAGTCTATAAAGCTGGTCTCGTCGAAGTTGGTAATGGTCAATGGTGTTACATTGACGACAAAGGGAAACAACTTCTCTATCTCCAAAATATTGATGGCAAACTCTACTATTTTGAAAATTTTAGAGCCATCTATTACACTTCAGGGTATCTCGCTAAAGACAGAGTACTTAGTCCTGAGGCTGAAGACTATGATCGAAACTGGACAGCAAATACTACTGAAGTTGTTAAGTCAGAACCTTACGCTTATTATTACTTTGATGCCGACACAGGAGCTGCTGTAACCAATCAATTCATCAATTGGCGGGGGAATACCTACTACTTTGGTGCTGACGGCAAAGCACTCGTCTTTGATCAAATCATAGATGGCAAACACTACTACTTTGATGAACAAGGTAAACAAGTCAAAGGGCAATTTATTTTAGATTACAATGGCAATCGCTATTTTGATGATAATACTGGGGAACTCCTAACTAATACCATTCGAACAATTAATGGTAAGACTTATTCCTTTGATAAAAATGGTAAATCTACAGAGATTTAATTCTCCGTTTAAGATATGGAATTCCAGATAATCATTTCGCATTGACTAAGTATCAACCCTTTCAATGGTTATTGAAAGGGTTTTTGTTGCTTCTATTTTTTCCTATACACCCTTAAACTCTGACACTAGCTCTGAAAAATCCTTATTTGAAATAAAATGATGTCAATATTTTAGCATTTTGGATATTTCTGTTAGTTTCTATTGTTTATTCTTAAAAAAGGATTATAATGAAGCTAGGTGAACATGTAAGCGTTTTAATCTTACTTTAAAGGACACTTGGGGATTATCTAAAAGATTGACATTAGTTGCCTAATGCCTAAATAAGAATCATAGTAGGATGACCATTCCTGAGTCACTTTGAACCATCAAACTAGGGCTCATTTCTAAAAATACAGCATCATTTCAAACTAGAGCTCTAGAGGGGACGCCCCATACTAGTAAGCTCTAGTTTTTTGTGTCTTAGAAAACCAAAATAAACGAGATCTTCAATGCTTAGAAAGGAGGAAAATTCCGAACAACTCTCGTTTTTCTAAAATCATTTCGTCAGGACTCATGTTTGCCTTGAACAGTCTCACAATACCGAAATTGAGGAGACTTGGAGAAATAAGGATTGTCATTAAATAGATTGCCCCACAACCTTAGGGACTCTACCCAATGCTCACTTTTCATAAACTCTCATGACAGCCCTTATTTTGCAGTATGTAAAAAGTTTAAAATGAAAGGAGAATTATCATGGAAAAGAAAGTACATTTTAAACTTCACAAAGTTAAAAAACATTGGGTAACTATTGCAGTAACAGGATTGGCTTTGGGATTGAGCTTTGCAGGACTCAGCTACGCTTCAGCTGAAGAACAGCCTACCCCTGTAAATGAAGCGACTGTTGAAGCCATCATCAAAGAAGGTGCTGTTGACGTTGAGGCTCCAGCGACTAATGAAGCCACAGCTAAACCTACAGAAAACACAGCTACTACCGCTTCAAGCGAGGCTGCTACAGTATCAGAAGCACCAGTCGCTAACTCAGAAGTCGCTTCAACAGAACCAGTCTCTGAAAAACCAAGCTCTGAAGTCACAAGCACAGCTAGTTCAGAAGTAGCCAGCCCGGAAACTGTGCATTCCGAGGTAAGTGCTAGCCCTGAAGTAGTCGAAAAAACAGTGGTTACAGGCGGTAAATACACTAGCGATGACCAAGGTAACTGGTACTATGTTAAGGATGGCAAGGTGCTTACTGGTCTACAAACTATTGACTATGTAGACGTTTACTTTGATGCTGATGGTAAACAAGTCAAAGACGACACCCGTCAGATTGATGGTAGTACCTATCATTTTGCTAAGGATAGTGGTCAAATCACGCGCAATGCCTTTGCCTCTGACAAAATGGGTAATTGGTACTACTTTGGTCAAGATGGTAAAGCACTTACTGGTAAACAAATTGTTGACAACTTCACACTCTACTTCTACCCTAATGGGGTTCAAGCCAAGGATGCCTTTGTCATTCTTGATGGCAATACCTATTATTTCCAAAGACAGTGGTCAACTGGTTAGCAATCGTTATTGGTCTGATGACGAAGGCAACTGGTACTACAGCGATAAAGATGGTCGCCTCTTAATCGGTGCTCAAACTGTTGATTTTGTAAATGTCTACTTCTATGATGATGGTGTCCAAGTTAAAGGTGACTTTGCGCCAAACGGCCATTATTATGATAAAGACACTGGTGCCCTCGTTACCAACCGTTATGTCGAAAAAGATGGCAAGTGGTACTATGTCAATGATAAGGGCGATAAATTAATTGGTGCTCAAACTATAGATGGTGTAGAGGTCTATTTTGATAAAGACGGTGTCCAAGCCAAAGGTATTTTTGCTAATGCTGATCATTTTTATGACAAAGACACTGGTGCTGCTGTCCGTGATCAAATCGTCGAAGTCGATGGCAAACGCTATTATGTTGGTCCAGATGGTAGAAAAGTTTACTCAGGAACACATATTGTTCATGGTGAAGAAGTGAATCTTATCGTTGGAGATGGTCATCAGGCCTTCGGAGAATTCACAGGCCACGGAGATAGTGGAGACTATATCGGATTTGATGGTAAAAAGGTCACAAAAGCTGGTTTCGTCAAAACCAAAGATAATCACTGGTACTATCTAGACGGTAAGGGAGGCAAATTAGTCTCAGTTCAAGTTATCGATGGCGAACTCTACTATTTTGGACTTCCTACTCGTAAATACTACTACGGAATGCAAAGTAGAGGTGAGCTCATCTATGCGCATTACAGTGATATTACCCCTTACAGGACCCACATTTACTATCTAAACGAATCAACCGGCGCTGCTCTTAAAAATCAGTACCATGAATGGGAAGGTAGTTGGTATTACTTTGGTCCAAACTGGTACGCCTTGACCGGTGAACAAACTATTGACAATGTTCCAGTCTACTTCCATAGTAACGGTAAACAAGCCAAAGGTGAACTAGTCACCGTCGATGGCAAAATTCACTACTACGATGCCAACTCAGGTGCCCGTTTGTCAAACATTGACATTACTATTAAAGGGCAAACCTATCATTTTGATGCGGATGGAAACGGAACACTCATTAGTTAATGAAGTTATAAATACTCCTTCTTAAAATGACAGTTTTAAATGAAAGGAGAATTATCATGCAAAAGAAAGTACATTTAAAACTTCACAAAGTTAAAAAACACTGGGTAACTATTGCAGTGACAGGACTTGCTTTGGGATTGAGTTTTGCAAGCCTTAACTATGCCTCTGCTGAGGAACAACCTACCCCTGTTAATGAAGCAACTGTTGAAGCCATCATCAAAGAAGGTGCTATTAACGTCGATGCTCCAGCAAGTAATGAAGTCACAGCTAAACCTACAGAAAACACAGTTGCTACCGCTTCGAGCGAAGCAACCACAGTATCAGAAGCACCAGTCGTTAGCTCTGAAGTGGCCTCAACAGAAACCGTTTCTGAAAAACTAAGCTCTGAAGTCACAAGCACAGCTAGTTCAGAAGTAGCCAGCCCGGAAACTGTGCATTCTGAGGTAAGTGCAACAAATACACCTACAAACAACGAAAACCTCATCATAAGTACTTCTCCTGATAAAACAACTTTAGATACCTCACAAAAAGATGGTGATTTCACCATCACTGTTGAAGCGGAAGGTATCACAAAAAAGACAGATAAAAGAGAGAGTTTCGTTTCAGATGCAAATGGTGTTACCTATTATGTAGATGCAAAAGGGCAGCTGGTTACCGGACCAAAAGAAATCAACGGTTTTCAATATTACTTTAACGATGACGGCACTATGGTAAAAGGGGAGCTTAGGAAAGTTGACGACAAACTCCACTTTTACGATGAAAACGATGGCAAGCTAGTAACAGACCGTTTTATTACATTCAAAGACAACCACTATATTCCAGAAGAAAACTATAGTAAAGTTGTTTACTTCAATGAACCTGCTTATATCGAACCAAACTATTATGTAATGCCTGGATTAGAACGTTACTATTTCGATAAAAATGGTAATACACTTAAGAAAGGTCGTCAGACAATTTTAGGTGACGACTATTACATCTATGACGATGGCCAAGTTGCTGTTCATAGACTAATGGAATTAGATCACAAACTCTACTACTTTGATGACAAAGGGGCCTTAGCCAAAAATAAACAATATCCTATCATCGAAAAGGGTCTTTGGAAGTCTATGCCATATGTATTTTATTCAGACCACGATGGGGTGGCACATTATCTCAATAAACAACTAAACATTGTGACTTATCCGTTCCCAATTTACTATACTCTTCCTTCAGAAAATAATAGAGATTATCCAAAAAATCAATTTATGATGGACTACGAAGGTCGTTGGTATTACTTCAACAAAGACGGATTTCCTGTCACTGGACCTAAAACTATTGATGGCTTTGAACTCTACTTCCATGAATCATCTCGTCCAGAAGGATATCAAGCTAAAGGCGAATTCATTAATATTGATAATAAAATCTACTACTTCGACAAAGACAATGGTCGTAAAGTCAAGGATACATCTTTTGAGTTAAACGGTATCCATTATATCGCAGATAAAGAGGGAAATATCACTATTCAAGGTGACTCTAGATTCCATAACCAATATGTCAGCGATGATAAAGGCAACTGGTATTACTACAACGTCGATGGCAATAAACTCATTGGCGAACAAACCATCGATAACGTCAAAGTTTACTTTAAGGACAGTGGAGTCCAAGTTAAAGGACACTTCGCTCCGAATGGACACTTCTATGACAAGGATAGTGGTGAACTTGTTACCAATGCTTATGTAGAAGACAATGGAAACTGGTACTATGTCGATGAGAATGGTCAGAAACTCATTGGAAACCAAATTGTCGATAGTTATCATGTTTGTTTTGACGGTAATGGTCGTCAACTAAAAGGTGAAGCTAGCTACTCAAATTCAGGTGCACCAAAACATTACTATGATTTGCATAATGGACAAATGGTTATCAACTCTCTTATTCAAATCGATGGTAAAACCTATAAAGCTGATAATGAAGGTAAACTCTCTGAGGTACCATATGCTTTAAACTATCGCAACCAAATTCTTACCGATGACTTTGAAAACAGCTATTATTATGACTACCAAGGAATGATGGTTAAAAATCAATACGTTACTATCTATCACCTAGAGAATGACTATCTTAACCCTAAAATTAGAAAAGTCACCTATTATGCAGGATATGACGGAAAATTCCTTCACGGTCCCCAAACAATAAATGGTGTTGCTACTTATTTCAATGCCTATGGTGAACAAATCAAAGACCAGTTCGCAGCCGATGGTTACTATTATGATAAAGATACCGGTGCTCGTGTTAATTTAGGCATCAACCGATCAGTTATGATAAATGGTAAATGGTATTATGTTGACCATAACGGAAAGCAATCTAAAGGAAAGTTTATTCAACAAGGAGGAAACAAATACTACTACGATAAAATCAATGGTGAGCGTGTCATTGGAACACTTTTTGAAGTGAACGATAAACTTTATATTTCAGATCAAGAAGGTGTCATTACTGAAAAGAAAGATGATATCAAAAAAAATGGACTGTTCTATGATGACTACCACAATATCCATTATATGAATGATAATGGCCATCTAGCTAGGAACTTATACGTCCCTTCTGCCCACAATGGATTTAGTGATGATATAAAACCTTTTTACTATTTTGGTTCCGAAGGAATAGCTTTAAAAGGCGAACATAGTATTAATGGTGAAACTGTATTCTTCGATGAAAATGGAGAGCAAGTAAAAGGAGGTTTCGCAAAAAACGGTAAGTATTACGATAAACATACAGGTAACTTAGCAAGAAATACTTTCAGAGAGCGTACTGTAAGAATCGCTCGTGAATGGCGTGCTAATGGTATCTCAACTACATTCCGCTACTACCTAGATAATAGTGGCTACAAGGTGTCAGGTTATCAGATTATTAACGGTGAGGACTACTACTTCTACCCTGATGGACCACAGTTAAAAGGGGATTTCGCACCAGATGGTAGATATCACGATAAAGACACCGGAGCTTTAGTCACAAAACGTTATGTTCAAATAAAACCTTGGAATTTTATCACCGACCTAGGTAATGACCCTATCGACCATAATTACGTTCAAGTATTTCAATTCGATAGATACCCTAGTTTAGCAGACACCTCAACTGGTGCAATTACTAGATATTTGGTAAAAAATATTCTGATAGTTGGTACTACGTCGATGAAAATAGCCAAAAGGTAACTGGACACAAAACTATCGATAATGTAAAGGTTTACTTTGATAAAGATGGTAAACAAGCTAAAGGTATTGTTGCTGATGATGGTTATTACTATGACAAGAATAATGGTGAACTTGTTGACTTAGGACGTGACAAATTCGTTGACGTTGACGGTTATCGTTACTATGTTGGTAGTGATGGTAAATGTTATAAGGGTGAACAAAAGATTGGAGATGATTACTACTATTTTCACGATGATGGTAGACTAGGCTACGATGAATTGCGAACAATTTGGGCAGGAAATGACTACTACTACCATTATTATTACCCAAAAACTGGAAAACGTGCTAAAAATGTTGACATTACTTTTAACCACTCAATTCGTTACAAGGTGAAAGCTGAGCTTGTTCATTTCGATGAAAACGGTGATGGAAGGGTTATTAAATATATTTACGAATAATATTTATTTCACACATATAATTCCAATTTGTCTTTCAATGAAAGGAGAATTATCATGGAAAAGAAAGTACATTTTAAACTTCACAAAGTTAAAAAACATTGGGTAACTATTGCAGTGACAGGACTGGCTTTGGGATTGAGTTTTGCTGGCCTTAACTATGCTTCAGCTGAAGAACAGTCTACCCCTGTTAATGAAGCGACTGTTGAAACCATCATCAAAGAAGGCGCTATTGACGTTGAGGCTCCAGCGACTAGTGAAGCCACAGCTAAACCTACAGAAAATACACCTGCTACCCCTTCTAGCGAGACTGCTACAGTATCAGAAGCACCAGTAGCTACCTTAGAAGTTCCTTCAACAGAAACAGTCTCTGAAAAACCAAGCTCTGAAGTGACAAGTACAGCTAGTTCGGAAGTAGCGCATTCTGAAACTGCACATTCTGAGGTAATTGCAACGACTAGTGAGAGTGTTACAGCTGAGAATGCGTCACCTGTCGGTGATATCCCAATCGAAAATACCACAAGAGGAACTGACCGTTCTGCCTTTACTGAAAAAAGGAATGGATTTGTTACCGAAAAAGAAGAACGCATTGAAACAGAAAACTATTTAGGTAGTCTTATTACCACAAGACATCCTTATTACGTAACTTATTACTACGATAACAACGGTAATAAGCTTATGGGATGGCAAGATATTAATGGAGAACGCTATTATTTCAAAAAAGAGCGAGAACATCCTGGTTTCGAAACCATTGATGGAAAACTCTATTACTTTTACAGATAGTGCACGTATGCTCCATGATGAATTTGTTGAAGAAAAATGGTCAAACTTACTATCTAGGTAGCGATGGCGTGCGAGTTTCTGGCTTACAAGATATCAAAGGACAAACCTATTACTTTAATCCTGATAGAAACGGCCAACTTAGCTACGGCTTGAACGTGGTTGGTGACAAGCTCTATCTGTTTGGAGATGCTGGCAAAGAAAATGCAGGACAATTAGTTAAAGACACACATCTCAACAACGGTGATTTCAAACTCAATATTGATCCTAATGGTATCGTTACAGTGGCAAATAACCATCCCGCTTTTCTACAAGATAATGGTGGTCACTGGTACTATATGGATAAAGATGGAAAACTTATGACTGGACCACAAACTATTGATGGTTTGACCTATTACTTTGATTCAAATGGTAGACAGGTCAAGGGGGAACGCCGTAAGGTCAATGGTAAATCCTATTTTTACGACCCAGATAACGGCGCCCTTGTGGCGAACCGCCTCGTCACCTTCAAAGCTGGACGATTCATTCCTGAAGAAAACTATGCTAAAGAAGTAAGATTTGACTTTGCTCCTTATGCAAATTATGATAACAATGAACATCCTGAACTCGAACGGTATTATCTTGGTGCCGATGGCCTACCAGTCACAGGATGGCAAACCATCAATGGTAATAAGTACTTTTTCCAAGATGATGGAAATATGGTCGTGCACAGATTTTTCAATAACTATTACTTCTACAATGATGGAACTATTGCTAGAAATAAACGATTGAATATTCCTACACACTATATTACGAGAGAATTTCCAAATATCTATGAATTTGATAATGATGGGGTTGGTAAATTCATTTCTAGTGATTTTAAGGACCTTCGACAAAAGACTGCTTATTTTGTCCAAGATAAAGATGGATACTGGCGTTACTATAATGAATATGGATTTCCTGTCGTTGGCCCTGCAACTATTGATGGCTACGACATGTATTTCCATTTAGGAACTCATAGACAAGCTAAGGGAGAGCTCGTTGATATCGATGGAAGGGTTTACTATTTTGATAAAGATAACGGTCGAAAAGTCAAAGATACAACTTTTGATTTCGATGGTAAGACCTATGTGGCAGACCAATCTGGTGTCCTCAGCATTAAAAGTCAATCAACTGAACGAAACCGCTATATCAGTGATTCCGAAGGTAACTGGTACTATGTCAATGACAAGGGTTACCTCCTCCTTGGTGCCCACACCATTGATAACGTCAACGTTTATTTCGGCACCAATGGTGTCCAATACAAAGGCCATTTTGCTCCTGATAATCACTATTACGATAAAGATAACGGTGCTTTAGTAACAGATAGATTGGTTGAGGATGGCGGCAAAGAGTTTTATGTTGATGAAAAAGGAAAGAAGTTTCACGGTACTAAATATTTGGACGGAATTCAGTACTACTTTAGATACGGCGAAAAAGTGAAAGGTGAGTTTAATTATCCATACCGTGGTGATCATTATTATGACAAAGAGACTGGTGCCCTTGTAACCGGAAAATACTTCGAACATAAGAATAACTGGTATTATGCAAATAGTAAGGGAAATATTCTGACTGGTAGAAGAGTCATCGATGGAAAGCATGTCTACTTCTACGATGATGATTACGGACAATATAAGGGTATACAAGCTAAAGATAAACTCATCATTTTAGGTGGTAAGACTTACTATTATCTTCCTGGCTCTGGTAATCGTGCTGATAATGTAACCTTGACAATCAATCACGTTACTTATTACTTCGATAATGACGGGGTTGGCCATATCCTTCGATAGTCATTTACAAGTGACTATGAACAATTACCCAACACAAAAGGAAGTCGACCAACTGTCAACTTCCTTTTTCATATCATCAATCACTGTCATACAAATAGAATCCAAATATGAACTATTCTTAAACAATTACGATTATCTTGTAAAAAAACTTGTTTGTCATAAAAAAAGTATTATAATAAAGATAGGTGAGCATGTAAGCGTTTTACTAAAAACGTTGAAAGTGTACTACAGGGGATTAGGATTAGGAACTTGGCTTTAGACTTCTAACGTCAAAATAATTTTTTATACATGAAAACTGGTCCTTAGGCACTTTGGCATGATAATCTAAGGCTCTTTTCATACACACATCTGTCTATAATATAAAACTAGAGCTTTAGAGAGAATGCTTCAAACTAAGAGCTCTAGTTTTTTGTATTTGAAGACACATGCCATAGGTTGGATTCAATAATTAAACGAAAGGAGAGAAATAAAAGTATTAGGATAAATAAGTAAAATCACTTGTTTCTAGATATAAATTACACAGCATAAGCATATTCTCCTTGCCACACATTTGACGTGCTCGCCTATAAAATCGTCTTATGGCCATGCCCTGAGAGATTTAGATATGGGGCTCAGTCGTTTTAACAGATTTGCTCACTTTTAACACTCTTCTGACGGCCCAGCTCCTTTATGTTACACACCTAGACATCGGTGTTCATTTTTGAAGGGAGTCTATTATGAATACTGAAATGAATTATCATTGGCAAATGTCCAAGAAACACGTCGTAGCACTTTCCTGCGCAACTGCTCTAGCTACTTTACTTTAGTCGCACGCCCTACATTTGCGGATGAAGTAAAAATACCTGAAGCTACAGGCCAACCAACTGAGATTCTTGCACCTGCACAAGAAACTGTAGTAACTAATGTAGAGGTCAAAGCACCTACTACAAATCCTATCTCAACTAATACTGAGCTACCTACTAGTACCAGTACGGTTCTTAGTGAAGCTCCTAGTAGTGAAGTCGCATCATCTGAATTAGCAAGCGAATCACCAGTAGAAATCACTTCTGAACAAGAAATTAGCAATCAAGATAATCAGACAAATAAAGCTATACCTATTAAAACGGCAACTTCAGAAGCCTCTACTACAAAAACTTCGGTAGAAAAAGTCAATGAACCTATTACTGTCGAAGAAACAAAAACACCTACAAAAAACAGTGAACAACCTGCCCCAATCGATGAAAATGAAAAGCCAGTCACACCTTCTGTAACACTTGAAAATGCACCTCATATTTCTGGTGGACATTATTATAGTGATGATAATGGTAACTGGTATTACAAGGATGCAAATGGCAAAAATCTTGTCGGGCTGAACTATGTGGATAATGTTCCTGTTTACTTTAGCCAAGATGGTATTCAGATCAAAGGTGGTTTTGCAGAGGATGGTCGATACTATGACAAAGATTCTGGTGCTCTTGTAACCAAGGCCTTTAAAGAACTCTTAACTTATATTGGTCGTGATGATATCAACAATCAAAACATCTATACTACTGATTGGTACTACCTTGATGCCGACGGACGGCCACTTAAAGGTTCTCAAAATCTTGGTGGAACAAACATGTACTTCTTCCCTAACGGAGCACAAGTTAAGGGACGTTTCGCACCTGACGGACATTACTATGATAAGGACTCTGGTGCGCTTGTAACTAACAGCTTTGTCCATGTCTACAACTGGAATTTCCAAAATCAAGACGGAAATCGTGTGAATCACTTTGTCATCACCATTCCTAATAATTCAGTCGTTGGACCTAACGGTGAAACCAATTTTTGGATATGAGTCATTACCCACTTTCTAGCAATGATTTGAATCGCGAAGATTTCTACTATTACGTAGATGACAAGGGGGATAAACTGACAGGACCTCAAACCCTAAACGGCATCCATGTCTATTTCGACCAAAATGGTAGACAACTTAGAGGTGAGTTTGAATTTGACGAAGATGGTACTGTTCATTACTACGATGCGAAAAACGGTGCACGCGCTGAAAATACCATTGTCAGAACCAACACTGGTGCCTTCAAATTCGATGCAAATGGTAATGGACATTTGATGAAACCTGGCGAAGAAATAGATACCCCCGTCACTCCCACACCTACTGTCTCCCTAGACAAGGCACCGCGTGTTTTTGGTGGTCACTATTATAGTGATAACGAAGGCAACTGGTACTACAAGGATGCAAACGGTAAAAACCTCATCGGTCTCAACTTCGTTGACAACATTCCAGTCTACTTTGACAAGGATGGCAAACAAGTCAAAGGACGTTTTGCAGAGGATGGTCGCTATTACGATAAAAACTCTGGTGCACTTGTAACAAAACGCTATCTTGAAACTGAAGATGGCAACTGGGTTTACGTCAATGATAAAGGTGATAAACTCAAGGGAGAACAAACTATCGATGGTGTTAAAGTCTACTTTGATGATTTCACAGGTACACAAGTCAAGGGACATTTTGCACCAAATGGTAAATACTATGATAAAGATTCTGGTGCTCTTGTAACCAATGCTTTTAAAGAAATCTTAACTTATATTGGTCGTGATGACATCAACAATCAAAATATCTATACTACTGCCTGGTACTATCTCGATGCTGATGGTAAGCCATTAACAGGACCTCAAACCTTTGGAAATAGTCGCTTTTACTTCCTTCCTAATGGAGCACAAGTCAAGGGACGCTTCGCCCCAGATGGACACTATTATGATAAAGACTCTGGTGCTCTCGTCACTAATAGCTTTGTTCACGTCTACAATTGGAATTACCGAAATCTCGATGGTGACCGCATCTTCCACTTCACTATTACCATTCCTGGAAATGATCTCGTAAATCAGGATGGACAGTACCCAAGAGAAAGTAAAGATTTAGATCGTGAAGATTTCTACTACTATGTTGATGCTAAAGGGGATAAACTGACAGGACCTCAAACCTTAAACGGCATCCATGTTTACTTCGACCAAAACGGTAAACAACTTAGAGGTGAATTCAAATTTGACGATGACGGAACTGTCCACTATTACGATGCTAAGAATGGGGCACGCGCTGAAAATACCATTGTTAGAACAAACACTGGTGCCTTTAAATTCGATGCTGACGGTAATGGACATTTGATGGGACCTGGTGAAGTATAAGAATATAATTCAAATAACAACTATTGATATCGCATAATTACTTTGATTTAGTAATCGTTAAAAAGGAAGTCGACCAACTGTCAACTTCCTTTTTTATATCACAAATAAATATTCTCCCAATTTAAATTTTTGGGTTTATAGTACAATTCTGTATTGTTAATTAGTACTTTTTGCAACACTTTTTATCATTATGTTTAACTCCACAGTCTAATTCTATATTTAAAATTGAATTTGCTTTAATATTAGAAAAGTACTGAATTTCATTTTTTTGTCTTGTTGAAAATCGTTGAGAATATCAACAATTTCTGCAATAACGTTATTCGGAAATAATACTATTACTCTTAAGACTATCAAATTTATCTAACAGAATTCTCTCCATTATACTGTCAATAGAGTTTTTTTCAGTATTGACAATATTCTTTTATCGAGTAGTCCACTTTTTCAAATGTTTCATTTATTGAGTTAAACATATTAGTGCCCTCGTGTTCTATTTAAATAAAAAAATAGTCTGTCTATAAAAAGAATATTACAAAAATTGAATATAAAAAAATATTAATCATAAAAAAATAACTATATTTGATATTTGACAATCAATAAATTTATATATCTGATTTATGATAATGGGTAACATAATTAATACTAACTGATAACCATAATACTTAACCTTATTATAATTATTGATACCTACCACTTTTTTTAAAAACTATTACTACACCAAAAACTAACTGATAGAACTACAAATATAAATAAATCTTCTAAACTATCGAAATTAATATCCGAATTCATTACTATTAGTAGAAATAAGTATAGTAGTGATGATACAAATATTTTTTTAGAAATAGATAGAAATATTTAGTTAATACGAGTTTTTTTGTATTTATTGGTACTAACCTTTCAAAAAAACTCTGATTTTTTTCGGTCAATTCTTTATTACTATAGATCCCTAGTATTTGAAGAAAAATTCAAAACTAAAAAAATAATTGTGGAGTATGTTGTATAAAACTTATGATATAAGCGATAATAACAAAAAAATGATTACATTTGTAATGTTCCTAAATTCAGCAAGAAATTCATTATAAACTATAGATTTCATTAGTCGGTTACCTCAATTTTTTTGTCGAAAGCCATAAAGTGATATGAAGTATGAAATAATATAAATACTAAATGCTATTGCAACCAACATAGAAACTAAGAATCTTGAATCATAAATATCAAAGTAATTAGCCAAATTATATTTATTACTCATATATTCCATGAATAATCTTACTAGTAGAAGTGTTATGATAAATGATGATACACTTATATTTTTTTATATTTTTGGTTTCCAAATATAAAAAGAACCTGACATTACAAATGATGCAAATAAAATTGAGACAGATACACCAAGAAAAAAATTACATTCATTTGTGCTTCCTGGATATAAAAACTATTAAATAACCCCCTTAAAATTAAAATTGATCCAATATATAGAACACACGCAATTGTAACAATAAAATATTCTATGTATCTTGCCAAAAACAATTTTTGTATATTTTTGATTGGTAAGAACTGCTCTAATCTATAAAAAAATCTTCATCGGTATAATTCAAGATATTCATAAAATAAGTAAGCGGCGCAACTAGTATAATTAAGAACAAAAATAATTGGCAGAAAATCTTCTAACTTAAACATGCTTAGAATTATAAGCAAGATAAGTAATACAACAAAAGTTATTCCACTAAACACATTGGAGTTCATTAGATCCTTTTTAATTAAATATCTCATTTCTCCATCACCACACCTTTTGAATAAATGCTCATTATTTTTTCTAAATCTAAGGAATCAACTACAATATTATCCAGATTCGGAATTCTATCTCTAGGCATTATAACCTCATATCCTTGAGCTGTTTTTTCATATGCGATTACATTATCTAGGTTTAAGTTTTTAAAATTACTTTCTAGACATCGAACTAAAACATTGTCATGTAATAATTTTGTACTATCTTCAACAAACTGAACTTTTCCTTGTCTAATATAGATGATAATATCAGCTATTTGTTCAATATCTGTAGTTATATGGCTTGAAAAAAAATAACAGTTTTATTTTTCGTCTAAAACAAATTCTTGAAATATGCCTAATATATCTTTCCTTCTAACTGGGTCAAGAGTAGTTGTTGGCTCATCAAAAAAATTAAAAGTTGTGGATTGTAGGACAAAGATAGAGCAATCGATAAGATCTTTTTGCATTCCAGAAGAACACTCAGAAATTTTTTTGTTTTTGAAATTCCAAATTTTTTTCCAAAAATGAAATTAAAATAATCCGAATCCCAGTTTTTTTATAATCCTTTATAAATTTTTTTCAACTTGAAAGATTTTTCAAATTTTTTTATTGAGATAAGTTTCCGAGAAACTAACACCTATTTTAGCTTTTTAAATTAGTATCATTTATGTCAAAAATTTCTTCCAAAGATTTTTAATTTCTCCAGATTCAATTTTTTTGTAAACCTAATATTGAGTTTATTATAGTAGTTTTTACCTGCACCGTTTTTCACCTATAAGTCCAACAATACATCCTCTAGGAATCGAAAAAGAAACATCACTAACTTTAAATTTGGAATTCTTGTAGTTTACATTTAAATTATTCACCTCTAAAATAGTATTCTTATCTAAATTCATTTTATCTTTCTCCATTATCATCTAGCTTCAATAAAATAATTTCTTTAATTTCTTTTGGAATCAATTCCAACCTCAATACCAAATTTAATAACCTCATCAATTTTTCAAGTTGCTTCCGTATACTATCTTCAATAAAATCTGAGCTCAATTTAGAAACTATAGTCCCCTTACCAACAACAGAGTTAATTAAATGTTGTGATTGAAGTAATTCGTATGCTTTTTTTACTGTAATAATACTTACACCAAGGTCTTTTGCAAGAACTCTAATTGTCTGGTAAAGAAGCACCTGGGGAAGTTCCCACTTAATATTTTTATTACTAATTTGCTTAAATATCTGCTCATAAATTGGCACTTTGGAATGATATGAAATTAATATTTCTAACACTTCTCCTCCTAAAAATTATTTACCATAATATCACAGCAAAAAAATGTACCCCAAACCAAGATGATAAATAATTTAAGTCTACAATGTACTTAAGAATAAAAAAAATATACAATTTTTTTAATATGAAAATAATTTCGACTTATTTTTTACATCCCTGTCCACAAAATCTATTACAAGATAAAAAAACGTAGTGAATGCAGAAACCATAGGTAAACAAATTTTATGGGTTACAAAAACAACAGGTGATACTGCCTGAGGTTTAACTGATCTATCATCAGAACCATCAAATTCAGCTAAGCTCTCAAGTTCTACAAAATCAGTTTTAAGATTTTTTTCCATGATAAGTCTGTCTCCTTTATTTTTTTAAACACATTGTACTTATCGTATATACACATTATATATTATCCACGAACAACTTGCAAGCGTTTTTCAAAAAAATTAAATAATTTACTGTAAATTTGGAGTTTAATTATCTCATTATTATAAGATACAATTTTATTTTTTACTCTATCAAGATTTTTTTCTTTATATTTCTGATAAAAAAACTTTAATTTCCGTTACAAGTTGAATAGAGTGCTTTCTTTTGATTATGAGAGCAACAAAATTATGAGGATTTGGAGATAAGAAAAGGAAGTCGATCAACTGTCGACTTCCTTTTTCATATCACATGTAAACTTTTTCTTCTACTTTAAGAAAACTTTAGGCTTTGATTTATATACTATAACTATCCTAAAACTTTTCTTTTTCATAATCTCCTAAATCCAGGGCTCGGGTCCTGGATTTTTTTGTGCGGTCAAGAAATAAACGATGTCATAGGTTTTGAGCTATTGCTTTTCTTCTTTTGCCTGATGGATCATATCTAGGAAATAAGCATGTACCCTTGTGTCACCCGTTAATTCTGGATGAAAAGATGTCACTATCATCTGCTTTTCTCTAGCTGCCACGATAGCCCCATTGACTTGTGCTAGAATCTCCACTTCTGGTCCAACAGCTTCAATAATTGGCCCACGAATAAAGACCATTGGAATCTCGCCTATTCCTTTAAATTCAGCATCTGTGACAAAACTGCCCAATTGGCGACCATAGGCATTTCTGGCTACAGTGATGTCCATACTTGCCAAATGTTTTGTTTGGTCTCCCACTATGGTTTTGGCCAACAAAATCAGACCTGCACAGGTTCCAAATACAGGTAACCCCGTATCAATTTTCGTCTTAATCGGCTCAAACAAGTCTAAATCATGCAAGAGTTTCCCCATGACTGTCGACTCTCCCCCTGGTAGAATGAGCCCGTCCAAATCAGCGTGAGCTTCCCAATCCTGTCGATTTCTGATTTGAACCGTTTCAACCCCAAGTGCTTTCAAGACCTGCTCATGTTCTGCAAAAGCACCTTGCAAAGCCAGTATTCCAATTTTTGTCATCTATTTTCCTCGCTCTGCCATTAAGATGTCAATTTCATCCTTGTTGATACCAACCATGGCTTCACCCAAATCTTCTGACACTTGCGCCAAAATATCGGGACGATTATAGTTAGTCACTGCCTTGACGATGGCTTCCGCACGTTTTTTCGGATCTCCTGACTTGAAAATCCCTGAACCAACAAAGACACCTTCAGCCCCCAACTGCATCATTAGGGCAGCATCCGCTGGTGTCGCTACACCACCTGCCGCAAAATTGACAACAGGCAACTTGCCATGTTCATGGACATAACGAACCAAATCAATTGGCACCTGCAAGTCTTTAGCAGTAATATAGAGTTCATCTTCTCTAAGATTTTGAATACGGCGAATTTCTTGATTCATGAGTCGCAAGTGGTGAACAGCCTGAACAATATCACCAGTACCAGGTTCACCCTTGGTACGAATCATTGATGCCCCTTCAGAGATACGACGAAGAGCCTCACCAAGATCCTTGGCCCCACAGACGAAAGGCACATCAAATTTGGTTTTGTCCACATGAATAAGATCATCAGCCGGTGTCAAAACCTCACTCTCGTCGATATAATCAATCTCAATCGCCTGCAAAATCTGTGCTTCAACGAAATGACCAATACGCACCTTAGCCATCACCGGAATACTAACGGCGTCCTGAATTTCCTTAATCATCTTAGGATCACTCATACGTGACACACCACCTACTGCACGGATATCAGCCGGAATGCGTTCCAAGGCCATGACCGCAGCTGCTCCCGCCGCTTCAGCAATACGTGCCTGCTCAGGATTTTGAACGTCCATGATGACGCCCCCCTTAAGCATCTGTGCCAAATTTTTATTTAAGTCGTAACGATTTGTCATTGCAATCACCTCTCATGTTTTTATGCCCTTTATTTTACACAGGATGATTTTTGAAAAAAAGACTCTATTTCCCAAACTGTATGGGGACAATTACCATTTCAAGCATATCTATAGACGAAAAAATAAATAAATTAGGAAAACTCTTTTATAGGCTATAACTATCACGAATATAAGAATCTTTTTATAAAATCATGGCGTTTTTGTATCCGTTTTCTATTGAGTTTATTAGAAAATAAGATTAAAATATAACTGTAAATTAATTTTGGTTTTCATGTTGTTTTAAATGTCACAACATGAATTTACCAAGTCACCATATAAGGGGGAAAATTATGGAAAACAAAGTTCGTTTCAAACTTCATAAAGTTAAGAAACATTGGATCACAATCGCTGCCTCAAGTTTGGCTATTGGGGCTTCACTAATTGGACTAGGACAGGTCGGAGCTGATGAAGTCAAGCCTGAAACAACTGCCGTTAACAGTCCTGAAAATGTCGTCTCTGACAGCAATCTTGAGACAAGTGCTAGCCTCATTACAAGAACCGAAGTGGCTCCAACGAGTACTGTTGTCGGGAATACTTCTAGTGAAGCAGTCTCTACTGACACTACATCTACTAATGTGGCTAGTCAGCCTGCAGAAGCAACTGCTACACAGCCTGCTAACGAGACTGATAAAAAGGTTGAAACCGCTCAATCTAGTGAGACAGCTACAACCGATAGAAGTGTTGAAACCTCATCTGAAACAAGCGATAACGTAACTACTTCACAGGAAACACCTTCACAAGGTGGCAGATTCACTTCTGATGAGCAAGGTAACTGGTATTACCTAGACAGCGAGGGCCACAAACTAACTGGCCCACAAACCATCGATAGCTTTAACCTCTACTTCCATAACAATGGCATCCAAGCAAAGGGTGAAAAGGTAACCATTGATGGCAAGGATTACTACTACGATAAAGATAATGGGCGTAAGGTAACTGATACAAGTATTGAAGTAGATGGTAAAACTTATCTAGCAGATGCTGATGGTATCCTAACCGAAAAAACGCAACTACCTACTCAGGTCGTGACGGGTGGTCATTTCCAATCTGACAACCAAAAAGATTGGTATTACTACACTGCCAACGGTGAAAAATTAACTGGTTGGCAAAATGTTGATGGTGTCATCCTTTATTTTGATAAAGATGGCAAACAAGTCAAAGGACAAGAACGAGAGATTGGTGGAAAATACTATCGATTCGATGAGAATGATGGTTCTCTATTAACGAATCAGTGGCATCACACTTCAATTTTCAATGGCTATAGGACAGAACCTCAATATACAACTTATACTAATTACTTAGGCGAAGATGGTGCTGCATTTATTGGATGGCATACCATTGACAGTAAACGTTATTATTTCAAACCTGATGGACTTTTGGCTAAAAATGATACTGTCACAATTGATGGGAAGATTTATCTTTTTGATTACCAAGGACAATTGGTCAAGAACAAATATGGCATTGTTGAAACTCCTTCAATGTTCCATGCAAACACTTCTACCTACCGTACCAATGCTAACGGCGAAGTCTTAACTGGTAAACAAATTATCGATGGAAAAGAATATATCTTTGCTTCAAAGGGTCAAGTTCTTGATGGTATCATAGGTTATGACAGCAAACTTTATCTAGTCACAGATAGTAAAATAGAAAAAAACTATTTTGGAGCCCTTTTTTCAAAAAAAACATTTTGGGGCGGGCCTAGTTTCTCTGGAATCTATGGAACTGATAAAAACGGTGTCCTCCTCGAGGGCATCCAACGAGGCTCTGATGGTCACCTTCACTACTTCCAACCTGAGGTAAAAAGTGTTGATAAGCCTACATGGAAAGAAATCGATGGCAAGCGCTATCGTCTAACAAAATCATATCGAACAGAAAGATATGCTGGTATGTACACCGCTATCATCCTTACTAACGACACTTTGAAAGTCGATGATAAGACCTACACAATTGATAATGAGGGAGTAGTGACTGAATTTACGGCTAAAAACCAATTTGTTCGCGATGATTTCTGGAACTGGTACTACTACGACAAAGAGGGCAAACTCCTAACAGGCCGTCAAACCATTGATGGTGTTCAACTCTACTTTGATAAAAATGGTAAGCAAGTCAAAGGTAGCCTAGTAGACATTGATGGTAAAACTTACTACTTTGACAAAGACAGTGGGGCTATGTGGACGAATACCACTCTCGAAAGACGGCAAAACTTATATCATCGATGAAAACGGTGTGGCTACTGAGAAAGTGAATTAAAAAGGAAAGACAAAATATTTCTACCACTTTAAGAAAACTTTAGGTTTTAATTTATATGCTATAATCATCCTAAAACTTTTCTTTTTCATAATCTCCTAAATCCAGGGCTCAGGTCCTGGATTTTTTTGTTTTTTTAAACTCTTGTGACTGCTAAAATTGTAAAATTTCCATTCAGTCGCTTTTTATGTAATCGTTTTCTTATTTTTATCTAAATTTCTTATATTTTCTTGAAAGTCTCTAAAATAGCGCTATAATAGGAAGGAGGAAAAAGGAGGAAAAAGTATGAAAGTACATTCTAATTTTACTGGACAAAAGTCCAAAAAACGTCTGATTGCATTCTCATGTGCAACTGCTCTTGCAAGTTTTGCCTTTATCGCAAAGCCTGCCTTCGCTGAGGAAGCTAAAGCTGACAACTCATCAAACCTTGATGTGACTGCTGCTACCACTGCGAATGTAGAAACTACAGCAGACCTCGTCGAAACAAAGGTTGTCGAAGCACCTGTTACTACTGAAAATGTGGCTAGCACAGAAAACACCACAAATGTTTCAGAACAAGCCTCAACTTCTACAGCAAGTTCTGAAACTACCAGTGAGACAGCTTCAACAACTGCAAGCGAAAGCCAAGCACCTGCAGAATCGGTCTCAGCCCAAACACGCGAAGCTGTAACTACAGACCGGGCTGCCAGTGAGACTGCAACAGCAACCGTAGATACCAATAGTGAAACCAATGTTACCGGTGGTCAATATTATAGTGATAGCCTTGGTAACTGGTATTATAAGGATGCTAGTGGTAAGAACCTAACTGGTGCACAAAAATCGATGGGATCAACGTTTATTTCGATGAAAATGGCATACAAGTCAAGGGAAACTTTTCAAAAAATAAACAATACTATGATGCAGATTCTGGTGCTCTTGTAACGGATTGTTATATTAATCATCTTGGTGGTGTTTACTATGTCGATAAAAATGGTGAACCATTAAAAGGCGCACAAACCATTCAAGGAAAACAAGTTTATTTCAATGATTACAACGGCCTTCAAGTTCGAGACGGATTTGCTAGCAATGAACACTTCTACGATAAAGATGGTAACCTTGTAACAGATAGCTATGTTTTTAGCACTAAATACAACTATAACAACACTATCTATCCTTTCTATGTTGATAAAAATGGCGACAAATTAAAAGGTGAACAAATCATCAATGGAAAATCTGTCTATTTCGATAAGTATGATGGAGCACAGGTGCGTAATAGCGTTGCTGACAATGGGCGTTTCTATGATCAAGATGGTAATTTAGTTGATCTAGGGAAAAAACACTACGTGTTCATCGATAACCATTGGTTCTATGTTGATGAAGATGGAAAGATACTTAAAGGTGAACAAGTCATTGATGGTGTGAAAGTTTACTTTACCCCTTATTACGGATATCAAATTAAAGGGGATTTTAATTCTGACGGCCAATTCTATGACAAGGATACTGGCGAGCTCGTGACAAACCGTTATATTCAATTAACACGCTACGAATCGAACGGCTCTATGGCTCCAACTCTAGAGACCCATTGGTATTATCTTGGGGCAGACGGAAAAGTGGTAACAGGTCCACAAGTTATTGACGGCGTTCGTGTCTACTTTAACTATAGAGGACACCAAGCCAAAGGAGACTTCGGCTACGATGGTTTTTATTATGATAAAGACACTGGAGCACTCGTCAAAAATAGCTTTGTCTCCTTAGAGCAACCATCAGGAACCCTTATTTATTACCTCGATAACGAAGGCAATACAATTAAGGGAGAACAAATTATTAATGGTAAGCATCTCAACTTCGGTGAATACGGTATCCAAGTTAAGGGAAATTTCGCACCTAATGGACTTTTTTATGATGCAATTACAGGGGAACCTGTTACTAATCGTTATGTTCAAATCAATGACCAGAGTAACTCATATAATACCCTTGAAAATAAAGATAAATGGTTCTATATCGGTTCAGACTCTAAAGCTCTTAAAGGAGAGCAAGTCATTAATGGCGTAACCGTATTCTTTGACAAAGATGGGGTTCAAGCTAAAGGGATTTTCGCAGATGACGGTTTCTATTATGATAAAGATTCTGGAGCACGCGTTAATCTTGGCAACAATCAGTTTGTTCAAGTGAACGGTAACTGGTACTATCTTAATAACGAAGGTAAAATTGTAAAAGGTGAACAAGTCATTGATGGCAACAATTTTTACTTTGATAAAGATGGCAAGCAAGTTAAAGGGAACTTTGCTGAAAATGGAGCGTACTATGATGAAAATTCAGGAGTACAAGTAACCAATCGTTATGTTAACTTCAATAACAATTGGTATAGAATCGGTGCTAAAGGTACTCCTCTTAAAGGTGCCCATGTCGTTGATGGTCATAATGTTTTCTTTGACCAAGACGGTAAACAGATTAAGGGCGACTTCGCTTCGGATGGCTACTATTACAGTAAAAATTCAGGAGACCGAGTAAACTTAGGACAAAATCATTATCAAAACATAAACAATAATTGGTATTATATTGGTAATGACGGCAAACGCCTTACTGGTGAACAAGTCATTGATGGTGTCGAGGTCTACTTCGATAGTACTGGTAAGCAGGTTAAAGGAAACTTTGCTGAAAACGATTCATTTTACGATAAAGATAGTGGTGCCCGCCTTAAGGAACAATTTGTCGATTTGAATGGAAAGACTTATTATGTTGATGCTAAAGGCAAAAGACTTAGAGAAGGGGGAGTTCGAACTATCAATGGTAAAGAGTATACCTTTACGGGCGGTGCAGATCCCCACCTTGCTAGAGAAGAATTTCTATATCCTTACGGCTACTCTTCATTCTACGATTTGAATAACAAAGAAGTCAAAGGGCCTCAATTCGTTAAGGCCAAAAACGGTAATAGATATTACATTACCGCTTCTGGTCACGTCCCATTAGGGCTTCACATTATCAACGGAGAACTTTATATGTTTGATGCTCCGACAAATAAATATGCTGATGGTAGGGTTAGTGCGAATGGCTTGACTAAAGACTATTTCCCATCACTTATTCCTAATGGTAGCCATATCTATTACTTTGATAAGGAAACAGCTACTGCTATAAAAAATCAATATAAAGAGGTTAATGGTAACTGGTATTACTTTGGACCTAATTGGTATGCACTAACCGGTGAACAAACTATTGATGGGGCTCATGTCTATTTCCATAGAGATGGCAAACAAGCTAAAGGGGAACTAGTCACTGTAAATGATAAACTTCATTATTATGATCCTAACAGTGGTGCACGTACTGAGAACACTACCCTCACTATCGAAGGTAAGACCTACCATTTTGATGCTGAGGGAAATGGAAAACTCCTCAATTAGTGTAAGTGAGCAGCAATCATTATGAAAAAGTAATTCCATCTTCTACTTTAAGAAAACTTTAGGCTCTGCTCTATATACTATAACCATCCTAAAACTTTTCTTTTTCATAATCTCCTAATCCAGGACTCAAGTCCTGGATTTTTTTGTTTTTAGAAAAGTCTGTAGCAACTAAAATCATCCCCTCTCTCACTCGCATCACAATGTAATCGTTTTCTTATTTTTGTCTAAATTTCTTATTTTTTCTTGAAAGTCTCTAAAATAGCGCTATAATAGGACTTAGGAAATGGAGGAAAAAGTATGAAAGTACATTCTAATTTTACTGGACCTAAGTCCAAAAAACGTCTGATTGCATTCTCATGTGCAACTGCTCTTGCAAGTTTTGCCTTTATCGCAAGACCTGCCTTCGCTGAGGAAGCTAAAGCTGATAACTCATCAAACCTTGATGTGACTGCTGCTACCACTGCCAATGTGGAAACCACAGCAGACCTCGTAGAAACAAAGGTTGTCGAAGCTCCTGCTACTACTGAAAATGTGGCTAGCACAGAAAACACCACAAATGTCTCAGAACAAGCCTCAACTTCTACAGCAAGTTCTGAAACTGCCAATGAGACAGCTTCAGTACCTAATGAAACAAACGTCACTGGTGGTCAATACTATAGTGATGACCAAGGCAACTGGTATTATAAAGATGCCAGTGGTAAAAACCTCGTAGGCGAACAGACTATCGATGGCCAAAATGTTTATTTCCGCAGTAATGGGCAACAAGTTAAGGGGCCTTTACTCGATAGGAATAATAATCTATTTCGTTACTACGATGTTGATACTGGGCAACTATGGACGAATCGATACCTTGAATCCCAAGGTAATTGGTACTATTTAGGTAAAGATGGCTATCCACTCACTGGAGAACAAACTATCAATGGTCAAGAAGTCTACTTCGATTATAAAGGTGTTCAAATCAAAGGTGACTTTAGCGGAGAGGACTATAGCTATCCAGATCAAACTTTCTATTACGACTCTAACTCTGGTGCAAGGGTCCGAAAAGAAGGTCTAGTTCAGAATAAAAAAGGCCAAACCTTTTACATCAAGAACGATGGTTCTAAATTTACAGGAATACGTGAAATTGATGGTAATATCTACTATTTCAAAGCACGTGAAGCTGCCTCTCCTGTTGATACCGGCGTCCTACAAAAAGGAATCAGCATTTTACTAGAAGAAGGGCAAAATTCACCACGTACTTATGGTTTTGGTACCCCTACTAATATTACCCGTCGCTACTATTTTGACTCAGTTACTGGTCAAGCCGTTAAAAATCGCTATGTCCAAGAAAATGATGGCTGGTACTATTATGGTGCAGATGGAAATGCTATTCGTCCTCAAGATGGTGAAGTCAATATAGACGGTCAAATCGTTTACCTATATGCTAATGGTCGTCAAGCTAAGGGAGAGCTTGTTCTCGACAATGGTGTTCTTCGCTACTATGATCCTAATTCTGGAGCACGCGTCTCTAACACCACTCTAACAATTAATGGTATGACCTATCGATTTGATGAAAACGGCGTAGGTATGGATGCTCCTAACCCAAATGGTTATTATAGCGACGATAATGGAAACTGGTATTATAAGAACGTAAATGGAGACAACCTCACTGGTGCTCAAATCATTAACGGTCAAAAGTTATTTTTCCGCGACAATGGTCAACAGGTTAAAGGTGCTTATGGTGATTCCTACGGTGATTTATACGCATTCTACGATATTAATTCTGGAAATCTTGTAACCAATCGTTATGTTGAATACATGGGTAATTGGTTCTATGTAGGTAAAGACGGTAAGCCAGTCAAGGGAGCTCGAAATATCGATGGACAAGATGTCTTCTTCAACTATCGAGGGGTACAAGCTAAAGGAGGATTTGGTCAAGATGGCGTCTATATGCCTGAGTACTATTACGATAAAGATAATGGTCGCAAAGTAACCAAAGCTGGGTTTGTTAAAGATAACAGAGGCTTAACTTACTATCTTGACGAGAAAGGTAACAAAGTCCTTGGACTTCATGAAATCAATGGTGATTTATATTACTTCCGTCGAGGAGGTGCCTATAAGTACACCCAACTGGGTGACATGTGGCAAGACAGTATTAATTACATCGATGGTAAAATCTACTACTTCGGTCATGACGGTAGAGCAATTAAAAATCGTTTCTATCAATGGGGTAATTACTGGTACTACTTCTATGCGGATGGTTCAGCAGCTACTGGTGCCGTTCAGATTAATGGACAACAACTTTACTTCGATAAAAATCATGGTAGACAAGTTAAAGGCGCTTTTGCACCAGATGGTCACTACTACGATGAAAACTCTGGTGAACTCGTCACTAACCAAACACGTACTATCAAAGGTGTAACTTATCATTTTGATGAAAATGGTAACGCGACTAAAGTTTAAGCTATTCCTTACTTTAAGAAAACTTTAGGCTCTGCTCTATATACTATAATCATCCTAAAACTTTTCTTTTTCATAATCTCCTTATCCAGGGCACAGGTCCTGGATTTTTTTATTTTTTAAGTTCCTATGATTGCAAAAATTGTGACATTTGCCATTTACTCGCTTTCCTATGTAATCGTTTTCTTATTTTTGTCTAAATTTCTTATATTTTCTTGAAAGTCTCTAAAATAGCGCTATAATAGGACTTAGGAAATGGAGGAAAAAGTATGAAAGTACATTCTAATTTTACTGGACCTAAGTCCAAAAAACGTCTGATTGCATTCTCATGTGCAACTGCTCTTGCAGGTTTTGCCCTCATCGCAAAGCCTGCCTTCGCTGAGGAAGCTAAAGCTGATAACTCATCAAACCTTGATGTGAACGCTACTACCACTGCAAATGTGGAAACTACCGCAGACCTCGTAGAAACTAAGGTTGTCGAAGCTCCTGCTACTACTGAAAATTTAGGCACCACTCAAAGCACTACAAATGTCTCAGAACAAGCCACAACTTCTGCTGCAAGCTCTGAAGTTGTCAGTGAAACTGCCTCAACAACTGCAAACGAAAGCCAAACTCCTACAGAATCAGTTGCAGGCCAAACACGTGAAGCCGTAACTACAGACCGAGCTGCCAGCGAGACAGCTTCAGTACCTAATGAAACAAACGTCACTGGTGGTCAATACTATAGCGACGACCAAGGCTACTGGCATTACAAAGATGCTAGCGGTAAAGACCTGACTGGACCACAAACTATTGATGGCGTTAAGGTCTACTTCAATCCAGGCGGTGTTCAGGTTAAAGGGGGATTTGGCTGGGACGGTCACTATTATGACAAAGACTCTGGTGCTCTTGTTACTAATAAATTTGTTGAAGAATATGGTAGAACCTATTACGTTGATGAAAATGGTAATAAGGCAATTGGTTCTAAAGAAGTTAATGGAGCGTGGTATTATTTTGAGCAGTATGGTGAACTAATTAAAAACAATTTTGCTCCTGATGGCCGTTATTATGACAAATATGGTAAACAAGTGGATTTCGGAACAAACCGCTATTTCGAATTAAACGGGGAATGGTACTATGCTGGAAATGATGGTGCTATTTTAAAGGGACCACAAACCATCGATGGCGTTAAGGTCTACTTCCATCAGAATGGTATTCAGGCTAAAGGCTATTTTGTTAAAGATGAGGAAGATAATAAATCTCGATACTACGATAAGGATACTGGTGCTCTTGCCACCAATCAATATGTTATCGCTTATAATCCTTACAAACATCGAAATGAACGTTATTATGTTAACGACCAAGGAATTCGGTTAACTGGTCCTCAAACAATTGACGGTAAACAAGTCTACTTCGATACCTACGAGGGAAGCCAGGTTTTCGACAATTTTGCTGACGATGGTTACTTTTACGATCAGGACGGAAATCGTGTTGATCTTGGTGCCAATCGTTATGTTCAAATCAGAGACAATTGGTACTATGTCGGTAACGATGGAAAAATTTTAACCGGTGAACACATTATTGATGGAGCTCACGTTTATTTTGAATATGGAGGTAAACAAGTTAAAGGAGATTTTGACTATAAAAATCAATTTCACGATAAAGACTCTGGAACTTTAGTTACTAATCGTTTCGTTACCGTTAATGACAAGACCTACTTCATTGGAGCAGATAGTAAGGCTATTAAAGGAGCGACCGTCATCGACAACATTGAATACTTCTTTGACGAAAAACTGGCGCTCAGGTTAAGGGAAATTTCGCAAGTAACAAAAAATATTATAACAGTACTACTGGTGCTCTCGTAATCAATAGTTATGTCCAAGTCGACAAAGACTGGTACTACGTAGGCAATGACGGTAAACGGCTTAAAGGTTCTCAAACCATTAACAATGTTCCTGTATACTTTGACCCTTATGATGGTAAACAAGCCAAAGGTGTCTTTGGTAATGATGGCTACTTCTACGACAAAGATTCTGGTGCTAAAATAGACCTTGGTACCAATCGCTACGTTTACATCAACGATAACTGGTACTATCTTAATGGAGAAGGAAAAATCCTTAAAGGCGATCAAACCATCGACGGGGTACAGGTTCACTTTGATCCATATTATGGTAATCAAATTAAAGGAGAATTTACCGATAGTAATGGGCATGCGGTTAAAGCAAACTCCTATACTAGCCCAGTTAAGTACTATGATAAAAATTCTGGAGCTCTTGTAAAAGGTCAATACTTTAGCCATGATGGTAAATGGTACTATGCAGATGCAGAAGGTAATATCCTTAAAGGCTCACAAACCATCGATGGGGTACACGTTTACTTTGACTATAATGGTGTACAAGCTAAAGATACTGTTCTAGATGGTTACTACTACGATAAAGATAGTGGAGCACGAAAAGAACTCCCTCGTGATCAGTTTATTAAGATTGGTGACGATTTATACTACATTAGCAGTAATGGACGAACTGGGAATATAACTATTGATGGTAAGGATTACTATGTTGGTCGATATGGTAGAGTTCTTCGTGGTTCCTTTAACGTATACCAAGAGCCACCTTACTATGATGACGAAACTGGCGAAGCTGTGAAAAAAACTGGTTTTGTTAAATCTTATGGTCGTTGGTACTATATAGAGGAAGACGGAAAAAAAGCAAAGGGCCTTAAAGAAATTGATGGTAAGCTTTATTTCTTCTCTAACAATCCAATGAACAAATACGAAACAAACGAACAAGTTCGTGGACAATTAGCTAGACCTTACTTTTATATTTCCTTCCCAAATAGAGCAGAAGACAACCCAACTTACTACTTCGATGCTGAGACTGGAGCTGCTGTAACCAACCAATTCGTCTATGCAGATGGACACTGGTACTACTTCGGTAACGATGGAAAGGCTCTTCTATTTGATCAAGTCATCAATGGTCAACACCTCTACTTTGATTATGAAGGTAAACAAGTTAAGAGCGATTTCGTTACAGACTACAAGGGAACTCGTTATTATGACGAAAACTCTGGTGAGCTCGTCACCAACCAAACACGTACCATCAATGGTGTGACTTATCACCTTGATGAAATTGGGCGTGCGAAGCAATTATAAGGATTTTAGTAAAATAGACTAAGTTTTTCTCGCAGATATCTATACTAGAGGAAGTTGATTAATTTTAACTTCCTTTTTAAAATCCACGAAAATAATTTTTGTCTGCTTTAAGAAAACTTTAGGCTTTGCTTTATATACTATAAACATCCTAAAACTTTTCTTTTTCATAATCTCCTAAATCCAGGGCGCAGGTCCTGGATTTTTTGTTTTTGATAATTGTTTGAATTACTAAGAACTGGAAAAAAATCTCACCTAATAGCCAGAAAAAAATAGATGTTATTCTCTTTTATCAATCTCTTCACATTAAAAAGAAAGCCTTTTTTTATTTTTTTAATATTGAAAAAGGCTTTCTTGTTGCATTATAATATAAATTAAAAAGGGGAGGTATTTGTTATGGAAACAAATAATAAGGTCAAACATCAAACATCTAAAAAGTATCTTATTGCATTTTCATGTGCATCAGCTCTTGCAAGTTTTGCGCTTATTGCAGGAGTTGCTTTTGCGGATGAAGTAACTACTGGTGAAACACACAAGATTGACACAACAACAAGTGTTATTGCCAATGTTGAAACAACAGCAGACTTAGTTGAAACAAAGGGTATTGAAGCAATATCTTCTGCTGAAAGTTCAACAGGTGCTCCAGAGTTAGCAAGTTCGGAAAACGTTAGAGAAACGGCTTCAGCAACCACTAGTGAAAGTCAAGCACCTACTGAAACAACAACCGTTGAAGCACACGCAGCTTCAACAAGAGACAGTGTAACTAGTGAAACAACTACAACAACTCCTGTTATTAATGAGAACGTAAACATTACAGGTGGTCAATATTACAGTGACCAAAACGGTAAATGGCATTACCGAGATGCCAATGGTAATGACCTGACTGGACCACAAACTATTGATGGGGTTCAAGTCTATTTCGATAAAGAAAATGGCGTGCAAGCTAAAGGCGTTTTTGCAAAGGATCCTAATAATGCTAAAAAACTAAATTTCTATGACAAAGATTCTGGTGCCCTTCTCAAAAGTCAATTTATCGTAGCCTACAGCAACGATACGAAACAATATGAACGTTACTATCTAGATGATAATGGGAACCCCGTGTACGGTGAGTATCGAATTAATCGTAGATCAGTATACTTTGATGATAAATCCGGTACTCAAATCATTGACCGCTTTGCTCCTAATGGACACTTTTACGATCAGGATGGTGTTTTCGTTAATTTAGGAACCAATCGTTTTGTTGAAATCAAAGGAAAATGGTATTATCTCAATAATAGCGGACAAATCATAAAGGGTAGCCATATCATCAATGGGGCTCAGGTCTATTTCGATGAAAATGGTATTCAAATAAAAGGTGATTTCGATAAGGAAAACCGCTATTATGATGAACACACTGGTAAGCTAGTAACTAACCGTTTCGTAACAGTTAAAGACAAAAACTACTTTATCGGCGCAAAAGGTATCCCCGTGAAAGGTGCTACTCTTATTGATGGTAAAGAGTACTATTTCGATAATAAGACCGGTGCTCAAGTGAAAGGTGACTTTGGAGGTAATGGTAAATACTACGATACTTCAACTGGTGCACTCGTGACCAACCGTTATGTCAATGTAGATAAATATTGGTACTATGTGGATGCTGAGGGCAAACCACTAAAAGGTTCACAAACCATAAATAATGTTCCTGTCTACTTTGATTCTTATTATGGTCGACAAGTGAAAGGTGATTTTGGAGACGATGGTTACTACTATGATAAAGACTCTGGTGTGAGAATCACACTCGAAAAAAATCGTTACCATAATATTAATAACCATTGGTATTATGTTGGTTCAAATGGCAAAATCCTTAAAGGGGATCACGTCATCAATGGTGTTCAGGTACATTTCGACAAGGTATTTGGAATACAAGCTAAAGATGACTTTGTAGATGAAGATGGTATTAATGTTTTCTATGATAACTTTGTTGTCTTCGGTACCCCAGTTAAGTATTACGACAAGGATACTGGTGAACTTGTTAAGGGTCGTTACTTTACAACTCGAGGTAAGTGGTTCTATGCAGATAAGCAAGGTAATATTCTAAAAGGTGCTCATACCATTGATGGTGTCCCTGTCTACTTTGACGACCACCTCGGAACACAATTCAAAAACGTGGTTAAAAACGGCCACTACTATGATAAGGATACCGGTGAACAGAAGGAAGTCCCACGGAACCAATTTGTTCATGTTGATAATGGTCTCTTCTATTATGATAAAGATGGAAAACCACTTTCTGATTCTCAAACCATTAATGGTGTAACCTATTCGTTCTATGAAGATGGACAAGCCCGTCGAGGAACTTTGGACCTTACGGTTCAGGACCTTTCTATGATAAAGTTACTGGGGCTGCAGTTAGAGAAAAAGGCTTCCATCAAGTAGGCCCTCAATGGTACTATACTGATGAAAATGGTAACAAACTTTTAGGTCTTCAAAAAATAGATGGTAAACTCTATTACCTTGATAATACCTGGTCAGTTAGCTCAGTTACTGGTTTTCTCGCAAAAGATGAAGTGCTTAGTCCTGAGCAAAAAGAATCATCTAGATATCCTCATACATCTAGCAGTACTATTATCAAACCTAAACTCTATAGTTACTACTACTTCGATGCTGAGACTGGAGCTGCTGTAACCAATCAATTCGTTAATTGGAAAGGCAACTGGTACTACTTCGGTAACGATGGTAAGGCTCTCCTCTTCGATCAAGTCGTCAATGGTCAACACCTCTACTTTGATTATGAAGGTAAACAAGTGAAGGGTGATTTCGTTACAGACTACAAGGGAACTCGTTATTATGACGAAAACTCTGGTGAGCTTGTAACCAACCAAACACGTACCATCAATGGTGTGACTTATCACTTTGATGAAAATGGACGTGCGAAGCAATGTTTTTCATACAGATATCTATACTAAAGGAAGTTGATTAATTTCAACTTCCTTTTTAAACTTTGTCTTTAATCACATTTCAAAAATATAAGTATAAAATCAAGACTCCAATTTTGCACTTAGGTTAAAAAATAGATCAAAAAAGGCCCTCCCCCAATCTATAGGGAAGAACCTCTTTTTTTGAAGACTAATTTTTTATTTTAACTAACTATTTAGAAGAAGGGAAGGATTCTCTTTGTTATTAGTCTTCTTTCTTACGACGACGGCCCAAAAGACCTAGTCCAAGACCTGTAATCAAGGCTGACAAACCTGTCACTTCTGCAATATGTCCATTTTCTGTTCCTGTCTCTGGTAGAACTGCTTGTTCTTTAGGTTGAGCAACTTGTGGAGTTACTTCTTCAATAACAGTTGGACTTACAGGTTGTTCTGGTTTAACTGGTTGTTCTGGCTCCTCTGGTTTCTTAGGTGTTGGTACCTTAGGTTGTTCTGGAGGAGTTACAGGTTTATCAGGAGTAACCGGAACATAAATGATTGGTGTATCTTTACCTGGATCCTCTGGTGTTACAGGTGTTCCTGGTTGGATTGGTTGACCTGGTTTCGTTGGATCTTTTGGATCTGGAAGGTGTGGTTCATAGCCTGGAACATCTGGTACGACCGGTTGTCCTGGTTTGGTTGGATCTGTTGGATCGTTTGGATATTTCACACCTGGTGTTGATGGGAAGTTTGGATCGTTTGGTGTCACTGGTTTTGGAACCAAGTTTCCAAGTGGTTTGTAAGTAACCGTTTCTTCAAGGTTTTCTTGAGTAACTGCCTTAGAAGCAACACTTGCTTTATCAGCGTAGTATCCTGTCAAACCTGGTGTTGGAACTGCAGCGTAGGCTGTCTTATCTGATGCCCATGGTGTCGCTGAAAGTTCTTTACCTGTGACTTTATCCAAGGTAAGGGTACGTGTCCATGTCGCGTTTTCTACGTGATCTGCTGGTGCAGCTACCTTACCATCTGATACCACATACTTAACAGTTGATGTCACATCTTTCTTCCATTGATCTGTCGCTGGGTACTTAGGACTGTTTGGATCGTTTGGATCGTTTGGATTGATTGGATCTGTTGGGTTATGTGGATCATTTGGTCCTACTGGGGTTTCACCATGTTTCAAGGTTACTGTCCATGTTTGATCGACTGACGCATCGTTATCGAAGTGGGCACCTGTTGGGAACTCATCGCTAACGAGAACATAACCACGATCTTCATAGTACTTGATCTTGTCCGCAGTTGAGTAGCTGATTGCCTCACCTGATTTACCACCAACTTGATCATTGGCAAGGGTTTGACCTGTTGTTTGATCAACGTACGTGATAACTGCTTTTTGATCGGCTTTACGGTAAACAACTGGGGTATCAGCTCCTGGGTTAGATGGTGTCACATTTGGAATGTCTGTCACATAACCTGGGATGACTGGTGTTGGTGTGACACCACCCTTAGTTGGATCGTTTGGATCATTCGTATATTGTGGAGTTGGCGCATTTGGAATTGGGTTGCCATCTGGGTCAACTGGAATGATCTTACCGAGTTCCTTATAAACCACTTTATCTGTAGCTTCTGGGTGTTCTGGAGTAACTGTCTTACCACCTGCTTCAGCTTTATCCGCATAATAGTGTTCAACGACTGGGACTTTTACTTTGCCATAGTCATGACTGTTTTCTGTCCATGTTGTTGTACCATCTGCTTGATTCTTCTTACCTGTGAAAGTATAGTCGCTTTGAACATCATCTTTTGGTGTGGTTGAACCAGCTCCTTCAAACGTTACCGTTTGTTTGGTTGGTTGCGTTACATCATTTGTTTTTGGCACATAGATGATTGGCGTATCTTCCCCTGGTTTATCAGGTGTTACAGGTGTTCCTGGTTGGATTGGTTGACCTGGTTTCGTTGGATCCTTTGGATCTGGAAGGTGTGGTTCATAGCCTGGAACATCTGGAACGACCGGTTGTCCTGGTTTGGTTGGATCTGTTGGATCGTTTGGATATTTCACACCTGGTGTTGATGGGAAGTTTGGATCGTTTGGTGTTTCTGGTTTTGGAACCAAGTTTCCAAGTGGTTTGTAAGTAACCGTTTCTTCAAGGTTTTCTTGAGTAACTGCCTTAGAAGCAACACTTGCTTTATCAGCGTAGTATCCTGTCAAACCTGGTGTTGGAACTGCAGCGTAGGCTGTCTTATCTGATGCCCATGGTGTCGCTGAAAGTTCTTTACCTGTGACTTTATCCAAGGTAAGGGTACGTGTCCATGTCGCGTTTTCTACGTGATCTGCTGGTGCAGCTACCTTACCATCTGATACCACATACTTAACAGTTGATGTCACATCTTTCTTCCATTGATCTGTCGCTGGGTACTTAGGACTGTTTGGATCATTTGGATTGATTGGATCTGTTGGGTTATGTGGATCATTTGGTCCTACTGGGGTTTCACCATGTTTCAAGGTTACTGTCCATGTTTGATCGACTGACGCATCGTTATCGAAGTGGGCACCTGTTGGGAACTCATCGCTAACGAGAACATAACCACGATCTTCATAGTACTTGATCTTGTCCGCAGTTGAGTAGTTGATTGCCTCACCTGATTTACCACCAACTTGATCATTGGCAAGGGTTTGACCTGTTGTTTGATCAACGTACGTGATAACTGCTTTTTGATCGGCTTTTAACAGTAAACAATCTTCGTATCTTGTGAAACTCGATCTGGATCACTGTCATCATTTGGTTCAATAGTTTCTATCAACAATATTGTAACCTGCATGACTTGTGTTGTTCCTCCTTAATCACATATCCTGTTGGTGCATCTGGAATCTTTAGTTTTGCTGCTTCTTTAGGATTTGATGGATTATTGTTGTATGTTACAGATGTTTGGAATTAGGAATAACATTTCCATCTTCATCTACCTGAATAATCTTACCAAGTGGTTTATAAGTTACAACATCTGTCAGCATTAGGATTGCTAGGAGTGACTGTCTTTTCTACCTGCTTCAGACTTGTCAGCGTAATAGTCAGTTCAAACTACTGGGAACACTTTTCTCTACCGTAAGTCATGACTGTTTTTCAGTCCATGTTGTTGTACCATCTGCTTGATTCTTCTTACCTGTGAAAGTATAGTCACTTTTGAATCATTATCTGATGGGCACCTGAGCTTTAACATCTGTCCTTGTGTACGTTAACAGTTTGTTTTGTTGGTTGCGTTACATCATTTGTTTTTTTGGTACATAGATGATTGGCGTATCTTCCCCTGGTTTATCAGGTGTTACAGGTGTTCCTGGTTGGATTGGTTGACCTGGTTTCGCTTGGATCCTTTTGGATCTGGCAAGGTATGGTTCATAACCTGGAACATCTGGCACGACCGGTTGACCTGGTTTCGTTGGATCTGTTGGATCGTTTGGATACTTTCACTCCTGGTGTTGATGGGAAGTTTGGATCGTTTGGTGTCTCTGGTTTTTGGAACCAAGCTTTCCAAGCGGTTTATAAGTAACCGTTTCTTCAAGGTTTATCTTGGGTAACTGTCTTAGTAGCAACACTTGCTTTATCCGCATAGTATCCCAGTCAAACACTTGGTGTTGGAACTGCATCATAGTTAGTCTTATCTCGCTGTCCATGGTGCATCAGGGTTAAGAACCTTTACCTGTAACTTTATCAAGATTTAATGTACGTGTCCATTGTGCATTTTTGAACATTATCTAGTCGGGTGCAGTTGCCTTACCATCTGATACCACATACTTAACCGTTGATGTGACATCTTTCTTCCATTGATCTGTCGTCGGGTACTTTTAGGACTGTTTGGATCTTTGGATCGTTTGGATTGATTGGATCTGTTGGGATTATGTGGATCATTTGGTCCAACTGGAGTTTCACCATGTTTCAAAGTTACTGTCCATGTTTGATCAACAGATGCATCGTGTATCAAGTAGGGCTCCTGTTGGGAACTCATCATTCACGAGAACATAACCACGATCTTCGTATTTCTTGATTTTTAGTCTGCAGTTGAGTAGCTCAATAGCTTCACCTGATTTACCAGAAACTTGATCATTTGTCAAGTGTTGTGACCAGTATTTTGATCTACGTACTTGATAACAGCTTTTTGATCTGCCTTTACGGTAGACAACAGGTGTATCAGCTCCTGGGTCATTAGGTGTTACACTTTGGAGTGTCTGTCACATAACCTGGGATAACTGGTGTTGGAGTCTCACCACCCTTAGTTGGATCTTGTGGATCATTCGTTGTACTGTGGAGTTGGTGCACTTTGGAATTGGTGTCATCTGGTTTCATCAACTGGGAATGATCTTACCAAGTGGTTTATAAAGCCACTTTATCCGTAACTTCTGGTTGGTCTGGAGTAACTGTCTTAGCATCCCTGCTTCCTTCTTATCGGCATAATAGTGTTCAACAACTGGGACTGTTTCTTTACCATAAGTCGTGATTAGGTTGAGTCCCATGTTGTTGTACCATCTTGATTCTGTTTACCAGTAAAGGTGAAGTCATTTTTGAACTTTAGCTTTTGGTGTGGTTGATCGCCTGCTCCTTCAAACGTTACCGTTTGTTTGGTTGGTTTTCGTTACATCAGTTTGTTTTTTGGTACATAGATGATTGGTGTATCTTCACCTGGTTTTATCAGGTGTTACAGGTGTTCCTGGTTGGATTGGTTGACCTGGTTTCGTTGGATCCTTTTGGATCTGGAAGGTGTGGTTCATAGCCTGGAACATCTGGAACGACCAGTTGTCCTGGTTTGGTTGGATCTGTTGGATCGTTTGGATATTTCACACCTGGTGTTGATGGGAAGTTTGGATCGTTTGGTGTTTCTGGTTTTTGGAACCAAGTTTCCAAGTGGTTTTGTAAGTAACCGTTTCTTCAAGGTTTTTCTTGAGTAACTGCCTTAGAAGCAACACTTGCTTTATCAGCGTAGTATCCTGTCAAACCTGGTGTTGGAACTGCAGCGTAGGCTGTCTTATCTGATGCCCATGGTGTCGCTGAAAGTTCTTTACCTGTGACTTTATCCAAGGTAAGGGTACGTGTCCATGTCGCGTTTTCTACGTGATCTGCTGGTGCAGCTACCTTACCATCTGATACCACATACTTAACAGTTGATGTCACATCTTTCTTCCATTGATCTGTCGCTGGGTACTTAGGACTGTTTGGATCATTTGGATTGATTGGATCTGTTGGGTTATGTGGATCATTTGGTCCTACTGGGGTTTCACCATGTTTCAAGGTTACTGTCCATGTTTGATCGACTGACGCATCGTTATCGAAGTGGGCACCTGTTGGGAACTCATCGCTAACGAGAACATAACCACGATCTTCATAGTACTTGATCTTGTCCGCAGTTGAGTAGTTAATAGCCTCACCTGATTTACCACCAACTTGATCATTGGCAAGGGTTTGACCTGTTGTTTGATCAACGTACGTGATAACTGCTTTTTGATCTGCCTTACGGTAGACAACTGGGGTATCAGCTCCTGGGTTAGATGGTGTCACATTTGGAATGTCTGTCACATAACCTGGGATGACTGGTGTTGGTGTTACACCACCCTTAGTTGGATCGTTTGGATCATTCGTATATTGTGGAGTTGGCGCATTTGGAATTGGGTTGCCATCTGGGTCAACTGGAATGATCTTACCGAGTTCCTTATAAACCACTTTATCTGTAGCTTCTGGGTGTTCTGGAGTAACTGTCTTACCACCTGCTTCAGCTTTATCCGCATAATAGTGTTCAACGACTGGGACTTTTACTTTGCCATAGTCATGACTGTTTTCTGTCCATGTTGTTGTACCATCTGCTTGATTCTTCTTACCTGTGAAAGTATAGTCGCTTTGAACATCATCTTTTGGTGTGGTTGAACCGACTCCTTCAAACGTTACCGTTTGTTTGGTTGGTTGCGTTACATCATTTGTTTTTTTGGCACATAGATGATTGGCGTATCTTCCCCTGGTTTATCAGGTGTTACAGGTGTTCCTGGTTGGATTGGTTGACCTGGTTTCGTTGGATCCTTTGGATCTGGAAGGTGTGGTTCATAGCCTGGAACATCTGGAACGACCGGTTGTCCTGGTTTGGTTGGATCTGTTGGATCGTTTGGATATTTCACACCTGGTGTTGATGGGAAGTTTGGATCGTTTGGTGTTTCTGGTTTTTGGAACCAAGTTTCCAAGTGGTTTTGTAAGTAACCGTTTCTTCAAGGTTTTTCTTGAGTAACTGCCTTAGAAGCAACACTTGCTTTATCCGCATAGTAGCCTGTCAAACCTGGTGTTGGAACTGCAGCGTAGGCTGTCTTATCTGATGCCCATGGTGTCGCTGAAAGTTCTTTACCTGTGACTTTATCCAAGGTAAGGGTACGTGTCCATGTCGCGTTTTTCTACGTGATCTGCTGGTGCAGCTACCTTACCATCTGATACCACATACTTAACAGTTGATGTCACATCTTTCTTCCATTGATCTGTCGCTGGGTACTTAGGACTGTTTGGATCATTTGGATTGATTGGATCTGTTGGGTTATGTGGATCATTTGGTCCTACTGGGGTTTCACCATGTTTCAAGGTTACTGTCCATGTTTGATCGACTGACGCATCGTTATCGAAGTGGGCACCTGTTGGGAACTCATCGCTAACGAGAACATAACCACGATCTTCATAGTACTTGATCTTGTCCGCAGTTGAGTAGTTGATTGCCTCACCTGATTTACCACCAACTTGATCATTGGCAAGGGTTTGACCTGTTGTTTGATCAACGTACGTGATAACTGCTTTTTGATCGGCTTTAACATAAACAATCTTCGTATCTTGTGAAATTCGATCTGGATCACTTTCATCATTTGGTTCAATAGTTTTATCAACAATATTGTAACCCCATGCTTGTGGTTGTTCCTCCTTAATCACATATCCTGTTGGTGCATCTGGAATTTTAGTTTCTGCTGCTTCTTTAGGATTTGATGGATTATTGTTGTATGTTACAGATGTTGAATTAGGAATAACATTTCCATCTTCATCTACCTGAATAATCTTACCAAGTGGTTTATAAGTTACAACATCTTCAGCATTAGGATTGCCAGGAGTGACTGTTTTTCTACCTGCTTCAGACTTGTCAGCGTAATAACCAGAAACTACTGGAACACTTTCCCTACCGTAAGTATGACTGTTTTCAGTCCATGTTGTTGTACCATCTGCTTGATTCTTCTTACCTGTGAAAGTATAGTCATTTTGAATCTTATCCGAAGGCACCTGAGCTTTAACATCTGTACTTGTGTACTTAACAGTTTGTTTTGTTGGTTGCGTCACATCATTTGTTTTTGGTACATAGATGATTGGCGTATCTTCCCCTGGTTTGTCAGGTGTTACAGGTGTTCCTGGTTGGATTGGTTGACCTGGTTTGCTTGGATCTTTTGGATCTGGCAAGTATGGCTTGTAACCTGGAACATCTGGCACAACCGGTTGACCTGGTTTCGTTGGATCTGTTGGATCGTTTGGATACTTCACTTCTGGTGTTGATGGGAAGTTTGGATCGTTTGGTGTTTCTGGTTTTGGAACCAAGCTTCCAAGCGGTTTATAAGTAACCGTTTCTTCAAGATTATCTTGGGTAACCGTCTTAGTTGGAACGCTTGCTTTATCCGCATAGTAGCCAGTAACACTTGGTGTTGGAACTGTATCATAGTTAGCCTTATTCGCTGTCCATGGTGCATCAGGGTTAAGAACCTTACCTGTAACTTTATCAAGATTTAATGTACGTGTCCATTGTGCATTTTGAACATTATCAGCTGGGGCAGTTGCCTTACCATCTGATACCACATACTTAACCGTTGATGTGACATCTTTCTTCCATTGATCTGTCGCAGGGTATTTTGGACTGTTTGGATCATTTGGATTGATTGGATCTGTTGGATTATGTGGATCGTTTGGTCCAACTGGAGTTTCACCATGTTTCAAAGTTACTGTCCAAGTTTGATCAACAGATGCATCTGTGTCATAAGTAGCTCCTGCTGGGAACTCATCATTCACAAGAACATAACCACGATCTTGGTATTTCTTGATTTTAGCTGCAGTTGAGTAGTCAATAGCTTCGCCAGATTTACCAGAAACTTGATCATTTTCAAGTGTTGTACCAGTATTTTGATCTACGTACTTGATAACAGCTTTTTGTTCTGCCTTACGGTAGACAACAGGTGTATCAGATCCTGGGTCATTAGGTGTTACACTTGGAGTGTCTGTCACATAACCTGGGATAACTGGAGTTGGAGTCTCACCACCCTTAGTTGGATCTTGTGGATCATTGTTGTACTGTGGAGTTGGTGCACTTGGAATTGGTGTATTGGTTTCATCAACTGGGATGATCTTACCAAGTGGTTTATAAGTAACCTTATCCGTAACTTCTGGTTGGTCTGGAGTAACTGTCTTAGATCCAGCTTCCTTCTTATCGGCATAGTAATGTTCAACAACTGGAACTGTTTCTTTACCATAAGTGTGATTAGGTTGATCCCATGTTGTTGTACCATTTTTTTGTTTACCAGTAAAGGTGAAGTCATTTTGAACTTTAGCAGCTGGAGTATTATCGCCTGCTCCTTCAAACGTTACCGTTTGTTTAGTTGGTTTTGTTACTTCAGTTGTTTTTGGTACATAGATGATTGGTGTATCTTCACCTGGTTTATCAGGTGTTACAGGTGTTCCTGGTTGGATTGGTTGACCTGGTTTCGTTGGATCCTTTGGATCTGGAAGGTGTGGTTCATATCCTGGAACATCTGGAACGACCGGTTGACCTGGTTTCGTTGGATCTGTTGGATCGTTCGGATATTTAACACCTGGTGTTGATGGGAAGTTTGGATCGTTTGGTGTTTCTGGTTTTGGAACCAAGCTTCCAAGCGGTTTATAAGTAACCGTTTCTTCAAGATTATCTTGGGTAACCGTCTTAGTTGGAACGCTTGCTTTATCCGCATAGTAGCCAGTGACATTTGGTGTTGGCACTGACGCATAATCCGTCTTATTAGCTACCCATGGTTCATTTGGATTAAGAATTTCACCTGTAACTTTATCAAGTTCCAATGTACGTGTCCATTGTGCATTTTGTACATTGTCATTTGGGGTCTGACTTCCTGCACCTACATAATGAACAGTTGATGTTACATCTTTCTTCCATTGATCTGTCGCTGGGTACTTAGGACTATTTGGATCATTTGGATTGATTGGATCTGTTGGGTTATGTGGATCATTTGGTCCTACTGGAACTTTATCATGTTCCAACTTAACAGTGAATTCTTGATCTACAGAAGCATCATTATCATATTTCTTTTCATCTGCTGTAGCTTTAGTAAATCCATCTTCTACTAGTTTGTAACCTTTATCAACAAACTCTTGAATCTTGTTAGCAGTTGAATAATCAATATTAGCTCCTGAATCACCTTCAACAGAATCACTAGCTAATTCTTTATTATTAGCTGACACATCAACATAGTGAATTGTAGCTTTCTGTTTCTCTTTCTTATAAACAACTACAGTTTCATAGCTTCCTAAATCAGATTTAGCTACAATATTACGCCAATAAGTGTCAGAAATTGTTCTGCGACCTGCACTAGTTTCAATGATAGTATCTGCTGGCGCAGTAGAAGGATTGTAAGTATAAGAAGCAGCTACACTATCTGCATTGTCTCCTGCTTTAGACCAGGAACATTAGTTGATAAAATTTCTGCCTTATAGCCACTTAGCTTAGGAGAAGTTACAGCAGTATAGTTGACAGTCTCATCGTTTGTCGTTCCTGCTACTCTCCATCCTGTATCAGCTTTACCATCGCCATCGATATCACCAACATTGTATTTTGCTTTACTGTAAGCAGTCAAGAATTCATCACCATTACTTACAGTTGAATTCTTCAAAACATCTTTAAATTGGTCCTGATCAATGGCAACCTCAAGAGTACGATTCCAATCAGATGATTGAATGACGTCATCTTTAACTGGTGTGCCATCTTCATAAACGTATTTGATAACATTTTTATGGATAGCAGTTGGATTGATAGTTGAACCGTTCGAAATCCAAATGTTTTGACGGTTATCACCAACAGGGTCAATACCATATGTTCTGTCGGTAGCTGAGATACCACCTGTGGATGAACCTGTTGGAACTGATTGTGCATTTGCAGGATTAATATCAGCATGGTTATTTTGGAAACCAGCAATACTCAATGCTCCACCCTGGATATTAGTCCAAACAGAACTTTGCTTGTTACGGCTCTGTGCATCTCTACCATCTTTATTCAATGAATAAACAGTATAAGTTCCAAGACCTGGATTAACGAGTGTTCCTGTTGGACCGTTAAATTCTACTCGGTTACCTGAACTAGCTGATTTATTCGAAATATAAAGAATATTACCATGACCAATATCTTCAGGATTATTACCTTGAGGAGTAGATGCAGGCAATTTACCAGTCACCTCTCCAGCTGAGAGTCCATCTGATTTAGTATAACGTAGTAATGAGACATAAAGCGGGTTGTTAAATTGGAAAATAGTATTAGTACTATTACCTAATGCTACTGAAATCAATTCTGCATAGTAGTTAGTATTATCATCTCGAATATCTACAATAGAACCCTTATTAGCCTGGAATAATGGTTGATCCTTTTGGCCATTTTCAGAACCAAGTGAAATAACATCATCCCAAGCATTATCTCCGCGATCATCCATTTGTACACGGAATGTCGCATAATCATCTACAACGATACGACCATTTCATTAAGACCAATATAGTTATAGCCGTCATAGCTACCTGAAGGGCCTCCACCACTTTTAGGACCTTTCCCTACTGAGTGGAATGTATTGGTTGAATTTTTACCGAAATTAACTTTCGAATTATTACCTAAGTCAATCGCAACACCGCGGCCTTTATTTTCAAAACGAACTTTAGAAGTTGCACCTGTTGTAAACTCAGCATTATTACCGGCCATCACACCATCACGACCATTTAATTCAAAGGTCGCACCGTCTCCGATAATAACTTTACTTGGTCCATTCTTACGATTGCTATTTCCAGCACCATAACCACCGAAACGATCTTTATCTGTTACACCATCTCCAGGTCGATTGATACCAAGCGAAATACCTTGTCCGATACTAGTGTTAAGTACAAGTTTTGACTCTTTACCTGTTTCTACTGTACCGCCATCTGCCATAAAGATACCAGCATTATGATATCGAGCAGTATCTGTAGCATTGTCAGTGTTCATATTAATGGTTAGGTTAGCTCTATCTTGAACACTAACTTTAGCGCCACTTTCAAGAGTGATTGCATCCCCTTGAGAAGAACGGTTAAGTGTTAGACTAGCCCCCTCAGAAACAATGACAGCTTTAGCATCATGAATGTTTGATTCACGACGTTTATCTGATCTACCAGCTTGTCCCACGTTACGTTGAACATACTGAGTTTGTCCATTTCCAGATTGATAGCTATCACTAACAGTTGATGTTGTATTTCCTTTAATAACAACATTGGTGTTTCCACCACCACCATAAAGTGACGAACCAACACTGGTTACATTGTCAAAAGTAACAGTATTTGGACCACTTGTCTTAGATAAATCAACAGGTCCCTTTGAGTTAGCTGATGCCAATTTAAGGTTTTTGAAGTTAAGTTCCCAAGCTGCACCAGTTAATTCTAAGGTATTTGACAAAAGATCTAGACTAGCATTTTGATTTTCACCTTTGATTGTAAGTGGACGTGCTTGAGTGTTAATAGTGATTTTACGGTCAACAGATCCTGAACGTCCATTATCTGTATTACCATTATCACCTGCTGCTACGATATTACCTTTAACGGTAATTTCTTTAATACTACTGTCTTGAAGTGCTGCAACAAATTCACTCCAACTAGATACTTCTTTCTGAGCATCTACTGCTACTGTTGATGAAGCTGATGCTGCTGCACTCGTATCACGACGCGTACGACTAGAACGATTAGAATCATCCGAATTAGATGACTTTTGAGTTTTATCAGATGAATTTTCGTGACTATCAGTTTGACTCACTTTATCTGAATGATTCTCAACAGATGATTCTGAAACAGACTCATTAGATTCTTTTACTGTCTCAGCCTGTGTATTTGTTGTTTCTCCTGTTGATGCATCCGCAGAAGTTGTTACACTTGGAGTTAAATCAAGTGTTGCAGATGGTTCAGTAGATGCTGAAACAACAGACGTAGGATCTGTCTGTTGTGCCGTTGTTGTTGAAGTAGTTACTAAACTACTCGAATCATCGCCGGTAACAGATTCCTCTGGTGTTACCGGTGTGTCGGTACTGGCAAGCTCATCAGCTTGTGCACCATGTGCTGCAAACAGTGCCGTTCCCAAAGCACTGAGCAAACGCCGATTGAATATTTTCTCAAAGAAAAACGTTGGCGTCGATTAAAAAAATCTTTCATCTCATAAATTCCTCCCAATTGAATTATGATTCAATTGCTGTTGCTTAACATTTATGCTGTAACCGTATTCTACCCCTTTATAATTTAACTGTCAATAAAATTTTCTGTTTTTTTACACTAGTACGATTTTTATAACGATACAGTATATATGTCGTTTAACATAATGAAACAAAGATTACAACAAACAATCATCTCGTTTTCATAATTTAACAACACATATCTAACATAGTTATGAAGATTAAAAATTAATAATACATTATAATTTATAATAAATTTATATTATTTGCAGTAAATTAAAATATACCTAATTTATAAAATTTTTGATTGATAAAACGTACTATTTCTTAATGATGTGTCCTACTTTACTATGAAAAGAACACTAAGAGTAGTCAAGATATTTCTCGTCACCAACCAAACACGTACCATCAATGACTTATCACTTTGATGAAAATGGACGAGCGAAGCAATTGTAAGATAAGTCCACAAATCGACTAAAATTATTCTCATTCGTCATACAGATAAACGACAAACAAAAAGTCCAAATCAAACTATTGATTTGGGCTTTTTGGTAGGTAAAGAATTATTGGTCCTTTTTTAATCTTTTTAAATGTTTATATAGACCCAGAGCACGATCCAGTTGCATAGATTCGATAGGACGTTTGCCCTTGATATAGAGATTTCCATTGGTCGCATTCATCAACCCTGTTTTAGCAATGGCATAGCCAGTAATCATGCCACTATAAAGGAATTTTTCCAGTTCATTGACATCTAAAACTCTGCTTGAAGGTTCAAGAATACCAAATTCTGCCTCATAAATCTCGACAAGTCTTTTAAACTTATAGGCTGTTTTTATGGGCATATCTCCGACATTTCCCTTGGCATAATAATGATAGAGATTCTGTGGGCTTAAGTCTGCAGATGCCACCTCTTGACCATTGGGCGAGTAAGGTTGTGATTTAATGAAAGTATTAAGCTTGCCAATATCAATGTGGGAGTCGCTAACATTTTCCTTAGGAACAGGGAAGTCATTCCTATCAACAATCTCCCTTCGTCTTATAGTTGCCAACAATTCATAAGGCTCGACTCTAAGTCTTTTGGAGAATTTTTCCAAAGTATCAAGCGAAACCGTTCCTCTTTGATTGATCAGGTTATAGTTGGTTTGAGCCATACCAGATGAGACTACAAAGGCTGTCATGCGTTCTCTGACTTCCCCCTCATCCATATCTTCCGTGATTTCCAGCTTCTTGCGAATATTGTGCCACAAGTTTTGGGTGACTTGATCAGGATCTCTTGGAAACTCAAAAACTTCATACTGATTGTCTCGAGCTAAGAGCTTTCCAAGTGTAATGTTTTTCCCAGTCACCTTGGCCAGACCATTAGTAATAGTTACAATCTTTGGGATATTTCCCTTAGGCTTGTTCATAAAGAGCATCCGAAGGCTTCCTGATGGAATCCCCGTGGCTTCTGAGAGCTCTCTGTAACTCTTTTTGTCTTTCCAAAATTCCCCCATACGAGCTTTTTCTGCATTTTCCCAGAAAAGCTCCTTAAGGGGTTTGGGGGCATTCAGCTCATCCGAAAATAGTCGTTTTGACATCATTGTCTCCCTCTAAAATTGCTGTTTTAAAATTAGTCCGAATCTATTATCTCATATTTTTTTAATAAAAAAATCAAATCATTTCCTAATCAATAATCATTACAATCAGCTAGTCGTTTAGAGTTTTTCTTGGGTTAATTGAGCACAAAAATTCCCCTCGTACTTGATGAACTGCACCCCAAAAGTTAGACAGAAAAAATCTAACTTTTGAGGTGTTTTTATTATGAAATTAACTTATGAGGACAAGATTCAGATATATATACTGAGAAAACAGGGGAGAAGCTTCAAAGAGCTTTCAAAAAGATTTGGTGTGGATGTTTCTGGACTAAAATATATGGTGAGGTTGATTGAACGTTACGGAATAGAAATCGTCAAAAAAGGGAAGAATCGTTACTATTCTCCCGAATTAAAGGAAGAAATAATTAATAAAGTTTTGCTTAAAGGTCGTTCACGAAAAAGTGTATCTTTAGATTATGCTCTACCCAATCCTTCTCTGTTGAAAAATTGGATAGCACAATACAAGAAAAATGGGTATACTATTGTTGAAAAAACAAGAGAGAGAGTACCTAAAATGGGACGTAAACGTAAGAAAACTTGGGAAGAAATGACAGAACTAGAACGACTCCAAGAGGAGAATGAACGCTTACGTACCGAGGTGTCTTACCTAAAAAAGTTAAAAGAACTAGAAGACAGGGACGAAGCCTTACAGCGAGAAAGGCAGAGACAATTAGAGAAATGGTCACAGGAGGATTTCGACTAGATTTACTTCTTGAAACGGCTGGTTTAGCTCGCTCAACTTACTACTATCAGTTGAAACAACTAGATGGATTTGACAAAGATAAAGAGCTTAAAGCTGAAATTCAATCAATTTATTGTGAGCATAAAGGAAATTACGGCTATCGTCGAATGACTCTTGAATTGAGAAATCGTGGCTTCATGGTAAATCATAAGAAAGTGCAACGTCTGATGAAGGTTCTTGGTTTAAGTGCTCGAATTCGTCGTAAACGGAAGTATTCTTCTTACCAAGGAGAGATTGGCAAGAAAGCAGAAAATCTCATTCAACGCCAATTTGAAGCAACCAAACCAATGGAAAAGTGCTATACAGATGTGACAGAATTTGCCATTCCAGCAAGCAGTCAAAAACTTTACTTATCACCAGTTTTAGATGGCTTTAATAGTGAAATTATCGCCTATAATCTTTCAACTTCACCAAACTTAGAACAAGTGAAAGCTATGTTAAACCAGGCCTTCACAGAGGAGCATTATAAAAATACAATTCTCCATAGTGACCAGGGATGGCAATATCAACATCAGTATTATCATCGATTTTTAGAGGATAAAGGGATCCAACCGTCCATGTCACGTAAGGGTAACAGCCCAGACAACGGCATGATGGAATCTTTCTTTGGCATTTTGAAATCGGAAATGTTTTATGGTTACGAGAAGACGTTTAAATCACTTAATCAATTAGAACGAGCTATTGTAGACTATATTGATTATTACAACAACAAACGCATTAAGGTAAAATTAAAAGGATTTAGCCCTGTGCAATACAGAACTAAATCCTTTGGATAAATTAATTGTCTAACTTTTTGGGGTCAGTACATTGAACGAAGGGAGTTATTTGACTAATAATTCCAGTTTACCAAGAGATATATTAAGCTCGAGCCAAACATATCTGCTAAGGCATGAACGAGGAAAAATGGAAGCAAGTTTTTAACCTTGTACTTATAAAGGAAATAATAGAGGAGACCAAAGACCACACCGATAACCAGAGCCCATAGCATGCCCTGATAGGTATGGAAGGAGACACGAACAATGGTTGAAAAGAGCAAGACCAACCACTTATACTTGTCCTTAACCGAGGTCAAGAGTCCTAGGAAGAAAAATTCCTCGTAGAAACCGTTGAGCAGACCATAAGCAATTGCCATAGGTGACAAAGCCATAAACTTATCAATCACAGCCATAGGGCTAATAAATGCTAGAACCTGAGGACTAAAATAATTATATTGTCCTGACAAAGTACTTACCATATCAGCAAATAAGCCCATGATAGCGAAAATAAAGGGTACCCAAAAGAGAACAGACCACTTTAGACGGATTGGCAATTGTTTAAAGTCAAAATGGCGTATCCAGAGATAAATAATCGCTAAGGCTATGAGAATAATCTGCAAGGTGAAATTGCTTGAGTAAGCTGCTCCTTCACTGGCTGTATTTGTTGACGTCTCACTGATTGCTGTGGAAAGGCTTGGAGACAAACTGGCCAAATACATCTGTGTCGAACGAACAATAAACTGGCCAAACATAATCAGCGTAACAATACCAATATCAAACCATCTCAGTTCCTTGAGCGGCTGGTCAGGATGAATTTTCTTAAGTAAAGACATGGTCCTTCCCTTCTTTCTAGTATCTTCATCGAAGACTGGTTTATTTTTTTAAGGTTATTATAAGCCATAAACCTTAAAGTAAAACTAAAATTTGCAGTAAGATTAGTATTTCATTTGAGAAAAAAAAGCAAGGGAAAGCATGTTTCCTTTGCTCCAAACACCTTATTAATCATTCTTTTTGACAACGCTAACTAAGACAAGGAGTTGGAAAATGGCTAGAGCAAATAAGACCATAAAGCCATTTCGACTACCTTGAGCCGTTGCTTGTGCAAAGTCAATCTTGTGATTAGCTTGACTCATAGCAACAATTAGAGATGCTAACGTTGTTCCCACTGCTCCTGCAAATTGTTGGAGCGTGTTAAAGATGGCATTGGCATCAGCACGTTGATCTAGCGACAGTTGTTTCTGCCCATTGGTCATGACATTACCAAAGGAAACGCCAAGCCCCGTCATGAAAATCATGTAAAAAACGAGGATAAACGTATTGGAAAGAGAGAGACCAAACAAGCTAAATAACAACTGAGCGAGTACGATAAGGATTGCTCCAATCAGAATCGGTTTACGAGCTCCCATCTTATCTAAAATGATACCTGAGAATGGAGCGAATCCTGCACCGATAATAGCACCTGGAAGCAACATTAAAGCTGCAGAAGTTGTATTCGAGTGGTTAACCAATTGCACATAGTTTGGTAGGAGGAAACTCATCGCAAGGGATCCCAATTGGAAAGAGAAGAAAGCGATGATATGACCTGTCAGTTTATGATTTTTCAAAATAGAGAGGTTGATAATAGGCTTGTCCAATGTTGTTGAACGCCAAATCAAAAGGACAAGACCTAAGATACCAATCAAAAGCCATCCAAGAACTGAGAAACTAACGAAAGCATGATCAGCAACCCCATGAATGCCTAAAATCAAGCCCAAGAAAAGAAAGATGGTAGCTAGTAGACTGAGGAAATCTAAAGATTCACGTTGCACCTCACTCTTTTGCTCAATCGAGCGAAGCCCTGCAATCAGTGAAGCCAAGAGAATAGGAAACTGGACGAGGAAGATAGAACGCCAACCAAAGTGTGCTGTCAAGAGACCACCAACAGTTGGTCCAATGGCTGGAGCAACGGCTGTAATCAGTGTCCCAACTCCCATCATGAGACCAATCTTACGACTTGGTACCTGCTCCAAAATGATGTTAAACATGAGAGGTAGAGCAAAACCAACACCCATCCCTTGAACCAATCGTCCCAAAACAACAAAGCCGAAACTAGGCGCTATAAAGTCGATGAGGACACCTAAAATAGACAAAAGGTTTGCGACCAGAAAGATGGTTTTCATCTTAAACGAGCGCTTGAGATAGGCAGATAAGGGAACCACACAAGCGACCACTAGGAGATAAATGGTTGTAACCCACTGGACGGTTGACGTATTGACTGAGAATGCCTTCATCAATACGGGAAAGGTGATGTTCATAGCTGTTTCACCAGCTACTCCACAAAATGAAAGGATTCCTGTCGCAAAGATGGCACACAGGACCTTGGTGGAGATTTTTTCGTCTGACATAAGTATTTGTTCCTCCTAGATAAACTTAAATATTACGGTAGTGTTGTAAGATTTTGAGAAAGACTTCTCTCTCTTTAGCTGAAAATTGCTGGGCAAACTCTTCTTCCTCTTTTCGAAGATAAGATTGACAGGCAGAAGCGATACCGAGAGCTTTATCCGTGAGAACAACTGCCTTTTGCCTAGCATCTTTTGAAGATGTGTGGCGTTCAATCAAGCCTTTCTTCTCCATTCGCTGTAAGAGCACTGTCGTTGTCGAACGCTGAATCTCAAATTCGTGCTCAATGTCACGTTGAAAGACTTCTTGATCCGCATGATTGGTTATAAAATCAATGACAGCCATCTGATTTCCAGTCAAATCATACTGCCTAGCAAACCGGTCAAAATGACGCATCATATTGTTATTGGCTTGTTTTAACAAGCGCCCAAAATGGTCCAAAATAATGACTCCTTAACTAAATTGTTAGCTAACTAGCAGTATAGAAGAATTATTAGCTCAAGTCAATAGATTCTTTCAAAAATAGAAAACTCAAGGACCTAGAATCCTTGAGTTGCTATATTTAGTCTTTCTTTACAGGAATTTCCTTAATCACACGCGCCGGATTCCCACCTAGAACCACATTGTCACCGAAGGACTTGGTCACAACGGCTCCTGCTCCAGCCACTACATTATCTCCTAAAGTCACGCCCGGAAGAATGGTCACGCCTCCACCAGCCCAGAAATTATCACCGATCGTAATTGGAGCACCATATTCAATGCCTGAATTACGCTCGGTTGGATCAAGCGGATGCAAGGGCGTCAAAAACTGACAATTAGGGCCAATCATGGCATTGTCACCAATCGTGATAGGACAGATATCCAACATGGTCAAATTCCAGTTGGAATAAAAATTTTCACCGATATGGATATTAACACCGTAATCCGTAACGAACTGAGGATTCATGGCAACATTTTCACCAGTCGAACCAAACCAAGATTTAACAATTTCCGCCCTCTTAAGGCGATCAGGTTCAGCATTAAAGGCCCATTGTTTTTCTCTTGAGCTGGCCGCTAGGGCACGTAACTCAGGATCGCTTGGCTTATAAAAGTCACCTGCAATCATTTTTTCATATTCAGTTGGCATGGCATACTCCTTTTTTGTTTCTTCTTCTATATTGTAGTATAGAAGTGATGTTACCACAAGTGAGACTCCCATACAAAAGTATGTAAAGTCTTTATTCCACTTAATTATATATCGATGGTCTCACCAACAGCTAAAACCCTATAACCTGCTGCTTCAACTTCATTTTTAGTTGTCTTGTAATGACTATAATCATCAATATGAATGGGATAAATTCTTTTAGGTTGAAGGAGATCATTCATTCGGTTTAACATTTGTAAGTCCATGGTAAATGGTCCACCAAAAGAACCTGATTTTACAGCACCTAAATTAGCAAAAATAGCATCTATATTTTTAGGGACAATTTGGATTAAGTCTGGGTACAAAACAGTATCACCGGTAAAATAAATAACTTTAGTTTCTGACGAACTGGTGATTGTTAGTTGATAGCCATTTACCTTACCAACTATCTTTCGCATGATGTAATTACTGGCATGATAAGCCGGTAATGCTTTTATGGTGATACAATAGTCAGCGACTTGAAATGCTTGTTCTTCTCCCCATTTTAAAACACTATTATTTAAGCATGGCACCCCATCTAAAATTTTCCTATTAGGAGAAATGACGTTTTTTCCTTTCAGATAATCTCTTCCTACATCATCCAAATGATCTTGATGCCCATGAGTAATTAGCCATACATCAACTTTGCTAAGAAGAGACTCATCCTTATAAACATCAGTTTGTTTCTCGGAGACAAATCCTTTAAACTGAACTGATGTTCCCTTAGGTGATAAATCAGGATCAATTCCGATAAAAAATTGATTATCAATAGAGATGACGCCACATGCAACGCCACAATAAGTAAACGAAATAGACATAGTACCTCTTTTTATAACAAGCGACAAGTTGAAAAACTAGACATTAACAATTATGGAATGAGCATTTAAGTGCATAGCTCTTGTAACTAGATTATAGTTTTTATCATCAATTTAATCAATGTCTGTTTACGTTTTGACGCCTTCTTTTACGTTTATAATACTTAGTTTCCACAGACCTCAGTTAGGTAATCCACAAAAAATCCCAAGTGCACTAAGCAACTTGAGATTTTCTTTCTGTCTGGGCATGCCTGAGTCATTCAGGGCTTTATATTATTTGTCCTTTTGATCTTTATGGTCTTTTTTATTTTTCTTTTTACGTCCGTTGCGGCCAAGTCCTAGACCTGTTACCGATACGGTGAAGCCTGCGATATTGATGGTTTCTTCAATCTTACCTTTACTTGCTTCTTCCTCATTTGAGAGATTAATTGGCATCTTGTGTTTAGAGCCTTTACCCTCAGCTTGACTTGAAACAGGTGCTTCAAAGTCATCGCCTGGTCCATAAGTGACTGGTCCATCATGAGCTTCCACTTGCTCTTCGACTTGGTCGAGAACTTCTAGGTCTTGGATCTCTTCAACAACGATATCGTCTGCCTTGTCTTCCTTAGGTTTACCGTTGATATCACCTGTTAATGGGATATAGACAACGGTTTCCTCAAGGTTACGTTGACCTACTGTCTTACCTTCAACCTTATCCTTATCAGCGCTATAGCCTTCTACTTCAGGAGTGATGACTGTTTCAAACTGACCTTTATTTGAAGTCCAGTAGCTTGAACCAAGCTCTTCACCTGTAACCTTATCAATAGTCAAACTACGTGTCCATTGAGCAGTTTGGATGTTATTGGCAGGAAGTTCTGCTTGTCCATCGCTAGATGTGTAGAGAACTGTGAAGGTTACGTCTTTGATGTAGCTTTCGCGTTCTGGCCATTTGGCACCATCTGGATTTGCTGGGTTGATTGGTGTACCAGCTTCTTGGATGTTATCTGGACCTACTTGAACGGTACCATGACGAAGGGTAACCATGAAGTTTTGGTCAACATGTGAATCACCATCAAAGATCACACCGTTTGTGAAGCCATCAGCAAGAAGGGTATAACCACGGTCGCTATAGTACTTGATACGTTCGATTGTTGAGTATTCAATCACTTCGCCTGATTTACCAAGCAAGTCGACCACTTCAAGTTTCTTACGAGTTGTACCGTCAACATAAGTGACTGTAGCTTTCTGAGCATCCTTGAGGTAAGTAACCACTTCCATGATTTCAGGAGTTTCCACAGAAACCTCTGTCATTTCAGCGACTTCCATACGGTCTGGTGTAAATCCGACAACCTCTGGTGAAGGAACCGCTGAGAAGCCAGCTTGAGTACTTGACCATGCTTCATAATTGATAGCGCCTGTCACAAGGTTAACATTAGCCAAACGTTTGAAATCAAGAACTTCAACGTAGTCGTCGCTAGCCAAACCACCTTCTTCGAAGACATACTGGATGGTACGTGTCACATCGGCACGGTTTTCAAGCATCTCTACGCTATTTGGCCAAACTGGGCTATTCACATCATTTGGATCTACGACTTCACCTGCAACTGGTGCTGGCATATCTGGGTCGATAAGAACCAAACGTTCACGAAGAACCACTTCGAAGACTTGGTCAAAGTCAGAGTCACCATTGTAAGTGTGGTCAAAGGCTTCTGCATAACCATCGTTGACAAGTTCATAACCTTGTTTGAGCAAGTTTGCGATTTGTTCATCAGTAGAGTAGTCAATCTTCTCACCTGAGCTTCCGACAACAACATCACGAGTCAATTCTGACTTATCAAGCTCATTCATGTAAAGGATAATAGCTTTTTGCTCATCCTTAGCATAAACCACGTTGGTATCTTGACCTGGGTGCTCTGGAGTAATAAAGGCCTTTTCAGAAATGTAACCAAGAACATCTGGAACGACTGTTTCCATAGCCATGGTTGGATCTTCAGGATCGTTGTTGTAGCTTGGAGTAGGTGCATTTTCGATTGGTGTACCATACTCATCTACTGGAATAATCTTACCAAGTTCTGTGTAAGTAACAGTATCTTCCACTTCTGGAAGGTCTGGGCGAACTTCAAGACCACCAGCTTGACGTTTATCTGCATAGAAGCCTTCAACTACAGGAACTTCTACAACATCATAAGTGAAGCTGTCTTGATCCCAAGTGCTTGTTTGTTCCACTTGGTTAAACTTACCGTGGAAGCTGAAGCTATCTTGAATGTTGATAACTGGATCTTTGTAGCCAGCACCTTGGAAGGTAACCGTTTGTTTCGTATCTTGTGTGATATCATCCAAGATTGGTTCGTAAACCAAGGTTTGGTCCAGGCTGAGGTCAATTGGCAATACCAATTCACTTTCAGCTTGGTAGCCAGCAACTTGTGGTGCTGGTGTTTCAATAACTTGCGTAGCATCTTGAGGATCATTAGCATAATGAACTGGTTCTGCATCCGCGATTGGATTACCAAAGCTATCAACAGGGATAATCTTACCAAGCTCTTTATAGGCAACACTATCTGTTGCTTCTGGTTTATCAGGTGTAACAACCTGCATACCAGCAACTGCCTTGTCCGCAAAGTAACCTTCGATAACTGGAACATTGACCTTAGCGAAAGTATAGCTGTCTTGATCCCATGTGTAAGTGTCTTCTGCTTGGTTGTACTTACCAGTGAAGCTGAAGTCAGACTGAATATTAACAGACGGTGTTGCTTCGCCAGCTCCTTTGAAGAAGACAGTTTGCAAGGTTGGTTGTGTTACATCTTCAAGGATTGGAGCGTACTCAACAAGAATATCGTCTGTTAAGCTCTCAGGCATGACACTCTGTTGCATTGGACGGTAACCCGGAATGTGTGGAACAAGTGTCTCACTAACCTTAGTTGGGTTATTAGCATCGTTGTTGAAGGTTGGCGTAGGCACGTTTGGAATCAAGCGTCCATTCGCATCAATAGGAATGATCTTACCAAGTGGAACGTAGGTAACGGTTTCTTCTATATTATCCTCAGTAACATCTCTACCCTTAACTTCTACTCTATCCGCAAATAGCCTAAAACAACTGGTGCGTAGATATCATAATACTTGGTTTTGTTTGGAGACCACTCTGTCTCATCAACAAGCTCACCTGTAACCTTGTCGAAGGTAAGAGTACGCACCCAATAGGCCTTTTGCACATCAGCATTTGGCAAATCCGCATTGCCATCTGTACTTCTGTAAAAGACTGTGAAGCTTACTTCTTTTTCGTAAGCATACTTAGATGGCCACTTAGGTCCATCTGGATTATTAGGATTGATTGGAGTATCTGGGACTTGTTCATTGTCAGGTCCCACCTTGGCAACATCGTGTTGCAAGAGGACGAACCACTCTTGATCATCAATATCTTTATCATCAAAAATGGCATCTTTAGGGAATTCGTCCTGAATCAAGTCATATCCCATGTCCTTGAAAGTCTTGATACGTGTTGCTGTCCCGTATTCAATCGCTTCACCCAATTCACCGGTCAACTGGTCACTAACCAAGTAAGCACCAGTAGTTTCATCAATATAAGTGATGCTGGCTTTCTTGAAAATTTTACGATACACAACCGGAGTGTCGGCTCCTGGTTTGTTCGGTACTACACTTTTAATATCTGTCATATAATCTTGAACAGCTGGTGTTGCTGTCTCACCCGCCTTTCGTGGATCTTTTTTGTTATTGTTATACTGCTTAGTCAAAGCACCTGGAATATATTCCCCATCTTCTGTCACAGGGATAATGCGTCCCAATTTCCTATAGGTCACATGTTCCGTTACCGTTGGCACATAGGGCGTGACAACGTTAAAACCCGCTTCCTTTTGGTCAGCGAAATAGCCCTGGACAACTGGTACCGATATCTTAGGATAGGTATAACTGTCCTTGTCCCATTCGATTAAACCAGTCTTCCTATCCCTAGTCCCTGTGAAGACATGGTTTTCCATGACTTCAGGATCTGGAGTTAGCGAATCCGCTCCTTGAAAGATAATCTCCTGCTTGGATGGAATCCTTACGGTTTCCGATTGAGCATGATTATCAAAGAGAACTTCGTCAGCTCTGGCAAAATCTAATGGAGAGGGGGCACCGTGGTCAGAGCGACTTTTTGGGTTAGTCAATAATTTAGAAAGATCTATAGTATCAACTAAATCAGAGTCCACTGATTTATGTGCAATATGCTCTTCGGCAGTTCTTGCTGCTGCTTCAGTCGCATCTTCCCTATAGGCTCTCAAAAATACTCCCCCTTTCTTCTTTTTATGAGAAATAAAATCCTTTACTTGCTAAGTTCTCATGGAAATCTTTTCTATTAAGATTTCATTTTCCCTCAGAGAAGCTAACAAGTTCTTATCAAAGATTAAAATTTTTGATATCTCTTATATATACTATAATACGAGAATCGAATTTTTACAAGTAAGGTGTAAGAACTTTAATCATTTTAACCCCTAAGTGAAAAAATAGTGCTTTAATGTGCAATATCTATCAAGTAGTTTACGAAAGTGACATCAAAATGAGATTACCCCGATAACTTAAATGATGAGTCTTTAATGGAGTTTTCTCTCCCTAAAGACACTCTCATAAGAAATAGACTATAAACTATCACAACTACTTCTCATCTTTGAAAGACTAGAACCTTACCTCAGTTGTAAGGGAACAACCTAAGAGAATGGCACAGACAAGGTCCGTGCCTAGTCCTCGACTATGGAATACCAATAAATAACTGGCTTTACTCCTAGTATAGATTGACTTTGACGCTTCGTCAATAGATTGGAACCATTTAATGAAAATCCCTAAATTCAAAGTTATCTCGTATTAAATTATGCATTAATAATAGTTACTTGGATTAGGTTATTTTGATGTCATCCTTGGCACCAAATAGTCAGAGGTATTTTCACAACTAACTCAAGAAACGGGTTAAATTGACTATTCACAGTCCACATCTAAGTCTTTACGGAAACCCAGTTACGCCATAAAAACCGAGACTGTTGTCTCGGTTCATACAGTTTGGAAACGATTAGATTTGACCTCGGCCTTCACCGTCAAAGTAAATCCACCATCCTGGACTTACTTCAACCCAACGGTTAACTGCCATTTCACCTGAATTTGGATCAAAGTAACGAACAACACCGTTCACGCGAACCAGATGACCTTTGATTTGTTTACCATTTTTATCAAAGAGGAGATTTTGACCATTGATATTAACCATGCCTTTGACAGCATTACCATTACCATCGAAGTAATACCAGCTACCATCAATTTCGTGGAATTGATTGCGGTAAAGCTCACCTGAGTTTACATCATAGTAACGAAGGTTACCATCTACGTTTGCCAAAGCACCTTTGACCTGACGACCATTTTGATCAAAGTAGAGGTTTTGACCATTGATGTTTTGTGAACCTTTTACGGCTGCTCCATCATTATTGAAGTAAGCCCAAACACCTGGATCAATTTCAGCAAAACGGTTGCGAGCCATTTCGCCTGAGTTAGCATCATAGTAACGGATAGTGCCGTTCTCATTAACGGTACGACCTTTAACTTGGACACCATTGTTGTCGAAGAAGAGTTCTTGACCATTAATGTTTTGGTGACCTGTTACACGTTTACCGTTACCATCATAGTAAGCCCAAACGTTATTACCAATTTGAACGAATTGGTTACGTCCTGATGCATTATTATTGTTATCTGGTTTTGGATCTTGTTTACCATTTGCATTCAAGACACCGTTTTGGTCATAGTAGAACACTTGACCTCTGCGGTTTTGACGATAACCATCACGCAACTGCACACCATTAGCGAGGAAGAAGTATTGTTTACCATCAATAGTCTTTTCACCGATTGCCATGCGACCTGAGTTATCAAAGTAGTAAACATTGCCGTCGTTATCTTTGATGAAGGCATTCTTAGCACGTTTGCCATCGTTATAACGATAGTAAACACTGCCCCAGCTCTTCTCGAACTTACCACTACCATCACCGTTTTGGTTGTCGTTGTTAGTTGATTGGTTGCTTCCGACTACTTTTGGAAGGCTAACTTTACCACCATTTGTACCATAGTAACCACTTAGACCATTCTTAAGCACGTACTCTGAACCACGGTCAAGAATGTTAGTACCATTCATGTACTTCGCAGACCACTGTGTAATTTTCTCGTCAGTAGTCATACGTTTACCAGTAGAGATTTGAACACGGTCAAAGATTTGTGGATAAAGACGTTTCAATTCATCAATGAAGGCACCACCATATTTACCTTGATAGTCGTTACCAAAAGTACGTGTCTTAGCAGCATAGAGGCTATGATTGATGATTGCGCCGTCTTTAGTTTCACCATAGTTATTAACACGAGTTGCAGTGACCACTTCATCACCCGGAAGGTTATAGATTTGGTCTGGAACCCAGTCAGCAATCGCTGAGATACCTACAGCGTGGAGCGATTTAAGAGCTGCTTTCAAGTCAGCCAATGAACCGTACTTGTTGTCCTTGCTCATACCAATATCATAACGGTCTGTAAAGGCATAACCATTTTGGATGACTGAGTCAAGGAAGCTACCGTCATCACTTGAAACGTATTGTGGGGCAAATTCGAATGATGTGATACCCCATGATTTGAAGAGGTTTGCATTTTCAGCAATCTTCTTATTAGTGTATTGTGATGAATCTTGGACGAAGTCTTGGAAGTTAGAGAAACCTTCGTAGATAACTTGTGAATCAAGGGCAGCATTTGATTCGTAAACCAAACCACTGCTGTTCTTTTCTTTACTTGGTGCCACACGCACGTCTTGAGTTTCAGAAGCACCTACTGGTACCCAAACCGCAAGGTAACCATCAACTTGAGGGTTACGAATACCACGGATTTCGCTTGCATTAAATGTCAAATTACCGTTACCATCAGTGTATTTGACAATACCGTTAGCATCGCTGTCATTCAAGTAAGTAGCCACACCATCCTTTGTTGTCAAAAGCAATGGGCGATAAGCTTGATTACGGTGAGCCGCACCCATGTTAATAGTCAAGTTACTTGTCAAACGAAGGGCAGGTTGGTTTGAAACGATAACTGCCATACCTTGGTTACGTGTTTCTGCTGTACCAGCATCAGAAGCACTGTTAGCCCCTGTACCATAACGTACAGAAGTCAAGACACCTGCAGCATCCCAACCATTCGTATTACCATAACCGATGTAGTTAACCTTCATATCTTGACCACCAGCTGCATAGCGGATACGGCCTTTCAAGAGGGTTTCAATAGCATCGTAATATGGTGATTTTTGAGCCATATATTGACCATCATCTGTGTACATGTCTCCATAGTAAACACGTGGCACAGTGTCCTTATGCGTAAGCATCAAGGCATATGCTGATGGGATATTATATTGTGTGTACTGCTTATTAGCACTACGCATGTCTCTGTTGTAGATTTCAAAGGCTTTCTTCATTTCATCAAGAGTGAAGGTATTCCCTGTTGATTGAGGGTTGATTTCATTTTTGATGATTTGACCAATGATTGATTGTACCTCAGAGTCATGAGCACGCACAAAGGCGTAGTTAGCCATACGTTTAGAGTTTTTACCACCTTCAGAACGGTCATTCATACTATTTGAAATGAGTGGTTCAACTCCTGAACGGTTACCGATTGGACGCAAGAGTGAATACACCAATGCCAAGTGCATAGGGTCATCCATTGGCAATTGAGCACCTTTAGTGTCTTCATTGTAGTATGGGTCATTGTGAGACCATGCTTCCAAGATAGACATGTGTTTAATGGCTTGATCTTGACTTTGATCAGCACCGTATTTAGCTTTGAAGTAATCTGAAGCAATTTGGAGAAGGTCAGCATTGACATTATCCACGGCATCGACACGAACACCATCAAAGTTTCATCTTCAGAACCACCAGTGATAGTACCGATGTTCATGATGTAGTGGAGCCAGTTCAACTGCTCAGCCTGAACCGCTGGATTTGAGTTGTCAATATCATTTGCCAACAAGAATTCAAAACCACCGTTACTTGTATCCTTAGTATACTTAGGATTGCGTTTACCTGTTTGGCTAGTTGGTGTGCGGTTCAAGAGACGATAGTCAGAGTTAGCATGGCTTGTACGACTATCGTTGTTATAGAGAAGGGCACCACCTTGCAAGTGGTCACTATTATCAAGATTTTCAGAAGTTGAATTCCAACCTGGTTGGGTCTTCACGAAATTTTTGATAGTTGTACGCAACCAGTCAGTGTTACCTTCACGCGCAATACGTTCTTCAATACGCTTTTGAACTTCAAGCGCTGCTTGGTCCATCTGAGTTTGTGAGCTGAATGACGTATAGGTCTGATTGGTACCGAGACCTTGCTCCTTCATGTAGTTGAGGTAGCTCGCTTGGATAGCCTTGCTTGGCCACCAAACTGTAAGCAATGGACGTTTGTCATTTTCAGTTGAAGCAGTCCACTCTTTACCATCTTTCAAGATTTCTTTTGGACGGTACCATGTGTTGGCAGTGAAGTAACCATCAACAAGTTCGATATCTTTATCAGTTGTACCATAAAAGGCATTCTTGTCACCATTTACAGTAACGTTTGTGTTTGTGCTATCAGCTGATGAACCTGTTCCACCGTTCTTGTCGAAACGGTATTCTTTTTGGTTAGACAATTCACCAGTTTCAGCGTTAAAGTATTGGCTTCCGCCGTTACGTTCGAGGACATAGTTCTTACGAATAGTGCCATCATCTTCAACGTAGTATTGTTTACCATCGATTGTTTTGATGTGGCTTGGACCATCAGTTACGACATTGTTAGTTGCTGGAAGGTCGTTATTTACTACTGTGACAGTATTGTTGGCATTGTTAGTATTGCCGTTAACTGGGGTAGCACGACGGCCTCCTGTAGGACCACGGCGAGCACCAGTCGCACGACGTTCACGTGTCGCTGCGCGATCAGTAACTGTTGTTGTGTCAGTTGTAGTGTTGTTATTTGTTGTATCAACAGCTGTATCATTGGTTGCTGTTGTATCTGTTGTAGTTGCCGCACGATCAGTACCGACTGTCGCTGCCGTATCAACAGCATTCGCTGCAACTGTATTTGTTGTATCAGTTGTCAAATCGAAAGTTGCTGTTGGAGCGGCTTGATCAGTTGCGACAGCATTTGTCGCTGCAACTGCTGTAGTTGGATCCTGAGCAGCCGTTGTATCGTTAGATACAGTACCCGTATCAACAGTAATATCGGGGATGGCTACAGTAGCATCCGTATGTTCGTCGGCCTGAACGACACCGTCGTTAGTTCCTAAAGAAACCGCTGAGACTGCACCGAGCGACATTCCTGTAACTGCGATGGTTACCCATTGTTTCTTAACTTTGTGCATTTTATAATGTACTTTTTTGTCCATAATAAAAAGACTCCTTTTTCCCATTTATAGCTTCATTCTAAATCATTGAAAGCTTTTTTTCAATAAGATTCGATAAATTTTCATAATTTTTAGAAAAGTCCTTTTGTTGTTTTAATAACATTAGTTTTAAATGAGTGTTTGGATTTATAAACATGCTCATTTTAGTTCGTTGAGAAACAGATAACTGACACTCTATGGCTATTTAGAATGATTATTGATAAGACCTCCTTTTAATGGGATTACAAGGAAATCTAATGAAAATTCACAAAATCCTTAAGGCACTTCTCTCAAAGCGACCAAAAATACTATCCTTACCAAACCATTAGGTCTGTTAGGATAGTATTTTTTTTAGACTATCTTCTCATACAAAATCTAAATTCTAACTATCTAAGCCATTCATTACTTACTGAGGTGTCAGAGGGGCAAGTTTGGTTACTCTAGTGCTAATTAAAAATACTCTTTTCCATCAAAAACGAAGGGAACAGAAACTAGATTGTAGAGCGACAAATCATCATAACAAATAGTTCAAATGCCTATCTACCCTGCTGAAAACAAGAAAAAAGGAGTATAATAAAGGTGAAAAGAGTTAAACTATTTAGAAACAAATAGAGGGGTAGGTGAGAAAGATGTCAGTACAACATACAAACTTCAACACAAGCCAAGATAAGGGTCAGACTGGTCAAGAGGTCAATAATCAAGAGCTCATTAAGAAGAACTCTCCAGACAACAGGCTTGCTTCTATTCTCCTTGCAGTCGCCTTTTATTTAGCTATCGTTTATCTTGCCTTATTTTTGCTCTTAGGACTGTCAAATCCTTGGGGAATAGTTATAATGATTTTCCTAGCACCTAATTTGATTAGTTTTATTATTGCAACTATTTTAACAAGAATAGGACGTAAAAAAGGTAATAAAAACTTTCTATACACTAGTGTTATTTTTTACCTAGTCTCAATTTTTTTGGCCTATGACCCTGACTGGGGAGTTTTTCGAGTTGTACCGATTCTGTTAACTATTCTCGTAACAGTGGGAACAGTCATGTATAAACAAGATAATGAGCAAGACAACAAATAAGAGACCATGTTCAAGTGGTCTCTTATTTTTATGTAGTCATTAGTATTTCAAAAGGTCAGTTCCATTTTGAAACTTTCACAACATCTCCAAATCAAAAAAACACCTCCTAGCTAGAATTGTTATCTAACATGAAGGTGTTTTTTATTGTGCTTATCTGAGCATTGTAAAGACTTCTACAATCCTGAAATACGAATAATCTTCGTCCTATTCTTCATTTTTCTTACGTTTGGCAAGAAATCCAAGACCAGTTGCAGTTGCCAAGGCACCTAAGGCCATACCTAATGATGAGTTTTCCTCACCAGTCTTCGGAAGCGCTTGGCTACCACGTTTGTGCTTAGGATCCCTCACTTCAGAAATTGATTCTGAAGTAGACACTGAAGCACTTGTTGATGCAAAGGCTGAAAGACTTGCTGATGTACTCAATGAAGTTGAGGTGCTAGTGCTTTCAGAAATACTCAAGAATACTGATGTAGAAGCGGACTCTGAGACTGAAGCGGAGGCGCTCGCTAAGGCGGACGCAGATGCAATTGCACTTTGCGATTCGCTCAACGATACAGACTCACTTGTAGAAATCGAAGCACTTACTGAGGATGAAACTGACTGTGATTCTGAGACTGACTCACTTACTGAAGTTGATTCTGATTCAGACACAGACGCACTCTCTGAAACGGACTCGGAGTTCGATACTGAATGCGACTCTGAAATTGAGACACTTACTGAAGTTGAAACTGAGGCAGATGTACTTGCTGACGCTGATGTAGACAATGACTCAGATATACTTGTTGAGGCTGAAAGACTTGCTAAGGTACTCAATGATGTTGAAATACTTGTTGAAGCACTTGTGCTTCCAGAGGCACTCAAGAATGCCGATGTAGAAGCTGACTCGGATACTGAAACGCTTGATGAAGCAGTTTCTGAGGCAGATGCACTTGCTGAGGCTGACGCAGAGACTGAGTTTGAGACAGACTGTAATTCTGAGACTGAGGCACTTGCTGATGCACTTTCAGAATTAGAAACTGATTGTGACACTGAAACTGAAGCGCTCAATGAGGCTGACGCTGAAGCGGATGCAGATAATGACTCAGATACACTTGTTAAGGCTGAAAGACTTGCCGATGTACTCAATGAAGTTGAGATACTTGTTGAAGTGCTTGTGCTTTCAGAGGCACTCAAGAATGCCGATGTAGAAGCGGACTCTGAGGCTGACGCAGATGCACTTGCACTTTGCGATTCGCTCAACGATACAGACTCACTTGTAGAAATCGAAGCACTTACTGAAGTTGATACTGATGCAGACGCTGAAGCGGATGTGCTGGCTGAGGCTGATGCAGATACTGAAGCTGATGTGCTTGTGCTTTCAGAGGCACTCAAGAATACTGATATAGATGCTGACTCGGATACTGAAACGCTTGTTGAAGCAGTTTCTGAGGCAGATGCACTTGCTGATGCTGACGCAGAGACTGAGTTTGATCCAGACTGTGATTCTGAGACTGAGGCACTTGATGATGCTGACTCGGAATTAGAGACTAATTGTGATTCACTGATTGAAGCACTTACTGATGCACTTTCAGAATTAGAAACTGATTGCGACACTGAAACTGAAGCGCTCAATGACACCGACTCTGATGCGCTGACTGATTCTGACACTGAGGCTGACGCAGAGACTGATGCGGATGTGCTTGCTGATTCCGACACAGATTCAGAAACTGATGTGCTAACGGATTCTGATACAGACGCACTTGTTGATGCAGACTCGGAATTAGAGACTGATTGTGATTCTGAGATTGAAGCACTTACTGACGCTTTCTCGGAGTTTGAGACAGACTGTGATTCAGACACCGATGCACTCTCTGAGGCTGACTCGGAATTAGAGACTGATTGTGATTCTGAGATTGAAGCACTTACTGACGCTGACTCGGAGTTTGAGACAGACTGTGATTCAGACACCGATGCACTCTCTGAGGCTGACTCGGAATTAGAAACTGATTGTGATCCTGAAACAGATGTACTCAATGACACCGACTCACTCAATGATGCTGAGTTAGATGTCGAAAGCGACTCACTAGCTGAAATGAAGCTTGAAGCTGAGTTCGAAATAGATTCAACAGTTGAAATAATCGCAGAAATTGAAGCACTAAAGGCTTGAGACTGGCTTTCAAATGCAGAAGCACTCAATGAGCTTGACGTACTCAATGATTCTGACTCTGAAGTCGAGATTGAGGAACTTGTGCTCTGTGATTCACTCAATGATGCAGACTCACTAACTGAAATTGAAGCACTTACTGACGCTGATTCGGAGTTTGAAGCAGACTGTGATTCAGACACTGATGCACTCTCTGATGCTGATTCGGAGTTTGAAACAGACTGTGATTCTGAGACAGACGCACTTACTGACTCTGACTCTGAGGTTGAAGCAGACTGTGATTCTGAAACTAACGCACTTTCTGAAGCGGATTCGGAGTTTGACACTGACTGTGACTCAGAAACTGATGCACTTTCTGAAGCGGATTCGGAATTTGATACAGACTGTGACTCAGAAACTGATGCACTTTCTGAAGCGGATTCGGAATTTGATACAGACTGTGATTCAGAGACTGATTCACTTACTGATGCTGACTCGGAGTTTGAGACTGACTGTGAGTCAGAAACTGACGCACTCTCTGAGGCTGATTCGGAGTTTGAGACTGACTGTGAGTCAGAAACTAACGCACTCTCTGAGGCTGATTCGGAGTTTGAGACTGACTGTGAGTCAGAAACTGACGCACTTGCTGACGCTGACTCGGAGTTTGACACTGATTGCGACTCAGAAACTGATGCACTTTCTGAAGCGGATTCGGAATTTGAAACAGACTGTGATTCAGAGACTGATTCACTTACTGATGCTGACTCGGAGTTTGACACTGACTGTGACTCAGACACTGATGCACTTTCTGAAGCGGATTCGGAATTTGAAACAGACTGTGATTCAGAGACTGATTCACTTACTGATGCTGACTCGGAGTTTGAAGCAGACTGTGATTCTGAAACTGACGCACTCTCTGAGGCTGATTCTGAGGTTGACACTGACTGCGACTCAGAAACTGATGCACTTTCTGAAGCGGATTCGGAATTTGATACAGACTGCGACTCAGAAACCGACGCACTCTCTGAGGCTGATTCAGAATTTGACACTGATTGTGATTCTGATACAGAAGCACTTACTGACGCTGAAACTGAGTTCGATTCAGACTGTGATTCTGAGACTGATTCCCTTACTGAGGCTGACTCTGAGTTTGACACTGATTGTGAATCAGACACTGATGTGCTCTCTGAGGCTGATTCGGAATTTGATACAGACTGTGATTCAGACACTGAAGCACTCTCTGAAGCTGATTCGGAATTAGACACTGATTGTGATTCGCTTACTGATGCACTCTCTGAAGCTGATTCTGAGTTTGAAACAGACTGTGATTCTGAAACTGACGCACTTTCTGAAGCGGATTCTGAGTTTGAAACAGACTGTGATTCTGAAACTGACGCACTTTCTGACGCTGATTCAGAATTAGACACTGATTGTGATTCTGAAACTGATGCACTTTCTGAAGATGATTCTGAATTAGATACAGACTGTGATTCTGAGACTGACTCACTGACTGACGCTGACTCATAATTTGAGACTGACTGTGATTCAGAAACTGACTCACTTTCTGAAGCTGACTCTGAGTTTGAGACAGACTGTGATTCTGAAACTGATGCACTCTCTGACGCTGATTCGGAGTTAGACACTGATTGTGATTCGCTTACTGATGCACTTTCTGAAGCGGATTCTGAGTTAGATACTGATTGTGATTCTGAAATGGATTCACTTACTGACGCTGACTCTGAAATAGACAATGACTGTGATTCTGAGACTGATGCACTTTCTGAGGCCGATTCTGAGTTTGATGCAGACTGTGATTCAGAAATTGACGCACTTTCTGAAGCGGATTCTGAGTTTGAGACAGACTGTGATTCAGAAACTGACGCACTTTCTGACGCTGATTCTGAGTTTGAAACAGACTGTGATTCTGAGATTGATTCACTTACTGACGCTGACTCGGAATTAGAAACCGATTGTGATTCGCTTACTGATCCACTTTCTGAGGCTGATTCGGAGTTTGAGACTGATTGCGATTCTGAGACAGACGCACTTGTTGATGCAGACTCTGAATTTGAAACGGATTGTGATTCAGACACTGACGCACTCTCTGAAGCTGACTCTGAGTTTGAGACAGACTGTGATTCTGACACTGATGCACTCTCTGAAGCGGATTCGGAATTTGAGACTGATTGTGATTCTGAAATTGACGCACTTACTGAAGTAGACTCTGAAGTTGAAACGGATTGTGATTCAGACACTGATGCACTCTCTGAAGCTGACTCTGAGGTTGATTCAGACTGTGATGTCGACGTTGATTCACTCTCTGAGGCTGAAACTGAGTTTGAGACAGACTGTGATTCTGAAATTGATTCACTTACAGATGCTGAACCGGAGTTCGATTCAGACTGTGATGTCGACGTTGATTCACTCTCTGAAGCTGACTCTGAGGTTGAAACTGATTGCGACTCAGACACAGATGCACTTTCTGAAGCGGATTCTGAGTTTGAGACAGACTGTGATTCTGAGATTGAAGCACTTACTGAGGCACTTTCAGAGTTAGAAACGGATTGTGATACTGAAATTGACTCACTTACTGACGCTGACTCTGAGGTTGAAACAGACTGTGACTCAGACACTGACGTACTTTCTGAGGCTGATTCTGAATTTGATACAGACTGTGATTCTGATACTGATCCACTTACTGAGGCTGACTCAGAATTTGAGACTGATTGTGATTCTGACACAGACAACTTTGTTGAAACGGACTCACTTAATGAACTCGAAACACTCTCAGATTTCACGGTACTCAAAGACGCACTTGTTGATGCAGATTCACTTTGTGAAAGACTTGTCTTCAAGGAATCACTCAAGGAACTTGAGATACTCGCTGATTTCACAGTACTCAAAGACGCACTCGCTGATGCTGATTCACTTTGCGAAACGCTCGTCTTCAAGGACTCACTCAAGGAACTTGAAACGCTCGCCGATTTCACGGTACTCAAAGACTCACTTGTTGATGCAGATTCACTTTGTGAAAGACTTGTCTTCAAGGAATCACTCAAGGAACTTGAGATACTCGCTGATTTCACAGTACTCAAAGACGCACTCGCTGATGCTGATTCACTTTGCGAAACGCTCGTCTTCAAGGACTCACTCAAGGAACTTGAGACACTCGCTGATTTCTCGGTACTCAAAGACGCACTTGTTGAAGCGAATTCACTTTGTGAGAGACTTGTCTTCAAGGACTCACTCAAAGAACTTGAGACACTCGCTGATTTCACGGTACTCAAAGACGCACTTGTTGATGCAGATTGACTTTGTGAAACGCTAGTCTTCAAGGACTCACTCAAGGAACTTGAGATACTCGCTGACTTCACAGTACTCGAAGACGCACTTGTTGAAGCGGATTCACTTTGTGAAACGCTGGTCTTCAAGGACTCACTTAATGAACTTGAAACGCTCGCCGATTTCTCAGCACTCAAAGACGCACTTGTTGAAGCAGATTGACTTTGTGAGACGCTCGTCTTCAAAGACTCACTCAAGGAACTTGAGACACTCGCTGACTTCACAGTACTCAAAGACGCACTTGTTGAAGCGGATTCACTTTGTGAGACGCTCGTCTTCAAAGACTCACTCAAGGAGTTTGAAACGCTCGCTGACTTCACAGTACTCAAAGACGCACTTGTTGACGCAGATTGACTTCGAGATTGACTTGTCTTCAAGGATTCACTCAAAGAACTTGAAACACTCTCCGATTTCACGGCACTCAAAGACGCACTCGTTGAAGCGGATTGACTTCGAGATTGGCTTGTCTTCAAGGACTCACTCAAGGAACTTGAGACACTTTTTGAGGCTACCGTGCTCAATGAAAGGCTAGTCGATGCAGACTGCTTAGCAGACTCACTTCGACTTTGAGAAATCGATTCCTGCTTAGACTGACTGGCACTTTGCGACACTGACTGGCTGTAATCACTATCCGACAATTTCACCATCACAACATTGGTCGTACTATCTTTATAAGTAATCGTTACCGTACCATCACTATTAACCGTATAAGACTTAATACGGTTGGCGACCTCTGGATTCAAGGCAGACACTGCCGCAATAATCTTACTCTTATCTGCGTCTGTTAGGGCAGTCAGGCTGGTCACCTGAATAGTGCTTGTTGGCGCCACACCTGGCGTACGATCAGCGAGACGCCCTTGTGTAATCCGAATCTCACCCAAACCATTTGGACGGTTCATATTTGACGCATTGTCAATAGCAGCAACATTACGTTGCCATGTGTTTCGGAAAGAATGATAAAGGTCATCCTTCAGATGAATGGTCGTTGTTATGGTTGCAGGATTATCAGTCGTTGCAGTGATATCTCCCGTAATCGGTGCAATATTACCAGTTCCGTACTGGCTACTACCAAAGAAATTGCCGTTCAAGGCATTGTCATTCAAATCGGCTCTTGCAACGACTTTCATTTCTTTAAGCTTGCCACTGTCATCCGTTGCCGTGAAAGTCAAAACAGCATCATCGCCAGCATAGATGGTATAGTTTCCCACCACCTTCGAGAGGCGTAGACTTAGGTTCCACACCTTCGACAGTCAACTTGGCCGTCACTTCAGGACGCGTTCCGTCAGTTACAGCCACGGAATTGCTAGCATCTGAATACACCGCATAATCACCATACATGATGCGAGCTTTGGCTGTTACACCGCCTGTTTGTAACTTAACAGTCGGCGTCACAATCGCTTGACCAGAAGCATCCGCTACTGCTGTTCCAACTTCGTCGTCATTATTGTATAGAACAACTGTAGAACCTGGCTCAGCTCCCGTCACCGTTACAGGTGTCTGTGTATATGCCTTATCCAATAATCTCGTTTCAACAGTTGGTGCTGCAAGTCGCTTCACCGGAGCCATCACATCATTTGTGGTGTTATCTTTATAAGTAATGGTCACCACACCAGATGCTGAAACCGAATAAGATTTAAAGTCCTTTGAAGTGGCAATATTTGGGTTAGCAGTCTTAAATGCTTCCCAAACCTTATCTTTTTCAGCCTGAGCGAGACTACTTGTGTCATTAACAAGGTACTCGTTGTCACCGCCGTAATCGGATTACGAATACCATCATTTTGTGGCAAAACCTGAATACGAAGCGTACGTGTCACTGACTGCTTAGCCGTATTAGTCACTACAAAAGAAACATTATAAATTTTCCCAGGTGTTACGACCTCTGTCTGCCCAACAGTCCCCACAATATTAAAGGCGACTGCACTATTTTTCAATGCAGAGGTCTGAGGCACGTTGATGCCATTCACACGATCACTACCAGAAGCGTAGCCAATGCTTTTAATACTATTTCGTGTAGGAATAGTTTCAACAACATTATAAGCCTGATTGATGTAGTCAGAGTTATAAACAGAAATCAAGGCATTATTAGCTAGCCCTAAATTATACTGGGGTGCACGGAGGTTACTATTAGCATCAATTCGAGAACCATTACGAGGATCACGTTGACCAGATGTCGCACGAAGTACCGCATTGGCAAGACTATTTCTAGCCTGGCGAGCCTGAGAAATCGTAGGCGTCACATCACTGTCACGATCAGCCAGACTGACACGAATGGCATCCAGGGCTTTATCTCCCTTGAGAATAGCAGCATCCGTATTTGGCAAATCGACAGCTTGAGCTTTATAGGTATAAATGTCTAAGGCAAGATCTTTGAGACGCTTTTCTTGTTCTAAACGCTCAGCATCTGCCACAACCGAGGCAGCTAGCAGACCAGTCGCCGTATCTGACAATTGGCGATTAGTTTGTACTTCGGATGTCAAGGAAGCGTTTAATAAGGCTGACTCCGAGCTGACAAGAGTCATCCCCACTTTAGAGTCGCTACTACTATCACTCTTGCTAACTGACTGAACAGAGGCACTTGCGCTTTGCTCTGAAGTTTTTCCAAGCGCACTCTCAGACTGACTGTGAGCAGAAGAATCCGTCTGACTTACTGATTCCGATTTAGAAGCTAATGAAGCTGACAAGGAAGCAGAAAGCGAGGCACTCAATGACAAGGATGTCGATTTAGAAGCTAATTCAGAAGCAGACACCGATTGGCTGCGTGATAAAGACTCACTCAAAGAAGCCTCCGAAGTCTGACTTGATACAGTTTCAGATGACTCTTGACTATTTACTTGGCTATCTTGAACACTGGACACAGACTCCATATTTCCAAGAACAACGGAATCAGATGCAGCTAAGAGATCAGTCTTAGCTCCTGCTTCACTTTCCAAAATCGGCTGATCAGTCATTTCATCCGCATGAGCCACGTGAGTTGCAACAGAGCCACCAAGCAAGGCCCCAGTTGCAAGCACTCCTTTGAGCACTGTCTGACCAGAAAAGGCAGGTGCTTCCACCTCTACCTGCTGGGCAGCAACAGACGGTGTATCCACACCCCCTCTAAGCACCTTGAAAAGACCAAAATTCGACGTCGCCGCACGAAGCCAGTGCTTCCCTGACTTAACCAATTTAAACCGTGTCACACGATCGGTTTCACGATATTGACCTTCATTCCTTCTAAAAAACATATATACTCCATTTATATTTTGATTAAAACACTCCTTTCAATTTTATCATAAAATTAAGCAAAAAATCTCATTTCAAGATTGCTTTCTAGCGATTAATCCTTTCTTTCATTTCCTCCAAAATACGATAATAATGGTAACCCTAAGACTTATTAAAACTATTTGTATTTTTAGAATATCAGACTAAAAAAAATCCCCTACCAATTAGGAAATCTCTCTAATCGATAGGGGATATTTGATTATCTCGCTAGAAGATAATGATTAAACTTACTAGGACTTAGAAGTCTTCACTTTCTTCTTCATCTTTCTTACGTTTGGCAAGAAAGGCAAGACCTGTTGCAGTTGCCAAAGCACCCAAGGCCATACCTAATGATGAGTTTTCCTCACCAGTCTTAGGAAGCGCTTGGCTACCACGTTTGTGGTTAGGATCCTTCACTTCAGAAGTTGATTCTGATGCACTCATTGAGGCTGACACTGAAGCACTTGTTGATGCAGAGGCTGAAAGACTCGCTGATGTACTCAATGAAGTTGAGATACTTGTTGAAGTGCTTGTGCTTTCAGAGGCACTTAAGAATGCTGATTTAGATGCTGACTCTGAGGCAGAGACTGAAGCGGATGTGCTTGCTGACTCTGAGGCAGAGACTGAAGCGGATGTGCTTGCTGATTCTGAGGCAGAGACTGAAGCGGACGCACTTACTGATTCTGACGCAGATGCTGACTCAGATGCACTTACTGATTCTGAGGCAGAGGCTGACTCAGAGGCACTTGCTGATTCTGACGCAGAGACTGAAGCGGACGCACTTACTGATTCTGACGCAGATGCTGACTCAGATGCACTTACTGATTCTGAGGCAGAGGCTGACTCAGAGGCACTTGCTGATTCTGACGCAGAGACTGAAGCGGATGTGCTTGCTGATTCTGACGCAGAGACTGAAGCTGACAATGACTCAGATACACTTGTTGATGCTGAAAGACTTGTTGAAGCACTTGTGCTTTCAGAGGCACTCAAGAATGCTGATGTAGATGCTGACTCTGATACTGAAACGCTTGATGAAGCGGATTCTGAATGATTTACAATGTTTGAAAGTGATTCAGAAATTGAAGTTGAAACAGAGATAGATTCTGAAGTTGAAACTGACTCTGAGGCACTTACTGATTCTGATACAGATACTGACTCAGATGTGCTTGATGATTCTGACGCAGATGCTGAAGCTGAGGCACTTGCTGATTCTGACGCAGAGACTGAAGCGGATGTGCTTGCTGATTCTGATGCAGAGACTGATGCAGATGTGCTTGCTGATTCTGACGCAGAGACTGAAGCGGATGTGCTTGCTGATTCTGAGACTGAAACGGATGCGCTCGCTGACTCTGACGCTGAGACTGATGCAGATATGCTTGCTGATTCTGAGGCAGAGGCTGAAGCTGAGGCGCTTGCTGACTCAGATGCAGAGACTGATGCAGATGTGCTTACTGAGACTGACGCAGATGCTAAAGCTGACGCACTTGCTGATTCTGACGCAGAGACTGAAGCTGACGCACTTGCTGATTCTGACGCAGATGCTGAAGCCGATGTGCTTGCTGATTCTGACGCAGATGCTGAAGCTGACGCACTTGCTGATTCTGACGCAGATACTGAAGCGGATGTGCTTGCTGATTCTGACGCAGATGCTGAAGCTGATGCGCTTGCTGACTCAGATGCAGAGACTGATGCAGATGTGCTTACTGAGACTGACGCAGATACTGAGTTTGAAACAGACTGTGATTCTGAGACAGACGCACTTGTTGATGCAGACTCTGAATTTGAAACTGATTGTGATTCACTGATTGAAGCACTTACAGATGTACTTTCAGAATTAGATACTGATTGTGAGTCTGAAACAGATGCACTCAATGACGCCGATTCACTCAATGATGCTGAGTTAGATGTTGAAATTGATTCACTAGCTGAAATGAAGCTTGAAGCCGAGTTCGAAATAGACTCAACAGTTGAAATGATTGCAGAAATTGAAGCACTGAAGGCTTGAGACTGGCTTTCAAATACAGAAGCACTCAATGAGCTTGATGTACTCAATGATTCTGATTCTGAAGCCGAAACTGACGTACTTGTACTTCGAGATTCACTCAATGATGCAGACTCACTAGCTGAAATTGAAGCACTTTCTGACGCTGATTCTGAGTTAGACACTGATTGTGATTCTGAGATTGAAGCACTTTCTGATGCTGACTCTGAATTAGACACTGATTGTGATTCTGATACAGAAGCACTTTCTGATGCTGACTCTGAATTAGACACTGACTGTGATTCAGAAACTGACGCACTTACTGATGCTGATTCTGAGTTTGAAACTGATTGTGATTCTGAAACTGACGCACTTTCTGACGCTGACTCGGAATTAGACACTGATTGTGATTCGCTTACTGATGCACTCTCTGATGCTGATTCTGAGTTTGAAACTGATTGTGATTCAGAAACTGATGCACTTACTGATGCTGACTCTGAGTTAGATACTGATTGTGATTCTGAGACAGAAGCACTTTCTGATACTGATTCTGAATTAGACACTGATTGTGATTCGCTTACTGATGCACTCTCTGATGCTGATTCTGAGTTTGAAACTGATTGTGATTCAGAAACTGATGCACTTACTGATGCTGACTCTGAGTTAGATACTGATTGTGATTCTGAGACAGAAGCACTTTCTGATACTGATTCTGAATTAGACACTGATTGTGATTCGCTTACTGATGCACTCTCTGATGCTGATTCTGAGTTAGACACTGATTGTGATTCTGAAACTGACGCACTTTCTGACGCTGACTCGGAATTAGACACTGATTGTGATTCTGAGATTGATTCACTTTCTGACGCTGACTCTGAGTTTGAAACAGACTGTGATTCTGAAATTGATTCACTTACTGACGCTGACTCTGAGTTTGAGACAGACTGTGATTCTGATACAGAAGCACTTTCAGATGCTGACTCGGAGTTAGACACTGATTGTGATTCTGATACAGAAGCACTTGTTGATGCTGACTCTGAGTTTGAAGCAGACTGTGATTCTGAAACTGACGCACTCTCTGACGCTGATTCTGAATTAGAGACAGACTGTGATTCTGAAACTGACGCACTTTCTGACGCTGACTCGGAGTTAGACACTGATTGTGATTCTGAGACAGAAGCACTTTCTGATACTGATTCTGAATTAGACACTGATTGTGATTCGCTTACTGATGCACTCTCTGATGCTGATTCTGAGTTTGAAACTGATTGTGATTCAGAAACTGATGCACTTACTGATGCTGACTCTGAGTTAGATACTGATTGTGATTCTGAGACAGAAGCACTTTCTGATACTGATTCTGAATTAGACACTGATTGTGATTCGCTTACTGATGCACTCTCTGATGCTGATTCTGAGTTTGACACTGATTGTGATTCTGAAACTGACGCACTTTCTGACGCTGACTCGGAATTAGACACTGATTGTGATTCTGAGATTGATTCACTTTCTGACGCTGACTCTGAGTTTGAGACAGACTGTGATTCTGATACAGAAGCACTTGTTGATGCTGACTCTGAGTTTGAAGCAGACTGTGATTCTGAAACTGACGCACTCTCTGACACTGATTCTGAATTAGAGACAGACTGTGATTCTGAAACTGACGCACTTTCTGACGCTGACTCGGAGTTAGACACTGATTGTGATTCTGAGATTGATTCACTTTCTGACGCTGACTCTGAGTTTGAAACAGACTGTGATTCTGAAATTGATTCACTTACTGACGCTGACTCGGAGTTAGACACTGATTGTGATTCTGATACAGAAGCACTTGTTGATGCTGACTCTGAGTTTGAAGCAGACTGTGATTCTGAAACTGACGCACTCTCTGACGCTGATTCTGAATTAGAGACAGACTGTGATTCTGAAACTGACGCACTCTCTGACGCTGACTCGGAGTTAGACACTGATTGTGATTCTGATACAGAAGCACTTGTTGATGCTGACTCTGAGTTTGAAGCAGACTGCGATTCTGAAACTGACGCACTCTCTGACGCTGATTCTGAATTAGAGACAGACTGTGATTCGCTTACTGATGCACTCTCTGATGCTGATTCTGAGTTTGAGACAGACTGTGATTCTGAAATTGATTCACTTTCTGAAGCTGATTCTGAATTTGAGACAGACTGTGATTCTGAAACTGACGCACTTTCTGATGCTGATTCTGAATTAGACACTGATTGTGATTCTGAAATTGATTCACTTACTGACGCTGATTCTGAGTTTGAAGCAGACTGTGATTCAGAAACTGACGCACTCTCTGAAGCTGATTCTGAATTTGAGACAGACTGTGATTCTGAAACTGACGCACTTTCTGATGCTGACTCGGAATTAGACACTGATTGTGATTCTGAAACTGACGCACTTTCTGATGCTGATTCTGAGTTAGACACTGACTGTGATTCTGATACAGAAGCACTCTCTGATGCTGATTCAGAATTAGACACTGATTGTGATTCGCTTACTGACGCACTTACCGATGCTGACTCTGAGTTTGAAGCAGATTGTGATTCAGACACTGATGCACTTACTGACGCTGACTCTGAAGTCGAAGCAGACTGTGATTCTGACAATGATGCACTCTCTGACGCTGATTCTGAGTTTGACACTGATTGTGATTCTGAAACTGACGCACTTACTGACGCTGACTCTGAGTTTGAAGCAGATTGTGATTCAGAAACTGACGCACTCTCTGACGCTGATTCAGAATTAGACACTGATTGTGATTCTGAAACTGACGCACTTTCTGAAGCGGATTCTGAATTAGATACAGACTGTGATTCAGAAATTGACGCACTTACCGATGCTGACTCTGAGTTTGAAGCAGACTGTGATTCTGAAACTGACGCACTCTCTGAAGCAGAGACTGAATTTGACTCCAACTGTGATGCGCTCACTGAAGCACTTGTTGAGGCACTTTCAAGAAGACTTTCTGAGATACTCTCTGAAAGAGATGCTGATGCTTCCTCTGATTGAGAAAGAGAAGATGAAACAACCTCTGACTCAGATGCTGAAACTGATGCAGATTCTACCTTACTTGTTGATACAGATTGTGACTCTACTGTTGAAGCACTTTCTACGAGGCTCTGAGATGTACTTAAAGATGCACTCGTTGTATCTGCTTCAGATTCTGACTCGATAACCTGACTGCCATTAAAGAAGTTTACACTAGTCTTATCAGTCTTAGCTGCAAAAGGTGAGAATGTGAAGGATGTGTCATCACCAGTGATTTTAGCAGTCCAAGTCGATGTTAAACCATAACTATTCTTGGCCTGAAAACCATTCATTTGGAAATTTGTCCCCAACTGTAACCGCCATCATCCGTTGTTACTGGTGTTGTATTAGCCTTAGGATTTGCAACTTGGTTACCATTTTTATCTGTAATATAAGACGTTACAGTTGTTGGAGGAGTAAGTCCCGTACCTAGAGTAAACATCTTTTGGAATGTTGTTCCTGTATTATAGATAGAATATCCAGGAGACATTCTTGAAATATTCCCAAGGGTTGATGTTGCAGGATTAACATAGGAAACAGTGTAGACAAAATTCAGATTTGTCCCGTCATTTGTCACTTTCAATGTATAGTAAATTGGAACATTATAGTTTGTATCTGTTCCAGCTCCTGTGTAAACCTTACTTTCACCAGTCGCAAGGTTAAGGTTTGAAGTGATAGCTGGAGTGCCATTCACTATAGAGTTTCCATTGAAACCAGCATTTGTAAGCTTGGTCATCATGTTATCGACGGCATTACCAAGACGCTCACGCTGTTCTGCGTAAGCTGCGTTTGTTGCTGATGCCGCGATCAATGTTGTTGACTTAGTGACTTCTTCTTGAACTGTTGTAATAGCCGTTTGGATTTCAGCCTTGGCCGCTGTGTCTGTTAATTTTGCTTGGTAGTTTTTAGCGATATTAACGAGCAATTCTGCTTCTGAAACGTTTTGATCCAAGATAGTTTTTTCATCCTCTTGGCTTGCAGTTTCTGAAGCAACTGAGCTTGTTGAAGTTGCTGAATCAGAAGCTGAGTCTGAGTTTGACCCACTTGTGCTTTCAGTTTCTGACTGGCTATCAGAAGTTGAGTACTCCTTGCTGAGTGATGCAGATTCTGAAATAGCCTGTGACAATTCAGCAGAAATAGATTGAGAGACAGATTGTGATACTGAAACTGATGCTTCCGTGCTTGCTTGAGCATCTACTGAAGAGCTGGTAGACTCTTGGCTTGTTGATGCTACTGCTGAAGCTTCCGAAGCTGGCGCCGCACTCAATACAACTGACTCAGAGTTGACTGCCACATCTTGATTAGCAGTTACTTGGCTTTCCAAAGCTGGAGTTGTCGTTTCTTCCGCTTGGGCTGTATAAGTTGCCACTGCGCCTCCAGCCACTGCTCCCGCCGCTGCAATCCCTTTAAGAAGAGCTTGCCCTGAGAGAAGCGGTGTTTTTTCTTCAACACTTTGCGCTGAAACTGATGGTGCATCTGCCCCACCTTTAACAACCTTGAAGAGTCCAAAGTTGGATGTCGCAGCACGAAGCCATTGCTTACCTGATTTGATCAATTTAAAACGAGTCACGCGATCAGTTTCGCGGTATTCCCCTTCGTTTCTTCTAAAAAACATATCTACTCCATTCTTGTTTTATGTATTAAAACTCACCGATAAATTTTATCATAAAATTCTTGTAAGTTCTAATATAAACTATTATTTCCCTCAAAAAAAATTGCAAACGCTTTATGCTGTATAAATACTGAAAACACTTGTTTCATAGCATTTTCACCCATCTTACATTTTGCAACATAAAACCTAAAGTTATCTTAAAATTCAACATCTACTTCTTCTACATCTAAGATTTCAGCTTACTAAACTAATCCTCTCCTCTATAATTCTAAGGCTAAATGAGACTTAAACTAACAATTAAGATAGGCTCTCTCATTTTCAAGAACGACAAAAAGACACACCCCATATCGGAATGTGTCTTTTTTAGAACGAAGCTAATCGGCTTATTCTTACTTAAGAGTAGTTAGTTTTTATTAGGACTAATCACTCATAAGTTTTAGGGGTAAGTCGTAGGAATATTATTCCTCAGTTTTTTTGCGTTTTGCCGCAAGAGCCAATCCAGATGCAGTTGCAAGCAATCCAAGAGCTGCTGTAGCTGCTACGTTAGACTCTTCACCAGTGTTTGGCAATTGTGCCATTTCTTGTGCAGGTTTAACTGGAGTAGCTTTAGCTGGAGCTTTAGGAGCTGGATCAACTGGTTTACCTGGAGTTGGTTGTTCAGGTTTACCTGGAGTTGGTGTTACTGGTTTTTCTGGAGTTGTATCGACAAGTTTGTAAACGTAAGTTACATTCTTATCGCCTTCGATTACTTTACCAGTTACTGGGTCAGTGGTAGTCAAGTGACCGTCACCATCTACAGAACCTACTGGGTAGTTACCTTGTGGTACCAATTCGTAAACTTTACCATCAGCAGTAACAATTGTCTTAGGACGGTTATCGATTACTGTATCGTAATCTTTACCTACTGGTTGACCAAATTCATCTGTTACAGATTGTTTGATAGTGTTACCATTTTTATCTACATAGTGAACGTAAACATTACCCTTAGGTTGTGCTGGTTGTTCTTTGAGTTTGTAGATGTAAGTAACGTCTTTACGTCCTTCGATAACTTTACCTGTTGTAGCGTCTGATGACTCAAGGTGACCTTGTCCATCAACTTTACCTACAGTGTAGTTACCTGCTGGTACCAATTCGTAAACTTTACCATCAGTTGTTGTGATAGTCTTAGGACGATTATCAACTACTGTATCGTAGTCTTTATCGACTGGTTGATCTTTTTCATCAACAACTGAAGTCTTGATTGTGTTACCTTCAGTATCTTTATAGTGAACGTAAACGTCACCTTTCACTTCTTTGTAGACGTAAGTGATGATTGAACGTGGTTTATCAACTTTACCTTTAATTGGATCAGATGATTCAAGGTGTCCATCGCCATCAACTTTACCTACTGGGTAGTCACCTTTCGGTACGATCTTGTATGTCTTACCGTCTGGAGTCTTGATTGTGTTAGGTTTTTCACCTTCCTCAGTTGTGTTATATGGAGTATCATATGGTGAGTTTGGTGTGTCTTGACGAGGTTTCTTGATTTCTTTACCTTTTTCGTCTACATAAGTGATGATTACGTCACCTTCTTTAGGTTTCGTTGGATCTTCTTTAAGTTTGTAGACGTAAGTTACGTTCTTGTCGCCTTCAACAACTTTACCTGTTGTAGCGTCATCACCTGTCCAGTGACCTTGTTCGTCGACTTGACCTACTTTGTAGTTACCTGCTGGTACCAATTCGTATGTCTTACCTTGGAATTCGATTTCTTTTGGACGGTTATCTACAACTGTATCGTAGTCTTTACCTACTGGTTGATCTTTTTCATCTGTTACTGATTGTTTGATAGTGTTACCATTTTCATCTACATAGTGAACGTAAACATTACCCTTAGGTTGTGCTGGTTGTTCTTTGAGTTTGTAGATGTAAGTAACATCTTTACGTCCTTCGATAACTTTACCTGTTGTAGCGTCTGATGACTCAAGGTGACCTTGTCCATCAACTTTACCTACTGGGTAGTTACCTGCTGGTACCAATTCGTAAACTTTACCATCAGTTGTTGTGATAGTCTTAGGACGATTATCAACTACTGTATCGTAGTCTTTATCGACTGGTTGATCTTTTTCATCAACAACTGAAGTCTTGATTGTGTTACCTTCAGTATCTTTATAGTGAACGTAAACGTCACCTTTCACTTCTTTGTAGACGTAAGTGATGATTGAACGTGGTTTATCAACTTTACCTTTAATTGGATCAGATGATTCAAGGTGTCCATCGCCATCAACTTTACCTACTGGGTAGTCACCTTTCGGTACGATCTTGTATGTCTTACCGTCTGGAGTCTTGATTGTGTTAGGTTTTTCACCTTCCTCAGTTGTGTTATATGGAGTATCATATGGTGAGTTTGGTGTGTCTTGACGAGGTTTCTTGATTTCTTTACCTTTTTCGTCTACATAAGTGATGATTACGTCACCTTCTTTAGGTTTCGTTGGATCTTCTTTAAGTTTGTAGACGTAAGTTACGTTCTTGTCGCCTTCAACAACTTTACCTGTTGTAGCGTCATCACCTGTCCAGTGACCTTGTTCGTCGACTTGACCTACTTTGTAGTTACCTGCTGGTACCAATTCGTATGTCTTACCTTGGAATTCGATTTCTTTTGGACGGTTATCTACAACTGTATCGTAGTCTTTACCTACTGGTTGATCTTTTTCATCTGTTACAGATGCTTTGATTGTATTACCATCAGTATCTACATAGTGAACGTAAACATTACCCTTAGGTTGTGCTGGTTGTTCTTTGAGTTTGTAGATGTAAGTAACATCTTTACGTCCTTCGATAACTTTACCTGTTGTAGCGTCTGATGACTCAAGGTGACCTTGTTCGTCAACTTTACCTACTGGGTAGTTACCTGCTGGTACCAATTCATATGTCTTACCATTGTATTGGATTTCTTTTGGACGGTTGTCAATTACTGTATCGTAATCTTTATCAACTGGTTGATCTTTTTCATCAGTGACATCATCTTTAATTGTGTTACCGTCAGTGTCTTTATAGTGAACGTAAACGTCACCCTTCACTTCTTTATAAACGTAAGTGATTGTTGATTTAGGTTTATCAACTTTACCTTTAATTGGATCAGATGATTCAAGGTGTCCATCACCGTCAACTTTACCTACTGGGTAGTCACCTTTTGGTACGATCTTGTATGTCTTACCATCTGGAGTCTTGATTGTGTTAGGTTTTTCACCTTCCTCAGTTGTGTTATATGGAGTGTCATATGGTGAGTTTGGTGTGTCTTGACGAGGTTTTTGGATTTCTTTACCATCATTCTCACGGATGTAAGTGATGATTACTTCACCAACTTTAGGAGTTTCACTTTCAGACATTGATTGAGAAACTGAAACTGAAGTTGATTCAGAGCTTGAAAGTGATTCTGAAACTGAAGTTGAAGTTGATGTAGATTCTGAAAGGCTAGCAGATGCTGAGTATGATTCAGAAGCTGATACTGATTCAGATACAGAAGTTGATTCTGAAGAGCTTGCTGATTCTGATGCAGATGCTGACTCAGATGCGCTTGCTGATTCTGATGCAGATACTGAAGCTGATGTGCTTGCTGATTCTGATGCAGATACTGAAGCTGATGTGCTTGCTGATTCTGATGCAGATGCTGACTCAGATGCGCTTGCTGATTCTGATGCAGATGCTGACTCAGACGCACTTACTGATTCTGACGCAGATGCTGACTCAGATGCACTTGCTGATTCTGATGCAGATGCTGAAACTGAATCACTCAATGAAGCTGATTCTGATGCAGATGCTGACTCAGATGATGAAGTTGATTCTGATTCTGAGTTATTAGTAACGATTGAAATTGATTCAGAGATTGAAGCTGAAACTGAGATAGATTCTGAAGTTGAAACTGACTCAGATGCACTTACTGATTCTGATACAGATACTGACTCAGATGCGCTTGCTGATTCTGATACAGACGCTGACTCAGAGGCACTTGCTGATTCTGACGCAGATACTGAAGCTGATGCGCTTGCTGATTCTGATGCAGAAACTGACTCAGATGCGCTTGCTGATTCTGATGCAGATACTGACTCAGATGCGCTTGCTGATTCTGACGCAGATACTGAAGCTGATGTGCTTGCTGATTCTGATGCAGATGCTGACTCAGATGCGCTTGCTGATTCTGATGCAGATGCTGACTCAGAGGCACTTGCTGATTCTGATGCAGATACTGAAGCTGATGCGCTTGCTGATTCTGACGCAGATGCTGACTCAGAGGCACTTGCTGATTCTGATGCAGATGCTGACTCAGATGCGCTTGCTGATTCTGATGCAGATGCTGACTCAGATGCGCTTGCTGATTCTGATGCAGATGCTGACTTAGACGCACTTGCTGATTCTGATTGTGATACAGATTGTGACTTAGATACTGCTTCTGATTCTGATTGTGATACAGATTGTGACTTAGACACTACTTCTGATTCTGATTGTGATACAGATTGTGACTTAGACACTACTTCTGATTCTGATTGTGATACAGATTGTGACTTAGACACTACTTCTGATTCTGATTGTGATACAGATTGTGACTTAGACACTACTTCTGATTCTGATTGTGATACAGATTGTGACTTAGACACTACTTCTGATTCTGATTGTGATACAGATTGTGACTTAGATACTACTTCTGATTCTGATTGTGATACAGATTGTGACTTAGACACTACTTCTGATTCTGATTGTGATACAGATTGTGACTTAGACACTACTTCTGATTCTGATTGTGATACAGATTGTGACTTAGACACTACTTCTGATTCTGATTGTGATACAGATTGTGACTTAGACACTACTTCTGATTCTGATTGTGATACAGATTGTGACTTAGACACTACTTCTGATTCTGATAGAGATTGTGACTTAGATACCGCTTCTGATTGTGAAACAGATTGTGAGTTCGATACTACTTCTGATTCTGATGCAGAATTTGAGAATGATTGTGATTGAGATGCAGACTCTGAGTCATTCATCTTCACGAAGTAATAGTTCACATCAGTTGAAGGCTTAATCGCAGTTGGAATTGAGTAGTTGTTAGAGAATGATGTGTAACCCTTCAAATCAGAGTATACTTTACCATTTGGTGCTGTTGGATCATTCGCAACAGATCCTTCTGCTTGGATTTCTGGAACTTTACCAGCGATTACGTTGTAACTGTTGTTACCAGCACCAGCAGGTGTCAATGAAGTACTTGGGGCACCTTTAAATGGACGTGGATAAGTGTGTAGAGTTCCATCCATTTGTTTATAAGTATCTGTCTCAGTAGTAGACGACCAACCAGTGATAATGAGGGATTTGCTTCCAGCAGTTTCGTTGACTTCAATATAGTAGTCACCATTTTTGCTGTTTACTTTTGTAACTTTTGTCTCATCAGCTTTCCACTCTTCACCGGCCTTGTTAACTTTACTTGTGTAGATAAGTGTGTACTTAGATACATCTTCAGTACCAATATCAGATGTAGCAAAATTGTTAACTTGTGATGGATCAAGAGCATAGAATTTTGTTACAGTTGAACCATCTGTATCAACGATTTCAGAGATACGTTTTACGTAGTAGTGGTTTGCTCCACCTTGAAGTTCGACAAGTTTTTGTCCAACAACACCCTTACCAAGGATACCAGATGTCAATTGAGTCGAATCTGTTGTCGCAGCTACAGGTTTGTAACCAGCAACATCACGGTTTCCTGAAGCTGTGAATTGTTGACCTGCAAGACCTGTTTGAGTGTAGCTTGCAAGAACTGTTTCATTTCCAGTTGGTTTGTATGTTTGTCCTTCTGTGTACTTGCTGCTGTCAACGACTTTATAGTAAGTTGTTTGATCAGCTTTAGCATAAGGAACAGATGTTTGAACGTTTTGTTTGTCTTCACCTTGGTTACCTGGGTAGTTTGTATCACGAATTTGAAGTGTTTCATACTCAAGGTTAGCATTTACCAATGAGAAGGTTACGTTACCTGGATTTGTACCGTTAGCAGCTGCGTATGTCAAAGTATTAGTTACATCAGAGTTGTTGTTTGTGATGTAGCTTGGAAGAGAGATATTGCTTTCTCCAGCTTTGAGTGTACGAGTGTAAACCTCTGACCCATCAGATTTCTTCACAATACGCAAGTAAACATCTGGGTTAGCTGAAAGGCTACCAGTGATTGCTGAGCGGTCTACTGATAGAGTAGCGTAGTAATCAAAGTTTGTTTTAGCACCTGTAGCGTGATCTGTTTTAAGGAATTGCCATACACCGAAAGTAAAGCGATCAGCGTTTGGATCCAAAGCATATCCAGCTTCATTGAAGGCTGCATCTTCAATTGTTGCACCATTCGCATTTGAAATAACTGGGTTAGTATCTACACTACCAGTAGTGCTTGTTGAGATTGGAGCCAACTGTGCAGTCACTGCAGCAACACCGTTAACTACTGAGTTACCTGTGAAGCCGTTGTCAGTGATTTTAGTCATCATGTTGTCAACAGCGTTACCAAGGCGCTCACGTTGTTCTGCGTAAGCAGCGTTTGTTGCTGATGCAGCAAGCAATGTAGTTGATTTAGCAACTTCTTCTTGAACTGTTGCGATAGCAGTTTGGATTTCAGCTTTAGCAGCTGTATCAGTCAACTTAGCTTGGTAATCTTTAGCGATACCTACAAGCAATTCTGCTTCTGAAACGTTTTGATCCAAGATAGTTTTTTCATCTTCTTGAGTAGCTGTTTCTGATGCAGTTGCAGCTGTTGAAGTTGCTGATTCTGAAGCTGAAGATGATTCTGAGTGTGAACCACTGTTGCTTTCAGTGTGTGATTGGCTTTCAGATGTTGAGTTCACTTTGCTAAGTGATACAGATTCTGAGATAGCTTGTGACAATTCTGCTGATACAGATTGTGATACTGAAACTGAAGCATCTGTGCTTGCTTGAGCGTCAACTGAAGAGCTTGTAGACTCTTGACTAGCTGATGCTGGAGCTTCTGAAGCTACTGTTTCTGATACTGGAGCAGCGCTCAAGGCAACTGAATCTGAGTTAGCAATGATATCATGATTTGTAGTTGCTTGGCTTTCCATAGCTGGTGCAGTTGTTTCTTCGGCTTGAGCAGTGTAAGTTGCTACTGCGCCACCTGCCACAGCACCTGCTGCTGCAATCCCTTTAAGAAGAGCTGTACCTGAAAGAAGAGAAGATTTTTCTTCTACATTTTGAACTGTTACTGACGGAGCATCTGCGCCACCTTTAACAACTTTGAAAAGTCCAAAGTTAGATGTTGCAGCACGAAGCCAGTTTTTACCCGATTTGATAAGTTTGAAGCGAGTCACGCGATCAGTTTCGCGGAATTCACCTTCGTTACGTCTAAAAAACATATTTACCTCCTAAAAAATATGAGTTATTTCCTAATCTGGAAATTACATTTTATAATATAACACAAGTTGACTAAAAAAATTGTTCTTTTTTTATCTCATTTTTCTTCAAAAAAATGTAAGGTTTTCGCAATTCTGAATTTTTCTGTTATTTAACACTAATTGATTATATTTTTAGATTTAAAACGGTTTAAACACTTGTTTTTTTACGCTATTCCCCGTAGATTTTTCTCATTTTAAAAGACGTCTGATTTCACTTTTTAAATTTTTTTCTACAATTCGATTTGTAGTAAATTGTCGAACAATTACAATCAATTATTTAGGGCTATTTTTTTACATTTACAAGTAGATTGTCAAGTGATTTTTTAACATTAGTCCTCATTAGAGACAGGTCTTTCTTAACTCCTTAAGTATAAAGTGAAAATGATTTGAGTGGTTTTCATAAAAGTCAAGATATATGCTCAGATTTGTAGCAAAAAAAGGATTACCTTTCGATAATCCTTTTTTTATTAGCTTAAGGCCATAATGGCATCGATGAAAAGTTTCTTTGTGAAGTAACCGTTACTGATGAGGTAGGCTGTGTGGCGAGCGTTAGCTACCATCTGTGCATACTGCTCTTCGGTACATTCTTGAACACAACGGTCTGCTTCTTCCAGACTTGAAACGACAAAGCCTAGACCATGTTCCCTAATATAGTCCGCATTTGATAGGTAGTCAGGTACAACCACTGGGAGACCTGCAGCCAAGTAAGTAGAGAGTTTATAAGAGATGTTCATCTTATAGTAGTCAAGCTCGTCCTCTGGTTTCCGAATTTCCCCAGACCAGACCAAATCCTCCCTTAGATAGTTCTAGCAAAAGCTCATGTTTATTTCGCCAGCCTTCGAGGTGGACTTTGGAATAATCCTTATCCTCTTGTTTATCTGCGTAGACGTGGAGAGGGGTCGTTTGTTTCCAGTCTAAGATATGTGGGAAACGTGTTGGGTTTCCGGCAAAAATCATTTTCTTTTGGAAAGCAGGCTGGTGCAAGTCCAGACTATGAGGTAAGTCCCAAAGTTTTTGGATGATAATCTTCTCAACTGTTAGCCCTTCCTCAATTAGTCGATCACGCATCTTTTCAGATGGAACAACGACGACATCACAGAGATTGTACATGTCAATATAAGAAGACATGAGATAGTAGTTACTATCAAACATGAGAGGTGGGACGTCATGGATAAACATAACAGTCTTAGCATTAACAGCCTTGAATTTACGGAGTAGTCGGCTATCCCACTCACTACCATTCCATGATGGAGACTGGAAGAAAACGATGTCTCCAACACTCAGTCCTGCTACAATCCCATCAAAGCGGGAATTAAGCTCTCCATCTGGCTCTTGGCTACTATCATAGAAATAAATTCCTAGTTCATTAGCACCGAGCTCTTTGGCAATCTTCATGGTATCATTTTGGGCAATCAAAGCTACACTACGTGAGGACTGGCCAAATAAATTTGTAAAATGTACGCGCATGACATACTTCTTTCTATTATATAGTAGGAAGTCCTTTACTTATAAGAAACAATCATAAATAAGTAAGAGGATAAAGAGGGCTATGCTGATAGCCAAGGTCAACATTTTTCGAATCGGTTGGCTAGCCCAATAACTTGGTTTACCGATATTACTAGTAGCATCCGTTGAAAAAATCTGCGTTTGACGCGGTTGGATGGTCACTAGGACGATAAGGGCAACCGAAAGAATCACTGCTAGAACCATAAATACTAACATCATAAGACTACCTCAATAAACCAATAAGGGTGAAGATCAAACCGATGATAATAACAAGTCCGAGCATGATTGAAAAGCTCTTGTTAATCTTCTCTCCTCTGGTTTCTTTTTCTTTTGTGATAGGCTTTTGCTTGAGTTCTTCCATACGGCCTTCAACGTCACCGTAGAATAAATCTTTTTTAGACATGATTTCCTCCTAAAAGTGATTGTAAGCGGTCGGCCAACTCAGAGGCAGTCAGGGTGTTGGCTTGAGCTTTTTGAGCCTGCATGGCTTCTTGCATGGCTTGCTCATCGCCTAGGACTTGCTTAATCTTGGCAACCATAGCTGGATAGTTCTGACTGGCATAGATATGCTCTGGCGCTGTATAGACAGGTCCATGAGCTGTTTCTGAAAAGGCCAAAATCAACAATTGGTTTTCAAAGGCAGTTCGTGTCGCCTTGTACAATTCATTATGATGGTTAATGTCCAAGTAGAGGTCTGACTCTTGATAGAGCTTATCCAACTGCTTGTGACTAGCGTTTGGATGGAGCACAACGTTTGAATAACGCATCATTGAGAGCAATCTTGGCGACATCTCAGTGACTGCTGCAATCTGGAAGGTCACATCAGGGAGTGACTCAACCAAGACTTCCAAACGCTCAATTTGGTCTGAATTGGTTGCGATAAAGGCATTACGAGGTTTACCATGATTTTCCTTGAAGTCATAGGCATAACCAAGAGACAAAATCTTATGATGCTTGTCCTCTGGCGCCAAGGTCAAGGCCTTTTCATAAGTCGCCTTATCAGGAATGATGATGGCATTGGCTCTGGCTGAATTATCTTCCAAGATACCATTCATATTACCTGGAAGGACATCACCCAACGGCTCTTGCCAGACAAGGACATCAGTGGCACCTTGATTTTCCATAGTCCATGAGACGATGAAAGGTGTCGCCAAGCTATTAAAGATAATGTGGTCGATATCACCAAAGACCTGAGCTAGAAAGGCTTTGATAAATTCGGTACGGTTGGCAAAACGACGAAGGGCTTGTCCTGGTAAGGTCAAGAGAATATCACCGGTGAGATGATTTTCCAAGATACGTTCGTCGCCTTCTTTGGTTTGGTAGCTGGTAAAGAGTGCCTGACCATTCTCATCATGAGTGGTCTTGGCAAAGCAGAAACCGTACTTGTTGTAGTGGTCCACTTGGCGAATCTTACCTGACTTGTCCAACCATTCGACACTTTGACAATACGTGCCTTGCTACCTTCTGGGTAGGTGATGCGGGCACGTTCTTCGGTGAGGTTAGACACACGCGCCATCTGATTGTTCCCTGAAATTTCCCAAAAGGCTGGCACAGGGACTTGGTTGAAAAAGCGTGGTTTGCCTGTTTCCTCTGCTGCTTCCACATAGTAGGTGAAAGGAGAGAGAGCTCCTTGAGGGAGAAAGCCATCTGGATTGATGACAACTGTTGTGGCATCGTAGCCTGCTGCCTGAAGAGAGTAAGCCAAATCCTTACTGGCTTGATTGTAGTAATCACATAAGAATATCATGAGCGTACCTCCTCAAGTAACTGTTTCCAAGCTGCCTTGACTTGACTAGTCAAGAAGCCTTTGGCAAGGTCATAAGATTTTTGACGCATGGCCTCGATATTACCTTCTTCGTAGAGACGGACAATGGCATCCTTATAAGACTTGGTGATAACATCCACAACATGATTTTCAGCGACAGGAAGGAGATAACCGTTGCCCCCGTCTTCGATAAAGGTTTGATTTCCGTAAGGCACATCAAATCCAATTATCGGAAGACCTGAACCAACTGCCTCCATAAGAGTAAGTCCAAAACCTTCACTGGTTGAAGCTGTTAGGTAGACCTCGTACTGGCTATAAATGTCAGTCAAGTCAGCGTGCCCCATGAGTCGGATATAGTCGCCAGCTTGTGCTTCGACAATAATCTCACGCAACTTGGCATCCATACTACCACTACCGTAGATATCAAAAGTGATATCTGGCAGATTCTTATGAACCTCGATAACCGCACGAACCAACCAGTCAATGTGTTTTTCCTGAGCCAATCGTGAGGCCGTAATCATTGAGAATGGCTTACGTAGTTTGTCCTGCCCGACCAATTCAGGCAGACTTCCCACTGGAATAGTGTAGATTTTTGGATCGTGGTTGGTGTAGCGACGGAACTGCTCTTGAAGAATTTCCTTCTGACGATCAGTTGCCACGATAAAGAAATCAACCTTGTCCGCATTGGTAAACTGGTACTCGTAATAGTTATTCCAGAGAATGTAGTTGTCATCAGTTTGATTGACACTAAAATGCTCAGCGTGAACAACGACGCCTAGGTGAGCAGCTTGCGCTTCTTCAAAGACCAACTGGCCAATGCCTGTTTCACGGTCCAAGATGACCACATCATCCTTGGTTAGGGCTAGACGTTTGAAGAAATAGCGAAGGAATTCTTGCTTACCATAAAGAACCTGATCAGGAAAACGATAGATATCCTGATTATTGTCTCCGACAATCATGTCATAGGCTGTAGACCCATCTTCGTTATAAAAACGACGTTGGTAAACCTTGGCTTGATTATCCTTAGGCGCAGAATACTCACTGCAGTAACGGGTGTAAGAGTAAAAGTCCTTGCGCAAGAGCTTATCGTTGACAAAGTAGCTGACTGTTTCCACTGCATCTTCGTCCATCGCACGAAGGTTACATGCCACTACCATATCATCCTGTGGATAATGGTAACGAATGAGGCGACCAGCAACTTCCTTGCGCTCAGGATTGGCAGGTAAGATGGTCTCGATTTCTGCTAGGCTAATGGTCGATGGCGCAATCTTGATATCTGTAAAATAGTTATGGAGCCAGATGATTTCATCGTCTGAAAAACCAATCTTGCTAGTCATATGCTCGATATTATCCCCAAGGATGAGGTCCATAAAAACAAATTTTGCTTCTTGCCCCATTTCCCTGAAAATCTTAGCACGATAGGCCTGAGCATATTCGACACCACTGCTGGCCCAACCTATGCCTAAATTAATGTTATATACTGTCATAATTTCCTTATTTTATGGGAAATGGCTGATGATATCTCCTTTTTTAGTGACTTGCACCTGACTAAGGAGAAGATTACGAACCATATCCTTTCTGATTTGACGTTTCATGGCTTCAAAGCCCTTGTATGCCTCTTGGTAATATTCGACAATAGGGTTCTTTTGACTGAGTTGCTGGCTACCGATAGCCATTTGGAGTTGTTGCAGATAGTCTACCTGCTCTACCCAGTTGTCATCCACAGCCTTAAGCATGGATAGGCGTTGGAAATACTCGTTAAGTTCCTTGGTTTTCAACTCCTGCTTCTTAGCATCAAGTTCACGATAGGCAAACTGGTAGATGAGTTCCAAGACTTGCTCACGATTCTTGAGGTCTAAATCCTTAGGGATTTCATTGATGCGGAAGCTGATATTACGCAAGATGAAATGGTAAAGATTTTCCGCTTTTGAGAAATCTTCCTCAGCCATAGCTTGGTCGATGAAATCGTCAAGAACCTCATCGATAACAGTGTCCAAACCTTGATTGTGATAGATGAGGCGGTCACGTTGCGCATAGATCATCTCACGTTGGATGTTCATACTTTCTGCGAACTCAAGGGTCTGACGACGTGAGGTACGACCGGAACTTTCACTAGCTTCTTGGGCTTTTTCAACCAATTTACGATACTTACGACCTGTCAATTCCTTAGGATCGATGTGATCACTAATGGCGTATTCTTTGTAAGTACGGTGAACCCAAGATGGACCGTATTTTTTAATCACGTCATCTTCAAGGGAGACGAAGAATTTAGACATACCAGGGTCACCCTGACGTCCAGAACGGCCACGGATTTGCAGGTCAATACGCTGACTTTCCATACGTTCGGTACCGATAACGACCAAACCACCGAGTTCAGCCACACCCTTTCCGAGCTTGATATCTGTTCCACGTCCAGCCATTGACGTCGCAACCGTCACGGCACCCATTTGTCCTGACTCAGCAATCATCTCAGCCTCACGTGGCGCATTGTTGGCATTTAGGAGGTTATGAGCAATTCCTTCACGCAAAAGCAAAGAAGAATAAAGCTCTGACATTTCCACCGAACCAACGAAAATCAAGATTGGATTGCCTTTTTCATGATAATGCTTAACATACTCTAAAGAGGCAAAGACCTTCTCTGGTAGGGTCGCATAAATCTTATCTGGGTAGTCGATACGTTGTTTCTTACGGTTGGTTGGGATTTGAATAACCTTCATACCGTAGGTATCGAGAAATTCTTTTTCCGCAACCTTACCAGTACCAGTCATCCCTGAAATTTTCTTGAATTTTTTAAAGAGACTTTGGTAGGTGATTGAAGCCATGGCTCTGGTTTCTTGTGACAAGGCCACTAATTCCTTGGCTTCGATGGCCTGGTGGAGTCCACCTTGGAGCTTGGTCAATTCCAAGAGACGCCCTGTCGATTTATCGAGAAGTACCACTTCAGGTCCCTTCTTGCCATCACGAATGATATAGTCCTTGTCCTTTTTATAGAGCAAGTGGGCACGAAGAGAAAAGAGCAGGTGACGGGCAAATGTGCTGTTTTCCTCATCGTAGAGGTTACCGATACCAAGGTAATTTTCAGCAGCCTTAGCTCCTTTAGTAGTCAACCAGACTTCACCTTTTTCCTCTTTGAAAATATAGTCCTCACCCTCGACCAAGGTGGTCATCAGCGTATCCATCATCCCATAGTAGTTAGACTGAACACGGGGCGCACCAGAGATAATCAAAGGCGTTTGGGCACTGTCAAGAAGGACAGAATCCACCTCATCGACGATAGCATAGTTAAAGGGACGCATGTATTTCCCGTCTTGGTTAGAAGCAAGGTTATCAATCAAATAGTCAAAGCCTAAGCTAGAATTGGTCGTGTAAACGATGTCTGATTGATAGATAGCACGCTTTTCTGCTGGTTCCATCTCATTGCTGCCTTCCACACAGGGAACACCAATCGTCAAACCTAGGAACTCGTAGACCTGACCCATTTCCTCGGCGTCACGGATAGCCAAGTATTCATTGGTCGTAACCAGGATAGCCCCTTCACCTGACAAGGCATTAAGGTAAACTGGCATGGTAGCCGTCAGAGTCTTACCCTCACCGGTATTCATCTCGGCGATATGGCCTTGGTGCATGACAATGCCTCCCATGACCTGAACATCATAAGGGAACATGCCTAGCACACGCTTATCCGCTTCACGAACAACCGCAAAGGCTTCAGGCAGGAGGTCGTCCAAGCTTTCTCCTTGAGCCAAACGCTCCTTAAATTCCTGCGTTTTATTTTTCAACTCAAGGTTGCTCAAACCTGCCATTTCATCGGCTAGGCCGTTAATTTCCTTGAGTATCTCCTTAACAGGGAGAATAGGATTCAGTTGTTTAAACATGTTCTTCTCCTGTTTCTTCCAGTTTTAAGTTGTAGAAATCTAGCTCTTTGACCCCAGCACTCAAGAGGGAAATACGGTAGGTATAGGCCTCGTGAGGGTAAACAAAGGTCATGTGGGTACTCTTTTCAATGAGCTGTTTGATTTCATTGTCATAACGGTCCAAAAAGCTGATTTTCAAAAAGACTGAGCCTGTTGGGACAGCTTCAAGATCGGCCGTCAAGTCATAACTATGCCCCTTTTTCAAAAGTGGGAGGGCAGGTTGGGTACGACCAGCTTGGTAGTTTTGGATGGCCACCCAAGACTGGATTTCCGTTCCTGATGGCACCAAAGGATTGTAAAATTGCACAGAACCATCTTGGCGTTTAACAATTTTTGAGCCATACATGTAGGCTTTGTGGTTTAAGCCCCACAAGATTTCTGATTTCTTGTTTCTGAACATTCTTACTCCTTCCTTCCAAAATCATTTTCTAAAATCATACGGTAAAAATTAACAAACCAAGTTGTCGCCGTATAAGAATCATCGTTGTGTCGACCTGACGTTCCCTTGCTGAGAATCTTAGCCCCTGAGTAATAGAGAGACTTTGTAATGTCCTCGTAGGCCGTCGGATCCATATCCTCGTCTTTCATGTAGGAAAGACCAAAAGTTGTATTTGAGAAGTCTGCTTTTTCAAATTTATCCCAGAACTTCTGATTAAGGGCCTCGACACCTTCATTATCCAAGCGTCCTGTCTGCAAATGCAAGACATCAATTCCTGTTGGAAAGACCTCTGGCGCCAAGAGTCTGGCACGATTACCGATAGTACCAACATTGGCTAGAGGCTTAGACATGATGATGGCGTGAGGCTCAAAGTCCGCACCGTAGTACATTGATGGGAAGGTTCCCATGGACATTCCTGAGAGAATGAGCTGACTATTGTCAAAACCTAGGTAGTCCAAGTAATGTTGGATGGTGTCTTTGATGCTATTTTCAAGCTCTTCAGTTCCCATGTAGAAGGCTCCCCCTTGGAGACGAGGGTCTGAAAAGAGCAAGAATGGCGTTCCCATTCCCCTTCATCATTCCGAAACCTTCGAAACCTTCGGCAGGACGGAAACCTGAGAAGTAAACTGACAAAGGTGGCTTGAAGTCACCAGGATAGAAGAAATAGTTAATTTCCTGACGCTTGCTATCGTGGAGAATTCCTCCACCAAGTACAAACTTCCCAAATTGGAAACGGGTCAAACGTTGGTGGAGCCCACCGATTGTAATCTGACCTTGGCCTTTCATCTCAAGACTAGCAGACAAGAGGAAGGTCGTGTCCTCATCAAGGACAATGGCTCCCTTGCGCATTTCTTCTTCTGAAACGATATAGGTCTTGAAAATCCCTGCGACCGAACCTTCTGGCAAAAGATTGAGAATCAAGCGACACTCACAAGTCTCCTCTTTTTCAAACTCCAACCAAAGCTCGATAGGATTTTCCTTGCTGGCTCTGACATTATAGGTCCAGTCCAAGACAGGACTGAAATCTTGACCATAATCCCCTTTTAAAATGACATTTTCATAACCATGGTAGGTCACTTGGCCAGTAAAATTGGGGTTAACCTGGGTCGTGAAAGGAAACATCTTATCCCCGTACTGCCCTGAAAAGAGCGCTTTCGAAAGGGTAAAGAGCAACTGCCCTTGATTTGAAAAATCAGTTGGCACGGCACACATTTCCTTGATGAAGTGAGCAAGTATCTCATCTGTCACTTCAATCGTTTGATCAAAGAAAATAGTGTGAGGAATCAAATGCTCTTTAATAGCCATCAATTCCTCAAGACCTGCAAGACTGTCCACAATGACAGCTGTGAAAGTCTTGATTTCGTCTTCTTCGATGGTTTCTTGCAAGGTCTCAAGCTGACCAAGATTGCAATAATACCATTTCATATTTTCAGGAATTTCCTGAATTTCTGACCAGTTGGATGGTCCAACTTGTAGTATTTTCAGGCGATTATCCTTGGTCATTCTGCTCCTCCTTCAACCAATTTTCCCATTTTTGCACCAAACGGTCTCCTGTGTTTTCCTTAATTTTCTCAATTGAGTAGATAAGGGAACGGTTCCAGTTGTTCAACTGTCCCAAATAGTAGTAAGCCCCTTTTTCAAAATCGGACAAGTGCTTCAAGATATAACCATTTTCTTGGTGGGTCACATACTCAGACGCCACACGATTAATTTGTGGAATACCAGCACTAATCCCTGCAATTTGTGTATAACGATTAGGTTCCTTGCTCAAGTCGACAATGAGTCGTGTAAACTGAAGGGCCTTGATAAGGGCAGTCTCGTCACGCAGGTCTTGGAAAGAGAATCGGCTTACGATTTCATTATTTTCTTCCAATTTATTTTCTGCACCACTACTTTCGACAACCTCTTCAAAGACTTCTGGACTCAATCGTTCTTCAATCATTCTTTCCACTTGATTTTGCAGGCTACCAAGTTGCTCTGGATTGGCATTAAAAGCCCCAAACTCAACCTGTGTCTTTGGATACTTAGCCACAAAAGCCAGTACCTGATAAATAGCCTCTAAATCCAATTGGTCAAAGTCAACCTGATAGAAGATCTTAGACTCTTTGACACGTTGACTGGTTCCCAAAGCCAAACGAGTATCGAAGGAAGCCATGTGTTTGAGCTTCTTAGCCTCTTCTGGATAGGCAACCTGAAGTTGCTCCAAGTAATCGTAACGGTCAGCAATCAACAAGTCCACTTGTGGCAGAAAGGCTGCATAGGTGTCAATACTATCGTCCTGATTACGTTCTGCGAACCAAGTCAAAATCTTAGTGTTGGCTGCTGGCAAGTGGTCAAAGAGGTGTTTGTTATGACGCAAATCTGAGGCGATAACAAAGCGGTCCTCTGCTTCTACCTTTTCCTCCAAGAATTTAGTCAAAAATTCCCAGATAACTTCTGAAAGGTCACCGTAGTAACTCTTATTAAAACGACCTTCTGTACGAGGGTTGGCCACAATCCCACGACCATCAAAGAAATGACAAAGCTGCCAAACCCCCTTGGCATTAAGGTAGTTTCGATAGCTTGGTTGTCCGTCTTCATAATAAAGACTACTTGAAATAAAGCCGCGGTCATCATAGATGTCTTCACGAATGATTTGCTCATCTTTATAGTAGCGAATCATGCCAATAAAGCCTTCTGAACCGAACTCAATCTCGGCATAACGCTTGTGTTGGCATTGCACCACGATAGCAAATGGTGTGTGAACAAAGGTAGACCCTTCTGGCCATTCCAGGTCTGTCACTTGAAGGTTTTTCATATTTTTCATTAGTGATACCCTGAATCAAGTCAAAAAAATAGCCGTATAGCCAACTTCCAAGACATCATGACGATGTAGGAAATAACGCAAATGCGGTTGATAGGCCAAAAGCAAAAGCTGAGGCGCTAAATCCTCATCCTGAAAAATACGAACTTGGTGCAAGCTGTCATCAAATTCGATTTTTTGGCGGATACGGTACCAAGGATCAATAACCGTCTTCCAAAATTCGTCCGTCTGTCCATACCAAGCTGGAATAAAATAATACATGAGTTCTCCTTCATTGTCTTTTCATCACAATACTTGAGATTGAGGGGCAGACCGATCACGCATCACCAGCCTGCCTCTCAACCCCACGAGGGGTGAGATATTATACATTTTCAAAAAGTGGGGTGTAGGAAGTGTTAAGCTTCAAGGCTTTCATTTCCTCGTTAACGTTGTAAATCATACCGCTAAAAATCAAGAACGTCCCAGGAATCATACTAAGCTGCAGGTAATCTGGATTAACCAAGATAATCAGCATTGGAGCACCCGCCATAAAGAGCATGTAAAGGGCACCAATGAAACCAAGTCTAAGCACCAAATGGTTGATATAGGCACTGGTTTCTTGGCCTGGATAAACGCCGTAGATGTACTCACCTGACTTGCGCATACGCTCAGAGATTTGCTCACCAGAGACATTAACAAAGGCAAAAGCTAACCCTAGAACGAAGAGCATGACCAGATAAACAACCAACCAAAGAGGTTGACCGACCGTCAAGGCCTTGATAGCACCACTGGTCCACTTGTTTTCAGGATGGATAAATTGAATCAGCATAAAGACGTACTGCGGAATGCTGACTAGGGACATGGCATACATGAAAGGCATCCCTCCGGCTGGATTCAACATAATATCCAAGTAAGAATACTGTTTGAAGCGGTTATGAATATTGATTTTATTGATTGAGATACGATATCTAGCCCTCTGCACAACCCCTGAAACATAGAGGAATACCAAACTGAACAGAATCAGAGGAAGCAAGACATTCCAACCAATACCTAATTTTTCAATACTATCCATGATTTGATAAGGCAGATTGGCCATCATACTTGCCATCAAGATGACAATGGAGCCCCCAATCCCAAAGAGGGAGTTGAGGTCTGATAACCAAACCAAGAAAAAGGTCCCCGCAATCAATAAAATGGTATTCATGAAAATAGCGAGACTAGCATTAACCCCTGAAACGATAGGTAAATTCAAGGATACTGCCAAAGATTGAACAATGGCAATCCCCAGGGCTAAATACATGCGTCTACGGTCCTGAATCTCAATAGGGAGATTTTTCAAACCCATTTTCTTAGAGAAAGAAAACATCTGCCAGAGAATCATGGCCGACATCCAGGGCGACAAGCCCACTGAAAAAAGAGACATGGACCTGAGGTTTCCACCCATCATGGCACTAGAGAAAGCCAAGGAACCGATGGTTCCCCCAAAGATATTTGCATTTTTCAAATCTACAAACGGTAGAACCAATTGATTTCCCAAACAATAAATAAAGAGGAAAAAGAGGGTCCATAAGACACGTTTGGTGATTATCGATTGACTAATTTTTTTCACTATTACTCCTATTTCCTGCCCATAGACAGGCTGATGTTATTTCGATTGAAACGAGACAGAGACGCCATTTCAGCCTACTTATCCAAACAAATGATTACAGGCTCTTCTTACGCATTTGACGAATGGTCTCAGCCATCTCTTTCCAACGATCTCTTGAGTAGGTTTGTTGGTTATGCTTGGTTGACTTGAGGTCCTCAAACCCTAAAATTGGTTTATTTTCAAACCTAAAGGCATCAAGAATTTCTACTACCTTTCTTCCTGGATTGATATCCAAAAGCAAGTCACTGGTCCGCACCAATTCCAAATCTAACCCATTTAAGCCCGCAATGGCTGAGTAAACCGTCACATTTGGATAGGTAATCAATTGAGCCAGTTTATCAGTCACATGCTGGCGAGAGGCTATTTTAAACTGTACCTTAGGAAGAGCCGAGATAAGATCCGTCAAATGCGGTATTTCCGAAATGTTGGTGTAGACCAAACAAGTGAATGGACGACCCTTAGGATAAATCATGTCCTCTGAGAGTGGCAATAAGGCGGCATTTTCAGCGACCCCTGACCAATCCATTTGAGCATAGAACCACCAAACCTCACGATAGGCTTGACAGGCCAATGGCAACCAAGGCTTACGATGTGAGGCATAATGCAGAACCTTAGGATAGTCTTGACCATTTGGCAAATGGAAGCCAGCTAGACTAGACTTGGTGACCGCATAGTTGTTATCAAAAGACAAAGGCAACCAGTTGTTGCGGAAGACCATATTTAGAATGGACTGTTCCGCAAATGGGACCTTGTCATGCCATTCGCTAGTCATGTCAATCAAGTGGCGTCTCATGTTGTACTGCTTCCAATAAGCTGTATCAATCACCATGAAACCTGCATCAAACATTGCCTGACGGTCTTGAACCTGAATGGCATAATCACGCACAGCAGCCAAAGGGCGACCTTGTAAATCAAGGGTAAAGAGATCTTCTAGAGAACCTGTAACCACCATGTCACTATCCAAATAGAGGGCTCGTTCCTCAGACACAAAGTCCGCCACAAAATAGCGAAGATAGCTAGCATAATTACTATTGGTCTTGTATTGCTTGAGCTGACTACTATCCACACGACAGTTAATTACTTCACTACCAAGGCAGCCAGATGACGGTTAAGCCCTCTAAACCACTCTTGAGAAAAATCATCGTTAATCAAGTAAAAACGAATGTTGCGATGATGGAAAACGATGGATTTGATGGTCGTAAGCACTTGGTCAACATAGGCATAGTTGGCTGCTAGAACAATGGCACGCTTCTTAGTCTCATAACGTTGAGGAGCCAAGCTCAAGACCTGGAATTTTTCCTGAATGGAGCGGTAGGCATCAGAATCTGTGAGACCTTGCTCCTCGACATTTTTCAAGCAAGCCTCTAGCATCTGACGGTAGGTAACCATGTATTTTTCCAGAGGGAAACCATGGCTAGCAACAATAGCCAAGCGCTCCTCCATGGCATAAACCAAGGTCATCATCCAATCTTGCATCCATGTCGCCGATGGCATCTCTGGACTCTCACGGTAAACATAAAGTCCCTTATTAAGGTAAACCGTACGCTCACTCATGAGATAAGCTTTAAGGTTGAAAAAGCCATCCTCCCCTGCATGCTCTTTTGGGAAAAGCAAGTCATTAAACAAGGAACGTTTGTAGAGTTTACCTGTCGCAGAAATCAGAGCGATGTTAATGTTATTGGTTTCTTCAAAGAGCCCATCAATAATCTGAGCGGGTGAATACACCTGCTCGTAATAATCTTCATCCTTGATGTAAAAATAAAAGCGATCTTCCGATTCCTTATAAACGCTGTAATTGGCGACTGCGATATCCGCTTTGTGAGCCTGAAGTGCCTGATAGAGCTCCTCCAGATAAGTTGGCTCTACCCAATCCTCAGCATCCACGTAGGTAACGTAAGCTCCCTTAGCCTGACGAATACCAATATGGCGAGCATCTGAAAGCCCTCCATTATCCTTTTTGAAATAGAGAATGCGAGAATCCCTAGCAGCATAGCTACGGCAAATGGCATCACTATTGTCTGTTGAGCCATAATTGATGAGGATGATTTCAAGATTTGATAGGTCTGCCCCAGGACACTGTCTAGACAGGTCTGGAGTTGATTTTCTACATTGTAAACGGGAATAATTACGGAAATTTTTTCTGTCATTTTTTATTTCTTATTTTTTTCTAGCTAGTAAGATTTTTTCTTTTCCTGTCTCAAACCGACATAAGCTTTCCAGAAACAGTCTAAGAGTTTAATAACAACTTTTAGGTCGCAAGAGATAGGGACCTAAAACACACTCTATACACTTTTTCCTTGCTTTTATCGAGACTTAACCATATTAAATTATACCATAGTATCACTTAATTTTCTAATAGATTAGCTTTTTTATGAGAGGTTTTTTTCAAACTAATTTCCTTTTATTTTCAGAAAAAACTGACAGTTAAAAAGCTTCAAAAAAGGAGATAGAAAGAAAGATAGCCCCGACGAGGAACTATCTCTTAGAAAGGTTAAAGGATTTTGAGTGAGATCTCTTAAGCTCTCGACTCTTCCTACCCCTTATCCACAATTTTAATGCGGCTACTACCATCGTGTGACTTTATGATAGCCAATTGCTGAGCGATGCCTTCTTTCATGTCGTCCACGTGACTGATGACACCGACCATACGGTTTTCGCCAATTTGTTCCAGAACCGTGATAGCCTTGGTGAGGGCTTCCTTATCAAGTGAACCGAAACCTTCGTCGATGAAGAGGGCTTCAACAACGGCACCCTTGCTGGTATTTTGCACAACTTCTGAGAGGGATAGGGCAATGGCCAGTGCGGCGATAAAGGTTTCACCACCAGACAAGGATTTAACCGAGCGTTCACTACCTGTCAACTGGTCATAGACGTTGATATCCAAGCCAAAGTGATCACGCGCCCTGCGTCTTCCTCGCTCAAGACAAAGGAATAGCGATTATCCGTTAAGAGACCGATGTAGTTGGCATTGGCATAGTCCAAGATTTGTTGGAAATACTGACGGATAACGTAGACCTCAAGATTGAGACGACCAGTCAGAGCAGTATTTTCTCCCTTAACCACCTTAACCAAATCACTGAGTTCTTGGTGGGCCTTAAAGGCCTCTTGGTTGCTGTCTTGAAGGTTTTTTGCCGCTTGGTAAGTAGCCGTCGCATCCTTAAGGCCCTTCTCCATGACAGAAAACTGAGCTAATTGCATATCGTAACTTTCCTGACTGGTTTGAACCTCTTGGGTTAAAGCAGCCAAATCTGGTTTCTCTTGATTTTGGAGAAGCTCTTTGCCCTTACTAATCTGGGTCTGCAATTCTTGTTTAAGGGTTTGGTAACTTGTCAATTGAGCCTGAAGTTTAGGAATAGCTTGCTTGTTCACTTCAAGCAGCCAAAGCTGGATTTGTTCTAGGTCATTGGTGAGAGCTCCCTCAGCCTTAAGACTTTGGGCTAATTCAGCTGATAAACGCTTCGTTTCTTGGCTGGTCTTTTCTTTAGACTTGGTCAAGCTCTCAAGTTGCCCCTTTATGCCTTGAATATCGGCATGAAGTTGGTTGTAGGCTTCACTATTTTCCTTAATCTGCTTATTGTAGAGGTCCAACTCCTGCTTCGCAAGTGAAATCCGTTCCTGATAAACCTCTACAGACTCCAACTCTGGATGAGCTTCCTGCAGGTCTTTTAGGCGCTCTTCAGCTTGGTCGAGAGCTGCCTTGGCCTCTTGATAGCTCTTAGCCAAATCTGTCGCTTTTTCCTGAGCTCGTCCTAACTCATCTTGATAATGGACACGGTCTGCCTCTTCCTTCTCATAGCGTTTTTGGAGTTCTTGATAATGCTTCTCAACAGCACTCAACAAGGCATGTCCACGGACAGCTTCATAGTCCTCTGAAAACTCAAAATCAAACTGTCCCTTAATTTGCTCTTCGAGTTCTTGATAGTGTTTTTCAAGAGTCAGCTTAACTTTAGCCACTTGGTCAAGCAAATCTTGACGTTTAGACTCAACTTCGCTCAATCTAGCCTGACGGTTTGACAAGGTAGCGACTTGCTTTTCTTTTTGAGCTTGAAGTTCCTCCACCCGATTCATGAGATCCTTCAAGGCCGCTTCATCAGCCTGTGTCCCATCGACATTAGGATGATCCAAGGAACCACAAACCATACAGGGCTGTCCATCTTCTAACTCTGCCTGCAACTGGGCAATCATGAGTTGACGACGTGAAGCCAAAGTCGTTCTTAACTTCTCTTCCAATTCATTTAAGATTTCTTGAGCTTGGTCACTATCCAAAGATAAGGTTTGATGACGTTTTTCCGTCTTTGCCAACTCCTGATTCAAGTCCTCTATTTCTTTCAGGTCCTGAGCCAGTTGCTTATCCACACTGTAACTCACAGACTGGAGGAGTTTTTCAGCCTCATGTAAACTCTCTAAACTAAGACGATTAGCTTCCAAATCTAACAGAGACTGTTTAAGAGTTTCAATCTCTTTTGAAGCCTGCTGATAAGTTTCTTCCAAATGCTTATATTTAGCACTTGACCGTTTGATTTTTTCCTGCTCTTGGGCAAGACTCTGGGCATAGATAATAGCCTCTTTCCACGCTTCCAGTTTCTCTTCTTTTTGAAGAAAATCCTCAGATTGGGTTGTAAACGCCTCTTTTTGAGCCTTGACTTCCTCAAAAGCCTGCTCCTTAGCCTTTAATTTCTCCTGAGCAATCTCAAGGTCCTGTTCTAATTGCAACAACTGCTTCTGATACTGCTTCAAGCTACTAATAGTTTCTTGCAGACCTTGGGCAAACTGCAATTCCTCCAGATGCGCTTTCGCCTCTGCCTGTTCCTGAGCACCTTCCTCAATTTCCAGACGGTAACGCTCCTTGGCTTGCTCCAATTCTTGAAAAATCTTTGCCACATCTTGAGCACTCTGCAAACTCTTCTGTAGCTTAGCCAAGTCCTCATGGGCATCCTTCAAGATGCTTTTTTGCTCTTCAAGATTTTCTTGACGTTGCGCCAAAAGCTCTTCAAGACGTGTCAATTTTTCAGAAGCTGGGGTTTGGGCTAAGACAGCTAATTCTTCCTCAGACCAAACCTGACTGGCAAAATGGCCATCTAGCTGAGCCTGGCGCTTTTCCATATCCTTGTTGCTCTGACGAAGACGCTCTTCCAAGCTCTTTTGAAAACGGTCAAAAATAGCCGTTCCAAAGATTTTCTTCAAAATTTGAGTCTTGGTCTTGGAATCTTCTTTCAAGAAACGACTGAAATCATTTTGCGGAAGGAGGATAATCTGTTTGAACTGCTCAGCATTGAGGCCCAAAATCTGCTCAATCTGGTCACTAACTTCCTTGATTTTATCTCCTAGTTTTTCAATTTCTTGACCACCAATCTTATCCACAATGACTAAGGAAGCCGTGGCTTTTTGCATAGTCGTACCACCACCTCGCTTGGCCCTCTCCTGCTGGAGAATTCGCTCAATGCGGTAAAGGTGGTTGCCTTGTTGGAAGTAAAAAGTCACCTTGGTCAAATCATCCTCTGGACCAGCAAAGGTCGACCGCATCTCCTCAACATTACGATCACCACTAGTCGTCGCAAACAAGGCCACTGTCATAGCGTCAAAGAGAGTACTCTTACCAGCCCCTGTGTCACCACCAATCAAAAAGAGGGGAGCATGGTCAAACTGGGTGAAATTGATGACTTCCTTACGATAAGGTCCAAAATTGGTCAATTCTAACTGAACTGGTCTCATTGTCGGCTCCTTCCAATCTCCTCAAAAATACTTTCCACAAGGGCTGTTTGTCTCTCAGACAAGACATCGCCCCCAGTCACTGTCTGGTAAAAATCAGAGACAATTTCCTGCGGCGACTGCATTTCCAAATCTTTTAAGTGCTGATCGACGGTCAGGCTTTCTTCCCTGACATCAGCCAAACGACTGAAAGTGATTTCTACAATATCTGTCCCATAAATTTCTTCCAGACGGGCACGCACATTGATACCCTCTAATTCCTTACGACTGGACAGTTGAATATCAAGGCAAACCAAGCCTTTTGACAAGGCTGGTCCTTATAAAATTTAGGTGACATCAAGGTTTCAAAAGGTTCCTGAAGAGTCACAATTGGCCGTCTGACCTCTAGAGAATGGAAGGCCTGAGACAAGTTACCAGTCGTATCCAATTCAAGAATATAGACACCCTTCTCTTCCTTACGTTTGGCTTCTTTGACATTAAAGGCGACCGGGCTACCTGAATATTGCACGCGCTTGGTCGGACTGGCAAAGCGTGTATGAATATGCCCCAAGGCCACATAATCGAAAGCTTTGAAAAGATCACTGGTCACATTGCTAAGGCCACCTACCGTATTGCTGGTTTCAGACAGCATCAGTTCTCGAAGACTTTGACCATCTTGGTCATCTTTCTTAGAAACCGCAAAATGTGTCACCAAAATATGTGTTTTATCAGGATCAAAAGCTTTTTCCATATCCTCAAGAATGTAAGCTAAAGCATCTCCAATCCCCTGAATTTCCTTATCCTCATCATCCTTATAATAAATCCGAGCATCAATAGGATCAATAAAGGGCAGCAGGAAAATCTGACAATCCTCCAACTCAATAGGCTCAAAGGCCTCCTCCAAACGTGTGCTCAAATGAAGACCTTGAGGTTGAAAAAAATCACGCCCAAAATGCAAACGTTCAGCCCCATCGTGATTACCGCTGATAGCATAGACAGGAATCTGCTCCTCCAAGACCAAACGTGCCAAAGTCTTATTAAAAAGCTTAATGGCATCCACAGGAGGCACCGCACGGTCATAGAGGTCACCAGCAATAATGACCCCATCCACCTGTTCACGAATTGCCAAATCCACAATCTGTTGAAAAGCCCACTCCTGCTCTTCCAGCAAAGACCAGCCATTGAGGGTTCTCCCCACATGCCAATCTGACGTATGTAAAAACTTCATGACAGTCTCCTCATTCGTTTTGTCTTACTCTATTGTACCTTATCAAGCCGAATACTGCTTAAAAGATTCTCAAACATTGGGAGCTTTCCTGCATTTCATCTAAAAGTACCAAAAAATCTCTCCCGAGCAATTCACTCGAGAGAGATTTTATTTTTGGAATTTATGAGAGACAAGGTGTGGAAATCTTAGTCTTGGTTTTTACGACGATTCATAGCCGCGAGTCCTGACATAAGTCCCATAACAACAACACCCATTGCTGCGAGGTTGTTATCTGACTCACCTGTTACTGGCAATTGTTCATCGCCTTCTTTAGCTTTATCAGAACCATCTGCCTTCTTACCATCTTTGTTTCCAGATTTCTTCTTATCTGAACCTTTACCATCTGATGCGCCATCAGCAGCTGAACCAGATCCAGAACCTTTAGAACCCTTAGATCCGTTTGAAGTTGCTTTGACAGCTTTAGATGTTGAACTTCCAGATTGTCCGCCATTACCGTTTGATGGTGTTGAGCCATCTTCGACCTTACGGTAGATGTAAGTTACGACTGTTTGACCTTCTGTCATCTTGTCTGTAGATTTACCTTCTTGACGGATCAATTCGTATTTCACACCGTTACGGTAGATGTAGCGGTCACCATGAACATCAACTTCAGCACCGACAGAGTTAGTGATAACAAGTGGCATCTTGATTTGGTTACCATACTCGTCACGGTAGATAACGACGATAGTACCAACTTCTTTGTTAACTGCTGGTTTAGCAGGTTCTGCGTTAACCACCTTGTAAACAACCTTTGTATCTTCACCTGGGTTACTTGGTGTCACACCAGTCTTATCAGCCTTGTAACCTTTCACCTCAGGAACAAGGGTCATAGCAGCCTTAGTTGGATCGTTAGGATCATTTGTGTAAGAAACAGCTTCAACACCTGGGATTGGATTACTTTTTCGTCAACCGCAATAATCTTACCAAATTTAGTGTAAGTAACAGTTTCAACCTTGCTGTCCATAGTGACATCTTGAGAAGCCACACGACCTTTATCGGCGAAGTAACCGCTAACCAATGGTGTGATTACGAGGTCAAACTTAGTCTTATCCGCCTTCCATTCACCTGCTGTAAGAATGTCACCTGTTACAGAGTCAAGAGTCAATGAACGTTTCCATTGTGCTTTTTGAACACTGTCTGCTGGCAATTTAGCATTGCTATCTTTGCTTGCATAGTGAACAGTGTATGTCACATCTTTAAGGTAAGCATCCTTAGCTGGCCATTTTGGTCCGTTTGGTTGGTTAGGATAGATTGGAGTTCCAGGTTCGTGTGCATTGTCTGGATTAAAGTCAAGTGCTACACGTTTGAAGCTTACTGTCCAAGTTTGGTCAACTGTGCTATCCAAGTCGAATGTTGCACCAGCTGGGTAACCATCTGTTACAAGGACATAGCCAAGGTCTTGATAATGTTTGATACGTTCAGCTGTTGAATAGTTAAGTGCTTCGCCAGACTTACCAGCCAAGGCAACAGTTTCAAGGGTTGAACCACTTGTTTCATCACGGTATACAACACTTGCTTTTTGGTCATTCTTAACGTAAACAACCTTAGTATCGCTAGACAAGTCACCTGGTGTTGCAGGGACTACCTTAGCAGTGTAACCTGGGATAGTTGGCAAGTTCTTGTCAACTGCAATCATCTTAGTTGGATCGTTAGGATCATTGATGTAGGCAGTGTCAGATACACCTGCAATTGGGTTACCATTTTCATCGACAATGACGAATTTACCAAAGGCCTTGTAAGTTACTGTGTCAGTTGCTTCTGGAGCATCTGGAGTTACTGTCTTACCACCTGCTACAGCTTTATCGGCAAAGTAGCCATTCACAACAGGAACCTTAACTGTACCGTAAGTGTGGCTAGTTTCGTTCCAAGTCACCTTACCAGTCGCTTGGTTATCCTTACCTGCAAAGGTATAGTCAGATCTCACATCTGCAGCTGGAGTTTTATCGCCAGCACCTTGGAAGGTAACAGTTTGTTTGGTCGCCTTAGTCACATCGTTAACGATTGCTACGTAAACGACACGAGTATCTTCACCTGGATTTGATGGTGATGCAGGGATAACTTTAACAGTGTAGCCAGGGATGCTTGGAAGCGTCTTGTCGATGGCAATCATCTTAGTCGCATCATTTGGATCGTTAGTGTAAGCAGTTGTTGATACACCTGGAATTGGATTTCCATTTCATCCACAGCGATAAATTTACCAAAGGCCTTGTAGGTTACTGTGTCTGTCGCATTTGGTGCATCTGGAGTAACTGTCTTACCACCTGCTTCAGCTTTATCAGCATAGTAACCAATGACAACTGGAGTCTTAACTGTTCCATAAGTGTGAGTCGTTTCAGTCCAAGTTGTTGTATTAGTTGCAGGATCTTCTTTACCGTTGAAGCTAAAGTCATTTTGAGTGTTGGCAGCTGGTGTCTTCGTATCAGCACCAGTGTAAGTCACTGTTTGACTTGTGGCTTTAGTGACATCTTTAGTGTCTTTTTCAACGATAATATGGTAACGGTAACCTGGAGCTAGGTATTGACCACCACCATTGGCATCAATTGAAGCGTCCAAACCTTGTGAACCGTTAGCAAATTGAATAAGGTCAACGACACGGCTTTGGTTACGGTCCCAAGCACGTTCTGAACGAATCGTTGCAATACCGTTGTTATAGTCGTATTGACGTTCTGACTTCAAGACATCTACATAAGCATTAGCTTTTGATTTGTCAGCAGATGCATACTTGATGCGGTATCCTGCTGGTACTGGAGGAAGCTCTGTTATACCCGCATCGTAGATCTTATTGTAAGTCCTACCGTTTGCAGTGATTGTTTCAGTTGAGTTGTTGATACGGTAGGTTGAAGATCCAGGAATCTTATTTCCTGCTTCATCAACGTAGTCAATAATACCAAGGTTGGCATAGTTAACAACAACCATGTAGTTACCATTTGTAATGTAGTCATAAGGTCTCATAACCCCACGATTATCACGACCAACTCTAAGATTGTTGATGTAATCAATGTTAACAAAGTATTGTTGACGTTCTGGCAAATAGGCAAGTTTGTAGCCTAGGTTTGTCAAATCAGGGTTTGTTGAGCTTGCTCCAGCATTGGTCAAAACAGCAACCGCATCAGCTGTACGAAGGCTACGGTTTGATACCGCAAGTCCCATAGCGTTAATGAGATTTTCAGAGTTAAGGCTTGCTTCAGCAGCATTCAATTCACTGCTTGTCACGGCCAACTCACTAGTCGCTACTTTAAGGACGCTATTTACAGCATTGGTTGTAGACTCTGCGCTGGCAGTTTCTGCTGCAGTCGCAACTGAAGCGGCTGCACTTGTTTGTGCTGATACTTGACCAGCAACAGGAGCTTCGGCTACTGCTGTTGAGCTAAGAGCTTGTGCACTAGTCGCTACAGATGAAGCAGTCGCTGCTGCAGATTCAGAGCTCGCTTGCGATGCAGCCTGAGAAGCTGCTTCTGAACTAGTTGCTGTTTGACTAGTTCCTGAAGTTGCCTGGCTTTCTTGAGTTGCTGATTGTGGCTGTTCACTAGCCAAGGCCACAGTAGAGACTGAGCTTGGTGCGTTTTCTGTTGTTGCTGGCGCTACTGATGCTGTTGTTGGCGTTGATTGCTCCACGACTACATCTGGCTCAGCAGTTGTTTCCATACCTGCGGTAGTTGGTGCTACCGTTTCATCAGCTTGGGCACCCTGTGCATTTGAGAAGATTGAAACTCCCAAAAGGACAGAGGCTACACCAAAGCTGTATTTTCTTAATGAAAAACGTTGGCGTTTATTAAACATATCTCTCATAATAATAAATTTCCTCAATATCCAAATTACTTTATATACAGTTTCCATTTTATACTATAATTATTAAATTGTCAAATATATACTAATAATTGTGTAAAAGTTTATCTTTTATTAGAAAACATTAATTTAAAACTTTTTATCTAAGTCCTTTGAAACTTCAAAACGTTCGTGCTTTTTATTTACCACAATTCTCTGTTTTTGTTAGTTTTATAATTTTTCAAAAATACTTTTTATATCAAACCATTTTCATTAAAAATGTTCATCACCCCTAACCTTATTTTTTTAGTTTTGGTGATATTTATTAAAAATACAAAAATACTATCCCTTCAAAAAGAAAAATTTTTTAACGACTCGACTCACAGTTCTCTCAACCCCTTGCCAATACTGACATAGAGACTCCTTACTACTCCTTTTTTCGAATAAACTCAAAAATCCCTTTGGCATTTACCAAAAGGGATTCTTTCATCTATTATTTGAAAATAGAACTTGTGAAACTATCTGTCTCTTGTAGGAGTTTCTTATAGACAGCTTCTTTGAGTTTTGTCGTATGGCTTGTTGATACAGATTTATTACCGTTATTATCTGTTTTAAGACTTGCAGCGTCTTTGGCTACTGCCGCTTTAAACAAGGCCAACAAATCATCGTAAGAACTTACAGATGTGCCATCAATAGCAACTGTCGTCAAACCATGGGACGCTTTTTCTTTCACTTCTTTGAAGTAGGCCTTCTTGAAGTCTTCTAGGGTGTTGAACTGGCCATCAGAAATCTTGTTAATAATAAAGTCATCCCCAAGGGTGTTCTTACCAGCCGCTTTGGCTTCTTGTTTATACTTGTTGGTCGCATAACCTAGGAAGCCTTTTTCATAGCCGTAGTATCCCCAGAGTCTGAAAGTATTATGCTTGAAGGACATAGCACCTGGAGAGCCCTCACTGGTATTACCACCATAAATGGCAGACATCATAGGCACATTGACATAGGCAGAAGAGAAATCTTCAGGTTTATAAACACCATTTCCAGGTCCACGATTGGTCATGAAGTTATTATCCACAAGGTCATCAATAGAGGTCAAGCTAATAGCCTTTTCACTATCACTTAGAGCACGAACCTTGTCGTATTGGTTTTTGCTATTACCTCGTAGCTGTTTATCTACCTTCTTGAACCATGCGTTATTGAGCTCTTGCTTGCCTTGACTGAGGACTGCTTCCCCTTCCAGCGAATCAAGAAGCATGAGGGTGTCGTTGTAGCCCTTCATGTAACGGTCAATGGCTTCACGAGAGTTCAACTTGTTTGGATTGGTGTTGTACCACTGATTACCATCGTTTTCTCTTTCAAAGGCCATGTTAAGTCCTAAGGCACCGTATTCACCCTGGTGACCCTGAGTCGCTGGTGATTGCAACATTCCTTGGGCATAGGCTTCAACATCTGTTCCCTCACGACGACCAAAACCTCCAAAGTAGGCAATACGGTCATTGATATGAGTTGTTTCATGGGTAAAGGCTGATGCACCGTACTCGCTAATCATATTAGACATGACGAAGGTAACCTTGGCACGATTATCATATGGATTGTCGTAGATGGCAGCATAGGCACCAGCCATAGCTCCATTATCACCGTAGTACTCACCAACTGGTCCATAGATTTCACGGATTGGCGCATAGACTTCCGTACTGTTCTTGAATTGGCCGTAGCGCTCTGGCCAACCTGGCCAACCATGCCCCCAGACATAGAAACCTTCCCAGATTGGATTGACAATGTCTTTGAACAATTTGTTTTTAACATTATCTGCAGCCAATCTTTGCCAGAAATCAAGATAGTTAATCTGACGTTGAGCCGCTAGATCAATCTCAGGTTTCAACTTCTCTAGGGTTGTGTTGTACTTGTTAGCTGTACCATAAGACATGGTGTCATAGGTAGAAATCAAGAACATCTCTGTCTTATCAAGGTTCAACAAAGGCAAAATCATCTTGCGATGGAGACCACGACTGAGGTTATCATAAACACGATACTTGTGCTCACCAACACCTTCATTTTGAGAAGCCTTCTCTACAACGTAGACCTTATCCTTAGCGGCATCGATAAACCAATCGTTCATATTGTCGATAGTGGTAAAGAGTTTTCGGTTGTAGTTAAGGAAGTCGGTCAGGTCACTAGAAAGAGTGCTCTTGGCCAAGACTTCACCGAAAGCATCGTATGTTCTTGAACCACTGATATTATTTTCCTTAGAGCCAATCTCAATCAAACGGTCAAGGACATCCACATTTTTACCATAGAAATCTGGTTTGAAGAGCATGATTTCTTTGATGTTAACATCATCAAACTTCACACCGTAATAACGATTCAAGTAGGTCAAACCTAGCAAGAGGGCTGCTTTATTTTTCTCGACCTTGTCAAGAATCACTTGTTGGGCAGCTGGTGATTGGTTAAGCTGGTGATCTTCATTTTGAACCAGCTTAGTTACAAGGGTCGTCAAATTAGTTTTAACAGCCTCAAAACTTTCTTCTAAGAAGAGGTTCTTGATAGCATTAACCTTGTTTGGACCTGTACGGCCAAGTTTTTGGTAAATCGGATCAGACTGCAACTCAATCGGTTTAAGGATATTAACGATGCCATTGATAAGGCTCGAGTGGTCTTTTTGAACGATGTTAGGAGTATACTTGATTCCTAAATCAGTGACAGTATATTCCTTAACATTGCTCAACCCTTCTGAACTCTCTGAAAGCTTGAAGTAGTCTTTGGTACCATCAGCATAATGAACAATAATTTTATTAGCAGCACTTAGGTCAGTGACAAAATTACTGTCATTCATTGGAGTTACTGAAAGCACTTCTTTGGTATTCAAGTTGTGGTCTTTAGCTAGCTTGTTGGCTTGGTAGACAATATAATCCTTGTTGTAGAATGGCTGGAATTTCTCAATATTCTTGTAAGCCTGTTTGTATGCTGGATTATAGTCTTGAATATTGGCAAAATCTGCTTGACTAGAAGCGTTATTAAGGGTATTCAACGCGTATGGCTCGCTGACAAATGTATCAGCTGTAATCTTGTAACCTTCAACACGCTTGTCAGCTTCTTCCTTAGTCAAATGTTTGAGTTTTTTAGGACTCTTGGTATCTTTACCAGTACCATCTTCGGCCGAACTGTATCCGATAACACCAAAGAGATCTTTGATGTATGGCCCGCCATCTTCATCATTGACATCATTCGAAGCAAAGATTTCTTGGCCCTTGATAACCTTGGCGTAGGTCACGTTATCTTGAACAGCACCGTATGGCCATGTCTTAGCAACAATACCACCGACATTTCGTGTGTTTTTAACATCAAGAACACCCTTGGCTACCGAGTTAGTCACCCTAGCCTTAGTTCCCGACTTCCAGCTGTTAAGCATGTAAGTGACAAATGGCACCAGCATACTTGCATTGGCATTTTGAGCTGTAATAGTCGCATCTACATAGGCTCTGTTGACAAATCCCATGTAGTTTGAACCAGCAATCCCACCAACTGTCGAGTTATTACCGATAGAGTCAATCTTACCGACAAAAGCGACATTCTCAATCTTACCATCTTCATCAATCTTATTGACGATACCAGCCACATCATTGTTACCAGTAATCGAACCAGTCACCTTAACATCTTCAATCAGACCTTTATTTTTAAGGTTAAATCCAACCGTCGCGATTTGATTTTGCCCAGAGCGATTGATGTCTACATTTTCAAAGTTGATGTTCTTGATTGTTCCGCCATTGATGACATTAAACAATGGGTGCTCTAAATCATAGATGGCATAGCGTTTGTCACCATCACTTAGCAACTTACCAGTAAATTCGGTCGTAATGTACGATTTGCCGTTTGGAACGACGTGACGAGCACTCATACTTTGACCCAGTCTAAATTCACCTGATGGATTAGCCTGAATAGCATTGACCAACTCAGCAAAATCATAGTAAACATTGGCTTGACTAGCCTTAGGTTTCTCAATGTAATAGCTATAGGTTTGAGCAAAATGGTTTTGGGCATCACGTTGGACCAAATTGTCCGCTGCTGCAGTTACCTTATAAACCGCCTTGCCATCAACCGTCGTTTCTTCGATGGCTTTTACAGCCAAGTAAGTGGTCTTCTGATCCGCAGAAGTCATCTTCAAGTAGTAATTCGTGAGATCCTGAGGTACAGCTGTCAGACGAGTCTCATCCACTTCTGTTTGATTGTCATACTTAATCAAATCTGTACGTGCAAAATCTTTAAGCTCAACCTTCTTGAGATCCAGTTGGAAAGTTTGGTCTGCCAAAACCTGATTCTCCTCACCATTGCCACGATCATAGGTCATGGTTGTTGTGAGGGTATATGGCTTGTAATAGTCTAAGTTTGTTAGGTCAGCAGTCAAGGTCGTGCTAGGAATATCAAGCGTTTGAACAACCTGTCCACCTTGCTTAAGCACCGCTTTAATAGTCGTAATAGCTGCCGAACCTGGATTAGTCAAATTGTAGCTAAGTTTAGCACTGCGACCCAAGTCATCCTTGTCAATCTGTGTCAGTGTAAGCACTGGTTTTTCCGACACCTTAGTCCCTTTGCGAACAATACGATCTTGGACAGGAACTAGCACTGTTTCAGTAACTGTTGGTTCTTCAGCAGTCTTATTGCCCTTGTAGGTCTTATAAACCTTGGTAATTTTATTCTGGCCTTTTTGACCTTCTTGGACAACTTGCAAGGTACCCTTCTCAAGTGTGTCATCTTCTTGGACAATTTCTTTAAATGGAAGCTCTACAATAGATTCTTCGGTCGTTGTGCCATCTAGAGGCTTGCTTCCACGACGGATTTTTCTAGGTTGTGGCACCTCAATAACCTTACCTGACACAATAGTCGGCTCACCAACCTTAACACCATCAATGGTTTGGTAAATTTTCTGGATTTCTTGGCTACCTTTTTGACCTTCTTGCTCGACAACCTCTTCATCCACATACTTGCTATCATCAGTGATAACTTCGATAGGATAATCGATGGCTTGCGTTTCAGTCTCTGTGACACTTCCAACAACTGGAGTGTGGACAGGATTCTCGGGTTGGACAGCCGCCTCACCTTCGTGACCTAATTCTTGTGTACCCTTGGCTTCCAGTTTGCCTGTGTACTCTGGATTTGTAGGTTGAACAAGGGCTTCGCCTTCATGACCTGGTTCTTGTGTACCCTTGGCTTCCAGTTTGCCTGTGTACTCTGGATTAGCAGGTTGAACAGCTGCTTCGCCTTCATGGCCAACTTCTTGGGTACCATTGGCACTGATTGGACCGGTGTACTCTGGGTTAGCTGGTTGAACCACTGCCTCGCCTTCGTGCCCAACTTCTTGGGTACCGTTAGCACTGATCGGTCCAGTGTACTCTGGATTAGCTGGTTGGACCCATGCTTCACCCTCGTGACCAACTTCTTGGGTACCGTTAGCACTGATCGGTCCAGTGTAATCTGGATTTGCAGGTTGGACCCATGCTTCACCCTCGTGACCAACTTCTTGAGTACCATTCGCACTGATTGGACCGGTATACGCTGGATTGGCGGGCTGAACTAGAGCTTCGCCTTCGTGTCCAACTTCTTGGGTACCATTGGCACTAATCGGTCCAGTGTAATCTGGATTTGCAGGCTGAACTAGAGCTTCGCCTTCGTGTCCAACTTCTTGGGTACCATTGGCACTAATCGGTCCAGTGTAATCTGGATTTGCAGGTTGAACAGCTGCCTCGCCTTCATGACCTGATTCTTGCGTACCTTTAGTGCTAATTGGACCAGTGTAATCTGGATTTGCAGGTTGAACAGCTGCCTCGCCTTCATGACCTGATTCTTGCGTACCTTTAGCGCTAATTGGTCCAGTGTACTCTGGGTTAGCAGGTTGAACAGCTGCCTCGCCTTCATGACCTGGCTCCTGTGTTCCTTTTTTCCAACTGATTCCCTTACTATCCCTATCAGCTGTCCCCTGACTAACTGTATTATCTTCTTTTATTGAAGACTCAATCCCTTGCAAAGTATTCTCCAAAGGTTGGTCAAGCTCCGGCTTAGCAGAGTAACGCAGATAACCCACATACTCATAACCATCAATGGCAATAACACCCTTAGCCAAATCTTCTTTATTTGAAACCGCAAGAGTTTGATTATAGGCCTGCAACTCCTTGTTTTGCAAGGCAAGAACCTCTATCGGCACAAGGAGACTTTGCCCTGCGGCCCCAATCAAGACCAAGCCAATAATTTTTTTACGATGTTTTTTTGAAAATAGGAGCACAGCCATAGTCGCTGTTGCCAATCCCAAACCTGTCGCTGCCCAGTCAGAACTTCCTGTCTGAGGAAGAGTAGCTTGACTGTCTCCCTTACGTTTATAAACCAGATAAAAAGTGTCCCTCATTTTGATATTCCTTAGGAATAGCATGTACCACTTGCTTCTGCTCTTCAGCTGTTAATTCATTTTCTGTGACATAGGCCATGTGTACCGATGCATCCGAAGTAACCTGGTCTGCCGAAACTGGTTTAGACACGAAAAGACCACCTGCTAACAAGAATGTCCCGATAGCAACTGGCCCTACACCTACTGACAATTTACGAATGGCGTATTTTGTCACTTTTTCAAAAACATGATTTGCTTGTTTCATTCAAAATCTTCCTATATGTTAATCCTTGTACCCCAAGGCACGTCAAAAAAACGAAGACGTTATTGAAAAAACACGCACTCCATACATTTATTAACCTTCTTCCGAAGTCTATCATATCCTTTTTTTAATCTTTAAGCAAGCATTTTCTCTAATTTTTAATCAATATAAATAATTGTTTAGCAACCATACTTTTCTTTCATGAAAACCTCTAAAATCTTTTCATATAACTAATTATAAAGACTCTAACATTTGTAAAAAAACTTTCTCTTGAAATTCAAAAGTAGTGATATATTTTTGAGTTAAATAATTTTTATAAATTATACTGATATCCCCATATATCTAACATTTTTAATTAAAAAGATAAATAAAGACTACTAATTTTTGACAAGAAAAAAACGCAAGAACTTCTCTCGCGTTTTTTTCGCATTAATATTCAGAGTTTAGCCAATACCTTTAGAAAGATTATACGGACAAACTAACCAATATAGAGTTTACCATAATATAATCTAAATAACAATCGTCAAATAATCTCATTATATATATTCTTTCGTGTATGAAAGAGATATTTAGTCTCTTAAATTAAACACCTATTTAATATCAAAACATAAAATCTTAAATTGTAACCATGCATCGTCACCCACTGAATTCTCCTCAATTATAAATTAATTAGTCTTAAACTAGATTATATTTTTCCTTTATAACTATAACTTAGTCTGAAAATTCACCTCACCATCTCAGAAAATATTATTTTTATAAAAATTATTGCAAATTTCTCATTTTGCTGCTATAATCACCTTAGTAGACTCATATTTAAATGAATTTATCTTCCCCTCGTCTCTAATTAACTTCTATCATAGAGACTTCACATTTAGCTTCAAACTTACATATTACTCTTGTATGAGCTACTATTTTAAAGAAGCTCTTTGTCAACTGTAGTGGGTGACGAAAAGCTAACATCTAGAGAGGACCGGATAGGTCTTCTCTTTTTGTATATTCAGAGTGATGAAAACACGTTTCCTAAAGTTGATAAAATTTCTAAAACCGAAGCCCAGACGTTTAATATCTTTGATAAGCTTATTAGTCCCCTCCAATTTTGTTTTGCATTTGAGTAATGTGTTTCTAGTGCATTTTTGATGTATTGTTTATGTTTACGAAAAGTCTTAAAGACTGTTTTGAAGTAATGATTGAGCTTGCTTATATTCTCCTCTATGAGTTCAAAAAACTCATCCACCCTCTTCTCCTGAAAGTGAAAAAGCAAGAGCTGATAGAGGTTATAATAATTGGAGAGTTCTTCTGAGAAATTCAGTGTCTTCTCAACGACTTCATGTGGGCATAATGTTTGATGGAAGGTCTTCGAGTGAAATGATTTACAAGATAACTTACGGCTGCCCTTTTGGAAGAGTCTCCAGTGATTTTTCAAGGCTCGATAGGGTAGTGACTTCTTATCGAACTGGTTCATAATAGCGATTCTTGTCTTTAAAAAGGCTCGACCAAGGTGCTGAATAATGTGAAATCGATCAAGAACTATTTTGGCGTTAGGGAAGAGTTTGCGAGCCAGTGGAATATAAGCTCCAGACATATCCATCGTGATAAACCGTACCTTTTGACGTACTTTCAAACGTCTGATGAAAAACCTTGGTTTAACTGCTCGAATTTGTCGCAAACGGCAGTATCCTTTCATATTAGTATACGATAAACTATTATTATCATATCTCATCACTGTTCCTCCTTTGATATATTAGTTAGTGGTCGGTAAACCTTATCTAATATAGCACTTTGGTAGGACTTTTTTATACATCGCTAAACAATTTTCGGAACCACTAGTACAACTGGTAGTTTTCAAACAAAAAGACTCACCCCTATCAGGGATGAGTCTTTTGCTTTAAAAACTTAGAAGACTTTTTAAATCACTTCTATAAGAATATTTTATCTTAATCTTCTTTTCTACGTTTTCCTGCAATGGCAAGTCCAGCTGCCGCAAGAATTCCACCAAGGACAACGCCACCGATAGATGCTTCGTCTCCTGTTGCCGGAAGTGTAGAAGCGTCTTTTTCAGTTGCTGAAATATTTGCCCTAGTTTTAAGGTTCATGCGTTTCGCTGAAGTAGTTGATGACTCAACTTTGCCACTTAGTGTCGGTTTAACAACTGTTGGAGTATTCTCAGAACCCTTACCATTGTTAAAGGAATCTACTGTTCCACTTGTTGTGGCAAACATTGGAGCACTAGCTCCTGAAACATTACCTGCTAGGTCTGTCGCTTTCGCTGTCACAGTACCTGCTGGAATGTTAACTGTTGGAACTACTACTGCATGACCTGTTTCATCAGCTGTAGCTTCACCAATCTTGTTGCCATCTTTATCGAACAATTCAACCTTAGTTCCTGGTTCTGCAATAACATCAATTGGAGTACGACTACCTGCCTTACCTGTAAGATCAGTAGTCACAACTGGTGCTGATGGAGCTATCTTATCAATTCCTTTACCTACAGTCACTGATGTTGAGCTAGAGGTGTTGCCTGCATCATCTGTTGCAGTAACAGAAACTGTATCACCTTCCTTCAAACCGCTGACTGGTACACTGAAGTTGCCATCTTGGTCAGCTTTAGCCGATACTTTAGAGCCATCCGGAAGCATCACTACAACTGTTGAACCAGCTTCGGCTGTTCCTGTTACTGCTGTAGTACCTGCTTTAACTGGGTTTACAACTGGTGCTGATGGAGCTGTCGTATCAGTTCCCTTACCTACAGTCACTGATGTTGGGTTAGAGGTGTTGCCTGCATCATCTGTTGCAGTGACAGAAACTGTATCACCTTCCTTCAAACCGCTGACTGGTACACTGAAGTTGCCATCTTGGTCAGCTTTAGCCGATACTTTAGAGCCATCTGGAAGAGTGACTTCTACAGTTGAGCCTGCTTCGGCTGTACCTGTGACGGCTGTGTCACCTGCTTTAACTAGGTTCACAACTGGTGCGTCTGGCGCTGTCGTATCAGCTGTTTTCGCTACGGTTACAGTTGTCGCATCTGATGTGTTACCTGCGTTATCTGTGGCTGTTACAGATACTGTCTTACCTTCTTCCAAACCGCTGACTGGAACGCTGAAGTTTCCATCTTGGTCAGCTTTAGCCGATACTTTAGAGCCATCTGGAAGAGTGACTTCTACAGTTGAGCCTGCTTCGGCTGTACCTGTGATCGCTGTGCCACCTGCTTTAACCGGGTTCACAACTGGTTTAGCTGGCGCTGTGGTATCTGTCGCAACTTTTGGTGCGCTTGCATCTGATGTTTGACCATCTTTCGTAGCTTTAGCTGTTACATTACCTGCTGGAATATCAACGGTTGGCGTAATCGTAGCTTTACCATTTTCATCAGCTGTTGCTTCACCAATCTTGTTACCATCTTTGTCGAACAATTCTACCTTAGTGCCTGGTGCTGCAGTCACTTCAACTGGGTCTTTAGTTCCTGCTTTACCTGTAAGGTCTGTATCGACAACTGGTTGGCTTGGTTTAGCTGGTGTTGCTGCTGTAGCTTCTTTTGGTGCGCTTGCATCTGATGTTTGACCATCTTTCGTAGCTTTAGCTGTTACATTACCTGCTGGAATATCAACGGTTGGCGTGATCGTAGCTTTACCATTTTCATCAGCTGTTGCTTCACCAATCTTGTTACCATCTTTGTCGAACAATTCTACCTTAGTGCCTGGTGCTGCAGTCACTTCAACTGGGTCTTTAGTTCCTGCTTTACCTGTAAGGTCTGTATCGACAACTGGTTGGCTTGGTTTTAGCTGGTGTTGCTGCTGTAGCTTCTTTTTGGTGCGCTTGCATCTGATGTTTGACCATCTTTCGTAGCTTTAGCTGTTACATTACCTGCTTTGGAATATCAACGGTTGGCGTGATCGTAGCTTTACCATTTTTCATCAGCTGTTGCTTCACCAATCTTGTTACCATCTTTGTCGAACAATTCTACCTTAGTGCCTGGTGCTGCAGTCACTTCAACTGGGTCTTTAGTTCCTGCTTTACCTGTAAGGTCTGTATCGACTACTGGTTGGCTTGGTTTAGCTGGTGTTGCTGCTGTAGCTTCTTTTGGTGCGCTTGCATCTGATGTTTGACCATCTTTCGTAGCTTTAGCTGTTACATTACCTCGTTTGGAATATCAACGGTTGGCGTAATCGTAGCTTTTACCATTTTTCATCAGCTGTTGCTTCACCAATCTTGTTACCATCTTTGTCGAACAATTCTACCTTAGTGCCTGGTGCTGCAGTCACTTCAACTGGGTCTTTAGTTCCTGCTTTACCTGTAAGGTCTGTATCGACAACTGGTTGGCTTGGTTTTAGCTGGTGTTGCTGCTGTAGCTTCTTTTTGGTGCGCTTGCATCTGATGTTTGACCATCTTTCGTAGCTTTAGCTGTTACATTACCTCGTTTGGAATATCAACGGTTGGCGTGATCGTAGCTTTTACCATTTTCATCAGCTGTTGCTTCACCAATCTTGTTACCATCTTTGTCGAACAATTCTACCTTAGTGCCTGGTGCTGCAGTCACTTCAACTGGGTCTTTAGTTCCTGCTTTACCTGTAAGGTCTGTATCGACAACTGGTTGGCTTGGTTTAGCTGGTGTTGCTGCTGTAGCTTCTTTTGGTGCGCTTGCATCTGATGTTTGACCATCTTTCGTAGCTTTAGCTGTTACATTACCTGCTGGAATATCAACGGTTGGCGTGATCGTAGCTTTACCATTTTCATCAGCTGTTGCTTCACCAATCTTGTTACCATCTTTGTCGAACAATTCTACCTTAGTGCCTGGTGCTGCAGTCACTTCAACTGGGTCTTTAGTTCCTGCTTTACCTGTTAGATCTGTCTTAACTTCTGGTTTCGCTGGAGCTGTTGTATCTGTCGCAACTTTTGGTTCACTTACGTCTGATGTATTTCCTGATGGGTCTGTCGCTGTCGCTGTTACATTACCTACTGGAATATCTTTCGTTGGAGTGATTGTTGCTACACCGTTTTCATCAGCTTTTGCTTCACCAATCTTGTTGCCATCTTTATCGTAGAGGGCTACTGTTGAGCCTGGTTCTGCACTCACTTCAACTGGGTCTTTAGTTCCTGCTTTACCTGTTAGATCTGTCTTAACTTCTGGTTTCGCTGGAGCTGTTGTATCTGTCGCAACTTTTGGTTCACTTACGTCTGATGTATTTCCTGATGGGTCTGTCGCTGTCGCTGTTACATTACCTACTGGAATATCTTTCGTTGGAGTGATTGTTGCTACACCGTTTTCATCAGCTTTTGCTTCACCAATCTTGTTGCCATCTTTATCGTAGAGGGCTACTGTTGAGCCTGGTTCTGCACTCACTTCAACTGGGTCTTTAGTTCCTGCTTTACCTGTTAGATCTGTCTTAACTTCTGGTTTCGCTGGAGCTGTTGTATCTGTCGCAACTTTTGGTTCACTTACGTCTGATGTATTTCCTGATGGGTCTGTCGCTGTCGCTGTTACATTACCTACTGGAATATCTTTCGTTGGAGTGATTGTTGCTACACCGTTTTCATCAGCTTTTGCTTCACCAATCTTGTTGCCATCTTTATCGTAGAGGGCTACTGTTGAGCCTGGTTCTGCACTCACTTCAACTGGGTCTTTAGTTCCTGCTTTACCTGTAAGGTCTGTATCGACAACTGGTTGGCTTGGTTTAGCTAGTGTTGCTGCTGTAGCTTCTTTTGGTGCGCTTGCATCTGATGTTTGACCATCTTTCGTAGCTTTAGCTGTTACATTACCTGCTGGAATATCAACGGTTGGCGTGATCGTAGCTTTACCATTTTCATCAGCTGTTGCTTCACCAATCTTGTTACCATCTTTGTCGAACAATTCTACCTTAGTGCCTGGTGCTGCAGTCACTTCAACTGGGTCTTTAGTTCCTGCTTTACCTGTAAGGTCTGTATCGACAACTGGTTGGCTTGGTTTTAGCTGGTGTTGCTGCTGTAGCTTCTTTTTGGTGCGCTTGCATCTGATGTTTGACCATCTTTCGTAGCTTTAGCTGTTACATTACCTGCTGGAATATCAACGGTTGGCGTAATCGTAGCTTTTACCATTTTCATCAGCTGTTGCTTCACCAATCTTGTTACCATCTTTGTCGAACAATTCTACCTTAGTGCCTGGTGCTGCAGTCACTTCAACTGGGTCTTTAGTTCCTGCTTTACCTGTAAGGTCTGTATCGACAACTGGTTGGCTTGGTTTTAGCTGGTGTTGCTGCTGTAGCTTCTTTTTGGTGCGCTTGCATCTGATGTTTGACCATCTTTCGTAGCTTTTAGCTGTTACATTACCTGCTGGAATATCAACGGTTGGCGTAATCGTAGCTTTACCATTTTTCATCAGCTGTTGCTTCACCAATCTTGTTACCATCTTTGTCGAACAATTCTACCTTAGTGCCTGGTGCTGCAGTCACTTCAACTGGGTCTTTAGTTCCTGCTTTACCTGTAAGGTCTGTATCGACAACTGGTTGGCTTGGTTTAGCTGGTGTTGCTGCTGTAGCTTCTTTTGGTGCGCTTGCATCTGATGTTTGACCATCTTTCGTAGCTTTAGCTGTTACATTACCTGCTGGAATATCAACGGTTGGCGTGATCGTAGCTTTACCATTTTCATCAGCTGTTGCTTCACCAATCTTGTTACCATCTTTGTCGAACAATTCTACCTTAGTGCCTGGTGCTGCAGTCACTTCAACTGGGTCTTTAGTTCCTGCTTTACCTGTAAGGTCTGTATCGACAACTGGTTGGCTTGGTTTAGCTGGTGTTGCTGCTGTAGCTTCTTTTTGGTGCGCTTGCATCTGATGTTTGACCATCTTTCGTAGCTTTAGCTGTTACATTACCTGCTGGAATATCAACGGTTGGCGTAATCGTAGCTTTTACCATTTTCATCAGCTGTTGCTTCACCAATCTTGTTACCATCTTTGTCGAACAATTCTACCTTAGTGCCTGGTGCTGCAGTCACTTCAACTGGGTCTTTAGTTCCTGCTTTTACCTGTAAGGTCTGTATCGACAACTGGTTGGCTTGGTTTTAGCTGGTGTTGCTGCTGTAGCTTCTTTTTGGTGCGCTTGCATCTGATGTTTGACCATCTTTCGTAGCTTTAGCTGTTACATTACCTGCTGGAATATCAACGGTTGGCGTAATCGTAGCTTTTACCATTTTCATCAGCTGTTGCTTCACCAATCTTGTTACCATCTTTGTCGAACAATTCTACCTTAGTGCCTGGTGCTGCAGTCACTTCAACTGGGTCTTTAGTTCCTGCTTTACCTGTAAGGTCTGTATCGACAACTGGTTGGCTTGGTTTAGCTGGTGTTGCTGCTGTAGCTTCTTTTGGTGCGCTTGCATCTGATGTTTGACCATCTTTCGTAGCTTTAGCTGTTACATTACCTCGCTGGAATATCAACGGTTGGCGTAATCGTAGCTTTTACCATTTTCATCAGCTGTTGCTTCACCAATCTTGTTACCATCTTTGTCGAACAATTCTACCTTAGTGCCTGGTGCTGCAGTCACTTCAACTGGGTCTTTAGTTCCTGCTTTACCTGTAAGGTCTGTATCGACAACTGGTTGGCTTGGTTTTAGCTGGTGTTGCTGCTGTAGCTTCTTTTTGGTGCGCTTGCATCTGATGTTTGACCATCTTTCGTAGCTTTAGCTGTTACATTACCTGCTGGAATATCAACGGTTGGCGTGATCGTAGCTTTACCATTTTTCATCAGCTGTTGCTTCACCAATCTTGTTACCATCTTTGTCGAACAATTCTACCTTAGTGCCTGGTGCTGCAGTCACTTCAACTGGGTCTTTAGTTCCTGCTTTACCTGTAAGGTCTGTATCGACAACTGGTTGGCTTGGTTTAGCTGGTGTTGCTGCTGTAGCTTCTTTTGGTGCGCTTGCATCTGATGTTTGACCATCTTTCGTAGCTTTAGCTGTTACATTACCTGCTGGAATATCAACGGTTGGCGTAATCGTAGCTTTTACCATTTTTCATCAGCTGTTGCTTCACCAATCTTGTTACCATCTTTGTCGAACAATTCTACCTTAGTGCCTGGTGCTGCAGTCACTTCAACTGGGTCTTTAGTTCCTGCTTTACCTGTAAGGTCTGTATCGACAACTGGTTGGCTTGGTTTAGCTGGTGTTGCTGCTGTAGCTTCTTTTGGTGCGCTTGCATCTGATGTTTGACCATCTTTCGTAGCTTTAGCTGTTACATTACCTGCTGGAATATCAACGGTTGGCGTGATCGTAGCTTTACCATTTTCATCAGCTGTTGCTTCACCAATCTTGTTACCATCTTTGTCGAACAATTCTACCTTAGTGCCTGGTGCTGCAGTCACTTCAACTGGGTCTTTAGTTCCTGCTTTACCTGTAAGGTCTGTATCGACAACTGGTTGGCTTGGTTTAGCTGGTGTTGCTGCTGTAGCTTCTTTTGGTGCGCTTGCATCTGATGTTTGACCATCTTTCGTAGCTTTAGCTGTTACATTACCTGCTGGAATATCAACGGTTGGCGTAATCGTAGCTTTACCATTTTCATCAGCTGTTGCTTCACCAATCTTGTTACCATCTTTGTCGAACAATTCTACCTTAGTGCCTGGTGCTGCAGTCACTTCAACTGGGTCTTTAGTTCCTGCTTTACCTGTAAGGTCTGTATCGACAACTGGTTGGCTTGGTTTAGCTGGTGTTGCTGCTGTAGCTTCTTTTGGTGCGCTTGCATCTGATGTTTGACCATCTTTCGTAGCTTTAGCTGTTACATTACCTGCTGGAATATCAACGGTTGGCGTGATCGTAGCTTTACCATTTTCATCAGCTGTTGCTTCACCAATCTTGTTACCATCTTTGTCGAACAATTCTACCTTAGTGCCTGGTGCTGCAGTCACTTCAACTGGGTCTTTAGTTCCTGCTTTACCTGTAAGGTCTGTATCGACAACTGGTTGGCTTGGTTTAGCTGGTGTTGCTGCTGTAGCTTCTTTTGGTGCGCTTGCATCTGATGTTTGACCATCTTTCGTAGCTTTAGCTGTTACATTACCTGCTGGAATATCAACGGTTGGCGTGATCGTAGCTTTACCATTTTTCATCAGCTGTTGCTTCACCAATCTTGTTACCATCTTTGTCGAACAATTCTACCTTAGTGCCTGGTGCTGCAGTCACTTCAACTGGGTCTTTAGTTCCTGCTTTACCTGTAAGGTCTGTATCGACAACTGGTTGGCTTGGTTTTAGCTGGTGTTGCTGCTGTAGCTTCTTTTTGGTGCGCTTGCATCTGATGTTTGACCATCTTTCGTAGCTTTAGCTGTTACATTACCTGCTGGAATATCAACGGTTGGCGTAATCGTAGCTTTTACCATTTTTCATCAGCTGTTGCTTCACCAATCTTGTTACCATCTTTGTCGAACAATTCTACCTTAGTGCCTGGTGCTGCAGTCACTTCAACTGGGTCTTTAGTTCCTGCTTTACCTGTAAGGTCTGTATCGACAACTGGTTGGCTTGGTTTAGCTAGTGTTGCTGCTGTAGCTTCTTTTGGTGCGCTTGCATCTGATGTTTGACCATCTTTCGTAGCTTTAGCTGTTACATTACCTGCTGGAATATCAACGGTTGGCGTGATCGTAGCTTTACCATTTTCATCAGCTGTTGCTTCACCAATCTTGTTACCATCTTTGTCGAACAATTCTACCTTAGTGCCTGGTGCTGCAGTCACTTCAACTGGGTCTTTAGTTCCTGCTTTACCTGTAAGGTCTGTATCGACAACTGGTTGGCTTGGTTTAGCTGGTGTTGCTGCTGTAGCTTCTTTTGGTGCGCTTGCATCTGATGTTTGACCATCTTTCGTAGCTTTAGCTGTTACATTACCTGCTGGAATATCAACGGTTGGCGTAATCGTAGCTTTACCATTTTCATCAGCTGTTGCTTCACCAATCTTGTTACCATCTTTGTCGAACAATTCTACCTTAGTGCCTGGTGCTGCAGTCACTTCAACTGGGTCTTTAGTTCCTGCTTTACCTGTAAGGTCTGTATCGACAACTGGTTGGCTTGGTTTCGCTGGAGCTGTTGTATCTGTCGCAACTTTTGGTTCACTTACGTCTGATGTATTTCCTGATGGGTCTGTCGCTGTCGCTGTTACATTACCTACTGGAATATCTTTCGTTGGAGTGATTGTTGCTACACCGTTTTCATCAGCTTTTGCTTCACCAATCTTGTTGCCATCTTTATCGTAGAGGGCTACTGTTGAGCCTGGTTCTGCACTCACTTCAACTGGGTCTTTAGTTCCTGCTTTACCTGTTAGATCTGTCTTAACTTCTGGTTTCGCTGGAGCTGTTGTATCTGTCGCAACTTTTGGTTCACTTACGTCTGATGTATTTCCTGATGGGTCTGTCGCTGTCGCTGTTACATTACCTACTGGAATATCTTTCGTTGGAGTGATTGTTGCTACACCGTTTTCATCAGCTTTTGCTTCACCAATCTTGTTGCCATCTTTATCGTAGAGGGCTACTGTTGAGCCTGGTTCTGCACTCACTTCAACTGGGTCTTTAGTTCCTGCTTTACCTGTTAGATCTGTCTTAACTTCTGGTTTCGCTGGAGCTGTTGTATCTGTCGCAACTTTTTGGTTCACTTACGTCTGATGTATTTCCTGATGGGTCTGTCGCTGTCGCTGTTACATTACCTACTGGAATATCTTTCGTTGGAGTGATTGTTGCTACACCGTTTTTCATCAGCTTTTGCTTCACCAATCTTGTTGCCATCTTTATCGTAGAGGGCTACTGTTGAGCCTGGTTCTGCACTCACTTCAACTGGGTCTTTAGTTCCTGCTTTTACCTGTTAGATCTGTCTTAACTTCTGGTTTCAGCTGGAGCTGTTGTATCTGTCGCAACTTTTTGGTTCACTTACGTCTGATGTATTTCCTGATGGGTCTGTCGCTGTCGCTGTTACATTACCTACTGGAATATCTTTCGTTGGAGTGATTGTTGCTACACCGTTTTCATCAGCTTTTGCTTCACCAATCTTGTTGCCATCTTTATCGTAGAGGGCTACTGTTGAGCCTGGTTCTGCACTCACTTCAACTGGGTCTTTAGTTCCTGCTTTACCTGTTAGATCTGTCTTAACTTCTGGTTTCGCTGGAGCTGTTGTATCTGTCGCAACTTTTTGGTTCACTTACGTCTGATGTATTTCCTGATGGGTCTGTCGCTGTCGCTGTTACATTACCTACTGGAATATCTTTCGTTGGAGTGATTGTTGCTACACCGTTTTTCATCAGCTTTTTGCTTCACCAATCTTGTTGCCATCTTTATCGTAGAGGGCTACTGTTGAGCCTGGTTCTGCAGTCACTTCAACTGGGTCTTTAGTTCCTGCTTTACCTGTTAGATCTGTCTTAACTTCTGGTTTCGCTGGAGCTGTTGTATCTGTCGCAACTTTTGGTTCACTTACGTCTGATGTATTTCCTGATGGGTCTGTCGCTGTCGCTGTTACATTACCTACTGGAATATCTTTCGTTGGAGTGATTGTTGCTACACCGTTTTCATCAGCTTTTGCTTCACCAATCTTGTTGCCATCTTTATCGTAGAGGGCTACTGTTGAGCCTGGTTCTGCAGTCACTTCAACTGGGTCTTTAGTTCCTGCTTTACCTGTTAGATCTGTCTTAACTTCTGGTTTCGCTGGAGCTGTTGTATCTGTCGCAACTTTTGGTTCACTTACGTCTGATGTATTTCCTGATGGGTCTGTCGCTGTCGCTGTTACATTACCTACTGGAATATCTTTCGTTGGAGTGATTGTTGCTACACCGTTTTCATCAGCTTTTGCTTCACCAATCTTGTTGCCATCTTTATCGTAGAGGGCTACTGTTGAGCCTGGTTCTGCAGTCACTTCAACTGGTGTCTTAGTTCCTGCTTTATCTACAAGAGGTGTGTTGATTACTGGTTTAGCTGGGGCTGTGGTATCTGTCGCAACTTTTGGTTCACTTACGTCTGATGTATTTCCTGATGGGTCTGTCGCTGTCGCTGTTACATTACCTACTGGAATATCTTTCGTTGGAGTGATTGTTGCTACACCGTTTTCATCAGCTTTTGCTTCACCAATCTTGTTGCCATCTTTATCGTAGAGGGCTACTGTTGAGCCTGGTTCTGCACTCACTTCAACTGGTGTCTTAGTTCCTGCTTTATCTACAAGAGGTGTGTTGATTACTGGTTTAGCTGGGGCTGTGGTATCTGTCGCAACTTTTGGTTCACTTACGTCTGATGTATTTCCTGATGGGTCTGTCGCTGTCGCTGTTACATTACCTACTGGAATATCTTTCGTTGGAGTGATTGTTGCTACACCGTTTTCATCAGCTTTTGCTTCACCAATCTTGTTGCCATCTTTATCGTAGAGGGCTACTGTTGAGCCTGGTTCTGCACTCACTTCAACTGGTGTCTTAGTTCCTGCTTTATCTACAAGAGGTGTGTTGATTACTGGTTTAGCTGGGGCTGTGGTATCTGTCGCAACTTTTGGTTCACTTACGTCTGATGTATTTCCTGATGGGTCTGTCGCTGTCGCTGTTACATTACCTACTGGAATATCTTTCGTTGGAGTGATTGTTGCTACACCGTTTTCATCAGCTTTTGCTTCACCAATCTTGTTGCCATCTTTATCGTAGAGGGCTACTGTTGAGCCTGGTTCTGCACTCACTTCAACTGGGTCTTTAGTTCCTGCTTTACCTGTTAGATCTGTCTTAACTTCTGGTTTCGCTGGAGCTGTTGTATCTGTCGCAACTTTTGGTTCACTTACGTCTGATGTATTTCCTGATGGGTCTGTCGCTGTCGCTGTTACATTACCTACTGGAATATCTTTCGTTGGAGTGATTGTTGCTACACCGTTTTCATCAGCTTTTGCTTCACCAATCTTGTTGCCATCTTTATCGTAGAGGGCTACTGTTGAGCCTGGTTCTGCACTCACTTCAACTGGTGTCTTAGTTCCTGCTTTATCTACAAGAGGTGTGTTGATTACTGGTTTAGCTGGGGCTGTGGTATCTTTAGTTACAAATTCTGATAATGGTTTCTTATCTTGAGATCCATCTGTATATGTTACTACAAGATTTCCAGCGTTATCTTTTTCTACTGATTTAATCTTAGTCTTAGCATCTTCAGCATCTACAGTTTTACCTTTTTTGTCTGCTAAGTTGGCATCATCATTAGTTTGAGCATACTCAATTTGCAATTTTTCTTTGATTTTATCTAACTCAGCATTTGTTACGTTAGCTGGATTTGTCACCTCAACTTTTTCAGTTGGAGTAGCAATGTCATATTTTTGAGTTTGTCCCTTAAGTACAACACGGAATGAACCTGGGTCAGTCGCGTTTGAGCTACCTACGGCTCTATTCTCAATAAATGCACCATCTGTATCCGTCGCAGTTGCATAACGCCATCCCAAAGCCAAACCTTCTGGATTTTCTCCCTTAGTTGCTGCATCTAGTCTTTCTTTTGATAAACCATCTGTTGCTGCTGGAGTACCTGAGTAAGTAATGACTGCTGGTGCATCTGCTGTTGCTGGAGTTTCAGCATTGATAACATTTGCTTTAAATCCATATTGAGTATTGATGGTATCTGCTTCGCCAGTAACAGGATCAAACGCTCTGTTACCACCTTGTTTTACAGTAGCACTTGCGATTTTTCCGCTATCATCTTTAAATTTGATATCAAATGAGTTTGCTTCTCCACCATATACATAAACTTCTTTAGTATCTTTATTAGAGTACGGAATCTCTACTGTTGGAGCTACGTTTTCACGTGCAGGATTTACAACTACAGTAACTTCAATCTCGTTTGACTCTTTACCTTGGCTATCAACAGCTTTATACTTAACTGTGTAAGTGCCTGGGGTATTTGTATCAACGGTCTTGGTTGCTGCGTTACCATTTACTGAAACAACTTCAGCATGGACCTTATCACCCAGCGTTGCTTGAGCATCATCTTCTTTATCTGCCACTGTCACCAGAGAAGCAAGATCCAGTTGAGCACCTTGTTGAACAGTTTTTCTGTTTCCTTCAACTGCTGATGCAATAGTTGGAGCTTGGTTTTCTACTGAGCGTGGTTGCCAGCCAGCCACACTTGAGAAGCCACCTTCCACTACGTTTGAGATAGCTGCTACTTCTGTACCTGCAATCTTGTCAGCCATGGTAAGGACGATCGTATCTTGGAACTTACCGTTCTCAACTGATTTGACAGTTGCTGCTTCTGGTTTTTGAGATGTCCATGCAGATGAGACATTGTCACGTTTGACTGGGATCTCCGCAGTCTCTCCTGCAGTATTTGTATAACGCAAGTAGGCAATCCCTGCGTCATGAGGAACTTTAAGTGTTACCTCTTTTTGTCCTGCCACAACTGCATCTTGGTTAGTAGTCAAGCTTGAAGGTTCAACAGTAGTCACACCGACAGATACTGGTACTGTACGGCGGCTACTTTCTTCTCCGTTAACTGTTTGGCTTACCTGTACTGTTTGACGTGGTTTGATAGTTTCACCAGTACCTTGGTTGTTGTTAAGAGCTGTTGGAAGCTCACCTGTAGTCCAGTTACCACTACTGTCAACAGTGACGTTACCGATGTTTTGCTCCTGACCATCGATATAAAGTTTGATAGTTGCCCCTGGAACCCCTGTCCCTGAAAGAGTGCTTGAAGTCGACGCCACTGTCTGAACAGGAACGTTGATAGAAGTGTTCGTCAAGTTTGGAGTCACTCTTGGTGCATCAACCTGACTAACCAAGTTCTTGTCGTACTTACCTGAGATAGCATACCAGTTATTCCTTGGTAGCCCTGTCTTGGATTCAACTCCGGCAATATAAGAAATGGCTTGTGATGAGTTTTCAACTACTGTACGGTACTTAATAGTAAACTTGCGAGCACTAGAACTATTAGATAATTGAAGAACATATACCTTTTTAGTGTCCCCCATGACACCGCTAAGACCATCTACATTATTGTAATCATTTCCGACAGTATTTTTGACACGCCATTCAAGTCTATTACCTGCGTCAACATACTGAACACCTTCTGCATTTGCTGTTCCGGCACCCGATTCTTTATTTGCATCCTTCCAACCATATCGGTCTACGTAAGCACCATCATAATCTGTAACAAAATCATAAGGATCGGATACATTGTTAGGGATGGTAAAATAGTAGTATCCTCCCATCCTATCGTACTTAGCCTCGTTAAAGGTTACAGTCCACTCTAATACTGGGCGACCTTGACCAGATGGATCAGTTTGCGACTGTCTTCCCATTGACTACCTCATAGTCGTCCAACTGTCTGTATTCAATCTTAGCACGTTCAGTTGGTTCTCCACCATTAACCGTAGCTCGTCTATTTTGGTATACGTACTTAATATCCTTTCCTTCCATAGAGCGATCTTGAGCACGTTCTTGTCCTGCTGCTCGACGACTACGTACACGAGGCGCATTTGCCGTTTCTGACACAGTAACATTATTTGCACTAGCGCTCACTGAGCTTGCTGTAGTCGACGATGCTGTAGAAGCTGTGACTGAACGAGATGCCTCTGAAGCAGTTGCTGGTTTTGCAGTTGATACATTTGTTGAGCCTGTAACTTCTGAAGCAACTGCTGTAGTCGATGATGTTGCTGCTGATGAAGTCGGCGCTGAACTTGTAGCACTTGATGAAGCTGGTGCTGTTGAAGCCGGCGCTGAACTTGTAGCACTTGTTGAAGCTGGTGCTTCCGAACTTACTGCTACACTTGATGCAACTGAGCTTGTAGGTGCAACCGACGTCGCTGTAACTGTTTCAGTAGCTGCTGGTGCTACCGTAGCAGTTGCTGCACTTTCTGGTGCTGTGCTTGGCGAAGTGGTGGTCGAGACTCCTTCACCTTGACTTGCACTTACAGCTGTAGCTACAACTGTTGCTCCATCAGATGTCGTTTCATCCGCTTGAGCTGTGTGACCAATCATGATCAAAGTACCAAGCAAGACCGAGCAGACTCCGATATTCAATTTACGAATCGAGAAACGACTCTTCTTACTAAAGATATCTTTACCCATATTTCCTCCTAGACAAGGAATCATTAGATTTTGATTGCTCTTGTCTCTTCTAAAAATAATATAAATTGAATTTCCCTAACATAAAATATATCATATAATTAGAATTGAATCAATATTTTACTGTCATAAAATTAATTTTTATATATTTTTTTAAAAAAACTAACTTAAGCAAAAATTTTTTTCTATATTAGTCTCATCTTACACATTATCTTTATACAGAAATTTGAAACCTTACAAATATAAATTAATAAGCAAAAACAGACTGTATATAAACGATTAAAAAAACCTTACAAAACCTATGCTCTCCCTTTGTTAAAAAGCTTTACATTTTTCGGAAAAACAGAATGATTCTTACGTTTTATACTTTCAATCTATATAGGATAATTCACAATAAAAATTAATATTTAGATCCAGAAATATACATATTTTTAGATTTATTAACGATTTTACATTAGAAAAATGTCGATATTTTTAATGATTCAATTTCCCATCAAACTTTATTTTTGACTGAATAATTAAAAACTGCTCTAGAGATTATAGAGCCGATATTTTTAAGACTAGAATTGCGATTATGAACCATTTCGACAAGAAATCACTACCTTGTCGAGCCTTGAAAAATTACTGACAACACTTTCAAAAAGAGAGCCATAGGTTATCCCTAAACTGTTACTATTCAAAGACTTTTCGTCAAACTTTAGCACCACATGAAGTCGTTTAGAAGACACTGAAGTTCTCAGAAGAACTCGCCAATTATTATAACTTCTATCAGCTTTTGCTTTTTCACTTTCAAGAAAAAAGAGTGGATGAGTTTTTTGAACTCATAGAGGAGAATATAAGCAATGTCAATCATTACTTCCAAACATTCTTTAGGACTTTTCTTAGACACTAACAATACATCAAAAACGCACTAGAAACGGACTATTCAAACGCGAAACTGGAAGCTACTAACAAGTTGATTAAAGATATCAAACGATTGGGCTTCGGTTTTAGAAACTTCATCAACTTTAAGAAACGTGTCTTCATCACTCTGAACATAAAAAAAGAGAAGACCTATCTGGTCCTCTCTAGATGTTAGCTTTTCGTCACCCACTACAGTTGACAAAGAGCCCACAAAAGAGACTCACCCCTTATGGGATGAGTCTCTTTTTCGAAAACTGAAATAGTCTAACTAACTATGTTGAGGGATTTAACCTATGAACTATCTTAGTCTTCTTTTTTGCGTTTTCCTGCCAAACCAAGTCCAGCTGCCGCAAGGATTCCTCCGAGAGCCATAGCTGCCATAGACGCATCATCACCTGTTTCAGGGAGTGCTGGTCCTTTAGGAGCTTCTGGTGTAGTTGGTGGTGTCACTGGTGGAACCACTGGAGTTGGAGGAGTCGGTGGTGTTGGTGGAGTTGGTGGAGTTGGTGGAGTCGGTGGAGTTGGAGGAGTCGGTGGTGTCACAATATTGTTGAACTCAGTATCTTCTGGCAATTGAGAAGTTACTGTCAAGACTTTACCGTCTTTAGTTACTGAAACAACGACTGTAGCAACCATCTTATCGTAGGTAACAGTTGCATCGTTACCTTGTACTTCTTCTACTGTGTAGACGTGAGTACCTTCTTCACCACGTTTGTACTCAAGTGCTGAGAACTTGATCTTACCGTTAGCATCATTGCTTACAGTTTCGATCACATTACCCTTGCTGTCTTTAAGTACGAAGCTAAACTCACCAGCTTTAAGTTCACGACCTTCAAGTTTCTTAGTGAATTCAAACTCAACCTTAGTTGGGATATTGACTACACGTTTTTCTGTTGGTTTTTCTGGTTTTTCAACAGATTTCTTAGTTGGGTCGTATTGGTGAACGATTTGTGACGCAGTATTTTTCGATGTCTACACCATCTTTAGCAGTACCTTTGATAGTTGCAGGAATATCGAACTTGTAGTAGCGTCCGAATGCCAATTTGGCAGTATCGATCACTTGTGTGTTTTCTGCATCGCCAAGTGACTTAGTAAGGTCAGCTTTAGATGTTGCAGTAATCACACCGTCAACGATTTGGATATCGAACTTAGCTGTCACATCTTCTCCTGTTACAGAGTCGTATGCTTTAATATCTGCGACATTGATGTTCAAGTTTTCGCTGTCATATTTATCTGTAACACCTACAGATTGGATATTGTGAGCGTCAGTGAAGTTAGTTGTGTCGAGCCATACTTGGTAGACAAACTTATCACCTTTCTTAAGTGTCTTAGTATTGATATTTTCAGCTTCGTTGTTAGCTGTGTTGTCAGCGTAAGGATCCTTGTTAGTATCGCCTACTTTATCTTTCAACTCAGCATCATCGTCAACAAGTTTCATACCAGTGATATCGAATTTCTCTTTAGAAACAACGTATTTCTCTGGTTGGAACTTAGGTTTTTCTGGTGGACGAACAGTGTTGTTAAATTCTTTATCTGCTGGATCAGTAACCTTAGTGATAAGAGCTTTAGCTTTACCATCATGTGATACTTCAACAGTGACAAGAGCTTTCATACCGTCGTATTGAACAGTACCGTCAGTACCTTTAACTTCTTCTACTGTGTACTTGTAAGTGCCTTCTTGGCCTTTCTTGTACTCAATAGGTGAGAATTTAACGTTACCTTTAGCGTCATTGCTTACAGTTTCAAGAGTCTTACCTTCTGAATCTTTAAGCACGAAGCTGAATTCGTTAGCTTTAAGCTCACGGCCTTCCAAACGTTTAGTGAAGTTGAATTCTACTGAAATTGGAACACTGTTAACACGTTTTTCAGTTGGTACGTTTGGTTTTTCAACTTTCTTAGTTGTTGGGTTGTAGTAGTTAACAACTTGGGCTGCTGTATTTTCGATATCCACACCGCCAGCGACGTCTGCTTTCACCGTTGCAGGAATATCAAATTTATAGTAGCGACCAAACTCGAACTTAGTAGTGTCGATAACTTGAGTGTTTTCAGCATCGCCAAGTGACTTAGTGAAGCCATCTTTAAGGTTAGCTGTAACAACACCATTTTCAACCTTAATGTCGAACTTAGATGTTACATCCGCACCTGATACTGAATCGTAAGCCTTGATTGCTGATGCATCGACATCCAACTTAGTTTCATCGTAGTCATCAGTGATACCAACAGTTTGGATATGATCCTTGTTGTTAGCGTCAAATTGAGTTGTATCAAGCCATACTTGGTAGTAAAGTTTTTGACCAGGTTTAACTGACTTAGTATTCAAGTTTTCCAATTCGTTGTTTGATGCATCATCAGCGTAAGGGTTGGTATTTGTATCTGCAACCTTATTAGCCAATTCTTTATCATCATCAACAAGTTTAGTACCTGTTACGTCGAATTTCGCTTCAGAAACAACATATTTTTCTGGTTGGAACTTAGGTTTTTCTGGTGGACGAACAGCATTGTTGAATTCTTTATCAGCAATTTCACCAACAGTTGCTACAAGAGCTTTAGCAGTACCATCATGAGAAACAGTGATTGTTACATTCGCTTTCATTGTATCGTATGTAACAGTTGCATCAGTTCCTTTGACTTCTTCTACTGTGTACTTGTGAACGCCTTCTTGGCCTTTCTTGAATTCAAGTTTAGAGAATTTAACGTTACCAGCTGCATCATTCTTAACAGTTTCAACAACTTTACCTGCTGCATCCTTCAACTCGAATGTGAATTCGTTAGCTTTAAGCTCACGACCTTCCAAACGTTTAGTGAAGTTGAATCCGACTTCAACTGGAACACTGTTAACACGTTTTTCAGTTGGTACCTTAGGTGTTTCAACCTTCTTAGTTGTTGGGTTGTAGTAGTGAACAACTTGTCCAGCTGTATTTTCAATATCTACACCACCAGGAACAGTGTCTTTAACAGTGGTTGGGATATCAAATTTATAGTAACGACCAAAGGCAAACTTAGTTGTGTCGATAATTTGAGTGTTTGCAGCATCACCAAGTGACTTAGTGAAGCCATCTTTAAGGTTAGCTGTGATTACACCGTTTTCAACTGTGATGTCGAATTTAGCGGTAACATCTTCACCTGTTACTGAATCGTAAGCTTTAATCTTAGTAGCGTCAAGTTCCAACTTAGTTTCGTCGTAGTCATCAGAGATACCAACTGTTTGGATGTAATCCTTGTTGTTGGCGTCGAATTTAGTTGTATCGAGCCATACTTGGTAAACAAGTTTATCACCACGTTTAACAGACTTAGTATTCATGTTTTCCAATTCGTTGTTTGATGCATCATCAGCGTAAGGATTAGCATTTGTATCTGCAACCTTGTTAGCCAATTCTTTATCATCATCAACGAGCTTAGTACCTGTGATATCGAATTTTGCTTCAGAAACAACATATTTTTCTGGTTGGAACTTAGGTGTTTCTGGTGGGCGAACTTTGTTGTTGAACTCTTTATCGTTAGCGCTTGAAGCGAATCCGCCTGTTGAAGCGTGGTTAACGACAGTTGTGAGAACTTTGCCTTCCTTAGTAACTTCTACTGTTACAGTTGCTTTCATAGCATCATAAGTGATTGAAGTATCTTTACCAGCTACTTCTTCAACTGTGTAAGTGAATGTCTTACCAAGATCAGCTTTGTTGAACAAGAGTTTTTCAAACTTGATGTGACCATCTTTATCGTTGGTTACTGTTTGAAGAACCTTGTTGTCTTTGTCTTTCAATACGAAGCTAAACTCACCTGCAGTCAACTCACGGCCTTCAAGTCGTTTAGTGAAGTTGAACTCGAGTGGAACTGGAACGTTGTTTTCACGTGTTTGAGTTGGTTTTTCAGGAGTTGTAACTTTCTTATTGAATGGGTTGTATTGGTGAATTGTTTGGTTAGCTGTATTTTCAATATCTACACCGTCGTTAGCATCAATGTCTTTAACAACAGCTGGGATATCAAATTTATAGTAACGACCAAACTCGAATTTAGTTGTATCGATGACTGGAGTAGCATCTGTTGCACTAATAGCTTTAGTCAAGCTTGCTTTAGATGTACCGTAGAGAACACCATTTTCAACTTTAATATCGAACTTGTCTGTAACATCCTTACCAGTGATACCATCGTAAACCTTGATTTCAGAAGCGTCGATATCGAGCTTAGCTTCTTCGTAGTTGTCTGTGATACCAACTGTTTGAAGATTGCTTTCTGCTGTGAAGTCACGAGTATCAAGCCATACTTGATAGTAGATCTTTTGACCACGTTTGAGGGTCTTACCATTCAAGTTTTGGATTTCAACTTTATCAGCTGAATCGTCGTCATCAGCAAGTTTGTTACCAATGATGTCGAAGCTTGGTTCTGAAACAACGTATTTCTCTGGTTTGAAGTTAGGAGTTACGTTGTTATCGAAGACACGATCGTCACCACCATAAGCATCTCCACCTACTGTAGCGTAAGAGATAACTGTTGACAATTGATCTCCTACTGAAGGTTGGATAACTTGAACAGTAACATTGACTTTCATGTTATCGTAAGTAACAGTTGTATCAGTTCCTTTAACTTCTTCTACCGTGTAGTTGAATGTCTTACCAAGATCTGCTTTACCGTAGTTGATAGTAGAGAATTTAACTTTACCTTCGGCATCATTCTTAACAGTTTCAAGAACATTACCTTTTTCATCTTTCAATTCAAAAGTAAATTCTTTGTCTTGCAACTTACGTCCGTTAAGTGTCTTACCGAAGATCAACTCGATAGCAGTTGGAACGTTGTTAACACGTTTTTCAGTTGGTTTGTTTGGTTTTTCAACTTTCTTCGTAGTTGGGTTGTAGTAGTTTACAACTTGAGCTGCTGTATTTTCAATTTCAGCACCATCGTAAGCACCGTCAGTGACCTTAGCTGGGATGACAAACTTGTAGTAACGTCCAAATTCGAACTTAGTAGTATCGATAATTTGAGTGTTTTCTGCATCGCCAAGTGACTTAGTGAAGCCAGGTTTAAGGTTAGCAGTAATCACACCATTAGCGATTGAGATGTCAAACTTGTCAGTAACATCAGCACCAGTCTTACCATCGTAAGCCTTGATATCAGCTACCTTAACATCCAATTTAGCTTCATCATAATCATCAGTGATACCAACAGTTTGGATATTATCCTTGTTGTTTGCATCAAATTTAGTTGTATCAAGCCATACTTGGTAGTTAATAGTGTCGCCACGTTTAACAGCTTTAGTATTGATGTTTTCTGCTTCGTTGTTATCAGCTTTATCAGCGTATGGGTTCGCATTTGTTTCTGCGTACTTATCTGTCAACTCTGCATCATCATCAAGAAGCTTAGTACCAGTGATATCAAACTTACCGTTACCATCGCTAAGAACGTATTTCTCTGGTTGGAACTTAGGTTCTTCTGGTGGAGTTACAGTATTGTTGAACTCTTTATCTGCTGGGTCTGTCACATTAGTGATAAGAGCCTTAGCAGTACCATCATGACGAACTTCAACTGTTACAACAGCTTTCATTGTGTCGTATGTAACGGTTGCGTCTGAGCCTTTAACTTCTTCTACTGTGTAGTTGTGTACGCCTTCTTGGCCTTTCTTGAACTCAAGTTTAGAGAACTTAACGTTACCTGATGCATCATTGCTTACAGTTTCAAGAGTCTTACCTTCTGAATCTTTAAGCACGAAGCTGAATTCGTTAGCTTTAAGCTCACGGCCTTCCAAACGTTTAGTGAAGTTGAATTCCACTTCAACTGGTACGTTGTTAACACGTTTTTCAGTTGGTTTGTTTGGTTTTTCAACTTTCTTAGTTGTTGGGTTGTAGTAGTTAACTACTTGAGCCGCAGTGTTTTCGATATCTACTCCGCCTTTAACATCAGCTTTCACTGTTGTTGGAATGTCGAACTTGTAGTAACGTCCGAAGGCGAATTTAGTTGTGTCAATAACTTGAGTGTTTTCTGCATCGCCAAGTGACTTAGTGAAGCCATCTTTAAGTGTTGCAGTGATCACACCGTTGTTAACAGTGATATCGAATTTAGCTGTAACATCATCACCTGTTACTGAATCGTAGGCTTTAATCTTAGTAGCGTCAAGATCCAACTTAGTTTCATCGTAGTCATCTGAGATTCCTACTGATTGGATGTTGTCCTTGTTAGCTGCGTCAAATTTAGTTGTATCCAACCATACTTGGTAAACCAACTTGTCGCCACGGTTAACAGTCTTAGTATTGATGTTTTCAGCTTCGTTGTTTGCAGTACCATCCGCATATGGGTTGGCATTTGTATCTGCGTACTTGTCAGCCAATTCAGAATCATCATCAAGAAGTTTGTTATCAGTGATTGAGAATTTCTCTGCATTCAATACATACTTCTCTGGTTGGAACTTAGGTTCTTCTGGAGGTGTTACACGGTTGTTAAATTCTTTATCCGCAATGTCGCCTACAGTCGCGATAAGAACTTTAGCTGTTCCATCGTGTTTAACTGTGACTGTTACATTCGCTTTCATTGTGTCGTATGTAACGGTTGCGTCGCTTCCTTTAACTTCTTCTACTGTGTAGTTGTGTACGCCTTCTTGGCCTTTCTTGAACTCAAGTTTAGAGAACTTAACGTTACCTGATGCATCGTTGCTTACAGTTTCAAGAGTCTTACCTTCTGAATCTTTAAGCACGAAGCTGAATTCGTTAGCTTTAAGCTCACGACCTTCCAAACGTTTAGTGAAGTTGAATTCTACTTCAACTGGAACACTGTTGACACGTTTTTCAGTTGGTTTGTTTGGTTTTTCAACTGTCTTGCTTACTGGGTTGTAGTAGTTAACTACTTGAGCCGCAGTGTTTTCGATATCTACTCCGCCTTTAACATCAGCTTTCACTGTTGTTGGAATGTCGAACTTGTAGTAACGTCCGAAGGCGAATTTAGTTGTGTCAATAACTTGAGTGTTTTCTGCATCGCCAAGTGACTTAGTGAAGCCATCTTTAAGTGTTGCAGTGATCACACCGTTGTTAACAGTGATATCGAATTTAGCTGTAACATCATCACCTGTTACTGAATCGTAGGCTTTAATCTTAGTAGCGTCAAGATCCAACTTAGTTTCATCGTAGTCATCTGAGATTCCTACTGATTGGATGTTGTCCTTGTTAGCTGCGTCAAATTTAGTTGTATCCAACCATACTTGGTAAACCAACTTGTCGCCACGGTTAACAGTCTTAGTATTGATGTTTTCAGCTTCGTTGTTTGCAGTACCATCCGCATATGGGTTGGCATTTGTATCTGCGTACTTGTCAGCCAATTCAGAATCATCATCAAGAAGTTTGTTATCAGTGATTGAGAATTTCTCTGCATTCAATACATACTTCTCTGGTTGGAACTTAGGTTCTTCTGGAGGTGTTACACGGTTGTTAAATTCTTTATCCGCAATGTCGCCTACAGTCGCGATAAGAACTTTAGCTGTTCCATCGTGTTTAACTGTGACTGTTACATTCGCTTTCATTGTGTCGTATGTAACGGTTGCGTCGCTTCCTTTAACTTCTTCTACTGTGTAGTTGTGTACGCCTTCTTGGCCTTTCTTGAACTCAAGTTTAGAGAACTTAACGTTACCTGATGCATCGTTGCTTACAGTTTCAAGAGTCTTACCTTCTGAATCTTTAAGCACGAAGCTGAATTCGTTAGCTTTAAGCTCACGACCTTCCAAACGTTTAGTGAAGTTGAATTCTACTTCAACTGGAACACTGTTGACACGTTTTTCAGTTGGTTTGTTTGGTTTTTCAACTGTCTTGCTTACTGGGTTGTAGTAGTTAACTACTTGGGCAGCAGTATTTTCGATATCTGCACCGCCAGGAACATCGTTCTTAACAGTTGCTGGAATATCAAACTTGTAGTAACGTCCGAAGGCGAATTTAGTTGTATCAATGATTTGAGTACTTTCTGCGTCGCCAAGTGACTTAGTGAAGCCATCTTTAAGTGTTGCAGTCATCACACCATTTTCAACTTTAATGTCAAATTTATCTGTAACATCAGCACCAGTTACTGAATCGTAAGCTTTGATTGTTGAGCCATCTACATCAACCTTAGTTTCATCGAAGTCATCAGTTATTCCTACAGTTTGAACGTTGTCTTTGTTAGCTGCGTCGAATTTGGTAGTATCCAACCATACTTGATAGTAGATCTTTTCGCCGCGTTTAACAGACTTAGTATTGATATTTTCTGCTTCGTTGTTACCATCTTTGTCAGCGTATGGGTTCGCATTTGTGTCTGCGTACTTGTCTGCCAATTCTGAGTCATCATCGAGAAGCTTGTTATCAGTGATAGAGAATTTAGCTGTATTCAATACATATTTCTCTGGTTGGAACTTAGGCTCTTCTGGAGGTGTTACACGGTTGTTAAATTCTTTATCCGCAATGTCGCCTACAGTCGCGATAAGAACTTTAGCTGTTCCATCGTGTTTAACTGTAACTGTTACATTCGCTTTCATTGTGTCGTATGTAACGGTTGCGTCGCTTCCTTTAACTTCTTCTACTGTGTAGTTGTGAACACCTTCGTCACCCTTCTTGAATGACATAGCTGAGAACTTAACGTTACCAGAAGCATCATTGCTTACAGTTTCAAGAGTCTTACCTTCTGAATCTTTAAGAACGAAGCTGAATTCGTTAGCTTTAAGCTCACGACCTTCCAAACGTTTAGTGAAGTTGAATTCCACTTCAACTGGTACGTTGTTAACACGTTTTTCAGTTGGTTTGCTTGGTTTTTCAACTTTCTTAGTTGTTGGGTTGTAGTAGTTAACTACTTGAGCTGCAGTATTTTCAATATCCACACCACCAGGTACATCAGCTTTAACTGTTGTTGGGATGTCAAACTTGTAGTAACGTCCGAAGGCGAATTTAGTTGTGTCGATAACTTGAGTGTTTTCTGCATCGCCAAGTGACTTAGTGAAGCCATCTTTAAGAGTTGCAGTAATCACACCGTTGTTAACAGTGATATCGAATTTAGCTGTAACATCATCACCTGTTACTGAATCGTAGGCTTTGATCTTAGTAGCATCAAGATTCAACTTCGCTTTATCGTAGTCATCTGAGATTCCTACTGATTGGATGTTGTCCTTGTTAGCTGCGTCGAATTTAGTTGTATCCAACCATACTTGGTAAACCAACTTGTCGCCACGTTTAACAGTCTTCGTATTCAAGTTTTGTTTTTCGTTGTTTGATGCATCGTCCGCATATGGGTTCGCATTGGTATCTGCGTACTTGTCTGCCAACTCTTTATCATCATCAACGAGCTTGTCACCTGTGATATCGAATTTCTCTTCAGAAACAACGTATTTCTCTGGTTGGAACTTAGGTTCTTCTGGAGGTGTTACACGGTTGTTAAATTCTTTATCCGCTGGTTCTGTCACGTTTGTGATCAAGGCTTTCGCTGTACCATCATGAGATACAGTAACGGTTACAACAGCAACCATTTCATCGTAAGTGACAGTTGCATCTGTACCCTTAACCTCTGTTACAGTGTACTTGTAAGTACCTTCTTGACCCTTCTTGTATTTAAGGGCTGTAACAGTTTCACCAGCTTTATTTGTGTACTCTACTGGAGAGAATTTAATCTTACCAGCTGCATCGTTGGTTGCAGTTGCAATCACAACATTGTCGCTGTCTTTCAACTCGAATGTGAATTCGCCAGCTTTAAGGTCGCGACCTTCCAATTTCTTAGTGAAGTTGAATTCTACTGAGATTGGAACACTATTTACACGTTTTTCAGTTGGTTTGTTTGGTTTTTCAACTGTCTTGCTTACTGGGTTGTAGTAGTTAACAACTTGAGCTGCTTTGTTTTCGATATCTGCACCAGCTACAACATCGTCTTTCACTGTTGCTGGAATATCAAATTTATAGTAGCGTCCAAATTCGAATTTAGTTGTATCAATGATTTGAGTGTTTTCAGCGTCGCCAAGTGACTTAGTGAAGCCTGCTTTAAGGTTAGCTGTAAGAACACCGTTGTTATCAGTGATATCGAACTTGTTAGTAACATCTGCACCAGTAACTGAGTCGTAAACCTTGATATCTGAAGCATTAACAGTCAATTTATCTTTGTCGTAGTTATCTGTGATTCCTACTGTTTGGATATTGTCTTTGTTAGCTGCGTCAAACTTAGTTGTATCCAACCATACTTGGTAGTAAAGTTTAGATCCACGTTCAACTGTCTTGGTATTCAAGTTTTCAGCTTCGTTGTTGTTTGTATTATCGACATATGGATTTGTGTTTGTTTCACCATATTTATCTGTCAATTCAGAATCGTCATCAACGAGTTTAGTACCAGTGATATCGAATTTCGCTTTAGAAACAACGTATTTCTCTGGTTGGAACTTAGGTTCTTCTGGTGGAGTTACTGTATTGTTGAACTCTTTATCAGCAGCATCTGTTACGTTGGCAACGATTGCTTTAGCTGTACCGTCGTGTGATACAACCACTTTAACAGTAGCAACCATTGTGTCGTATTTGACAGTTGTATCTGTACCAGGAGTTTCTTCTACTGTGTAGTTGTATGTCTTACCAAGATCATCACGACCAAATTTAAGAGTCTTGAAGACAATCTTACCAGCAGCGTCGTTCTTCACGCGTTCAACTTCAACGCCGTCTTTCTTCAATACGAATTCGAATTCGTTAGCTTGAAGTTCACGACCTTCCAAACGTTTTGTGAAGTTCATTTCCACTGGAACTGGAACGCTGTTAACACGTTTTTGTGTTGGTTTTTCAGGTTTTTCAACTGTCTTGCTTACTGGGTTGTAAACGTGAACTGTTTGGTTGGCTGTATTTTCAATATCAGCACCAGCTTTAACAGATTCTTTAACAGTTGCTGGGATATCAAATTTATAGTAACGTCCAAAGGCGAATTTAGTAGTATCGATAACAGGGTTGTTTACTTTATCTTTGATAAATTCATCTTTAGAAGTTGCAGTGATTGTGCCATTTTCAACTTTGATGTCGAATTTAGCAGTCACGTCTGCACCAGTTACTGAATCGTAAGCTTGATGTCAGAAGCGTTTACATCCAATTTATCAGCGTCGTATGTATCAGATACACCAACGTATTGAACGTTGTTAGCTTCTGTGAATTTAGTAGTATCAAGCCATACTTGGTATACCAATTTAGAACCGCGTTCAACAGTCTTAGTATTCAAGTTTTCTGGTTCGTTGTTGGCAACACCATCAACATATGGATTGGCGTTTGTTGCTGTGTACTCGTTACCAGGAACATCATCGTCATCATCCATCAACTTGTCACCAGTGATGTCATATTTCTCTTTAGAAACGACAAATTTTTCTGGTTGGAATTCAGGAGTGTCCGGAGGAGTGACTTTGTTGTTGAATTCTTTATCTGCAGTACCATCAGTTGCTTTACCGTTAGCGTCTACACCACCAGTTGATGTAACGTTTGTAACAGTAGTCAATGTGTGACCATTCTTAGCAACTTCAACTGTCACTGTAGCTTTCATTTGGTCGTAAGTCATTCCGAATTCTTTGTTTTCAGGAATTACTTCTTCTACAGTGTAAGTGTGTGTACCAACTTTAGTATTGTCAAATGACAATTCAGAGAAGGTTACGTTACCAGCAGCATCATTCTTAACTGTTTCAACTACTGCACCTGTAGAATCTTTCAATACGAAGCTGAATTCACCTGCTTTAAGTTCACGACCTGCCAATTTCTTAGTAAAGTCAAACTTAGTCACAACTGGAGCAACAACATAGTTGTTGAACTCAGTGTCTTCAGGCATTGTAACAGCAGTACTCAAGAGACCTGTAGCGGCATCTTTAGTAACTTTAACTTTCACTACTGCGTTCATAGTATCGTAATCGATATTTGTATCGTTACCAGCTTTTTCACGCACAGTGTAAGTGTGTTCACCTTCAGCGCTGTATTCAATCGCATCAAATGTGATTGAACCATCTGCAGCATTTTTCTTAGTTTGGATGACATTGCCATTTTCAAGCAATTCGAATGTGAAGGCATCTGCTTCAAGTACTTTACCTTCAAGACGTTTAGTGAACTTGAATTGAGCTTGAGTAGGAGCTGATGTGAAGGTATTGTTGAACTCTGTATCTGCAGGAAGAGTATTTGTTGCTTTAAGTACGTGGCCTTCTTTAGTAACAGTAATTGTTACTTCGGCTTTCATCGTATCATATTGCATTCCCGCTTCAGAACCTTGAACTTCTTCCACAGTATACTTGTGAGTACCAACTTGTGTATTGTCAAAAGTCAAATCGTCAAAGGCTACAACACCTTCTTTAGTATTTGTCTTAGTTTGAAGAACTTTACCAGTTGAATCTTTCAATACGAAGCTGAATTCACCAGCTTTCAACTCACGACCCGCAAGAGCTTTGCCGAAGTCGAAACGAGTCTTAACTGGAGCTACTGCAAAGTTGTTGAACTCTGTATCTTCTGGCATTGTAACATTAGCAGTCAAGATACCAGATGCAGCATCTTTAGTAACGTTAACAGTTACTACTGCATTCATATCATCGTAATCGATGTTTGTATCTGTTCCAGCTACTTCACGTACAGTGTAAGTGTGAGAACCTTCTTTATCGTAAGAAATAGCGTCGAATTGGATTGTTCCGTCAGCCGCATTCTTCTTAGTTTGGATTACTTTACCATTTTCAAGTAATTCAAATGTGAAGGCATCCTTAGTAAGCTCTTTACCTTCAAGTTTCTTAGTAAACTTGAATTGTGCTTGTGTTGCAGCAGGTGTGAAAGTATTGTTGAATTCTGTATCTGAAGGAAGGGTATTTGTTGCTTTAAGTACGTGACCTTCCTTAGTAACAGTGATTGTTACTTCAGCCTTCATTGTATCGTAAGTCATACCAGCTTCTTTATTTTCTGGGATAACTTCTTCTACAGTGTACTTGTGAGTACCAACTTGAGTATTATCAAAGGTCAAATCATCAAAGGCTACAACACCTTCTTTAGTATTTGTCTTAGTTTGAAGAACTTTACCAGTTGAATCTTTCAATACAAAGCTAAATTCACCGGCTTTCAACTCACGACCTGCGAGAGCCTTGCTAAAGTCAAACTTAGTCTTAACTGGAGCTACAGCAAAGTTGTTGAACTCAGTATCAGCTGGCATTGTAACGGCAGCGTTCAAAAGACCTGTTTGAGCGTCTTTTGTGACATTTACAGTCACAACTGCGTTCATTGAATCGTAATCAATGTTTGTATCTGTTCCAGCTTTTTCACGTACAGTGTAAGTGTGTGTACCTACAGTTGCATATGAGATTGGGTCAAATTGAATTGAACCATCAGCCGCATTTTGTTTAGTTTGAATCACATTACCGTTTTCAAGCAATTCGAATGTGAAGGCATTAGCTTCAAGAGTCTTACCTTCCAAACGTTTTGTGAAGCGGAATTGTGCTTGTGTTGCAGCAGGTGTGAAAGTATTGTTGAATTCTGTATCTGATGGAAGAGTGTTTGTTGCTTTAAGTACGTGACCTTCTTTAGTAACAGTAATTGTTACTTCAGCTTTCATCGTATCATATTGCATTCCTGCTTCAGAACCTTGAACTTCTTCTACAGTGTACTTGTGAGTACCAACTTGTGTATTGTCAAAGGTCAAGTCATCAAAGGCTACAACACCTTCTTTAGTATTTGTCTTAGTTTGAAGAACTTTACCAGTTGAATCTTTCAATACAAAGCTGAATTCACCAGCTTTCAACTCTCGACCTGCAAGGGCTTTGCTGAAGTCAAAACGAGTCTTAACTGGAGCTACAACGTAGTTGTTGAAGATCTTATCAGTTGCGCTTGAAGCAAAACCACCAGCACCACTGTATTTAACTGAAGCTTGCAAATCACCTTTAGAGTTCTCTGTAACAGTAACTGTCATAGTAACTGTCATTGCATCGTAATCAACGTTTGCATCTGAACCTGCAGTTTCAGTGATTGTGTAGATGTAAGTACCAACTTTATTGAAAGTTAAGTTACTAAATGTCGCTTTACCGTTTGTTAGTAACAGTTTCTTCATATGAAGGAAGTGATTTGTTTTCATTGACTTCTTTAATCTTGAAGCTGAATTCACCATCAACAAGTACACGTCCTTCAAGTTGTTTTTCAACTTCTGGAGTAACTGTTACAGGTTCTTGCTTCACGTAGTAGTAAATAGGTTGTTTGTACGGTGTCAAAGTGTTGAGCAAGTCAACGTTGGTACCGATACCTCCTACCCCACGTTCCAATTGTGAGTTAGCTGAACCGTGTCCAATTCCATCTCCTAAGAATGGCACGAATACACTATGATATGGTGCATATCCAGAAGCTTTTTGGAAGTCAAATGGAACTTCTTTACCGTTTGGATAGTTTGTTTTTGCACCTGTTTTTTCATCAGTCACGGTATGTGCAATAGTGTAAAGAGGTGATTTTTTAACAACTAAGTCCTGTGAATTCCATTCACCTGGTTTAATTGGCTTAGTTTCTGCTAGCAACATATATCCATCGGTACTTAATGAACCATCAGAACGTTTGCTTTGTTGTCTTGGATCTAGCAAGTAAACACGAATAACGACTGAACCGTCTTCTCCAACAACTTCTTTGATACGTTTGATACCGTAACGGTCCGCATCCATGAATTTCGTACCAACGGTGTAAGGACGACTTACAGTACCTGATTGATCATTTGCGTCAGCAGTTTGGTAAAGTTTGTATCCATCAAATTGACGTTCGCCAGATGCTGTGAAACGTTGCCCTTCTTCAGCTTTAAGAGTGTATCTAGCTAACTCAACTTCATTACCATTTTCTTTATAATCTTGAACAGTTTTATCTGTTTTATTAGCGTTGAAAGTAGGGTTGTTTTTATCAACTACTTTATAGTAAGTTGTTTTATTGATTGTTACTGGTATTTTAGCATTTGAATCAGTAATTGTACGACCATTGTATGCTGGTTCAACAACGTTGATGATATCAGTTGTAGTACGAGCGTTATAAACCGCAGTATAAAGTGCTCGCTCTGCTTCTGTAAGTTTGTGTCCAGCAGCTACTAAGTCTGTGATACTCTTTCCAACTTCATAACCATTTTGAATAAATGGTTCTGCTTTTTTACCACTTGGAGCAGTCCCAGCTTTATAATCTACTTGGAAAGTTAATTGGCTATTAGACGCTGCCGTAGTAGTCGTGAATTTTTGAACACCACTAGAAGCAGTAACAGTTCTTGTTTCTACTACACTACCAGTGTTTTTGTCGAGCAATTCAACAGTTGTATCGGTAGAGTCATCAAATCTCTTATAAGCACGTGCATAATATTTTGTATTATAACGTTTATTGAATTCAGTAAGATCCCAAATAGCATACGTATAGAAGTCGCCTTCTTTAGCTTGATAACCAGCTGGTACAGTTTGAGATGCAACACTTGCACCATTAGGATCCGTCATATCAGGTGTAGCAACTTCACCGTCTTTTAGGAAAGTTGCTACAGCAACCGGCTCGTTATTGTGGTCTGTAGCGGCACGACGGTTACGACGGCTACGACTCATTGCCAAAGCTCCACCGTTAGTCATATCAGTTGCTGCACGGTCAAGTACTGCACTGCGATCTTCGGCTGCTGCTCTAACAGAGTAAGCACGTGCTGTAACATTTGGCTTAACACTTGTTGCTGCCGCCGCAGTTGCAGCTGCTGCTGTTTCTTCAGCTACTGGAGCGGCTGTTGCTGATGGACGGTTAGCCGCTGTTGCAGCTGGAGTTGCTGCAGCGGTTGTCGCTGATGCTGTTGTTTCAACGTTGTTGCTAGCTGCATTTGTAGATGCCGCTGCAGCTGGTTTAGCTGCTTCTGAAGTAGCTTTCTCAGTTGGTTTTGCAGTCTCTGAAGCTGGTTTAGCTGCTTCAGGTTTTGCAGTTTCTGTAGCAGTTTTTTCAGTTGTCTCTGCGGCAGCCTTATCTGTTGAAGCTTCTGGCGTCAAGTTAAATGTTGACGCAGTTGCATCAGTTGATGATACAGCCGCAGTAGGATCTGCTTGAGCTGTTGATGCTGTAGACGTCTCAACCAGGTCTGACGAACTTTCGCCCTCAACTGATGAACCAGGGTTTGATGAAGAAGCATCAGGTGCTGTGACTTCATCAGCCTGTGCAGTATGAGCAGCAAAGAGTGCCGTTCCTAGCAAGACTGAAGCGACACCAAACGAATATTTACGCAATGAAAATCGTTGGCGTCTGTTAAAAATGTCTTTCATTTCAAGTCTCCCTCTGTATGAAATAGTTAGTTATAGGTCACGAGTATACAAGAATCCTATACTTGAACTCATGATTCTATTACATTCTAACATTCTGACAATTCATGGTCAAGTGATTAAGTCAACTTTTTTAAAAAAAATCAAGTTGTCTGACAATTCAACCGACAACTTTTGCTCGTTTTTTATTCTTACAAGTGTAAAACCCTTGATTTTATTTGCTTTATACCGTTTTCAAATTTCTATTTTATTTTCTTTTCATTCCTAACTTTCTCATGATTTTCACGGAAGATGTTAGACTTATGAGAGGATTTAACTCATTTTATTGGCTGATTTCCTCACTTTGATTCTAATTTTTACCTTCTTATTACAAACCATCCGATTCTGTAACACCCTCGATAAACCATTGATATACAATTTAATAATCCTCTTTCACGACTAAGGTCTCCCATTAGCATTTCAAAAACACTAAAAAACCCAAGTATTATAGACTTGGGTTCATAGTCTTATGGGTTTCAGAGGTAAGTTCCTCTATTTTTTTCTGATATGGTTGTCATTCCAAGTCTGCAATTCTTGGTAGGACTTGACTTTCCCTTCTTCCTGAGTCGGTCTAAATGCCCTAACCGGTAACTCGTAGGCATCCTGGCCTTCAGGTGCCACCCAATGGAGTAAGGTATTGAACCAGGTTTCATTGTTAACCTTGCTTGGAATGGTGTAGATCCTAGCATGTTTGGTCTTAATCGATTCATAAGCATCCTTATGCTCTTTGGCAAAGTTGGTACTATCCATATTGAGGCTTCTGTCTTTTTCAGAAATGTAATAAAGAGCAGGCAGACTCGCAATTGGTGTTTCTCTTGGATAATCTAGATCCTTACCATTAGTTGCATCTGGCCACATCTCAAGTCCAAAAGGCTCTAAAGTCTTACGCATATCAACATTGGCATAATCCAATTCCGAGTCCAAAGTATTCGAGTTAGCTGGAATATTCATTTCCTCAATCTTTTGCGTTTTGAGATTGAGGTATTTTTTATTAGAAGCAAAATCCGCTGATGACGCACCAAAAGGCATTTGTAAGTAAGCTTGCTCATTAAGCATGAAAAGCCTTAGACTTGCCTGATTTAAATAATCTTCATCCCCAGCTTTTTTAGCCAATTTCAAGAGGTCAATTTGTTTAGGTTTTTGATTTGGTTTTTCCGTGTCATACATATAGATATTAAAGTAGTCATACTTATAAAGTGTCTCACCCTTGGCATTTTTCTTACCAGATTCACCCCCCTTGTACTCCTGAGTGACTAAGTATTGACCAGCTACCCCCACAATGTTAAACATGTTTCTATCATGACCAGGATTTGGTGTCACAAGTAAAAATTCCTTATTATCTCCGAAGGTTTTCAGGGTAATTTTGAACAAGGGGTCTTCTTCATTGCTGCCGGAATAGACAGTCGTACTCGACTTACTGGATGCAGCTAAACCTTTGGTAGCCTTACTGCTACTATTCACAGCAAAGAAGATAGCTGTCCCTGCGATTATAAAAAGCAATGCCACTAAGAGACCTATAAAAACAATTCTTGTGGACTTATCCCCCTTAGGTGTTGGTTTCTTTACAAACTTATTTTCCATAAATAATCTCCATTTTAGTACTGATTCTAGTATAGCATAGGTGAAGACTGTTGATAAGGTGCATCGGCGGTCTAATAGGACTGGATATTTTATTTTCATTTGACAAAATCTCTCGGACAGCGTACAATCAAGGAAAGTAACATTCGGAGGTAAATGGAGACATGAACAACTAAGTCTATTCACAATAAACCTGCTTTATTTGATAGATTGTTTTCATGTCTTTTTTGCGCTCTTTTTCTGTAGTAAATTTATTGGTGGTATCTGCGTTTTTTTGCATCCACACCATCACTATCTCCTAGAGGGCTTTTTAGCTAGATTCAAGACGGTTCTATCTTATAAGGTAGGACCGTTTTTTGACCTTTGATATTGTTTGAAGTAAAAACTGTACTACCCATGAAACAATATCTACAAGCACTCAGACCTAGGAGGTCCTATGATACAGATTCAACATCTAACTATTACCCATACCAAAGATTTGCGCGAACTGGTCCATGATTTAAATGTCACGATAGCTACTGGCGAAAAAGTCGCCATCATTGGAGAGGAGGGCAATGGAAAATCTAGTCTCCTTGCTCTTCTGGTCAATCCCAAGGCACATTTGGACCATCTTTCTTACCAGGGAACTATTACTAAACCAGATAACCCTCAGGTCTATATTCCCCAGCAAATTTCGGAAAACTTGCAAACCCTAACCCTCAACGACTACTTTTTTGCGGACAGTTATGACTTAGACTACGCCACCCTCTATCGTTTGGCTGATGAACTCCATTTTGATAGTGAGCGTTTTGCTAGCAATCAGCTGATCTCCACTCTGTCTGGTGGTGAGAAACTCAAAATTCAACTCATCCGAGAATTAGCTCGACCCCACGACATCATTTTTCTTGATGAACCCTCAAACGATATGGATTTAACTACCATCACTTGGTTAAAAGACTTTATCAAACATTCTGATAAAACGATAATTTACATCTCTCACGACGAGGATTTGCTCAGTCAGACAGCTGATACCATTATCCATCTGGAACTCCTTAAACGTCGTCGACAGGCTAGGACCAGCGTGGAACACCTCGACTATGATAACTATAGTCAACAACGCTACGATGCTTTCCAGCAACAGATGCAGCAAGCGAAAACCGAGAAAAAAGCCTATGACAAAGCCATGGCCAAGCATCACCGTATCAAACAAAATGTCCAAACCACCCTACGCAATACGCATGATAGCACGAAAGGACGATTGGTTGCTAAAAAGATGAAAACAGTCCTCTCACAAGAAACGCTACGACCGCCTTGCCCAAGACATGACACAGATGCCTGATAAAGAAGACAGCATTGATCTTTCCTTCTCTCATATCGATCCTCTACCTCAGGGAAAATATATTCTAAATCTGGATGAAAAGCAGCTAAGCATCGCTCCTCACCTAACCATTGAACATCTACAATTTTCTTTGAAAGGACAGGAAAAAGTTGGTATTATTGGAGATAACGGCTGCGGTAAATCCACTCTCTTACACTATCTCTACCAAGAACTTAGCAGGAAAACAGGCCTTACTATCGGCTACATGCCCCAACATTACGATTCTATCTTGCAAAATGATTTGTCACCGATAGCGTTTTTATGTAAGACTGGCGACAAGTCTGAACGAGAGGTTATAAGCTCCCATCTCGCCAACCTCAACTTTAGTCATGATGAAATGAACCATGCAATCTCTGATTTATCTGGAGGACAGAAAGGAAAACTACTCCTGCTACACCTGGTCTTAGAAAGCCCCCAACTCCTTATCCTAGATGAACCAACCAGAAATTTTTCACCCACCTCGCAACCCCAAGTCCGACAGCTCTTTGATAACTATCCAGGAGCAATTCTGACGGTATCGCATGATGTCAACTACCTCAAACAAGTCTGCCAAAAGATCTATCGCCTAGACTCACGAGGTTTAGAAGAAGTTGAGATTTAAGATCTCAAATCTATCGTTTTTGCAAGAAAAGTCTCAAAAGAAACCTTTTCTTCAGATGCAAAAAAACTCAGGTTTTGCCTGAGTTTTTTTAGTCTTAATCAATTTCCAGACCACCGGTATAAAGTCGGTAGTAAGTACCACCTTGTTCCATAAGGCTGTCGTGGTCACCACGTTCAATGATTCGTCCGTGGTCCATAACCATGATAACGTCAGAGTTGACAATGGTTGAAAGACGGTGGGCAATAACGAAAACCGTACGTCCTTCCATAAGTCGGTCCATCCCTTCTTGTACCATTTTTTCGGTACGAGAGTCAATAGAGGATGTCGCCTCGTCAAGGATAAGAACCGGTGCATTGGCAAGGGCAGCACGCGCAATGGCGATAAGCTGACGTTGCCCATTAGACAAGCCTGCACCGTCATCTGTAAGAACAGTGTCATACCCATTATCCAAGTGTTGCACAAAGGAATCCACGTTAGCAATACGGGCAGCTTCAAGAATTTCCTCGCGTGTCGCATCGGCACGACCATAGGCAATATTTTCAGCGATAGTTCCCGTGAAGAGATGGGTATCTTGAAGCACGATACCAAGTGAGCGACGAAGAGAATCTTTCTCAATCAGCTTGACATCAATACCATCATAAGTAATCACACCAGATTGGATATCGTAGAAACGGTTAATCAAGTTGGTAATCGTCGTCTTACCAGCACCTGTCGCACCCACAAAGGCTACCTTTTGCCCCTTGTCTGCATAGAGGTTAACGTCATGAAGGATTTGTTTCTTACCATCGTAAGAGAAATCAACGTCTTGGAAGACCACATTTCCGACCAACTCGACCAATTCGTAGTCGCCATTTGGACGTGGGTGTTTCCAAGCCCAAAGATTGGTTTTCTTGTCTGTCACAACCATTTGACCATCTACCAATTCGTAGTTGACCAAAGTGACCTTACCTTGGTCAACTTCTTCTGGTTCGTCCAGAAGGTCAAAGATACGGTCAGCACCAGCAAGTGCCATAAGAACAAAGTTCAGTTGTTGAGAGACCTGAGTAATAGGTCCGTTGAAGGAACGGTTCAATTGTAGGAAGGCCATGAGACCACCGATAGTCAAACCACCGACACCATTAAGGGCAAAGAGTCCACCGACCAAGGCGGTCAAAACAAAGGAAACATTTCCTAAGTTCCCAAGAATTGGCATGAGAACATTGGCATAGCGGTTGGCCAAGTAAGAAGATTCAAAGAGTTGCTCGTTAATCTTGTCAAAATCAGACATGCTTTCTTCTTCGTGAACAAAGGCCTTGACCACTTTTTGACCTGACATCATTTCCTCGATGAAACCATTCTCAATCCCCAAATTCTTTTGTTGTTCACCGAAGTAACGGCCTGATTTGGCTGATACATTTTTGATGACCATAAACATGATGCCTACCATGACTAGAACCACGATAAAGAGGAGAGGACTAACCGTAAGCATTGTCACTGTTACCCCGATAAGGGTAATAGACGTTTGTAGCAACTGTGGAATAGATTGCTCAACAGCCTGACGGAGGGCATCGATGTCGTTGGTGTAAATAGACATGATGTCACCGTGTTGGTGAGTGTCAAAGTAGCGAACAGGAAGCTTTGCATGCGAGCAAAGAGCTGATTACGAAGAGAACGTAGAGAATCTTGCGAAATCGTCGCCATGAGGAGTGATGACACATAGTTGGCAATCACACCAATAAGACAGAAGACAGCCACTGAAGTCAAGAACCGTAACAGTGGTCCAAAGTCATGGCTACCAGATTTGAGCATGGGTTGAACGTAAACGTCAACCAAGGACTGAATAGAAGCCGTCAAATTAACAGTTGCCAAAGAAGCGACCACAATGAGAACAAAGGCGATAGAAAGTGAAAGTTTGTAGTCTTGCCACAAAAAGCGTAGAAGACGTGCTAGAGAGCCCCAATTAGCTTTTTTCTTATTCTGCATCTGCTACTCCTTTCCCTTGTGTTTGCATCTTGTAGACGTCACGATAAATGGCATTGTTAGCCACCAATTCATCGTGGGTACCAATAGCATCGATACGGCCATCATCCATAACAACGATGCGGTCTGCATCTTGGATGGATGAAATACGTTGACCAATGATAATCTTAGTGGTGTCCTTAAGACTTGATGCCAAACCTTGACGAATCAAACTATCTGTCTTCGTATCAACCGCTGATGTTGAATCATCAAGAATCAAGATTTTTGGATTCATGAGGAGGGCACGTGCAATACAGAGACGTTGACGTTGTCCTCCTGAGACATTGGCTCCACCACGTTCAATCTTGGTGTCATAGCCATCCTTAAACTCTTGGATAAATTCATCAGCTTGGGCAATCTTACAAGCTTCAATGATTTCCTCATCTGTCGCCTGTTTATTTCCCCAACGCATATTTCCTTAATAGTTCCTGAGAAAAGGACATTGGTTTGAAGCACCATGGCAACTTGCTTACGCAAGCTATCCAAATCATAGTCCTTAACATCGTGGCCAGCAACCTTAACTTGACCGGCTTCCACATCATAAAGACGAGGAATGAGCTGAACCAAACTTGATTTACCAGAACCTGTTCCACCAAGAATACCGATAACCTCACCAGACTTAATATCTAGAGTGATATCTTTGAGAACATGGGTCTTGTCACCATTTTCATCAGTATATGAGAAATCCACATGATCAAAGCTGATAGAACCATCTGTGACTTCTGTCAAGCCATTTTCAGGTGAAACAATGGTTGATTCAGTATTAAGCACTTCATTGATGCGCTCTACAGAGGCCATAGAGATAGACAACATGACAAAAATCATCATGAACATCATGAGTGACATGAGAATGGTCATGGTGTAACTGAACATGGAAGTCAATTCCCCAGTAGTTAGGCTACCACCAACGATAAGCTGGGCACCAAACCAGGAAATCATGAGGAAGGACGCATACATAGACAACATCATGGCTGGGTTAGACATGATAACTACACGAATGGCACGCATGAACATCTTGTAAATGCGACGTGAAGCCTTCTTGAATTTATCCGTTTCTTCCTGCTCTTTAACATAGGATTTAACCACACGCATGTTAGTGATATTTTCCTTGATGCTGTTATTGAGGTTGTCATAAGCCTCAAACACTTGAGTAAAGAGAGGGTATACGATTTTGGTAATAATAGCTAAAACCAGACCAAGGAAGAGGGTTACGCCAACGAAAATCCAAGCCATTTCGCCATTAATCAAGAAACTTGCTGCAATGGCAAAAATCAAGTTAAGAGGTGCACGCACACAGATACGGATAATCATCTGGTAAGAGTTCTGAACGTTGGTTACATCAGTCATCATACGTGTTACCAAACCACCAGCTGAGAACTTATCGATATTTTCAAAAGAGAAGGTTTGAACCTTTTTAAAAATAGCCTGACGTAGATTCTTGGCAAATCCTGCAGAGGCAAAGGCCGCATAGCGTGCCGACTGCATCCCACAGAAAAGCGACAGAAAGGCACAGACCAACATGAGGCCACCATAGAGCCAAATGTTAGACATGTTAGATTGCTGGACACCTTTGTCCAATAGATTAGCCATGACAAAAGGAATGGAAATCTCAAACATAACTTCTAGCGTCATGAAGAGGGACGCTAGAATTGAGGGTTTCTTGTATTCCTTTATCTGGGCGATCAGGGTTTGAAACATAATTACCTCCGTTTTTTATTCTTTTTTCTTTTTGTTGATATTTTTCTTTTTTGATGCTCTCTTAAGTGATGGCGGACGTCAGCGACCGACTCAGTCGTTCCATGACTAGTTATCGAGCCAAAGTCTCGATAACTCCGCTTCCTATAACTGCTTCTGCAGTTATAGGAATATCATCACGGCGAAAGCATCGTTATTGGGCAGAGCGAACTGTCGAATCGTGAGCAATTCGAACAAGTGCAAATAGATTCAGGATGAGCCCTACCACGACGAAAAATATCGTCTGCTCTGGGCAGAGCGTGTTTCATGCATTGATAGATATACACCATTTTTGTAATCTATCACGGCGAAAGCATCGCTGTTGGGCAGAGCGAACTATCGAATTGTGAGCAACTTCGAACAAGTGCAAATAGGTTCAGAATGGTCTCGACCACGGCGAAAAATATCGTCTACTCTAGGCATAGCAAAGCTTAAAACTAACAGTCTTATGCTTATCATTTATCTATAAAAGAACGGTCATACCCTTTTGAGAGCATACAAAAGCCCCTGAGGGCAGACCCTAGGGATTTTTTCGTTCTCATATATATGTCACTAGTATAGGTTAAATTGAGTAAAATTGCAAGTACAATGTCATTTCACTAACATTTGTAAGCACTTTACGATGTTTGATAAAAAAATCGTTCTAAAACCTGCTCATTTTTCACAAACTTATCATAAATGTTCGTAAATTATCGCCATACGTAGCAGAAATTTGTTTTCTGTTCCTATTTATAATAGACTAACACTAACATTAGATGAAAAGGTGACTCTATGACTATAAATCAACTGCTTCAAAAGCTGGAGCCTACCAGCCCTATCCTTCAAGCTAACTTTGGAATTGAACGCGAAAGTCTTCGTGTCGATAGACAGGGAAAATTAGCACATACGCCTCACCCTTCTTGCCTAGGAGCTCGAAGTTTCCACCCTTATATTCAAACAGATTTTTGTGAGTTTCAAATGGAGCTCATCACACCAGTTGCTAAATCTACCACTGAGGCCCGTCGTTTTCTTGGAGCCATTACCGATGTAGCTGGACGTTCCATCAGTAAAGATGAACTTCTCTGGCCCTTGTCCATGCCACCTCGTATCAAGGCCCAAGAAATCCAAGTTGCCCAACTGGAAAATGAATTCGAACGCCATTATCGTAACTACTTGGCTGAAAAATACGGAACCAAACTTCAAGCTATCTCAGGTATCCACTATAATATGGAACTTGGGAAAGATTTGGTTGAGGCTTTATTCAAAGAAAGTGACCAGACTGATATGATTGCTTTCAAGAACGCCCTCTATCTTAAGCTGGCTCAGAACTATTTGCGCTACCGTTGGGTGATTACCTATCTCTTTGGTGCTGCACCTGTTGCTGAGCAAGACTTCTTCGACCAAGAAGTGCCAGAACCCGTGCGTTCCTTCCGTAACAGTGATCATGGTTATGTCAATAAGGAAGAAATCCAAGTATCTTTTGCAAGCCTCGAAGATTATGTCTCTGCCATCGAAAACTATATCGAACAAGGAGATTTGATTGCGGAGAAAGAATTCTACTCAGCTGTTCGTTTCCGTGGACAAAAAGTTAATCGCTCCTTCCTTGACAAGGGAATCACCTATCTGGAATTCCGTAACTTCGACCTCAACCCCTTTGAGCGTATCGGTATTAGCCAAACTACTATGGATACCGTACACCTACTCCTACTAGCCTTCCTCTGGATGGATGCCCCTGAAAATGTTGATCAGGCTCTGACTCAAGGTCACGCGCTGAATGAAAAGATTGCCCTCTCTCATCCTTTAGAACCTCTACCATCTGAAGCTGAAACTCAAACATTACGACGGCTCTGGACCAACTGGTGCAACATTTTGGCCTAGGTGACTATCATCAAGGTTTGGTCAAACAAGTTAAAGATGCCTTTGCTGATCCTAACCATACACTAGCAGCCCAACTCTTGCCTCATATCAAAGACAAGTCTCTTGCTGACTTTGCCCTTGACAAGGCTCTTACCTATCATGATTACGACTGGACTGCCCACTATGCTCTTAAGGGTTATGAGGAGATGGAACTTTCTACTCAGATGCTACTCTTTGACGCCATTCAAAAAGGGATTCATTTTGAAATCCTAGATGAGCAGGATCAATTCCTTAAACTCTGGCATAAAGATCATGTGGAATACGTCAAAAATGGTAACATGACCTCAAAAGACAACTATGTAGTCCCTCTTGCCATGGCTAATAAAACCGTGACCAAAAAAATCCTGACTGATGCTGGTTTCCCTGTTCCCGCTGGCGACGAATTTACCAGTCTGGAACAAGGTCTAGCCTATTATCCTCTTATCAAGGACAAGCAAATTGTGGTTAAACCAAAATCAACCAACTTTGGTCTGGGCATTTCCATTTTCCAAGAGCCTGCCAGCCTTGATAACTATAAGAAAGCCCTCGAGATTGCCTTTGCAGAAGATACAGCTGTTCTTGTTGAAGAATTTATCTCAGGAACCGAATACCGTTTCTTTATCTTGGATGGACGTTGTGAGGCTGTACTCCTTCGTGTCGCTGCCAATGTTGTCGGTGATGGCAAACACACCATTCGTGAATTGGTCGCTCAGAAAAATGCCAATCCATTGCGAGGACGTGATCACCGCTCACCACTTGAAATCATTGCGCTTGGAGACATTGAACAACTAATGTTAACGCAACAGGGTTATACACCTGATGATATTCTCCCAGAAGGGAAAAAGGTCAATCTACGTCGTAACTCAAACATTTCTACGGGTGGTGACTCTATTGATGTCACTGAGACCATGGATTCCTCTTACCAAGAATTAGCTGCTGCTATGGCGACTAGCATGGGCGCTTGGGCTTGTGGGGTTGACCTCATTATTCCAGATGAAACCCAACCTGCTAGCAAGGAAAACCCTCATTGCACCTGCATCGAGCTCAACTTTAACCCTTCTATGTATATGCACACCTACTGTGCTGAAGGACCTGGACAGGCTATCACTTCAAAAATCTTAGACAAGCTTTTTTTCCAGAAGTTGCCACAAATCAAAACTAAAACTTAAATCTTAAGCGCAAACAAATCACCTTTATCTCGAGATAAAGGTGATTTTTGCTTTATTAACCAAACTCTCCTGCTTCTTCCTCAGGATGAGTTTCCATGTACTGGATGTGTTGTATATAGGCATCTTGAGCCTGATTGAAGGCTTCCTGATCACTGTAAGGATAATCTATGTAAAAGAGGTCCCGCCAGCCATTCAAGGTTTGGCTATTGTAGAAACCTTGAATCTTTGTGGGAAGAAACTCTTTGTTGTAGCTGATTCGCAGCTTGAGTAGGGTCTTATCCTGAAACTGAGTGATGATACTGTTGGAGGTTTCTTGGCCTTCCAGACTAGTCCAAACTTTATTCAGAACAATGTCCTGACTATAGTGATTAGCCTTGATGCGATTTTTTTGTCCACTGGGAGCTTCTGGGTAGCCTCTAAAAGGTAGGACACCTCTCCTTGAAAAATAAGCCTCAATGGTTAAATCCCCAAGACTTGAGCCATATAATAGGCCATCCTTAATAGCAATGTTTGATCCAAAAAGTCTTTGGCCAGCCACATCAAAGGACATCCCCTCATCCTGCCCGTAGAGCTTGATGGCATAGGCATCCCTTACACGATAGAAATTTTTAGCGACAAGAACACTATCAAGGGTTTCAGTCTTTTTTATCTCCACCTTGGGGCTTGTAGGTTTCTTGGTAAAAGCTGTCAAACCCATTAAGCACAAGATGAGAGCGAATATAATCAAGGTAAGCATTGTAGACCTGGAGCCGGTCTTCAGCTTTAACTTGTCTCCATGTTTCAAGGTCTTTCAAGCCTCCTTTTTTAACAATATCAGCATAGCGCCCACCGTTTAAGACATTCTTGGCATTTTTCCACTTCTTGACCATCTTGCGTCTAATCGCATTGTCAGCAGGATGACGAACGTCAAGATAGGTATGGCTATTATTGAGATAGGCTGGTAGGTCAGCATTCAAGCCCTTAGACAGCCCATAGTTAGCAGAATCCGTATCGGCAATGTCAGCACCGTCTTCAATCTTGTAATGCTTAGGATTAGAGTCGATGCTCCCGTCTTTCCTTTTCTTGTAGACATTCCATTCAGAGACAAATCTCCCCGTATCCATATTGACAATAAACTCAATAAAACGGGAATTGCTAACTCCGTATGGGCCCATGACACTGGTCTGAGGTAGCTGAATTTTCATGTTCTGCGGATAGGTAAAGTCTCCCAAGCTTCGATTATGGTAGGAAGCACCCGTAGTGTAATCCAAATGAATCTTCTTGTCCTTGCTGTAGGCCAGAAGTTTGTCTAAATCTGTCTTGCCCTTGTAGTTGGTCCTAATATAGTCCATGGACTGCTTATCAATCCAAGACCTAAAAAGATGGAGCTTGATACCTAAGTCATCCACCCCAAGCCCTAGATCCGTCTGATAGGTCTCCATAATAGCCTCACGGAAGTAACTATAAAAAGGACTGGTTGGCTCTAGCTTCTTGGAAAATTTATAACCTGACTTCCCTAACTGGAGGAACTGGTACTTGTCCACATAAACCTGCATGTGCTCCATAACCAAATTGAGCTTGTCATGATTAGGTAGTTGAGAAGCTTGGAAAGGCCGTATAGGTATCTGAGCCCACTTCCTTACTTTCTTGGTCAATATCCCGTAGAACCTTGTCTAGCTGGGTCAGAGAAGTCTTCTTCATCTTACTTCTCACCTGAGCCACATAAGCCGGCTTAATGCCCTGATCCCAGTGGTCACGAGCCATAATAGCATCTGCCTTTTGTGAAATCAAGGTCAAGCGTTTCTGATAAGACGCGTCCTCCAAGGCCAGCTTTAAAGCCTTTGATGGCGTCGCTTGAACCACAGATAAATCACCGTAGATATCAGACTTTAGGACAAGATTTACCTGCATATCATAGGAATGATTGATATGTAGAACGAGGTAAATCTTCCCGTCTTCCTTCCTAACAGACAAAGCATCGAGTTGATAAGATTGGATAACCCCAGCCTGACTAAGTGCCAGTCTATCTATATTTCCAAAGAATCCTGATAAATATAGGAAATCTCAGGGTCTTTGACCTTCTTTACCAAAGTGTGATTTCGCTGTCGATTGAAAACCACAAGACCAAGTATGAGGATTACAGCCAGGGCACTTGCCAGATACTGTAAAATTACTTTCTTCATAGTACTTCCATTATAGCATAGGAGGACAAAATATTCTGAAAAGGATTGGCAAACGTTGAAAACAAATGAAAAAAACAGGCCGACTAAGACCTGTTTGAATGAATTGTTTATAAATCGCTCAAGCGACGATGTTTGATACTAAAATCAAAATAAGCATTTTCCTGAAGTTTGTGGAATATGTCTCTGTAGGCTTTTTCGTCAAAGTGATCGCCACGATAGAGAATCTCAAAGCTCAAACCTTCGTATTCCAAGAAGGCATTAGAAGTCTTAAAACCATTACGCTTGTAGAAATCCCAACGCGCCACACGTTGCTCAGGATTGTCATTGGGTTCATCCAAGCGCTCTACTTCCAAGACCATAGAACGCGATGGTCCATAAAAGTCCACCAGTTTATCAATAATCTCACTTCCGTAGCCATGACTCCGCATTTGAGGTACGATGGCGAAGAAACTCACATAAAAAACTTTGGCATTATAGAGAACTGAGGCAAATCCAACAAAATCATCCTCGTCATAAAAGGCAAAGAAATGATAATCATCACGACCATCCAATTTTAAGAAGTCACTTAATGGAATACGTTCTTCTTCTGGAAAAGCCTCGTTATTTAAGCGCTCTACTCTATCTAATTCTGGAAACTCTTTGGTAATTAATTGGCTGCGTAAAGCCATAAATTCCCCCCTTTTTGATGCTTATACCTATAGGTCATTATAACATCTTGATAAGCAAGTGCAAGTTTCAAGGGCTAAGATAGATCTGCGGGTAGACTCCTACTGGAATTTATAAATGCTGCTTGGCTGTCTACGACTTCTCTCTTCTTAAAAAATAAAAGACAACGACCATTTCTAGTCGTTATCTTTTTGTGATTCATAAGCTATCGCCTATTTTTTCAATTCCCAAATTTCTTTAGCATACTCTGTGATCGTATCATCTGAAGTGAATTTGTGAGATTTAGCAATATTAGCTAAGCTCATACGTGCCCACTTGTCATGATCACGATAAAGCGCATCGATTTTCTCTTGAGCTTCTACATAAGCAGCAAAGTCTTCCAAGAGGAAGTACTCATCGTTGTGGGTGATGAGGGCTTCGTAAATTTCAGTACCTTCAGATTGAGCATTTGGAATCGTACCATTAACAAAGGTATCAACGACACGACGAATGACTGGGTTATTTTCATAAACTGCACGAGAGTAGTAATCGTGACGTGCATAGTGTTCATAAACTTCGTCCTTGTCCATACCGAAGATGACAACATTCTCATCGCCAACTTCATCCTTGATTTCAATGTTGGCACCATCAAGTGTTGCCAAGGTAATAGCACCAGTCATCATGAATTTCATGTTTGATGTACCAGATGCTTCTTTAGAAGCCAATGAGATTTGCTCAGAGACATCTGCTGCTGGGATGATAAGTTCTGCAAGACTGACACGGTAGTTTTCAAGGAAGACCACTTTAAGTTTTCCTTGGAGACTTTCGTCGTTGTTAACAAGGTTGGCAACTTCGTTGATAAGTTTGATTACTGATTTAGCGAAGTGATAACCAGGGGCAGCTTTGGCACCAAAGATGAATACACGAGGTACCATGTCTTTATCTGGATTATCTTTAAGATCCCAATAAAGTTTGATGATGTGAAGAAGATTAAGCAATTGACGTTTGTAAGCGTGAAGACGTTTCACTTGAACATCAAAGATAGCATCTGTAGACACTTCTACACCTGTTGTTCCTTGATATAGTCTGCCAAACGTTGTTTAGCAGTCTTCTTAACTTGATAGAACTGGTTCAAGACTTCCTTGTCATCCAAGTAAGTTGTAAGATTTTCAAGCTCATGGATGTCGTTACGCCAACCGTCACCAATCACGTCATCAATTGCTGCTGAAAGTTCTGGAGCTGCAATTTGTGTCCAACGACGTTGAACGATACCATTTGTCTTGTTATTAAATTTTTCTGGATAAATAGTATAGAAATCGTGAAGGGTATCTTCTTTAAGGAGTTCTGTGTGGAGTTTGGCAACCCCGTTAACTGAGTGACCACCAATGATAGCCAAGTTAGCCATGTGGACTTGGTTATCCTTAACGATACGTGTGCGTTCGATAACATCTGCAGCAACACCACGACCAGCCATTTCAGCGATGTAACGGTTGTCGATTTCCAAGATAATTTGGTAAACACGTGGAAGGACACGTTTGAAGAGCTGTTGATCCCATTTTTCAAGGGCTTCTTGAAGAATAGTGTGGTTAGTGTAGCTCATAGTTTTAACAGTCGCATTCCAAGCATCTTCCCATGAAAGACCATATTCATCAAGGAGAAGACGCATGAATTCAGCTAGTGCAACCGCAGGGTGCGTATCATTGATGTGAACAGATACTTTTTCGTGGATATCTTTCAATGGCAAGCCCATCTTGAGGTAAGATTTAATGATTGTTTGGAGACCGGCACTTGTCATGAAGTACTCTTGAACCAAACGCAATTCTTTACCTTCAATCGTTGAATCATCTGGATAAAGAATAGCAGTAATATCTTTCACACGACGACGTGCATCAAGCGTAGGATAATCCAATTCGTATTCTTCAGGAATTTCTACATCCCAAAGACGAAGGTTGTTAATCACACCATTCTTATAACCAATTTGCGGCACATCATAAGGTACGGCACGAAGGACTTGAGCATTCTTATAAGTTGGGACAAAGCGACCATCTTCATTGCTTTCAAGAACCACATCACCAAAGAGTTTCACATAGACAATATCGTGGTCTTTACGTGTTTCCCAAACATTACCTGTAGAACCAAACCAACCATCTGGTAATTCCACTTGGTAACCATCCACAATACGTTGTTTGAAAAGTCCGTAACGGTAACGAAGACCATTACCAAAACCTGGATAACCAGTAGTCGCAAGCGAATCCATGAAGGCAGCAGCCAAACGACCAAGACCACCATTACCAAGTGCCATATCATGCTCAGCTTCTACAACTTCACGGAAGTCAATGTCAAGCTCAGCAAATCCTTCTTTCACAAGGTCAAGAATACCAAGGTTAAGGAGGTTTGTTTCCAACATACGACCAGGAAGGAATTCAATCGAGAAGTAGTAAGCAATCTTTTCTTGATTGTCTGAAAGTGCATGGTTACGTTCAATCCATGTATTTGTGTAATACTTGCGGATCAAACCAGCCAAGGCTGTAAAGATTTCTGTTGGTGTCGCCTTAGCAACTTTAATCAACTGCTCTTGATGGAGAGTATCTTTAAAGTCACGGATAAATTGTTCTTTTGTTAAATTTTCTAGTTGCATAGAATTCCTTTCTTACTACTTCTATACCTTGGATCCACCTCTAAAAGAGAATAATTAGGATAAGGGGGATTGGAAATTTTTAACTCCCAAACCTTGCCAGATAAGATTCAAAACAAAGGTTTCAAAATCTTTTTACAAAACTGCTAAAGCAGTTAAATTCATTATAACATGATTAGAGTTATTCTTCTATTCAGATTTTTAGATGTTATCTCCATAATTACTTTCAAGCGAATCTTAAAGAACTAAATAAGTATAGAAGCATTTTTCATCTTTACATGAAGATAACTTTTCCCTCACGAGAAAAGTTATCTTTGGAACTATACTAATTGTTTGTACAAATCAACATATGCCAAACTTGCTGTATCCCATGAGAAGTCACGTGTCATCGCATTGTGTTGAAGTTGTTTCCAAGCTTCAGCATGATTTTCGTAGACATCGAGAGCTTTTTCAAGGGTTTGAACCATCCAGTAACCTGAGAAGTTACCAAATGAGAAGCCAGTACCTGAGCCTGTTACAGGGTTGTAAGGTTCAACAGTGTCACGAAGACCACCAACCTCACTAACCACTGGCAAGGTACCATAGCGCATAGACATCATTTGAGAGAGACCACATGGTTCGAAGGCTGAAGGCATAAGGAAAATGTCACAACCAGCATAAATTTGTTGAGCCAACTCTAGGTTGAAAGTAATGTTGGCAGACATTTTTTCTGGGTAAGCATGAGCGAACCAAGAGAAAGAATTCTCATAGTCACTGTAACCAGTACCCAAAAGAACAATCTGAACATCATGTTGCAAGATATTGTGGAGCTCATTGACCACCAAATCGAAACCTTTTTGGTCTGTCAAACGAGACACCATACCAATGACTGGTACATCTTCACGAACTGGAAGACCAAGACGTTCTTGAAGCGCTGCCTTGTCTTTGGCTTTACCTGACAAATCATCCACTGAGAAATGATAAGGAATGTGAGTATCTGTTTCTGGATCAAGGAGGTCCGTATCGATACCATTAACAATACCAGATAACTTACCAGATTCCATACGCATGATTTGATCAAGACCTTTACCAAATTCAGGTGTTTGGATTTCTCCAGCATATGAAGGTGAAACTGTTGTGACACGGTCTGCGTAAAGAACAGCAGCTTTCATCCAGTTGAGGCAGTCATTCCAACGAAGGGTGCCATCTGCATAACGCTCATAACCAACACCGAAGATTTCCCAAAGCATACCACTGTCAAATTGACCTTGAAACTCAATATTGTGGATAGTGAAGACTGTCTTAATACCTTGGTAAGCTTGAATCCAATGGTATTTTTCCTTAAGAAGGAATGGAATCATGCCTGTGTGGTAGTCATGAACGTGGAGAATATCTGGAATAAAGTCCACTTTTTCCATCAACTCAAGGGCAGCCATTTGGAAGAAGCCGAAACGCTCACCATCGTCCCACTCACCGTATACCGTACCACGGTTGAAATACTGCTCATTATCAATGAAGTAGAAAGTCACACCATCACGAACAATTTTCTTAATGCCGACATATTGACGACGCCAACCAACATTTGTATAGAAGAAGCCAAGGTCTTCAACTTGATCGCCAAACTTAGCCGAAACCACATCATAATAAGGGAGAATTACGGCAACTTCGTGACCATTTTTGACTAGAGATTTAGGGAGAGCACCGATAACGTCACCCAAACCGCCAGTCTTAGCGAAAGGTGCACCTTCAGCCGCTACAAATAAAATTTTCATCGTACAATATCCTCTGTTACAACGCTACCTTTTTTGATGACAACTGGGTTGTTTTCTGTACCGCGGATAGTAACACCGTCAGCGATTTTAACACCTTTATCCACAATAGCATATTCAACGGTAGCATTCTTACCAACTTCAACACGTGGGAAGATGACTGCATGGTTTACAGTTGAACCTTCTGCCACATCGACATTACGTGAAACAACAGAATGATCTACTTTACCACGGACAATAGAACCTGATGCAAATTGAGACACTTTAACATCAGAAGAAGTTGCATAGTATGTTGGCTCTTCATTTAACTTTTGTATAAACTTTTTGGTTTGGTGCAAAAAGTGAATAGAATTTTTGTGATTCCAACATATCCAAGTTAGCATCAAAGTACGCTTTCACTGAGTGGATATTTGAAAGATAGCCCGTGTACTCGTAAGCAAAAGCATTTTCAGCAACTGCCAAATCACGAAGTACATAACGAAGCTTACGTGGTTCTTCTTTAGCTGCTTCTTCTTCCAATTTTTCAATCAAGAATGGTGTATCCACAACAAAGATATCTGTAGACATATTGTAAACTTCTTTATCTCCACCCTGGAAGAGTTCATGGCCAAGCACTTTGTCAGATTCATCAATTTCCAAAATGCTGTTTACATCTGAAATGAGTTCTTTCGGAAGTTTTTTGTAGACAACAGTAATTTTTGGTTCTGCTGTATTGTGAAGGTGGAAAACTTGGTTAAGATCAATATTGACCAAAACATCACTGTTAAGCGCTACCGTTTGGTCTGACCCTGAACGTTTAAGGTAAGTCAAAATTTGACGATAGTATTCTTCATCAACAGTTGAACTTTCAACTGGAGTGTTATAAATACCAAGGTAGTAGTGGCTGAGGAGTGTTGACAAGCCCCACTCACGACCTGAACGAATGTGGTCGAAAACAGAACTGATGTTTTCGTTTTGGAAGATACCAAAGACGCTACGGATACCAGCGTTAGCCAAGTTAGACAACGGGAAGTCGATGAGGCGATATTTTCCACCAAATGGTAGGCTGGCAATAGGACGGTGCTCAGTCAAACCATCCATGTCATGGAATCCTACGGTATTTCCTAGAATTGCAGAATATTTATCAATCTTCATCTTTTGGTACCCCCACTACTTCATTGTATCCTACGACTTGCACTTCTTCTGTACCGTCAATTTCCACGCCATCAGAAATGTGTGCACCTTCACCGATAATCGCACGTTTAATTTTTGCACCTTTACCGATAACTGCACCACTCATAATCACTGAATCCTCAACGACCGCACCTTCACGGATTTGGGCACTTGTTGAAAGCACTGAATGTTTAACAGTTCCATCAACCAAACAGCCATCAACAACGAGTGAGTCTTCAATTTCAACATGTTCACCAAAGAAGTTTGGTGGAGCAATCATGTTACGTGAATAAATTTTCCATTGACGGTTACGGCTATCCAAAGCATTTTTCTGGAGAAATATACTCCATATTTGCTTCCCAAAGGGATTCGATAGTACCTACGTCCTTCCAGTAGCCTTCAAATTCATAAGCATAGACGCTTTCACCTGTTTCAAGATAAGCAGGAATAACGTTCTTACCAAAGTCAGACATATCAACTGCACTCTTTTCAGCTGAAACCAACATATTGCGAAGACGTTTCCAGTCAAAGATGTAAATACCCATTGATGCCTTCGTTGATTTAGGATTTTTCAGGTTTTTTTCTTCGAATTCGACGATACGGTTATTAGCGTCTGTGTTCATGATACCGAAACGGCTAGCTTCCTTAAGTGGCACATCAAGAACTGCTACAGTAAGACTCGCGTTGTTGTCTTTGTGTGCTTGGAGCATATCATCATAGTCCATCTTATAAATATGGTCACCAGACAAGATTAAAACGTATTCAGGATTGATGCTGTCGATATAGTCAATGTTTTGGTAAATAGCGTGGCTGGTACCTTCAAACCAACGATTACCTTCACTAGCTGAGTAAGGTTGAAGAATTGATACACCAGAGTTAACACCATCCAAGCCCCAACTTGAACCATTTCCGATATGGTTGTTCAAAGCAAGTGGTTGATACTGTGTAATGACACCAACATTGTTAATCCCTGAATTGGCACAGTTTGACAAACCAAAGTCAATGATACGGTAGCGTCCACCAAACTGAACAGCTGGTTTGGCAATACTTTGGGTCAATTTTCCAAGACGAGTTCCTTGCCCACCAGCAAGGATCAAAGCCAACATTTCATTTTTCATGAATAGTCCCCCTCATGATTTTTAGTTTCATCCCAAAAAGGATGACGAGACAATCAGTCAAAACTGATTATGACAATTAAAGTAAGTTTTTCACTAATGGTAACAGTTCGAAAATCAAAAGCATCTTAGAATTGTGATTTTCTATCTATCACCCCGAAAAACAAATCGTGTACACGTTTAAGTCTACCCTTTATTTCAAGCGACGTTTTACACGCCAGATACTTGCTCCTAGAGCAGGTAGGGTGAAGCTAAGGGTATTTTCATAGTCCTTCCACTTCGCCTTTTGGGTACGGGTTTCAGGATTTCCTTTTTTCCAAACGCCACCGAATTCTTCCATCTCAGTGTTAAGCACTTCTTGGTAGATACCAGCTACTGGCAATCCTATAGTGAAGTCTTGACGTTCCACTGGAGCTAGATTGAAGACACAGACGAGGAAGTCACCCTTATCACCTTTGTCATCCTTACGAATGAAGGAAAGAACACTTTCAGCACGGTTATCCGCATCGATAATTTCAATACCATCGTAAGAATCATCAATCTGCCAGAGAGATTTATGGTCCTTGTAGAAAGCATTCATATGGCTAGTAAAGGCCTGCATCTTCTGGTTCATCTCATCTTCAAGATTACCCCATTCGAGTTGATAATCAAACTTCCACTCCAAGAATTGACCAAACTCAGAACCCATAAAGAGCAATTTCTTACCTGGGTGACAGAGTTGGTAAGCATAGAGGTTACGAAGACCAGCAAACTGATTATAGCGGTCACCCCACATCTTATGCATCATGCTCTTCTTACCATGAACCACTTCATCATGTGAGAAAGGTAGAACATAGTTTTCATTGAAGCAATACATGAAACTGAAGGTCATCAGATTGAAGTCATACTGACGGTAAACTGGATCTTCTGCGTAGAATTTGAGGATATCGTTCATCCAACCCATATTCCATTTGAAGTCGAAACCTAGACCACCTTCTTCAATCGGTTGTGTGATTGGCGTTGCCGCAGTTGATTCTTCCGCAATCATCATGACATCTGGATAACGGTTTTTAATTTCACGATTGAGCTTTTGAAGGAAGCCGTAACCTTCCAAGTTACGATTACCACCATCCTTATTAGGCATCCATGGACCTTCATCATAGTCCAAATAGAGCATGTTAGATACTGCATCCACTCGGATACCATCGATATGATAATTTTCAATCCAGTAAAGAGCACTTGAAATAAGGAAAGACTGAACTTGATTTTTTCCTAAGTCAAAGTTAAGTGCGCCCCAACGATAGTTATGAGCTCGATCGTGATCCTGATATTCGAAAGTTGGTGTACCATCGAAGTAGGCCAAGCATCGTCATTCTGTGTATAGTGACCTGGGACCCAGTCTACCAAGACACCGATATTATTCTGGTGACATGCTTCTACGAAATCTTGAAATTCTTCTGGTGTGCCATAGGTATGCTCAAAAGCAAAGTAACCCATAAGCTGGTAACCCCAACTCATCCCAAGAGGATGAGCCATGAGTGGCATGAATTCCACGTGGGTATAGTTCATCTCAACCAAATATGGAATCAACTCTTCTTTCAATTCTTTGAAAGTATAAGGTTGACCATCTTCTTTTAGTTTCCAAGATGATGCATGAGCTTCATAGATATTAACCGGACGTTTTTGGAAACCAAAGCGTTTACGACGACCCATCCAAAGGCCATCCTTCCACTTCTTAGTTTTCTTCTTACGAATCACAGCTCCTGTTCCAGGACGAGGCTCTAAGTAAGTCGCAAAAGGATCCATCTTTTCGACGACTTGACCTCCCTTACGTTTCACCAAGAACTTATAGAGTTGTCCTTCTTGAGGGAGAGCTGAAGTTGCCTCCCAAACACCGATATGGTTTTTGGTCATATCCAGAGGTTCATCAAACCAACCTGTGAAATCTCCAATTACCTGAATCTGCTCAGCATGAGGGGCCCACACACGGAAGATAAAACCTTCTTCTCCCTCTAATTCATGCACACCCAAATAATTCTGAAGGTGGAAGTTCTCACCTGTTCCAAATGTGTACATGGCTTCATCGAGATTCATACCATCACTCCTTTCTTAAACTAGCCTTGATAGTTCTAACTATCAAGAAATTAAAACATTGAAATATATGTAAATACACTAGAAAACCCTTCAAACCGATAGGGCTTACAAGTAAACAAAACCACTTATGTAAGCGTTTACTGTATTATAACATTTTTTGATATTCTTGTCAGTAAATCTCCAAATCTTTTTTCATATTGTTGAATACCAAAGTTTCACGTAATTTTCCTGAGATGTGCAATTCAACAATACCTGAATCGTACTCCGCTTTTGCGACATAGAGGTTATCGTAAATATCTGCATATGAACGATATGAAAATTCTTGTACGGTTTGCTTACGCTCAATTAAATTGGCAACTTTAGCAACCAAGTCTTTCTTAAGAGTCACTTGATTCCAATCCACCTGATTAACCTCATCAGGGGCATTGTAGCTATTCATGGCACGCTTGACATCTGCTTCCGTGTAATTGCCATCTTCGCCTGTAGCAACCATCTTAGTGCGCTGGAATTCTTGTCCCAATTGCATGAAACACATTCCCTGCATAGTCAGATTGAGGGCATTAGCCAAGTAGATACGTTTTTCAATATCCTCTGGCGAATCATGTGGATGCAAATGATGCATCAAATCATTCAAATTGTAGTTGTCATGCGCTTCGATATAGTTGAGGACCTGACCTGGCATGAGGTAGTTTACAAAACCACGGCTTCCAAGCAGACTCTTGGCAATCTGGTCTTCCAATGGTGCTCCAGACACATAGCCATTACTGATGTGTCCATAGACCTCTGCTCCCTTGACCGCGTCACGCGCATTGTCATTGAAAAATCCGATTCTAGGCATCAAGGCTGCATTATCCTTCTTGCCCTTTTGGTCTACAGGAAGTCCAATTCCCATGTCCCATCCTTCACCATAAAGAAGAATCCTAGAATCAATATCATCCATAGCCGAACGAATAGCATTCATCGTAGCAACATCATGCAAGCCCATGAGGTCAAAACGGAAACCATCCACTCCAAATTCTTCTGCCCAATAGGTTAAGGAATCAATCATATACTTACGGTACATTTCCTTTTCACTGGCTGTTTCATTTCCACAACCTGATCCATCTTGGAAAGACCCATTGTCATGCATACGGTAGTAATAAGCCGGCACAGATAGTTGGAAAGGAGAGCTGTAAGATGAGTAAGTATGGTTATAAACCACATCCATGATAACCCCCATTCCTGCCTCATGGTAGGCCTGAATCATTTTCTTAAGCTCTAAAATTGGTGCCACAGGGATTCTTTTTGATCAGCAGCAAACTGACGATCCGGAACATTGTAATTTTTCAGGATCGTAGCCCCCAGTTGTAGAGAAGCTTCCCACCTTTATCGTAGGTTTTTATGGTGATCAAAGACCGGTTGCAGTTGGACATAGTTGTAGCCCATACGTTTGAGGTAATCAAAACAAGTCACATCTCCATGGGCATTTCTAGTCCCTTTCTGACAAGCACCTAGATAGGTTCCTCTATAGGGACTTCTTAACCCCAGACGTCTCTGAAATCGAGAAGTCACGGAGGTGCATTTCACAGATTACGGATGAGCAAGCATTTGCCTTACGCCAGCTCGCTTTTTTTGCTTAGTAACCTTTTCATACCCTCTTGGGACAAGTCTCTTAGGATTGACCACCAAACTTTTTTTATTATCTAAGCTAAGGGCAATACTGTAGGGGTCTCTTGTATCCTGATAGAAGCTTTCCTCATGATACACACGAAATTGGTAGGCTACCCCATCCAAATCCTTTTTTGACAGTGGCACTCCAAACACCGTGAGTATTCATCTCATGACGGTCCTTATTGATACTGGTTCCTCGGCTCATCTTAATGATCTTAGGGTTTTTACTGCCCTTTTTAAAAAGCAAGAGCTTCACACGACGAGCTAGAGGTGACCAAAGGCGAAACTCTGTAGCCCCTTTTTCATACTTATGACCTAACCAACCTTGAAAGCCCCACTTCTGATCAAATTCCTGTCTACGAAGTGCCATATCAAAGGCATGCTGGTCACGACCTTCGAAACTATGGCTAGTCAAGGCTGCCTGTTTAGAATAATAAACAGTTGGATCACCTTCAACTATCCAAATAGCATTGGGAGCATCCCCTAGGAAGCGTCGGACACGGTAATCATGTGTTTGCCTCGACCAGTCTTCCGTTTTGACCAAAAGATTGACAGAATCAATAAAACGATTGGAGGGAGAAGTAACCTGACCAACAAGGCCAAAATCATCCTCACGTGAAAAATGGGCTTCTTCGCCCCAATAACCATCTAGCCACTTCCACATACTGTATCTGGAATAGTCGCCATGCATACTATGAAAATGAACGGTTAATAAATTGTCCATTTTTTACTCCTTAGTTTTTGTTACTCACTCTTTCTCCTATTATAGCAAAAATTGTTCGTTTTGTAAGCGTTCTTATGGAATATTTTGCAATTTTTTGGTCTATTTTGAACATAAAAAAAGAATGAGAAAATAAATGGCAAAACACTCATTTTTCTCATTTCTTTTGTCTATTTTAATTCTTTTAAAAACCAGGCTTGAGACTCTTTCCAGTTCATTATTCTTGAGTCATCAAAACCTTACGTGGTTTGGTACCTTCAGCTGGTCCGATAACGCCTGCTTCTTCCAACTCTTCCATCAAACGAGTGGCACGGTTGAAACCAACTGACAGACGACGTTGAATCATGGAAGCACTTGCTTTTTGTGTTTCAAGGACCAAAGCCTTGGCCTCTTCAAAGAGTGGGTCACCTTCTGAGCTACCACCATTGGCAGAGGAACCTCCACCAAATCATTTTCAGAAACTTCACCAGGATCAAAGCTCTCATCATAGTCAGCTGAAGCCTGATCCTTGATAAAGGTCACAATACGTTCCACGTCATCATCAGAGATGAAGGAACCTTGTAGACGAACAGGGTGGTTCTCATCAATCGGTTTGAAAAGCATATCCCCACGTCCGAGTAGCTTTTCTGCCCCATTTTCATCTAAAATGGTACGACTATCTGTTCCCGAAGACACCGCAAAGGCCACACGAGATGGCACATTGGCCTTAATCAAACCGGAGATAACATCAACCGACGGACGTTGAGTGGCGAGAATCATGTGAATTCCCGCAGCACGCGCTTTTTGTCCCAAACGAATGATGGCATCTTCCACTTCCTTACTGGCTACCATCATCAAGTCAGCCAACTCATCAACAATAACCACAATTAAAGGCAAGGGAATCTGTTTTTCTTGCGACTGGGCATTCCAGTCTTCAACCTTGGCATTGTAGCCAGCAATGTTACGCACGCTAAACTTACTAAAGAGTTCGTAACGATTTTCCATCTCATCTACCACTTTTTGAAGAGCCTTGGCAGCCTTACGTGGGTTAGTCACTACAGGGATAAGGAGATGAGGAATATCATTGTAAACCGAAAGTTCAACCATCTTCGGATCGACCATGAGGAACTTCACTTGGTCAGGACGAGCCTTCATAAGAATACTAGAGATAATACCGTTTACCGCAACCGATTTACCAGAACCTGTTGATCCGGCCACCAGCAAGTGAGGCATCCGACCCAAATCAAAGCTACGAGCCGAACCATCAACTGCCTTACCGAGAGGAACTTCCAAGAGCTTATTAGGATCCGTCTTGGACTGTTCCCAAAGTTCACGGAAAGAAACCGTCGCAATCTCTGAGTTAGGCACTTCGATACCAACCAAAGATTTTCCAGGAATGGGTGCCTCAATACGAACATCTTTCGCAGCTAGAGCCAGAGCTAAGTCATCCGCTAGATTTGAAATGCGATTGACACGGACCCCAACAGCAGGCTTGACCTCGTACTTGGTCACTGACGGTCCAATTTCAGCTCGCTCAACCTTGACATCAATATTGAAACTCTTGAAGGTATCTTCTAAGATTCGAATATTCTTTCGAACGATGTTCTTCTCTTTAGATTGACTCTTAGGCTTATCAGGTGCAAAGAGATCTATATGAGGTAATTTATACTGCAGGAGTTCCTTAGGCGTGAAATCAACCTCGACTGGCGCGTCATCTCCCTCAACCACCATAGATGGCGGAAACTCCTCGCTTGGCACATCCTCTGGATAAGGTGCATAATCTTCTTGGAAATCCTCATAATCCTCTGGAGGCAGATGATCATAGTAGTCCTCAGAGGCATAATCACTGATTTCAGGTTCAGGTGCAAAAATCTCAGCTTCTTGTGGCAAGGCCTCTGCGGCATCATCTAAGATTTCTCCCGTCTCCTCGTCAACAGTCAAATCAGCCAGACGCTCGGCTTCGGCACGTTCTTCTGCTTCACGTTCTTTCCGAGCCTGACGTTCTGCCTTCTTCTCCTGACGTTGAGCCGTCCGTTCCAAACGCTTCTCAGCCCCTTTTTGCCAAGCTTCCTTAGCATACTCCATGATATCCAAGACATCCCAAGGGCTAAGAATGAAAGCCCCTAAGAGAATAATCAATACCCCAATCATGAAGCTACCGATATTTGAAAAGAGGAAGGAAATCGGTTGGTACAGAAGAGCCCCCAACATACCACCACCCGCAAAACGAGCGACTTGCACACTCACAAGTTCCCCAAAAAGCAAGTCCTTGGTACCAGGGAAAATATCCAGACCGTTCATACGATCTAGACTAAAGAGATAGGCATGAAACTCCAACAAGAGCCCCGCGAAGACCATCCAAATCCTGTGACATAGTTACTGTGTTTACGTAACCATTTAAAGCCAAAGAGATAAACATAGATAGCAAAAATTAAAGGGTAAGCCATACTCCCCACAAATACTCGAAAGATATTATAGAGGGTAACCCCAAAGAAACCCAATCGAAAGACTGGGAAAATTAAGACAAAGGCAAAAAAGAAGGTCCATAGCATTCGCTTAATCGCCTTCTGTCTGTCTAATTCTGCTTTTGTAAGACGCTTCTTACCGTTCTTAGAAGCCGTCCCTTTTTTCGTTTTTTTCGTTGTAGCCATAAGTGTATTATACCACGTTTTTAGACATGAAAAAAGAGAGACAAGTCTCTCCTTAGATTGAAGACAAAGTCTTCTTTTGACATTATTCTTCAATTAATGATGTTGAGTGAACCGGACGATTCTTACCATCTGGATCAATATATTGAATAGCTTGGTTGATAGCGATAGGAGCTTCACCCATTCCCACAGCAATCAAGTCAATCTTGCCTTCATATTCTGCTGCATCACCGATAGCGTAAACACCTTCTTGTGAAGTTTCAAACTGGGCATTGACAGTAATGCTAGAGCGTTTAAAGTCAACATTCCAGTTACGAAGGTTTTTATTGTTGGTTGAGAAGCCAAAGCTAACAATAAGGGTATCAAGCGGCAATTCCACAACTTCATCTGACTTCACTTTTTGAACAGTCAAACTTTGGGCAAAACCATTTTCACCCTTGATTTCAAGGGGTACGTAAGGTGTCATCACATTAACTGATGATTGATGAAGAAGCTCGACACTATGCTCATGGGCACGAAAGGCATCACGACGGTGAATCAAAGTCACACTCTCAGCAATACCATCCAAGTGATTTGCCCAGTCAACGGCTGAATCGCCACCCCCAGCAATCACAACCTTCTTGCCAGCAAATTGGTCCAGGCTATGCACATTATAGAACAAGTTATTATCCGCATAATCTTCTTCATTGTCCACACCTAAAGGACGTGGAGCGAAGGCACCATTTCCACAGGCAATGACGATAGCCTTAGACAAGTGTTGGCCCTTACTAGTAGTAATTGTGAAGATACCATCGGTCTTTTCAAAGGTTTGAACTTCCTCTTTCAAATGAATGCTGACACGATTTTCAAAACGCTTAAGCTGAGTCAAGAGGTTTTCTGTCAATTCCGCACCTGTTGTTTGAGGAAAGGCTGGAATATCATAGATTTTCTTCTCAGGGTAGAGGATGGCAGGCTGTCCACCAAGTTCTGACAGACTCTCAATAATATTAACAGTCATGCCACGTAGACCGGCATAAAAGGCAGCCCAAAGTCCTACTGGTCCACCACCAATAATGGTAATATCATAAATCTTTTCTTCTGACATTTTATTTTCCTTCTGCTTTTATCTCTTCTAAAATCTGACGTTCTTCATCCGTAAAATCATAGTTTTCCAAAAGATCTGGTCGACGCTCCCAGGTCTTACGCAAACTCTGCTCCATACGCCAACGTCGAATATTGACATGGTGACCTGACAAGAGCACATCTGGCACCTTCATGCCACGAAACTCAGCTGGGCGAGTGTACTGTGGAAATTCCAAAAGCCCTGATGAGAAACTATCATCCTTATGACTAGCTTCCTTACCTAAAACCTCAGGAATCAAGCGAACAGTAGCATCTACAATAGTCATAGCAGCCAGCTCTCCCCCAGTCAAGACAAAGTCTCCCAAGGAAATCTCGTCTGTCACCAAAGTTTTGATGCGCTCATCATAGCCCTCATAATGGCCACAGATAAAGACCAATTCCTCTTCTTGCGCCAATTCTTCTGCATAGGCCTGATCAAAGGTACGCCCCGCAGGATCTAGGAGAATAACGCGAGGCTTAGTGACGTTTAGCTTGTCAAAGGTATCAAAAATTGGCTGGGCACGAAGCAACATGCCTTGTCCACCACCGTAAGGTTCGTCATCTACATGACGAGCCTTCTCCGCATTTTCACGGAAATTGTGATAGTTGATTTCTAGAAGCCCCTTATCCTTTGCCTTACCAACAATGGAATGCTCTAAGGGAGCAAACATATCTGGAAATAGGGTCAAGATATCAATCTTCATCGTCTAATCCTTCCATGAGCTCAACCTCAATACGACCAGCAGCGACATCAACATCAAGAACAACTGGTGGGATGTATGGCAATAGCAAGTCTTTCTTGCCTTTACGTTTCACTACCCAAACATCATTAGCACCCGGTTGGAGAATCTCTTTGACCTGACCAATCAAAGTATCGCCTTCATAAACATCAAGGCCAATGATTTCATGGTAGTAAAATTCACCGTCGTCAAGGTCTGTTAGATTTTCCTCAGCAATTTTGAGACTGCAGCCTTTATACTTCTCTACATCATTGATATGGTAAAGCCCTTTGAACTTAACGATATCAAAGTTTTTATGTTTACGGTGACTCGCAATCTCGACATCCATGATGTAATTATCTTTGTCATCAAAAAGGGCTAGGACACTCTTCTTCTTAAAACGTTCATCCGCAAAATCTGTTACAGACAAAACACGAAGTTCACCCTGCAAGCCCTGTGTATTTACAATCTTTCCAACGTTATAGTATGTCATTGCATTTCCTTATTATCTGTTTTCTTATTCAAATAAAACCACGACTCGACCAAGGGCTTATCATCATCTGATAGCCATTACAAGACAAAAGTTTTTTTCGTCGGGTCGAGGTCTCGTTATTTATGATTTTAAAGTGGTATAAAATGTCTGACCTAGGCCAGTCAACCCCTCTATTTTATCAAAAAGGACACAAAAAAACCAGCTTTCTCTAGCTGGTACTTATAGTCCGTACGGGATTCGAACCCGTGTTACCGCCGTGAAAAGGCGGTGTCTTAACCCCTTGACCAACGGACCATAATCTGTGTCTCTACCCTCAGGTAGAACTGGGGTAGCTGGATTCGAACCAACGCATGAGGGAGTCAAAGTCCCTTGCCTTACCGCTTGGCTATACCCCAAAAGACTCTTATTATTCTACAGAAAAACTAGTAGGCTGTCAACACTTTTTTAAACTTTTTTTCAAAAAAAGCAACCGGAAATACCGATTGCTAGGAGTTAGGAGATTTCATCATCTAAGCGAACTTAGATAGATGATATGAGGTCACTTCAACCTCATATGAAAAAAGAAAAGTTTTAGGATGATTTAATTATATGTTTTGCTAGAAATAAAGTCAAAGAATTTGACTCGCAAAATCCGAGTTAGGGTTAAGAGTTATGATCCCCCTCCCTGACCCCTAGATAACAAGCTTAGTTGATAGCTTTATTCATCATCCTGCGAAACCAAATGATGTCTAAAAGCATAAACGACAGCCTGAGTGCGGTCATCAACATTGAGTTTTCCAAGGATATTAGACACGTGAGTTTTAACGGTCTTCAATGAAATAAATAGCTCGTTAGCAATAGTTTGATTGTCATACCCCTTAGCCAAAAGGGCCAAGATATCTCGTTCACGTGCCGTCAAGTCATCGTGTAGGTCCGGATGGCTATCATGGTATTTAATCTTATTGTCCACCTCAGTTTCGATAGCTTCTTCACCACGGTAAACCTTACGGATACTATTGAGAATCTCTGCTGCACTACTAGTTTTAAGCATATAGCCTTTAGCACCAGCTTCGATGACTGGATAAATTTTTTCATTGTCCAAATAGCTAGTCAAAACCAAAATCTTGGCTTCAGGCCACTCTTTGAGCAATTCCAAAGTTGCTTGAACACCATCTAATTCAGGCATAACAAGGTCCATAACGACGACATCCGGACGCAGTTCCAAGGCAAGATCGACACCCTCTCGACCATTCCCTGCCTCTCCAACGACTTCTACATCTCCTTGGAGATTCAAGAAACTCTTAAGTCCCAAACGGACCATCTCATGGTCATCGACCAAAATCACATTAATCTTATTCGACATTGTCTTCTCCTCTTAATATCGGCACACGGACATCAATAGACGTCCCCTTACCTTTAGCAGATAGGAACTGCACAGTTCCTGCCATTTCATCGACACGCTCTTGAATATTTTTCAAGCCATAACTCATCTCGTCAGTCGAAGCATTTAAGTCATAACCAACACCATTATCCAACATTTTCAATTGAATTTCCTGACTATTTTGATAGAGATAAACCTCTATCTGGCTAGCCTTGGCGTGTTTAAGGGTATTAGAGATAAACTCTTGGGCAATCCTAAAGAGATTATTTTCAATACGCTTGGGCACTTTCTTAACCATGTCCTTGTAGACGACATGGATATTAGATTTATCGGTTAATTCCTTAAGAATCATCTGCAAGCCTTCTTGCAAGGTCTTGTTCTCAAGCTCTGTCGGACGAAGATGCAAAAGCAAGACACGCATATCATTTTGAGCGTCCGTCAGCATGGCCTCAACCGCCTGGATTTGATTATGCAAATCTTCCTTACTTAGCTGGTCTGCCATCTGAGAGACTCCAGATAGGATCATACTAGCCGCAAAAAGTTCCTGACTAACGGTATCGTGAAGGTCACGAGCAATACGACCTCTCTCTTTCTTGATAATATCACGGCTCTGTAGGGCTTGGGCATTCTCGGTCTTCTGCAAGTCCTTAGTCAATTTACGCATCTTATGAGATAAGCGCATCATATTCTTGTCTAACTCAATATCTCCCTGACGTTTGACTGGTTGATTATTGATAATGCGGCGCAAATCCTGATTGACTGAACGCATACTGTTATCATTGGCAATGGCCCAGAGAATATAAGCAAAATGAGCAAACTCAGAACCACAAAAAACATGTTAAAAAGGAAGTGGAAGGCCTGAGACAGATTGCCGAAAACCAGTGAAAAGTTGAGGTTAAAGCTATCCATCACTACAAGAGTAACCCCAACCAAAACAACAACCGAGTATATCAGAATTAAAAATAGGTACTGTTTCTTCATTTGCGACGTACCTCCACTGGTCCAGCTCCCACATTGAGAATCAATTTAACCGTCCGATGAGCATGCTCATACTCCGCCCCTTGCAAGGTCAAGCTTTCATAACGGAGGTCGTATTCATCTTCATTAAAGAAGGTGACAGAGCTATAGATTGCTGATATGTTGAGTTTAACGGAAACATCAATTGGTACCAAGATAGTCGTCGGTCCATAGAGTTTCTGCAAAATCACGACATTATCTCGCCCCGAAACAATAACCTGAGTCAAATCAATCACATCTGTCCCAAAGAAACGGATGATATTGATATCATCAAAGTCATAACGATCACTGACAGGTTCCATACGAGTCCCAATCCACTGATTTCGGACAGCCCTAGGCTCCAAATTATCTTCTTTGAATTGGATGAGGGCGTAGCGATTCTTTTTCTTAACCTGTGAAAAATGGTTTATCATAACATAAGCCACACCCACTAGAATAGCAAGCACCACATAGATATTCCACATGGAAACCAGAAAAAGTGATATCAAACAGATGGTCAAAACAAAGTCACTCTTGGATTCCTTGTTAAAAAAGCGAACCGCTAACAAGGTCAAAACCAGAATGAAAATAAAACTGGTAATATCATTATTAAAGATGGTAATCAAGCCCAGAGTCAAAAGCAGGGCTTCCACCACTAAGAAAAAATTAAATTTGGTCATAAGGACCTCTCAAATAAAAGTATACAGGCTTCATTCTATCAAATTTTAAGGCAATTGACAAAAGGACCTAGTTCGAGAGTTGGCTAGCTATGACAGATAAGTGTGAGTAGAAAATAAAAAAGTGCCTCCATTACAGGAAGCACCGTCTTTCATTCAAAAAATCTTAATCGTCAGTTTCGTCCATTTTACTATTTATGAGTTGCACCGTACTTCTGATTTCCTCCAGTATGACACGCTGCTCTGCCAACTCCTTCTCAATCTCAGCCAATTTTCTTTCAGTCTGACGACCTGACCGCACAAAAATATTATTGAGAGAGCTAGTTAACAACCCCAGAGTGGCAATCCCACTAAACATAAGGACAACCGCAACGGCCTTACCTACCAATGTTCGAGGAACGATATCTCCATAACCTACCGTAGTAACTGTTGCTACAGACCACCAAATAGCATCTATAAAATTATGGTGCTCTACTCTAGCAATAATAGCACTACTGATAAGGATGATAATGCTATTAACCGAAAGCAGAAAATAAAAGCCATTTCTGCGATTAATGCGATTGGAAATGTGCTTGAGCTTACTACTCAAACCAATTAAGCGAGAGAGTTTGGCCAAACGAGCAAAGCGTCCCACCCTTGAAAAACGGAGGAAGGTAAAGACTTCATTGTAGGGAATAATAGCCAACAAGTCTAATACATGCGTTTTAACAAAAATTCGCTTACGAGGTGCCAGGGAGAAACGAATCGCATAATCAATGGCAAAGATGAGCGTTATAGACTGATCTATCACTCTGAAAGGTCGCCTTCCAATTGAAATTAATCCAACCAAATCAAAGATAACCAAGCCAATGGTAATCAGGGCCAGGACCGTCATGACGATATCGTAGGTAATGATATACCTTCTCAATTTTCTACGGTTTCTCATAGCGTCTCTCCTATATGTGATGTCTTCATTATAAAAGAATCTCTGACCCCTGGCAAGCAGGCTTTTTAAGCTATCGACAAGAACTCTAGATAACAAAAAAAGAGAGATGAAATAACCTCTCTTCATTATGTCTAAGTTTTTTTATCTATTGTAGCTCTGTGTGAGTAGCCTCTGTCGAGGTTTCAGTGCTTGAAGTTGTACTGTCAGTACTTGAGCTCGTCGATGACGAATGTGTCGTACTGCTTGAGCTTGACTGTAGACTTGAACTTGCTGTTGCAACTGAAACATAGAGGATCACTGTACCATCAACGCTTGTACCAGCTTGTGGATCTTGATAAAGGACCTCTGTACTGCTAGGAATCTTATCCTTGTCTAACTTAACACCAGTATTATAGTCATGGTACTCGATGCTACTACTTGAGATACTCTTACGATTCAAGGTTTGAACCGCTGTTGAAACCGTCAAACCAGTCACATCAGGCATGGTAACTGTCTTAGGAGTTGCCACACGGAACTTGATTTTAGCCTTACTATCCTTAGGGTTGAAGGACTTGTTTTTTCCTGGACTTTGAGATAGGATTTCTCCCTCTTCAGCATTATCGTCTTCGACATGCTGAATATCAATTTGATCCTCAGAAACGCCATAATTCGAAGTTAAGTCCTCAATGGCATCCTTATAGTTTACCTTTGTAGTCTTTCAACGCAAAACCTTTACTACCAGAAGAAACATAGACATCAATGCTTGATCCCTCTTTTCGTGTGGTTCCAGCTGTAGGATCAGTCTTGATGACCTTGCCTGTATCGACAGAGTCATCTTCCACTTCCTTAACTTCTCCTACCTTAAATCCAGCACCCTCGATTTTAGTCTGAGCTGTGGACAACTCTTGACCGTCCACATTAGGCACCTGGACATTATCAGGATTGGTAAATACCAAATAGGCAAAGATGATAATACCAATAAAGACAAGTCCTAGGAAAACCTTGAGCAAGGTTGAGAAAAAGTTTTTCTTCTTTTTCTTCTTAGCTGGTGTCGTTTTTTTCCTTGGTTGTTTACTTGGAGCAGGTGTAGGCTCTGATGGCTCAGCAGCAACGGCTTTTTTCTCAAGACTTGCAGATGGAACTGGATCAACCTTTGGCAAGGTCTTGGTATCCGTCATATCATCAAAGACTACCTTGGCATCGCGTCGATGACTAGGATGCAAACTCGTTACCAAGTCACGGCTCATTTCCAAAGTACTATTATAACGATTCTCTAGTTTTTTGGCTGTTGCTCGAATAACCACGTTTTCCAAGGCTTGGGGAACATTACGGTTCTCTGCCAAAATAGATGGGAGTGGCTTTTGGAAATGTTGGAGTGCAATGGTTACTGCACTGTCACCATCATAAGGAATATGACCTGTCAACATTTCAAAAAGCATAATACCCATAGCATAGATGTCGCTTTGGATAGTTGCTTTCGATCCACGAGCCTGCTCTGGTGAGAGGTAGTGGACAGAACCCAACATAGAGTTAGTTTGAGTTAGACTAGTCTCTGCAAAGGCAACCGCAATTCCGAAGTCTGTAACCTTGGCTGTACCGTCCTTAGTTAAAAGAACGTTTTGTGGCTTAAGGTCACGGTGGATAATGCCCTTTTGATGGGCAAGAGTCATGGCGGAAAGAACCTCCCCCATGATACGCACAACATCTTGGTTAGAAAGTGGCGCATGGTCTTGAATATATTTCTTCAAGTCCGAACCATCTACATACTCCATCACCAAAAACTGCTGGCCGTCTTCTTCGCCAATATCTCGGATAGCAACGATATTAGGATGACTGAGTTCTGCCATGGCACGCGCTTCACGCTGGAAACGCGCCACAGCCACCTGATCCGTTTGGTAATTGGTACGTAGCACCTTAATAGCTACTCTTTCATTATCCAGAATCAGGTCGTTAGCCAGATAAACATCCGCCATACCACCACGCCCGATAGACTTAAGGATTCGATAACGTCCAGCAAACAATTTGCCAACTTGGATCATTATCCTTCCTCACTTTCTATTTTGATGAGAGCAACGGTAATATTATCATGACCACCAGCCTCATTGGCTGCAGCTACCAAACGACTCGTTTTTTCTTCGACGAAACCAGGGCTGTTGACAATATGAACAATCTGTTCGACTGAAATCATATTGGTCAAACCATCTGAATTAGCCAAAATATAGTCTCCTGGTTCCAATTGTTGGACACCAAGGTCAGCCTCAATCGGAGCAGCTTGCCCAATAGATTGCGTAATGATATTACGTTGTGGGTGAACCGCTGCTTCTTCTTCGGTCAACTGACCAGCCTTGATAAGAGCATTGACCAAAGAGTGGTCATTCGTCAATTGCTTATACTCACCATTACGGATAGGGCAATACGTGAATCCCCAACATGGGCGAAAATCACAGCATTATCAACAAAGGCAAGAACCTCGATAGTTGTTCCCATTCCCTTATATTCTTCGTTTTGGCCAAGTTCATAGATTTTACGATTTTCTGCATCAATGGCAGCAATCATCCAATCACGAATTTGACTCAACTCACGAAAATCAGTGTTAATCCAGTCACGACCAAGGTCAGTCACTGACATCTCACTGGCAATATTTCCAGCACGGTGTCCACCCATTCCATCTGCAACAACGACAAGGGTAACACCAGCTTGGTTGACAAATTTATTAACAAAATCTTGGTTGTTTGACCGTTTTTGGCCAATGTCCGTTAATAATGATATTTCCATAGTTTTCTTTCTGACTTGCGTCAGCATTTCCTCCTCTGTAACCCTAAGCTTTTTTACGCAACTGTGCGATGAAAAAACCATCAGTTAGATACTGTTCGGGGGTAATTGCCAAACAGCCATTGACCACGATGTCTTTACATGGATGGTCTAAGGCAACTTGCTCAAAATCAGGATGGCTCTCAAGAAAGGCTTGAATCACCTCTTGATTTTCTTCTGCTATGATGGTGCAAGTACTATATGTTATTATACCACCTTTTCGTAGGGTTTGACAAACGCTGGATAGGATATCCAACTGCACAGCCTTAAGGGACTCAAAGTCTTGGAGATCCTTGTTATATTTGATGTCGGGTTTCCGACGAATGAGCCCAATCCCTGAACAAGGAGCATCCACTAAAATCTTGTCAAAACTATCAGCCGGAAAGACTTGATGTACCTGACTAGCATCCAGTTTCTGTGTCTTAACCTTATCAGCTAGGCCAAGACGTTGGGCATTTTCTTCGATAAGGGCAAGCTTATGATCATAGAGATCAAGCGCCGTCACATGTCCACTCGTCAAATAAGAGGCCATATGTACCGTCTTACCACCAGGTGCCGCACAGGCATCCAGGATTTCTTCTTCACCTTGAATCCCTAAAGTTGGCGCAACCAGTTGACTGGTCTCATCCTGAATGGTCAACAAGCCCTCTTTAAATAATCTGTTCCAGCAAAGTAACCGGAAGACTTAACAAGCCCGACTGGTGATAGGACTGAACGCTCAGCCCCAGTGGCCTCCTCTATCTCTTCCAAACGTGACGCATCCGTTACACGCACACTAGCCTTATTTCTCACAAAGAGGCTTTGGAAAATAGCAAGGGCACGGTCTTCCCCGTACTGGTCGATAAGTTTTTTAACCAACCATACAGGTAGAGAATACTGAACGGAATAGCGTTTATTGACACGTTTAATCTGGCTTGGATCTGGCAAAGGCTGGCTAGATAGTTTACGAAGAACCGCATTTACCAGCTTCTCAGCACCCTTTTTATTGCCACGATTTTTGGCAATAGCAACAGCATCGTTAACTACTGCATGGGCTGGAATCTTATCTAAATAGGCTAGCTGATAGAGACTTAAGAGCAAGAGGTCATAAACCCAAGGTTCAAGCTTATCACGGTCCTCAATAACATGGGCTAGAATCCACTCCAAAGTAATCTTATGAGCCACGGTCCCATAGACAATCTCCGTCACTAAGGCCTTGTCCTTATCTGTCAGCTGCGACTTGCTCAGATGTGCATTGAGAGCAATATTTGAGTAAGCCCCTTCCTGGAAGACTTCTTCTAAGACTTCGAGTGCCTGTCCACGAGCTGTTTTTTTTCCAATCATTGGCCAAATGCATCACCTACTTCAAGATTGCGTCCGACCCCATTAAGGAAATCAGCAATAGCCATACGAGGTTTTCCAGCAGGTTGAACTGTCTTAAGCGAAATAGCTCCTTGGCCAGTCGCAACTACCAAACTCTTCTTGTTTTTTTCAATAATATGACCAGCCTGTCCTTGACCTTCTGCCAAATCCGCTTCATAAATTTTGAAACGTTTGCCATCAAGCAAGGTATGGGCCACAGGCCATGGGTACATACCACGGATTTGATTGAAGATGTCACGAGCCGGCTTATTCCAATCAAGGCGCTCCTCTTCTGGGCTAATATTTGGCGAAAATGTTACCTGACTGGCATCTTGAGGAACAGGTTTGATTTCCCCAGCGATATAGGCAGGCAAGGTTTCAAGCAAGAGGTCACGCCCCAAGACTGCCAATTTTTCAAACATGGTACCAACATTATCCTCGTCAAGAATTGGCAAGGCCTTTTGGCTAACCATGTCACCAGCGTCCATCTCCTTGACCATTTCCATAATTGTCACACCTGCTTCTGCATCCCCATTGATAATGGCATAATGAATAGGTGCCCCACCACGGTATTTTGGCAAGAGAGAAGCGTGGACATTCACCGCAAAATCCATGCTATTAAGCAACTTGCTTGGTAAAAATTGTCCATAAGCTGCAGTAACAATCCCATCAGCACCAAGTGCCATCAATTGCGCCATTTCTTCTGACCCTGACAATTTTTCCGGTTGATAAATTGGCAAGTCATGCACCAAGGCTACTTCCTTGACCGGTGTCATGCGAATTTCTTTTTTACGGCCGACAGCACGGTCTGGTTGCGTCACCACAGCAACAATATCGTAACGCTCATCTGTCAAAAGTCCTTCCAGCACTGTCGCTGAAAAGGCAGGCGTTCCCATAAATACTAATTTTGTCATATTCTTCCTTTCTAGATTAGGTAAAATTCTGAGGTTCGTGATCGATAATCAAACGCAGGTCCTTGTTTTCAGGTTCCTGAGTCATGTCAAGGACCCTATTAAGCGTTTCTTCCAAGTTATCCTCAAAACGGTATTTGATAATAATCTGATAATGATAAAGGTTATGTGTTCGAGCAATAGGCTTAGGCGTTGGGCCTAGGAAGGTCACCTTGTCTGACAAGTGCTCTCTTAAATAAGCCATAACCTCATAGCTCTTGCGGACGACAAACTCTTCATCCTTGTGAGAAAGCGTGATTCCTACCGTATAAAAATATGGCGGATAGGCCAACTGACGTCGAATCCCCATCTCATAAGCATAGAAAGCTTCATAATCCTGTTGTTGCGCAAACCGAATGGCATAATGACTAGGATTATAGGTTTGAATAATAACTTCCCCTTCCTTGTCAGCACGACCAGCACGACCAGCTACCTGAGTCAAAAGCTGGAAGGTACGCTCAGCCGAACGAAAATCTGGTAAATTAAGCGATGTATCTGCATTCAAGACCCCTACCAAGGTGACATTGGGAAAATCCAAGCCCTTGGCAATCATCTGAGTCCCAAGCAAAATGTCAGCCTTGCCACTTCCAAAAGCCTCCAAGAGTTTCTCGTGAGCACCTTTCTTACGTGTCGTATCAACATCCATACGAATCACTCTGGCTTCTGGCAAGAGTTCCGTCAATTGATCATAGGCCTTTTGTGTCCCAGTCCCATAATAACGAATCTGACGACTCTGACAGTTAGGGCAGACATGTGGTATTGCTTTTTGAAAATCACAATAGTGACAATTCATGGTCTTGGTATCCATGTGCAAGGTAAGTGAAATATCACAATTCGGACAATCATCCACATAGCCACAGTCACGACACATGACAAAAGAGGAATACCCACGACGGTTCAACATCAATACGACTTGTTCCTTACGTGCCAAACGTTCCCTGATTTTTTCCAAAAGAGGTGGTGTAAAATCACTCGCCTCTTGACGGCCCACAAAATCCTTGAAGTCCACCACTTCCACCTGTGGAATTTTAGCATTAGGATTAGCCCTTTGTGTCAACTCAAGAAAATGGTAAACCCTTTTCTGAGCTCTCGCCCGTGTCTCAATAGAGGGTGTTGCCGACCCAAGGACAAGCACAGCTCCATGACTCTTAGCCCTAAGCAAGGCAACATCTCTTGCATGATAGCGAGGATTGGATTCCTGCTTATAGGTCGCCTCATGTTCCTCATCGATAATGATAGCTCCGATATTGTCCAAAGGAGCAAAGATAGCCGAACGCGCTCCTACCACAACTTTTGCCTGACCAGATTTAACCTTACGCCACTCGTCAAATTTCTCACCGTCTGACAAGCCTGAATGCATAATCGCCACCAAGTCCCCAAAACGCGAAATGAAACGATTGGTCATTTGGGGTGTCAAGGAAATTTCTGGCACCAAGACAATAGCAGTTTTACCCATAGCCAGGGTCCTCTCGATAAGATGCAGGTAGACCTCGGTCTTACCTGATCCCGTCACTCCTTCCAATAAGAAAGGTTTGCCACCTTGTCCAATTTGGCACGTCATTTCTTCAACAGCATGTGCCTGTTGAGCATTAAGCTCGAGGAACTCCGTCTTCTCTACCTTTTCAAAGTAGCTATCAGCACGATTGACCTCAACTTCGGTGATGACCAAGGCACCAGCTTCAATGAAAAACTTAACCACATCTCGTGAAAAAATCTTGTGGAGATCCGTCAACTTGCCAGACTCACTCTTTTCTAGCAAGAAGTCTCGCAACTCCAATCGTTTCTTAGCCCTTTGCGAAATAGCCAAAGTCTCGAGAATACCCTTTTGAACACTATAGTGCTTCTCAGTCTTGATATTCTGCTTATCTTTAGCAAGGTAATCAACCGTTACACGTCCAGACTGGACCAGACGAGGAATGGCTTGACGTTGTACCTCTGACAACTGCGAGAAAAGAATATGATTCTGCCCTTGAAGGAGAGTCTCTTTTTCCTCTTCACCCAGTTTATCAGTTGCCATGATAACCTTATCGTACTGCGAATTAAGGAGACCAGGTAGCATTGACTTCAAGATGGAAATCTTATAAGAAAAGACCGTATGTCGCATCTGATCAGCCAAATCCAGCTGTTCCTGATTAAGCACTGGCTCATAATCTAAAAGCTCAGCGATGGGTTTTAGTTCAGGAAAATCTCTTAAATTTTCCTGCTCTTCCAAGCCAATAATAAAACCTTGAAGTAGACGATTTCCTTTACCAAAAGGCACATGAACCCGCATACCGATGGCGATTTGTTCTTGCATGGCTTCCGGTACCAGGTAACTATAAGGTCTGTCCGTCTGCATCAGAGGAACGTCGACAATAATATGTGCTACTAAAACCATAAATTCCCTCCTGTCACTTCCTTAAGACCAGTATCTTCCAAGCTCAAGAAAATATGAGCTGTCTATTATCGTCATAAAGAAGGAAGCTGAGACACTATGCCTCAGCTCCCCTCTCCTCATAAACCAAAGCAAGACTTTGATTTTAGATTTTATCGCCTTCTTCTTTTTCTTTAGCGATTTGTTCTTTGATTTTACGTTCTTCTTCCTCAGCAGCAAGACGTGCTTGAATCACTTTCAAACGTGCCAATTCACGTTTAGATTCTGGATCTGGGTGGATAGTCACATTACCAGATTCAATTTCTTCAAGGGCTTGAAGGGTTGGTTTTACTGACGTAAACTCTTGAGTTGGTTCAGCACCAGCGGCTAATTCATGGGCACGTTTGGCTTGCAAAATAACCAATGAATATTTTGAAGGCACTTTATCCAAAAGTTTGTCAATAGAGGGTTTCAACATCATAATTCTATACCTATTTCTAATTTATTTATCTGATAATTTCTTTTCTGAAATCATATTACGATAGCGACCAATCACACGGTCAACTCGGAAGTGTTCTGCTTCAATAACACGTTTGACACGCTCAGCAGCCAAAGGCACTTCGTCATTAACAATGGCATAATCGTATTCGCTCATAAGAGCAATCTCTTCACGCGCACGTTCAATACGTTGAGCAATAACTTCCTCAGAATCTGTCCCACGACCAATCAAACGTTCTTGAAGCTCGTTCAAATCCGGTGGTGTCAAAAAGATGAAGACAGCATCTGGGACCTTTTTCTTAACCTGAAGGGCACCTTGAACCTCGATTTCAAGGAAAACATCAATACCTTTATCCAAGGTTTCATTAACATAAGTCAAAGGTGTTCCGTAGTAGTTACCCACATACTCAGCATATTCCAACATTTGACCATTACGAATAAGCTCTTCAAATTCCTCACGCGAACGGAAGAAATAATCCTTTCCATCAACTTCACCAGGACGTTGAGCACGTGTGGTCATTGATACTGAGTATTCAAATTTATGGTCAGGTGTTGAAAAAATCTCCTGACGAACAGTTCCTTTTCCGACACCAGAAGGCCCTGAAAAAACAATCAAAAGTCCACGTTCAGACATGTCTTCTCCTTAAACTAAGATTAAAAATCTTCTTATGACTCACCTTAAAAAAGAGAAAACAATCATCTCTTTTTTTTGGTTTAGGGGTTGTTCAGTGATTAAGTTACAGCTCACTTTTCAGAGCATGCGTTTTTCCTTACTATTTTACCAATAAAAGCGACTTTTTTCAAGGTGAGGACACCATTAAAAAGAGTGAATTCCTTTTCTCAGTACTCACTCTTTTTTAAATACTCTTTTAAACCAAACCAGTCAAGAGACCTTGCATGAATTCTTCTGAATGGAACTCACCAATGTCATCAATTTTCTCACCAAAACCAATTAACTTAACTGGAATATCCAACTCTTGGCGAATGGCTAGAACCACACCACCCTTGGCACTACCGTCCAACTTAGTCAAGACAAGGCCTGTGAGAGGTGTGATTTTTGAAAATTCCTTAGCCTGACTAAGGGCATTTTGACCTGTTGAGGCATCCAAGGCCAAGAGGGTTTCATGAGGTGCTTCTGGAACCACACGTTTGATAATACGACCAATCTTTTCAAGCTCTGCCATAAGATTGTCTTTATTTTGCAAACGCCCCGCAGTATCAATCATAAGGACGTCAACTCCCTCAGCAAGGGCCTTTTCCATACCGTCAAAGACCACTGAAGCTGGGTCAGCCTTCTCAGCACCAGTCACTACTGGCACATCAACACGGCGTCCCCACTCAACCAACTGAGCGACAGCTCCCGCACGGAAGGTATCGGCAGCAACAAGCATGACTTTTTTGCCTGCTTCTTTGTATTTATGTGCCAACTTACCAATAGAAGTTGTTTTACCAACCCCGTTAACACCAACAAAAAGCATGACTGTCAAACCATCTTGGAAATTAATCTGCTCCTTGTAGACATCATCCTTCTCGTAGATATCTACAAGTTTTTCAATAATCAAGCGTTGCAAGTCCTCAGTCTTTTTGACATTTTCAAGGCGGGCTTCATAGCGCAAATCTTCCGTTAATTGCGTTGCAACATTAACCCCAACATCGGAAAGAATCAGCATTTCTTCCAATTCTTCGAAGAACTCCTCATCAACACGACGGAAATTCGCAAAGAATTCATTCAAGCGAGCAGCAAAACCAGTACGCGTCTTCTTGAGGGTACGGTTATATTTTTCTTGTTCTGTTTCAGTTTTTGAAACCTGAACTTCTTCAGGTTTTTCCTCAACTTTACGGGTTTGAACGGCTTCAAAAGTGACAGTTTCACCTTTTTCTGCAGCAGCAGCTACTTGAGCCTTCTTAGCATAGTAATCAGCCATGACATCCGCAAAGTGGTTATCCACAGCAACTTGACTTTCTTCTGACTCTGAAACACCTTCTGCTTCGCTTGAAGCCTGATTATCAACAGAAAGGTCTTCGTCAGAAGACGCTACTTCACTTCCTTCTGTCACAGTAGAATCACTTGATTCAACAGATTCTTTGGATGAAATCTCTTCTACTTGAGTCTCTGACTCGCTAAGCTGTTCTGTTTGACTCTCGCTTATCCCTTCACTTGTTGACAAGTCTTGATTATCAAGAGCCTCAGTTTCTGAAATTTCGTGATTTGCTACAGTTTCCTGTGACTGGTTTTCCTCTTGTCCAAATAATCGATCAAATAGACCCATTTGGTTCTCCTTATTTCTCTAGAATATATTTGTGGATGGCCTCAGCCACTCCAGATTCCTCATTAGTTTTTGTCGTTACTGCCTTGGCAACAGCCTTGACCTTGGGAACAGCATTCGCCATAGCCACACCAAGACCAGCCCACTCCAGCATTGTCAAGTCATTTTCCTCGTCTCCCATAGCCATGATCTGACTTTTATCAAGGGCAAGATAATCAGTCAAGAGTCTCAAACCTACAGCCTTATGAACCCCTTTCGGCATGACTTCTAGGATAATTTCACGAGACTTAAAGACCTCAAACGCTTGGTATAAATGGTCAGGTATTTTTTGAATTTGAGCATCCAAAAACGCTTCCTCACAGACCGTAACTACCTTATTATAGACGATATTTTCAGGAATGTCATCAATACTCTCCACATCAACGAAGGTCAAGGTAGGATTAGCCTGACGATAGAGAGAATGATTGCCTTTACTTGGCACACCATAGACAATGCCATCACTGATAACATCCATAGGAAGCCCTAGAGGTTCAAAGACAGCATAAATCTGCTTTAAATCTTCTCGACTCATTTCTTTCTTTATGAGGATATCCCCATTATTACGCTGAACCAAGCCACCATTGAAGGTCACACTATAGTGCTTATCATCCAACAAGCCCAAGTCTTCCAAAATATGAGTAATAGCTGGCAGAGGACGACCAGTCGTAATGACCACATGAACCCCCTTAGCTTCTGCCGCCTTCAGAGCAGCTCTATTTTCAGCTGTTACTTGCTTATCCTTAGTAAAGAGGGTCCCATCTAGGTCCAAAGCTAGTAATTTAATCTCAGACATCTGAGCCCACCAATCCTTCCATGTAGTCAAAGACTGCACCGTCTTTATGGTGACCAATCACCTCATCTGCCACTGCCTTAATCTCATCACGCGCATTTTCCGTAGCAACCGCACGACCCGCGAAGGTCAGCATCTCCATATCATTGAGATTATCACCAAAGGCTACAACATCTGAAGCCTGGCGCCCCAACTCTTGACAAAGATGGTAGAGACCAAAGCCCTTGTCCACACCTTTAAGGATAATATCCATAGAATCAAAGCCAGTTGTCACAGCTGTCATATCCTCAAAAATCGTGTTGAGGTAGTCACCACGTTCCATGATGGTATCTCCTTGGAACTTAGCAGTTACCTTGAAAATATCATCTGTGACCGCTTCAAGGTCCGTTGCCATGACATTTTCATAGTAACGTTCCATGGCCTTAAGATAGGCTGGATCTGCATCGTTTGGTGCATAGGCACCTCGACGTCCCGACAAAAGAATTCCCTCACAAGTTGGCAAAGCTAGGGTTGTATCTGCAATTTCCAAATAATCCTTAGGGTCTAGCTTGGACTCAAACAAGACTTCACCCTTGTACTGAACCAAGGCACCATTTTCCGCAATAATCGCAATGCGGTCCACAAACCCATCAAAAAGCTCCTCCAAGGCCAAGAGGGCTCGGCCAGAAGCTACGGTAAAAACGTAATCTTTAGCTTCACAAGCATCCAAAAGGTTATCCAAACGTGCTTTGTCATAGGCACCAAGATGGTCTAGAAAGGTACCATCCATATCTGTTGCTAAAATTTTCAAAATAATCTCCCTTCAGGTCGAATATACTTGCCCCTATTGTACCAAAAATAGGAATATAAGTTTGGGAAAAGCCAAAGAAATTAGAGAAAATATGGCATTTTACTTGCAAATTCATCATTTTAGTTGTATCATTACGATAGTACAAAAATAATACTATTATACTTTTAGAAAGGAGTCTCTTATGGCTTGGACATTTGATGAAAAATCGCCAATCTATCTCCAAATCGCCTATCGCGTCAAACTGAAGATAGCTTCCAAGGAATTGAGTATGGGACAACAACTCCTACCTGTAAGGGAATTTGCTCAGGAAGCTGGGGTCAATCCCAACACCGTACAAAGAGCCTTCCAAGAACTTGAAAAAGAGGGGCTGGTCTATTCTGCCCGTACCTCTGGTCGCTTTGTTACTGAAGATGAAAAACTTATTGATCAAAAACGACATGAGATTGCCCAAAGTCTCATGAAAAACTTTGTCACTGAGATGGCAGCCATTGGTTTTAGCTCACCTGAAATCAAAGCCATCATTACTGACTACATCGAACAAACAGGAAAGGACTTATAGACCGATGACTGATATTGTAACTCTAACAAATCTCACCAAGACCTATAATGGTATTCCAGCCCTTAGAGATGTAACCATGTCCATCCCGTCTGGTAAAATCATTGGTCTCTTAGGACCAAACGGTAGTGGTAAAACAACTCTCATCAAGATTTTGAATGGCCTCCTTCAACCAACTTCTGGTTTAGTAACTATTAATGGATTTCAGCCATCACCTATCACCAAAGCTCAAGTGGCTTATTTGCCTGACACAACTTATTTAGATGAAAGTAAGACTATCCAATACTACTTGGACTTCTTCCAAGATTTCTATGCTGACTTCCGCTATCCTCTTGCCTTACAACTCTTGCAAGATTTAAAGCTCCAGCCTGATTTGCGCCTTAAAGACCTTTCAAAAGGTAACAAAGAAAAAGTTCAGTTGATTTTGGTTATGAGTCGTGAAGCTAAACTCTATCTCCTCGATGAACCTATCGGTGGAGTCGATCCTGCGTCACGTGACTACATTCTTAAAACCATCATCAACCAATACTCTGAAGATGCTTCTGTTATCATTTCAACCCATTTGATTGCAGATATTGAATCCGTCCTAGATGAAGTTGTCTTCTTAAAATACGGTCAGATTGAACTTCAGGGTGATGCTGATAATATCCGTCAAGCCCATGGCAAATCTATCGACAAACTCTTTAGAGAGAGATGTTCCACAACTAGGAGGTATGAGCATGTTTTGGAAATTAGTTAAATATGAATTACAATCGGTCCGTAAATGGTATCTTGGCATCTATGGTATTGCCATCCTACTCTCTATCCCCTTGGGTTTAATGCTTCGAAAATCTATTTTTGTAACTGAACAGAGCCACCAAGAACCTAGTCTACTCTTCTTTGCTTTCTTCACACTGATGGTTTTTGCTACCATTATTGTATGGGGAACTATTTATATAGCGACAATAGTCCTCATTATCAGACGCTTTGCAAAGACTGTCTTTGGGAGAGAAGGTTATCTAACCAATACGCTCCCAGTTTCTGCCCACCAATTAATCTTGTCTAAACTCTTGGTAGCCTTTATTTTAGATATCATTTCATCACTCGTTATACTTCTTTCGATTGGAATTATAGCTGCTTTCTGCCTTGATATGAAAGATATCCTCCTAGCTACCAGCTACTTTGGCCAGATCCTAAAAGAGATAGGCGCTTTCTACCTCTTCATCCCTTCTACAATCTTGTCAATGATTGCTGGTATCCTTTTCTATTACCTCTGTATTAGTATCGGAAATCTCTTCAACACTAACAAAGTTCTTATGGGATTTGTCGCCTTTTTCGCCATTCAGGCTATCCTATTCTTTATTGGTTTCTTCTTTGGACTCGGTGCAGCCTTGACCGGAGATGCAACATATACTGCAATTAATAACTCGTCATATATCATTAGTCTAGTTCAATCTCTCATTCTCATCGCAGCAAGTTACTTTGGTACCTACTATATCATGACCAAACGCTTAAATTTAGACTAAAGAAAAACCGTGTTCCTTCTGGAACACGATTTTTTTTGCATTGAAAAGACTTATTTACTTTGTTCTTTACGATAAGTCTCGATTTCGGCCTTGTTACCCCAAACGAAGTGTCCTGGACGTACTTCAACCATTTCTGGTTTATCGACAGAATAGTCGTGTTGGTTTGGATCATAAACCTTCAAGACTTTCTGACGTTCCAAGATTGGGTCTGGAATAGGAACAGCAGACAAGAGTGACTTGGTGTAAGGGTGGATAGGATTGTTGTAGAGTTCTTCTGTCTCAGCAACTTCCACGATTGTCCCCTTGTAAATAACAGCGATACGGTCAGAAATGAAACGGACCACTGACAAGTCGTGAGCGATAAAGAGGTAGGTCAATCCCAACTCTTTTTGGAATTTCTTAAGCAAGTTCAAAACTTGGGCACGAACTGACACGTCAAGGGCTGAGATGGGTTCGTCAGCGATAACCAAATCAGGTTGCATGACCAAGGAACGTGCAATCCCAATACGTTGACGTTGTCCCCCAGAAATTCGTGAGGGTAACGTGTCAAGTGCTCCTCAAGAAGTCCCACTTCTTTGATGATTTTCTTGATTTTAGCTTTACGATCTTCCTCATCCTTATAGAGATGGAAGTTATGCAAGCCCTCAGACAAGATATAATCGACTGTTGCACGTTCATTCAAACTAGCCGCAGGGTCTTGGAAAATCATCTGGATACGACGGATAAGGTCGTTTTTCTCAGAGTGAGATAAGTGCCCATTGATTTTCTTACCGTCAAAAATAATCTCACCATTACTTGTATCATTTAAACCAATAATGGCACGACCGATAGTAGTTTTACCACTACCAGACTCACCAACGAGGGAAAAGGTTTCACCCTTGTTGATGAAAAAATTAGCATTGTGGACAGCAACGAATTTCTTGCTTCCTTCACCGAAGGAAATCTCCACATCTTTTACTTCAACTAACTTCTCAGGCATTGCCTTCCTCCTCATCTCCTAAATGTGCAAATCCCATATTAGCACGGATTTTTTCATGTAGATTTTGGATAACCGCAGGTTTTTCAACTTTTGGTGCATCCTCATGTAAGAGCCAGGTCTTAGCCCAGTGAGTATCTGAAACTTGGAATTGTGGTGCTTTTTCCTCGAAGTCAATCTGCATAGCATAGTCTGAACGCAAGGCAAAGGCATCCCCAACAACTGGTGTATAAAGTGATGGTGGTGTCCCTGGAATTGAGAAAAGCTCACCCTTATCATCAGCCCGCTGTGGCAAGCTTGAAAGCAAGCTCCACGTGTATGGATGACAAGGCTCATAGAAAATTTCCTCAACAGTTGCGTATTCAATGATTTCACCAGCATACATAACAGCAACCTTATCAGCGATACTTGCTACCACACCAAGGTCATGGGTAATGAAAATCACTGAAAAACCGTACTCCTCTTTGAGTGATTTCAAGAGGTCGATGATTTGAGCTTGAATGGTCACATCGAGGGCAGTTGTTGGTTCGTCACAAATAAGGACATCCGGATGACAAGCCAAGGCAATGGCAATAACGATACGTTGACGCATCCCACCAGAGTATTGGAAAGGATACTCATTGAAACGTTTTTCAGCATCAGGAATACCAACCTTGTCCATGTAATCAATGGCCATTTTTTTAGCTTCTTTGGCTGATTTTCCTTGGTGTTTGACAATGACTTCAACAATTTGGCTACCGATAGTCTTAATTGGGTCAAGACTGGTCATAGGATCTTGGAAGATAGTTGCAATCTTAGCCCCACGAATAGATGCCCAATCTTGGTGACTCTTAAGCTTAGTCAAATCTTGACCGCGATAATCAATTGAACCACTAGCGACACGACCATTTTCTTCAAGCATCCCTGTGAAAGTCTTAGTCAAAACTGATTTACCTGAACCAGACTCACCAACCAAGGCTAAAACTTCACCTTCAACCAAATCAAGGGAAACTCCTCGAATGGCTGTCAAAACACGGTCACGAACGTCAAATTCCACGACGATATCGCGAGCCGATAATATTACATTTTTATTTTCTGTCATATTGGACTCCTATCTATGCGTACGTGGGTCGCTGGCATCCGCCAAGTTTTGACCGACAATAAAGAGAGCAAGGGAAACGAGGATCAAGGTAGTCAATGGAATCCAGAAGAGATAAGCATTGACTGTAACGTTTTGTGCATAGTCTGAAATCAAACGACCAAGACTAGGCGTCGTAACAGGAAGCCCTAAACCAAAGTATGAAAGGAAGGCTTCGTAAGAGATAAATCCTGGCAAGAGCTGACTAGCCATAGTTACGATAACTGATACTAGTTGTGGCATGATGTTTTTAACCACAATCTTAGGAGTTGGTGTTCCCAGTGTACGAGAAGCCAAGTTATACTCCAAATCACGGTAACGCATGATTTGAATACGAATAGTATAGGCAATACCAATCCACCCTGTAACAGTCATGGCAAAGATCATATTCCAGAAACCAGCACCCAATGAGTAAGTCAAGACGATAACTACAAGGAGGGCAGGAATATTTGAGATGATGTTGTAGATTTCCATCATAATCATATCGAAGGTCTTAGAAATCCCCCAAACAGCACCTACAAGCAAACCAATAACAACGTTAAGGAAGGTAGCGATAACAGCAATAAGGATAGAATTACGAGCTCCAAACCAAACACTATCGAAGAGGGACTTACCATTACTGTCCGTACCGAACCAGTATTGAGCGTTTGGATGCACATAACGTACACTAAAGTCATTAACCTTAGACACATCATTAAAGTCAAATTTTGAAAACATCGGGTAGATAAAACTCATCAAAATGATAGCAATCAAGATTCCCAACATGACAGTTGTTGACTTCTTCTTGAAGAACTGACGCATCACCGATTTCCAGTATGAATAGGCCGGCGCATCAATTGTTTCAGAGGCAAAATCATCGCGCTTTACAAATTGGAACTTACTTTTATCAATTGAAGCCATTATTTACCTCCTTTAGATGTCAATTTGATACGTGGGTCAATCATAGTCATAAGGATATCACCCACAAGCAATGAGAAGATGGTGAGGGCTGTGAAAATAAATACAAGACCCACAACCATAGCGTTATTTGAAGCACGGACAGAGTCAATCAACATTTTACCCATACCAGGGTAGGCAAAGATTGTTTCTGTCAAGGTTGCCCCTGTGATAACACTAACGATAGATGCTGGGATCCCTGAAACCAAGGAAACCATAGCATTTTTGAAAATGTGTTTATTCGAAATTTCTTGTTCTGACAACCCTTTGGCACGTGCAAAACGAACGAAGTCTTGTGACTGCAAGTCAATCATGTAACGACGAATCCAAATCGCAAGACCTGGTGTAGACAAAAGACCGAGAATAACAGATGGCAAGACGTATGAACGCCAGTCACCCGCACCCAAGATAGGGAAGGAATCTGGAAGACCAATCTCAGAACCAATCAAACGAATGATATAAACCAAGGCGATGGTTGGTAGTGAGAGCAAGAAAGTCAAGACACCAGTTGACATACTATCAAAGAGTGTATTTTTAAAGCGTGCCATGTATGATCCCAATGGAATTGCCAAAGCATAAGACAAGACCAAACCAATCAAACCAGCAATGGCAGAACTTGTCACCATTGATGGGTATTGGTAGCGACTCTTAGTAGATGTGTATGGGTCATCACCATAGTAAGAACGATCCCTAGCATCAGCCTGACTTGGTGATTTATAAGTACGAGAGTAGATATCTACTGAAGATACTTTCTTACCAGTAGGGAAGTTGACCTCAGAGCTTTGTGTTTGCCCTTGGCCTTGCGTAATAACATCAAGAACACCTTGCTCAGCATAGGTTGGGTAAGATGTACCAAGGTTCATCTTCACAAAGTTTTGGTGAACAAATGGGAACTGACTGTTAAAGTAAAGCAAGTATTTATGCTTAGTTCCTGAACCGACAACTGACCAACCGATAGCTGGGTCATTTTCAATACGGATGTAACGCTTCAAGTTTGGATTTGTTTTATCTTTAACCCATCCAGTATTGTCAAATTCAAAGAGGTGTGCATAGAAACCAAACACACGTTCAAGCACTGGCACATCACGTGTCGCATAGAATTGTTTGCTTTGCTTGAACTGATGCAAACGCCAGCCACGTCCTAAACTATCCACATATTTTTGGTAGATAGCCTTATTTTCTTTTGTTGGCTTAGTGGTTACCGACTTGTCAACTGAGCTAGCTTTCTCCTGCAACTCTTTGGTGTCGTAGTACTCGATATAACCCATACGTTCATAGATTGTATTTTCATAGTTAGCCTTAGAATCGGCTGTCTTAGCAATCTTGTTGTAGTTAGGGTCCTGTCTGAAAATCAGACGCCTCGGCACCATGGTATAGATAATCGTGTAGGTCAAGGCCGTCACGACAAATATTGACAATAGAGAACGGAGGGTTCTCAATAAAATGTATTTTTTCATGTCTCTTCCTTTAATTCCAAAAGAACTTTCCCAATCTAATGAGAAAGTTCCATCGTCCTTTTATTTAACGTGTTTCTCAAGGTCTTTTTGAGCTTTTTCGTTGGACTTAGACTTTTCTTTAAGCCAGCTTTCACGGGCTTTATCATAGTTTTTCTTAGTGACAACATCTTTTTGAGGTTCGAGGTACTTGAAGTATCTGTCAGACCCCTTAGGTCCTACTTGAGAGTAGGCACCTGAGAATGGTGTCAAACGAGCCACCATTGGAGCAGCACCCTTATTTACCATAAGTGGCATGAAGAGTGAGCTATCTTCCAACCATGCTTGTGCTTCTGCATAACGTTCATAACGCACATTGAGGTCGCTTGTTTCCTTAGCTGCATTTTCAACCAAAGCATCAAAGTCTTTAAGACCTACTTGAGCTGCTGCTGCATTGTTAGGATCGTCAAATCCCATGTAAGTTTTTGTGTTCTCACTAGCTGTTGTCTTGAAGATATCAAGGAATGTTGATGGGTCTTCGTAGTCAGGAGCCCAAGCTACTGAGATATTGATATCCCAGTCTTCTGCTGCTGCATTAGCTGCATACAATGTGCTATTTAGAAGATCATCTTGAGACATTTGATTAACATCTACCACGACATTTTCTTTACCAAGTGTTTTTTCAACAGATTGTTTCAAAGATTGTGCACGTGCAACCGTTGGTTTAGCTGCTTGGTCAACTGGAAGGTCCAAGTGAATTGGGAATTGAACACCTTGTCCTTGAAGAGCTTCCTTAGCTTTGTTAAATTCAGCCTTCGCTTTATCAGCATTGAAGATACCGTCTTGACTGTCTTTAAAGTTAACACCTGACCACTCGTCACCATATGAAGCCATCTTTTCAGTTACCAAATCGCCGAATGACTTATCACCAGCATAAACGAAGTCAGGTTTCACGAGTAGGTTACGAACCGCAAGGGCAGCACTTTTTCACCATTAAGTTGTGCTGAATAAGCTGTACGGTCAATAGCAAAGTTAACTGATTGACGGAAATCTTTGTTAAGAAGAGCTTTCTTAGTTGAATCTTTCTCAGCATCAGTCTTCTTAGATGTATGGTTGTAAGACTGACGGTCAATATTAACACCAACCCCACCAATATCTGCAGATGGTTGTGTATAGAAGATATTATCTTTATATTGTTTTTCTACAGAATTAAAGTTTGAGCTTGTTGGATATAGACGTGCTTGACTATAAGCACCATCAGTGAAATTACGAACGAGTGATTCTTGGTCAGAAGCATCGTAGAAAGAAAGTTTAATGCCATCGAAGTGGACATTCTTCTTATCCCAGTAGTTTTCATTTTTAGCTAACTCAATAGATGATTTAGCTGTCAATGACTTAAGGATGTACGGACCATTATAAAGGATAGATGATGGATCTGTTGATTTACCAAAGCTATCCCCTTTTGACTTAAGGAACTCTTCATTAACAGGCCAGAAGAGAGAATAGGTCATCTTAGAGTTCCAATAAGGTTCTGGTTGTTTAAGTGTGTACTGAAGAGTGTAATCATCAAGTGCTTTAACGCCAACTTTAGAGAAGTCTTTATCAGTACCATTGAAATAATCAGCAAGACCTACTACAGAATCTTTTGCCAAGTAAATTGACTCTGTCTTTTTATCAGCAGCATGCTTAAGACCTGTTACGAAGTCTTTAGCTGTTACTTCCGCATACTCTTCACCGTCTGAAGTATACCATTTAACTCCCTTACGAAGTTTGTAAGTATAAGTCAAACCATCAGCTGAAACAGTCCAGTCCTTGGCAATAGAAGGTACCAAGTTACCATATTTATCATTTTCCAAAAGGCCATCGACACCATTTGTCACAGCATCAGTCGTTGAACCTTTATTGGAAATAAGGTAGTCCAATGTTTCAGGATCAGCAGTATAAACATAGTTATAAGTATTGCTTGAAGTGTTTGATTTGATGAACAAGCCACTAAAACCCCAACACTTAGGAGGGAAACACCCGCAAGGGCCAACCATTTACTTTTTTTCATAAGCATTCTCCAAAAAATCTTTTTTTATATGCCTACATTATACCATAAAAAATAAGATGAGTACAATTTTCAGAATATTTTGTCTTATGCTGGCTTTCTCACAATTATACCCCTTATGAACACTAGGAATTAGCCCTTTTTTGACAAAAGGAAAAGGCAAACTGCCTTTTCCTCAAGATTATTATTTAACGTGTTTCTCAAGATCATTTTGAGCTTTTTCGTTAGATGCTTTCTTTTCTTTAAGCCATTTTTCACGACTTTGTTCATATTCTTTCTTAGTAACTACTTTTTCCTGTGGTTTCACATATTTGAAGTAGTCTGATGAGTTCTTATCACCCACCTGCATGCTAGCACCCGTAAATGGTGTCAAACGTGAGATAACTGGTGCTGCACCGTTACCAACAGTCAATGGAATGACAAGAGAGCTATCTTCCAACCAAGCTTGGGCTTGAGCATAACGGTCGTAACGAGCGTTGAGGTCTGTTGTTTCTGAAGCTGCTGAATCAAGCAAGGCGTCATAATCTTTAAGACCTACTTGAGCTGCGGCAGCATTGTTTGGATCATCATACCCCATGAAAGTCTTGGTATTTCACTTGAAGTTGTCTTAAAGATATCAAGGTAAGTTGATGGGTCTTGATAGTCTGGACCCCAAATGACACCGTTTGAAATATCCCAGTCTTCTGCCGCTGCATTAGCCGCGTTAAGGGTTGCATTTTGTATGTCATCAGATGATAATTGGTTAACATCGATAACCACATTATCGCTACCCAATGATTGCTCAATGGTTTGTTTCAAAGATTGGGCCTGAGCAACATTGATTTTAGAACTTTGGTCAACAGGAAGGTCCAAGTGAATTGGGAATTGAACACCATCTGCTTGGAGAGTTTCCTTAGCTTTGGCAAACTCAGTCTTAGCTTTTTCAGCATTGTAGAGGCCATCTTGACCATCAGTAAAGTTGACACCTGACCATTCATCACCATAAGAGGACATTTTCTCTGTTACAAGATCTCCAAAGGTCTTATCACCTGCACTGACAAAATCAGAAGGAACAAAAAGGTTACGAAGAGCTAGAGCTGCACCATCTTTACCATTCATTTGTGATTGATAAGCCGTACGATCAATTGCGAAGTTGATTGATTGACGGAAGTCTTTGTTTAGAAGAGCCTTCTTAGTTGATGTCTTTTCAGCATCCGTCTTCTTGGCTGAGAATTTATAGCTTTGGCGGTCGATATTAACACCAATGGCTGATGTAGACGCACCTGGTGCAGTGTAATAAATGTTATCTTTATATTTCTTCTCTACAGAAGAATAGTTAGAACTCGTTGGGTAGACACGAGCCAAACTATAGGCACCATCCGTGAAACCACGTTCTAGAGCCTCTTGATCCGAACCGTCATAATATGACAATTTGATGGCATCAAAGTGTACATTCTTCTTGTCCCAATAATTTTCATTCTTAGTCAACTCAATAGATGATTTAGCTGTCAAAGATTTGAGAATGAAAGGACCATTATAGAGGATAGATGTTGGGTCTGTTGACTTACCAAAATCTTTCCCTTTGTTCTTAAGAAAGTCTTCGTTAACTGGGAAGAGCAAGCCATAAGTTGTTTTAGAGTTCCAGTATGGCTCCGGTTTTTTAAGGGTGTATTGCAATGTATAATCGTCGATTGCTTTAACGCCAACATTTGAGAAATCTTTATTGGCACCAGAAAGGTAGTCAGACAATCCAGCAATAGAATCTTGTACCAAATAGAGGGCTCCAGACTTGCCATCAGCCGCATGCTTAAGACCAGTCACAAAGTCCTTAGCAGTCACATCAGCATACTCTTCACCATCAGAAGTATACCATTTAACTCCCTTACGGATTTTATAAGTATAAGTCAGACCATCTTGAGAGACAGACCAATCTTCAGCTACTGAAGGGACAAGATTTCCATATTTATCTGCTTCCATAAGACCATCCACACCGTTTGTCACAGCTGTCTTAGTAGGTCCTGTATTTGAAGTGATGTAATCCAATGATTCTGGGTCTGAATTATAAACATAACCATAAGTCGTTCCACTAGTACTTGACTTAGAAGAACAAGCCGCTAAGGCACCAACACTTAGAAGGGCTACACCCGCGAGGGCTAACCATTTGCTTTTTTTCATAAGATTTCTCCAAAAAATAAAATTTTACTCTTTCATTATAGCATAAATAATCAAGAAAAACAGTCACTTCCAGAATATTTTGCACAAGCAAAGTACATAATGAAACACGGCAAACTCAACAGTCCATTGTATTTCCTGGATTTCTAGCTACTTTAATCGATTTATTTTTAATCACCAGTCATGCATAAAACAAAAAGGCCTAACACCTTGGTTAAACCTCTGTTTCTAAGTTAAAATTAGCCATTAAGAGCTTGAGCAGCTGTGATAATCGCCAAATTGTAAATATCTTCAGCACTAGCACCACGAGAAAGATCGTTTACTGGTTTATTAAGACCTTGTAAGATTGGTCCGATAGCTTCGAACATTCCCAAACGTTGGGCAATCTTATAGCCGATATTACCTGCTTGCAAGCCAGGGAAGACAAAGACATTAGCATGTCCTGCTACGTCACTATCTGGAGCCTTAATAGCCGCTGTTGCTGGAACAAATGCTGCATCGAACTGCAACTCCCCATCAATAGCCAAGTCAGGACGCATTTCTTTAGCAATATTTGTTGCTTGAACAACCCTGTCAACTTTTGGCGATTTAGCAGAACCTTTTGTTGAGAAGCTAAGCATTGCCACTTTAGGATCAATACCAAACTTTAGCTGTTTCAGCAGTATTAATTGCAATTTCTGCCAATTCTTGAGCATTTGGTTCAATGTTGATGGCACAGTCAGCAAAGACCAAACGATGATCGGTATTTTCACGGTTCATAAGGAAAACACCTGATGTACGTGAAATGCCTGGTTTTGTTTTGATAATTTGAAGGGCAGGACGTACCGTATCCGCTGTTGAGTGAATGGCACCTGAAACCATTCCATCAGCAAGACCAAGTTTAACTAGCATAACACCGAAATAGTTCACATCACGAAGCAACTTCTCTGCATCTTCGACTGTTGCTTTTCCTTTACGGATTTCAAGAAATTTTTCCTTCATTTCCTCAAAACCTTCATAGGTTTCAGGATTAATAATCGTATAGTTAAAGTCTGCAAAGCCAAGATCGTTCAAGATTTTGTGAACCTCAGCTGGGTCTCCCAAAATAATAGGATCCACCAATCCTTCAAATTTCAAACGGGCAGCAGCACGAACCACACGGTCGTCGTTACCCTCAGGGAAGACAATCTTAACACCTTTCCCTGCAATACGTTCACGAAGTTCACCAAATAGACTACGCATAAAAAATCCTCAATCAATCTTTTTTAGTTTGTAAGTTCATGATAACGGTTTCAAAATCATCTGTCAAGGAAGATGCATGGACCATCTCTTTTTTGGTGAACGGATCTATAAAGGCAAGTCGATGACAATGCAAGGCTTGTCGCTTAATACCGTAGTCTAGGGACCCGCCATAAAGGTCGTCTCCCAAAAGAGGCAAACCTAAGTGGGCAAAGTGGACGCGAATCTGGTGAGTACGCCCAGTATGCAAATTGATATCAACCAGCTTAACCCTACCATAATCACCTACCAAACGATAACTAGTGTGGGCATATTTCCCCGACTTATGGACTCGACGTGTGATAATGGAATCCACATCACGCGCAATCGGTGCAATGATTTCACCCTGCTTCTCAAGTTTGGTGTCACCTTCAACCAAGGCATAGTAATGTTTCTTGATAGACTTCTGTTGTAACTGTTTATCCATACGAGCATGGGCGTAACCATGCTTAGCAAACAGCATGAGACCAGAGGTGTCCTTATCCAAACGTGTCACAATATGCACACGCTGGTTGGGATAATTATTGCTGACAAAATGATGTTTGACAAAATTAGCCATGGTATTATCGTGGTTAACACTTGGAATACTAGCGTAGCCATAGGGTTTATTAATCACCAAGAAGTTATCATCCTCATAGACGATATCCAAGTCAAAAGGAATTGGCTTCAAGGTTTCATGCGGTGCCTCGTCAGGGATTTCAATGGCAACCACATCTCCTTCATGGACAGGATAAGTCGCAAACTGCTCCTCGCCATTGACCCAAATATGACCACCTTCAAACTTAATCTTGGCTAGAAGTCCTTTTGAAATATCATGCTCCTTCAAAAAGGTCTTGACCCGACAGGAACGTCCTACGGTAAATTCATATCTCATTCTTCCATGTCTCCAATAAAGGAATCACGTACCCGTTCCCAAAAACTTGTGTGGCTAGCACTAGCAACAAAGGAGATTTTACGTTGGTCGATTGAAAATTCTACCTTTTTCACATTACGGTTGGTATAGGTTTTATTATCAACAGATAGTGTGTAGCTTCCCATTCGGGTAGGATAAACGGTAATCTTCTCATGCTTGGGCACAATAAGGGGACTTCCTAAGGTCCGGTACACACGATTATTAAGACTGGCAATCTCTGTCAGTTGCAAGGCTTCAATAGTAGGATGAAGGACCGCACCACCCAGTGATTTATTGTAGGCCGTTGATCCTGTAGGCGTTGACACCGACAATCCATCTCCACGGAAGCTCTCAAACAAGACATCATTAAGGCAAACATCTGCAGCCATGGTTTTCTCATTACGCTTGATGGCTGCTTCATTGAGGGCAATTGACGTAAAAGAACGACCATCAGCCAAGGTCAATTTGACATTCAAAAGAGGGTAAGAAATCTTTGCACCACTATCTTTTCGAAGCGTCTCGATTAATTGATCCACCTCACTGTCCAAATAATCCGTATAAAAGCCTAAATGACCCGTGTGAATCCCTACAAAACGCACACGCGCAAGCTCTTTTTCATACATATGAAAGGCCGATAGCAACATGCCATCACCACCAATTGAGATGACCACATCTGGATTTTTCTTGGTCAAATAAAAATCAGGATCATCTCGAAAGGCATTAAAAAGTTTCGAGGCAACACGCCTACTTTGGGGTTTGCCATTGGCAATAATAGCTACCTTCATCTCATCCGAAGAGGTCTTCATCTGTGTCATCACTATTTCCTACACTATCCTTCAAAGTTCTATTAATTGGATCAAAGAGCAACTGGGCTTCTCTAATATCATCACGTATCTTTCGCATTTCTTCGTCAAGCTCATAAGCCATGCGGGCCGTAGTTTCCAAGCGAAGTTTAATCTCCTCAGGAAAATTCCCCTGATACTTGTAATTAAGGGAATGTTCAATGGTGGCCCAAAAGTTCATGGCCAAAGTCCTAATCTGAATCTCTGCAAGAATCTCCTTACGACCATCTATGGTATCAACGGGATAAGAGATAATAACATGATAAGAGCGATAACCCGAATTTTTACGGTTTCTGATATAGTCTCGCTCTGAAACAATAGTCATATCACTACGATGACGAAGCAAAGCCAAAACCTCATCCACATCATCGACAAATTGGACCATGACTCGGAGACCAGCGATATCCTGCATATCTTGAGCCAAATTTTCAACCGAAAGGCCACGAAGGGCTATTTTCTCCTCAATAGAAGCCACTGACTTCACTCGTCCCGTCACAAACTCAATAGGCGAGTGACGATTTTGCTTACGAAATTGTTTACGAATGCCTCGGAGCTTGATTTTGAGCTCACCTACGGCCTGAATATAGGGGTCTAGAAATTCTTCCCAATCCATGGTCAAGATAGGACTCCTCCTTGTCAAAAGCTTTAGTTTTTTATAAAATAAATACAATCCGTTATATTATACCACATTTGAAAGCACAAGGGAGGACACATATGAACCATTTAGAGATAGAGTACAAGACTCTACTCACCAAAGACGAGTACAATCGTTTAGCGATGCTTTTCTCCCATGTGACACCTGTTACGCAAACAAACTACTACATCGACACTCCTCAGAGTGACATGAGAAATAAAAAGTTGTCTTTGCGTATTAGGACACTTCCCACTCATGGTGAGCTGACCTTGAAAATCCCTGAAAAAGTCGGGAACATGGAGTACAACGTTACCATGGATTGTGCGGATGCTAAGGCTTTGACTAAGTCGCTGGACTTTCCTGATTGTCAAATCAAATCCATTCTTTTAGAACGTGGAGTTAAACTAGAGGACCTAACCATCCTCGGACATTTGACCACAACTCGTCGCGAGTACCAGACCAACATCGGCCTCATGGCTCTTGATGTCAATGTCTATGCTGACAAGAAAGATTACGAGCTTGAACTAGAAGTTTCGGATGCTGAGAAAGGTAAAGACGACTTTGATGCCTTTCTTAAAGAAAATAATATTGACTTTAAGTATGCCAAGAGTAAGGTTGCACGCTTTGTAGCTACCCTCAAACGAGACAAAGACTAAATTTAGACAAGGAGTTGGCTCCTTGTTTTTTTATTTTAAACACATGCAGCTTCAAATACCACAAGTATTTAGAACTTCAGAGGATAATAGATTTCTCTAAAAACGCATACAAAGGCGTTTTATCTAACAAAGGTTCGGTATTTTTCACTAATATCATACTTTGATGGCTGAAATTTCTGCTTCTTTTTGCTAAAATAGAACTATCTGTAGTTTTATTACAATAGCCCTAACTAGGCTTAGCATCTTATTTTTTTAAAGGAGTCACCATCGTCATGGTACATCAAAAAGCAAACCCACAATTGAAATTGTTCTCGCTCAGCTCAAACCCAGAAATTGCTGAAAAAATTGCTGAGGCTACTGGATTGCCACTTGGTAAAGTATCTTCACGTCAATTTTCTGACGGTGAAATCATGATCAACATTGAAGAGTCTGTTCGTGGGGACGATATCTATATCATCCAATCTACTAGCAACCCTGTTAACGACCACCTTTGGGAATTGCTCATCATGATTGATGCCTGCAAACGTGCCAGTGCTAACTCTGTCAACGTTGTTATGCCTTACTTTGGTTATGCACGTCAAGACCGTATCGCTGCGTCACGTGAACCAATCACTGCTAAATTGATTGCCAATATGCTAGTTAAAGCTGGTGTCAATCGTGTCTTGACGCTTGACCTTCACGCTGTCCAAGTTCAAGGATTCTTCGATATCCCAGTAGATAACCTCTTCACAATGCCTTTGTTTGCTGAATACTACAACAAAAAAGGATTCACAGGAAGTGATGTTGTCGTTGTTAGCCCTAAAAACTCGGGTGTTAAACGTGCTCGTAGCTTGGCGGACTACCTTGATGCACCAATCGCTATCATTGACTACGCTCAAGATGATTCAGAACGTGAAGAAGGCTACATCATCGGTGAGGTTGAAGGAAAAACAGCAATCTTGGTTGATGATATCCTTAACACTGGTAAAACGTTTGCTGAAGCTGCTAAAATCCTTGAACGTGGTGGCGTTAAAGACATCTATGCAGTAGCTAGTCACGGTCTCTTTGCAGGAGGTGCTGCTGAAGTCCTCAACGCTGCCCCAATTAAAGAAATCTTGGTGACAGATTCAGTTGCAACTAAAGAAAAAGTTCCTACAAACGTTAAATACATTTCAGCAAGTAAGCTAATCGCTAACGCTACTACTCGTATTTTCGAACGTCAACCACTTAGCCCACTCTTTGCTTACACTGCAAACGAGGACTAAGCTATGGTTTATTTGGACAATGCGGCAACAACTCCTTTAAATACTGCTGCTATTTCAGCTATGACACATGTCATGACTGAAACCTTTGGAAATCCATCCAGCCTCCATGCTTACGGTCGACAGGCTTCTAAGGAACTTCGTGAAGCCCGTGAAGAAATGGCCAAACACTTTGAAGTCCCTGCTCGTAAGCTTATTTTCACTTCTGGTGGGACTGAAGGAAACAATACAGCTATCAAAGGTTACGCCCTAGCCAATCAATCTAAAGGTAAGCACCTGATTACAACTGCTATTGAACACCACTCTGTCCTTCACACCATGGCCTACTTGGAAGAGCGTTTGGTTTTGAAGTAACCTATATTCAACCAGAAAATCAAGTCATTACTGCCCAACAAATCGCTGATGCCTTACGTGACGATACCATTCTTGTTTCTGTTATGTATGCCAATAATGAGACTGGTCAATTGCTTCCTATTAAGGAAATTGGTGACTTGCTTGCCAATCACCAAGCTGCCTTCCACGTCGATGCCGTTCAGGTAGCAGGAAAGCTTCCTATTCACCCAGAGGAACTTGGAGCAGATTTTCTCTCTATTAGTGCCCATAAATTCCACGGACCTAAAGGTGTCGGCTTGCTCTATCATAACGATTTGCATTTTGACAACCTACTCCACGGTGGTGAGCAAGAAGAAAAACGCCGTGCCAGTACTGAAAATCTGGTCGGGATTGCAGGTATGACCGCTGCTTACAAGCATGCTAGTGACCACTACCAAGACAATTACCAGCATGTTGAAACGATTCGTCAGGCCTTTCTAGATTCCCTTACCATTCCTTATGAAATCAATGGTGGAGGACCTAGCCTACCTCACGTCATCAATATTAGCTTTACTGGTAAGGAAAATGGGCCTCTCTTAACCTTGTTAGACCTAGCAGGCTTTGCTGTCTCAACAGGTTCTGCTTGTACTGCTGGAACTGTTGACCCTAGCCACGTCATCCAGGCCCTCTATGGCAAGGATTCTGACAAGCTAAAAACAGCCATTCGCATTAGTTTATCAGAGGAAAATACCGCTGAAGAACTCCAAGCCCTAGCAGAAACTTAATCAAATCATAGGAGACTAACATGGCATTTGAAAAAAGCATTCATTTGACTGACTGTAAGTACCGTTACACTATCAGTCCTAATGTCAAAAAATTCACTCTACGTGATACGACTTTTGTGCAAAATAAAATCGGAAACTACGAGTTGCACCGCCTTCTCGAAAAAGTACCTAACTCAGGCGAAGGTTTCCCACTCAAAATCACTATTAACAAAGACTTGACAGGCTTCAAATTGTCTATCACAGACAAATCTGGCCTTCGTAACGTTAACATCTTTAAAAATGAAGATCATCACATCTTGCAAGAAAAATTCTACTTCTTGATGCAGAGTTTGGTTGATCGTAACGTTTTCGAGCAAGAAGAAGTCTAAATTTTTTCTTACTACATAGAAATAGCCTATCCATGTGATAGGTTTTTTATATCGCCTCATCTACTCTATTTTGTTGCAATCTTCACAAACTTTTCTTAAAATATAAGAGAATCATACTAATTAAAGAAAGGAAAGCGATCAATGACATTTGAGAAAAACATCCCAAACGCCACTGCCAAACGTCTCTCTCTCTACTATCGTATTTTCAAACGATTCCATCGTGAAAATATCGACAAAGCAAGCTCTAAACAAATTGCTGAAGCGATTGGGATTGACCCTGCTACTGTTCGTCGTGACTTCTCCTATTTTGGTGAGCTAGGTCGCCGTGGTTTTGGTTATGACGTAAACAAGCTGATGACATTTTTCGCTGAACTCCTAAATGACAATGCGACTACCAAGGTACTCCTCGTAGGTGTTGGTAATGTCGGGCGTGCCCTCCTCCACTACCGTTTTCAAGAGCGTAACCGCATGCAGCTGGTCATGGCTTTTGATACAGACGATAATGAATTGGTTGGAACTCAAACTGAGGACAAGATTCCTATCTATGGGATTTCCCAGATTAAGGACAAGATTGCCCAAGAAGATATCAAAACAGCCATCCTGACAGTGCCATCAGTTAAGGCCCAGGAGGTGGCTGATCTTTTGGTTGATGCTGGAATTGAAGGCATTCTCTGTTTCTCTCCGGTCAACCTCAATCTTCCACGCCATGTGGTAGTCCAATACGTAGACTTGACTAGCGAACTACAAACCCTACTCTATTTCATGAAAGAAGAAGAAAAATCAAGGAGAAACAATGACTAAACCAATTATCGGAATCACTGCCAATGTAAGGCCTAATCCAGCCCATGAAGACATCAACTGGTCCTATGCCCCATCTGGCTTTGTAGAAGGAGTTCAAAGAGCCGGTGGCCTAGCAATCCTACTACCAGTATCCGATCCTTCGGAAGCCAAGACCTACATCTCCATGATTGATAAGCTTATCCTGATCGGTGGGCAAAACGTTGACCCTAAATTCTACAACGAAGAGAACCATGCCAGTGAAGATGACTTCTTCCTCGAACGGGATATCTTTGAAATGGCACTCATCGAGGAAGCCACTAAGCAGAAGAAACCCATCTTTTCAATCTGTCGTGGAACCCAACTAATGAACGTCGCACTAGGTGGTAGCCTCCATCAAGATATTGAGCATCACTGGCAGGACAAGCCGTCTGATTACCTCTACCATGAGATGATTGTTGATGAGAACAGTAAGTTGGCAGAAATCTACGGAAGTGAAACCTCTATCAACTCCTTCCACCATCAAAGTATCAAACACTTGGCCTCTGACCTTCGTGTCATTGCGCGTGATCCTGAGGACAACACAGTCGAAGCTGTTGAGTCAAATACTCCAGACCTTCGTTTCCTTGGTGTACAGTGGCACCCAGAGCTTCTTCTAGATAAACGTGAAGAAGACCTCAAACTCTTTGAATACGTCGTTAACGAACTTTAAAAGCAACTGAGTCTGCACTCAGTTGCTTTTCTCTTGTCTTTATCACATGGGCACCATCTAAAGCTCAAAATCTTCCCTCTCCTCACGAAAAGAATAATAGGTCGATTTGCCAACAATCAGATGATCAAGCAGACAAATCCCCAAATCATCGCAAGACCGCTTAATCTTTTGCGTAAAATCAATATCATTTCGACTCGGATAAGCCTCACCCGACGGATGATTGTGAACCACAATCAAGGACGTTGCCATCAGATGACAAGCATAATGCAAAATCTCACGTGGCTCGGCAATCGAACGACGAACACCTCCAATAAAGACCGTCTTCTGCTGAATAATACGATTCTGCGTATCCAAATAGATGGCCACTAGATGCTCCTGAGGCTTGTCCCCAATATCCAACATCATACGACGGGCCACCTGCTGACTGGACATAATCTGCTCGGAACGAGCCAACTCAGCCTTCTCAATCCGCTTAGCCAACTCCACCATAGCCTTGAGTTCAATAGACTTTACTCGCCCAATACCAGGAATCTCCTGAAGTTCATTCAGGGACAAGCGAGACAAATCCGCCAAACTCGTCATCCCTTTCAAAATACGATTGGCCATAGATAGAACCGACTCAGACTTAGTCCCTGTCCGCAGCACTATCGCCAATAGCTCTTGGTCAGACAACACCTCTGCTCCCTTCTGTAAGAGCCGTTCACGAGGCAAAAGCCCCGACTCCTCAGCTACAATACTATACATAAGAAAAAACCTCCTACTTACTTATTCGTAAGTGGGAGGGGAAGTTAATTCAAATATTCAAAGATTCTATTATTATCATTATCCTGATAAATCTCTGTAAATGACGAACCAAATTCTTTATTTAAGTCTCTAGTTGTCAAAATATATTTTACATTTAAGTCTTTTAACTCATTTATATTTAAGTTAATATTTACATTATCGGGAACTGGTGTAGTCATAGATGTGTTCTCGTTCGTTAATGAATATTTTAAGTGTGCATATCTATTCCATACATCTTCATATTGATTTTGCTTATCAATTTTAGACATAAGTTGTCTATCGGGATAAAATCTAACACCATCTATACTTTTAGCACCAAACATTTGAACAAAGTGATAGAGATTTGTAGAATCAGACATCCAAATCGCATTAGGATTTTTGCCTACAATGCTTTCAACTTCATGAGATAGTAATTTATTTTCAATAGCACCTATGCCATGTGTGAGTGGATTAACAGTCAATCCACTCACAGTTATAATGACTAACATAATAGGATAGAATACACGTTTTTTTCTATAAAGAATACAAATAAAAGCAATTAACATAATCACAATTAAAATAACGGATGTAAACCTTCCTAAATAATTCTTATAGATATCATCTGTTAGTCCTCTGTATAAGTAGAGTATCGTGACAATGAATAAAGATGGTAAAATTTTAGTTAACTTTACTCTCTCTAATTTATCCCAGATAAAAGATATAAACCATATCGAAGCAAAAACTGCAATTACTGACATCGATTGCCACGACCTAGAAAATGGTACATAGCTAAACAATGTTAATTTAGATAGTACGGTTGGTATACCAACTATACTATAAAGCATCAGCAATAGTGAATAAACTACTAAGACAATTCCAAAGATGTTTTTATTGATATCTTTCCTTTTAATAACAAAAGGCAAGATTAGGAGTATGTAAAGTAAGAAATTAAATGAACTTGATAGTTCAACTTGGTTACTTACTTGAGGAGCCTTAAATGGCAGAACGATATTAAATAAGAAATCACTTAAATTTTTCCAAGTATATTCCCCACCAACAGAAATTCTTTTTCCCGGATATACAGTATGAAGAGTTGCTGATATTGCATCCCAACTCTGATAAATGGTCAATGCATCTATCGTAAGCGAAACAAATAAAGTTAATGTAATCACAATCACATCAAATAGTGCAACCTTTTTATTTCTTAATGCCTTGAAAAACTGTATTACTGTAAATAATAGAATAATATAAGCAAATGGGACTTGGAATGCTGGATATATAATTAATGGGAACCCAATAAGAGCAATTATCAAATTTATTGCCATTAATATTTTGAACACTGTCTTTTCAGAGTTAAAATAATGATATATAGACACCATTATCAATAATGAAAAGAATACCACATCGCCAAGATGTTGCATGAACCACCATTGTACTGTTGGTGTGAAAGTTATCCAAAAACTTGATACAGCTGATAATAGCTTACGCCTAGAGGTTAAAATCATAGCAAATTCATAAGCTAATAGTAGCATTGCTATAATTTTAAAACTCCAATACCAAGATAACCCTCTAGAGGCTCCTAAGAAAAGAAATCCCCAGTTAAATGGTTTCCCTATCGTTGAAATATGCCAGGATGAAACATTATAAGCAAGCATCATATTCTGACCTGTAACTTGATAGGATTTATTTGTAAAATGATTTCCTGTTTTTACTTGAGATAAGTAAAAAGGTGTTTGAACTAACCATTCATCAGATCTGATTGGTCTAGGACTACCTATGATAGTATCATCCGTACGATACAGTGATGGAACCCATAACTTTAATTTTTGAAAGCCTTGATAATCGTCAACTGTCTTTGTTTCAGACTGAACACCTGACACGGTTTCTCTAACACCAAAGTTATTCCAATTAGCAATTGAACTACCATTAAGATTCAGACTTACTGAACAAATAAGAGCAAATAGAGCGATTACGTAACGCCACTTGATAAAAGATATCCCCAAACTACGAGCTTTTCTCATAAAATTATTTTCCATTTCTAGAGTTGATTAAAAAGAATTAACCAGTAAGAAATCGCTGGTAAAATTGCCAATAACGAAATTATAGTCAGGTATAATCCAGATGATATTTTTCGTTTAGGAATTATGCTTAATAAAATGAAGTAAATTGGGATAAAATATCGTTCTTGAACTCCATCAATGGTATGACTACCAATTTCTGAGAACTGTAAGTAAAGTATGATAAATACCGAAACAATAAAAAGCAAAAAGAAATTAAATATTTTGAAATCTCAAACAACTTAAAATAAATATTTCTTGGTGCTTTCAGATAGTTTTGACTATTGTATTTAGCAAATACTGATAACACCAGTGCTGTAGCACTCAAGTAGGTAAACAACTTTGGAATTGCATGTACAGCTAAATCATTCGTATACCCAATAGTATATACAAAAAAATTATAGCCCAATAATGTACGAACAAGTAAGGTTAAAAAACTTGGAATATCTGATAAGATAAAACTCAACTGCTTGAACGTATCTACATTTCTACCAAAATAAGCACCTGTATTAATGTTCTTAACAATCAGTACCCACCATATAGTTACCAATAAACTAAGACCAAAAAGAAGCAATAAATAAAAGTATGCCTTATGTTCAAAATTTGATCTTTTTTTAAGTAAGAACGCAAGCGGTAATAGCAAAAATAAATATAGGAATATTGGAATTTTTCCCATTGATAATAATATCGTTACAAGCGAGACAGCTAGTACATCATTTAAAGTAATGTTTTTTCCTTGCTTTAAGGAATAAACCACTCTCAATATTACAGCAAAGAATAAAGCTGAGATTGCAACCATATAACCATCGGCAGAAATATTAGTCCAACTAACTATTACAGTCGGAATAGTAGAAATAAATGCTAAAGTAAACTTCCCAACTGGTGTAATTTTGATAGCTAATATAAACAAAAGAAAATAGGTTAAGAAACCAATAAGTCTCATTAACAAATATTCTGTAACAGGCTTTATTCCAATAATTTTCGACAAATAAGCTGTAAAAACATATGGTAAGTAAGAAAAAGGTGTATAGGGAACAGTATTTGTATTCACATAAAACCTTTTCTGATTAGTAAAAGGAATTGAAGAAAATTTATGATACCAATCTTTATCCGTCGCTTTATACTTAGTAGAATTACCCGATTGAACTTGCTTAGCTTTTTCTATAAATTCATATTGTGTATTTGAAATTTTTCCTCCAGCAAGTGCAGGATTCCCATCCTGTAAACTAAGTAAATTACCATTTGAAAGTTCAATACTCCTTGCGTAATGCCCCATTTCATCTAATCCCACCATTGGGCTCCTCAAAGTAATAGACACTAATCCCGTAAGTAGAGTAACCATCAGAATGATCGTGAGTACAACATTACTATAACCTTTTCTACTAAAAAAATTATCTTTTATCGTTTCCATAATAGATTCTATCAATCCTTATAAAAGTCGTAGATTTTCAACTCATACTGCATTCTATTTTGTCTTACTAGTGTATCTAGAATAAACCCTGCAATAAAAGATAAAGCGGCAAGAATCATCAACCCCGTTGCTAAAATTGCTGATGGCATCTTAGCAATTAATCCTGTTTTAGCAAATTCAGTTACTACAGGAATTCCTACACATAGACCTAAAATAAATAATACAAGACTAACTAAGCTAAAGAACAAAAGAGGTTTATAATCTTTAAAAAGGTTAAAAATCATTTTAAGAACTTTAAAACCATCTGAGAAAGTATTTAACTTAGATTCACTGCCTTCTGGTCTATCTTGATAGGTAATCGGAACCTCGACCAATTTAAAACGTTTATCTAATGAGTGAATAGAAAGCTCTGTCTCAATTTCAAAGCCAGGGGAAAGAACTGGAAAGGTCTTAACAAAAAGTCGATTAAAGCCCCGGTAACCAGTCATAATATCTTGATAATTACCCTTATATAATTTATTCACTAGAAGTCTGACTAAATTATTACCGAAACCATGAAAACCTCGTTTATTTTCTTCAGCATAAGTACCATTTGATAATCTATCACCAATGGTCATATCAGCCATACCTGAACGTAACGGCTCTAAAAGTTTTTCTACCTCATCTGCGGGATAAGTGTCATCAGCATCAACCATAATATAGTAATCAGCATCAATTTCACGGAACATAGATCGAACTACATTTCCCTTACCCTGTCTAGGTTCAAAACGGACAATCGCCCCTGCTTCTCTTGCTAATTCATTAGTTTTATCTTTAGAGTTATTATCATAAACATAAATATCCGCATTTGGAAGTACCTTCTGAAAATCAGCAATAACCTTTTGGATAGTCACTTCTTCATTGTAAGCTGGTAAAAGCACCGCAATTTTCTCTGTCATAATTTCTCCTTCATATTATTAGATTTAAATTTTCTCTTTATTCTTCTCAAAATGTACTTCACAGCGGTCCCTGGACCTACAATAATATATTTGAGAGCACCTTTTATACCACCAATATTATCAAAATTAATATAGGTATTTGGTAAAGTATCTGGTCGGATATTTAACACAACATTATCTACAAAAGGCGTAATATAGATATCGTTTTTTGCAATGGCATAATCATAACGTCTTGCCCAAGCAAGGTAAACTAGAATACGTTCAATTGAATGCAAAATGGTATGTTGAGGAATTGGTTCTGCTGGAATCTCTTCATCTTGTAAGTCAAGGTCAAACAATGGTTTTAAAGCATCATACTTGAACCAAATAAATGTTCCATAACTCATGATAAAAGTATTCATCTTATCAAAGTCAATTTCTCGACCAAGACTCATACGCTCCCATAAATCATTCATTCCTTCGGCAAAACGATTCTCATTCCAAGGATCCACAATTTTAGTATAACGGAAGAAAGTTGGAATATCAGCAATTACAAGCCCTAACCTATCATCACGTTCTAGATTTGAAATAATATTATCAGCAGGTTGAATTAACATTGAGAAAAGTTCATTTCGCCATGAATCTCCAACCCAATAAGGGTATTCTGGTGATTTTTTCGTATGGAAATGTCCAATATAATCATAAGCAGAAAGTTCATCTTTCAACTTAAGCATTGGAATAACATCACGTCCACGATTCCCAGTAATAAAGATTCGAGCTACTTTTCCATTCTTATCAAGGATAGACTGAATCTCTTCCTTCTTCTCTTCTGAATCCGTTGTTAGGAAGAGATTATAAGTAAAGTGAAAATTCTCAAATTGCTTTAAAAAGTCTTCAAGTAAGTCAACATAGTAGGTATGAAGATGTACAGCAATCTTTTTATTGTCTGAATATGGCTTTGAGCTTTCCTTAATAACCTTGCGGTCAAGCAAGTAGGGTGGAGTCGGTAAACTCATATCTGACATGTGAGACAAAATGAATTCTACCGGATAGTCTGTTCTATTCTCGATTTCCTTAAGCAAATAAGGAGCAAGATGCTGGGTTAAATCAAATGTCTTAACCTTAATAAACGGAACCCCTGCATCAAGCAAAACATGAGGATAATGAATTGTAAAATTACTATGGAAAAACTGATCATTTAGTGGAATCGTATTAAGAACCGATTCATACTTAAATCCAGCATCCATAAACTTCTTGGTATAAAGAGTTTCATAATTATCGATTACCTTTTGAACATCTTCGAAACTCTCAACTGATTTCCAGAACTTTTGGAAAACACTAGATTCAACTAAACGTTTTTTAAATGAAATAAAGTAAGATTGCAAATGTTCATGAATATAAATATCACCAGCCTTGATTCCTTGATGATTAGTCATACCCCAAAAATCTACATTTGAATTTGATTCATATTTATCATAGATTGGTGCCATATCCCATAGAGGACCAAAACAGGTATCATTCATAACAGTGACAGAATCATACTGTTTCAAGTTATCAAATCCAACAAATTCCATACCATCATGCCAAGCAGCAAAATCGTAACCTTTATTCTCACGTTGGATAAAATCATCAATCAAGTATTTATCACGAAGTTTCTGTACTTCACTTTCACTAAGACGACTATTTGAAATAAAAACCAATTTATCAAATAACGGTCTCATATGTTCAAGTTGATAAAATACATGTCGACTAATATGATCATATTTATTGAAATGAACATAAAGCAATAGACGTTTCATTTACTTCTCCTAAAGAAATTAATAATTTTAGTTGGTATTGTCCATCTTTTCGAAGTAACAACACTGTTATATTGGATTTGTAAGTCATCATATAGACTTTGTATACGATTCAACTCACTAGTCAAATTAGAACGTAACTCTTCTTTCTCTTTTTTCAAAACTTCAATATACTCGTTTTGGTCATGAGAAATCTGTGATACTTGATTTAATTTCAAATTCAAGTCTTCTATCTGACGATCTTTTTTAAAAACTAAGATATCCAAATCACGATCCTTAACAAGCGCTAAGTGTGAAATTCTTTGAATATCCTGACCTGGATACTTGTTGAGATATTTAATTTGAGATTCTAAGATACCTGTGAACCGCCTTTCAGCAGTTTCCAATGTCATAGGTTTTGAATCAGATCCCAAATTCATACGATATACAGTAGTGGAATCACTCAAAAAGAAATTTTAGTGCGTTTGAATAATTCAAGTTGCAACTCAAATGTATCGTCTGCGGCTGTATCGCTAATTTGAGCAGATACATCTTGCATAAGAGTGGTATCAACCAACCAGGTTGAAGCCATTGTCATTCCTTTCATGACAAGCATCTCTTCGTAAGAATCAATTAAAGGAAGTGCCTTACTCGCAAAGGCATCTTTTTGGATAAGATTTCCGTCTAGGTCTACCATGTCAAATTCGGTATTTGACCATAGTGAATCTGTTGAAGCATCTAGCAAATCAACTTGCTTTTGAAGTTTTAATGGGTCCGTCCAAAAATCATCACTATCACATCTTGCGATGTACTGTCCCTTAGCTTCTTTGCAAACTTTTTTCCAAGTTCTAGTAATGCCAAGATTCACTTCATTACGAAAAGTTCTAACTTTTTCAGGAAACTTATTTTGATACTCTTGAATAATCTCATACGAATGATCTGTTGAAGCGTCATCAATGATAATAATCTCGAAATCAAAATTTGTTTTCTGATTGAGAAAGCTATCCATAGCTTCTCGTACCCAATCCCCCTTATTATAATTGGTACAAATAATCGATACTTTCATTCAAACTTTCCTTTTTCTCTTAAGAAAAACTCCACTTCCCATTTCTTTGAATAATACCAGTTGCAGAATCTTTGGCTGACTCGTCATCTTCATCAATATCATCCCTATTTAGAACAATAACTGGAATCTCATCAGCCGGAAGAAAGGCTAGAACTTGGTTATTCGCATCCCTCACAGTAATTTCGAGTTTTAACTTAATATCATTTAGCCCTGCTAGTGAACACTGATAGTTTACTTTAACATCACCCTTGCCACTTGTTAAGTTGTCCATCGTATTATCATTATAAATCCAAATATTACGATCAATATCTGTAAATGAGATAGCAATATAAGTAGGCACATCTTCTAGCAAAGTATACGTCAAATCAAATGAAATTGGTTCATTTGGTGTAGCCCTCTTAGAAGACAACAGTGATAGCTTCAGATTTTCCACAAGCGAACCACTTCTTTCAATTCCTGATTGTTCTGAAGTGATTACTTGTTCTGTATTGTCAAAACTATATTGATTGGCAACGTCTCTTGGCTCGCCTTTGGCTTTAATGTATCCATCCTCAATTAAAATAGCCTTGTTACAGTACTTCTTAACAGCCCCCATATCATGAGTTACAAGAATTGTTGTTTTCCCTGATTTCTTACGTTCCATAAAGTAATCATTACACTTACGTTGGAAAGCCTCATCACCTACTGCAAGAACCTCGTCAAGGATAAGAACATCACCCTGTGCCTTGATAGCCACAGAGAAAGCCAAACGGACCTGCATACCAGACGAGTAGTTCTTGAGTTTTTGGTTCATGAAATCTTCAAGTTCTGCGAACTCAACAATCTCATCATACATGGCGTCCACTTCTTCTGTCGTAAAACCAAGCATGGCTCCGTTCATATAAACATTCTCACGTCCAGTCAATTCAGGATTAAATCCGACACCAAGTTCAATAAATGAAACCATTTTACCATTTACTGTAACCGTCCCTTGTTCAGGAACATAAATTTGAGAAATAATCTTCAATAATGTCGATTTTCCTGAACCATTTCGTCCCACGATCCCGAAGAAATCACCTTCCTCGACTTCGAAGTCAATATCCTTCAAAACATGTTGTTCTTTATAGCCTTTGATTCCTTTAAATCTATTTACTAAGGCAGTTCTAAGACTTTGAGTAGACTCAACCGGTAATTTGAAAAACTTACTTACATGGTCCACTTTAACTGCAATTTTCTTTTCTGTCATTAGAGAATCTCCGCGAATTTTTTAGCTTGATGATGAAAAATGTAGTAACCAATAGCAAAGATAACAACTGGTAGCAAATACGGAATAATAGCAATAGCTTTATGACCAATTAAATCCCAACCACGCAAGCTACCTGAGAAGACAATAAAGTGTCGCAAGTCCTGAATAATTTGTGCTAAAGGATTCAACATCATCAGTTTTGCAATCTTAACTTGTCCACGTTGCAAAATAAATGTCAACGAATAGATAATAGGTGTCGCATACATACCAGCTTGCATAACTACTTCCCAAATTGGACCAATATCACGGTACTTAACAAAGAGCGTTGCTAAGACAAAGGCAATACCGGCTGAGAAAAGGAAAAGTTCAGCAAACAATGGAATAACTGTCAACCATCCTAATGAAAAATTAACACCGTTTACCAAGGCAAAAACAAAAACAACAAGGAGGTTAATCACATAGTTAATTGAAGCTCCAACAACTGATGAAATAACAATAATTTCTTTTGAAAAATTCAATTTTCGTAACAAGTCACCCCTTGATACAATTGACATCATCCCCATACTCGTCGCTTCTGAAAAGAAACTCCACGTAACCATACCGATTAAGAGGCCAATGGCGTAATGGGGTGTTCCATCATCAAAACGTAAGAAGCGAACAAACACCAGGTACATAATTGTAAAGAGCATAAGTGGTTTCAAAATCGACCACAAATGACCGATTAAACTACCTTGATAGCGCAATTTGAAATCGGTTTTAACCATTTCTCGTAACAAAATACGATTTTTCTGACTAAAAAAGTCTAACATCTTTCTCTCCTCTATATGCAAACTTTGTAAGAATCAATGTCGTAAACACAATTGTGTGAAATGCTCTATTTTTTCGATAACCGTATTTTCGAATACGTGCTAAACGTTCTCTAAATGGAGCATCCATAATTGTTACAAAGTTTTCAATGATTTCCTTATTCTGTGAACTTAACGGGAGTTCCAGCAAATTTCTAGCTTGATCTTGGCTAGCTTTGATAAGACTCCAATATTTGGCAAAAAGGATATGGGGTCTAACCCAATTTTCATCCGCTTTCGCAAAGTTCGAGCTCCAAGGACATTACTGCTATGTTGACGATAGAGCTCAGTTGGCTCATCAATATAGACTAAGTTACCAAAGGCAGAAGCTAGCAAACCTAGATACCAGTCATGCATCAGTAAATCATGCCTTTCCTCACCAGTCCATAGTTCCGCTAAAGCATGGTTAATCATAGCAACGCCACCAGTAACTGTATTTTCAGTCAACTCTTGAATCAGCTCAGTATTCGCATGATCGGACTGGGTACGGATCATACTATCATGAAGGACAGATAGATTTTCATCCACTACCTTTAAATCAGTATAAATGAGTAGAGGTTTATCCTGAGAATACTTTTTGGCTTCTGCCACTTGAAGTGAGATTTTTTCAGGAAGCCAAAAATCATCCTGGTCACTGAAACAGTAAAGGTCTGCCTCGCCATGCTTAAGTAGGGCATGGAAACTTTTGATCACACCAACATTCTCGATATGATTCTCATTAATAAAGTGAATACGTGAATCTCGTGTAGCCAGTTGTTTAATAAGTTCGACTGTTCCATCAGATGAACCATCGTCACGTATGAGAAGTTCCCACTCCTGATAGGTTTGCTCTTGGATACTCTTAACTTGTTCCGCTAAATACTGCTCACCATTGTAGGTTGACAGTAAGATATTTACTTTCATGATAAAAATAGCTCCTCGTACTTACCTACAATTTTTTTCCAAGTAAAGTTCTGTTTCATGTTCTCCTTAGCTAACTTACCTAGTTCAGAGTAATCTAAAACGTCATCTACTTGATCAATCAAATGCGACAGATTGCCTTCATCTTTTTCCCAATAACGAGCTGTATCTTGAGCTACTGACCGGTTAAATGAGACACCTAATACTAAATTCAAATCAGTTTGTGCCATAGCTTCCAGTAAGCCAGGGTTGGTTCCTCCAACTTCGTGACCATGAATATAGGCAAAAGCTTCTTTGCGAATATATTTTAATAGGTCTTGATCATAAACTGTTCCAACAAACTTCACACGTGGATCCGTATCAAACTGTGTTTTGGAACGCAATTCCTCAAAATAAGCATTGCCCTCATGATTACAAATAATAATTAAATCACGTTTTGTTGAGGAACTCATAAACTCACGAATAGCCGTTTCATAATTATTTTCTGGAACAAAACGTCCAAGAATCAAATAATAATTTTTCTCGTAAGTGTTCCATGTCTTGTAAATATCTCTAACTTTAGCATCATGATTTGTTAGTGTTGTCGGTGATAAATCTGTTCCATAAGCAATATAAGTTGTCTTAGACCACGGATAGGCATCTTGAATATAAGTTTCAATTCCTGGATTATCCGAGATAACCAAGTCAGCATGTCTTGTCATTACTTTCTCAGAATACTTTAGATAAGCTTGTACTGGCTTGGGCCACTTAGCTCGCTTCCACTCCAAACCATCTGGATTAATGTAGAATTTACCACCAATTCTATGAATCTTACCAGCAAAGGGAGCCACAAAGGCACCTATAGTATTTCCCAAAACATAGAAAATTGGTTCTTTTATATTTTCCTTACGGATTATCTTCAAAGCGTAATTAATAGCCATCATATCATAGGCAATAACGCGAGCAGGTCCTAATTGGGGTGCCTTAATCGTGAAACAATCTACACCTTTATATTCGAAATGCTCATAGGCCTGTTTATCAGAAAGGCAGGCAACATGGTATTTAATTTGGGATGAAACTTGGTTGGAGACTAATTGATCTACAAATGTCTCAAAACCACCGTATTTTGCTGGAAGTCCACGACTTCCGATAATGAATACGTGTTGCATAAATCCCCTTTCTAACAAGTCTATAATCTAATCAATTATACCATTTTACAAGGCTTTTGCCTAATACAAACAGAACAGCAGCCACAAAGGACTGCTGTGTTTTTATTTCACTTCTTGTTTGTAAAACTCTTTCAAAGCATCTTGCCATGTTGGGATGACAAACCCTGAAGCCTTAGCCTTAGCCAAACTCATTGTTGAGTTAAGTGGACGTTTAGCTTTGGATGGGAATTGGCTTGAATCAACAGGTTTCACTTCAACATCAGTATTTAAGGATTTCAACCGCAAAGTCATACCAAGTTGTATCTTCTGCTGCATCATTTGACAAGTGATAGTAACCATAGTCCTTACGGTTTTCAGCCAAATAAGTCATAAATTCTGCCAAAGTACGTGTCCAAGTTGGACGACCATGTTGGTCATTAACAACTGTGAGTGTCTTGTGAGTCTTAGCAAGGTTTTGCATAGTGAAGACAAAGTTCTTACCATAGTTACCGAATACCCACGCAGTACGGATAATATAGTAGTTTGACACATGTTTTTCGACTAGTTCTTCACCCATACGTTTTGTACGACCGTACTCTGTCTGTGGATCTGGTTTGTCATCAACTTCCCACTCTTGACCGACTGGTTTCTCACCATCAAAAACGTAGTCCGTTGAAATATAAACCAGCGTTGCACCATGTTTTTCGGCAGCCTTAGCAACATTTTCAGTACCAGTCACGTTGATAGCATAGTCAAGTTCTTTACCTTCATCCTCAGCAGCATCAACAGCTGTGTAAGCAGCACAGTGATAAACCAAGCTTGGTTTTACTTCCGCAAAAACTTCATCTACTTTGTCAGCATCCGTGATGTCCATTTCTGCCACATCTACTGCTACATACTCTTCGTTACGCTCGTCAAGAAGGTGACGAAGCTCGGTTCCGAGTTGGCCATTTGCACCTGTTACTAGAATCATATTTTTCTCCTTGTAATTTTCATTAATAGCACTTTAATTTTAACAGAAAAAGGGTGAAATTTCACCCTTTTTCCTTAACAATATAAACTGGCCGTTTCTTGGTTTCTAGGAAAATCTTTGAAATGTAGTTCCCGATGATTCCCAAGGCTAAGAGTTGGATTCCTCCGATAAAGAGGATGATTGAGACGAGGCTTGCCCAGCCTGCAACACTCCCACCTATAGTTAGTTTTCGGATAACGACAAAGACAATTCCAACCAAAGAGATTAAGAATGAGAAGGTTCCTGCCCATGTGGCAAGCTTCAACGGTACTTCTGAGAAGTTGATAAAGCCATCAAGTGAATAGCTCAATAGGCTCCAGAAAGACCATGAGGTTTCTCCTGCTACACGTTCACGATTTTCATAAGAGACGTAGGCCACATCAAAGCCGACCCAAGAAAAGAGCCCTTTTGAAAGCGGTTCACTTCCTTGAGCTCAAGGATGGCATCAACGACTTGACGAGTCATCAAGCGGAAATCACGCGCCCCGTCTACCATTTCTGTGTCAGAAACTTTATTAATCAACCAATAAAAGGCCTTAGCAAAGAGTGAACGAATAGGTGGCTCACCCTTGCGGTCAGCACGTCGTGTCCCGACAACGTCGTAACCTTCTTGGATTTTGGCATACATCTCGATGAGAAGTTCAGGTGGATCCTGAAGATCGGCATCCATAACTGTGACGTAGTCGCCTTCAGCTGCTTCAAGGCCTGCAAGTAAGCCTGCTTCCTTCCCGAAATTACGAGAGAAAGAGAGATAGTGAACATTTTCAAATTGTTTTGAAACCTGTCTCAGAACTTCTAAGGTGCGATCTTTTGAACCGTCATTGACAAAATAATAGTTGAAAGTCAACTGATTGGTCATTTGTCGTTCAACTGCCTGACAAGCCTCTAAAAAAGGATGGATGGTCTCTTCCTCGTTATAACAAGGAACAACGATAGCCAGTGTTTTCATAAGCCTTCTCCTAACGAATACCTAGGGCGATACGGGCATAACGGCTCATTTTTTCGATAGTCCATGCTGGTGTCCAGACCAACTTGACCTCAGTCTTAGTGACTTCAGGCACTTCTTTCATAGCGTCATAAATTTGGTCTGTCAAAAGATCTGCCAAAGGACAGCCCATAGTCGTCAAGGTCATGTCGATTTCAGTATAGCCATCTTGCTGGAAACGAATATCGTAAATAAGGCCAAGATTGACAATATCAATCCCCAACTCTGGGTCAATGACCATTTCTAAGGCTTCCAAGATACGGTCTTTGATTTTTTCAATTTCTTCTTCAGTGTATTTTACTTCAGACATAGCTTTTCCTCCAAAATCAGGACCTAATAATCAGGCCCCTTCCATTTACTATCTTAGTCTTCAATAAAGTCTTTAAGTTGTTTACTACGGCTTGGGTGGCGCAATTTACGAAGGGCTTTAGCTTCAATCTGACGAATACGTTCACGAGTAACGTTGAAGACTTTACCAACATCTTCCAAAGTACGCATCTTCCCATCGTCAAGACCAAAACGGAGACGTAGAACGTTTTCTTCACGGTCTGTAAGGGTATCAAGCACTTCATCCAATTGTTCACGAAGAACCACACGAGTTGTGTAATCTACTGGATTTTCGATAACTTCATCCTCGATAAAGTCACCCAAATGGCTATCATCTTCTTCACCGATAGGTGTTTCAAGAGAAACTGGCTCTTGAGCAATCTTAAGGATTTCACGAACCTTATCTGGAGTCATATCCATACGTTCTGCAATTTGTTCAGGTGTTGGGTCTTGTCCCAACTCTTGCAAGAGGTTACGTTGTTCACGGACCAATTTATTGATAGTTTCAACCATGTGAACTGGGATACGGATGGTACGTGCTTGGTCTGCGATGGCACGAGTGATTGCTTGACGAATCCACCATGTCGCATAAGTTGAGAATTTGAAACCTTTAGAGTAGTCAAATTTATCAACGGCTTTCATAAGCCCCATATTACCTTCTTGAATCAAGTCCAAGAACTGCATACCACGTCCCACATAACGTTTAGCGATTGAGACTACCAAACGAAGGTTAGCTTCTGCCAAACGTTGTTTCGCTTCCAAGTCACCATTTTCAACAGCGATAGCCAATTCTTTTTCCTCTTCGTTACTCAAGAGAGGAACTACCCCAATCTCTTTGAGGTACATACGAACAGGGTCATTGACCTTAGCTGAGTTTGAACCAAGAAGCTCCTCGTCTGTCAATTCTTCTGGTTTTGGGGCTTCAACAACATATTTAGATGAAGGATTTCCGTCCTTATCAGTGATAGAGATACCACCGTCTGTCAAACGTTCCAAAAGGTCATCAATCCCATCAGCATCAAGAACAAATGGGATAACTAGTTTCTCTGTGACTTCATCATCAATTGCTGTACCAGCCTTTTTGTGGTTACGGATGAAATCAGCGACTTGAACGTTAAATGCTGTATTTTGTTTTTTCTTTGCCATGTGTTACTCCATATCTCGTTTTTGGTCGATGAGCATTTGCAGCGCTTCTACCGCTGCATCCACATCACCGTGGTTACTTGATTCTCTTATTTGTTTACTTTGCCTACGGAAGTCCTGTTCCCTCAGAAAATGATTTCTACGCTCTTCAATAGCCTGGACTTCCTCTAAACTGGTTTCAGGTGGCAAAATCTCCTCTAAAACCTGATAATAGGCTGTTTGCACCTCTTGAGAAAGTACAGACAAGGCCACCGTATCGATTTGACCATCTTGCTTCAGAATATGATAGAGCTCCTCTAACTCAGGTATTTGGAAGAAAAACTCCTCTCTCATGCGATAGTCATTCAAAATCATCGGATGATTTAACATGCGATGGAAGAGTTGGTTTTCCGCTCGACGAAGGCCTGTAATCTTAGGTGTAGAAGGTAGTTTGACCGTCCCTCTGAATCCTGACGCTGAAGACTCATAAGCACTATTACTAGCAGCCGATAATTGAGCCGTCTGCTGATTCCTCATAGTCAATCGTTCGTTATTGACCGCTTGCTCGACTTGGAAAAAATCAAAATCTGGCAAAAGGTCGGCCACCTTAGAAATGTAGGAATTTTGTGCCGTTACAGAAGGGGACTTGGCAATAATCTTAGCAATCTGCTCGACATAAGCAATCTCTGCTTGAAGATTGTCTACATTGGCAGGCTTGAGCTGTCCTATCCAAAATTCCACATCTGAAATGCGGGATTCGACCAAGAGTTTACCCAAAGCCTCTTCAGATGTTTTCTGTAGATATTCATCAGGGTCCATATTATCTGGAATTTTAACAATATCGACTTGAAAATCCGATAAAAGCTCAAGAGACTTGGCAATCGCATTTTGCCCAGCCTTATCACCATCATAGGTAAGAACAATTTTCTTGGTTAACTTACGAAGGCGATTGACATGCTCAGGAGTCAAAGCCGTTCCCATAGAAGCCACTGCATTAACATGCCCAGCTCTATAGGCAGCAATAACATCCATGAACCCTTCCATCAGATAGACCTCATGGGTTTTCTGTATCACTGGCTTAGCCTGATCGAGGTGGTAGAGTTCATAGGACTTATTGAAAATACGAGTAGCCCTTGTATTTTTGTACTTGGCTTGTCCTTTTTCAATATCTTCCTTAGTCCAAACACGCCCTGAAAAACCGATAGTCTTTCCAAACTCATTTTTAAGCGGGAACATGATTCGATTTTTAAAGGTATCGAAAAGACGATTACTTTCAGAAAGATTAAAAAGACCTGATTCTGTCAGTACCTCTTCGTCATATTTTTTTGATACAGACTGATAGAGGTAATCTGGTTCGTCAGGGGCTAGACCAATCTGGAAGGTCTTAAGTAAATCGTCAGTCATGCCACGTTCATAGAGGTAGGCACGCGCTGCTTCTCCTATCTTAGTCGTCATCAAGACTGCGTGATAAAACTTCAGCGCATCCTCATGAAGATCATAGAAAGCTAGATTAGGAGAATTCTGCTGCTGAGCCTGTCTTGGTGCATCTATCGTAACTGCAATACCTAAGCGGTCTGCCAGAACCTTGACACTTTCTTGGAAAGAAATCTGACGGTATTCCTCTAAAAATTTAAAGACATCTCCAGACTTTCCGCAACCAAAACAATGGTAAAACTGTCTGTCCTCAATAACATTAAATGAGGGGGTTTTCTCCTTATGGAAGGGGCAGAGACCCAGGTAATTGCGGCCAGCACGATTAAGACTGACAACTTCACCAATCACGTCGACGATGTTGGTGCTGCTCTTAATATCTTCTATTAAAGCTTTATCAATCACCATCTAATCGCCCCCTATCTTACCATAATTGCATTACCCCTAATTATAACACGATGAAAAATGAAAGTAAAATAAAATTGATTTTACATGAGCAAATCTCTTGTCAAGATTTACAAAATCAGATAAAATATTAAAAGTAAATAAAAGAAAGGATTCATTGTCAAAATGATTAAAGAACTTAAAGACTTTTTGTTCAAGGGTAACGTCCTTGACCTCGCTGTAGCCGTTGTTATGGGGGCTGCTTTCAACGCTATTATCACTTCACTTGTTGGTGATATCATCACACCACTTATCCTTAACCCAGTTGTTAAGGCCGCTAACGTTGAGAACCTTTCTAAATTGTCATGGAACGGTATCGCATACGGTAGCTTCTTGAGCGCAGTTATCAACTTCATCATCGTTGGTACTACTCTCTTCTTCGTTGTTAAAGCTGCTAGCAAAGCAACAGCTCTTAGCAAAAAAGAAGCTGAGGATGCTGCTGAAGCAGCAGGTCCATCACAAGAAGAATTGCTTGCTGAAATCCGCGATCTTCTTGCAAACAAATAATTTTTATTTGTTCAACTAAAGACATATGAAACTCAAGACGTCTGAAATCTCAGGCGTCTTATTTTTTTGTATCTCAGGACTACTAACTGACTTGCTTATTCGATGAAAAGAAAAAAACTTGAGAAGACTCAAGCTTTTTCTGTTAATTTCATTCTTAATTAGAATTTTTTACGTTTGCGAGCTGCCTCTGATTTACGTTTACGTTTTACAGAAGGTTTTTCGTAATGTTCACGTTTACGAGCCTCTTGAAGAGTACCAGCTTTAGTCACAGAACGTTTGAAACGACGAAGAGCGTCGTCAAGTGATTCGTTTTTACGTACTACTGTTTTTGACATTGAATTCACCTCCTCAAGATAATGTAACATTTTACACGTTCCATTCAAGTATACAAGACTCGTCTTTTTCTGTCAAGAAATATATTTTAAGTTTGAGTATTTTTGATATCAAGGCTATTTTCTAAATCTTATTGGAGACTATCTGAGGCTTTGCCATACAAAAAAACTAGAGGAATCATCCTCTAGCTTATCTTTTACTCAACTGCTGTGTATTTAGAAGCATCCTTGATGTACTCGTCGTAAGTACCGTTGGCTTTCATTTTCTTGATAACCTTGTTGACTGCTTCTTTCAATTTGTCATTGCCTTTAGCCATTGCAACTGCTTTAGCATCACCATCGTCAACTTTGAGGGCAACACTTGCCAAAGCCAAATCTGGATTTTGTGCCACGTAACCTTCTGCTACTGGTTTTTCAAGGTCAACAGCATCAACTTGGCCAGATTTCACCTCGTTAATGGCTTCACCCATTGCTGTAAGTGATACGACTGTTGAATCCTTCAATTGTTTCTTAGTAAGTCCTTCTTCGATAGTACCTTTTTGAACGGCTACTTTTTTACCTTTGAAAGCATCAAGGCTTGAGTAGGTAGATTCTTGATCTTTACGAACGATGATAGCATTTTGTGTTTCGTAGTAAGGATCTGAGAAATCAAAAGTTTTCTTACGTTCAGCTGTTACTGAGATACCTGAGATAGCAAGATCAGCCTTACCTGATTGAAGGCTAGAAAGAACATTGTCAAAGCTCATTGTTGTAACTTCAAGCTTAACCCCAAGTTCATCCGCAATAGCTTGTGCCAATTTGATATCTGACCCGACAACTTGGTCTTTACCGTCTACCAATGTTTTGAACTCAAATGGTGCATAGTCTGGGCTGACAGCCACGACAAGTTTTTTATTTTCTTTAATAGATTCGTAAGCGTCTTTTTTTGCCCCACAAGCTACCAAAGTTACAGTAGCAAGGAGAGCCATGGCTCCGAGGAATAGTTTTTTCATAAGAAACTCCTGTATAAATATAATTTTTGCTTGTTTATTTTACTTAAAATTAGTGGTATTGTCAACATTTATTAAGAAATTGCGACAGTTTTTCTAAGCCCTTTTGAAGGACTTCCTTATCACAACAATAACCGATGCGAACATGGGACTCCTTGTCAAAACGGTTACCCGGAACCACAAGAACACCGTAGTCCTGAAGAAGCTCTAAGGCAAAATCTTCGATAGGACGATTCACATCTAATTTGACGAAGGAAGTTGACACACTAGCAGGACGAATCCAGCTAGCCTTAGGCTCTTTAGCAATCCAGGCATCCATAAGAGCTAGATTTTCCTCTACAATCTGACGGTTGCGTTTCAAGATGGCCTCTTTATTTTCCAAGACAAGGGTAGCCACCATATCATCAAAGACTCCAGCACAAATCATCGTGTAGTCGCGGTAGTCACGTAGAATGTCCGCCACCTCAGTGTTAGAAGCTACCCAACCCACACGAATACCGGGAATGGAATAGGTCTTTGAAAGACTGTTGACTGCAATGCCCTTTTCATACAAATCCACAATAGAAGGTGCAGGTTGGTCAAAACTACGATAAACCTCATCTGAGAAGATATAGGCATCTACTTCTTTAGCGATAGCCACTAGCTCCTCAAGGTAAGCAGCGTCCATAAGGGCACCAGTAGGATTGTTGGCATTGTTAATGCAGATCATCTTGGTATTAGGACGAATCAGACGACGGAGTTGGTCCAAATCAGGCAACCAATTCTTGTCCTCCTCAATCTCCCAAAGGTCCACATCTGCTCCTAGTGACTTAGGAATGTCATAGAGCTGTTGATAGGTCGGGTACATGGAGATGACATGGTCTTCAGGCTCAATAAGAGCGTAAAGAGCTAGCATCGTCGCTCCCGTTGCCCCATTGGTTTGGAGGATATTATCAACCGGAATGTTCTTATATAAGCTAGCCACTTGAGTTTTGAACTCTGGTGACCCTTCAATCCAGCCGTAATCCATCTTTTTCTTTAGTAGTTGAGCAAAAAAGGCTTCCTTATCAAGGCCTGACAAGTCAAATAATTCTTCCATTGTGAGGGCCTTAATTGAAACTCCTGCGATATCATATATGGCAGATTTTTCATGGACATTCAGCCATTCTTCAACACCAAAACGTGGTAGCTTCATAGTTTCTCCTTGCTTTTCTTAAGCGCTCTATACGATGTTATTTGTCTATTTTGACAGACTTACCTACTTTGATAATAACTGTTTTTAGCAGAGAATTCAATAAAAAATGGGGTATTGCCCCATTTAGATTTAAGAATTTTTGGCGACTCCCCTTAGGTGAACAAAGCCATCACCAAGCGAGACTTTTCACTGTTGATGAAAGCACCTGAATTTTACTCTTTTCAGGTGCTCGGGAGCTTTAAATTTACTTACTTTGTTTATAGGTTGATGCTTCTTTTAACCACTGGTCAAATTTCCCAGAGTCCTTAGTCTCTTTGATGACGGCATTGATCTCTTTAAGCAAGTCATCCGAACCTTTACGTGTTGCGACGGCATAAGCATCTGTGCCATCTGACTTGAGATTAAAGTTGGCAAGGGTTAAATCGTCATTTTGAGCGATATAACCTTCTGCAATGGCCTTCTCAAGTACAACTGCTTGAAGCTGACCTGATTTGAGTTCGTTAATCATTTCACCATTTGAAGCTAGTGATACGACACTTGCCTTAGGGATTTGTTTCTTAGCAACGGTTTCTTGAACAGACCCTTTTTGTGTACCGACCGTTTGTTTTGCGAGACTATCAGTGCTTGTGTAGTCATTTACCTTGTCTTTTTTGACAATCACTACATTTTCTGACGTATAGTAGCTGTCTGAAAAATCATAAACTTTCTTACGTTCGTCTGTCACCGAAATCCCAGCAATGGCGATATCGGCTTTACCACTTTGTACGTTAGCAAGAACATTATCAAAAGACATCACGGAAAATTCAACCTTTACACCAAGTTTTTCACCGATAGCTTTGGCCAACTCGATATCTGCTCCAACCAGCGTATCTTTGCCGTTAACCAATGATTTGAACTCAAAAGGCGCAAATTCAGATTCTGTTGCCACGACAATTTTCTTCTTTTCCTTAATCGTTTTGGGACTTACTCCCTGACTTCCGCTACAAGCAACTAGAAAGCAGGTAGCGACTAGAGCTGTAAGGATAAACCAAAATTTCTTCATATAAAAACCCCTTATTTAGTAGAACTCTTAAGTGAAAGAGCATAGGCATCTTTAACATAGCTGTCAATCTTACCTTCTTTTTTGAGTTTAGCGATAACCTTATTAACCTTTGCTTTTAGCTTATCACTTCCTTTAGGCATTGCGACGGCATAGGCATCTTTTGAATCAGACTTGAGCGCAATGTCTGACACAGCTAGATCACTGTTTTGATCTACATAACCTTGTGCAATGGCTTTTTCAAGAACTACTCCTTCAACTTGACCAGATTTCAATTCATTGATAGCTTCACCAGGTTGTGCCAAGGATACCACATTAGCATCTGACAAGTTGGCTTTGGCGATATTTTCTTGAATAGAACCTTTTTGAACGGCTACAGATTTTTTAGCAAAATCACCAGTCTGTTTGTAAGTTTCTGTTGCATCTTTTTTGACAACAAGGACCGTTTCAGACTCATAGTAGGTATCTGAGAAATCAAAGATTTTCTGACGTTCTTTAGTCGCTGAGATTCCAGAAATGGCGATGTCTGCTTTACCAGATTGAACATTGGCTAAGACATTATCAAAGGACATTTCAGAGAATTTGACTTTTACTCCAAGCTCATCCGCAATCGCCTTAGCAATTTCGACATCCGCCCCAACAATCGTATCCTTACCATTTTGAATTGTCTTAAATTCAAAAGGAGCAAAGTGTGGATTAAGAGCAACTGTCAAAGTTCCTTTATCTTGTACCTTTTCCAAAGTGTCCTTCGACGAAGAACAAGCTGCTAAAGTTGTCAAAGCAAAGATCCCTGCAAATCCCAACAAAAGTTTTTTCCATGTTTTCATAATCAATCTCTTTTCTATATTTATTAACTTATGTAAGTATAATAATGTATTATTATGCATTTGTCAATGAAAAAAATGAACTTTATCGATTGTAATTTTTCATTTTTTTATTAATTTTATCGTCATTACAAAATCTAAAAATTGCTTATTTAAAGCTCTTCTATCTGATTTTAAAGACAAAAAAACTATTCATTCATTTGAATAAATAGTTCATATTATTACCAAAATTCTCGGATAAAGTCATTTTCAAGACGCTCACGATAGAAGAGTTCGGAGAGTTGATCCTCTTCAAACACGCGCAAGAGGTTGAGCATGTCATAGGCCAGCTCCATCTTAGGAACATCCTCCCTGGCAACCCAACGGACTTCGCCCTCTTCTGTTGAATGGATTTCTCCTTCAAAATCCGAGGTCCTATAGAGGAAAACCAAGTACCGTTCGTCATCTGTCGTGTAAAAATGCTTCATACCAACTAATTTAGGATTTTTGATGGTCAAGCCAGTTTCTTCTTTAACCTCACGAATAACTGATTCTACCAGACCTTCACGTGCTTCGATATGGCCACCGGGTAGGGCTGCTCCCGACCAGTAATAACGCTTTGGATCGCGGATTTGCATGACAATATTTCCACGGCCATCTTCGATGAGACACATATTAGTTAAAATAGTTGCTTGTGAACGTGACATATATTTCCTTTCTTACTTATATTGCCTAAGTGATGTAACTAGACTTAATCCATACTCTTCAGCTCTAAAACCATATCACGGATTTGAGCCGCCAACTCGAAGTCAAGCAGTTCTGCCGCTTCGTGCATTTGTTTTTGAAGTTTCTTGATGGCTTCTTGGCGTTCTTTTTTATTCATAGTACTGTAATCTACAGTATCCTCAGCCACTTCTGCTTCATTGGCCTCATTCCCTAACGTTAAGGATTTACTCATCCTTCAACAAAATTTTAAAAAATGTAAATCTCTAAACTCAACGATAAGGAATTTTAGAACTTTCTATCTCTATATCAGGATTAGCAAGTTTGAGATAAGGAGCAATATAGTCTGCATCCGTAACCTTTGGACCAAGGATAACCTTCGAATATTTTAAAGGTGCCAGATTGATGTATACAAATAAATCATATCTACCATTATCTTTCGGGCTTAATACGATATACTTCCTAAAATCTTTATAGTTAACTTTATCAAAAATTTCTAACCCAATTTCTTCGTCCTTAAAGTATTTCTCATTTGTCGAATCATTGATATCTCTTTTAATAATATTTTGTATAGCTGTATCATCTAAATTAATTAAAAATACGATACTCCATTTCATACTCATAGTCTTTAACTTTAAAAAGGTAAGAAATCTTCTTTAATTTCTCAGCAAAATCTTTTAATCCTTTTTCAGCTTTCCGCTCTTGTAATTTTTTAAGTATCTCTCTTAAATCGTCAAGATATTTACCTACCCCTGTTTCTTCTTTATTCTCTGACATTAAATCTAAATAATGAATTTTAACAAACTCTATAGATTTATGAGCAACAATAGCCTTAAGATAAGACAAATCATATTCCAAAAAGGCCCCTTGAGATGAATCAGCATACTCCTTCCACATAGGTAAACTATCAGATACTGTGGTTAGAGAAGATATAAAAACATTTGAAGTTTGGTATTGTTGGAAAAAAGTACTATCTATACCCAAATAATCATATATTACCCTTCCTTCCATCGGGTCATTTAATTGTTTAAGATTAGTAAGCCGTAATGAACTGCACCCCAAAAGTTAGACAGAAAAAATCTAACTTTTGAGGTGTTTTTATTATGAAATTAACTTATGAGGACAAGATTCAGATATATATACTGAGAAAACAGGGGAGAAGCTTCAAAGAGCTTTCAAAAAGATTTGGTGTGGATGTTTCTGGACTAAAATATATGGTGAGGTTGATTGAACGTTACGGAATAGAAATCGTCAAAAAAGGGAAGAATCGTTACTATTCTCCCGAATTAAAGGAAGAAATAATTAATAAAGTTTTGCTTAAAGGTCGTTCACGAAAAAGTGTATCTTTAGATTATGCTCTACCCAATCCTTCTCTGTTGAAAAATTGGATAGCACAATACAAGAAAAATGGGTATACTATTGTTGAAAAAAACAAGAGAGAGTACCTAAAATGGGACGTAAACGTAAGAAAACTTGGGAAGAAATGACAGAACTAGAACGACTCCAAGAGGAGAATGAACGCTTACGTACCGAGGTGTCTTACCTAAAAAAGTTAAAAGAACTAGAAGACAGGGACGAAGCCTTACAGCGAGAAAGGCAGAGACAATTAGAGAAATGGTCACAGGAGGATTTTCGACTAGATTTACTTCTTGAAACGGCTGGTTTAGCTCGCTCAACTTACTACTATCAGTTGAAACAACTAGATGGATTTGACAAAGATAAAGAGCTTAAAGCTGAAATTCAATCAATTTATTGTGAGCATAAAGGAAATTACGGCTATCGTCGAATGACTCTTGAATTGAGAAATCGTGGCTTCATGGTAAATCATAAGAAAGTGCAACGTCTGATGAAGGTTCTTGGTTTAAGTGCTCGAATTCGTCGTAAACGGAAGTATTCTTCTTACCAAGGAGAGATTGGCAAGAAAGCAGAAAAATCTCATTCAACGCCAATTTGAAAGCAACCAAACCAATGGAAAAAGTGCTATACAGATGTGACAGAATTTGCCATTCCAGCAAGCAGTCAAAAACTTTACTTATCACCAGTTTTAGATGGCTTTAATAGTGAAATTATCGCCTATAATCTTTCAACTTCACCAAACTTAGAACAAGTGAAAGCTATGTTAAACCAGGCCTTCACAGAGGAGCATTATAAAAATACAATTCTCCATAGTGACCAGGGATGGCAATATCAACATCAGTATTATCATCGATTTTTAGAGGATAAAGGGATCCAACCGTCCATGTCACGTAAGGGTAACAGCCCAGACAACGGCATGATGGAATCTTTCTTTGGCATTTTGAAATCGGAAATGTTTTATGGTTACGAGAAGACGTTTAAATCACTTAATCAATTAGAACGAGCTATTGTAGACTATATTGATTATTACAACAACAAACGCATTAAGGTAAAATTAAAAGGATTTAGCCCTGTGCAATACAGAACTAAATCCTTTGGATAAATTAATTGTCTAACTTTTTGGGGTCAGTACATAAATAGGGAGATTTTACTTTAGAATCATTGTCATTCTTCCAGTCAGCTTTTATAAGATAATTTGTTAGAGTATCAATCTTAGTATAATGTCCAAAGGAACCTTTTTTTTCCAACTCATTTGCATCAACAGTCAATTGAGAACGTATATAATATATAATCTTGTCCGCTTGTTCTAAAAGTTGATCAGTGTCTAATGACTGGATTTCTGAATCACTTTTCTCATTCAAGTAATCGTTAGTATACCCCTCAATCAACTTAATAGTTTGGTTGCGGATGATATCCGAATCATTTTCCTCTGCTATCTTTCGAACAACATCAATCGAATCTTTAATTATGTCCTTAAAATGTCTTGACACAAAATCCAAGTACTTCTCAACATAATCAGATTGAGGGTTATTGGTAAAATAGTTATTAATTGACTCTAAATGATAAATTTGAAAAATTGAAACAAGCTCATCTAATCTTAAATACCAATATATAGTGAATTCAGAATAATAATTTCCAAAACCATTATTTTTTTAATTATAAACTTGATTAACGGTTTTTAATTTACTTTCAAAATAACTTCTTTTTTTCTTCTGGTAAACTGTTCTGTTCGAATAGTTCAACAAAAAAACTGAAAGTAAATCCGGATAAATCATGTCACTTTTTCTCTAGATTATTTTTTTAATACTAGATCAAGAATTTTTAAAAAAACAACTCTCTTTTTCAATTAATTCAGAATATTCTTCATATTCTTTTTGTTCGCAATATATAATAATAAAGAATATTTAAATAATTTGAAAAGTCAAAGCAATCATATGATAGTAAATCATTTGATAGTATTTCATTTAAGGACTCTAAAAATCTTTTTTTCTATCCTTTTTATCAATTTTTCTCTTCAAAAATCTCTACAAACTTCAAGAAAAAGATTTAACATATTCTAATTGTTCTTTTTCAGGTAGCTCTAAAAATTGATTGCTAAAGTTTTTAAGTTCGCATCTCTGCCCTTCTTCATTCAAGGAATCAAAATAATTCTCTAATTCCTCTACACTTAATTCACCTGTAAAATAATTTTCCATTATATTTCCTCCTATAACATTATCCCAAGGCCTTGACTTCCAACACCATATCACGGATTTGAGCCGCCAATTCAAAGTCAAGCAATTCTGCTGCTTCGTGCATTTGTTTTTGAAGTTTTTTGATGGCTTCTTGGCGTTCTTTCTTGTTCATGGCACTGTAGTCCACAGTGTCCTCTGCCACTTCTGCTTCATTAGCCTTGGTAATTGAAATAAGATCACGAATTTCTTTCTTGATGGTTTGTGGAACAATGCCATGCTCCTTATTATAGGCCATCTGGATTTCACGACGACGAGCTGTTTCATCCATGGCTTTTTGCATAGACTCCGTAATCTTATCCGCATACATGATAACATGCCCTTCGCTATTTCGGGCAGCACGTCCAATCGTTTGGATAAGCCCACGTTCGTTACGAAGGAAACCTTCCTTATCAGCATCCAAAATAGCAACCAGACTAACCTCGGGAACATCAATCCCCTCACGGAGAAGGTTAATCCCAATAAGAACATCAAAAAAACACCCAAACGTAGGTCACGGATAATCTCAGTACGTTCCAAAGTCTTAATGTCAGAGTGCATGTATTTAACCTTGACACCCATTTCCTTGAGATAGTCAGTCAAGTCTTCAGCCATCTTCTTAGTCAAAGTGGTTACAAAGACACGCTCGCCTTTTTCCGTACGGGCATTGATCTCACCTAGGAGGTCATCCATTTGTCCCATGGTTGGACGAACTTCGACTTCTGGATCAAGGAGCCCTGTCGGACGGATGATTTGCTCAACGACAGTCTCAGTTTGCTCCATCTCATAGTCCCCTGGAGTGGCAGACACATAGACAATCTGATGAACATGACTCTCAAATTCTTCACGTCGAAGTGGGCGGTTATCAAGCGCTGATGGCAAACGGAAACCGTAATCAACCAACATCTTCTTACGGGCCTGGTCCCCGTTATACATTCCCTTAATCTGACCCATGGTCATGTGACTTTCATCAATCATGATAAGGAAATCTTCTGGGAAGAAATCAAGCAAGGTGAAAGGTGGCTCGCCTTCTTTACGTCCATCCATGTGTCGTGAGTAGTTTTCAACACCATTGGTGTAGCCCATTTCACGAAGCATTTCAACATCGTATTCAGTCCTCTGGCGGATACGTTGAGCCTCGATGAGCTTACCCTCAGCTTCAAATTGCTTAACCTGGGCTTCCATCTCTTCCATAATATTCTTGATGGCTTCTTCCATATGCTCTTCATTGGTCATAAAGTGAGTAGCTGGGAAAAGAACAAGGTGCTCAACCTCGCCAAGATTGCGTCCTGTCAAACTTTCAATCTCACAGATGCGGTCAATCTCATCACCGAAAAATTCCACACGAAAGGCATGTTCATCGCGGCTGGCAGGGAAAATCTCGACTACATCACCGCGTACACGGAATTTCCCACGTTGGAAATCAATGTCGTTTCGCTCAAACTGGATATCAACTAGGTCATTGAGCAACTTATCTCGAGAAATTTCTTGACCAGGACGAAGACTAACCGCTGAATCGGCATATTCTTTGGGCGAACCCAAACCGTAAATACAAGAAACGGAAGCCACAACGATAACATCATTACGCTCAAGGAGGGCAGACGTTGCTGAGTGTCGTAGCTTATCAATTTCATCATTTACAGAGCTATCTTTTTCGATATAGGTATCCGATGACGGTACATAGGCCTCTGGCTGATAGAAATCATAGTAGGAAACGAAGTATTCTACAGCATTGTCTGGGAAGAATTCCTTGAACTCACCATAAAGCTGGCCTGCCAAAGTTTTATTGTGGGCGATAACCAAGGTTGGTTTATTCACGCGCTGGATGACCTGACTCATGGTATAGGTCTTACCTGTCCCAGTCGCTCCCTTTAGGATTTGAGCCTTCTCACCACCTTCGATATTGTCCACCAAGGCTTCGATGGCCTGAGGTTGGTCCCCAGAAGGTTCATATTTAGAAACCAAGTGGAATTGGTTATCTTCTTTTCTATCTATCATGGTTTTTCCTCTCATTTATATAATCATTCATCTCTTGGTCGGAGAAAAATTCTCCTTCTGCGATAGGAATGTGAATCATTTTTGTCTCAGCAACGTATTTTCTCTTTTTTCGTGTCTGAAAACCAAGTTTTTTATCATATTTCAAGGCCGTTTTACTATCATTGAAAAAAATGTATAAAACTCTATATCTTTGCCTTTCCCAAGACCTTATATTCCCGAAATCATCGATACGTTTTAGAATATAGTATATAGTCGACAAGTGTTTGGCATCATCCATTGGCGTTGACCAATCCTTCATAACCAAGTCAATCTCAGACAGCGGAATCTCAAAGGTTACTCGTCCACATAACCTTCCATAATAAATAAAGGTATCATTGTTAATTTCCAAAATTTTTTTATGACCTTTAAGTCTCACAATACCGTCAACTAAATTAGTCAGAGCATGAAGAAATATTAGTAAAATGAAGAAGGCAACACAGTTATCTACAAAGTCCCCAAAACGATAATCATCTAAAAGAAACCAGCAGAATAGACCGGTGGAAGCGACAAGAAATATAAGTCCATAGACAATTTGGACACAAATCATACCTCGCTCAAGTCTAACTCTCATCTCTTCCCCTTTTCCAAACTTTCTTCTATTTTAACACAGAAGTAAAAAGACCGAGTCTTTGAACTCAGCCTTAAAAGTTTTCATTCTTCAATTGTAATCGAAGAATGATGATACCTACCACCAGAACCACACAAGTAACGATATTCCCTTCTAGGCCAAAGGCCCCACCTGACAACCAATCAGGTACACCTGACCTGGCCTGAAAGTGCAATAAGCTGCCACCTGCATTCTGTCCACTAACTGACACGCCAACTAGATTTCCTTGCGCAAAGTTCCAAGCACCGTGAAGGGCAGCGACCCCCCAGATATTATCTGTCTTGAGCATGTAAAGAGCCATGAGAACACCCACTAAAACAATACTGATGAGAGACAAGGCGGTAACTCCTTGATTTCCCAAGTGTAGCATTGAAAAGAGAGAACTTGAAATAGCAATTCCCCAAGAAAGGTTCAATCTATTAGTCACCGTCTGAAGCAACCAACCACGTGTCACCAGTTCCTCGGTTCCACCTTGGATAAACCAGAAAGGTATTAGGGAAAGTATGTATAAGAGGGTTTTCTGCGAAAAGTCTACCTTCACAAATTCTAAACCGCCTAGTAAATAAGTCCCAAGGAAACTAACTAACAAGAGTAAAGTCCCAAATCCCCACCCCTTAAGCAAGTTCAACCAAATATGCCCCTTAAAAAATCCTAGTGTACGAATGGGACGTTTTTCAACAACTTTAACCCAGAAAAAGATAACTAAGGCAGTAAAGGCAAAGGTTCCCAACTGAAAATACAAGGTTGAAAACAATTTATAGGAAATCGTATTTATATCCTGGAACTGAATATTGCCATTTAATACTAAGAACCAAAGGACAATAGCCACTGGAATTCCCACAACAACCCCTGATAGAAATCCACCTATGAGGACATAACCAAAGGCAATAAAACAGGACAGCATAATCATCAGCCAACTTGGGACTTTATCATATAGGCTAGTATATTTCTCAAGCATACGTTTCTTCATTTTTTTAGCTCCTGTAACAAATCTTACATGTATTCGATTACAGTGTAACTAATTGACACAAGCTTGTCAAATTCTTCTAAAACTATTCTCATATCTAACGAACTTTGTTACATTTCCTAACATCAAACTCCAAGAAGTTTGATAACAGGACCTTTTTTTGATAGAATAGGAAGGTATTTTATAAAGGAGACTTTTTATAATGAAGAAAAAACTTCTGACACTCTTCTTGAGTGTCATGTCAGTTTTCTTTGTTTTCGGAGCTAAGGTATCCGCCGAGACTATCTCAGTCGTTTCAGACACAGCCTATGCCCCATTTGAATTCAAAGATTCTGATCAGACCTACAAGGGTATCGACGTTGATATCATCAACGAAGTTGCCAAACGTAAAAATTGGGACGTTAACCAAACCTTCCCTGGTTTCGATGCAGCTGTCAATGCTGTTCAATCAGGCCAAGCTGACGCCCTTATGGCCGGTACTACTGTTACCGACGCACGTAAGAAGGTCTTTACTTTCTCAGACACTTATTACGACACCTCAATTGTTATCTACACACGTAGTAGCGATAAAGTCAGCGACTACAAACAATTGAAGGGTAAAACAGTCGGTGTTAAACGGTACCGCTGCTCAAACTTGGCTTGATAAAAACGCTAGCAAATATGGTTTCACAGTTAAAACGTTTGACACTAGCGACTTGATGAACAATAGCTTGGATTCTGGTTCTGTTGACGCAGCTATGGATGACACACCAGTTGTTAAATACGCTATTGGTCAAGGAAAAGACTACGCTATCAACATTAAGCCTGAATCTATTGGTAGCTTCGCTTTCGCTGTTAAAAAAGGCGGAAAACACGAAAATCTTATCAAAGACTTCAACGAAGCTCTTAAGGAAATGAAGAAAGACGGCACCTACGACAAAATCATGAACAAATGGTTGGGTGACTCGGAAAAATCTTCTTCATCAAAACCTTCAGCAGATCTTAAATTGACTGGTGATGCTAACGCAAAAGCCACTCCTGCTAAGGAAACCTACACTATCTCAATGGACTCATCTTTTGCTCCATTCGAATACCAAAATGGTTCAGGTAAATATGTAGGTATCGATGTCGATATCATCAATGCCATTGCTAAAAACCAAGGTTTCAATGTCAAATTGACAAACCCTGGTTTCGATGCATCACTTAATGCTGTACAATCTAGCCAAGCTGATGCCGTATTGGCTGGTATGACCATCACTGATGCTCGTAAACAAATCTTTGACTTCTCAGATCCTTACTACACATCAAACATTCGTTTGGCTGTAGCTAAAGGAAGTAAGGTTAAATCTTACAAAGATCTTAAAGGTAAGACTGTAGGAGCTAAGAACGGTACGTCATCATACTCATGGTTGGAAGACCACGCTGGTGAGTATGGCTTTACTGTTCGTGCTTACGATGAAGCTTCTACTATGTATGACAGCTTGAACTCTGGTTCAATCGATGCTCTTATGGATGATGAAGCCGTTCTTCTATACGCTATCCAACAGGGACGTAACTTTACAACACCAATTGAAGGTATTGCCACTGGTGAAGTCGGATTTGCTGTTAAAAAAGGCACTAATCCTGAGTTGATTGAGATGTTCAACAATGGTTTGGCTGCTATCGTGAAAGATGGTACTTACGATAAGATTATCAATAAATACCTCGATAGCAACAAATCAAAAGAAGGAAGCACAAAAAAAGCTACCGATGAAACAACCATCGTAGGCTTGATTAAGAACAACTACAAACAACTTCTCCAAGGTCTTGGAATCACCCTTGGTTTGACCCTTCTTTCATTTGCTATTGCCATGATTATCGGTGTTATCTTCGGTATGATGGCAGTTGCGCCAAACAAGACACTCCGCGTGATTTCACAAGTCTTCGTTGACGTGGTTCGTGGTATCCCATTGATGATCGTTGCAGCCTTCATCTACTGGGGTATTCCTAACTTGATTGAAAACATCACTGGTCACCAGTCACCAATCAATGACTTCGTGGCAGCAACAATCGCCCTCTCACTTAACGGTGGTGCTTACATTGCCGAAATTGTGCGTGGTGGTATTGAAGCTGTTCCTATTGGTCAGATGGAAGCCAGCCGAAGCTTGGGTGTTCCTTACAATACAACAATGCGTAAGGTCATCTTGCCACAGGCGGTTCGCTTGATGTTGCCAAACTTCATCAACCAATTTGTTATCTCATTGAAAGATACAACTATCGTATCAGCTATCGGTTTGGTTGAACTCTTCCAAACTGGTAAAATCATCATTGCTCGTAACTACCAATCATTCCGTATGTATGCGATCTTGGCCATCCTTTACTTGGTTATCATCACATGCTTAACGAAATTGGCTAAACGACTAGAAAAGAGACTTAAATAATGGCTGAATTGAAAATCGATGTGCAGGACTTGCACAAATCATACGGCGACAATGAAGTCCTTAAAGGCATTGACGCCAAATTCTACGAAGGTGACGTTGTATGTATCATCGGTCCTTCAGGTTCTGGTAAATCAACCTTCCTTCGTACGCTTAACCTACTTGAGACAGTGACATCTGGTAAAGTAGTCGTTGATGGCTATGAATTATCAGACCCTAAAACAAATCTTGACAAAGCCCGTGAAAATATCGGGATGGTCTTCCAACATTTCAACCTCTTCCCACACATGACAGTCCTTGAAAACGTAACATTTGCACCTGTTGAACTTGGACGTATGAACAAGGAAGAAGCTGATAAATTAGCTATGGATCTTCTTGATCGTGTTGGACTTGCTGACAAAGCCGATGCTACACCTGATAGCTTGTCAGGTGGACAAACAACGTGTGGCAATTGCACGTGGTTTGGCAATGAATCCTGATATCATGCTCTTTGACGAACCTACTTCTGCCCTTGACCCCGAAATGGTCGGAGACGTTCTTAACGTTATGAAAGAATTGGCAGAGCAAGGTATGACCATGATTATCGTTACTCACGAAATGGGATTTGCCCGTCAGGTAGCTAACCGAGTAATCTTTACTGCGGACGGTGAGTTCCTCGAAGATGGTACGCCAGATCAAATCTTCGATAACCCACAACACCCACGTTTGAAAGAATTCTTGGACAAGGTTCTAAACGCTTAATCATCACAACAGTTACTCTTGCTAGAGTAGCTGTTTTTGATTACCAATTTGGATAAGAAAAAAACAGAGCAAGTGCTAGACTTGCTCTGTTTCTTCATTTAATTCAGGGTGTTTTGCTGCTTCTTCCCTTGCCAAACGTTCACGCTCAAGACGGAGTTTTCGGTTAGGATTTAAGCGCGTAAAGAGTTCCTCAAGTTTCTTTGGATTCCAAACATCGGCCGCAGAAACAAAGTTCCCATCTTTATCCCTGAAGGATATCGGTTTATCTCCCATTGTAAACCTCTTATTTCAATATTTTTATATTTCAATGACCTTACGCAGTTAGTGAGGTTGATAGGCAATCCGCCATAGCGACTGCCGTAGACTATCAAGTGCTTGGCACTTAGAGAGTCTTGCATGGTCACGACACGGAGCAAAGTCGGTCGATTATACCGACTTTGCGCAGTTAGTGAGGTTGATAGGCAGTCCGCCATAGCGGTTGCCGTAGACTATCAAGTGCTTCAGCACTTAGAGAGTCTTTCAACGTCAATCCACAAACTCAAATTCGAAGTTACCAATACGAACGATATCGCCATCCTTAGCACCACGTTCACGAAGCGCTTCATCAACTCCCATACCACGCAATTGACGTGCAAATTTCATGATTGATTCGTCACGTTCCATGTTGGTCATAACAAAGAGTTTCAAGTTTCTCACCAGAAAGTACCCATGAGGCATCGTCGTCACGGCTAATTTCAAATGGACGTTCATCCTCGTTAAAGCCGTAGTAAACTTCTTCTTGTTCCATATCATCTTCGCTATAAAGCAAGAATTCGTCTGTCTCATCAAGCAATTTTGCAGTAGCTTCTAAAAGATTTTCCAAACCTTGGTGAGCCAAACTTGAAATTGGGAAAATTTGTGGCAACTCATCGAATTCATCGTAGTTAGCAGCCAATTTTTCCTTAAACTCTTTCAAGTTTTCCTCAGCCTCAGGCATGTCCATCTTATTAGCTACAATAATTTGTGGGCGTTCCATCAAGCGTAAGTTGTAAGTTTCCAACTCTTTATTGATTTGAAGATAATCCTCGTAAGGATCACGTCCTTCACTCGCTGACATATCAATCACATGAAGGATAACACGTGTACGCTCAATGTGACGAAGGAACTGCGTCCCCAAACCAACACCCTGACTAGCCCCCTCAATCAATCCTGGAAGGTCAGCCATAGCAAAGCTCTCACCTGACTTAGTACGAACCATCCCCAAGTTAGGAACGATTGTCGTAAAGTGATAGGCACCAATCTTTGGTTTTGCTGCGGTTACCACACTGAGGATTGTTGATTTACCAACAGATGGGAAACCAACCAAACCAACATCAGCCAAAATCTTCAATTCCAATTGAAGTTCACGCTCTTCACCTGGTTCACCATTTTCAGCGATTTCGGGAGCAGGGTTACGAGGTGTCGCAAAGCGGATATTTCCACGTCCACCACGACCACCGTGAGCAATGACAAACTCTTGGCCATCCTCAACCATATCAGTAATAACCTTGCCTGTCTCAGCATCACGAACTGTCGTACCAGGCGGGATACTAACGATGAGGTCTTCAGCACCTCGACCGTGCATTCCCTTGGTCATCCCTTTTTCGCCATTCTTAGCCTTGAATTTACGATTATAACGGAAATCCATAAGGGTACGTAAGCCTTCGTCAACCTTGAAAATGACTGAGCCACCCTTACCACCGTCACCGCCCCAAGGACCGCCATTAGGTACATATTTCTCACGACGGAAGGCAACCATTCCGTCACCACCACGACCAGCTTTGACACTAATCTTGGCTGTATCTAAAAACATACTCATCTATATTTCTCTCTTTCTGATTTGTATGCCATGTACAAATTCAATCACAAACGAAAGAATTTCCGACATACACAAAAAAACGCTTGATAGCGTCTTAAAGGACAGCTGCGACTGCTTGGAAAATCAATGCCCCAACTGTTACTAATAGCATAATCAAAACGACCAATACTGTTAGACGTTCAAAAAATGATTTCTTACGTGGTCCGTTATCTCCAAATGCCACTTGAATTTACCTCGTTTTTTCTACTATTATTTCACAATAATAGTAACAAAAATCTGCCTATTTCGCAACTCTTAGACTAGCTTAAGCCAAAGGAATTCCAAAAACCGTTAAAGCTTCCAACTCCTCCTCGGTCAAACGTCGCCAAGCACCAAAGTCTAAATCATCTGGCAGGCTTAAAGGTCCCATGCTCAGACGTTGTAACTCTGTCACTTCCTTACCACAAGCAGCTACCATACGCTTAACCTGATGGAATTTCCCCTCAGCAATGGTAATCTGAACTAGGCTAGTCCCAGTAACCCTATCTACTGAAATAATTTCTAGTTTAGCCGGTTGGCAAGTATGATCTTTGAGTTCAATTCCTTTTTCAAAAGCTAGAATATCCTCCTGATTCATGATACCATCAACCTTAGCCTGATAAATCTTATCAACATGTTTCTTGGGAGACAGCATGGCGTGAGCTAAGTCACCATTATTGGTCAAAAGCAGGAGACCGTGAGTATCAATATCCAAACGTCCAACAGGAAAGACCTGCTTATGTCTGGCTGTATCATCCAGTAAATCAAGCACTGTCTTGTGACGAGCATCCTCCGTCGCTGAAATAACACCCTGAGGCTTATTTAAAAGATAGTAAACAAAGGTCTCGTGTGTTAATACTTGACCTTGAAAAGCAATCTGGTCTTGATTCTCATCAATCTGAGTCTTGGGTGACGTCTCCACCTGACCATTTACGGTCACTTGCTTCTTTTTGAGAAAGGTCTTGACTTGACTGCGACTACCAACACCACAATCAACCAAAAACTTATCCAGACGCATCTATACTTCCTCCTTTATTGGAATCCAAACTTCCATCTCATAATCTTCAGCCTGACGATTTCCTGGGAGATAAACCTCTACAGTGGGCTGGTCAATCATTTCAAAATGGTTCTTAGCATAGTGAAAACTCTCCCAAACAGCTGCCGTTGCAGGCCCTCTAAGTTTAAATACCGCATAAGTAGCTGGTGCTAGAGCAATCATTTCCATACTATCATCCTCACCAGCCAAGGCTGTTACATAAGTCTTGCGACTGCCATCATTGATCCGAATGCCATAGGTAGGAACAGCCAAATCATCTTGTTCTGCTAAAAAAGGTACCCAAAGGAAGTCTGTTGGCTTACCTAATTCCTCACCTTCAAAAGCCATCCCTGAAAAACTCAAAAATCCCTTCCGAACAACCCTCACATCATAACGAACGGTTACTAAATCCAACTTTTGAATCACCTTCTTTAGTTTTGTCAGCTCAACTGGAACCTCGTCCGCTAGGACATAGGAAATCTTTTCTACAAATGCTTCTTTTTCGGCATTACCAGAGCCTATAGGAACCAAGACCCAATCTTCTGCTGCAACGCTTTGATCTTCACAAAGGTAGGTAAAGTGCTTGCCTCCTTCGTTAAAAGACACATCAGCTAAACGAAAAAGAGGTTCAGGCAAATCGACAACCACCATCTCAAGCCCGTTTGCCTTAAACAAGAGCTCTTGCTCCCTTAAACGAGCCTTCATAGCCAAGCTATCACTATCAATTGAAAAGGTGTTGTCAGTGTCCATTACAGACTGAAAGAAGGCCTGGTGTAAACCTGAAAAAGTCCAGACAGCATGCCAACGACACATCATCTCATAATCGTCAATGGTCACCAGAAGAGAGAGCTCCTGCTGGTCAGATGCATAGGAATATGCTTGAACGCCCAGTTGGTTTGGTGTCAGGTAGTCATTAACAAAGACCGCAAAGTCATCCATGGTTTGAAAATCTGACATAAACGCTCCTTTTCTATTCCTCGACCGAGCCTGTCACATACATGGTAAATGTAGCCCTTGTAAGAATTTTCTCTTCCTGATTAGTAATGACAACTTCCACCACCTTAGTCGTCTTACCATTATGAACACACAATCCTTCAATCTTGAGTTGGTCAGACAAATGCCCTGCCTTGAGATAATTGATATTAGACTGAAGCGTCACCGCATAGTCACCTGTTGAAATGGCCACGAGCCCTGCGACCTGATCACAAAGCGTAAACAAATACCCCCCGTGAGCATTACCAAAATAATTCAGGGACTTCTCGACTACCTTAGTTGTCACGATAACATGTCCCGTTTCAAATAGTTCTTCTTGAAAATTCTCAAATACACGGATCTCATGTAGTTTATCTTCCATAGCAAGCCCTCCTATCGTTGCTCATTCCACACCTAGTGAAATGACACGTCTTTATCTACTAGTATAACACGAAGTTCATAAAGGATAACAAGCTTATTTAGCTAAGCTAATATCAACCTTAATATCATCACGAAAAAGCTTCTTCACTCGACAATAATTATCCACAAAAGCCAAGAGTTCTTGTTCATTTTCCAAAATCAGATCCTTAGGTAAATGAATCGCAAGTGTGAAATGCCCTTCTTCATAGTTGGAATCAACCTGAATAGCAAGCTCCTCAATTCCCTGATACTTGGCAAAATAACTCTGTAGACACATGGTCACACAAGAAGCCAAAGCAATATTCACCAGGCTCATAGGTGTTTCCCCATCTTCCGTATAGCCAAAAAGTTCCACAGGTGCTCCATACCCCTCTGAAAGTGAATGGAATCGTTTGTCACCTTTAATTGTTGTTTGATACATCATATCACCTCAATCTGTTTTTATTATTATAACAAAGAGAGGCCTAAGGACCGAGCTGAACGATTTGAAATATCTATCAAAAAAACAGAAAACGTAAGGGTTTTTAACTCTTATTTTCCAATAGATTAGTCTTGTACAACACTGATATTACCGAGGGATTCCAGTTGAGTAAAAACGACTGGGAGCGCTTTTAAAATTTTGGTTTTTCATTTAAAATGAATTTATTAAGAAAAAAGGGAGACTATTATGAAAACATTTTCTAAATTAACTTTAGCCTCTGTCTCAGTTCTTGCCTTGTTGACCTTAGTAGCATGTGGCAACCCTAAAGACAAAACTGACTCGTCATCTTCAGCACCATCATCAAGCAAGGTGACCAAAGAATCTTCTTCAACTGATTCAAGTGCTTCAGTAAAAGTCAACAAAGATGGATCAACTGAAGTCAGCGACGGAAACGGTAACTCAGCAAAAACAAACGGCAATAATACCGTCGAAGCCAACGATAGCGAAGGTAACAGCGCAACAGTTGGTCAAGATGGCTCAGTCGAAGTTAATAGCCAAGACGGTACAAATGTCAAAGTTGGTTCAGACGGAACTGTCTCAATTGGTAACTAAATAAGATAAAAAAGGCTAGCTATTCTGCTAGTCTATTTTTTAGATTTAGATTGATGTAAACGCTTCCTGAAAGTGTTATAATAGGCGTGGTAATCCAAATTCAGGAGGTGAGACAATGAAAAATAAAATCATCTTGGGATGTTTGGCTGCAGCGACTTGTGAGATTCTCTTTGGGCTCAGTTTTATCTTTACCAAATCTATTACAGCACAGGTCAGTGACCTGGCTTTAATCTCTTGGCGTTTTGTCACAGCCTTCCTTTTTATTAACCTCTATTTCCTCATCAGTCGACGTCGGATAAACATTAACGGTAGGAATCTTAAACCTCTGACACGTATTGCCATCCTCAATCCGATTATCTATTTTATCTGTGAAACGATTGGCATTCGTATGACGACAGCTTCTGAAAGCGGAGCCTTCCTAGCCTGTATCCCAGTCGTTGCCCTTATCATGTCCAGCCTAATTTTAAAAGAATGGCCTAGCCGTTGGCAAGTGGTCGGTGTCATCACAACCCTCATCGGTATCATCATAGCTGTCTTTGCTGCTGGCGGTTCTACCCACTTCTCCCTTGTGGGCTATTTGATTCTAGGTCTAGCAGTCGTCTCCTACGCCCTCTATTGCGTTGATGTCGAAGAGCCAGTCAATTCAGTAGCCTTGAGATTACCTATTTTATGCTTGCCAGTGGTTGCCTGACATTTGGACTCTTTGCACTCAGCCAAGGCTTTCTAGCAGGCGATTTGAAAGAGCTCTTGCTCCTCCCTGTGAGCAATCCAAAATTCACTATCACTATCCTTTATCAAGGCTTGGGATGCAGTGTTCTAGGCTATCTGCTATCAAATTTTGCCATCGCAAATATCGGAGTTAACCGAACAGCATCCTTTATTGGGATTTCGACAATTATCTCAATTCTAGCTGCTGTTGTCGTCTTAGGAGAACCCTTCTCGCAGCTACAAATTTTTGCAGGCATTTTAGTTGTCCTGGGCGTCTATGTAGCCAATAAAACCTAAAACTCTCGGGAATTAATCTTCCGAGAGTTTTTTAGTCTTAATCAAGCTCTGTTTGAATCAAAACAACGAGTTCTTCCTCATTAGGAATACTACTAACCGCAGTCGGCTCAGGTAAAGGCTTATCTCCATAGCCATTAATAATATGTGATAAAAACACAGATGCTTTCGTCATGGCAAGAGGCAAAGAATCTGCCCTAATGCTACGACCAAAGTCAGGAAAACTAATTTGATAACCTTCCTCAATCGTGTGAAAAATCGCTGGATATTCGTATAACATGTCTCTTCCCCCATTTCAATACTAGACTCCTCTATGATAGGATGTGTTTGAGGATAAGTCAACCAAAAATCGTTACAAAGAGAGAGTGAAACCATTCGAAACAAGGCAGCAAAGTTAAAATAAGGCTTAGTCCGTATTCAACTTGAGAAAGTGGCACCGATTCGGTGCTTTTTTTGTTATACAAATAGTCCTTTGGAAACATCCAAAGGACTATTTGTATCTCTACTATTTCTTGACCTCATCCAAAATCTCGATTACCTTATACAAGTCTGGTTCTGTGATTTGGTAGGGAGCTTGTTCACGAACAATTGGTTTGGCACAAAAGGCGATGCCAATGCCAGCTGTCTTAATCATAGGCAAATCATTGGCACCGTCACCCATTGCAATGGTTTGCGAGAGTTCGAGACCATTTTCTGCTGCCCAATCTTTGAGTTTGGCAACCTTGACATCTTTGGTGACAATCTCACCATAAACCTTACCAGTTAAGACACCATCAACCACCTCTAAGTGATTAGCCTTTACATAATCGATCCCTGCTTCAGCTGCCAGTCTATCAACCGTCTCATGGAAGCCTCCAGAAACCAAGCCTACCTTAAAGCCACGGGCGTGGAGTTCATCCACAAGCTCCTTGGCACCTTTGTTGAAATGAATACGAGCATAAACCTTATCAAATATACTCTCTGGCAATCCCTTGAGGGTCGCTACACGCTCATTCAAGGCCTGTCTAAAATCCAATTCTCCACGCATGGCACGCTCTGTGATTTCAGCAACTTCTTGACCAACACCTGCTTCTTCTCCCAATAAATCAATAACTTCTTCTTGGACTAACGTTGAATCTACATCCATAACTAATAAACCTTTAACTTCTGACATAATTACCTCGATTCTTTGATGCCTATCTAAGCCTTTACTAGATTAAATTTTAACATGAAATGAAAAACGGACCTTACAAAAAATTCTGGACCCTAGTCCAGAATCTTTCTCTTACATACGAATTTGTTCGCGTGTCTTCTCGTAAGATGATACAAAACGATCTGTCACACCTGGTTCAACTGTTTCCAAGGCATAAGAGATTTCTTCTAAAGATGCATCATAATCATGATCAACTTCAAACAATTTAAGCGCATGCTCAAAGCTGCTTTGAACAGCAGGTTCGAATGAACGATAGCGGTTTGAGTATTGCAAGAGTTGCTCAGTCAAGGTTGCATTTTGAACAACCAAGTAAGCAGTCTCTTCCAAATGATCAATGGCATTTTTAGATATTTCTGTCAAACGCATTACCGCATCAATATTAATACGTCCACGGCTGAGTTCATCCATAAGGGCCTCAATTTGAGCACTAGTTGAGAAGAATACACTCAAGAAGGATTGAGGAATACCTGGCAGGTTACGTTTTTCCATGTAACGCTTGATAACATGCAATTTATTAACATAAAGATCAAGCTCTTCACGTGCTTTAGCTTCGTTTTTCTCAATAGCCTGGAGATTTTCAAAGACCTCAACCTGACCGTTTTCAACAGCTGACAAGGTATTAAGACTCTTTTCAAAGATTTTCTCAAGTTCTGAGAATGGTTTTACCTGAGTTTCAAAATTTTCAAGGGTTGGAAGAACAGCCGTCTCCACACCTGAAATATCAGATGCAAAGCTACGAACATCTGCCGCATATGTTTCATCGAAGATGTAAGTCAACATGAGACGCTCAAGCTCTTCTTGAAGTTTCTTGTTGTTTTCTTTAGCATGCTTGAGATAATCTGGCAAAACTTTCTTTTGACGCATAACAACCTTATATGAGGCAATTTCACGTTCAAAAATGCTATACAAGTTGTCAATTTTTTCTTGAATCTCAGCGTTTTCTTCTTCCGCACGGTCTAAATCAAGAGAAACCAGCTCACTTGAGTTTGAACGGATAGCTTCACGAATTTCTTGGAAGCGACGCTCGATATTTTTCTCAGGGAAGTGATAATTTTGCTCAATCAACTTGCGATAGCCAGATTCCAAATCATCCAACTGATCTGGGAAATCATCTTCCAACTTAGCTACAATAGCAGGAATTTTCTCTGAAATTTGACCCAATGCAATAGTGTGCTCTTCTGCACGATCCAAAATGCTTGATGCCTCAACAGGGTCACCTGATGAGTTAAGAGTCACGAATTCTGCAAACTCAGCTTCAATGTTTTTAAGCTGCTTATTGATTTCGGTCATGGTAGAACCGAAATTATCAGAGTTTTCCTCGATTGAGTTTTGCAACTCTTCATACAAGTCTAATGCATGCTTAACGCGAGCACTGTTCTTTTCTTCTTGTTCTTTCAAGGTTGAGAGCGCCTCACGGATAGACTTGATGTCTTCTTCCACAAGATCCAACTGACTCTCAATGTTATTGATTTCACCACTAGCCTTGAAGAAATGGAAGGTATCGTTCATATTTTCAGCTTCGAAAATATGATTTTCAATATCTGCGAATGAATTTGTCGAGATATCAATCCATTTCTGATTCCATTCACGGAATGTTGTTTGACTTTGTCCAATCAAGTGAAGCTTTTTAACTTCTTCAATTTCTTCGTTAATTGGCAAGTCAAACAATTTTTGCTTGCGTTCTTCAAGCTGTGCAATCCGCGAATCATTTCGTTTTCTAATAAGAATACCGACTAAGTAAGCGATAATTACGAGCATAACTACCACTACAATCAGTAAAACAATTCCGCTAGACATAGTTTCTCCTTAATCGTCTATTATGTTCATAAATGTAGAATAACATTACGATTATATCATAGTTATCCTAGCATTGCACCCTTTTCTAAAAGAATATTAGATATCTAGAGTACTGTAAACGGCATTTTCTTCGATAAATTCGCGGCGAGGTTCAACCTTGTCTCCCATCAGCATATCGAAAATCTTATCTGCTTCTGCAGCGTCATCCACAGAAACACGTGCCATCAAACGATTTTCAGGGTCCATGGTAGTTTCCCAAAGTTGGTGGTCATCCATTTCACCCAAACCTTTATAACGTTGAACTGTAGGTTTTGAACGTCCCACACTATACTTTTCAAGAGCAGCACGCAATTTGTCTTCTTGATCGACACCAGGTTGGATGTATTCTTTAATCTCAGAACCAACCTTAACCCCATAAATTGGTGGTTGAGCAATGTAGACATAGCCTGCTTCCAAGACTGGACGCATAAAGCGGTAAATCAAAGTCAGAAGCAAGGTACGAATGTGAGCCCCATCGACATCGGCATCGGTCATGATTACCAACTTGTGGTAACGAGCCTTGCTGACATCAAATTCAGCTCCAAAACCTGTTCCCATAGCTGTGAAGAGAGAACGAATTTCTTCATTGGCTAGAATCTTATCCATGCTAGCCTTTTTCAACGTTCAAAAATCTTACCTCGAATTGGCAGAATAGCTTGGAATTCACGGTTACGACCTGATTTAGCAGATCCACCGGCTGAGTCCCCTTCGACAATGAAAAGTTCATTCATTTCAGCATTATTCGATGAACAGTCTGCCAACTTCCCTGGAAGGTTAGAAATTTCAAGACCTGACTTCTTACGTGTCACTTCACGGGCACGCTTAGCGGCGATACGAGCCTTAGAAGCCAAAATCCCTTTTTCAACAATCTTCTTAGCGATTGCAGGATTTTCCAAGAGGAAGCGACTCAAAGCTTCACTGAAGAGACGATTGGTAATCTTAACCACTTCAGAGTTTCCAAGCTTGGTCTTAGTTTGACCTTCAAACTGTGGGTTTGGATGTTTAACAGAGATGATAGCAGTCAAACCTTCACGAACATCATCCCCTGTCAAATTATCATCTTTTTCTTTGAGAATCTTATTCTGACGCGCATAGTCATTAATGACACGCGTTAAGGCTGTACGGAAACCTTGTTCGTGAGTACCACCTTCATGGGTGTGAATATTGTTTGCAAAACTCATCACTGTTTCATGATAGCCAGTTGTGTATTGCATAGCAACTTCAACCGAAATACCATCCATCTCACCATCAGTGTAGATAGGTTCATCAAAGATAACATCCTTGTTTTCATTGATGTATTTCACATAAGATGTGATACCACCTTCGTAGTGATAATGTTTCTCTTGTTCGAGACCTTCACGCTTATCTGTGATAGAGATACGGAGCCCCTTGTTCAAAAAGGCTAATTCTTGGATACGTTTAGCCAATTTTCCAAAATCAAACTCGGTTGTCTCTTGGAAAATCTCTGGGTCTGGCGTAAAGTGAACAGTCGTACCATGTTTCTCTGTTTCACCAATTACTGCCAAATCTGCTACCACTACCCCACGTTTATACTCTTGGAAGTGGATATGGCCATTTTTATAAACCTTAACATCAAGTTGTGTTGAGAGGGCATTAACGACCGAAGAACCAACCCCGTGCAAACCACCAGAGACCTTATAACCACCTCCGCCGAATTTACCACCAGCGTGAAGTACTGTAAAGACAGTTTCTACCGCAGGACGGCCAGTTTTTCTTGGATATCGACTGGAATACCACGACCATCATCGACAACCGTAATAGAATTGTCCGGCTCGATAAAGACTTGAATATGAGTGGCGAAACCAGCCAAGGCCTCATCGATTGAGTTATCGACAATCTCCCATACCAAATGATGCAACCCCTCTTTTGAGGTTGAGCCAATATACATACCTGGGCGCATACGTACCGCTTCAAGTCCCTCTAGGACTTGAATCTGGCTGGCATCATATTCTTGCGCTTTTTCTTCAAGATTTTTTAATTCATCAGTCATTTATGTCACAATCTCCAATAATGATTTATGGCCGTCAACAAGCAAGGTATCCAGACCCGATACTTTTCCTGCCTCTATATCTATCTGGCGGTCACCAATGACCAAGCCGTGTTTAATATCGTATTTTTTAATTAAATAAAGGAAACTATCTGGACTCGGCTTTCTAGCAAAACCATTTTCAGAAGTTACAACCTCTGTAAAATAAGAGGTAATTTCTGCTTTATCAAGGATGTCTAGCACCAAGTGATTACGGTGGCTAACCAAAAAATTACGCCCACCCTCGGTCACAATCTTAGCTAGGACAGCCCTAGCACCTTCAAAAAGAACAGGTTCCTGTAAATGCTTGGCTTCCTCCTGCTTATATAGGGTTCGAAAATCAGCTATATCGGGCGCAAACATAGCAATGGCAGTGCTCGTTGATACCTTAAGGGCATCATAGACTGCTTGAGGTTCTGCTGTACGCTCAAATTGTTCTAAAGTTGCTAGAAAGGCTTGGGTTGATACCTGGTAATTATCCAACAAGGTACCACCCAAATCCCAGATATAATCTCCATAATTCATAACCTTAATTATAACATAAAAGGTCAGATTTGCTTGCTTTTCACAGCTAAAAAGGCTTGGAAACCCTATCCAAACCATAATTTTTTATTTCAGAATCAAACTCGCCACAATAGGACTAATAAAGACATATAGAATCCCTGTTACAGCGATTGAGAGACCACCCATGGCACCTGCAACTTGACCATATCTGAAGGCAGTTCCTGTACCTACAGCGTGTCCGGTTCCTCCTAGTGAAAGTCCGATAGCGACTGGGTCTTTAATCCCAATCATTTTTAGAAAGACAGGACCTAAGACAGAGGTTAAGATACCCGTAATAACAACTACAACCAAGGTTACCGTCGTAATCCCCTGCATTTTTTCCGAAATTCCCACAGCCATGGCAGTCGTTACAGACTTAGGAAAGAGCGAAATAGCCAAAAAATAATCCATTCCAAAAAGCTTAGCAATCAAGGCCGTGTAAGTCGTATTTAGAACACAAGCAACCGTTGATCCAATTAGAATACTCTTATAGTGATGGCGCATGAGGTGTAGATTTTTATAAAAAGGAACTGCTAGCGCGACTGTTGAAGGAATAATCAAACTGTTAAGATAAGAGCCACCGACATAGTAATCCTTGTAGGAAATTCCTGTATAGTGCAAAATGACGATAATCAGGGCAGTCGATACAAGAAGAGGCGTCGTCAAAGGATTAGGGAAACGGCGATAAATCAATAGCCCTAATGTGTAAGCTAGTACAGAAAGTGTTAGCCCAAACAAGGGTGTGTTAAAAAAATTAGCCACGTTTAACCTCCTCGTAATCACCTTCTAAAATGTTTTTTTGATGAAACCGACGACTACTGCAATCACTACAATATTAAGAACCAAGGCTCCCATAATAATCAAAATAATAGGGACAATATTCGCTGAAATAGCATTCCAACGTTCCATAATACCGACACCTGCTGGCAAAAATAGAATAGTCATATTGGCAATTAAAAATTCTGCCACAGCATGTATATGACGTAGACGAATCCACTTAAGCTGAAGAGCAATCAGAAGCAAGAATAAGCCAATAATGCTTCCAGGAATAGGTAATTTGAAGAATGTTGACAGAGCTTCACCAATAACGGCAAACAAACAAATCAACATGAATTGAACGTAGTATTTCACAACTTGCCTCCTAGGTTTAATCACCTATTAGTCTACTCCTTTTTTTTTGAATTTCAAGAGTTTTCAGTAAATTCTTTTTAAAAATTGAGAGTCATAAATCAGCCCATTTGAACATAAAAAAATCCAACCCAAAGGCTGGACTCTATCACAGATGCCACCACCGAGAATTGAACTCGGAACGGAGCATTACCATTGCTCTATTATACCATTTAACTATAGCGGCAACTGTTTTAATCTTACCATACTTCTATTTACTGTGGCAAGATTTTTTGCTTATTTTTTATAAATTTAAGTCTTGGTATGGCGTACGGTAACCAACCTGTAAAACCTTACCATCTTTAATCAAGATAGGACGTTTAATCAACATACCATCTGAAGCTAAGAGTTCAACAGCTTCATCAAGAGATAGCGTTGGTAGCTTATCCTTTAATCCTAGAGATCGGTAGGATTGTCCACTCGTATTAAAGAATTTCTTAAGTTCTAAATCTGACCCTGCCAAAAGCTCTTTTAAAAACTGAGCCGAAGGTGGGTTTTCCTTAATATTAATAGATTTAACATCTAAACCTAATTGATTGAGTTCCGCCTTTGCCTTACGACAAGTGCTACATTTGGGATATTCATAAAAAGTGTACATGTTTTTCTCCTTTTTTCTAGCATAAAATATCTGTCTAAGACTTGTCAAACCTAATGCCTTCTAAATGAAGTAAAAAACGCTTGGCTTCTTCTCCTGCTGCATATTTTCCTATATGACCACTACTAGGAAGAACCCGATGACAAGGGACGAGAACCAACCATGGATTCTTACCAACAGCAGTTCCTACGGCCTGTGCCGATTGACATGAAATCACTTTTCCAATCTGACTATAGGTTCTACTCTGCCCCGAAGGAATGTCCTGTAAAGCTGACCAAACCTTTAACTGGAAGGAGGTCCCTCTATCTGCTAGAGGGAGGGTATCTGGACTTGGATTATTACCTTTAAAATAAGCCTCTAACCAATCCCTCGTCATTTTCAAGATAGGATTTGAGGTGTCTACTAATTCCTCTTCCTTAATACCTGCCTGAAAATGCTTTTGTCCCTCCAACCAAATGCCATAAAGCGCTTGGTCACTTGCCACCAAACACAAGCGTCCAATAGGAGATAAATAATACTGACGATAAAACATATATTTATTATAACAATAAAGACAGGAATCTCTTGTTCCTGTCAATTAACTCTTATTATTTACCTTTAATCAAACGCACACGAACGATATTGTCGCTAGCCTCAAACTTAGCAACCAATTCATCAATCTTAGACTTGTCTGTTTCATCAAGGTCAAGAAGTGTATAGGCATATTCACCCTTAGAACGGTTGATGATATTATCAATATTGATATTAAAATCAGAAACCGCTGTAGAGATACGAGCCACAATATTAGGCACGTTTTATTAATCAAGGTGATACGGTATGGAGCACTCAAGGCCTGTTGCACACGTGGGAAGTTAACAGAGTTAACAATTTCACCTGTTTCCATAAAGCGACGGATAGTTTGACCTGCCATAATCGCACAGTTAAGTTCTGCTTCACCTGTTGAACCACCAACGTGTGGGAAGACTGTTACATTAGGTTTGTTAAGTAGGTCTTCTGTACCAAAGTCAGTGATATAACGTTTAACCACACCTGTTTCCAAAGCATCAAAGAGAGCATCATTATCTACCAACTCTGCACGGGCAAAGTTAATGATAGTTGTGCCTTTTTGCATGAGATTGAAGGCATCCGCATTGAAAGTCCCCTTCGTATCAGGTGTCAATGGGACGTGAACAGTGATGTAGTCACAGTTTTCAAAAATCTCTTTAAGATCAGAAACACGTTTTACATGGTGAGAGATATTCCAAGCAGCTTCAATAGAAACATATGGGTCGTAACCATAGACCTTCATTCCCAAACGGTAGGCATCATTGGCAATACGTGCACCAATAGCACCGAGCCCGATAACACCCAATGTCTTACCAGCAATCTCGCTACCTGCAAACTGTTTCTTACCTGCTTCAATTTGTTTAGGAACATCGTCACCACTAAGTGTGTTAACCCAAGCATTGGCAGCAATATAGTCACGTGCTGAGAGTAAGATAGAGGCCAAAACAGCTTCTTTAACAGCGTTGGCATTGGCACCTGGAGTATTGAAGACAACAATCCCTTTTTCAGTTGCTTCGTCAACTGGGATATTGTTAGTACCTGCACCAGCACGCGCAATAGCTTTCAAGTTGTCAGGGAAGACAGCATCATGGAGATTTTGACTACGAATGATATAGGCATCCGGATTTTCCGCTAAATCACCATCAATTTGGAAATGATTTCCAAGTTCCTTCAAACCAATCTGGTTAATATTGTTATACGTTTTTACACTAAATACCATAATTTTATTCCTCTTAAATCAATGTATCCCGTGGTGAGCTGCTTCATCAACTTCTTGATAAAAGGCTTTCTCCCGCTTAGTTTTGATTTTCTGATAAGCAAGACGTTCACCATCAATAGGAACCTTGCCACAATAGACATAGCCAAGCTTCTCCAAAATATGCTGCATGACAGTATTCTTTTCATGCGTATCGCAACGGAAATCATGAGCATCAGTTCCCTCAATAAGACCCTGAATGAAGGTTTGAGCAATGCCCCGACCCGTAAATTCACTTAAAACGGCGATTCTATGAAAAGTAATATAGCGCTTATTGTGGTGTTTCCAGTCCCCGTCATAGATTTTGTCGTAAGCAGGGTCTCCATCAACAATCACCGCAGCATAAGAAACGATTTGACCATCAACAATTCCTACATAGGCCTGCCCATTAAGGACATCGTCAAAGATAGTTTCTTCAGTAGGGTAACCATCAGCTCCTTGCCATTGGGTACTCCCCTCTTCTGCTAAAGCAGTTCTAGCACTCTCAATCACAGTCATGATAGCCCCAATTTCATTTGGGAAAGCTTGTCTAATTTCCATCTCTTTACCTAATTATTTATTTCGGCTTCAAATTTCTTCATAAAGTCAATCAAGTCAAGTACACCCTGACGTGGGAAAGCGTTATAAACACTAGCACGCATACCACCTACTGAACGGTGTCCTTTGATATTCTTGAAACCAAGAGCATCTGCTTCTGCTACAAACTTAGCATCCAACTCTTTACTTGGTGTTACAAATGGGATGTTGCAGACAGAACGATCCTTGGCATCTTTGACAGGATTTGTGTAGAAATCAGATGATTCAATATAATCGTAGAGAAGACCTGATTTCTCACGTTGAATTTCAGCCATCTTGTCCACGCCACCAATTTCATTTTTAACCCAGTCAAAGACGAGTTTTGAAATATAGATGTTGAAACATGGTGGTGTATTGTAAAGTGATCCTGCTTCAGCTTGAATACGGTAATCCAACATGGCAGACAATTGTGGTTGGTCGTTAAGGAAATCTTCACGAACTATAACCACTGTCACCCCAGCAGGTCCAATATTTTTCTGAGCACCAGCATAGATAAGGGCAAAGTCCTCAACATTGTAACGAGCAGCCAAAATATTTGAAGACATATCAGCTACAATTGGCACACCATTAGTATCAGGCAAATCGTAGATAGATGTTCCTTCAATGGTATTGTTCGTTGTCAAGTGAACATAAGCAGCTTCTGGATCAATTGTTGCTGGGTCAAAACTTGGGATATGATCGTAAACAGTTTCTTCTGAAGAGGCCAAAAGAATTGGTTCAAAAGGAATGGTTTTTGAAAGTTTAACAGCTTCTGTGTAAGCTTTTTTACCCCATGAACCACCTACAAGGTAGTAAGCTTTCTTACCTTGAGCGAGGTTAAGTGGGACCATTGTAAATTGTGTTGAAGCGCCACCTTGCAAGAAAATAACCTTATAGTTATCTGGAATAGCCATGAGCTCACGAAGTGTCGCTTCCGCATCTTTAACGATTTTGTCAAATTCTGGAGAACGGTGGGACATTTCTAGCACGGACATACCGGAATCTTGATAGTTAAGCAATTCAGCTTGGGCTTTTTCAAGCACTGGTTTTGGTAATGTAGCAGGTCCTGCTGAGAAATTATAAATTGTCATAAAGACACCTCCAAAATTTTAATGGTCCTATTATAGCGAATTTTCTGAATATTGTAAAGTGTTAACAGTAAAAAACGAACGGGATTAACCGCTCGCCTTAAAAAAGTTAGGTATTTTATGTATATTTTTATCAGTAATTGATTTTAGTATCCGTTTATTTTTGCTTAAGAAAATAGGCTGCCCCAATTAGATTAGCTCCATTATGATGATGACAAGCAACAATCTTGGGACGTTTAATAATTTTACCGATAAAGTCAATCTCATGGTGAACCTTATCAAACTGGCGATTGACCTCCTCGATAAGAATCGGCTGAGCTGAAATGCCACCTCCAAGAACAAAGGTTTCCATATCAAAGATGGTTTGAAGATTCAAAATGGTAATGGCTAGGTTACGGCAATAGCTTTCAAAAAGCGGATAGACTGTTTTATCTCCTTCATTTATGGCCTTAAATGCGGCTAAACCATCCTTTAAATCTGAGTTACCTAGCACTTCATTTACCTTGGTAATTAAACCAACAGCCGACAAAGTCATGCCTCGCATCAATGAAGGATCAACTTTTTCCATTTGAACTGGTAAAAGAAAGGTCAACTCACCCGCTTGAAAGTGACTTCCTTGAAAAAGTTTACCATTAATAATGAATCCACCACCTAGACCTGAACCCAAAACAAGGGCTGCACCATTGGTCACTCCTTGCAAATGACCTGTGGCTAGCTCTGCCAAGGCTGCTGCTTTACCATCATTAAGAGCCATTACAGGCAGATGGTACTTGGCTTCGAGGACCTCTTTAATACGAAAGCCGTGAAAGAACCTCAATAAGCCACCATGATAAATGACACCTTCCTCAGTATCAACCGTCCCTGGAACACTAATTGCAATACCTGATAAGTCTACTTCAACTGAAGTAACTATCTGATCAATCACGTCAATAGCTTGTTCCAAAGTTTGTGGGGATGACTGCGTCGGCAGACTCTTTTCAATGGCAAACTGCTCCGAGACAAGTGCTGACTTCACCTGTGTTCCCCCAAAATCAATCGCTAAAATCGTCATAAGCATCCTCCACAAATTGTTTTTCGTCATTATAGCACAAAATAGCAAAAACTAGAAAAAACGTTTCCAAAATGCTATCATAAACTTACAGAATTAGATAAAAGGAGTATCTCACATGACTAAATTTCTACACACTTGTGTCCGTGTCAAGGACTAGAAGCCTCACTTAAATTCTATAAAGAAGCTCTTGGTTTCAAAGAAGCTCGTCGTAATGATTTTCCAGAATATAAATTCACCCTTGTCTACTTGCAACTCGAAGATGATCCTGATTACGAGTTGGAATTAACCTACAACTACGACCATGAAGCTTATGATCTCGGAGATGGATACGGGCATATCGCCGTTGGTGTTGATGACCTAGAAGCTACACACCAAGCTCACAAAGAGGCTGGCTATACTGTCACAGACCTCTCAGGTCTTCCTGGTAAACCAAAAATGTACTACTTTATCACTGATCCAGATGGCTATAAGATTGAAGTTATTCGTTTGACGCAATTCCTAGAAAAATAAAACAAAAAAAGTCAGATTGTATAGATCTGGCTTCTTTTTGTGCTTAATTTTTATTATCTGTCTTTAAGGCTGACAAAATTTGGGTACGAATATCATCCACACCGTTTGGATTATTTGGTAGGAATAAGGTTTGATTGCCTTTAGCCGCAAAAGTATTAAGGGTATCTAGATATTGGTTAGTCAAGAGAATAGACATAATCTGCTCTTCAGACATACCCACATTGGCCTCTTTAAGTTCTGCGATAGATTCAGCCAATCCATCAACGATTGCCTTACGTTGTTGGGCAATACCGACCCCGTGAAGACGATCTTTTTCAGCTTCGGCTTCGGCTGCTGTGACAATCTTAATCTTATCAGCTTCTGCCAATTCTTGAGCTGCTACACGCTTACGTTGGGCAGCATTGATTTCATTCATAGACTGTTTAACTTCAGCATCTGGTTCAACTTTGGTAATCAAAGTCTTAACAATGATATACCCATAAGTTGTCATTTCTTCAGCCACTTGGTGTTGAACCTCAAGGGCAATTTCATCTTTCTTCTCAAAGAGTTCATCGAGCGTCAATTTAGGAACTGATGAACGGAGAGCATCCTCAATGTATGATTTAATTTGAGCTTCTGGACGCATGAGTTTATAGTAAGCATCTGTAACATTTTGCTCATTAACACGATATTGAGTAGCCACATTCATCATGACAAAGACATTATCCTTTGTCTTAGTCTCAACCACAATCTCACTTTGAAGCAAACGTAATTGAATACGAGCGGCAATTTTATCGATACCAAATGGTAAACGCATATGAATCCCACTCGTTGCAATTTTTGATAACGTCCAAAACGTTCAACGATAGCCACTGACTGTTGACGTACAACGTAAAGCATACTAATGAGAATTCCCAAAATAATCAGGAAGGAAAACAGTAAAAAGAGAAGTGCTGCTTGCATGTTAAGTCCTCCAAAATAAACATTAAAAATTTCTTTGCTTTATTATAGCACAGCAATACAATTTTTCAAGAAAAATAGTATGGCTCATTTGAAATAGTGTAAAAGAGACACTTTCTTTATCGCTTATGTGTTAGCACTCCTGAAAACTTGGAAACTCCTGTTAGTCGAGAAATTTGTCCGCAATAGGCGAGACTTTTCGATGTAAGAAAAAGGCTGAAACGATTGCGTTTCAGCCTCTTAGTATTTTCGAAAATAAAATCGTTGGAAGAATCATTCTAGATGGCATCTAAAACTCAAATCTCAAAAGACTTATTTACGATACATCTTGACTTGAAGGTAAATATCGTTATAGATTCCTAGCCATTTTTGTCCCAAGTTGTTATAGACTTCAAGGTTTTTAATGGTTGATTCTGAGGGATAAAAGGCTTTATCATCAGTGATACTCTTTGGAAGCAAGGCTTTAGCTGCTTGGTTAGGTGTGGCATAACCGATATATTCAGCATTTTTGGCTGCATTTTCTGGTTTAAGCATGAAATTGATAAAGGCATAGGCCTCTTTTTCATGCTTTACAGTCTTAGGAATCACCAGATTATCAAACCAAAGATTTGAGCCTTCAGATGGGACAACATAACGTAGGTCCTCATTTTTATCAAGCATCTCACTGGCTTCCCCTGAGAAGGTTACTCCAATGGCCGCATCACCTTGAACCATGTAGCCCTTCATCTCGTCACCAACAATAGCCTTGATATTTGGTGTTAGACTATTAAGTTTAGTTTCAGCCAAACGTAATTCAGTCATGTTCTTCGTATTCAAGCTATATCCCAGGCTATTGAGTGAGAAACCAAGGACTTCACGCGCGCCATCCACAAGCATAATCTGATTTTTGTAATCTGGTGACCAAAGATCATCCCAGTGCTGTGGTGCTTTTTTCACCAATTTTGTATTATAAACAATGCCGACAGTTCCCCAGAAATAAGGGATGGAATAGTCATTGTGAGGGTCAAAACTAAGTCCTTTAAAGCTTGAGCCAATCTGGTCAAAACCTTTGATTTTAGATTTATCCAACTTCACCAAAAGGTCTTCCTTAACCATTTTATCAATAGTATAGTCTGACGGCACAGCGATATCGTAGGTTGTTCCGCCCTGCTTAATCTTGGTATACATGGCTTCATTGGAATCAAAGGTTTCGTACTGAACCTTGATGCCCGTTTCTTTTGTAAACTTGGTCAGGAGGTCTGGGTCAATATAATCACCCCAGTTATAGATAACTAATTTGTCCGACACATTTCCTGTACGACTCTGCATGTAGGCAGAGATGCCCCAAAGGAAGAAGATAATGGCTAAATACCTGCCAGAAATTGATAGAGTCTACGCATCCTGCTCCTCCTTCTCCTTGGTAATCGCATAATAACCTATAACTAAAAGAATAGAGAATAGGAAAACAACAGTTGACAAGGCATTAATTTCCAGAGAAATCCCCTTACGTGCACGTGAGTAAATTTCCACAGCAAGTGTTGAAAAACCATTCCCCGTTACAAAGAAGGTTACGGCAAAGTCATCCAATGAATAGGTAAAGGCCATGAAATAACCAGCAATAATACCAGGTGTCAAGTATGGCAACATAACCTCACGTAACATCTGCCATTGAGTTGCACCTAGGTCATAAGCCGCATTTACCATATCTCGATTCATTTCCTTGAGACGTGGCAACACCATGAGAACCACAATTGGGATTGAAAAAGCAATGTGACTCAATAAGACAGATACAAAGCCTAATTGGAAACCAATCAAGGTGAAGAGAATCAAGAAACTAGCACCAATCATGACGTCCGGTGCAACCATGAGCACGTTATTTAGGGATAAAATCCCAGTCTGTTGCTTTTGTTTACTCTCATAGATAAAGATAGACCCAAAGGTACCAATAATCGTTGCTAGAAGAGCGCTAAGGAAAGCTAAAAAGAAGGTTTGAGCCAGAATTAACATAAGACGGCTATCTGAAAACATGCTCTGGTAGTTATCCAGAGTAAAACCTGTGAACTATTCATATCGCCACCACTGTTGAAAGAATAGGCGATTAAATAAAAGATTGGCAGGTAAAGGATAACAAAGACAAGAGCTAAATAGAGATTTGCAAATTTTTTCATTGACGTCTCTCCTTTGTTAACCACATTGTCGCAATCATAGCAGCAATAAGAACAACACCAATGGTTGCCCCCATTCCCCAGTTTTGTGTCGTGAGGAAATGCTGTTCGATAGCTGTCCCTAGGGTGATAACTCGGTTACCACCAATCAAGCGTGTCAGCATAAAGAGGCTGAGACTAGGAATGAAGACCGACTGGACACCAGAGCGTACCCCATTAAGCGATAAGGGAAAAATAACCTTGGTAAAGGTCTGCCAATCATTGGCTCCCAAATCTTTACTTGCATTCACAATATTTTCATCCAAATCATCCAGTGCATTGAAAATCGGTAGAATCATAAAAGGAATTTCAATGTAGCTAGCTACGAAAATAAAGGAGAAGTCCGTAAAGAGGATTTGCATGGGTGCAATCCCAAAGAAACCAAGAAAGGCATTGATACCACCTTGTTGGCCAAAAATCCCCATAAAAGCATAGGCTTTCAGAAGGAGATTGACCCAGGTTGGCAAAATGACCAACATTAACCAAAGTTGCTTATGCTTCAGTCTGGTTAAGAGATATGCCGTCGGATAAGAGATAAGGAGAGTTACTAGAGTAATGATGGCTGCATAAAGAACCGAGTTAAAACTCATCCTTAAGTAAGTCCAACTGGAAAAGAAGGTGCCATAATTATCCAATGTAAAGTTGCCACTGATATCAAAGAAAGACTGATAGAGTAGCATGAGCACTGGAGCAACCACGAAGAGTAGGAGCCAAAGGAGGTAAGGTACCGAGAAGAGGCTAGCTGTTTTCTTCATAGCGCTCCTCCTCAATGGCATTAATCAAGCCATCTTCATGTTCTTCCACTTCCACATATTCTTCAATACGTGCATCGAACTCTTCTTCTGTCTCATTAAGACGCATGATATGAATATCCTCAGGCGTAAAATCAAGACCGATAATCTCACCCTCAATCGCCTTACGGGTTGAATGAATCATCCATTCATTGCCAAGATTGTCATAGGCAATGATTTCATAGTGGACCCCACGGAAGAGCTGAGTTTCCACGCGAACTTGCAATTTACCTTCCTCAGGAAGTGTAATCTGCAAATCTTCAGGACGAATAACCACTTCGACAGGTTCGTTAGGACGCATTCCTCCATCGACAGATTCAAAACGTTTCCCATTGAACTCAACCAAATAGTCCTCAATCATAACACCTGGGAGGATGTTAGATTCTCCAATAAAGGTTGCAACAAAGTGATTAATAGGTTCGTCATAGATATCAACCGGAGTTCCTGATTGAACAATTTCACCATCATTCATAACAAAAATCCAATCCGACATGGCCAAGGCCTCTTCTTGGTCATGGGTAACAAAGACAAAAGTAATCCCTAGACGTTGCTGCAATTCGCGCAACTCGTATTGCATTTCAGTACGTAGTTTCAAATCCAGTGCTGACAAGGGCTCATCCAAAAGGACCACACGTGGTTGGTTAATAATCGCACGGGCAATGGCCACACGTTGACGTTGACCACCTGATAATTTTTGAATTGAGCGTTTTTGATAACCATTGAGTTGAACCATCTTTAAGGCTTCTTCTACACGCTCTTCGATTTCCTTTTTAGGCACCTTTTTCAATTTAAGGGCAAAAGCCACATTGTCAAAGACATTCATATGTGGAAAGAGGGCATAAGATTGGAAAACGGTGTGGACATCCCTTTTATTGATAGGAATATCATTGATACGTTTTCCATCCAAAAGGACGTCACCACTGGTCGCATCTAATAGACCTGCAATGATGTTCAAAATCGTTGATTTACCAGAACCAGAAGCCCCAAGAAGAGTATAGAACTTACCTTCTTCTAGTTCAAAGTTGATGTCTTTTAAAACTTGTGTGCCACTGTCTTCAAACACTTTTGAGACATTTCGAAAGGCAATAATCGGATTAGTCAATTGTCATAAATCCTCCATGGATAGCAAATATAGGGATAGGGTTTTATTAGTTTAATTCGTCGCCAATGATACGTACTTCAGGCTCTAGTGTAATACCTGAATTTTCCTTAACCTTAGCGATAACATCTGAAATAAGGTCTTCATAGTCTTTTGCTGTTCCTTGATCGACATTAACCATGAAGCCAGCGTGCTTAGTTGACACCTCAACACCCCCGATACGATGTCCCCTGAGGTTAGCTTCCATAATCAGCTGACCTGCAAAGTGACCTGGTGGGCGTTTAAAGACCGAACCACATGAAGGGTATTCAAGAGGTTGTTTAAGCTCTCGCAAATGATTGAGACGATTCATCTCATTCTTGATTTGCTCGTAGTCTCCTGGTTTGAGGTTAAATTTAGCTGAAATAACCACTTCACCTGTTTCTTGGAGCACCGAACGACGATAACCAAAACGCATATCTCTTGCATCAATCGTACGAATATCACCGTCTTTTGTAAGAACCTGAGCAGAAACCAAGATATGGGCAATCTCACCACCATAGGCACCCGCATTCATATAGACGGCACCACCAACACTACCTGGAATCCCCGCTGCAAATTCAAAACCAGTCAAACTTTGGAAACGAGCCACCTTGGTTGTCGCAATCAAATTAGCCCCCGCTTCAGCTTCAATTTGATAACCATTAACTGCAATACCATTAAGTCTGTCAAACATAATCACAAAACCTCTGATACCACCGTCACGGACAATCAAATTACTGGCATTACCGAGCACCATCCAAGGAATGTCATGCTTATTAGCAAATTTGACAATACGAGAGAGTTCATAGCGGTTACGTGGAAAGGCCAAATAATCAGCTGGACCACCAACCTTGGTATATGTATAACGTTTTAAGGGTTCGTCGAAACGAATATCAATCCCCACTAAATCTTCTTTAAGTTCATCTAACATGTTATTTTCCATACTTTTTCTATACATTTATTTCTTTGTAGGTATCGTGATAGACTTCCCCATATTACTATCACTACCTAAAAATGAGTTAGTATTTTTCCTAAAAATTAAAAGAAAAATACGGCAAAAAGCCAAGATTAATTATAGCAAAAAATCCCCATCTTGACGACAAGGAATTTCACGCAAAGCTAGTCCATAACTTCCAATTTACGGACATCACTAGTGTTTAATTGACTCAAATATTTTTTGTAGGCTTGGCCAGTTTTAGGGTCAACCAAATCATCTGCTATTTCTATCAAGGGAACCAAAACAAAAGCTCTCTGACTCATATAAGGATGGGGCACTTTAAGGTGCTCAGTCTCCCAGATTTCCTGCCCATATAGAAGAATATCAATATCTACTGTCCGAGGCCCCCAATGCTCATGACGAACGCGATCAAGGTCTTTTTCAATTTGCTGAAATGACCTTAGTAAGGTTTCAGCTGGCAACTGAGTCTCTAAGGCCAAGGCAAGGTTCAAAAAATCAGCCTGATTTGTCAGTCCCCAAGCAGCCGTTTCATAATAGGAAGATACTGCTTTAACCTCTGTCTCAGGTAAGTCATTCAAGGCCTCCACAGCTTTTTGGAGATAGTCCTGACGATCACCCATATTAGATCCCAAACTCAAATAAACTCTTGTCATCGGTTACGCTCCAATTCGATACCAACACTCTTATAATGCCCATTAATTGGTGGATTTTCCTTGGTAATTCGAACTTTAATAGATTGAATTGGTGGAAATTGTGCAAATAAATCCTCACAAATCACACCAGCCAAACGCTCAATCAAAATATACTTTTTATCTTCCACTTGTTTTTGCACGGCTTCAAAAACCAAACCATAGTGAACCGTATCTTCTAGATTGTCACTTTGTGATGCCTTGGTCAAATCGACAGCCAATTCCAAATCTACCACAAAAATTTGCCCTAGGGTCTGTTCCTCAGCAAAAGCCCCGTGATAGCCATAAAAACGGCAACCATTTAAAATAATTTTATCCATAATTTCTCCTTCAGACGACTAGACTCCTCTTTATTCTAGCACAAAACAGTTGAAAAGTTGGACTCTTATTAGTATGATATTTTAGACAGATCTGAAGTTATTGTGTTTACGCTTATGCAATCGGTTGCGTAATTCTTCTGATTTGGTAAAATATAGGCACAGGAGTTAAAAAGACTCCTGATTACAAGCAAGACTATCTCAACTAATAAGGAAAAAACTATGACAAATCAAACCGCAATGCAATACTTTGAGTGGTATCTCCCAAGTGACGGACAACACTGGAACAATTTGGCTGAAGATGCCCAACATTTAGCAGACCTGGGCATCAGCCACGTTTGGATGCCACCTGCTTTTAAGGCTACCAACAAAGATGATGTTGGTTACGGAGTCTATGACCTCTTTGACCTTGGAGAATTCGACCAAAAAGAAACTGTCCGCACCAAATACGGCCTTAAAGAAGAGTATCTCAATGCTATCAACCAACTCAAAGAAGTTGGTATTGTACCTATGGCCGACGTTGTGCTTAACCACAAGGCAGCAGCCGATAAACTCGAGACCTTCGAAGTGGTCGAAGTTGACCCAGAGGATCGTACCCAAGAAATCAGCGAACCATTTGAGATCGAAGGTTGGACACACTTCACCTTTGACGGACGCAATAAAGCCTACAACGATTTTGAATGGCACTGGTACCACTTTAACGGAACTGACTTCGATGCTAAACGTAATAAAAGTGGTATCTATCTTATCCAAGGTGACAACAAAGGTTGGGCAGACAACGACTTGGTTGACAATGAGAATGGTAACTTTGACTATCTTATGTATGCTAACCTAGACTATAAACACCCTGAAGTTATTGAAAACATTTACGAATGGGCGGATTGGTTCGTTGAAACAACAGGTGTTCAAGGATTCCGCATGGATGCAATCAAGCACATCGATTCATTCTTCATGCGTAACTTTATCCGTGATGTCAAAGAAAAACAAGGTCAAGACTTCTATGTCTTTGGTGAATTTTGGAATGGTAACGAAGAGGATAACAATACCTATCTTGAAAAGATTGAAAAACGTTTTGACCTCGTTGATGTTTCCCTTCACAACAATCTACACAACGCTAGCACAGCTGGAGCTGATTATGATTTAACAACAATTTTCGATCATTCTTTGGTCAAAAATCATCCTGAACATGCCGTGACCTTCGTAGACAACCACGACACTCAACGCGGACAAGCTCTAGAATCTACTGTTGAAGAATGGTTTAAACCAGCTGCTTATGCTCTCATTCTTCTCCGTGAAGACGGTCTTCCTTGCCTATTTTATGGTGACTACTATGGCATTGAAGGTGAATTTGCCCAAGAAAATTTCCAAGAGATTCTAGATACCTTGCTCTACGCTCGTAAAGACCTTGCTTACGGAGAGCAAACAGACTACTTTGATGATCCAAACTGTATTGGATGGACACGCTCTGGCAACGAAGATGGCGCTCCATTAGCTGTAACAATCTCTAATGATGCTGCTAACAGCAAGTCTATGGAAATTGGTAGTGATTGGGCCGGCCAAACCTTCTATGACATTCTTGGAAACTGCTCTGATACTGTAACCATTGACGAAGACGGATGGGGAGACTTCCCAGTTTCTGAAAAATCTGTCAGCGTTTGGACAATTCAAGACTAAGAAAAAAAGCTCAATCGAGCTTTTTTTAGTATCATAAAATCCCTGAAATGGTCTTAACAATATCACGATTGGCATCAACATTATGCACACGGACAATCTGACAGCCCTTGCTAACAGCATAGCCAGATAGAGCAGCCGTTCCCTGATCACGGTCCTTAGCTTGGGTATTTCCACCTAGTAGGTAGTCCACAACACGCTTACGAGAAATCCCAAAAAGAACAGGATAGCCCAAGGCAACGACCTTGTCCAAACCTTTTAGCAGGTCAATATTGTGTTGGACATTTTTCGCAAAGCCAAAGCCTGGATCAATCCAGATATTGTCCTTGGCCACACCTGCTTCCAAGGCGGCCTGGGCTCGTTGACTGAGGAATGTACAGACATCTTCTGTGACATCATTGTATACTTCTTCTTTTTGATTATGCATGAGAATAATCGGCACATTCTTTTCAGCTGCTAAAGCTAGCATCTGACCATCATAGAGTCCAGCCCAGACGTCATTTAGAATATCTGCCCCTGCTTCAAGAGCAGCTCTGGCAGTAGCTGTCTTATAGGTATCAATACTGATGAGCACATCATATTTTGCCTTGATAGCCTGAATAACTGGCACGATACGAGCAATCTCTTCTTCCTCGGTCACAAATTCTGCTCCTGGTCTTGTAGATTCGCCACCTACATCGATTATGGCAGCCCCCTGGGCAATCATACGCTCAACCTGAGCCAACGCATCCTCTACAGTGTCAAAATCGCCACCATCTGAGAATGAATCAGGGGTGACATTCAAGATTCCCATAATACAGGCCTTACCTGCAATCTCATGTTTGCCAATAAACATCTTAACTCCTAAAAATCACGCATCAATGAAAGAATTTCCTTGCGTTCTTCACGGTCTTCTTTATAAAGGCCCTTAGCGACAGTTGTGATTGTCTTACTTCCTGGTTTCTTAATGCCTCGCATGGTCATGCACATGTGCTCTGCTTCAACCATGACAAAAACTCCTCGAGGATTCAGAGCTTCTTCAAGTGCTGTAGCAACTTGATCTGTAAGACGTTCTTGCAACTGCGGACGACGAGCAGCTACTTCAACCGCACGCGCTAATTTGGAAAGTCCTGTCACCTTGTCTCCACTTGGCAAATAAGCCACATGGGCCTTACCATAAAATGGAACCAAATGGTGCTCACACATAGAGTAAAAAGGAATATCCTTGACAAGGACAACTTCGTCATGGACTTCTGAAAAGACAGCTGTAAATTGATCCTTAGGGTCTTCATTTAGACCTGAAAACATTTCAGCATACATCTTAGCCACACGTTTTGGTGTGTCCAAAAGTCCCTCACGCTCAGGATTTTCACCTAGAGCTTCCAATAGTTGATAGACTGCTTGTTCTACTTTTTCTTGATTTGCCATAATTTCCTCTTGCAACGTTATAATACTATCTATTATACCTTATTTTGCTGGATTTTTCTTGCAAAAAATAAGATTTCCTAGCTACCTAAATCTCAAAAAAAGCGAAGACCACCTTTCATATAGAGGTTATCTTCGCTTATATTTTTTAGTCTTTCAAGTGGTAAGAATAGGATGAAACCACAATATTCTCACGCCATTTGAGATAATATTTCAATCGTAAACTCATTTGGTTGTGAAGCATGGTTTGCCATGATTTTTTAGGTACAAACTGAGGAATCATGACTGTCAAAGTCGCATTATCCTTCTCAGCTTGAGTGGCGACCTCGTCCACATACTGAATGGTTGACTGAGTGATTGAGCTGTACGGTGATTGGATATGAACCATCTCAATTTCAGGGAAATATTTTTTAAACTCTTGTTCAGTTTCCTTGTCCTTGTTCTCAGTATCCTTAGTAGATACATGCATGGCGATAACCTTGTCACCAATAGAACGTGCATAGGAAATAGCTCCGATATTAGCCTTGGTAACATTCCCAACGAGGATAAGAACAATATTTCCTTGATAATGGTGTTCTTCTACCGCTCCATCAATACGCAACTGTTGAGCAACACCATTATAGTGTTTTTTAATCTTAAGGAACATCCACATCAAGATTGCAATAATTGGGAAGAATGGCCAGATATCTCCTAAACGGAAAAGGAAGAGAATGAGAACGATAGCATAACAAATGAGGGCACCCAAGATATTAGCTAAAGAGTGTTTCCAGAATCCCTTACCATATTCACGAATCCAATGGATAACCATCCCCGTTTGAGAAAGAGCAAATGGAATGAATACACCGATGGTATAAAGCGGAATCAATCGTTCCGTATTTCCTCGGAAATAAACAAAAGGGTAATGGCACCAATTGCAAGTGTCAAGATCCCATTAGAGTATCCCATACGTGCCCCTTTTTCAAGGTACATATGAGGCATGTATTTATTTTTCGCCATATTAAAGGACAACATCGGAAAGGCTGAAAAACCTGTGTTAGCCGCTACTGCAAGAATCATGGCAGTAGAGAATTGGAAAACGTAAAATAGAATACTACCAATCCATGACTGACCGAGAATTTCTCTAGCCATTTGTGACAAGATAGTTACTCCTGCATGAGGCGTAATACCAGTCCACCAGTTGAGGAAGGTGATTCCCGCAAACATAGCCCCCAAAATGCTAGACATAATAAAGAGGGTTGAAGCTGCATTTTTGGCCTTAGGTTTCTTAAAGAAAGGCACCGCATTAGAGATAGCTTCTACCCCTGTCAATGAGGCAGAACCTGAAGTAAAGGCCCTTAAAATAAGAATCAATGACACACCTGTAATTGGTTGTCCTAAATGTGCTGTGGCTGCGTATGGCATATGACCCGTTAAAATTTGAAAGAAACCAAATCCCAACAAGAATAGCGTCGAAACAATGAAGAGATAAACTGGTATCATCAAAGATTTTGCCGATTCACGCATTCCCCTAAGGTTCATAACCATCAAAACAAGCACCAAAATCATTGATATTTCAAGATTGAAAGGATGCAGGAAGGGAAGGGCTGAAGTAATGGCATCTGCACCTGAGGCCACTGAAACAGCAACCGTCAACATGTAATCGACCAAAAGACTACCACCAGCTATCAAGCCAAACTTAGGAGACAGATTTCCGTCGTTACCATATAGGCGCCACCACCTTGAGGATAGGCTTTGATAACCTGTCTATAAGAAATGGTAAGGCTGGCCAAAAGGACGAGAACCAAAAGCCCAATAGGGATTGACCACCAAATAGCCGCACTAGATACAGCTGTCAGAACCAAGACGACCTGCTCTGGACCATAGGCGATAGATGAAAGTGCATCACTCGACAACATGGCCAAGGCCTGAATCTTGGACAATAAGTGTCCATCACCACTATCATCCTGAGTTAAAGGTTCACCGATTAAAATGTTTTTCAGACGTTGAAACATTGTGATCTCCTTACTTTTAAAACATACGAGGGCTATTATACGCCCCTAAATGTCATCTTTCAAGTCTTAACCATCACTTGCCTGCTCTAAAACCCATTTTCTGACCTGAGAAATGAAGTATAGAGATCCCGTAATCACATAAAGTTTCTTATTGTCAGTCGTCACATGTCCTTTAATCCATGTTTTGAAGTCTGGTACCTGATTATAAGCCTCTGGGTATTTATCTAATTTAACACTGTTTGGATAGTCAAAACTCGTTACAGTCAAGTCACCAACCGATTTTAGTTGGGCAAGCATGCCATCAATAGGCTTGGTGTCAATAGCCGCAAAGAGAAGTTCAATCTCCTTATCTGCATATTCTGATTGCAACAAGTCAATCAAAACTTTAACACTCTCATTATTATGAGCACCATCAATCATGAGATTAGGTCTTAAAAATTCTGTTCGACCTCGCCAATTGGCATGAGCCAAGGCATCCTTTATGAGTTCAGGTGTTACTTTAGGATAATCTTTTTGAAGCAATAAAGAAGCCATGATAGCCAAGCTAGCATTTGCTACTTGGTGTTGACCGGCCATAGCCAAGGCTATATCATCTAACCTTTGCTCTCCATAGGTAAAATCAAAGGAATGGCTTGACCCTTCAGCTGTGAAGTCTCTCCCCAGCTCATAGGTCTTAGACCCTTCTTCACGCGCCTTCTTCTCGAAAACATCTCGAACATCAGTACGATCAGCCGCATAAATAAAGGGAGCCCCATTCTTCAAAACACCAGCTTTTTCTGCTGCAATTTCAGCATGGGTATTTCCCAAAATAGCCTGATGGTCCAAACCAATCGAAGGACATAGGACTGCCAAGGGCTTAAAGAGATTAGTCGAATCATGAAGACCACCCATTCCCGCTTCAATGAATGCGATATCCACAGGATGGACCTGACCAAAATAGAGGAACATCAAGACTGTGATAATTTCGAACTCTGTCGCATTTTCATGCTCTGTCTCTTTTGGCAGCCGTTCAACCACAGGCTTCACACGATTAACCAGGTCAAGTAAGTCCTCTTCTGAAATCATCTGACCGTTAAGAGAGATTCGTTCCTTGAAGTCAATAATATAGGGTGAGGTAAAGGTTCCAACCTCATAACCTGCCTGGGTAAAAATAGTTTGGAGGGCATTGACTGTAGACCCCTTGCCGTTTGTTCCCACGATATGCACAGCCTTGAGATTATCTTGTGGATTTCCCAACTCTTTAAGCATCCAAGCCATACGCTCCAAGCCAGGCTTGATGCCAAATTTTAATTGTCCATGAATCCAATCCAACGCTTCCTGATAAGTCATAATTACTCCTTTTTTAGGCTAATGCTTCAACTTAGTCATTAAGCTGACCTCTAAACTAGATTTCTAGTTTTTCCTTGAGCTTAATGCTTTGACGCTCTTATTATACCAAAGACTTCTAGGTATAACCAAAATATGCAAAAAAGGCAACCCTAGGGTCACCTCTTAAGCTTTCTCTTTTTCGTCAATAACAAGACGAACTTTTTTACCTTGAGTAGGTACCGAATAGACAATCGCTCTTATCGCCGTAATAGTACGTCCTTTTTTCCCGATAACACGCCCAATATCGGCTGGAGCAAGATCAAGATGGTACTCCAAAAACTCAGGACCGTCAATAATTTTGATGGTCAACTGATCTGGTGAAGCAATTAAAGGTTTAACGATAGCGATAATAAGATTTTCAATGGTATCCATAGGCTAAAAAATTATTTTGAGAATTTTGATTCGTGGAATTTCTTCATAACGCCTTCTTTTGAAAGGATGTTACGAACTGTATCTGAAGGTTGTGCACCTTTAGACAACCACTCAAGAACACGTTCTTCTTTAAGTGTTACTTGGTTTTCTTCAACGAGTGGGTTGTAAGTACCAACTGTTTCGATGAAACGTCCATCACGTGGAGCACGTGAATCTGCAACGTTAATACGGTAGAAAGGTTTTTTCTTAGAACCCATACGAGTCAAACGGATTTTTACTGCCATTTTTAATATCTCTTTTCTTTAGTTTTTTATTATGGTGGGGGCACTTATCGCCCCTCGACCTTAACTAGTATACCATATCATTTTTATGTGTCAAGAAAAAAACTTGACAGACTTAAAATTTCTACAAAAAAAAGTTAGAGTCAAACTCCAACTTCCTTTTCGACTATTTCTTAGTCGTAGTCTTATGATTTTTTTCATAAGCTACCTTTGCTTCAGCATATTCAGCTTCTAAACCCTTAGCAGCTGCCTTCGACACTTTCTCGTAAGTATCACGACTGGTCAACTTGCCATCCTCGTTGTAGGTAGAAACAACCAAGGTATCTTTATTTACAGTATAAGACTTGGTGCGTTTCCCTTTACGGTAGAGTCGGTAGTTATCTACGTTATCCGAAATATAGTAATCTACTAGATTCTTATCTGCATTTGGATAAAGTTGCGAGACAACTTTAGTCAACTCACGCTTAAATTCTGAAACTTCCTTAGTATAGGTAATCGATTTATTCCACTGATCAACAACTTGATATTCCTTCAAATAATCTGAAGCTGTAAAAGTAGGCTGATCCTCCTCACCTTTTTTATAAAAGTAAGAATGTGTTTGTAAATTATTAGACTGATCAACTTTAAGGAAAGAGACGTAAATTTCATCTTTATCTTCATGTTCTTTCAGAGCATTGGTTAACTTTCCAGAATTTTCGTCCAAGACCTTAGACGATTTTAATTCCCAAGTCCCCTCAATGTTCCCCGAAGCATTACGCCAAAAACCGTAGACACCACCAACAAGTAACATCAAAACAACAGCAACAAGACTAGAAATCAAGGCTCCTTTACCCCCAATTTTTGGCCTTTTGCGATTTTTGATTAGCGTTTTGAATCGTTTCTAGAAGACGAACCTGACTTTCCAATCTCTTTTCTAGTTTGGCAACTGTCTGTTCTTCCTTAGATTTAGCTTTAGCAGCTAATTTTTCAGCCTTTTTCTTATCACGAGCAGCTTGACGAGCAAGCTTCTTAGCTGCTTTTTCTTCCTTATGATCAAGTTTTGTAAAATCCTCAGACAATCCAAGATGCTGTGCTTGGTTACTGAAAACTGGAATAGATTGATTAGGCTCACTCGAGGTATTAACAGAATGATTTCCATCTGGACGGGTTGGCGCATAACTTGCCAAGCGCTCCTTAGCCTCTGCGACGCGTTTGCGTTGTTCCTCTTCCTTTTGAATATCCTCAGCCTGACGGCCCGACTGAATGGTTCTTACTTGACCAACAGTCTCTTGAGATAGGGCCTTCCTCTTTTCTTGGGCCGCATTTGCCATAGCCTCTTGCGCGTTGTCACGCTCTTTCTGAGACTGGGCTAGTGCTCTGGCAGTTGCGGTTCCTTCTTCAAACTGTTGGTCAGCTGATGATTCTCCTTGATCAGCTACTTGGTGAGCCTCTGCACCTTCAGAGAGAACAAACTCTCCTCGTTCCAAGGCTTCTTTAAAGTCGATTGGTCTTGGTTTTCGGCCATTCACAGCCTCAAAGTACTCTAACCATTCGTCTTTCAACATAATAAATCCCCCTGAATTAAAAAACACATGATTAACTTCCCTATTTTACCATACTTTTTAACATAAAAATAGGGATTAACAAGAATTCTAAAAATTCTTATTAAATCCCCATTAATCTTCTTTTGGTGTAATAGACAATAATTGGACAAAACGGTGTTGTGCTGATTCCGTTTCAAGCGTGACATTATCGTATCTAAAGAGAATCTCTTCGATATTTGCCAAGCCCAATCCTCGACCTGTTCCTTTTGTTGAAAATCCTCTTTGTTTCAAAGGAGCTACATCAATAGAAGCTTCCTTAGTTGAATTCTCAACAACAATAACGGATTGATTTTCCATCTTAAAGATAGCGATAGATAATTTTGGTTCATCTGCTAATACAGTAGCTTCTATAGCATTATCACAAAGAATGGATATGATTGTAATCAAGTCGAGTGGACGCATATCTGTGAAGAAGACGCCCTCTTCAACCTCAACATGACATTGAATACCTTTATCAAAAGCTTCGGCTACTTTAGATGACAACAGACTCTTAAGCGGCATGTTGGTCACACGAGTTAATTTTGCCAAATCAAACTTTTGCTGCTTCAAATCTGATGCCGAATCTTTCAAGACACTATCATAAATCATCTTGATTTGGTCGATGTCTTTCATCTGAATGGCTTCATTAAGCGAAATCATAACATTAGTATAGTCGTGACGGAAACTGCGTAACGTTTCGTAAAGACTTTCGACTTGTTCAGAATACTTCTCTAGGTCATCCAAGTGACGACGATTTTCTTTTCTTCGCTCATTTTCAAAGTACTCATCTGCGTATCTATTGACACTGTAAACAGCATAAAGAATCGCTATATAGCCAATCAAGGTTATAATATGGCCAGCATAGTACAAATCAAAGAAACGCGAAGCCACAACTACGGAATAGTTCATAATCACATAACTAATCAAAACAAAGTTAGTGAAAAACATTATCCGACCAAATTTGCGATCTCGCTCCAAAACCCTCAAATATTTAAAATCAATATTAAGAAGTTTGGAAAGAGCGACAAATGTTGGAATAATTAAAAGGTCAAAGAAAATGAAATAAAGATAACTTTTGTTAAGGAAATCCGATGTGATACCAAATCCCGGCATCAAAAAGTAGGCATAACCATTAAAAATCAAAAGATAAAGAACAAGAGGATAGAAAGCATAAAATGCCAACATATTGGTGGTTCTTTCCTTGCCATAGAAATAAGCATAGAAAAGAAGGTAGAACGGTGTCATAAAGGACAAACCGACATTATATGACATCCCCAGTATCCCCCCTATACATTCAACTAAGAACGCAATAGGAAGAATCATACGTGGTATCTTGACCAAGCTGGTCTTTTCGTAAATCCACTGTATGACGATGAAATGCAAAAGATATTCTAATGCAATTTGCAAATTGAGCATCATTTAATGGTTAGCCACCTCCTTCTAGTAATCTTAAATAAGCAGTAAAAAGCCACATTACTATTTATCACACTTCCTGCTATTATATGAGATAAAATTAAATAATTATCTCGAATTTCAGAAAACTTTCAATAATGATTAGAGAAGAAGGGGAAAATCTGAGCCTTAACGATTTTTCAATCGTTCCAAAAGTTCTTTTTTACGTGTCCGCGATAGGAGGCATGACTCGTCTCCCTCAAAGAAGACCATATTAGCCGTACGATCCACACTTGTCACATTACTCACATTGACAACAAAAGAGCGATGCGTTTGGAAGAAAATATCATCCAATTTCGCTACTTCTGCAATTTTTCCATAGAATTCTACTAGATTTGACTTGGTGTGAGCGATCAACTTATGTGGCACAGGGGCTGTTTCAATATATAAAATGTCATCATAAGGAATATTAACATCATTTTTATCCGTTTTTACCGTTAGACTCTGTGCCTTGGTTTCTTGTTCAACCTGCGAATACGCAAAATCTAAAAGTTCTACCAAGGCTCTCTTAAGATCTGCATCTTCCATGGATTTATCAACAAAGTCCAGAGCTTGAATCTTATAACGGAAGGTCAAGGGCATAAACTCAGAGTAGGCTGTAACAAAAGCGATTTGTGCTTTCAAGTCTTCCTTACGGATTTCAAGCCCAATATCTAGTCCCTGCTTCGTTTGATTTTTAAGGTCAATATCCAAAAGATAAACCATGGATTTACCCGAACCTCTATCAGCATCTAACAATTCTTGCCCCTGCTCATAAAAGGTAATCCCATCAACAACGGCCTTCGACTCCTCAACTGCTTCGTCCAATAAACGACTAACACGATGACGCTGCAAGGCATCATCTTCAAGGACGATAATAGAAAGCATCTTATTTCCCTCTTTCTTTCTAATATACTTTAATATACCTATTTAACATTTTATCATAATTAATCGGAGAATATTCCTTTTTTTACAGCATAAAGTCTTTTTAACTTACCTCATTTCATTTATAAAACAATTGTTATCTTCCTGTCACTTTATCTTCATTTTTAGATGTTATCATGAGAACTGTTTTTGTTTTATATTAAAAAGGAGAAAGTTATGTTACGTACTTTTAAAACGCAAGGGACTAAGACAAAGACCATCTTAACCCTTGCAACTGTTGGTATCATTAGTGCTTTTCTTGTGGGAAGTCCTCAGCATGCCTCTGCGGATCAAACCTATGTTTCAGATCCTAACCAGGCTATGACATTTTCTGAACTTGAAACAACTACAAATACCAATACCATCACTCAAACAGGTGTATCTAGTGAAACACCTACTACTGTGACTACTGTGTCACATACCTCTGTAGATGATCTTCATACACATGAAAATGACTATGAACAAACGCCCACAAATACTCCGACTTTTGAGGAATTGAAACAAGATAGTCAAACAGCTAGCAGTACTGTCGACAGCCAGACTGGTAGCAAAACCTATGAGACTAGAATTCCGACAAATACAGATAGCAATCATAAGGCTGTAGAAAATCACTCTGAACCAAAAGACCGAAACTGTCGCTCAAGCACAAACCTGGTCAAAAGATGGTGCTACATGGGTGTCAACAGAAATTAATAATGGTAACGTTCATAAGATTCTATCTACTTATATTCCCAAAACCATTAACACCTTCTACAAAGCCCACGACAACAGCTACAACAAAACCTAAACAATCAACTCCTGCTGTTAGTCAACCTAAAAAACCAGCCACAGTCGCTAACAAACCTACAACATCTACAACTCAACCTAAGAAACCAACAACTGTTGTAAACAAGCCAGTGCCTTCTACAACGACACAACCTAAGAAGCCAACAACGACTGTCACTAAACCTACAGCTCCTAAAGCTACTCCTATCCAACCTGCTAAACCAGTGGACCGAGTTGCTCAAGTATGGCAAAAGAATAACGAACTGGTAAAAGAGAATTACGACACTCCTCACTGGTCAAGTAAGGAAGCAACAGTCTTCATCAATGCGAAGAATCCTGAAATCGTGAATGCCTACAAACAAGCTATCACTTCTTGGAATAACACTGGTGCCTTTAATTTCTTGCTCACTAACGATAAACAAAAAGCTAACATCATTGCTGATGAACGTTATAAAGGTAATGTGGCAGCTCCTCTTGGGGTTACCTACTCTACTTACTACCTCCCAACTAAGCAATATAGTAATGCTACTGTTTACTTGAACACCTTCCATGTTCAAAACAATTATTATCAAAAGAATGGTGGAAAACTCCTTAACACTGCGCAACACGAATTAGGCCACTCAATTGGACTTGAGCACAACAGTGCTGTTGCCTCTGTAATGGAACCTAAAGGTGGTAAGACAAGTATCCAACCAGTTGATATTAACAATGTTAAGAAGCTCTATAGCAAGATTTAAGTTCTTACACCATCACTATAATTTATAAGCAGACCTATCAGGTTCTGTTTTTTTTATACAAGTGAGATGACCATTCAAGACCAGAAAATGACTGTTCATGATTTTTTCTTACATATTTTAAAAATGTGTAAAGTTTTCTCCATTTTTTTTGGTAAAATAGAAAATGTAAAGAGAGACCGGATGAGTTAGAAAACTCAACTTTGTTAGTTTTAGCTCATTATTCTCATAAACAGAATAAAAATAGTCTAGGAACCCTTCTTAACATTTATACCTATCTTCCCCAAACACTTTTCCCCCATTCCTAGATTTCCAGATCTCTCCTAATAAAGAACGTCTAGCAACAGTAGCTAGGCGTTTTTTATTGTATCTAAAGCACATAGGCCTTGATATTAACCTAGTAGATTAGTAATCGTTCAAAATAATTCTCACAAAATTACCATTCAAGATCAGAAAATGACTGTTCATGATTTTTTCTTACATATTTTAAAAATATGTAAATTTTCTCTGATTTTTTTTGGTACAATAGATAATGTAAAGAGAGACCTAATGAGTTATAGATAAATGTTTTATCATTTAAAACTTATTGTTCTCATAAACATTTTCTAAATAGTCTAGGAACCCTTCTTAGCATTTATACCTATCTTCCCCAAACACTTTTCCCCATTCCTAGATTATCAGATCTCTCACAAGAAAAGCGTCTAGCTCACCCGGCTAGGCCTTTTTTCTTTTTCCATACTTTTGCTATAATAGAGCCATACCGTTTGAAAGGAACTCATAAAATGACTATAAATCAGCAACTTCTTTGCTACAAACGTTTACCAAACTGGACAGCTACAACACTTCCGGAAATGGTGACGCAAAAACACAATACTAAGGTGGGAACTTGGGCTAAATTGACCATTCTATCGGGATCTCTTCACTTCTACGAATTAGACGAAGAGGGAGAGGTTACTGCAGAGCACCTCTTTACCTCCGAGACAGAGATTCCTTTTGTTGAACCACAAGCTTGGCATCGCATCGCTGCTGCTTCAGATGATTTGGAATGCTATCTTTCTTTTTACTGTAAACCCGAAGACTACATGGCTAAAAAGTATGATACTAAGGCCCACTCCGAGGTTCTTGAAGCAGTCCAATCTGGCCATATCAAACCTGGTCGTACCCTTGACCTAGGCTGTGGTCACGGTCGTAACGCTCTTTATTTGGCATCTCTTGGGCATGATGTTACAGCCGTTGATGTTAATAACGAAGCTACACAACGCATCCAAATGATTGCAGATGAGGAAAATTACAATGTTAGAGCTGGCTACTACGATATCAATGCTGCTGCTCTTCCTGAGTCTGAAACCTTTGATTTCATCCTCTCAACAGTAGTCTTTATGTTCCTTGATCCGGATCAAATTCCGGCTATTATCAAGAATATGCAAGAGCGTACTGTCGTAGGTGGTTACAATCTGATTGTCTGTGCCATGGATACCGAGGAACACCCTTGTACCATGCCTTTCCCATTTACATTTGAAGAGGGGGAGTTGAAAAATTATTATAGTGACTGGGAGTTAGTCAAGTATAATGAAAATCTTGGTCACCTTCACCGTTTGGATGAATATGGCAATCCCATCGCCCTTCAATTTGCAACCATGTTAGCTAAGAAGGTTAAATAAGAGCGAATAACTGTAGACAAGCTGAGCACAGCTTGACTTGTCTTCAAAGTAAAAACTAGGAACCCAGTCGGATTCCTAGTTTTTAATTGTTTACAATATCTGCATATCCTGATTTAAGGTCTGCATTTTCTGTTTCTTTGACATAATAGACACCACCATTGGTAGTTGGTGAATAAAGAACAAAGGGAGTCCCATCTTTTTTGATGGTAAAGAAATAACGGTGAACTGATACATTTTCCCATCTCTCGTAAACGGAAACAATAGTATACTCAGAACTGCTATTACCATTTGCAGCATAAGTAGCATCCACAGTCTGGTTATGGTCCGACATCCAACGGATAGGCAAAGAAGAAGCCTCATTGGTGATTTCTTTGTATCCAGGCTGATTCATCTGATTACCCCAAGAAACCATCAAACTAGCAAGTTGACTAGCTTTGTCATTGGTCCAACGTGGATTTTCAGTATAGGCTTCCTTAGCATGGTTAGCATCAGGTGTGTCAATACTTGCACTGCTAGATTCACTTGTCTTCGTATTTCCGGCCAATGAAGTACTTGATGTGGCACTAGCCTTCTCTGTCGATGAAAATATCGAGCTAGCCACTGTGGCAGATGACTTGGTCTGTTTGACGTTCTTCATTGAACTAGAGACTAGAGTCAAGCCAATACCAACGACGATTGCTACTAGAGCTCCCAGAAGAATATAGATATAATTATAATTTTTCGAGATTCCAATAAGGCCAGACTGATAAGCTAATTGCAGTTCATCAGGTTTGGGTTTCCGCCCTTGAACTTGCTCAAAACGACTTATCCATTCTGCTTCTGACAGCTTTCGCATAATTTTCCTCTTCTCTTTATCAATTATCTTCCATCCTATCATAGAACAGTGATGATGACAATAGTAGAGAGAACTTGAGGTTTACCTTCAACCTATTATCCTTTATTTTCAAAATAACGACGAACAATCGGCGCCACTTCTTCACCATAAAGTTTAATAGCCTTTAGAACGTCTTCATGCGGCATAGAACCAATTGGGAGATGAAGCATGAAGCGATTTAGCTGTAAATCCTCAATAATACGAATGATTTTTTGAGCAACGTGAGCAGGGTCCCCAACGAACATGGCTCCGTTTGGTCCAACACTAGCATAGTACTGCTCTTTAGTCATTTCAGACCAGTGTGGGCGATCCTTAGCAATGTTATCCACTGTTTGTTTTGTTGGATAAAAATAATTCTCTATCGCTTGGAAATTATTTTCTTCAATCCAACCCCAAGAATGAGCAGCCACCTTAAGTTGTTCATCCGAATAACCATTTCGAGCACCTATCTCCTTATAAACCTCAACTAATTTTGCAAAGGCCTTTGGATTTCCTCCAATTGTAGCATAGGCAATTGGCAGACCTTTTTCCGCAATTTGAATGGTCGACTCAATGTGACCACCTGTCGCTACCCATATTGGAAAATCATCTTGGACTGCTCGCGGATACACAGGACGATTGTCAACAGATTGAGTATGCTTACCTTGCCAAGTTAAATTCGTTTGTTTTTTCACTTCCAGAAGCATATCTAGTTTTTCATTGAAAAGTTCATCATAGTCTGAAAGACCATAGCCAAAAAGTGGAAAACTCTCAACAAAAGAACCTCTACCCGCCATGATTTCTGCACGACCATTTGACAGAGCATCAATGGTTGCATACTGCTGATAGACACGAACCGGGTCAATAGATGACAAAATGGTTACTGCACTAGATAAACGAATCTTCTTGGTATTCACAGCACCTGCTGCAAGAACAATTTCCGGTGCCGATACCGCAAAATCTTCACGGTGATGCTCTCCAATCGCATAAATGTCTAGTCCAACTTGATCCGCCAATTCAATCTCTTCAACGAGTTCTCGAATACGTTGGTCATGAGAGATAGCTTTTCCAGTCGATTCTAGGAGGGTTGTTTCTCCAAAAGTTGAAATGCCAAGTTCAATCGTCATAAATCATTCCTCCAGTGATTCTTTTATTTGTTATGAGAATAACGATATCACTAATTAGTGATAATTACAAATAAAAAAGCCTAAGACTCTATTTTCCAAGAAAGGCTAATAGGGTTAGGCAGAAAAGAAGAACTAAAACACCCATGACCACTAGGAGACTAAGCTTATAACCCAGAGGATTTTGAGGATTTAAACTAGTTCCAAGACCAAATCTACGAAGAACAAATAAAGGTTCTGAGGGAGATTGCTTAAGGTTGTAGCCTAAGAGATACCTTAAGTAAAATAGAAAGAAGAGACTCATCCCTGGAAGAATGGCAATGGGAAGAATAATTCCCCGTGACAGACTAGTCATGATGGTAAGCATGATTTGTATCAACAAGAGAGCCCAAAACATGTAATAAATGTAGGATTGCTTTTTCATTAATATGTACCTCTCAATCTAAGATAAGTATACTCCTCCTAGCTTCCCTTATCAAACCCATAACTCGCCTGACACCTTATTTTCTGCTACAATAGAAAGGAAAGATTCAAAAAAGGAAACTGTACACATGAAATTAATTTCTTGGAATATTGATTCACTAAATGCCGCCCTTACTAGTGATTCTGCACGCGCTCAATTATCACGCGCTGTTATCGACACCTTGGTCGCTGAAAATGCAGACATCATTGCTATTCAAGAGACAAAACTGTCTGCTAAAGGTCCGACTAAAAAGCATTTGCAAATCTTGGAAGACTACTTCCCTGACTATGACAATACTTGGCGTTCATCTGTTGAACCTGCCCGTAAAGGTTATGCTGGAACCATGTTCTTGTATAAAAAAGAACTGAATCCAGTCATTACCTATCCTGAAATCGGAGCACCTTCAACCATGGACTGTGAAGGGCGTATCATCACTCTCGAATTTGACAATTTCTTTGTGACACAGGTCTACACACCAAATCGCTGGTGATGGCCTCAAACGTCTGCTTGAACGTCAAATCTGGGACGAAAAATATGCGGATTACCTAGCTGAATTGGACGCTCAGAAACCAGTTCTTGCGACTGGTGACTACAATGTTGCCCACAAGGAAATCGACTTGGCTAATCCTTCAAGTAATCGTCGTTCACCAGGATTTACAGATGAAGAACGTGCTGGTTTCACTAACCTCCTTGCAAAAGGTTTCACCGATACCTACCGTCACCTCAATGGCGACGTTACAGGAGCCTACACATGGTGGGCCCAACGTAGTAAAACATCTAAAATCAACAATACAGGCTGGAGAATCGACTACTGGTTGACTTCAAATCGTATTGCCGATAAGGTCACAAAATCAGACATGATTGACTCTGGTGATCGCCAAGACCACACACCTATTGTCTTAGAGATTGACTTATAAAATAACTCTAGACCTAAATCACAAAAAAAGAGTAGACCTGCTACTCTTTTACTATGCCCAATAATTAAGGAGAAATTATGAAAAAAATAAACTTAATCCCACTCAAAAACTCGTTCTATCAGCTATTATGATGGCTCTTTACATCGCTATCCTCTTTTTATCTCAAGCCATTTCATTTGGTGCGGTTCAAATGCGTCTGGCCACCGCTTTATATGGATTAACCTACATCTTCCCGTTTTTAGTATTCCCCAATTAGTCTGGCTAATGCCATCGCAAACTCTTTTTGGAGGTTTGGGATTGATTGACGTGGTTGGTGGTTTCTGTGCTAGCTTTTTTTAACAACTGGTAGCATCTACCTCATCCGTAAAAGCTAAGTTATCTAGCTGGTTCATCATTCTTCCAATCCTACTCGTTCCTGCTTTAGTGGTACCAATCTGGCTTAGTGCCTTGCTCAAACTTCCTTATTTTGCTCTCGTTATTAATCTTCTCCTGGGACAATTAGTTCCTGCGATTTTGGGAGCTGTCCTTGTACGAGAGTTGGCTAAACGAGGATATAAAGACTGACAAACAAAAATATCTCTGCAATGTGCAGAGATATTTTTTAGTAATCAAAAGCTTTTTTGTAAGCTTCTCTTGGTGTCAATTTGTCACCAGAGATAAGCAAACGGTAGTCAACATTAGTAGGATCTTTTTGATACTCATCAACCCAATCTTGATTCATTTCGAGGTAAAGATTATAAGTTCCCAACTCAGTTGAAACAGTACCTACCTTGTAAAAATCTTTATAACGCTTTTGGTTATCCGTTTTTTTCAATTTTTCATATCGATAATAGGTTCTGGCAAAGTCCATGAATTGGAATTCTTTCTTATCTTTGCCAGAGCCCGTTGTTACTTCAATGGTACCTTTGTTATTTGTTAGGTGTAAATCATAAACATAGTCACCATGATTATCTTCATAGAAAATACCTGAGGTGTTATCCTCCTCATCATATAAGGTCTCAATATTTGCATACTTAGCAGCCTGCCAAGCAACAGGGACTCCTTCATATTCACCATCAATCTGTAAACCTAAAAGTGACCAATAATGACCGATATAGAAGGTATTAGACTTATTACGATCTGTCACCAGTTCACCTACCATCTTAAGGTTTTCAGCACCTAGACGATAAGGGTTAGATAGGTAACCAAAGACTGGGAAGAAATAAATGATGACTGTAAAGGTCAAGAGGGTCTTCATATTAATCTTATTGATTGCCCAGAAGAAATAAGCAGCTGAGAACAAGAGAGCGTAAGCAGCCCCGTAGCTAAACTTATGCGCGTGAGCAATCAAAAGTAAAATGAAGAAAATAGGTTGGATAGGACGAATCTTATGATAGATGATAGAGAAAACATCCTCCTTGTCTTCCTCAGATTTGAAAATCAAGGACAAGACAATGGTCAAGAGCACAAAGAAGGCGCCAAAACCGAAACCAACATCATTTGGACGGAAGAAATAAGCTAAGATGGACATATCCATCACCAAAAGCCAGACAGATGCAAATTTGATCATGTTGTTACCAAATTTTGCAGCTGTTTGACTTGGTGCCTTCAAAGGTACTTCGAAGGCTTGTGCAAGTGCTCTTTCTTTGGCTTGGCGTTCGGCCTCTATTGCCGCTTTCATTTCCTTAGTACGGCGTTCCTTTTGGAACAAATGGGCAACCTTAGTCGGTTCATCTTGCCTTGACTTAGTGATACTCAAGAAAAGCAAGTACTGCATGGCGAAAATGAGAGCTGTGTTTCCACCGTATTCTAGGAAAGAACCATTCCAAATACTAGAAACAACTGCAAAAACAATGTAACCTCCAAGTGAGATCAAAACCGTCAAGAGCAAATGAATCCAACGATAGCGGTAAGTGTATTTATCAGTTGTATCTCGTCTCAAAAAGGTGTCACGTGGGTAAAGATACCAGATAACGAAGATAAGTTCAATGGCCTGAACTGCTGTTAGAAAACCAACATAGTTGAAGCCAAAAAGAGCTGCTACCACATTGATGAGATAGGAAATAATAGCCAAAACTCGCAGACTGGTGCGCTTAGACAAAAGTCCAATACTCATCAGAGTGATAGTTGAGAAAGCAGAAAAACCAGCACCCACCTTATCATCAAAGATGAAGACGTTAACAAAGGCAAAAATCAAGATTCCTAAAAGAGTCAAGACTTGTCTTTGCATTTCTTTTTTCTTTTCTTTCATATTTTCCCTCCTTTTGGAAATGATAACGCTTCCGTATTCCTATTTTAACACAATTATACTATTTTTGTCAGATTTGAAAAGACATTCGGATAAACGAATGCCTTTTTCATTAATTATCCATTGCTTCAATCTTAAGGAAAACAAAATCTCCATCAAAGCGTTGAATATACTTTTGAAAGCCTAATAAACTAAAGGTTTCAATCTCATAACGGACCTGATCAACACCTTCACTACTGCTTTCCTCTAGCAGTTTAAGTTTTGGAATATCGGATTCCAAGACATCACGGTAAAGTCCTTTATACTCAAAGGTAATTCGAGCCCATTCGTTACCAGAAAGCATTGAGAAAGCTTGGTAGCGCACCTGCTCATCTGTAATGAGACGGGCTTCTTGTTCTGGACTAAGCGTGAAGGCGACGTCATTTTCAGATTTATGAATGGTCTGAAAACGATCGACACGGAAATAACGTATTTCAGAGAACTGATAATCACAAGTAAGGTTGTCATCCAGTTTGTAAGAAATACAGTAGAAATAGTGGTTGTCAAAAATGACTGAAATTGGAAAGACCTTATATTCCTCCACTTTTTCTCCTGGCTTACGGTAACTAAATGACAATGGACGTTGGTCCACAATGGCATCGAAAATGGCTGAAATAGCTGGTAAGAGTGACTTATCTTGTTCCTGATAAATCTTAAGCTCTTGATAACTATCTAATTCTAGCTCAGTCAATCGCTTGATACGTCTGCGCTCCTTGTCGTCTACAGCCCTCTCAACAAAGATGTTGATTATCTCTGCTACTTCATCCTTTCGAAGGGCACGACTCTCTAAAAGAATCTTAGATAGAATAACTGCCTGGTTGTATTTTAGGTTACCATAGCCTTGTTCATACTGGGCATGGTAGGAACCGTATTTTCTGGAATACTTAACCTTCATATTTGGACGGAGTTCAGTCAAGTTCTCCTTGAGCTCACTCACATCCTCTTTAAGCGTACGCTCACTGATACCAAAGCGAGCTAGGTAGTCCGTTTTTGAAATGTCATTTCCCTTTTCCAATTCGGACATAAAGTACAAGAGACGTTTGGTTTTTGATGCTGTCATTATAAAATCCCCCTTTATAATCAAACCTCTTATTACTAAAAAATTGCTGTCTAGTTATTAATTATCATAGATAGTCATCACCAGTGGCCACGAGCCACAGAATTATAACTCAAATAATAGTCCTTTTTCTTTTCGTTATACTCATAAGAAGACCGACATCCAGCTCACACTTAAGAGTATCAATGGCAAAACAAGGGTCAAAAAGAAATGTCGCTTTTCAGCTTTTTCCTCCTGAAAAGCAGATTCAAACTCTGGTCCTTGATTACTAAAAGCCGACTCGAAAGCCTGATCACCATTCTTTCGATGATCATCACTTAAATAACGTTCACTTTCTTTATTAAACATCTACTCCTCTAAATATTCTATATAACAATTTCCCAGTTTTTTCTATTGTAACAAATGAAAGCGTCATTTTCTACAGAAATACTTAAAAAGCAACCTGTCTTAGGTTGCTTAATGGTTTAACATTAGTCATTCTCAATTTTTTCAGCTTCTGTACTGAATTTTTGTGCGATGGCTTCAAGAGCTAATTCATCTGTATCTGGAAGAGTGATGGCATCATCAGAAATCTCATCAATATTTGCATAGAATTCAATGTGATTTTTAAGGTTTTGAAGCCGGATAGGTGCATCACCACCGTATTCGCCATCGAGGTTAATCATCATACGATCATCACTTAGAGGCTCAATATACAGCGAGCTCGTTTTGATATAGGAAATTCTCTTATCGTAGATGTGTTTACCACCTTGGAGAACCTGACGAATAAGGTCTACCAATTCAAAGAGGTTGGCTGTCTTAACCATGATTAGTGTAAATTTACCATCATCCAGTTTAGCATCTGGGGCAATCGTTTCAAAAGCCACCAACTGAATTGGTCAAGGCAACGAAAAATCATGGAAAGACCACCTTCAAAGACACCCTCATCATGCGTAATGCGGACAGGAACCTTCTTAACTTGTGGCAGCAACTCCGCCCCCTTAACAAGGTAAGCCAAATAACCAAGCACTGTCTTTAAGCGGCTAGGCACACTATAAGTTAGTTCCGTAAAGGAACCCGCAGCTGCAATATTGATGAAGTATTTATCAGCATAGGCACGACCAATATCCATTTGAAGGGTTTGATTTTTAGCAATAACCTTGGCTGCTTCAACAGGATTTCCTCTTGGAATCTTTAAAGCGCGTGCAAAGTCATTTGTTGTCCCCGTTGGAATAACCGCCATTTGTGGGCGATTTTTGAGTGGGGCAATCCCAGAAACAACCTCATTGATTGTTCCATCGCCACCTGCAGCAATGACTAAGTCAAAGCCTGCTTTAGCCGCACGAGTGGCCTCATTTTTTGCTGAGTTCTCATCTGGTGTTGTTTGAAAGGCTGATGCTTCAAAGCCAGCGCCTTCCAGAATATCTAAGACCTCAGCAACATTTTTTTTCATAATTTCTTGTCCAGATGTTGGATTATAAATTAAGCGGGCACGTTTTTGTTTCATATTGAACTCCTATAAATCCAGCAACCAAGCCTCATCTTTTACGTCAATTCCTAGGCTTTGTGCTTTTTCCAACTTACTTCCGGCATCACTACCAGCAACTACTAAATCTGTTTTCTTAGAGACAGAACCTGTCACCTTAGCACCCAGAGCTTCTAGTTTTTCCTTTGCTTCACTACGTTTAAGATGCTCCAATTTTCCTGTCAAAACAACTGTCTTACCAGATAGGATGGCATCATCTGCTACCTTTTGCCCAAGATAGGCCAAATTAACCCCGTAGGTTTCCAGTTCTTTAAGAAGAACCTGAGCTTCTTCCTTGGCAAAATAACGCTGGATGGACTTGGCAATAACCTCTCCTAAACCATCTACAGCAGCAATTGCCTCGACATCTGCACTGGCTAACTCTTTTATACTGCCAAAAGCTTCTAGCAACTGCTTACTAACCTTGGCACCGACATGACGAATACCCAAACCATAGAGCAATTTCTCTGCAGAATTTTCTTTTGAAGCTTGAATGGCTGCATAAAGTTTTTCAGCAGACTTTTCCTTGAAACCTTCCAATTGGAGGAAATCTTGACTGTTCAATCCATAGATATCAGCTACATCTTTAACCAATTCAGCTTTAAAGAGCTTTTCAACCACTGAAGGTCCCATACCTGCGATGTTCATGGCATCACGAGAGGCAAAATGGATGAGGCCTTCCTTAATCTGAGCAGGACAAGAAGGATTAATACAACGTAGGGCAACTTCATCTTCAAAATGTAAGAGACCACTGCCACAAGATGGACATTGCGTCGGTACTTCCATCGGTTCTTGCGTTGTACGCTTGCTTTCTACTACACGAAGTACTGCAGGGATAATATCACCAGCTTTGTAGACAATAACGGTATCACCGATACGAATGTCTTTTTCAGCAATATAATCCACATTATGAAGGGTAGCACGACTTACCGTTGTCCCTGCTAATTGCACCGGAGTCAAATTAGCAGTCGGCGTTACTACACCCGTACGACCTACCTGCCAGTCCACTGAGAGAAGTTCTGCTTCCTTTTCCTCAGCAGGGAATTTATAAGCAATGGCCCAACGTGGTGCCTTAACTGTAAAACCTAGCTCTTCTTGCATAGCCAAACTATTGACTTTGATGACTACACCATCAATGTCATAGGCCAAGTCATCGCGATCCTGTCCAACAGCTTGAATAAAGTCCCAAATCTCATCCATCGATGATGTGACAATACGTCGTGGATTAACAGAGAAACCTAGTTCTGCCACTTCATTCAAGACATCATTTTGTGTGAGACGCTCCGTTGGACTCGCTTCCTGATAAAGGAAAGTCGCTAAACGACGCTCTGCAACCACTTTAGTATCCAACTGACGAAGGGTTCCGGCTGCTGCATTTCGTGGATTGGCAAATTCGGCTTCACCATTCTCCTGACGCTGGATGTTGATGCGTTCAAACTCAGCCCGTGGCAGGTAACACTCCCCACGAACGGTAATATTAAGCGGTTGGTCCAACTTGAGAGGAATATCTGAGATACGCTTGACATTTTCAGTGATGTTCTCACCGATAGAACCATCACCACGTGTCGCACCTACCTGGAGAACACCATCCACATAGGTTAGCGAGATAGAGAGACCATCAATTTTGAGTTCAGCCATATAATCAGCATTAGGAAATTCGGCCTTCACTCTCTGATCAAAGGCATCCAGTTCTTCTCGTGAAAAAAAGCATCCTGCAAACTATAAAGCGGATACTCATGTTGATATTTTTTTCAAAACCATCAAGAACCAGACCTCCCACACGATGCGTAGGACTATCTGCTTGAACATATTCAGGGTGCTCAGCCTCCAAAGCTACTAGCTCTCGATAGAGCTTTATCATAGTCTGCATCTGACACCGATGGATTATCTTCCGTATAATACTCTTTTGCATACTGGTTAAGTTTAGCAACCAGGTCTTTCATTCGTTTTTTTCCATAGGAACATTTTAACATAAAAGCAGAAAAAAACGCCTTTACAGACGTTAATTTAGGAAACAAAATCAATGACTTTGGCCAATTTCTTAATAAGAATTGCACCAACTAAGAGAGAAGCCAATTCTCCCATAGCAACAGTGAACCAAGTTGCCCAAAATGGTGCTTGAGTAACTAGGGTCAACTCAGCCGCAATCGTCACCATGAAGAATGAGAAGTAAAAGGCAAAGAAAACATGAGCCTTGTCAAAAAGGCCACCCAAAATGTCTTGGTTTTTAAAACGGTCAAAGAAATAAACACCTGAACCGACAAAGACCAATGTTGATAGGCTTCCAATAACCACATCAATCATGTTAAAGCTAAAGAAATTAGCAATCACGCAGCCCAAAGTAACGGCAATGATATACTTGCGATTATAAAATCCTAAAAGATTGAACATTTCTGCAATTCGGAACTGGTAGGGACCGTAGGAAATTAAGTTAAAGGGTGGCACGACAGTCAAGACCACATAAAGGGCTGCCACAATAGCAATATGTGTTAAATCACGAACAGTTTGTTTTTTCATTTTTCCTCCATAATCAATGTTTTTTATTAGCTACGAAAAATCAATAATCCCGTCAAAAGAGCCTGGATCTCACCAAGCTCTTTTTATCATCTAGGAATCATCCTCATGTTTTTTGTGTTTTTTGCTGTCACTACCATCTCCAGAAAAACTCTGAATAATAGTAATCACATCTCCTCTTCTACTTTTTAGTTCACCTTGTCTAAGCTCTTGATAGGTCGCATTAAAGACGGCACCCAAAATCAAAATCCTGGCCAAAAAGATGAACCAAAGCATGAAGACGAAAATCATAATGGATCCAAATAACTTGATGTCAACCAATCGACTCAAGGTACGAATCACATAGGTTCCAAACAAGTTACTTAAATAGCCAATCACTAAAGTCGTAAAGATAGTCCCTGGCATAACATAGCGGATTTTTCGAATCTTCACATTCGGAAGCACGAAATAAAGCACCATCATTCCCAGGAAGACAACTGCAATACTCAGAGGTTGAATACTATTTAGAATAAGCTGGGTCATCTTGGAACCAATAGGATAGGTCTGATTGATAACTCGAAGGACCGACTGAATAATCGTGGACAGCATTAGTGCAAAGGTGAGCAGGAATAAGATTACCAGACTCATGAAACCACCGATAATGTGACTAATAAAGACATCACGGTGTTCTGAAGCACCATATACCTTGTTAATCGCCTTTTGAAGTGAAGACAAGGACTTAATCATAGTCCAGAATCCCGTCAAAGAGGCAACTCCTAGCAACTGTCCAGAAGGTGTCGAGAAGATATCCTGAACAACGTTGGCTGCAGGTGCATAAAACTGCTTAGGAAGGTGCTCATTCATAAACTTCAAGAGATCTGTCGTATCAATATTCAAATAGGGAAAGACATTGGCCGCAATGACAATGAGCGGAAATCGTCAAAATGAGATAGTAAGCCACTGCGATAGTTGAAATGTCTATCTCTGCACTACGATAATGCCTAAGATAAACCTGCAAAGGGCGCCACTGGAGTTTATCCAAGAGACGGGCCATTAAGCCTTGTCGTTTCATATTAGTAAGTTCTTTCTTCGCCTTGAGAAGTCAAAATTACTGGACCATCCTTAGTAATAACAAATTGGTGTTCATATTGACAAGAAAGTCCACCGTCAAGAGTTTTGTGAGCCCAACCCGTTTCAAGGTCCGTATCAATTTCCCAAGTACCAGTGTTAATCATTGGCTCGATAGTCAAAACCATTCCTTCTTTGAGACGGAGACCTCGTCCAGCCACCCCATAGTTTGGCACCATTGGTTCTTCGTGCATTGTTGGCCCAACTCCGTGTCCAACCAAATCACGAACAACACCGTAACCACGACTTTCAGCGTATTCTTGGATAGCTGCCCCGATATCACCGATACGGTTACCGACAACCGCTTGTTCAATACCAAGGTACATAGCCTCACGTGTTACTTCCATAAGTTTTTTCACTTCGTCAGATGGCGTTCCAATCGCATAAGCCCAACATGAGTCAGCCAAACCGCCAGAATATGATTCCGTGTATTTTTTAACCTGAGCAACATTGTCAAAGTCCAATTTTGACACATCAAGGACTGACTTATCGATAGGTTCTGACAAGACCATATCAACTTTCAAGAGGTCACCATCTTTCAAAATATAGTGACGTGGAAAGGCATGTGCCACTTCGTCATTAAGGCCACAGCATGTTGCATAAGGGTAATCCATAATGCTTCCCTCAACTCCAATCTGAAGGGGAAGAACATTTTCTTCTTTACAACGACGACGTACATACTCTTCTACTTCCCACATATCCACTCCTGGTTTCAAGAGGTCACGTAGACCAATGTGAATGCTAGCAAGAAAATCCCCTGCCCTATCCATTGCTTCAATTTCACGTGCTGATTTTAATGTAATCATTATTTTCTCCGTTTTCTTTATATCTTTTATTTTTTTATTCGTTACTAAGTTTTCTTAACCACAACAACTGATTTGCAGACGGTATGATTCCCGTGAGTAACCATAAGGTCCAGATGAGCTCTACGTCTGGTCTCAGCGATAATACTTGGTGTAATCGTCACCTTGTCATCAATCTGAGCCGCCTGAAGAAAGTAAAACATCATTTCTTCAATCACAAGACCATTTGCTCCTGCTTATCCATGATACGATAGACAACCTCTTTAACCATCTCTGCAAGAACACCCTGAGTGAGGTTTCCAGAATTGTCAATCATAGTGGGCTCTACCTCAAAGCTGAAAGCATGCTTGTCCTGGTTTAGGTTAGCTATCATTTGATCACTAAAGGTATGTAAGTTGCCACGATTATTGTCTTGAAGTTCTTCCAAAACCTGACGACGAGTGATAACACCTAGATAGTGTTTTTCTTCGTCCACAACAGGAATGATATCAAAGTCTTCAAAAATCATCTTTTGAGCAACAGTTGCCAGACTTGTCTCAAGTCGTGTCACCGTCGGCTTGGTCATGATTGCCTTAAGCATGGTCGTCGGTTGCTGATTAGACACATCCCGCATGGTCACAATCCCAATCACTTTTTCAGACTCAGATAGAATTGGAAAACGTACCAAGTTGGTCCGTTTAACCAAATTCTGAAAATCCCTGACCGTCATTTCTGGAGTCATGTAGTTGTAGTCTTCTCGTCTAGTATAGACTTGAGCTACGGTCTTGATGTCTGTTTTGATACGGACATTCGAAAGCGCCTGGTTAATCATGGTTGCCACGGTAAAGGTATCATAGGTTGTGACCATGACCGGAAATTGCTTCAAACGAGAAAGCTCTTTTACCCTATCGGAAACCTGAAAGCCCCCTGTCACTAGAATAGCATTATTGTGTTCCAGAGCAAGCAATTGAATATCCTCACGGTCCCCAACAATAAGAAGATCTCCCTTGGTGAGATAACGGGTGATATTCTCAATAGTCATGGCTCCAATATAGAACTTACTGAAGACACGTTCCAGACCTTCATGACCAGAGATAACCTCAGACTCTGTAATCTCTGCAATCTCCGCAAAGGTCAGCCTGTCAAGGCGAACTTGGACTTTCTTTTCAATTCGAACCGTCCCACTCCGAGGACGAGTCTCAACCAACCCTCGATTTTCGGCTTCTTTAATTGCTCGATAGGCAGTTCCATCAGAAACCTGTAAGTGATTCGAAATACTACGCACACTAACACGCTTACCGATAGGCAAGGCCTCAAGATAATCTAGAATTTCTTGGTGTTTACTCACAGTTCTCCTCCTTCTCAAAGCGGAGATAATCGCGCATGGTACGAGTGTATCGGTCTGCTCCCTTAAAACGGGACACAAGTTTAAAGCCTGATTTTTCCGCTACACGAATCGATGCCTTATTTTCCAAATGGGCAATAAGAATAATACGTTCCATTCCCATTGCTGTCAAAGCCAAATCTGACAGACAGGTAACCGCCTCAGTCATTAGACCTCTACCCCAGTAAGAGGCATTCAGAAAATAGCCAAGCTCTGCAGTCCGTTTCTGGACATCAATCTTTTCAAAACGAACGACGCCAATCATCTTATCTAACTCTTTATCTACAATGGCCCATACACCTAGAGGTTCCTTCATGAAATAATGAACCAAAAGGCAATCCGTTTCATGCTGTGTTTGAGTGGCAGGAAAGAAAAATTGTAAATTCTGAGGATTTGATACAATTTCGTGTAAATCAAAACGATCCAAAAAGATGAGTGGTCTAAAAGAAAGGCGCTCCGACTCAAAAAAGGCAAAAGCACCCAAACTAGTCCAAATATCCATGAAAGTATTATAACACAGTTTTAGAAATGGAAAAAGGCTCAACCACTAGGGGTTGAACCTTAGACTTAATCTTCAATCAAACGAATATCTGCACCAAGGTCAGAAAGTTTCTCAATGATATTTGAATACCCGCGAAGGATAAACTCAATATTGGTAATTTCAGTTTGACCTTCTGCCATAAGACCTGCCGTAACAAGCGCCGCACCTGCACGCAAATCACTAGCTTTTACTGGTGCACCTGAGAGTTGCGTTGGACCATTGTAAACAATTTGTCCACCGAGTACTTGAATATCAGCTCCCATACGGGCCAATTCAGGAACGTGGTTCACACGTTTTTCATAAATTGTATCTATGATTTTTCCTCGACCGCTTGCTTTCAATAACAATGGTGTCATTGGTTGTTGCAAGTCAGTCGCAAAACCTGGATAAGGCGATGTCTTAATGTCAACAGGTTTTAGATCACCTTGCTCTTCCACAAAAATAGCATCTTCTTCAACGGTCATACGAACACCCATTGCTTCAAGTTTAGCAATAAAACTTTCAAGGTGTTCATAAAGAACATTTTTAACCTTAATTCCCTTACCGATAGCCGCTGCCATAGCAATGTAAGAACCCGCTTCAATACGGTCTGGAATAACCTGGTGACGAGTGCCATGTAGACTATCAACACCATCAATAGTAATCACTTCTGTACCAGCGCCACGTACACGCGCCCCCATATTGTTAAGAAGAGTTGCTACATCAATAATCTCAGGTTCACGCGCCGCATTTTCAATAACCGTACGACCGTCAGCCTTAGCCGCTGCCAACATGGTATTGATAGTCGCTCCAACACTGACCGTATCCATGTAGATATGAGCACCCTTAATGCGTTGACCAGCATCAGTCGCAATACGCATAGACTCTGCTTCATAGGAAATGCTTGCACCCATCGCTTCAAACGCCTTAAGGTGAAGGTCAATAGGACGTGGTCCCAAATCACAGCCACCAGGCAAACCTACTGTTGCTTGACCGTAACGTCCAAGCAAGCTACCGTAGAAATAGTAAGAAGCACGAAGGCTGTTAATCTTACCAAATGGCATTGGCATATCCTTAACGCCTCGTGGATCAATTTCAAGTGTTTCGCCATCACGCTTAACAGAGCCACCCATTACTTCTATAATTTCAATAAGGTTATCGACGTCGCTGATTGCTGGCACCCCGTCAAGAGTAACCACTCCATCAGATAAAATAATTGCTGGAATCAATGCAACAACTGAATTTAGCCCCTGATACTGTAACTTCTCCCTGAAGTTTCTTACCACCATTGATGATAATTTTACGCATACTGTTCAATCTTTCTTATACTGGAATATTAGCTTTTACATTCTACCATAGATTGAGGTACATGACAAATTAAGAACTCTAACAATTATCGGACAGTTTCACTTGACCACATAAACCACCCTTTAAAACGTATGGCTCCGTCTTTATCTGTTCGTAAAACCTTAATGTGACGTTGCTTAAAACGTTCTAATGTTTCATCATTTGGATGTTTATAACGATTGTTCTCACCAGCTGAAACAAGGGCAAGGGAGGGCTGCAACTGGTCCAAAAACGCTTCAGATGATGACCCTTTTGAACCATGGTGTCCGGCTTTGAGGACACTGGCCTTTAAATTAGGATAGCTGACCATCAGTTCCTCCTCTCCTTCTTTTTCCAGATCACCCGTAAACAAAAAACTACTTCCTAATAGTTTTCCGTAAAGAACTATGGAATCGTTGTTACCACCATCACCAACTTTATTTGGATAAAGAACCTGTAGCTTACTTCCCATCATGGGTAAGTTGTCTCCAGCCTTTAGAGTGCGAACTGGGCGTTTTAAAGTTCGAAGTCGTTTCACAAAACTAAGCTTAGTCAAAGCTCCTTGACTGATACAGATTTCCTTAATCTTAAACCGCTTGGCTACTTCTTCCAAATCACCAATATGGTCTGTATCCGTATGAGTCAGGACTAGATGGTCAATTTTAGACACTCCCCTAGCCTGTAGATAGGGAATCAAGGTTTTCTCCGCATTGCTCGTCTGGCTAGCCTCTTGCCATTTTTCCTTTGAGCCGAAAGTCACCCTGCCACCCACATCAATTAGGATGGTGTCGCCTTTCATACTCCTCAGAAAAATACTATCTCCCTGACCAACGTCAACCATAGTCACCTCATTGGTTAAAGGATGTTTGACCCAGACCATCAAAAGACCAAAAATCATCAAAAGGCAAATCCTAAACTGAGGCTTTTTCCAAAAATCAAAGAGCAGAACCAATACAGCTATCATCAAGCCAAACTGAAACAAACTAGGTTTCCCTAGAATCAAAGGCTGGCCTATCCAGGATTGTATCCAAGTCAAAAAGGTCTCCATCCATTCAAAAAGTGGGTTGATTTGAGAAAAGATTACCAGTCCTGAAAGAGCAAAGAAGACCGTCAAGACAGGTAAGAGAAAGCTATCAAAGACTATCGAAAACATCGCCGTCAGAATTAAACTCACCGGTTGAAAGGTCCCATAATAGTAAGTTAGAAAAGGCAAAATTCCAAGACTCAACACTAAGCTCGTACAGATTGACTTTTTAAGTGATGACATCTCCTCAAAATCAAACAAACATAACAAGAAGGCATAGGAGCAACTTAAAACACCTCCCACTGTTAAAAGAAAATGAGGTAAAAATAGAAACAATAGAAGCAAGGTCATTCCCATATTATCCAGTTTTTTAATACCAAACTCCGCTAACAAACTTTGAATCAGGGAACGTAGGACTGAAGCTGTCCAACCTGTCATTAAGCCATAGCATAAGGAAAAAGGCAGCAAGATAATAAATAGATAATCTTTAGGTAGGCCCAAGCGTAGGAGTCCATAACGAAACCATCCCAGAAAAAAGCCCACTTGCATCCCCGAAAGTGCGAATAGATGAATAATCCCTAAACTCGTGTAAAGCTGACTCTGCTCATCGAACTCCTTATCCAAATTCCCAAAGAGCAAACCTGTCATATAGTGTCTCATAGGATTAGGAAAATGCGTCTGAATATGAACCAAAGCCCTCCTCCTCAATTGATGGAAAAATACTAGGGGAGATGTGGTTTTTTGAGGCACCACATGGTCCAAGCGCTCAATCTGAGCCATTCGATAAATACCTTGACTGGCTAGATAAGACTGGTAATTAAACCCTTGAAAATTACGTTGACCAGTTGCTGGGGATAATTTTATTTTCCCTTTTAATACCATCGTTTGACTAGCAGTCTTAAAAAAATTCTGCTCCTTCTCAGATTTGAGTCGGTAAAAAACCTGATAGGTTTGTCCCTTTGCCTTTCCAATAGCTGATAATTGCTCACCATTAACCGATAGCGTATCAGCAACCAGAGTCACTTGATTGATTGCAGTAGGAGCTTGTTTATCTTGTATGCTAGCTCTGTGGTGCAAGAATAAAAAGTAGATTAAAAAGAAACTACCTACAAGCCCCACCAACTTTAGGGCTGCCTTATTCTTCCAATGATGCTTCAAAAAACATCCTAAAAGAAAAGACAACGCCCCAATAGCATAAACATTAGTGGCAAAAATCGTAAAATAAAGAGCAGCTATTAACAGAGCCAAGGAAAAAAGATTGATTGGAGTTTTTTTAAGCCACATAGAGGGACTCTCTGATTTTTTCTAAAGTTTTATCACCAATTCCTGAGACATTTTTCAAGTCATCTACGGATTGAAATCCTCCATGACTTTCACGATAGGCAATGATATCCTCTGCCCGCTTAGCTCCAATTCCAGAAATGGTTTGCAACTCCTCTGAGGTCGCTGTATTTAAGTTAATTTTGCCATCCTTAGCACTAGTTTGCCCTCCTTTGTCAGAGACCTGACCAGTTCCTGATTGACCAAGGACAGAGAGGTTTTCATCCTTAGTTGCCACATAAACAACCTCTTCGTCCGACAGGCTTGCAGCTAAGTTAACACTCTTAGCATCCGCATCCTCAGTCATTCCCCCAGCAGCTTTGATGGCATCAATCACCCTAGCGCTTGCTTTAAAGTATAAACACCCGGATTAGCCACAGCCCCCTTTACATCTACCGTTACTTTTGACTTCTCCTTTTCACTTCCTTCAGTCTTTGACTGGGAAGACGCCTCAGAAATAGACTGTGAACTTTGTTTGGATGAGGATGTTGACAAAGCTGTCACATCTGTATAAGACGTCTCCGCCTCCATGCTGTTGCCGGCACCACAAGTCATCCATAGAAAGAAGCAGAAAATCACCGTCAGTACAGCGATGACACTCACAAACAGACGATTATCCTTGACATAGGCTAGAATCTTTTCCTTCACGCTATTCTCCTTAATTGATATATTTTCTTTCTTATTCGTAAAAAATTTGAAAAATATATCAAAAAGTAAAAAAAACTCCATCAGATCTACTATGTCTGACAGAGTTATTAGCTTATTTCTGCGTTTCTTTGGCACGGTGTTTTTCAGGGTTCCAAACAAAGCTAGCTACATATGAGAAAGCCATGGTCAAAAGCACTGCAATGATAGCCACAAGAGCGAGAGGTACACGGTAAATATATGTCAATGGGTTTGGTTTTTTGCCTGTTTGATAGCTCAAAGCTTCTTCATCGAGACGATCAAATTCAGATTGGATACGACGAGCAACCTCTTGAATATTTTCGTCATTCAAACGCTTCAAATCTGAAATATCAATAGGATTACCATAGTTCATATCCACACGTTCACCCGTTAAGAGCCCCTTGAGCTCACGAGGTCCTTGATAAACAACTGGCATAATCTTAACCTTGGCCATCTTAGCGATAACCGCAACCCCACCCTTAACATCAGAAGAATGACGGCTACCACTTGGGAACATAATCAAACTACGATTACTCTTCTTAAGCATGTTAACAGGGTACTTGATAGCTTCTTGACCAGGATTTTCACGGTCAATTGGGAAGGCACCACACATGCGGATCCACCAACCAAAGATACGGCTCTTGAAGAGTTCTTTCTTAGCCATGAAAATAAACTGCTTAGGACGGGCTGAAAAGGCCATATAAACAGGGTCCCACCACGTTCGGTGCGGAGCAACCAAGATATAGTTTCATCCTTGTTCAATAATTTATCGCGATTGTGGTAATGGGCATTACCATTGATAATCCAAAGAAGGAAGACAACAAGCCCACGTAAATAAGCGTAAAACACGTTTTTACCTCTTTTTCTACAAGTTTTTTACTATTATACCAAAAAAGGAGCTCTTTTTTCACCGAATTTCTTTGTAAAAGTCTTGAAAATGGTGTGGCACTTTCTAATAGTTTGAGCTATAATGTAACTATGAAAAAAAGTATTGAGATTATAGGGAAAAATCGAAAGGCACTTAATCTTTGCCTCATTATTGCAAACTTGGTTGTTCTGGCTATCCTAGGCTTTGTCCTATTCCAACGCCATAACACGAAATCTGAACAAGTAGCCAAGGCTGAAAAGACTGAACAAGTCGCTAATAGCACAAGCTCATCTTCAGAAAAAGCTAAAGAAGATGATGAAACACAACTCAAGAAAGGTAGTAACCACAGCATTGCAGCTTCTGACTATGCTTACGATGTTACTGCTGTGAATAACACTATTCGAGGCCAGTCTCAGGATATCGACGACAAGGTAGTCTTTTTAACATTTGACGATGGGATTGATCCAACACTGACCCCACAAGTCATGAGTATTTTGAAAGAATACGGTGTTCACGCCACATTCTTCCACATTGGTTACACCATTACACAAGAAAATGCGGACATCCTCAAACGCCAAATTACAGAAGGACATGCGATTGCCAACCATAGCCTCAGCCATAACTTTAATCTCCTTTATCCAGGACGTGTTCCTAATCAAAGTCAGATTGTTTCTGAGGTTAACCAAACCATGGCTAATTTCCAAGCCATCCTAGGTAAAGACTTCAAGACAAGAATCTTCCGTTATCCTGGTGGTCATATGTCATGGCAAGGTCTAGAAAGTACTGACCAAGCTCTCGCCAAGGAAGGTGTCCAGTGGATTGACTGGAATATGCTTTGTGGTGATGCAGAACCAGCCTCTGTTCGCCCAACAACATCTGAAACCATGATGGCCTACTTGGATGGTTCACAAATATTTCCCTGAGAGTCATGTTAAGGTTGTCCTTATGCACGACACTGCTGGTAAGGAGCTCACAGTTCAGACCCTTCCACAAATCATCGAATACTTCAAAGACCAAGGCTACACCTTTGGTGTCCTAGAGTAATCACTCACAACAGTTCCTTTGGGAGCTGTTTTTTGTTACAATAAAAGCTATGACAAATCCAATTTTAAAAGATGGAGAACGCATTGACCAACTCTTCTCCACAGATGTAAAAATCATACAAAACAAGGAGGTCTTCAGCTATTCTATCGACAGTGTCCTCCTCTCTCGATTTCCAAAAATTCCCAAGAAGGGGTTAATCGTCGACCTCTGTTCGGGAAATGGTGCCGTTGGCCTCTTTGCTAGTACACGCACTGAGGCACCAATTACCTTGGTTGAGCTACAAGAACGCCTGGCTGACATGGCCAAACGTTCCGTCACTCTCAACCAACTAGAGGACCAGGTGACCGTTGTTAATGACGACCTAAAAAATTTGCTTGACCATGCCCCACGATCTCAGGTAGACCTTATTCTCTGTAACCCTCCCTACTTTAAGGCGACAGAAACATCCAAGAAGAATCTGTCCGAGCACTACCTCTTGGCCCGTCACGAAATCACGACCAATCTAGAGGAAATTTGCCAGGTCGCTCGTCATGCCCTCAAATCTAACGGACGTATTGCCATGGTGCATCGTCCTGACCGCTTTTTGGATATCATCGACACCATGCGCCAATATAATCTAGCACCTAAACGCATCCAGTTTATCTATCCTAAGATGGGACGTGAGGCTAATATGCTCCTGATTGAAGCCATTAAAGACGGCTCGACAGATGGCTTGAAAATCCTTCCACCTCTCTTTGTGCATAAGGAAAATGGAGACTATACCGACGAAATCTTTGAGATTTACTTTGGAAAAAAGGCTGAGGGTGAGTCCTAGACGATGACAGAAAAGGATAACAAAGCCTACATGTATGTGGTTGAGTGTGCCGATGGCACACTCTATACAGGCTATACCACAGACGTCGAACGCCGCCTCAAAACCCATAACGCAGGCAAAGGCGCTAAGTATACCAGAGCCCGCCTACCAGTCAAACTCCTCTATTCAGAAGCCTTCGCCAGCAAACCAGAAGCCATGAGCGCCGAAGCACTCTTTAAGAAAAAAAGCCGAGAGAAAAAACTAGCCTATATCAAAGAACACACGGAAAAATAACCGTGTGTTTTTTTGATATAGGAAAACACTCTATTTTCATAGAGCGTTTTCATTGTTTATTTATCACCTTTGTTACGGATAACAAAGCCGTTTTTCTTTTCGCTTGAGGTACGGTGTGGACGTTTGTTGCCACGGTTTTCGAAGTCACGGCTATTCTTCTTAGACTTGCGTTTGAAGTCACGACGGCCACCGTCTCGGTCATCGCGGTTACGGTCGCCACGGTATCCACCACGACGGTTGTTATCGCGACCACGGTTGCCACGGCCACCTTTGCCGCCTTTACCACCAAAGCCACCACCTGATGGTTTGAATGGCAATGGTTTTTCACGAGCAATTTCCACTTCTGGCATTGTCTCTGGGTCTTGAACGGTCAAGCTCAAGATGTAAAGTGCCAATTCTTCAGGAGTGAATTCTTGAGCCAATTTAACCGCATCACCCTTGAACTTGTCAAAGTTAGAACGGATAGCTTCATCCGCAAAATCGCGTTCGATCTTCTTAAGAGCAACTTTCTTCTTAGCTTGGAAGGCTTCTTGAGCTGTTGGTGGCTTAAGACCTTTCATGCGTTTCTTAGTCAAGTTTTCGATAATTCCAAGTAACCCATTTCATTTGGTGCTACGAAAGTAATAGATTGACCTGATTGGCCTGCACGTCCTGTACGTCCAATACGGTGAACGTAGCTTTCTGGATCTTGTGGAATATCATAGTTGTAGACGTGAGTGACACCTGAAATGTCAAGACCACGCGCTGCAACGTCTGTCGCAACCAAAATATCGATTTGGTCGTTCTTGAAGTCACGGATAACACGAAGACGCTTGTTTTGATCAAGGTCACCATGGATACCTTCGGCACGGAAACCACGAAGTTTCAAACCACGTGTCAACTCATCCACACGACGTTTGGTACGTCCAAAAACGATTGACAATTCTGGTTGGTCAACGTCCATAAGGCGAGTCATGGTATCAAACTTCTCTTGTTCCTTCACTCGGATAAAGTATTGGTCAACGTTAACATTGGTTAATTCTTTAGCCTTGATTTTCACATGCTCAGGATCTTTCATGAACTGCACACCAATACGTTTGATGGCATCAGGCATAGTTGCTGAGAAAAGGAGCGTTTGACGTTCTTCTGGTACTCGGCTAATGATAGCTTCAATGTCTTCAAGGAAGCCCATGTTAAGCATTTCATCCGCTTCATCCAAAATCAAAGTCTCGATGTTATTGAGTTTAAGAGCCTTACGTTTGATAAGGTCAAGGAGACGACCTGGTGTCCCTACAACGATGTGGGCACCTGAACGGAGGGCCTTGATTTGTTTTTCAATGCTAGAACCACCGTAGACTGAGCGAACCTTAACGCCTTTGTCACGACCAAAACGGAAAAGCTCTTCTTGAGATTGCACTGCCAACTCACGTGTTGGGGCAATAACAAGAGCTTGGATTGTATTTTCTTCTGTACGAATTTTATCTAGGGTAGGCAAACCAAAGGCAGCTGTTTTACCAGTACCAGTTTGGGCCTGACCGATAACATCCTTACCTTCAAGAGCGAGTGGAATTGTCAACTCTTGGATAGGTGATGGTTTTTCAAAACCGGCAGCTACAACAGCTGATTGGATGTCTTCTGATAGGTTTAAATCTGTAAATTTCAAAGTATTCTTCTTTCTATTTGAAGGCGGTGCGAAGCCACCTTATGAGACTTGGTTGTGTAGTAGATTAACTACCTGTATTTAATAGTCGTTTATTTTAACAACTCATCTAGTCTATCATATTTAGAAATAAAAAGACAGAAAATAACGTTTTAAAACCGCCTTCAATTTGAGAAGACGGTTTCACTCACTAATTATTATTTATGGACCAACCAACGCAGGTAGCGGGCCAAGACCAAACAAAGAATTACACTACCGATAATGATGAAAATCCAGGCTGGACTGACCGTCATAAACGGTAAAGGAACATTCATCCCAAAGAAGCCTGTAATAACGGCAAGTACTCCCAAGAGTACCTCAATAATGGTCAAATTACTCAAGTTGTTGTTCAGGTTATTGTTTAGGATATTATTATAAGAACCTGACAGTTGCTGTAAGACCTTAGAAATTAGGTCCGTCATGGCTACTAACTGTCTAGCTTCAATCATAGCATCATCAAACTGTTCTTTTTCGACCTCGTTGAGACGACGATAAATGGCGTGCCCCTTGATGTGTTCCAATAGAAGACGGTTTTGTGTAGCTGCAGCCACCAAATAGACCATGCCTGTTTCCAAATCTGAAAGGTCGTAAAGATTCTTACTTGTCGTAGTCTGCCTTAGACGTCGACTAACCTCATCTTTTTGCTGATCCAAACGTTCAATGACGGGATAGTAGGCATTTGAAATCATCTCAAGTCCTGCAAAAAGCAATTTATAAATAGATAAATCCTCATGGTTATCCACATAGTCTTGCATTTTGCTGATCACATAAGCATTATCCTCGTTACTAATGGTCACCAAACGCGTATCTTGTACAATAAAGGTCAGAGGAATGGTTTCATAGTATTCCTTGTCCTTCTCAAGAGCCAGAACATTATAGATAAAAGTGATTGTTCCATTCTCACGGTTGTAGTCCATGTGAGCTCGTTCATTTTTATCCAAGGCATACTCTATGGTTTCCTGGTCAATATCATACTTGGTATAAAGGTAGGATTGCTCAGAAATAATATCTGAGTCAATATTAATCCAGTGACGCTTATAACCCAGTTCTTTTTCAATAAACATTTTTCTTCCTCATTACTTTAGCACTGCTGCTGCCAAAGCTTGTTGAATTTCAAAGACGTTATTATCACTCTTAAATTGAAGGACCTCTGCGGGCTCCAATGCTGATGAAATCCAAATCTTAAGTTCAGCATCTAGGTCAAAGTGCCCTGAACTTTCTACAGTAAAACGAGAAATCGAATGATAAGGGATAGACTTGTAAGAAGTCTTCTTGCCTGTAACACCTTGCTTATCGACTAAAATCAAGCGCTTCTCTGTAAAGACAATCAAGTCACGAACTAAAACATAGGCTAACTCCACCTGTTCACCTGGAATTAAGATCCCCTCCAATTGGCGCTCAACCTTATCATTATCTTTTTTAGATGCGTTGCCAAGCAGTCCTGAAAAAAGTCCCATAGTTATTTCTCCTTTTTTATTGTAAAGATAATCCTTGCTTTAACTATACCACAATTTTAGGATTTCAGACACTTGCAGAAATGGGTTTCTAGTAGTACAATTAAAGAGTCACAAGAGGAGCAATTGCTGAGAATGGCTAGCTTGATTTTTTCTTCAAGACCTGCCTAAACTCTTACCACCTGATCAGGTTAGGACCTGCGTAGGGATGTGTCTCAAAATAGATTGAAATAGAGGAACTTCTATGACGTCGTTTTGATGTGGCAAAAAACAGCCAATCAAGACGATTGGTATAGGAGGTTTTTTTATGTCGAAAACAAATATTCGGCCAATGATTGAGGTTGCCCTTTTTGCAACCATTGCTTATATCCTGGACCTAGTTACCCAGCCCATGTCACTAGGCCCTTGGATTTCCCTTTCCTTTAAGATGGTACCTATCTTTCTCCTCAGTTTTCGCTGGGGCTTAAAAGCTGGTGCTATGGGCGGTCTTATCTGGGGGCTACTTCAAGTGGTGACAGGACAGGCAGCCGGTGGTTGGCTGACCTTGACACAAGGGTTTCTGGAGTACTTTGTCGCCTTTAGTCTGATTGGTATCAGTGGTGTGGTCAAACCAGCCCTTGATAAAGCCATTAAACAAGGCAATAAAGTCAAGTCTCTGATGGTGATTACTGAGGGGATTCTTCTTGGTAGCTTCGCTCGTTACCTCATTCACTTTATAGCCGGTGTCATCTTTTGGGGAAGCTATGCCCCTAAAGGACAAAGCCCTTATCTCTATTCATTTATTGTCAATAGCTCATCCTTCCTTGGAGAAACATTGGCCAGCCTCATCGTTTTCTTCGCCCTACAACGATTCCTAGGCAGGTTACTAAATACGGAAAAATAAAAGAAACCATAGGACAGTCTTAATTGACAGTCCTATGGTTTTTCTTGTTTATATAAAAAACAGCAATTATTGCCTATTCACAGTAATAACCTCACTTTTGTTTTACTATTTTTTATGTTAAGATACAAAAAAATATATGTTCCCATATATGCAAACTGGAGGTTTCCAATGCAAAAATTTGGAGAAATTTTTAAAAAATTTCGTGAATCAAGAGGGATACGATTAAAAGATGTCGCAAAAGCTGGTATTTCAACGTCTCAACTATCCCGTTTTGAAAAGGGACAAACAGATTTAACCGTTTCAAAGTTTATGTTAATCTTAGATGAAATCAATATGCCTATTGAGGAATTTATGTATGCCGTCCATGATTTTCATCGTGATGAACTGAATGAACTATTAGCAAAGATTCAGCTTTTTGTATCGACTCATAATATTAATGGATTAAAGAAACTACTTAATTCCCAACTAAAATCAGAACCTAAACGAGAAAAAGTTTCATCACATTAATACTATTTTATTAAAAATTCGTTTGCAGGATTTATCAGGAGAAAGTTATTATACAAAGCAGGACTTAACCGATTTAACCGATTATCTATTTAGTGTTGAGTACTGGGGTTATTATGAATTATTGATTTTTGCAAATACCTTAGATGTGTTGAACCATGAGACTCTTATGGTTTTGGCAAAGGAGATGTCTAGAAGGTCTGATTTTTACAAAGAGATTCCTAATAATCGACGCATGATATCAACCATGTTATTAAATGTTTATATTACATGCATAGAAAGAGAAGAACTCATTGATGCACTGTATTTTGAAAAACAATTAAACCAATGCTTTTTTATCGAGACTGAAATCTATGAACGATTGGTTTTTCAATATGCACAAAATTATTATCAATATAAAAAAGAAGGAAGCAATCAGTCTATAATCGAAATGAAGAAATGTGTTGATGCCATGAAATTGGTAGGGAGCGAGAATATTGCAAAGACTTATGAAGCACATTTGAAAAAATTGATAGAGGAAAATAGTTAGAAAGCATATATGGGAAATTATTAAATAAGATTATTATTCTTGTAAAATTATTTTGTTTAAAAAATATGTGAATCCAATTTCCAGATTTGGTAACCAATATGGAGAAACGATATGTCTAAATCCTTTCTGAAATTACTTATCTCTCAGTTATTTGCTAACTTAGCTGACATTTTTCTTAGGGTATCTCTCATTGCAAATATCTACGTCATTACAAAATCCGTTATCGCAACCTCAATGGTTCCGATTCTAATCGGATTGTCAGCTTTCGTGGCAAGCCTTCTGGTGCCATTAGTAACTAAAAAACTAGCCTTAAATAGAGTGCTTTCATTCACTCAATGTGGAAAGACTTTTTTATTAGCAATACTCCTTGTAATGCTCATTAAGGCTCAATTTGTTCCAGCCTTAGGAATGTATATCTTTGTTGTCGCTATTTCTATCTTAGATGGCTTTGCGTCGCCCGTATCTTTTGCCATGATTCCTAGATATGCCACAAATTTGGGAAAGGCAAATGCTGCCTTATCAATGAGTGGTGAGGGAGTACAATTGATTGGATGGGGACTGGGCGGTCTCTTATATACTTCGCTTGGTCTTTCCCACACTGTTGATAGTCTTACTCCTTTATCTCCTTTCCACTTTTGTGATGCTCTTTCTTCCTCAGGCCAAAATAGAGCAGTTAGAAGCGGAGACAAATCTTGATACTCTAGTAAAGGGATGGAAGTTAGTTGCAAAAAATCCTAAATTAAAGTTATTTGTTCAAGCAAATTTATTAGAGGACTTCTCAAATACAATCTGGGTATCGTCTGTAATCCTTGTTTTTGTAACCGAGGTATTAAAACAAACTGAAAGTTACTGGGGCTACTCAAATACAGCCTATTCCCTTGGTATCATTTTAGGTGGAATAATTGTCTACAAACTATCCGAAAATTTTTTAGCGCATAAGTGGAAAAGTATTCTCTTTTCACTCTTAGCAATGGCGACCATCACAGCCAGTATCCTCTTTTTCTCAAATACACAAACATTTTTAATTTTCTCAAGTTTAATCGGCTTCTTTTCTCAGTTAAAAGAAGTACCTGAAAGTGTCTTTCTTCAGGAAACTGTCGATGAAAATCAGTTAGTACATGTTTATTCTGTATTTGAAGTCATTTCAACCCTTGCTTTTTCAGTTTTCGTCTTTCTGATGAGTTCTATTACTGAAAAATTTGGAATTACAACAAGTTTCTGGCTATCAACAATTTGCATACTTTTAGAAGCTAGCTTGATTTATCATATTCGTGATTATCTAAAGTAATTAATCATAGGTATACTTGATAACTATTAGGTTTATAAAAAATATAGGACTATCTGATTAGATAGTCCTATATTTTGTGTTGATTTAGAGACGTGGCGTAGATTGCTTAGGCTATGATATAGCCAAGCAATCTTAGTCCATTACATCTTCTCTTCCAATGTCACATCTGGATATTTATCTGCAAACCAACGAAGCGCAAAATCGTTTTCAAAGAGGAAGACTGGTTGGTCAAAGCGGTCTTTAGCCAAGATATTTCGGCTTGATGACATGCGTTCATCAAGGTCCTCAGGTTGGATCCAACGCACCGTCTTTTTACCCATTGGTGTCATAACAACTTCGGCATTGTATTCATTTTCCATACGGTGTTTGAAAACTTCAAACTGAAGTTGACCAACGGCACCAAGCATGTATTCACCTGTTTGGTAGTTGGTGTAAAGCTGGATGGCTCCTTCTTGCACCAATTGTTCAATTCCTTTGTGGAAGGACTTCTGTTTCATGACGTTTTTAGCAGAAACTTTCATGAACAACTCTGGCGTAAAGGTTGGTAGTGGCTCAAATTCAAATTTGTTTTTACCTACAGTAAGGGTATCACCAACCTGATAAGTTCCTGTATCGTAAACCCCGATAATGTCTCCTGCCACGGCATTTTCAACATTTTCACGAGACTCCGCCATAAACTGAGTAACATTAGAGAGCTTCGCTCCTTTACCAGTACGGGTTAGGTTAACACTCATACCACGCTCGAATTCACCAGACACGATACGAACAAAGGCAATACGGTCACGGTGACGTGGGTCCATGTTGGCTTGGATTTTGAAAACAAAACCAGAGAAATCCTTGTTAAGAGGATCAATCTCGTCGCCATCAACTGTCTTGTGGCCATGTGGTTCTGGCGCAAATTTGAGGAAGGTATCGAGGAAGGTTTGAACCCCAAAGTTAGTGAGGGCAGAACCGAAGAAGACCGGCGTCAATTCACCAGCTAAAATAGCTTCTTCAGAGAATTCATTACCCGCTTCTGTCAAGAGTTCGATATCTTCTTTAGCTTGCTCATAGAATGGGTTGTTGGCAAAAAGAGTATCACCATCTTCAATCTTGGCAAAGCGCTCGTCACCCTTGTAAAGCTCCAAGCGTTCGTTATAGAGGTCGTAAAGTCCTTCGAAGGCTTTCCCCATACCGATAGGCCAGTTCATTGGGTAGCTGGCAATACCAAGCACTTCTTCCAACTCTTCCAAGAGGTCAAGTGGCTCACGTCCATCACGGTCCAATTTGTTCATGAAGGTGAAGATAGGAATACCACGGTGTTTGACAACTTCGAAAAGTTTTTTGGTTTGGGCCTCGATACCTTTGGCTGAGTCAACGACCATGACGGCAGCATCAACCGCCATAAGAGTACGGTAGGTATCTTCTGAGAAGTCCTCGTGCCCTGGGGTATCAAGGATATTGACACGTTTGCCGGCATAGTCAAACTGCATCACAGATGAGGTTACTGAGATACCACGTTGTTTCTCGATATCCATCCAGTCTGATTTAGCAAAGTTTCCGGTTTTCTTACCTTTTACGGTACCAGCTTCACGGATTTCACCCCCAAAGTAAAGCAATTGTTCAGTGATTGTTGTTTTACCAGCATCGGGGTGAGAGATGATGGCAAAAGTACGGCGTTTTTTGATTTCGTCTTGGATACTCATAGTTTTCTTTCTTCTTTAAAAATAATCTTTTTGATACTTTTCCTTAGTGGTATCGGACGTCAGTAGCTTCCCTGGGAATCTCAATATTTCCGTGTTCCAGAGCTACGACAGTCATAGTTTTTTACCAGATTGAAAAGTAAGATAGTTGTAGCGCTTCTTTCAGAAAATCTCTGGCTTTTAAAAGCTACATTTGTTGTCGAGGCTCGCGATAATCTCGCAGGCACAGCTCTTTTATTATATCCAAATTACAGTGTGAAAGCAATTCTGAAAGCGTTTTGTGTTAGAATAAAACAAATAAAATGAAGAAACACGCTATCATCTTTCTGATAGCGTGTTTCTTCATTTATTTAATATTTGTCTTCAAAATGCTCCAGACCTTTTTTCATGATTATCATGAGAATAATCAGAGCTCCTGAAACAGCAAGGTATTTGACAAATAAGGGAGTTCCCATAATAAATGGCGTGTGTTTAAGCATGCCATAGTTTCCACCGATAGTCTGATTAACGATTACCAAAGCTAGATTCAGTAATAAGGTAGCCACGACAATCAGCCGCTGGCTGATGGGATGAGTTTTATAACTGTTAAATAATACATTTAGGCTATTGACCAGTAGGGCATAGTGGCCAATTAGGAAAGAAAAGCCTGTGATATGGGGAAACTCATAGGGATCAAATACTGGATAAATCAATGCACAGTAAGTCCCAACAACTCCCATAATAGCGAAATAGCTCTTTATTTTACTATTTTTCAGGAGGAGAACAGCAAACATGGCCATGCGGCAATGGTACAGGGGCAGACTAATATAAAGAGGAAAGCCCTGCCAGAGGTACCAGGTATAGAGGGCAAAGAGTTGGATGGATTGGATAGTAAGAAAGGTCCAACGCCATATATTATTCTTATACCAACGCCAACTCAAGTAACTCAAGACTACCATCGCCAAAAGCATAATCAAATAATAGAGCAAAGGTATATGGGGTGGATGAGTTTGGGTGGTTGTCAAAAAATCCTTCATTCTCTTCTCCTGCTGAAATTACTATGCCTGCTATTATATCAAATTTCAGGGTAAAGCAAAAACCTGCTTGGAGAGCAGGTTAGAGAACTTAATTCTTAGCTTGGAGTTCTTCCACGACCTTGGCTAGGTTCATAGAGTTAGAGCCCTTAAGCAAGATTTGATCGTGCTCGCCTAGGCTTTCTTTGATTTGCTTGACCATAGCGTCAAATTGGTCTTCGTCAGCTGTTTTCTTGAAATAATAAACATGACCAAGTGGGAACATTTGACTAGCAAGTTGTGACAATTCTGCAATGTCTTCACCATAGAAAATTACCGTATCAATAGCATCTGGTGTCAAGCTTAGAATCATCTGTGTGTGAAGTTGCACAGACTGTTCACCGAGTTCTTTCATATCAGCTAGGACAGCGATTTTCTTGCCTCCTTCATTCTTAGGAATGGCTGAGAAGGTCTCCAAAATGAGCTTCATGGCTGTTGGATTGGCATTGTAGACGTCGGAAAGAATATCAGCACCATTGGCTGCTTTTTTCCATTCAGTACGGTTCTTTGTAAGCTGTAAGTTAGCAAGAGCTGAGAGGATATTTTCCTCAGTTACACCCAAGTGTTTAGCCACATAGGCAGCAACCATGGCATTTGTAGCATTGTATTTTCCTGTGACTGGCAAGGTAACTTGTCCGTCTAGGAAGTTTGTTGAAAAGGTGAGATGGTCCTTGAATTCTGTCAAGTCAGAGACTGTAAGCTCTGCACCATCTCCAAAGCGTACCACTTCAAGATTGCTTGGCAAGAATGGATTGACGATAGGATCACTAGGTACAAGCAAGAGGCTACCATCAGGCATACCGTCTTGCATTTGCATTTTACCTTGGGCAATCTTGTCACGGCTACCGAAGAATTCCAAATGAGCCTCTCCGATTAAGGTAACAACGGCTGTTTTTGGCTTAGCCAAGGTTGACAAGAGGTGAATGTCTCCCATGTGGTCTTGTCCCATCTCAAGGACGATTTCTCTGTATCATCAGGCATGTGGAGGGCTGTATAAGGAAGACCAATCTCGTTGTTGTAATTTCCTTGAGTTTTGTAAGTACGATAGGTTGTTGCCAAGATATCATGAATCATGTCCTTGGTTGTTGTCTTACCATTAGAACCAGTCACAGCAATAACATCAACCTCAGTCTTTTCAAGATAGTAGGCAGCTAGTTTTTGAAAGGCTTCAAGAGCGTCATCAACTAGGATGTGGACTTGATCAGCTGGTAATTCTTTTTCTGTGAATGTCGCTAGGGCACCATTGTCAAAGGCTGTTTGGATAAAATCATGCCCGTCACGCGCACCTTTTAGTGGTAAAAAGAGGTCGTCCGCTGTAATCTTACGGCTATCAAACTCAATCTGGTTAATGGCAACATCTTCATAGGCTGTGACATCATTTTTAGCGCCAACAACCTTGGCAATTTCATGGAGTGTCAGTTTCATCTTAAAATCCTCTGTTTTATTTTTACAAGTCTGGCAAGAAATAAGATTTTCTTACCTGCAATCACTCCCAATTATATCACAAATCAGGCTAGCTTTTTCTTGGAAGACGAATTTGTTACAATGGTTGATGAAAGGATTAGGCATGACAAAGAAAAAATTAATCAACCTCTCTAAGGGAGAGGAAAATATAAATAGCGACTGCCAAAGTATCGAAGAACCTAAAGGATGGCGTTTTAATTGGAGAAAGATAATCCCACTAGAGCCAACAGCAGAATTGATTATTTTAGTGCTACTGGCACTGCTTTGGGGTGGCTTTTATTATTATGATCATTATACAGTCAATGAAGATAACATATATGGTCTCTGGCAGTCTGATCATCATAAGTTAGCGATTTCCTATAAGCATATTCGGAAACGAGGAAATATCGACTGGCAAGTCGTACAGGATGGTAAGTATATTATCTATGCTGCTAGAACTCGCCCAGTCAAACGGCTTAATGACGGAACTCTTCACATGGAGCTCTACACTGTGGAAGGCTACCTGACGGACCTACCCACCAAGGACGGCTTCAGCTATATGGATTTCTATCTTCGCAAAGCATATCGAAAAAAACAAAAACGCAAAACTGGATGGCGAGCACGCTTGGATAAAATTACATACCGTCTAGTCAATGTGTTTATGATATGTTTCTTACTCATGATACCGATTTTCATCGTCTATATGATTTTCTTTGATCATAATGTTTATAAAGACAGTATCTATGGTCTGTGGAAATCTGAAAATCATTAGCTTGCCATATCCTACGAAAGAGGGCGCAAAGGAAGTAAGCGTGATTGGGATATTGTTCAAGATGGAAATGTCCTCATTAAAAATGCACGTATCGATGATATTAAACGCTTAGAGGATGGGACCCTCTACATTGAAGTTTATGCCAAGGAAAGTCTGTTTTCAGAACTTCCCACAAAGAACGGCTACAACTATTTGAATATGTATGTCCGTAAAGACGATTACTTGACCTATGATGGCGAATCCTACAAACTGATTGATGATGAAAACAAGAGCATTACCTGGAAGGATGGTTCTACCAGCCCCTATGGTCAACGAATAACCTTGTTTGATCGTCTGAAACCTTATATCGTATTTGGAATGTTTGGAAGCTTGCTTATATATGTCCTTTTCGTTGAATGGAAAATCAAAAGAAAATATAAAAACAAGTAAAACCACCTCTGCTTCATATCAGTATCATATCACATAGCGTGTGGTTTATTTTTTTCACACCTTCGGAGCGAAACGGACTTGAAGTCACAAAATAAAAAAGGACCTGTGGGTCCCTTTCAATTATTTCACTTTTTCAGCCGTTGATACATAGTTATAGCCATTAGTCAATGTGATTATCTTTTTCCCGCCATCTACAAGTACAAGATAATGGTCATATTGTGCCTCTTTAAATACTTGCATAGAACTACCAACTTTATAACCCTGTTCTTCAATGGCATTTTGAACATGTTTAAAATCATCTTTAAAATCATGTTTCGTATAATTGGATATTCCTTTTACCTCATTGATACGTATTTCATCGTTAAAAGAATGGAGTGCATCTTCATCAGTGGTAAGACCATAATCCGTAATTTGGAATTCATCTTTGTCAACATTTTCTCCTTCGACAATTTTCCATTTTCCGACAATAGCCTTAGGAATTTCAGACTTATAATAAACTAACTTATATTTAAAATCTAGCGAATTAGTTTCAAATCTTTCCAAATCATCAAAATCTTTATTAGCTAATATAATATTCGTTCCATTGGACTGTAGAAGATTAAAAATGACATTATTATCCATTTTCACAATTACGACTTCTTTTGTTTTTAATTTAAACTTCTTATCAACATCCGCCAATGTCTGCAAATTAGATGAATGTAATGTCACTAACTTCTCATTGAATTCCTTTTTAGCTTCATTCCCCTTTATAACTTCATTAACTTCCTCATTATAGAATTTCTTTTTCTGCCCTTTAATTTCATAAACGTATGGATACGTCGTCGAATTGCTAACCCAAACTCCGTCTAGACTTGGTCCAGCTGGGAAGAAAAAGAACCAAACCAAGCCAATCACTGCGACAAGTCCTGCGATAGATAGACCGATGGTTGTTTTCTTATTAAAGCTAAACTTTGAACCGTTTGGTCTTGGCACCGTTTGGCTGTAACCAGCTGGGTTAGTCAGTTGAACTTGTGGCTGTGGAGCAACAGTCACTGGAGCAGATGTGTCGGGTTTATTAACGACAAACTCGCCCTTTTCACGCGCTGCTTGAAATTCTTGCATACTTGGCTTGCGACCATTAACCGCTTCAAAGTACTCAACCCATTCTTTTTGATTCATGATGATCCTCCTGAAAAAGATAATATCCCTAATAACTAGTAATAGTATACCACAAATCTTGATATTTAAAGATATTTTCTAAAAAATTAGTAGTTATGATATGATTGGTGGCAAAAAGGATTGACTCTTATATCCTATTTGGAATGTTGGGAGGATTGTTTAGCTATGTCCTTTTTGTTGAATAGAAGATCAGAAGAAAATATAAGAACAAATAAAACCACTCCTGCTTCTTATTATGAAACCTCTTAAGTAGACATGGTAAATACCTAAAATCCACTTAAAAGGTTTCATATCACATAGCGTGTGGTTTATTTTTTTCACCCCCTCGGAGCGAAACGGACTTAAAGTCACAAAATTAAAAAGGACCTCTAGGTCCCTTTCAATTATTTCACTTTTTCTACCATCGACTCAAAATTATAGTCTTTATCTAGAACAATAACCTTCTTCCCTCCATCTACAGGTACGATGTACGAATTAGTATAAGCCTCTTTATATACCTCCTTAGCACTATTCACTGTGTAGCCTTGATTTTTAATCTCTTTTTGAACCTCTTCAAATTCAGCATTTATTTCATCATCCGAAGAATGGGAATTTCCACTCTTATTATTGATGCGATCAGTATCTACAAGTGGATAAATGGCAGTGACATCCGTATTAGAGGCGCCATTTTTCGTTATTTGAAAAACTAAATGATCGTCATTATTAGACACGTTTTTCCATTTTCCAACCAAAACGTTAGGGTATTCGATTTTTTGGAAAACTGCTCTCTTCTTAAATTCTGACAAATTGGATTTATAGTAGGCTAAGTCCGCTAAATTATCAAAAAATATGACATTTGTCCCATTAGACTGAAGCAAATTATAAAATACTGAACTTTCAGTTTTAAAAATGACCACTTCTTTGGTCTTCAAATGAAACTTTTCATCGACATCCTTTAGCGTCTGGATATTCGCTAAGTTTAATTTAGAGAGTTTCTGAACAAATTCATCTTTAGCTTCTTTTCCTTCGATAGTTTTTTCGATCTGATGAGTTGTATTGACTTTCTTATTTTTTCCACTTAGTTCATAGACCACTGGCATCGAATCCGTGTTGCTAAGCCAAATTCCATCCAGACTTTGTTTCCCTGTAAAGAAAAAGATCCAAACAAGAGTGATCGCCGTAACAATAGCGACTATGGCTAAACCAAACTTTGTTGGTTTATTAAAAGACAACTTGGTTCTTTTCTGCCCCGGAACAGGTTGCAAGGTTTTCTGAAATGACTGTTCTTGAACGAAAGATCTAGCTTCTGGAATCAGAGGTGATGTAGGTGCAAAAGGTGCTTCCTGACTACGAGCCTGAGCTCTGTTTGTTTGAGCAGATTCATCCTTATCCTTTGGTTCTAATACAAACTCCCCCTTTTCACGCCCTGCTTGAAATTCTTGCATACTTGGCTTGCGACCATTGACCGCTTCAAAGTACTCGACCCAATCTTTTTGATTCATGATGATCCTCCTGAAAAAGATGATATCCTTAATAACTAGTAATAGTATACCACAAATCTTAGTATTTAAAGATATTTTTCTAAAAAATTAGTAATTATGATTGGTGGCAAAAAGGATTGACTCTTATATCCTATTTGGAATGTTTGGAAGCTTGCTTATATATGTCCTTTTCGTTGAATGGAAAATCAAAAGAAAATATAAAAACAAGTAAAACCACCCCTGCTTCTAGCTGAGCTAGATAGCCACGGGGTGGTTGTTTTATTCTCATTAAGCAAGACTTACCTCTTACGAAGGCTGTCAGTCTTATTTCACTTCGCCACCTTCAACCACGAGGTCATCAGCTTTAGCTGCATCACCGTAAGTTGGACGAAGTGTTTTTTCATAATCTTTGTGGAAGAAATTCTCTTCACCAAGTTTCTTAATGTCTTTATTGATAAAGTCAAGGAGTTCTTTGTTACCTTTTTGAACGGCTGGGGCAATGGTATCTGGGTCACCAAGTGATGTGATTCCTACTTCATAACCTTTATTTTCTAGAGCCCAAGCAAGAACTTCTGTATTATCAGTTGAGAAGGCATCGCCACGACCATCAAGGAGGGCTTGGTAAGCATCGCTATATTGGTCATACTTTTGCAATTTGATATTTGGGTAGTTCTTTTCAAAGTAAGTTTCAGCAGTTGTTCCCTTAGTAACAATCAAAGTTTTACCTTCAAGCTCTTTAACGTCCTTAATGACCTTGTCTTTAGGTGACACCACACCGATTGAGACTTTCATGTAAGGAAGGGCAAAGTCCACTTGTTTCTTACGTTCATCAGTTACTGTAAAGTTGGCAAGGGTAATATCTACCTTGTTTGAAATCAAGAATTCTGCACGGTTGGCCGCATCTACTGAGACGTATTTAGGTTTAACACCCAAGTCTTTGGCCAAACGGTTCCCAAGTTCAATATCGTAACCTTGATAAGCACCCTTGTTATCTACATAACCGAAAGGTTTCTTGTCCGCAAAGACGGCGATACGGAGTTCACCACTCTTCTTAATTTCTTCGATAGTACGTGCTTTGGCTGTGGATTTACCAGAGCTACTGTTACTTGAGCAAGCAGTCACTGCCACCAAGGCAAAGACGAGGGCTAATAGGGCAAAAATTTCTTTGTTAATTTCATAAATATCTCCTAAAATATTATATTTTTACTAAAAACAATGGGTTACAAATAGGCACCAAACTGACTAAAATCAAAGACATTGAGGAACTCTTGAGCCCGTTGTGTCTTCGGATGATTGAAGAATTCTTCAGCAGTCCCTTCCTCAGCGATGACTCCCTTATCCATAAAGATAATACGGTCAGCGATGGCACGCGCAAACTGAAGCTCATGGGTGACAATCAACATGGTACGCCCTTCTTGAGCGAGGTCATTAATCAATTCCAGAACTTCACGAACCATCTCAGGGTCAAGCGAAGCTGTCACCTCGTCAAAGAGGATAACTTCAGGATGCATAAGCAGGGAACGGACAATAGCCACACGCTGCTTTTGACCTCCTGACAGTTGTCGTGCGAAGCTATGCTTCTTGTCCAGAAGTCCCACACGGTCCAAAAGTTTCTCAGCCTCCGCAATGACTTCTTCCTTGTTACGTCCTTGAGCTTTGACTGGACCCAAGATCAGATTTTGCAGGATGTCCAAATGTGGAAAGAGGTCATAACTTTGAAAGACCATTCCGATTTTCTGACGAATCAAGTGGAAATCCTTCTTACTGCCAGTGATAGACTTGCCATCCAGGAGAATATCGCCTCCTTGAATGGTCTCCAAGCCATTGATGCAACGTAGCAAGGTCGATTTCCCACAACCTGAGGAACCCAGGATAACAACGACTTCACCTTGTTTAACATCCAAGGAGATGCCTTTGAGAATCTCATTGTCCCCAAAGGACTTTCTCAAATCCTTGATTTGTAAAATGCTTTCTGTCATCTTAATTCCTCCAACGATTTTCAAGATAAGTAGACAGCTTAGATACTGGGTAACAAATGGCAAAATAAAGAATCAAAATCGTGCCATAAATCCAGAAAGAAGCTGTTGGAATAGTCAGGCGGTTACTGTCGATAATCTGCTGACCAACCTTGGTCACCTCAACCACGCCAATCAAAACCACCAAGGACGTAGTCTTAATCATCCGTGTCACCAGGTTAATAGCCTGAGGCAACAAGCGACGCAAGACTTGTGGAATAATCACATAGGTATAGAGTTGCCCATTGGTCAGGCCAAGGGCCCTTCCGCTCTCAAACTGGTGTTTAGGTAGCGATGTGATTGACCCACGCACCAAATCACCCATCTCAGCCGTTCCCAAAGGGTAAAGACGATAATAGCCGATAGCTCGCCTGAAATGTTAATGTTAAAGTTCCTAGCCAAACCAAAATAAACAATAAAGAGCAAGACTAACTGAGGCATGATACGAATAAATTCCAGATAAATACGTGACAAGAAACAAATAATCTTAGACTTCGAAGTCATGACAATCCCAAAAAGGGTTCCTAGTAAAAGGGAAAGAAGAACCGAGACGATGGAAATTCCAATAGTTACGCCTAAACCTTGTAAGATACGTAGGAAATTATTCCCCTGAAGAAGAACCTGAAAGCCCGAATCCTGCATAGCGTAACCTCCTTTCAATCCAACTAAAGACTAGAGAAATCGGCAGCAACATCAAGAGATAAGCCACCACCAACATGCCTAGAGCCACATCGGTTTCGTAGTAAAGACCAATCAAATCCTTGGCCACATACATCAAATCCGCCAAGGCTACCGCTGAGAATACTGACGTTTCCTTGATAAGGAAGATGACGTTAGCACTAAATGACGGAAGCGCCACAGCCACTGCCTGAGGAAGGACCACATAGCGAAAGACTTGGAATGGCGTCAAACCAATAGACAACCCCACTTCATGCTGGGTCTGACTAACAGCCTCTAGGCCACTTCGGAAGGACTCCGCCATATAGGAACCACCCAAGAAAATCAAACCTACCACAGCACAAGCCTCTGACGATAGAACCAAACCTATACGAGGCAAGCCAAAGTAGAGAAAGAAAAGCTGAATCAAGAGCGGCGTATTCCGAGATAACTCAATATAAGCCGTCGAAAGCTGACTCAAAATCGGCACTCGGTAATGACGAATAACACTCACCACCAAGCCCAAAAGGAAGGAACCAAGAATCCCCAGAACGGCAATATGTAAGGTTAAAAAGAATGCCTTCTGATAAAAGGGCAAATATTGTTGAACAATGGACCAGTCCAAAACTTACCTCCTCATTTAAGATACAAAGGGCGTGTAGAATTCCGTAAGCAAATAGGAAACTGACGACGTGTGCTGGCACACTAGGAAGTTTATCTTTTGCTCTAGGAATTTAGCCTGTGTTCAATTCCATAAGATACAAAAGGCGTGTAAAATTCCGTCAACACTTGCTGACTGCCATCTACTTCTAGCCCTTTGACCTTCACTCGCCTCTGATAATCATTGTGATACGCAAATCTTCATCAAACACGAACGAATTGCTTTATTTCATTTGAAACGTTAGATTTATTCTACCACCTGTTAGATTATTTGGATAATATGTATTTTTTATCGAGGTGATAAAGAAAAGATATAAATAAAATCTGGATTTCTGTAAAGAAAAAAACACCTCAGTCTCAGAGATTTCTCCAAGACTAAGATGTTTGTGTTCTAAATCATATTTCTTAAATCAAATGGCTTTCACGTTTATCAAACATTTCTTGTCCCAAGGCCACCAATTCCTTGATAAGGTCTGAGTAAGAAAGTCCCATATTTTCCCAAAGAAGTGGGTACATAGACCATTGGGTGAAACCTGGCATGGTGTTGAGCTCGTTAAGGTAGATGGCTCCATCCTCTGTTAGGAAGAAATCACAGCGGGCAAGACCGCAACCACCTAGGGCACGGAAGGCCTTAGCCGCATAGGCACGCATTTGCGTCATGACTTCTGCAGGCACGTGAGCTGGGATGTCCATGGTAATCTTGTTGTCAATATACTTGGCTTGGTAGTCATAGAAAGCCACATCTTTGACTACTTCACCTGGATCAGTCGTTTTGACATTTGTATTGCCAAGGATACCAACCTCGATTTCTCGGGCAACCACACCTTGCTCAATCAAGATACGACTATCATATTTGAGAGCCAAATCAATCGCTGAACGAAGCTCTGCTTCATTTTCAGCTTTAGAAATCCCAACAGATGACCCCATGTTAGCAGGTTTGACAAACACTGGGAAGGTCAATTTTTCAAGCGTTTCAGCTACTGCTACTTCCAAATCTTCACCCTCGATGAAGACTGTGTAGGCAACCTGAGGCACACCAGCAACTTCAAGAATGTGTTTGGTCATAATCTTGTCCATAGCCACACTTGAAGAAAGAACATTAGTACCCACATATGGCAATTTGAGGGTTTCGAGGAAACCTTGAATAGAACCATCCTCACCCATAGGTCCATGGAGCACAGGGAATACCACAGCGCCTTCTTCATAAATATCGCTTGGTTTGATAGCCTGACTAGCCACAACTGTGTCATTAGTCATGAGCTTCTCGTCATCACCTGGTGTTTCTGTAAATTCTTGTGTTTTAATAAAATCACCAGACTGAGTGATAAAGTAGGTTTTAACCTCAAATGCGCTGTAATCCACCGCACGCATAACACTCTCAGCTGAGAGCACAGACACTTCACGTTCTGCTGAACGTCCACCGTAGAGAAGGATAAGGGTTTGTTAGACATAGGTATACCGTTTTCTTTTCTTGATTTTCTAGTCTCAATTTTGAGAACATAATTATCTTAATCATATCACAAAAGGAAGGGATTTTCAAAAAGATTATGGGCAGAAAAAAACAGCCTGATAGCTGTTTTTTTCCTGTCTTAAATTTCATCACCAAGTTCGAACTTAGTGCCTTTGAGGGCACGTTTGAGAGACCACTTCCATGGTTTACCTTCGATAGTGACTTGTTTGTTTTCGAGGTCAACTTGAACCTTGTCTACGCCTTTGACATCAGAGAGTTTTTCGGTAACGGTGTTGACACAACCTTGGCATTTCATTCCTGTGATGTTATATGTTTTTGTCATTTTTCTTTCTTCCTTTTCTTTAATTATTTTTTGATACACAGCTTAAGTGACGGGAGTTGTAAATAACTGACGCTTAGACTTTGCGACGTTTGAGTCGCAGAGCATTGAGAACGACGGAGACAGAGCTAAAGCTCATGGCCAGTCCTGCTATCATTGGGTCAAGAAGCGGGCCACCAAAGAGGTGGAGGACACCCATGGCCACTGGGATAGACAGGATATTGTAGATAAAGGCCCAGAAGAGGTTCTCTTTAATCGTCGTGATAGTTGCTTGACTGATTTTCAGAGCCTTAACGACATCCATGAGATTTGGTTTCATAAGGACCATATCGGCACTTTCCATGGCAATATCTGTCCCTGAACCCATGGCAATACCGATATCAGCAGTCGCAAGGGCTGGGGCATCATTGATACCATCACCAACCATGATGACTGATTTCCTTCTGCCTGAAGGTCGCTAATCACCCTAGATTTCTCTTGCGGAAGCACTTGACTGATAACACGCTTGATACCAACCTTTTGAGCGATGGCTTGGGCTGTTTGGTCATTATCACCAGTCAACATGATGACTTCCTTGCCCATTTGATGGAGAGCTGCCACCATATCAGCACTATCTGCTTTAACCTGATCAGCTACACCAAAAAGTCCGATTAACTTACTATCTTCAGCTAGGAAAATTGGTGTCTGACCATCAGCTGTCAAGCTTTGGAAATCAGCTTGTGCTGAAGTCAAGTCGACTTTTTCATCAGCCATAAGGGTTTGATTCCCAGCTAGATAAGTTTTTCCTGCATAGCTTGCAGTTAGTCCTCGTCCAGTCAAACTTGAGAAATTGTCCATCTCCAACAAGTCCAAGTTAGCATTTTCTGCTGCCACAAGGATGGCTTGCCCCAAAGGGTGTTCGGACTTGGCTTCCAAGGATGCCAAAAGCTGCAAGGCTGCTCCGCTATTGCCATAAGTATAGCTAGAAACGAGCTGAGGTTTGCCCTGGGTAATGGTTCCTGTCTTGTCAAAAACGAGGACGTCAGCCTTATGAGCTAACTCGAGCACATCTCCACGCTTGTAGAGAATACCATGCTCGGCACCAAGCCCTGTACCAACCATGATGGCTGTCGGTGTCGCAAGTCCCAATGCACATGGACAAGCAATAACCAAGACGCTAACTGCTACTGTCATAGCGAAGGTAAAGGTTTGTCCCATGATAAAGTACCAGAAGAGACCTGAAACAAGGGCGATAGCCATGACAACGGGAACAAAAACCGCGGACACCTGATCGGCAATCTTGGCAATCGGTGCCTTGGTTTGTTGGGCATCCTCAACCAATTTGATGATTTGGGAAAGCAAGGTGTCTTTACCAATCTTTCAGCCTCATAAATCAAGCTACCTTGACCATTAATAGAACCTGCAAATACTGGTTTACCAGCTGATTTTTCAATGGGAAGCGACTCACCTGTAAGCATACTCTCATCTATAGCAGAGCTACCAGAAATTACTCGACCATCCACGGCTATCTTTTCCCCAGGTTTGACCACAATATGGTCACCAAGAACAACCTTATCCACAGGAAGCAACTGTCCTTCCTTACCATCACGAAGGACAGTTGCTTCCTTGGCTGACAAGTGCATGAGTTTCTTGATGGCTTCTGAAGTTCGACCCTTAGAGAGGGTTTCAAAATACTTACCTAGAGTAATCAGGGTCAAGATAACGGCCACCGACTCGAAATAGAGTTGGTGAACGTGATGGGCATGCCCCAATGAAATGTGGTAAGTACCATAAAGACTATAAAGGAAGGCTGCCGATGTTGCCAAGGCTACCAAGGCATCCATGTTAGGATGACCCTTGGCCAAGGTACGAAAACCATTACTATAGAAAGAACGGCCCAACCACATGACGGGCACTGTCAAAACTAGCAAAACCAAGGCATAAGTCAAGGCTGCATGATGAGGAGACAAGAAGTTTGGCACTGGTAGACCGACCATTGGCCCCATAGCCAGATAAAAGAGAGGAACGGTGAAGATTGATGACCAAACGAGACGCTCACGCACCTTGTGAATCTTGTCTTCTTCACGTTCTTCCTGACTTTTAGCTGTATCTGGATTGTAGACTTCAGCTTCATAACCAGCGTCAGCCACAGCCTTTTCAATAGCTTCTGGACTGACCTTATCCCCAGCATAATCCACAGACATTTTTTCGGTGGTTAGGTTGACCACAGCCTTGTCCACACCATCCAACTTATTAACAGCATTTTCAACATTGGCTACACAGGATGCACAGGTCATCCCATTAACCACAAAGGTTTCTTTTGCCATTCCTATATCACCTCCATATGATGCCCACAGGCGCATTGGCCAGGCACACAGTCACACACCACCTGATCCAAAGGTTCTTTTGCTAGAAGCAAGGCCTGTAACTTATCCACATCAGCTTGCGTCATGGGTGTCTTCTCGATAAGTTGCCCCAACAAATCGCTGTGTTTGGTCAAGCAAATCTTGTCAAAAACAGCCTCTAAAGCTTGAAAATTCGCTTCATCTTCACCCAAGCTAGCTTGATAGATAAACCCTCGTCCTTGACGCTGACTGGTTAGGTAACCCTTGTCCGCCAAACGTCCAAGCAAGGTCTTAACTGTCGAAGCCGACCAGTCTAGCTTCTTAGCTAGAATCGCTATAATCTCTGAAGAAGTCGCTTGCCCCTTAGCCCAGAGCACTCGCATGACTTCCCATTCCGCAGATGAAATTGTCAGCATGATAACTCCTTTCTGAATGTCGTCATTCGTTTACGTTTGTAGATTTATTTTAACGCTATCGTGAAAACGTGTCAAGAGTTTTGTTTACATTTGTAGATTTATTTCGTTTAAAAATTCCAAGATCACTTCAAGGACCTTGGAAGACTTTCATTATCTTAGACAAAAAATTATGCCTTTGGATTTTTCTGATGCAGTTTAGTCATAAGCATTATTCCCAAAACGAGTATAATGACTGGAAGACTGTATCCCAAATAAATTGTAGTGACTTGCAGACCTCTCTTGATAAGCATACCACTGACAAATACAACAATCCCTGTCAAAACCTGATTCAAGACTTCGATTTTCAAATAAAGATTGTTGAGCTGTAGAGGATTCAACTTCTCCTGCAGGTAAACATTTTGCGAGATTCCAGATATCGTTTGGCAACTGCTAAAGATATAGCTAAGCAAAACAGTCGGTAGGTTAGGTACGAATGAAAAGACGACAACATAACCCAAATAGACAAGAGAGCCTAACAAGTAAACGGTCATAGGGGAGTATTTAGTGAGACTTTTGAAAGATAGAATCGAACTCGTTGCTAGAAAGGCAATGGCCAAGAAGGACAGAGAGAAAGAATATGCCTGACTAGAAATACCGACATCTTTGGTCAGAAAGATAACCTCATATGCATCATATAAGACACCCACTGATTGTAAGAGTATAGTCATCATAACCATCTTAAGGACGACACTCTGCCTTCCAAAAATAGGACTACCTTGACTGGAAGAAACCTCCTCTTCTGATTCATTCTCACGGTCAAAAATAATCGGTCCCAGTTTAAACAATAAGAGGGTTGCTAGTAGCGTTAGCACACTGTAGACCAAAAATAAGCTCCCTAAATCAAGGCTACCCCAGAAACCAACTATCATAGGTGCTAAGAAATAGGAGGCTGAACCAATCATAGTATAGGTACTGTTAAATTTTTGCAAGTTGGCTTTTTTAACAAGCACAGGCACCGCTGAGGACAACAAACTGTTAAAGTAAGTCGTCAGCACTTCAGTCAAAACCACCAAAGCAAACACAAAAACACTCCCCATGGCAAGATAGATCAAAGCCAGACAGACTGCCTTAAGCAATTCAATACCAATCAAAACATATTTTTTATTTGTGATTTTTCCTACAAATTGGTGTCCCACATTAGCAAGAATCCCTCCTAAGAATTTGGCAATCCATAGCCCTAAGACATAGTCCACCGAGATTTTAGAGAAGATAATGCTCAGTGCTATCGCATAACCGTACTCGATAATCAGTGACAAAAACCTATTAAGGAAAATAATTCTGGAATTGTTGGTAAACATTAACGATTTCTAAACCTTTTCTTTTTCATTGCCCTTATTGTAACACTGAACATACTAGCCTTCAATAGTTCAACGCATTAGAAAAACACCTCCTAAGAGGTGCTAAACTTTACTAAGATAAGATTGAGTTGACGAGGCTACGTCCAAAATCCCTGCCTTCACCATACAAAAATGTAAACATGCCAGGGTAAATAATAGCCAAGCAAATTATCATAAAGAGTATTGCTAGAGCTTTCTTATTTGATACAAAGAATGACAAAATATGATCAATCATGTTCAGTGATGCCCTCTCTTTCTTGCGTACTCATCTGCGCCTCCAGCAATCGCGCCCAGTACGAATGGTGTCGCAACTACCCCTACAGCAATAACTACAGGGGCTACTCCACCATTAATCATGGCAAGATCATTAATATTCAGTTCTTCATCATTTCTCTTTTCTCTATACATATTATCTCCTTTTAAGGCATAGCAGCGTTAACAACGCTACGTCCAAAGTCTCTTCCTGTAGAATATAACGTTCCCCAGGTATCTTTAACAAGTCCAGCTACACTTGACAGAATTCCTCCCCCATTAATTTGAGCAAGTTCAGTAAGTGATAAATCAGAATAAATCATATTTATTTCTAACATAATATTCTCCTTTCTTTTTTTAGCTATAAACAAGCTATAAATCAGTCTATAGCTTTCGAAAAGAAAAAAATAGTGACATTCATGTCACTAAAAAACCTTATTCATTTGATACGAGATATACGAAAGATGATTACGATGATCTATTACTACTTCTAACAGAGATTTAACCCTCAGCTCAAGCCCTTGTAGATATACAAGGCACCAACCAAAAGAAAAATCAGTGCATAGTGATTCTCTCCTCGACAGAAAAAGAGTAATGCGCCTATTAAGAAACAGACCCCTAGTATTACCCTCAATGATACTTTCATGTGTCTACCTTCTTTCTATAAGTAAGATGAAAATAAAAACAAGAGATACATTTAATTCGCTACAATCCACCCATATTATAAGCTTGATAACTAAGAAAATCAAATTGTCCCAAAGAATGATTTGATAAAAAATACTCCCCATTTCTGGAGAGTAGCATCTGCTATTTTTCAAAATGTGAACCGAATGTAACAAATTCAGCGACTTCTTCTTCCTTACCGTCGTGGAGGTCACGGACAATTTTTGATCCAACGATAACACCGTCTGACACAGCGTTAAAACGTTTGACGTCTTCCTCTGTTGACACACCGAAACCTGTGAGAACCGGAATGTCAGCATGAGCAGTCAAGTTAGCCAAGTGTTTATCAAGGTCATCACGGTAATTACCAGTCTTACCAGTAACGCCATTGATGGCAACGGCGTAGATAAAGCCTTCTGCACCATCAATCAACTGTTTCTGACGGTCAATACCTGTAGTCAAGCTTACCAAAGGCACGAGAGCAATATCACTGTCTTTCAAATATGGGGTAATAAAGTCAGCGTGTTCATCTGGCAAATCAGGAATAATGAGCCCCTTAACAGATGTCTCTGCAAGATCCTTAACAAAGGCTTCAATACCATATTGATAAACTGGGTTGATGTAGGTCATGATAACCAAGGTACCTGTGTTTTTTGTTCTTGAAGCTTCTTGATAATAGCTATCAAAGTCACATCTTTAGCCAAACTACGTTGTCCTGCAAGTTCAATAACGGGACCGTCAGCCACTGGGTCTGACCATGGAATACCCACCTCAATAGCTGAGACACCACTATTTTCCAAGAGAGCGATAGTCTCAAAGAGTCCGTCTAGGCCTTTAGCGTGGTCACCCGCCATGATATAAGGCACGAAAATACCGCGTTTACTGTCTTTGATAGCTTGTAGGTGTTTTGTTAGTGTTTTTGTCATGGTTTATTTCCCTTCTGTTTCAGCTTCGAAACGTTCTTTAACCTGCATAACGTCCTTGTCCCCACGACCTGAGAGGCAGACGATAAGGCTTTGGTCTGGCGACATCTTAGCTGCCACTTTTTGCGCAAGGGCAATGGCATGGCTAGACTCAAGAGCTGGGATAATACCTTCTAAACGTGACAGAAGTTTGAAACCTTCTAGCGCTTCTTCATCTGTGATAGAATCGTAAGTCGCACGTCCAATTTCGTTGAAATAACAGTGCTCAGGACCAACCCCTGGATAGTCCAGACCAGCTGAGATAGAGAAGGCTTCCATGATTTGTCCATGAGCATCTTGGAGGACATCCATAAGCGCTCCATGAAGGATACCTGGACGGCCTTTGGCAAAGGTTGCGGCATGTTTTTCAGTATCAAGCCCCAAACCAGAAGCCTCAGCACCATACATAGCTACTGATTTATCATTAACAAATGGGTAGAACATACCGATAGCATTTGAACCACCACCGATACAAGCCATGACGGCATCAGGTAATTTACCACCAGAAATCTCTGCGTATTGACGTTTGGCTTCACGACCGATGACAGATTGGAAGTCACGGACAATTTCTGGGAATGGTGCAGGACCAAGGGCAGATCCCATGATGTAGTGAGTATCCTCGATACCTGCTACCCAAGCACGGAGGGCAGCATTTACAGCGTCCTTAAGCACGCGCGAACCATCTGTAACGCTAAATACCTTGGCACCAAGCAACTCCATACGGAAAACGTTAAGCGCCTGACGTTTAACATCTTCCTCACCCATATAGATCGTACAGTCCATGTCGAATAGGGCTGCGGCTGTCGCTGTTGCAACACCGTGTTGACCTGCACCAGTTTCGGCAATGATTTTCTTCTTGCCCATACGTTTGGCAAGCAAGACTTGACCAAGGGCATTGTTAATCTTGTGGGCACCTGTGTGGTTAAGGTCCTCACGTTTAAGATAAATTTGCGCTCCACCAATATGATCAGTCAAACGTTTGGCGTGGTAAAGAGGCGTCTCACGTCCCACATAGTTTTTGAGGAGATCATCCAATTCCGCTTGGAAACTTGGATCTTCCTTGGCCTCACGATAGGCCTTGTCCAATTCAATAACGGCTGTCATCAGCGTTTCAGGAACGAACTGACCACCGAATTTTCCGTAAAATCCTTTTGCATCAGGTTGTTGATATGTCATGCTTTCACTCTTTCTATAAATGCTTTAATCTTATCTAAATCTTTGGAACCATCTGTCTCGACACCTGAGGACACATCTAAGGCATAGGGCTGGAAAGTTTCCTTGGCCTCTGACACATTGTCCACAGTTAAACCACCAGCGATGAAATAATCCTGCTCAATCTGCTTGTCAGCTAAAAGCTGCCAGTCAAAGGTCTGGCCACTACCAGCAATGGGAGCATCAAAGAGGAGATAATCCGCCTGGCTCGTGACTTGAGAATCACTATCCGAAATCTGAATAGCTCGAATAACTGGTACTGAAATCTTTGGAATCAGAGCTTCATCAAAAGTTCCATGAATCTGAACGATATCTAAAGGAACCTGACCAATCGCTTCTTCCAGTTCTTCAAGACTGGGTGAAACAAAGACACCGACGATTTTTGTCTGACCTGTCACCCCTTTAGCCAGCTCGTGAGCTTGTTCAAGACTCACTTGACGCTTGCTCTTGGCGAACACAAAGCCAATGTAGTCAGCACCTGCTTCAACTGCAGTTGCTACCGCTTCTGGTGTCGATAGTCCACAAATTTTAACCTTTGTCAATTTGCAACTCCTTGACCTTTTCAGCCACATTGTCAGCCGTCATAAGGGCAGTTCCTACCAAAATCCCATTAAAATATGGGGCAACTAAGGCAGCATCCTGACCTGTGAAAATAGCTGACTCAGAAATATAAACAGGCTTGTCCTTGAAATGCGTTGATAACTCAAGACTGGTATTGATATCTGTCCCAAAAGTGACCAAATTACGGTTGTTAACGCCGATGATTTCGGCACCAATACGGTGAGCCACTTCCAATTCTGGTAGATTATGCGTTTCAACCAAGACTTCCAAGCCAAGGCTAGTCGCAAAATCATAGAGCTCCTTGAGACGAGCCTCTGGCAAGGCCGCTACAATCAAGAGAATGACTGTCGCTCCCGCATTACGGCTACGCACAATCTGTTTCTCATCAATAATGAAGTCCTTAGCCAAGGTTGGAATAGCCACCTCTGACGAAATTTCTTTCAAATAGGAAATATCACCCTTGAAGAAAACCTCGTCCGTCAAAACAGAAATCATGGCTGCCCCATTTTCCTCATAGGTCTTGGCTTGAGCCACAATATCCACATCCAGGTTAATATCACCCATACTTGGACTAGCTTTTTTCACTTCAGAAATAATTTGCAGCTTGTTTTGATTTGACTTGAGAAACTCATAAAGACGATAGGTCTGGCGCAAGGGCTGCAAGTCTTCCATGACCAACTGAGCCACTTCTTTTTCTTTTTGTTCTAAGATTGTTGGGAGAAAGGCTTTACTCATACTTGTACCTCTTGGAGTTGGTGAAGTTTCTCTAGGGCTGATCCGTCCGCAATCAATTGGCGAGCAAGCTCAACACCTTCTTTAATGGTCGCAACCTTACCATTGGCAAAGAAGCCAAGACCAGCATTAAGCACTGTTGTTTCAAGATAAGGACTAGCTTCATTTTTCAAGACACTAAGGAGAATCTCTGCATTTTCCTTGGCATCGCCACCTGTGATATCAGACAACTCAACCTTTTCCATACCCAAATCTTCATAAGTGAAAGTGTGTTGGCTGATGTGGCCATCTTCCAAAAGAGTGTAGGTGTTAGTGCCATAAAGAGCAGCTTCGTCCATATTGTCAGGACCTGTGATAATAACCGCACGTTTACGTCCCAACTGTTGGATCGCATTAGCAACAATCTGTTGCAATTCCACACGGTAGAGGCCCATAAGTTGTGTCTCAAGGTCAAGCGGATTAGCCAGTGGTCCGACCAAGTTCATAATCGTTGGAATCCCAAGAGCTTGGCGAGCTGGACCGATAAAACGCATAGCTGGGTGCATGGTTTGGGCAAAGATAAAGGCCAACCAACCTCGTCAAGTGCTTTAGATAGGGTTTCTGGTGATGCCGCAACGTTGATTCCAAGGGCTTCAAGGACGTCTGCCGAACCAGATTTAGAGGAAATCGAACGGTTACCAGCCTTGGCCATACGGATACCACCCGCTGCTAGGACAAAGCAAACAGTAGTCGAAATGTTAAAGCTATAAGACTGGTCCCCACCAGTTCCACAGTTACACATAGCATCCGTGAAAGTCTCAGGCAAGGCAGTCGCATGTGATTTGAGGGCACGCACGATACCTGTGATTTCATCTGCTGTTTCCCCCTTAGTCTTAAGCCCCATAAGGAAGGCAGCGATTTGGCTTTCTGAGACTTCATTTTTGAGAATACGGTCAAAGACTGCTTGGACTTGATCTTGAGACAAGTCTTGGCGGTTTGAGATTTGTAGGAATATTTCTTTCATATCTGTTTTCCTTTAAAAAACTGTTCAATGTTATCTGATGCACGCGAGAGGTTTTGAGCGTAGACAAATCTAGTCCAAAGACTATCCAACTAGCCTGCAACGATTTTTACGAAATTTTCAACCATCTTAAGCCCATCTGGACTTCCGATACTTTCTGGGTGATATTGCAAACCGTAAATAGGTAGCTCCTTATGTTGAATGGCCATGATTTCTTGATCATCAGTTGTAATAGCTGTCACATCAAAGCCCTCTGGCATTTGGTCAACAACAATAGAATGGTAACGCATGATTGGGACATCATTGTCGATATCCTTGAAAATAGGTGATGGCGTTTCAAAAGTGATGTTACTTTGTTTCCCATGCATGACATTCTTAGCCAAGCCAAGTTTACCGCCAAAAGTTTCCGCAATAGCCTGATGCCCCAAGCAAATCCCCATCATCGGTTTTTTACCAGCGAAATCCTTAATCAAGGCTTCCATTTTACCCGCATCAGCCGGCCAACCTGGACCTGGTGAAAAAACAAGCCCATCAGCTTTTTCCGCCTCTTCATAGAGGGTCTCATCATCGTTACGCAAGACCTTTACCTCTGTAAATGTCCCTAGGTATTGTGCCAAATTATAGGTAAAAGAGTCATAGTTATCAACTAATAAAATCATTGGGCATCTCCTATTCTTGTCATAGCTTTCGCCTTGTTAATCGTTTCGTAAAATTCATTTTCAGGAACACTATCGTAAACAACACCTGCACCTGCTTGAACATAGGCTTTTTGATTTTTGAGAATCATAGTACGGATGGCAATGGCAAAGTCCATATCTCCTGTCGCAGACAGATAACCAATAGCTCCCGCATAAATACCACGTTTTTCCTGCTCAAGCTCATAGATACGACGCATGGCACGAATCTTAGGTGCTCCTGATACGGTTCCAGCTGGTAGGGTTGATTTAAGTGCATCAAGTGCTGTCAATTCCAGCAAGAGTTGCCCCTTAACCACACTAGTAAGGTGCATCACATAGCGGAAATACTCAACTTCCATATACTTGGTCACCTTGACTGTACCATTTTTAGCAATCTTACCAATATCATTACGTCCCAAGTCAACCAACATACGGTGTTCCGCAGTTTCTTTGACATCATGTGAGAGTTCATCTGCCAAAGCAGCATCTTCAGCCTCATTGGCACCACGAGGGCGAGTTCCAGCAATCGGATTGGTTACCACCTCTCCATTCTTCACTGAAACCAAACTCTCTGGACTAGCACCAATCACCTGATAGTCTCCAAAATCGTAGAAATAAAGATAGTTTGATGGGTTGGTCACACGCAAGTTACGGTAGTAATCTAAAGGATCTCCCTCAAAGTCCGCTGAAAAACGTTGGCTAAGCACACATTGGAACATATCTCCCTCACGAATAAGTTTCTTGGCCTTACCCACCATATCCATGAAGACTTCTTTTTCGATATGATTTGAAAATTGCAAGGCTTGCAAGGCCTGAGGTGTAAACTCGTTTGGTGCCTGAGTCTGGAGATTGGTTACCACCTGACCAAGAGCTTGACGCACCGCATCGTTGTCACGACCAGAGTAGATATTGTCCTCAACCACATATACCTTTTCCTTCTTATGGTCAAAAATCAAATAAGACTCATAGATGAAGAAATGCATATCAGGTGTCCCAATCGTATCTTCTGGAATCTCACCGATATTTTCATAGAGACCAATCATGTCATAGCCTGCAAACCCGATAGCACCACCTGCGAAAGGTAGGTCAGACTTGATGCCCTTGACTGTTACTTGGTCCAAGTATTCGAAAGGATCTTGATCAATCGCCTTACCATTTTCATAAAGAACACCATCCTTGAAGGTTACTTCAAAGACCGGATTGTAGGCAACAATAGAAAAACGTGCATTTTCCTTCTCACGAGGAATAGATTCAAGGATAACCTTGTGTTCCCCCTGAACACGCATATAAGCCAAGATTGGTGTTAAGGTATCGGCTGGTAAAATTTTTCTCATAATATTTCCTTTCAAACTGGTTTATCGAGAGTAATAAGACTGATGCAAGGCTCCTTTATAGGATGTATTGGCACCATATTATTCTTTGTTCACTTTCTCTTCCAAAGCAATAAATGCTTTAATCATGCTTCTCCAAACACTTTCAGCCACATCTGGAGATAAGCCAAGCTCTAGTGCCTCCTTACGACGGTTTGCTATCACTCGAGCAACACGATCACTAGCCTGGACAGCAACCTTGTCTCCCTTGGGTTTAAGCCGTCCTGCCTTTTCCACAAGTATTTGACGTTGGGCCAATAGTCGAAGCAACTGTCTGTCAATATTATCAATGTCCATTCGAATATCGCTTAATGCATCCATAAATACCCAACCTTTCATTGAATAATGAAATAACACTTCTTTAAAGATAAAAGTAAACAAAAAACCTCACAGAGAAAAACTCTGTGAGGGCATTAAATCTAGTTTAACACGGTACCACCTCAGTTAATGGTCTCCAAAAAAACGACCATCATCTCTATCTCCTCTAACAAGGAGTTGCACGGTAAGGGGTGCCAACCGAGAAGGATATGTATTACCTTCTCATTATCATCCAATCAGCCCAATGTTCGCTCATCTCGATTACCTACTCACAATCACCGCAGGCTCCCTGAAAATCTAAGACCAGTTACTTTCTGATTTACTAACTATTGTACTCCTTTTTAGAGAGATGTCAAGAATTTTCTGTTAATTTTGACAATTCCTCCCTTATAAGATTCGTCTATACCTAATTCAGAGAGCGAGATAGTCTTGTCGTCACACTTTACAAAGTCAAAACCACCCGTGAGAACGGGTGGCTTGCTCTTCGGCTGAAAGCCTCTGCTACCGGCCGAGGCCTAAAGGCCTACCGAATGGTTTCCCTTCAGCACCACCTTTGCTAGCTGACCCGTCTAGCGGGTCTCTTTAAGATTACTTTCTTTTATTCTTCTCACCTGTAAACGGATCATATTCCTCAAAAAGACTGAGCTGATCTGCTATCACGTCTTCTTGTAATTGATTACGAATATATTCTTCAATTCGCTTCTGATTTCGCCCAACCGTATCAACATAAAAGCCTCGACACCAAAATTTGCGATTCCCATATTTATACTTTAAATTAGCATGTCGGTCGAATATCATTAAGCTACTTTTACCCTTTAAATATCCCATAAATGAAGAAATACTTAGTTTCGGTGGTATACTCACTAACATGTGAATATGATCTGGGCAAGCTTCTGCTTCATGAATTTCAACACCTTTTCTTTCACATAATAACCGTAAGATTTGACCAATACTTGCTTTGTATTTCCCATAAATTATCTGACGTCTATATTTTGGGGCGAAAACAATATGATACTTACAATTCCATGTAGTATGTGCTAAACTATTATTATCCTGTCTCATCAGGGGTCCTCCTTTTGTATATTAGTTAGTGGTCGGGAAACCTTATCTAATATAACACTTTAGGGGGACTTTTTTGATACATCGCTAAAAGCTTTTCGGAACCACTAGCACAGCTAGTGGTTTTCGAGAGACAATAAAAAAGTCCCAAAAGGGACTTCTCGGTATGATAAACAACGGCAGGGTGACAGTCCTGCATCTCTTTCAGACCCGAAGGTGCGGCGGCTGCCTCTTCCGCCCTCGTTGTTATTTCTTATCTATATTATATCACATTTTCTTAGCTCTACCAGCATTTAGATAATTTTTCAGCTTAGAATCTTTAATCACAAACATGGTACGGACAATAAGTTTATCACATAATCTGACCGCCACCAGAACATTACCATCAATACGTTTGATGTATTCCAAGGACTGGCCATTAGGATGGCGACCGATATAGTCCGGATGAGCAATAATCTCCGGAATACGTTCATAGGTGGCATCAAAATCACTGAATTCCTGGCGATGTTTCCATATGCTTCTTACGTTGTGCAGACAGCGTGATTTCTTCACCAGGCTTGTAGTCCAAATCAAAAGCTTTAATGACTTTTGGCGTCAAGTGCCCTACTGTTTTCATGCCTCTATTGTACCATACCTCATACACATCAAGGCCTTTCCTACTGTTGAGGTATCAAAAAAACTCAAGCCTGTTACCAAGCTCGAGTTTTGACTTATGTTTTTTGGAAAGCACCTTGTTTGTAGCTAATCCAAAAGAAAAGCGGTGTACAGATAGCCATTGCTACCAGATAGATTGGCAAGGTGTAGCTATTAAGTGTCGAAATTTCAATCACATCTCGAAGATAGTAAGAACTGATTAAGAAACCAAAGACTGAGTAAATAATCAAGGCCACACGCCCCTTATTCAACGGGATACAAGCACGAATAACGGCAAGAACACCCGTTGATCCCATCATATAGTAAGACAGCGTCAGCATGTCCGTATTGCTCATGCCAAGATAGACCTGAGATAGATGGAAAATAAGAACACTGATAACCAGCATCAAGGCATTAGGAATAGACAACTGAAGCGAACGTCTGAGGAAATGTTTCTCAACAGGTCGAATATTACGTTCGAAGGTCAAAATAAATGGTGGAAGACCCTCGATAAATTGCCCCGCCAAAGTCATCTGAACCTGAATGAATGGGAAGACCAAGAGATACTCTGCCTTTCCAAAAACAATACTGGCAATACAGATAAGTCCCAAAAGGAAGGAATAGACCGTTTTGATGAGGAAAATAGGTGCAATGTGGGCAATATTATTAACCACACGACGTCCCTCAAATAGGATTTCAGGAATATCCTTAAACTCGGAATCCATTAGCACCAAGTTGGCAATCTGACGTGTAGCGGGATCCCCTTCAGCCATAACAATCGAACAGTCCGCCTCACGTAGTGCCAAGATATCGTTGACACCATCACCAGTCATAGCTGTGGTATGCCCATTGGCATTAAGCGTTTGGATTAACAACTTCTTCTGATGCGGAGATACGCGACCAAAGATTGCCGTATCTTCAGCCAAAGCCTCTAACTCCTCATCACTGACCTTAGAACAGTCAATATAGCTTTGATAATCCGCAAAACCAGCCTGGTGGGCAATATGAGAAACCGTCACAGGATTGTCACCAGAAATAATCTTAAGCGTCACATCTTCTGAACGTAGGTATTCCAAAGTTTCTGCAGCATCCTCACGAATAGGATCGGCAATTTCGAGCAAGGTCAAGCCTTCAACATCATTCGGCAACCTCATAGTCTCTGTATCAACCGCTGACTGACTCCACGCCAAAATCAAAACACGAGAACCACGAGCCTGCGCCTGATCGACTGCTTTTGGATTTTCCTCAAGAAGCATCTCAGGCGCTCCCAAAAAGAGAGTTCCGACCCCGTCAATGCTCATAGCACCCCATTTACGATCACTTGAAAATGGAATAACATCCCCTACCTGATAATGATGTTCCAGACCTTCATAGGCATTTCGAATCGCCTGGGCTGTTGCGTTTTTATCCTTGCTATGCTGCATATAAGCCGCAAGCAAGCGCTCCAACTCCTCTTTCGTAAAACGCTCTGATAGTAGTTCCAGACCCTTAACGGTCATCTTTCCTTGTGTAATCGTCCCTGTCTTATCTAAACAAAGCACATCGACACGCGCCAAGGTTTCGACAGAGTACATCTCTTGCACCAGGATATGCTTCATTCCAAGCTTAATAACAGCCGTTAAAAGAGAGGTAATTGTCAGAAGGGCAATCCCTTTAGGCAACATTCCCAAAAGAGCTGTCGAACTAGTAACTACCGACTCTTGAAGAGAGAGCTGTTTAATCAAGTAAGCCTCAAAAAAGAGCGCAAGCCCAAACGGTATCACAATCTTGCCCGTAAACTTAGCAATCTTATCCATATTATAGAGGATACGTGACACGATTGGCTTATGCGTCTTGGCCTCTAGCATGAGTTTATTGGCGTAATTGTCCTCGGCTACGTTAATAACCTTAGCATAAACTTGACCACTTACAAGGTAAGAACCGAGAGCAACTCCTTCCCATCCTTCTTGAGAATAAGGTCACTCTCACCCGTCAGCATAGCCTCGTTGAGCTCAGCCATCCCATCAACAACCACGGCATCACTAGGCACCTGTTCACCCGCAGACAAGAGCATGATATCATCCAGGACAATATCCTGAGGATCAATAGAAGTCACCTCACCATCACGCACCACACGGATCTGATCCTTATTCATGAGATTGAGCTTATCAATCATGCGACGGGCACGCAACTCTGTCATCATCCCCGTAAAGGCATTAAGCACAATGATTCCGAAGAAAAAGAGATTCGACCAAGCCTGAACAGCAATCAAGGCCACAAAAATAGCAAAATTGAGCATATTAAAGGAGTTAAAGACATTACGTCTAAAAATCTCCCAGTTGCTGGAGCCAGTTTTTGCTTTAAAATGATTTGTTTTACCGGCATCTATCCGCCGCTTGACCTCCACCTGCGTCAAGCCTTGTAACTGTTTTTTCATAACTTTCATAGTAGCATAAAAATGAGGTGTTTTCAAAGGTTAGCCGTCATGGATAGCCAGGAAATAGACCTATTATATCGAACCGCTCTCCCGACTATTTCACTCAACCTAAACTACTGCTATCTTATTTCCTAATTAAACCTACTTTGATAAATTAAATTAAACAGCCACTGAAGATTAATTAATGGTTTTGGTTGCTCATCAATCACTGGTTGAACGGTCTCTCTAATTTCTTTTTGAACTGTACGTTGCTTATATTTAATAGTGTGATAATGTTTGTCAAAAGCATGTTGGATAGAAAAATTTCGATTAAAAAGATAACTTTCACCTGAGCCCGAGAAAAAATTAGAGAGTATCACCTGAAAAATCTAATATGGACGTTTTCGTTCCTTTTTCTCTCGTTATAGCGTACGACCCATCATCATCATAGCTAATACCATCTATTTCCGGTGTATAAATCCAGTCATTATTCTCCATCAGCATAATGATGTCCGGCTCTGTCCCCTCCCTATGAGGGATATTCTGAGCATAATAAACAGAGTTAAATTTTAAATTAATAAAGGTAAATAGGCTCATTCCCAAGACTGTATACAGCCCTATAATTAGTCCTATAAAGAGCCCCAAAATATTTCTTTTTTGCATCCTTATCTTCTCTTTCCTTTTTCTCTAGTTGAACCTACTTTGATAAAGTAAATTAAACAACCACTGAAGATTGATCAAGGGTTTTGTTTGAACCTTCATAATTGGGGAAAAATCTTCCCTAATCTCTCGTTTAATTTGTGATTCATTAACTTTAGTTCTTTTTGCTTCTTCTGAAAAATAACTGACGTGGTCAAATCTAAACGTACTGTCAAAACCGATAGTCATATTATCCTTATCATATAAAAAGCTTCCTAAGCTTTTTGTTAAAAAAGTTTTGCTTTTAGTATTTATAATAGCATTTGTTCCATCATCGTCGTATCGAATACCATCAATCTCCGGCGTATAAATCCATCCCATATTCTCTACCAACATAACGAGATCTGGCTCTGTCCCCACCTTATGAGGGATGTGCTGAGCATAATAAACAGAGTGGTATTTTAAATTAAAAAAAGTAAATAGGCTCATTCCTAAGACTGTATACAGCCCTATAATTAGTCCTACAAAAATCGCCAAAATATTTCTTTTTTGCATCCTTATCTTCTCTTTCTTTTTTATCTCCAATCGAGTTTTGACTGGATTAACAATAAACCATTGTACCGTATTTATCATAAGTCTTACAATTTAATGATTTGTAATTGCTCTAACATTTATTATGAATAAGAAAATCAAATCTTTATAAATTTCTCCAACGCTTCTCACCACTTTGTCAATCAAGCTAAACATGGTATAATAGTTAAGATTTTTATACTACTTATTTCTGGTCAGAAGTGGGCAGTAAATTTTAACAAACAAGGGCTAAACCCTTGATACGAAAGGAATCTTGAAATATTATGATGAACATGCAAAACATGATGAAGCAAGCTCAAAAGCTTCAGAAACAAATGGAAAAAAGCCAAGCTGAATTGGCTGCTACAACCTTCACTGGAAAATCAGCACAAGACTTGGTTGTTGCTGAATTAACTGGTGACAAAAAAGTGGTTAACATCACTTTCGCTGATGCTGTCGTGGATCCTGATGATGTGGAAACACTTCAAGATATGACTGTTCAAGCACTTAACGATGCTCTTGGACAAATTGACGAAGCGACTAAAAAATCAATGGGTGCCTTTGCAGGTAAATTGCCATTCTAAAAAATGATAAGGAATCTCGCGGTTCCTTTTTTCTATACACTCATTAAGCAATTCAGTCATAACATACAAAAGACTTGGACAAGAAATCCAAGTCTTTTTGTGATAGTCATATAAAAATTTTATTCTTCAACCAAAGCAAGACCTGACTGTGCGTCTTCTTCGTTGGCCAATTTATAGCGATTCTTTTGACCTAAGTAGATGCTCGCCGAATTTAATGAACTTTCTAAAGTAGGGTAATTCACATCCTCATTCGCTGTTTGGGTAGGTACAGGTCCCGAAATTAATAGCTCATCATCATTCTTGACATAAATCTGGTATTCCCCAACTTCGCTAGTTTGAGCTAAAATCTCATTCAACAAGTCTGGGGCAAGCGTTTGAGCGACGCCATCAACCACTTGATTAGAGTCCTGCTTATGCTCCGACGAATCCACTACTTCAGTGATAACGATGTAATCAGGTGTTTCCTCATCTGAAGTCTTAGATCCTTCAGTTTCTGGCTGTTTTTGTCCAGGTGTATCTTGTTTCTTCGTATCTTGAGCTTGCCCATCATGAGTCTTCAATTCATCATCACTAACGGTTTGAACCTTAGTTTGATTAGCATCTAAATCAAGTTTTGGCGCTTCTTTGACATCAGCTGAAGCTCCACTGGTACCCATGAATAGAGCTAGAGTCCCCAAAGTAGCAATCAAGCTGATTATTGCTTTGCCAATAAAACCAATATCTTTGTTCTTAATCATAAATCCCTCACTATTTGTTTGGTTAGCTCTAACTGGCTAACAACCGAGTCCAATTTGCTGCTGTAGAAGGTAAAAGGTTGATTGAGCTGTTTAAGCAACCCTTCACCCAGATAACAATCTTAGCATGCAAAACCCTTGATTTCAAGCATTTCTTTAATTTTTAAGCATTTTAAATAAATGACAACTTCATGTCTTAAAATTGATGACAATCTATTATCAGATTAGCTTTTTTAAGCTATGCAAATGGTAATTTCTTTAAGTAGTACTTAGGGAAACAATACTTGTTTTTTAGACAGATTCTTCAAAAACCACTTTTGCTGACTCATCTCCCCAAAAATTTTATCGGATAGCAAAATTCTGTCCAAACACTTTAAATGTAACTATAAAATAGAATTCTTGAGTAAGAATGTCGAACTCTCAATACCCTAAAATAAGATTAGAAACTAAAGTCCCTCGATTAGTTCAAAGAAAGTTACAACAAAAGGATTTATAAACAACTTTATAAACCACCTCCCAATAAACAACTCATTTTAAAAATGTACATCCCTCATTTAGATATCACATTTTAAGGTAATCGCAACTTCTTTAAAAATAACTAACACAAAAAAACGATTACCCAAAGGCCCCTATTTCCCAATGAATAAATTAACCCTTATAGAAAATGTATCCTCCAAATGCAAAAAAATGGCGGTATTCTGGATAGATCCGTGCTCGAAACTATGAAAAACTCTTTATTAATCATCGACTCTGACGCAAAGGCAGATTCCCTATGACAACCCTATTATGAAACATTTACCGACCTAAAGTCTCCTACAATGATGGAAATTTGGAAAAACAGTAAATCTACTCAGTAAAAGACTAAAAATAACCTAACTTTATAACTATTTCACCAAATTTTCACCTCACTCAAAGCTCATCTAGAATAGTTTTTTCTCATGTGTAAACGCTTCGCTCAAATTTCTGTCACATGTAAGAAAATCTTATCGTCTTTTAAACCTTTTTTTGCTTCAAAACCTAGATATTCCAAGGAAAATCCGTTACAATAGAGTACGGAAAGATAGGTAATTATCAGCATCATTATTTTCGTATGAAAGGGAAATTCATGGCTTATATTCAAATGAAGCATAGCTATAAACGCTATAAAACCGGTGATCTGGAAATTATCGCAAACAACGACGTAAGCTTTGATATTGAAAAAGGGGAGCTTGTCGTCATTCTCGGTGCCTCTGGTGCAGGGAAATCAACCGTTCTTAACATCTTGGGTGGTATGGACACCAATGACGAAGGCCGCGTCATTATTGATGGTAAGGATATCTCTGAATACACAGCTAAAGAACTGACAACATATCGTCGTGAGGACGTTGGCTTTGTGTTCCAATTTTACAACTTAGTTTCAAACCTTACGGCCAGGGAAAACGTCGAACTAGCATCTGAAATCGTTCCAAACGCTAAAGATGCTACTCAAACACTCGTCGAAGTCGGTTTGGGAGACCGCTTAGACAACTTCCCATCACAACTATCTGGTGGGGAACAACAGCGTGTTGCCATTGCACGCGCCGTTGCCAAAAAAATCCAAAAGATTCTTCTTTGTGATGAACCAACAGGGGCTCTGGATTATCAAACAGGGAAAACAAATCCTGACCCTCCTTCAAGAAATGGCTCGCAAACAGGGAACAACTGTTATCATCGTGACCCATAATGCTTCTCTAGCTCCAATTGCCGATCGTGTCATTCGAATGCACGATGCCAAGATTAAGAGTGTGGAACTTAATCCTAATCCACAAAAAATCGAGGACTTGGAATACTAGAAAGGAGCACCGTCATGAAAAAAACAACTTATTGGAAAGATGTTTGGCGAACCTTTGTAGCTTCTAAAGGGCGTATGCTCTCTATTGCCTTGCTTATGGCACTGGGATCCTTTGCCTTGATTGGTCTTAAAGTAACTTCTCCTAATATGAAAAAAACTGGGGAACACTTCTTCAAGACGCATCAAACAGCTGACTTGAGCTTAATCAGCACTTACAGTATCAACCAAACAGATCAGGACCTTCTCAATTCGATTAAGAAAAAGAATGTAGACATCGAGTATGGTTATTTCAAAGATGCTGTCATCAAGGGGAAGAATACGGCATTTCGTATTTTCTCTAAACCTAAGAAAATCTCTACTTACGACCTTATTGAGGGGAAACTTCCTACTAAGGACGGGGAAATCGCTCTTTCCTCAACCTATAAAGAAGAATATAGCGTCGGAGATAAGATTAACTTTTCTGAGCCAGTAGATAGCTCAGGGCAAAAACAATTAAAGGAACAAACATATACCATTACTGGTTTTGTTAATTCCTCTGAACTTCTCTCTAGGAACCGCCTTGGTAATGCCAGTGCTGGTACGGGGAAACTGGATGGCTATGCCATTGTTCCAGAGACGGACTTCACCTCTAATGATTACATGATTGCCCGCATCCGCTACAAGGATTTAGAAAATGTTAGTCCTTTTAGTGAGGAATACGCAAATAAGATTTCTGAACGAAAGACTGAACTCAAGGAACTCTTTAAAGACGAACCTGAGAAACGCCTCGCTGAAATCAAGTCACAGTCTCAAGCTCAAATTACTCAAGCTAAACAAGAGCTTGAAACAGCACTCGCACAGACCCAGCAAATGGCTACAAGCAACCCAGCCGAAGCCGCTAGCGTCAAAGAAGCTACTACCAAAATTGAAGCCAAGCAAAAAGAACTCGAAGAAAGTCAAGCAATGGTTGATAATCTACCAGCGCCTAGCTATCAATTCTACTCTCGTCGAGAGATTCCGGGTTCTGAGGGATATGTTGCTTATGAAAGTAATATTAACATCATTCACGATGTGAGTAACATCTTCCCTGTCGCTCTCTACTTTATGGCAGCTTTGGTTACCTTTGTAACTATGGGACGCTTTGTTGAAGAGGAACGTGGTAAGGCTGGTATCTTCAACGCCCTAGGCTACAGTAATTCACGAATTATCCATAAATTCGTCATTTACGGTTTGATAACGAGTATTACTGGTACAACTGCAGGTGTTATTACCGGTCATACACTACTTCCGATTCTCATTCACAACACTTATAAGAGCGATTTGCAGCTTCCTGCTTTCGAGTTGCACTTCTACCTAGGACTTACTCTTGTGGCCTTCCTTTTAGGTCTCTTATCTGCTGTGCTACCTGCCTTTGCGGTTGCCAAGAAAGAGCTCTGGGAAAAACCTTCCCAACTCCTCCTTCCAAAACCACCTCGTGCAGGAGCTAAGATTGTCCTAGAGCGCATCACACCTCTTTGGAAACGTCTCAGCTTCACGGAAAAAGTTACCATGCGTAATATTTTCCGCTATAAGCAACGGATGTTTATGACCCTCTTTGGTGTCGCAGGTTCTATTGCACTGCTCTTCGCAGGTCTGGGAATTCGATCTTCTGTATCTAACCTTAACCAGCAACAGTTTGAAGAAATCATTCACTATGATATGATTGTTGCCAAGCAACCAAATACGTCAAGTGCTTTGGATGAGGAACTCACTAAACTCCTCGATAGCAAAGACGTTAAAGAATACTTGAATGTCCATTTTGAAACCTTGCAAAAAATTGCCGGTAGCAACAAGGACACCCAAGAAATCTCAACCCTTGTCTTTAACGACCGTGACGATAAACTCGTTGATAGTTACGTTAGCTTGCATGACCGAGACCGTAATAAGACTCTCAAGCTATCTAATGACGGAGCTATTATCTCTGAAAAAATGGCCAAACTCCTAAACCTCAAGGTTGGAGATACCATTACTGTGCAAAACAGTCAGGATGAATCTGTCAAGATTAAAATAGCTGGTATCACTGAAATGTACATGGGGCATTTCCTCTTTATGAATGCTAGCTACTACCAAAAAGCTTTTGGAACACCTTCAGTGAATAATGCCAACCTTGTTACTCTCGCTGAACCAACTAAGCAAAATGTTGAAAATATGGCAGCCAAATTCATCAATTTACCTAATGTTTATGGTGTTGTTCAAAACAATAACCTTAAACTGCAAATCAGCACTATGGTCAATTCATTGACACAGGTTATTGGTATCTTGATTACGGTTTCCATTCTCCTTGCTGTGGTTGTTCTCCATAACCTCACTAACATCAACGTTTCAGAACGTATCCACGAACTTTCAACCGTTAAGGTTCTTGGTTTCTACAATAACGAAGTATCCCTCTATATCTATCGTGAAACCATTTACCTTTCAATCATCGGTATCTTCGTAGGGTTCGGTCTTGGACAGGCACTTCACCATTATATGGTAAGCATCATTCCGCCAGATCGTATCATGTTTGATCCATCTCTCGGATTGGCTACCTACCTTTTACCAGCTGTTCTTATCGGCATAATCCTTATTGTCCTTGGCTTCGTCGTCAACAAACGTCTTGCCAAACTTAATATGCTTGAAGCCCTAAGCTCAGTTGAATAAGCTAAAAACGCCTGAGAAGTAATTCTCAAGCGTTTTTATGTTCGATAACCTATTTTGTTTTAGTCTTAGCCAACTCTAGACAGTAGGACTTCACATGACAATGAGGACAAGTCAGCTTACGAGTCCTAGGTGTATGACCTGCAAGAGCAAACTCTTTAGAACTAGGATCAAAGGTCCTATGACAATTAGGACAGAGGTAGTCGAACTGCTTTCTATAGTGAAACACCACTAAATTCATTACTAAAATATAAGCAGGACAGACAATAAAGATACCTCTGGGATCCTTAAAATAATAAATGACAACCAGTAGGCTCATCAGATAAAGAAGGGAGATTAGAATGACACTCCCATATATTCTCAACTGCAAATGACGCCATGATTTTTGATTTTCCATAAGACGTGAAATGTCTGACAAATCTTCCAGCGAAAGTTGACGCCACTTAGCAGTTGCTTTTTGCAAGTGACGGGCACGTTTTAGTTTGACCTCTATTTCCTTCGAAGACTTTTCCAAGCTTTCAATTTGGTCTGTCAATAACAGCTCTAAAACCTGTTCCCTATTCTCCTCTTGCAAGAGTTTCTTGATTTGATTAATTGAGAAATCCAAATCTCTTAAGAAACAAATGACTTGCAGGCGTTCCAAGTCTGATTCGTGATAGATTCTCCGACCACCCTCCGTGACTTCAGATGGCGTCAAGATCCCTCGTTGATCATAGTACTGGACAGTCCTAACAGACACTTCTGCTGCCTTAGCCAACTCTCCTGTTGAAAACTGCGACATCTCAGTCACCTCCTTTTAAGATTTTCTATCAAAGAAGGTCTTTCACCAACTTTGATACCTAGATTCTACCTTATAACGCAAGGTAATATGCAAGCTATAACCCTAGAGGATTTTCTTTTCTTACAGAAAAAGTTAGCTATCACTCTTTACAGCCTTTACAGCTCTTGTAAAGCTTAGTCAAAAAGGCCACCCAAACCTAAAGCCGCAAAAGGATTGTTACTGACTTCTTCCTGTTGCTCCAAAAGTTTGGCATTCTCATCTAATTCGAGAAACTTCTCGTAAATCTGAGCAGTCATCCGGGCATCCTCCAAGCTGTTATGCCCGTGTCCCTTGATTCCGAAGAAATCTGCCACACTGGTTAGCTTGAGGTTGACAATACCATTCAAATCCGAAGCACGACGGTCAAAAGCCTCATCAAAAACATCTAAAGCATATTGCTCTTCCAAGTCCAAACCATTTTCCAACAAAATAGGCAAGTCCGACTTAAGGGCATTGTAGCCGATAAGTGGAGTGTCGCCAACAAATGATTTAAAATCCGTCAGAACGGACTCTAGCTTTGGTGCCTTGGCAATCTTATCCGCTGTAATTCCCGTCAAACCATTAATAAAGGACTGCAAAGGAACATCCGAATAGACAAAAGAATCAAACTGATCCACTTCCTCATGCTGGTCCATCTTAACGGCCGATACTTGGATAATATGGCTAACCCCATCCACTGTGTTAAACTCCAAATCAAAGGCAATATAAGTTTCTAAATTTTCCATTTTATCTCCTATAATAGTTAAAGCTGAGACTGAGTCCCAGCTTCTTTTTTATTTTCCAAATAGACGTCCAAAGAAACCTTTTTTAGAAGCTTCTTCTTGTTTGGTCTGGATTTCTTCCACTTGGGCCTTGGCTTCGTCAACCTCAACCTTAGCCTCATCGAGTTCCAGTTTAAGCTCTTCCTTGTCCTTCATAGCAGTCAAGGTCAATTGCTGCTGTTGATCGATTTGCTTGTCCTTTTCAGCGATTTGAACATCTTTGACACGCAATTGATCATCCATATTAGACAACTGCTCATCCTTAGCTTTCAACTGAGCGTAGAGACGAGCAATCTCAGAGTTTTTCTCATCTACAAGAATCTCCAACAACTCACGTTGCTTAGTCTCCTCGTCGATTGGCTCATCGTCAAAGATGGTTTTCTTGTAGATTTCCTCCAACTTAATCAAGCCACTGCGTTTAACGACAGTAACCCCTTTAGCATTTTTTTCTAGATCTTCTTCTGGAAGTTGTTTGACACGATTATTGACTGCTTGACGACTAACGCCAAGGATTTCAGCAATCTCGCTGACTGTCTTTTCAATACTCATAATAGCCTCATTTTCTCTTGAAATGTCTTACTATGAGAATATCACAATCACTCCTTTCTGTCAATTTGACTAGTTATTCTGGATATCTGAAGAACTCTTTTTAAGTTTCTTTTTCCTTTCACTCTTCAAACAATTTACTTGATAGGAAGCAAAGCTTTTGGTAAACTATGTGTGGGTATAAATGTATATAGAAGGAAAGTCTTTGACTTAAACAATCGGTACTCCCAAATTAGGTTTGGTCGGTATCAGATCTGTTGTATCTAGGAATGGTGGGAACAATTCCACAAGGTTTGGGATTTTCATTCTTGCTCCAATTATAGATGGCATTCGAGCAACCTTGGTTGCAAAACTGCTTAATATTGAAGCATAAATCACATTATCTTCAACGGTTTGACTGTTGGAGTTTTTTTATTGTCAATCCACTCGCTCACTATAGTCTCATATTGCCATCCGAGATTGAAAAAAGCCCTAAATTATGCCATAATAAACAAAAGCAAAATAGAAAGAATGAGTCCTATGAAAAACTTCCGTGATGATATTAAGGTCAATGATTTGGCCCAGCCCTTCTTAGAGCAAATCGTTGAACAAATGACTACTGTATTCGACCCTGAGATTGAGCTAGATATTTACAACCTTGGTTTGATTTATGAAATCACCGTCGATGAAAATGGCCACTGCTACTTCCTTATGACCTTTACTGATACTGGGTGTGGCTGTGAAGAGACTATGCCTTATGAAATCGCTGAAAAGCTAAAATCCATTGACGGCATTAACTCTGTCAAGGTGGAGACCACTTATTCACCAGTCTGGAAGATGACACGTATCAGTCGTTATGGACGCATTGCCCTTGGTATCTCACCTCGAGGCGGAAAATAAAAGGAAAACCGATTGGACATCTCCAATCGGTTTTTTATCAGGCTAACAGCAGATAGACGATCACTTGTCATAATGCTGCCATCAACCGTCTTAGGATTTAACACAAAAAAATCACATCGAACAAATTTCCGGTGTGATTTCTTTTATGTCATTAAATTAGGCTTTACCTGATTTGTCCATGTTCCAGAAGTCGGTAACGGCACCACGAGATGCTGATGAAACGATGTGAGCATACTTACCGAGGACACCACGGCTATAAAGTGGTGGCAACTCAGTCTCAGCTTTACGTTTCGCCAACTCTTCGTCTGAAACGTGCATAGTAATTTCTTTAGTATCTTGGTCAACTGTAACCATATCACCTGTACGGAGGTAAGCAATAGGTCCACCAACCTGAGCTTCAGGAGCAATGTGACCAACAACGAGTCCGTAAGTACCACCTGAGAAACGTCCGTCTGTCAAGAGGGCAACCTTGTCCCCTTGCCCCTTACCAACGATCATTGATGACAATGACAACATTTCTGGCATACCAGGACCACCCTTAGGACCTACAAAACGTACAACAACTACGTCGCCATCAACGATTTCATCAGAAAGAACGGCTTCGATGGCATCTTCTTCTGAGTCAAATACTTTAGCAGGACCAGTAATGTTACGAACTTTAACCCCTGATACTTTAGCAACCGCACCTTCTGGAGCCAAGTTACCTTTCAAGATAATCAATGGACCATCAGCACGTTTAGGATTTCAAGCGGCATAATGACTTTTTGACCTGGTGTCAAATCATCGAAGGCCTCCAAGTTTTCTGCAACAGTCTTACCAGTACATGTGATACGATCACCGTGAAGGAAACCATTCTTAAGAAGGTATTTCATAACGGCTGGCACACCACCGACGTTGTAAAGGTCTTGGAAGACATATTGACCTGATGGTTTCAAGTCAGCCAAGTGAGGCACACGCTCTTGGAAATCGTTGAAATCTTCAAGTGTCAAATCAACATTAGCTGCGTGAGCAATAGCAAGCAAGTGAAGTGTCGCATTTGTTGAACCACCAAGTGCCATTGTGACGGTGATGGCATCTTCAAAGGCTTCACGTGTCAAGATATCTGATGGTTTAAGACCTAGTTCAAGCATCTTAACAACCGCACGACCTGCTTCTTCGATATCTGCTTTTTCTCAGCCGATTCTGCAGGGTGAGATGATGATCCTGGAAGACTCATACCCATTACTTCGATTGCTGTCGCCATTGTGTTGGCAGTATACATACCACCACAACCACCAGGGCCAGGGCAGGCATTACATTCAAGTTCTTTAACCTCTTCGGCAGTCATATCACCGTGGTTCCATTTACCGATACCTTCGAAAACAGAAACCAAGTCGATATCCTTACCGTTAAGATTACCTGGCGCAATGGTACCACCATAGGCAAAAATCGCTGGGATATCCATGTTAGCAATGGCAATCATAGAACCAGGCATATTCTTATCACAACCACCAATAGCAACAAAGGCATCGACATTGTGACCACCCATAGCTGCTTCGATTGAGTCGGCAATGATATCACGAGATGTCAATGAGAAACGCATCCCTGGTGTCCCCATGGCAATACCATCAGCAACGGTAATCGTACCAAATTGAACTGGCCAAGCACCCGCGTCTTTAACACCTTCTTTGGCAATTTGACCAAAACCGTGCAAGTGGATATTACATGGTGTGTTCTCAGCCCAAGTTGAGATAACCCCAACAATAGGCTTTTCAAAACTATCATCCGTCATCCCAGTCGCACGAAGCATGGCACGGTTAGGTGATTTAACCATGCTATCGTAAACAGATGAACGGTGTTTCATGTTATTTTCAGACACGATATTTTCCTCCATAGTTAATAACTATTCTAATTTAAACTTCTACTCCTATTCTAACATAAATTGTCTAAAAAAACTGACCATTTACCAACTATTCTCCCTTTTTAAATTATGCTAAAATAAAGGCATGAAACATTTTGATACTATCGTTATTGGTGGAGGGCCTGCTGGCATGATGGCAACCATTGCCTCAGCCTTCTATGGCCAACAAACCCTCCTAATTGAAAAAAACAAACGTCTCGGAAAGAAGCTGGCTGGTACTGGTGGTGGACGTTGTAATGTTACTAACAACGGGACTTTAGACGACCTTCTAGCAGGCATTCCTGGTAATGGACGTTTCCTCTATAGCGTCTTTTCACAATTTGATAACCACGATATCATTGCTTTTTTCGAGGACAATGGTGTCAAACTCAAGGTTGAGGATCACGGACGTGTCTTCCCTAAGACAGATAAATCACGGACCATCATCCAAGCTCTGGAAAATAAAATTCAGGAACTGGGTGCTAGTATCCTTACCAATACAGAAGTTGTCTCCGTCAAAAAAGTTGATGAGCAATTCCAAGTTAAGTCTTCAGACCAGACTTTTACCAGTGATAAACTCATCGTCACAACTGGAGGAAAATCTTACCCATCGACTGGTTCAACTGGTTTTGGACATGAAATTGCCCGCCATTTTAAGCTCCATGTCACTGATCTTGAAGCTGCGGAAAGTCCACTCCTAACCGACTTTCCCCACAAGGCTTTACAGGGAATTTCTCTTGACGATGTCACCCTGTCCTATGGCAAATACAAGATTACCCACGACCTTCTCTTCACCCATTTTGGCCTATCTGGACCAGCTGCCCTACGTCTTTCCAGCTTTGTTAAGGGTGGTGAGATCGCTCATCTGGACTTTCTTCCCAACCAAAGTCTAGAAAATCTCAAGACTTACTTTGAGGAAAACCGTGAGAAATCTGTCAAAAACACCCTCAAAGCGCTTGTGCCTGAGCGTGTTGCTGAATTCCTAGCAGAAGATAAGGCTGATAGCAAGGTTAAACAACTGCACCCCAAAGACTTGGAAAACATTATCAGTCAGCTTAAGGACATGGAAATTCCAATCACAGGTAAAATGTCACTTGCCAAATCCTTTGTGACTAAAGGTGGCGTTGACCTTAAGGAAATTAATCCCAAGACCCTAGAAAGTAAAAAAATCCCTCACCTACACTTTGCAGGAGAGGTCCTTGACATCAATGCCCATACCGGCGGTTTTAATATCACTAGCGCCCTCTGTACTGGTTGGGTAGCAGGTATCCAGAGCCCTTGGGATTAGGAAGATTTTTCAATTAAGGACAACAAAAAGGTCCCTTCTATGGCAGAAGGGATCTTTTGTCTATTTCTCAAAGGAGAGGAGGGGATTCGAACCCCCGAGCCCCGTTAAGGACTACACGCTTTCCAAGCGTGCGCACTCGGCCTCTATGCGACCTCTCCACAACAAACGATTAGCCTATTAATGGCTAATCGTTATTTTTAATCAAGTTTTCAAGAGTTAATCTTTAAACTGGGCCTCTACTCGATAGATGACCTGACCTTTTTCTGAGAACTTACGCTCGTATTCAGTCATGACGTTGCCTTCATAATCACTGGCATGAAGGTCCAACCAAACTTTGTTGAGAACCATTCCATACTGTGAAAAGCTCGCCAAACTGTATTCGAAAAGTCCACGGTTGTCTGTCTTAAAGTGAATCTCTCCATTTTCAGGCAAAATTTGCTTATAAGTATCTAGGAAAGTCTTGTATGTCAAACGACGTTTCTCGTGGCGACTCTTAGGCCATGGATCCGAGAAATTCAGATACATCATATCCACTTCGCCATCTTCAAAATAATTGGTCAAGGCTGAACCATCCACGCGCAAGAGCTTGACATTTTCAGCACCCGAAGCCAAAACCTTATCCAAGGCATAGCTCAATACAGACAGCTGAATATCAATACCAATGTAGTTGATGTCAGGGTTTTGTTGGGCCATTCCAGTAATGAAGGCCCCTTTACCAGATCCTACCTCGATATGGATAGGATTATCATTACCAAAAAGCTCATGCCACTTACCTTTAGCAGCTTCCGGCTCAAGGATAACGTACTGAGGATGGTTAGCTAGGTGTTCCTCTGCACCTTTACGTTTTCTAACTCGCATGTCTACTTTCTAATATCTGTGCAAGGTCTCTCTGAATTTACGAAGTTCATAAATTTCTCGGTTGGCATGTTCCATATCACGACTATCAAAGAATTTTGAAATCTGTGTCAAATATGAAAACTGCCCATACCAGTAAATCTTGTCCATCACGAGGTCGTTGTTCTTATAGCCATAGTATGACAACCACTGTGGCCAATGTGCCAATGGAATGTAATGGCTGAGGATCTGCGCCACATCATACATACGATCTGTTAGACGTACAGAATCCCAATCAACCAAATAAATCAATCCTGAGGTTGTGATGACAAAGTTACTATGACGAGCATCTCCGTGAACAATTGTTGCAATTTCCGCACGAAACTCTGGAAGATGACGTTTCAAATCTCTAACAACATCTTGAAGGAAGCCATTCTCACGCAATTGGTAAGCGGCATTTTCCTCCCACTCGTGCAGAAGATCAAAAGGATTTTCAATATGATAATCCAACTGCAAGAGTTGATTAACCAAGTGTTTAGAGCGGTGCAAATTACCAAGAATTTGAATAATCTGTTTACTGTTCATGTCATGTTTGGTCAAAATACGACCATCAAGCCACTCCTGTGCACTCATCATATCACCATTTCCCAGACGCTTAGCCCACAAGAGCTGGGGTGCAATCTGTTCCTTGGCAAGAGCTGCCAAGATTGGTGTTGTATTCATCTTCACAAAGACGCGATCTCCGTTTGGGTAAGTTCCCATATAGGCCTTACCACTATTTCCTTTGAGAGGAGTCAGGCTCAAATCTTTATCTGTTGATGTCACCTAGGCATCTCCTTTTTCTTTAGTCATTCGTTTCTATTTTAACTTATTTAATAGGTGTTAGTCAATCATCTTCTTAAGCTTGGCTGGTAGGTAAACAAGGCTCAAAACTAGCATCATTCCAACCAAGATCAGGCTAAATTTAAGATCGAAGAGGCAAATAGCCTGGACCAGAGTCAGCACAAGTACAATCTGAGTAATCAAGCGCTTAAGATTGCTCACCTGCATGTCTTTTCCAACTGGCATAAGGTTAGCCATTCTCTGATAAGCAAAGTGCGATTTAAGCGCCGTGAGCTGGAAGAGCAAAAGGTAGTCAAAAACAACCACAAGAACCATAGCCAGCCATTTTTCAGGAACCAAAAAGATAACTAAAAGCGTTAGGGCAAAAAGGCGTAGGCTAAGGGCAAAGTAATCTCCAGAACGCAAGAAGGCTCTTAGGTAAAGATTATACCAGGTATGTTCCTTGTCTTTCTTTGTACGTTTGAGAACACCATCCAAATAGGCACGGCGTTTAACACTCGACGTAATCCCCTTAACATTGGTAAAGAGTGAAAAGAACTTCAGAATCGATTGTTGACGCTTATTTTCCACTGCAATAGCCTCAGTCCAATTCAGTCCAGACTGCTTATAAAAAGGTTGAGCCTTTTTCTGGAAAATAAAGTACTTAAGAATAGCCATAGCCACAGCTACAAGGATAACTCCCCAAACTGGAAGCCCCAAGGCTAAAAAGAAGGGAATAACCAAAATAAAAATCAGGCTTTGTATGATTACCCAAAATCTAAAAGCACGCCCTGTTGCCTTCTTAACATGGTCTAACACCTCTTCTTCCTTCACCAAAAGGTAATGCTTATCGGCCGGCTCTAAATAAGTCGCAATATTCCCCCAGAAAGGTAATAAAAGACAAAGCACAAGCAAACCAAGAATGATTGCCCACGGATTCTTTGGAAAATGCTTCAGCAACTGGCTATACTGAACCAAGACAAAACCTAGCAGAAAGAGAAGAACCAAGATAAAGTGATCATTAAAGACGTAGCGGCTATACTTAGCACAGCGGGCATTGAATCGCTTGCTACGCTCCATAAATAGCTTAGCTATCATGACAATTCTCCCTTAGTTAGCTGCATGTAGATATCGTTAAGACTAGCACTATCATCGCCAAAAGTCTGACGGAGCTCCTCAAGAGTTCCCTGTGCCAAGACCTGTCCATGGTGCAAAATCACGAAGCGGTCGCACATCTTCTCAGCTGAATCCAAAACGTGTGTAGACATGAGAATTGCCTTGCCCTTAGCTTTTTCCTCAGCTAAAAGCTCAATTAAGTCTGAGATTGCCAAGGGGTCCAAGCCCAAGAAAGGTTCATCAACAATGAAAAGACTGGGGTTCACAATAAAGGCACAGATAATCATGACCTTCTGCTTCATCCCTTTTGAAAACTGAGTCGGGAACCAATCTAATTTTTCATCTAAACGAAAGAGCTTAAGGTACTTGTCCGCACGTGCCATCCCCTCAGTCACATCAAGACCATAGGCCATCAACACCGTTTCCAAATGTTCACGAAGCGTCAACTCTTCATAGAGGCTTGGCGTTTCAGGGATATAACCTATCTTCTGACGATAGCTAGCTGAATCTTGCTGAATGGTTAACCCATCAATGGCAATCTGTCCCCCATAAGGTGTCAAGAGACCAATAATCTCGTTAATTGTTGTTGATTTTCCAGCACCATTAAGACCAATGAGACCAACTAATTCACCATCAGCCACCTCAAAAGTCACATCTTTTTAGGACGGGAATATTAGCGTAACCACCCGTCACCTTTTCTAATTTAAGCATTATCTTTTCTCTCTTTGGTATGATATAATCTATTATAACAAAAAAACTCATGGAAAGGTCGTTATTATGGATAATTGTATTTTTCTGTAAAATTATATCTGGAGAAATCCCTTCATCAAAAAGTCTACGAGGACGACAAGGTTCTAGCCTTCCTCGATATTTCACAAGCTACAAAAGGACATACCTTGGTTATTCCTAAAGAGCACGTTCGTAACATCTTAGAAATGTCTGCTGAGACCGCTGAGACTGTCTTTAGCCGTGTTCCAAAAATTGCTCGTGCCGTGCAAAAAGCAACTGGAGCAATCGGCATGAATATCCTTAATAACAACGAAGAAGTTGCTGGACAAACCGTCTTCCACGCTCATATTCATCTCGTTCCTCGTTACGGTGCAGACGATGGTATCCACATGGGATTTGACGAACACGAACCAGACTTCGTTGCCCTGGCCGACCTTGCTGACAGCATCGCTAAAGAGGTAACAGAATGAAAATCGGACGCTTTCTAGCTCTTGGAGCTCTTGCCTACGGTGCCTACTACGCCTATAAACGACGTGAAGACATCAAAGAGGAAATCCTAGACCTCAACCAATCACGAGAAAATATCTCTCACGATCTGGACAATATCAAACGCAACCTTGACATCATCAAGGAACAAAACCTTGTTCTTGCTGACATCAAACAAGACCTCAACTATAAAACACGCGTCTTCAAAAAAGACCTCGAACCCCGACTCAACATCATCCAAGAACGCTTGCAAAAGTATCAAGGTGATGATAAAGAATAAAGGTAAGTAGCATCGGCTACTTACCTTTTTTATCAATGATGAAAACTTATAAAAAGTTTATGGATAGTGTAATAGTCACTCAATGTTCCTTTTTTTCACAACAGAAAGTACCATTCAATAATAAAAGGCACCACTAATCAGATTAAAGAGAACACTACTAAACCTATTTTCATATAATTACTATTTCTTTTTTAAAGCATTAATAATAGAACGTGTTGCTGATTTCGTTAAGCCTTGATTTTTAGGATGTGTCCTTAAATAGGAATGGACTTTGGTACCAGTATCTGAACGTGTGTAACCATTTGTATTAACAATCTTATTACTTAACAGTTTATCCAATAAATCCATTCTGCATCTCCTCACAATTAGTAATTAAAATTTATACTAAATGAATTCATTGTATCATAGTTACCATTCTGTATATTAGCAGTCCACCCAATATTTTCACCGCTCTTCATTTTATGCTTATAGTAGTTTGCTTTTTTTGCTTTTTCGTCTGATTCCTCAACTTTCTGTCCTGGATTAACTGCAACAAATTCTGATATAGATACTGACTGCTCTCCTTTCGGATCGATACTAGATTGTGACGAACTAAATGGTGTTGCTTCAATACTATTGTTAATTACAAAAGTTGATTTTATATTAATTTCTTTATCCGTTAAGTTATCAATAATAATATTTCCACCAGTTCTTGTTATTTTAATATTTTTATCACTATATAGTTCTTCCGTTTTTGCTACTGTTTTTTTTCGAACCCATAATACTTGGTCCTACTTTTGACGTATTATTGCCATTAGTAGAATTTTCATTCGAAGAATCTCTCATAGCCAAAAAAATTATTAACAATGTAAATATAAATCCAAAAACTGCAAATACATAGACGCTAACATTAAAAATTTACTTTAACATATCTTTTCCTTACCTTTATTTTTGAGTTTCAATTGTCACTTTTGCCTCGTGGTCCAAAGATTTAATCATTGTAGAGTAGTACTTCTCGGCTGACTCCTTTAATAATTTTTTATTGTCCTTTATAAAACCTTGTTGTTCCTTATTTGAAAAACCTTCTGCAACAGCCTCACCAGTATCTATGTCTTTAGTCGAATAACTAAGAATCCCTCCACTAGTATCGTAGAGTGTATAAGGTTTGTCTTTATCTAATTCAACACCAATAACTTCAAATTTGGGTAATGTAACTTGATAATTATGATTACCATTATCTTTAATGGTTACATCATTCTTAATACCGAATTTTGCCGTATAATTTAGAATAATGAGTGCTTTCTTTTCTGAACCAGGTATTACAAAGTTACTACCAAATAACTTTGTATTATTTTCTATTGACTTAACTTTTTGAATAGATGCATTGAGTAAAACTAACTCACTGACCTTTTCCAAAGATTTTACATTTACTATGATTTCTGTCTTTGGTTTTTGATTACCAGATGACTCACTCCCTTTATATACGCTAAGAAAAATGAATCCTACGACAATCACTAATAAAATCGCTAAAATACCATATATTATCTTTTTCATACTTTTTCCCTATTAACTCATTTCTTCAAAAACAACTGGATTAACAATCCTGCAATCACAATACCAGCTGCAATTAGAGGGTTCAACATTGCTATTCCTACAAGAAGTAGAATAGCCAAAATCCATAAAACTACTTTTAACATTATTTCTCCTTATCAAATAACAAAAGATTGTAATATTAAACCCAAGAAATCACTAACTAAAATTTAATTTTACACAAAAATTATATAGCGATATGAATGCGTTGTCAACGCTTTCTTGAAAATAGAATATATTTTTAACTATTTATCATATTATCATAATTTAAACAATTTTATCTCATTTTATATTTAAGAATAACTATAAAAGTCACAGCTATACACAAAACAAGACTTTCCGCAGTGCTAAAAGTGAGAGAAGCAATAATGTTTCCCTCACTCGGAAGATTTGAGACCCAGGCTCAAATCTTAGGAATGGAATCCGCTAGGAAGTCACTTCCGTCCCTAGCACCCAAGGAAAGTCTAAAAAATTTATAAAAGAAAAGCAGAGACGTTTAACATCTCTGCTTCATAAATAGGATTAGGAGGCTTTTATGCTTTTTATTTAGCATCTTTTTTTCTTTGATAACCAAGACACCATCTTCCATATCAGCTTCTAGGTGTTTAGCATCAAGGTTATCCAAGTGGAAGTCTGTGACTTTGTCACGGATTTGTTGTTCAACCACACGGCGGAGTGGACGAACACCCATGACTTCGTCGTAGCCTTCTTCAGTCATGTATTCTTTAGCAGCTTCGCTAACTGCCAAGTCAATGTCTTTCTTAGAAAGCGTCTTGTTAACTTCAACCAACATAAGGTCTACAATCTTAGAAAGATCTTCTTTGCTCAAGTGTGAGAATTCGATGACAGCATTGAAACGGTTAAGGAATTCTGGACGGAAGTAAGGTTTCAAACGATCCATAAGTTCTGGTTTATCAGCATCTTCTGTCAAGTTAGCTTCGTAACCAAAGCCGCGTTTGAAGTTGCGATAATCACAGTATTCTTGAAGTTTACAGTGTTACCTTGACCATCTGTCAAACGACCATCATCCAAAACTTGGAGGAGAAGGGTGATGACTTGAGGGTCAGCCTTTTTCAATTTCGTCGAGAAGGACGATTGAGTATGGGTTACGGCGAACACGTTCTGTCAAAGTATTGCTATTGTCATCATAACCAACATAACCAGCTGTTGTACCAATCAATTTAGAAACGGCTGTGCGGTCGCTGTATTCTGACATGTCCAAACGGATGATAGCATCTTTTGTTCCGAACATATCAAGAGCCAATTGTTTAGCCAACTCAGTTTTACCAACACCAGTAGGTCCTACAAAGAGGAAGCTACCAATTGGACGGTTACCTTCGTCAAATCCTGCACGGTTACGACGGATGGCACGTGCCACTGCTTCAACGGCTTTATCTTGACCGATAACTTTAGTTTGCAAACGGTGGCCCATATCTTTCAAACGTTCGATATCAGTTGCTCCCATTTGCGATACTGGGATACCAGTCATACGTTCTACAGATTCAGCCACATCGTTAACAGTTGCAGTGACTTTAAGGTCTGCTGTATGGTTAGCAATTTTCTTTTCAAGTTCTTCAATACGAACCTTAGCGTTTAGAGCTGCTTCGTAGTCTTCTTTGGCAGCTGCAGCTTCTTGTTTAGCTTTTTCTTCTTCAATTTCATGTTCAACAGCATTCACATCAGTCACTGGGTGTTGAGCAGCCAAGTGAGCAGCTGTTACATCGACAAGGTCGATAGCCTTATCTGGCAAGCTACGTTGTGGAATGTATTGGACAGAGAAATCTACTGCTGCTTTCAAGACATCATCTGGCAAGATAACATTATGGTGTTTCATAAAGATCACGGATACCTTGGAGAATCTTGAAGGTATCTTCAGCAGATGGAGCATTAACCTTAACTTCGTTGAAACGACGAGCAAGAGCAGCGTTCTTCAAGATAGTGTTACGGTATTCATCTTGAGTTGTTGCACCAATCACTGTCAATTCACCACGTGAAAGAGCAGGTTTCAAGATATCAGCAAGACCTTTAGATCCTTGACCATCGCCAGTGCTTCCGGCACCAAGAATTTGGTGGATTTCATCGAAGAAGAGAATGATATTTCCAGCTTCTTTGACTTCATTTACCAAGTTTTGAATGTTTTCTTCAAAGCTACCACGGTATTGCGTACCAGCTTCAAGTCCAGAAATATCAATTGAGATGATTTCTTTGTTCTTGATAGCAGCTGGGACATCACCATTTACGATGGCTTGTGCCAAACCTTCAACTACGGCTGTTTTACCAACACCGGCGTCCCCGACAAGGACTGGGTTATTCTTAGTACGACGAGCTAAGATTTCGCAAGCTTCTTGGATTTCTTTGTTACGTCCGATAACGGGATCTAATTTACCTTCACGAGCTTCTTCAGTCAAGTTACGACCAAGTTTAGCAAGAATACCATCTTGTTTAGGTCCCTTAGCTTGTTGTTGAGTTGGGTTCACTGCTTCACCTTCATTACCAGGCAATTGACCTGTTTGACGGTAAATCGCAAATTCTTCAGGTGTCACTTCACGACCGTTAATCATGTAGCGACGGTTTTCTGAACGGTAACCACCCATGTTCCCCATCAATTGATTGAAAAGATCATCCATATTATTAAAGTTGTTGTTCATATAATTACCTCGTTTTGTGTTTTCTTCTGAAATTTTTTAAGTGTTATTTTTATGTTAATGTGTATTCTGACTTTTACTGACCAAAACCCTAAAAATTTTTAGTAGCCTCAACTACTCTTCTAATAATTTCCGGTTTTGCTCTTGGTAGAAGACTGAGAACTTTCACAGTCTTGAATAAATTATCATTTAGCATAAGAGCCACCTTCTTTCTGTGAATCTCTCAAAATAGCTAACTTACAAGCTTCTTTCAGAAAGAAACTTGTAGATTAAGGGAACCTTTTTCCTTATAGTTTTATCATATACCTTTCATCTGATTGGGTCAAGAATTTAGTTTTGACTTTCACTGACCTTTCAGATGAAAATTTTTGCAGACTAGCTGCAATCCTTTTTATTGGTATATGGGCTATTGACACAGCCTTCATAAGGATTTCATTTCCTTATGTTTATATTGTACAATATTGGTCAGTAATAGTCAATGATTTTTTTGACTTTTTTTGACCTTTATTGTAAATATTTTTGCAGGCAAGCTATAATTACCTTTTTTTAAGGATTTAGGCTAATCCTGCAATCTCATAAGGAAGCTAAATCCTTATGAGATTATAATACACCATTGGTCAGTATAGGTCAATAGTTTTGTTTGATCTTTTTTGACCTTTTGGAAAATAATTTACGGAAAGTAAAAAAAGCCTACCAGAGGTAGACCTAATAATGATCTTTAAAAGAGAGAAAGGCGACACTTTTACCATCAATCATATAAATCAAACGATTTTCAGCATCAATTCGCCGAGACCAAGCTCCTTGAAAGTCATACTTCAAGGGTTCTGGTTTCCCAATACCTGAAAAAGGATCCCGTTGAATATCTTTAATTAGCTTATTAATTCGCTTAAGTGTCTTCCTATCCTGATTTTGCCAATAACAATAATCTATCCATGCATCTTCAGTGAAAGTGAGTAACATTTTCTACTCCTTTAGTGCATGCTCTTGAGTCTCTCCAGCACGTACCTGAGCCATTCCTCTTAAAACCTTGTCTGATAGTTCTTTATTTTGAACAATACGCAATGTTTCTTGAATGCTATCCCACTCACTCTTTGAGACCACTACAATATCTTCATCAGGATTTTTATTGACCACAGCTAGAGGTTCAAATTCATCATTAACCTTTTTCATATAATCCTTCAAATGATTTCGAAACGTTGAATAGACGACTGCTTCCATTAGCATACCTCATTTTCCTCTTTTCTTTTATTATATACCAAAAGTATAAACTTGTACAAGTTCCTGACAAGTTTATCCTTTCTACAATATTTATTCGAAAAAAGATTTAAAAAGCCTACCAGAGGTAGACCTTCTATAAAACTATTTTACTCTAATCGGTACACGTCCAAAGTTTTGTTCGCAAAGCTCGGGGTTACCTAATTGATAAACATTATCCGCTTGCTGTGTAAGCATATCCCAAGGCTCCCTTCCAATACGAGCCACTATATCCACAGACTTTTTCACAGATTTGAGATGAGACTGCCCTTTTTGAGAAAACCCAAGCACATGAATGGATTCAGCTAGAGGGTTGTCCACAGCTCCGACTAGGATATAAGTCAAAATACGACGTACACGTGCTTGGTGTAGCGTTTGGTTGCTACCTTATCCACCAATTCCTCCACAGAAGAGGCCTCACGGATAGCAGCTTTTAAACGACTGGCAATCTCTTCATTCACTTGGAAAACACTAGTCAAATCGGGGTTTGTAAGAATCTGATAAACCAACAATTGGAAATAATTATCCCAAGAGGCCTGTGGAGAAGTCTGAAAAAGTTTGCTATTCGGCATGAACTTATCCACAAAATCACTATCTTGCTTGTGGAGACGTAGACTGGTCGCTGAGGCGAAAGATACTTCCTTGTCTGAGGAATGATAGCCGGCTCCTTGTCTCTGGATAGGAGTCAACTTAATGCCCTTACCAGAACAAGCTTTGGCATAGGCTAGTCCTAGAATATGGTTGGGTGTATTGCCAGTAAAGTCCACACCAGCAAACTTTTCCCACATTTTTTGCGTCTTCTGTGGATAAGACAAATCACTAGGCAAACTTTCCACAAAAGCTTCCATTTCCTCGGACTTTTCAGCATAGACATCTGCTATCGCCTGATAGTCTAGGACTTCTTCCGTACCAAAAGTAAGGCTATCAATTCCCAGTCGGGATAAGATATCAACGGCTCCAGCAGCAAAATAATCGGCAGACTGAACTGCCGCCAAGAAAGGCAACTCAACCACGAGGTCTGCCCCGTTTTCCAAAGCCATCTGAGCTCTAGTCCACTTATCCACAATAGCTGGCTCGCCTCGTTGAACAAAGTTCCCAGACATGGCAACGATTTTTACGCCTTCAGCCTGATCTAGGAGATACTTATGGCCATTATGAAAAGGATTGAACTCAGCAATAATACCTGTAACTGTCATAGTTCTTATTTTTGGGCTACAAAGAACCAACGGGCACTAGTTTCAGTCGGTTCCTTGTCCTCGAAATCGGCGTAAAGTTTGAAGGATTTGAAGCCAGCCTGCTCCAACAAGATATCATAAGTCAAGACCTCATAGGTACGCTCCTCATGAACCTCATCATGGCGGCTAAAGCTACCATCTTCCTCTTGGACAAAAAAGGTCAATTCATGGACAATAGAATGCGGTGTCTCATCCTCATAGGTATCCCAGAGCATAGCAAAATCTTCTGCATTTTCATGGTAGGAATAGCCTGGGAAAACCTCATCCGTCTGATAGGTTGAGTGCACATCAAAGATAAAGACACCATCTTCATTCAGGGCATTGTAAACCTCTTTGAAGACGTCTCCGACTTCTACTTCGTCCTGCATATAGCAGATTGAATCTGAGTAGCAAGTCACAAAGTCGTACTTACCAGCTTGCGATAAATCCAACATGTTGCCTTCAATAAAGTCAATTTTCTGTTTGGCAGAAGCTGCTCGCTTCTCCGCAATCTTCAACATATCAGCACTCAAATCGAGTCCAGTTACATCAAAACCAGCTTGAGAAAAACGTACAGATTGAATCCCTGTTCCACAAGCCAATTCAAGCAATTTCTTTTTGTCCTTAGTCTTTGGCAAATGACGAAGCGAAAAATCCGTCCACAAATCGTAAAGACTATCATCCATAACAGCGTCGTATACCGCCGCAAAAGTTTCATAAGTAGCCATAATTATGATACCAAGTTCGCCCGTAATCAGAAAGAAAATTAGGAGCTTGGACTTGGAGTAATCTCCAAGTCCAAGCTATCTATTTTCCGACGATTACAGGACGGGTTCAAATCCTTTCTAAGATACAAAGAGCGTCAAAAGCACAGAGAAAATAGGAAGCTTTCTGCCGTATCGCCAGATACAAAGAAAGTTTATCTTTCTCACAGTTTTTGGTGCGTGTTCAGTTAACAAACCAACTCAACACAAGGCTCTATCCTTCCTATTAAATCTTTAGTTTAAGCAACAAAACCCAGTTGTCGCCAACTGAGTTCAATTTTTAAGCCAAATAAGCTGACACATCCACCATTGGTGCTTCATGCCAGAGTTTTTCAAGGTTATAGTGAGCACGTTCATCTTCAGTAAAGATGTGAACAACGACGTCGTTAAGATCCAAAAGAATCCAACCACCCTTGTTGTCACCTTCCATGTGACTAGCGTCAAGGCCAGCTTCTTTCACTTTCTCACGGATGTTGTCAGCAATAGCTTCCAACTGACGGCTATTCATTGCACTCAAAATAACAAAGTAATCTGTTAGGCTTGTAAGGCCGTACAAATCAAGGGCAACAATGTCTTCAGCTCGCTTTTCATCAGCAGCTTTGACAACCAATTCAAGTAATTCTTCTTTAGTCAATGATATTCTCCAGTAATTAGTTATTAATCTTTTAAGTAATGCACAAAAGCATTATAGGTTTCCAAGGTTTGCGGGAAAATCGGCAAGGCCTGATGAGCCAAGTGTTCCACGGTATGAACTGTCTCAAAAGCAACTGCCTTATCTAAGGATTGCTCTGCTACTTGTCTAGCTTCCTCTACCAAAGGGAAATTACGGTTATGCTCAATATAATCAGCCACATAGACAATCTTATCTAGGGTTGACATCTCATGACTTCCAACCGTATGGATTTCAATACTGCGTAGAATCTCAGGATCAGTCAAACCAAAATCTTCTTGGATTTATAAATCCCAACCATGCCATGCCAAACATTGTTTCCCCATTTTTTCAATTCAGGATCAAGCTCATACTTATCGATAAGCTCCAAGAATTCCTGATCTGGAAGTTCCTTGGCATAATCATGAAGCAAACCAGCCAAGCCAGCTTTCTCAGAATCATATCCGTACTTCTCAGCAAGAGCAATAGCAGCTCGCTCAACCCCCAGAACATGATTGAAGCGTTTAGGACTCATGACCGCTCGAACTTTTTCAAGGAGTTCTTCACGAGAATAGTCTAGGTATTTTTCATAAGTCATTTATAGAGCCCCGCTTTCTTGATGTAGGCAAGTACAGACTGTGGCACCATAAAGTTAGGTGTACGATCCTTCTTAATGTAAGCTCTGACTGCACTCGAACTAATATCCATAAGAGGCACATCCACCCAAATAACTGGGTAAGACGTTCCAGCCTTATACTTAGGACGCTGAACACCAACAAATTGGACCATCTCGATAAGTTCATCAATACGATGCCATTTTGGTAGGTATTCTACCATGTCCGCTCCAATAATAAAGTAATAATCCGTATCAGGATTAGCCTCTGTCAAGAGCTTCATGGTGTCATAGGTATAGCTGATTCCTTTACGCTCCAACTCAATGGTTTCGATGTCCAACCCTTCAATACCGTTAATAGCCAACATGAGCATATTGAGGCGGTGTTTTTCATCAATGGTCTCTTTTTTGTCGACATGAGGTGGCTCATATTCAGGCATGAGAAGAACTTCATCGAGGCCTAACTGCTGACGCACTTGGTCAGCAACAACCAAGTGGGCATTATGAACAGGATTGAAATTTCCACCTAATATTCCCACTTGCTTACGGCCTGTATCTTTGATTTCTTCCTCTAGTTGAACCTTTGTAAATGGGGTTACGAGATCTAGTGCCATGTACGCCTCCTCTTTCTCAAGCATTATACAACTGACTTAAGGCTAGCTTTAATGCTTCAAAAGTGTTCCTATACCTTAGTTTGTCCTTCACCAAGCAAAGTCGGCAACTATTTTTGGATTGCTTTGACCTTTGGTGACAACTTACGATTTTCTTTTTTAGCTGATTCTTTATAGAGAATCAAGATACGTCCAATCTTAAGGACTGTATCACAACCAATTTCTTCTTCCAAGATTTCAGCAACTTCATGGATATCTTCCATAGTATTTTGGAGTAGGGTTACTTTAATCAATTCACGGGCATCAAGAGCGTTACGAACGCTAGTTTTGATGTGGTCGTTAAGACCGTTTTTCCCGATTTGTACAATAGGTTTAAGTGTGTGTGCTTCCGATTTGAGGAAGGCACGTTGTTTTGATGTTAATGACATGTTTATTCCTTTTATTTTTTTTGCTGTTTTTCTAGGGTGATGCGGACGCTAGCAAACCTTCGGTTTTATAGCTAATTTTTGAGCCTAAGGTCTCAAAAATTCCGAATCCAAGTAACATAAAATGTAACTCGGATTACTATCATAGCGAAAAACACATCGTTTGCTCATGACGTAAATCTAGGCAAACTTCATGTTCATTGAAAAGACGCTTTTATGCTTTTAACTACTTTATTAAGTTTAAATAATCGCTTTTCGTACGACGACGCCAACACCTTCTGGTGCCCAGGCAGCAACGATGGTTGGTTGGTCAGCTTTTCCTTGGACACGAATCCAACCTAATCCCGAGAAGACAATGTCTGTCTTATCTTTGACAGTAAATTCGTGACGAACAAGTTTTGGAAAATCAGCCAGATCCTTTGGTCCAGGTGGCATGAGAAGACTTCCAACATGCTTATCATAGAAGGCATCTGCGCCTTCAAGTTTAGTACGATGAAGCTTCAAGTTATTATCAAAGAAGGCTGTAAAACCTTGCTTATTCCCATCAATAAAGTCAAATCGTCCAAGACCGCCTAGGAATAGGGTTTGGCCTGCATTTAACTGGTAAGTTTTTGGCTTAATTTCCTTCTTAGGACTAACGTACTTGAGATCCTTCGCTGACAGATAGTGTGCCATCTGGTGTCGGTGAATAATTCCTGGTGTATCAAAAATATAGCTACCGTCATCCAATGGGATTTCAATCTTATCAAGGGTCGTTCCTGGAAAACGAGAGGTTGTGATAACATCTTTATCACCAGTAATTTCTTTGATAATGGCATTGATTAAGGTTGATTTACCAACATTCGTCACACCAACAACATAGACATCACGACCCTTACGGAGGTTTTCAATACGTTGGATTAGCTCTTTAATGGCGTGGTGATTTTGGGCAGACGTCAACATGACATCCACGGGACGCATGCCTTCTTCGTGGGCACGTTCTGTCAACCATTGGGTTACCTTACCATCTTTTACTGATTTAGGTAGGATATCCTTTTTATTTCCAACCAAGAGCACATCATTACCCGAAACAAAGCGTGATAAGCCTGGTATGATTGATCCATTAAAATCAAAAATATCAACGACATTGACAACGAGGGCATCACTATCACCAACTTCATGAAGCAATTTTAAAAATTCATCATCTGTGATGTGGACATCCACAATCTCATTGTAATGACGAAGACAGAAACAGCGTTGGCAGTATAACTCACCTGTTTCTTCGGCCTTTTTAATAGAGCTAGCAGGTGTGAAACCTGCTTTTTCTTTATCTTCTGTTTGAATTTGGGCTCCACACCCAATACAAAATAATTCTTCCATTAAATTCCTTTGTTGAAGGTCATTGGACCATATGCTTTTTCAATCTTTTTCCACATGCGACGTTCACGCCAACGGTTAAACTTGGTTACCCAAGCATCTGATTGCACCAAGGGCTTAACCAAAATCGAGCGAATGCCAGCTCGGTGGCTCGCTCTGATGTCAGTCATGAGCTGATCTCCTACCATAACAACCTCGTCACGGTTAAAGTGGTAACGCTCAATCGCTTCATTAATCCCTTTCGTAAAAGGTTTCATGGCACGACTAACGAAATCCACATGGAAATTGGCAACCGCACGTTCCACACGTTCATGTTTATTGTTAGAGACCACAACAACTGGAATGTCAGCCTCTGTCATCTCATCTAACCAAGCACGTAGCTCAGGAGTCCCATCAGGGTTGTTCCAAGCAATCAAGGTATTATCCAAATCGACCAAGACAGCACGAATACCGTGTTCACGTAGCTGGTCAGGTTTCAAATCATAAACAGCCTCCACCATAAAATGGGGCCTGTAATCGTCTATAGTCATTTTCTCTCCAAAATGTTAGTTTACCTCTTATTCTACCATATTTTTAAGGTTTATGTGTGGGACTTAAGTCCTATTTTTTAAGAACATCCTTTACAGAACAATAAAGAAAAGAGCCACAATCACTCAGGCTCCATTCTTATCTTTGAATTTTTTCTTGTTTTTTAAGGGCAACTAAATTCTTAAGCGATATGATGATAACAGCAAGAACAATTAAAAACATTCCAACCACATCAATGGCAAAGAAGCGGTCCCCCATAATTAATACGGTCAAAATGACCGACGCTACAGGTTCTACCGAAGCTAAGAGACTCCCTTTGACAGCTCCAATCATGATCGTCCCCTTAAGGAAAACAGTGTAAGCAAAGACTGTCCCAATGAAGACCAAACCAAAAAGCGCTAAGAGATTTCCACCAGTCAAAGGAAGCTCATACTTCCAGGCTTGGATAACAATCGGAAAGATTAAACCACCGATCAACAGACCTAAACCAATGACAATCAAACTTCCCCATTTTTCAATAGCCTTAGCAGGCAGTAAGATATAAAGTGCATAGGTCACCGCCGAAAAGAGACCCCAGAACAAGCCCAGAGGTGTAATCGCCAGCTCCCTTATCTGACCATGCGTTGCAATGGTAAAGGTTCCCACAATAGCCATGATAATCGCCACTAGCTCTGCTGCTGTTGGGAACCTACGATATTTTGCACATACAAAAGCCAGGATGATAACTGGGGTGACATACTGCAAGACCGTCGCTGTCCCAGCATTAGTGTATTGAATAGCACTGAGATAGGCGTACTGATTTAGTACCAGACCAAAGAGCGCAAATAAGGCGATACTTACTAAGGTTTTTCTATCTTTAATAGCTTGTACTAATTTGTCTCGCTGCCTAAAAAAGACCGAAGCCGTTAGTAAAATACCAGACAAAAGCAAACGTAAACTCGTCAAAAGATTGACATTAACACCATGAGCCATTAGGTATTGACCAGAAACTCCTGAAAATCCCCAGGCAATTCCTGCTGTCAATACCATCAAGCTCCCCTTTAGTTGTTTAGACATGTGTTTTCCTCGATTATAATAATGCCTATTTATTATAACACAGGGATTCGTTAGTCAGGCGATAACTTCAGAAAAATTAAACTGTTTTTCTTGAAGAATTTTCCAGCCACCAACCGACAATCCAGCCAAGGACTAAAAGATAATTCTCAAAAGCTCCAACAGCATTAACAGAGTGATGGTATTGAAGATAGCTAAGGAAATGATTGGTTCCAATACCTAGGCCTCCTAGAATCAAAGCAATCAGAACTGCTCTCAGATAAAACCAATCGTACTTTAGGTTAACGGCAAGGAGGATGACCAGAACCGCCACATTCCAAATACCAATCTCCCTCTGCCATCCAACTGAAATACCGTAACCCGAATGACTTCCCATATAGGTTGGGAAGAATAGCTGAAAAATAATAGCACCAGTCATGGCAAGGATGACTAGGATAAATAAGACTCTTAAGAATTTGTTCATTGCTTTGCTCCTGTTTAAAATATGCTTAATTGAATATCACTAGTATAACAAAAAAGACCTCAACCAGAGTTGAGATCTTTAATCAAAAATTAAGCTTCTTGTTCTTCTTTCAACAATTTCTTATCGTAAACACGGATGAATGGGAAGTAAACAAGGAAGGCAGCAACTGCACAGACAAGAGCAACTAGGACAGCACGGAGATCTGCAGTTCCTAAGAAAGCTCCGATTCCCACTGGGGTTGGCCATGGAACCTGTGCAATAACAGGATTAATCAAATGCAATGCATTAACAAAGTAGTAAATAGTAGCTGTAACCATTGGCGCCAAGATAAATGGAATTGCTAATGCTGGATTATAGATAATTGGCAAACCAAAAATCAAAGGTTCATTAATGTTGAACAATGCTGGAACAACTGAGGCACGTCCAATCGCTTTTAGTTGCTCTGACTTGGCAGCAAAAGCAATGTAGAGACACAAACCGAGAGTTGCACCTGATCCACCAGCGATAACAAACATGTTAGAAAATTCACCAGCTACAGCATAGTGTCCACCAGCAGCATTTTCTGCCATGTTAGCAAGTGCGATAGGATTAACGAAAGCAAAGATAATGTTAGCTCCATGAATCCCTACAATCCAGAGAAGCTGAGTTAAAAGATAAATAATCATCAATCCAATCCATGAGTTAGTTAGGTTAGCAACAAACCCAAATGGAATAGCAATAACTTTAAAGATGTCAGTTCCCAGCGCTACGAGTGCACCATTAATAAAGATAACTACAAATGCAACGACGAATCCTGGAATCAAGGCTGTAAATCCACGTGAAACTCCTTCTGGAACAGCTTCAGGCATTTTAATAACCCAATTACGTTTTACACATGTACGATAAATAAGGACTGTCACAATAGCCATGATAATAGCTGTGAAAATACCAGTAGTACCAAAGCGAGTAACTCCATTACCCATTGCCCAACCGTCAACAACGACTGCACCTTCTTTTAGGCTACCTACAGCCTTCATCATCCCACCGTCAAAAATGATTTGTGGAACTGTCATAATGAAAGCCATGAGCGCAAGAAGAGCACCGTTAAGAGGATTCATATTTAGTTCTTCTTCTTCTGCATAGATTTTGGTTAACTCATAAGCAAGTGAGAGAACAAAGTAAAGTGAGAGAGAACCCATAGTAGCATAGTTAGCAACCATGTATAGAGAAGTAAACTTATCAAATGAAGCTGAGAAAATATCAGCTACAATTGGCCAGAATGAGAAGGCTTGTGGCAAAATACTAAATACCAAGAACATTGAGCCAACAATAGTAAATGGTACAGCTGCCATACCTGCTGCCGTGATTGCACGTACAACTTTAAACTGAGCAAGTTTCCCCATTGGTCCCATGACATGATTTTCAAGGAAACCAAATAATCCGTTTTGTTGATCCATAATCGGACCTCCTTAATAATAATTATAAATTTATTTCAATAGTTATCCTTTTGCAAGGTGCTATAAGGTCACAGAACTCTTTTCTAACTGGATAAAGCGTTGATAAGCCTTATCTTTACGTTCATATATTTCTTGAATTCTTTTAAGATTTAACAAGCATAGGCCAAAACCTAGTAAAAGAATAACGAAAACGAAGAAACGTGCAGCTTGATTATTTTCAAAAATTGGGAAAAGAGTTGTGAACAAACTCGTCCAAGTTAGAACAAGTAGTCCCATCTGAATAACTGCCTGTGAGCGAATAAACATCTGAGTCACCTTCAAACGTTCATCACGCTTGCCATACAATCGAAACTGCTCAACAGTAGCCAAAATCGCTAATACAATTAATGTAATAGGGAGAACAATAACAAAAGAAGGACGAATAAATTGATTCAAAAGCCAATAAATATTGCCAAAAAAGAAGAGTGCTATTGTATAACGTAGAAGAAGGTAGCGATTAAAGAAAGTATTTTTTAATGCTGTCTCCCGACGTTGACGCTCGATTTCTAGTTGTTCTTTTTTTGTCATTGTCTTCCTCCTTGTTTAACTATATATGCTTAGCCAACCTTTCTATGAAGAACCAGCATTTCTTTTGCCACTTCCAATAGAGTCATTGTAGTCATTAAATGGTCTTGAGCATGGACCATAATAATTTCAATCTTGATTTCCACACCACTTGCATAGTCTTGCAAAAGTTTTGTTTGTGCATGGTGTGCTTCTAAAATTTCTTCATTTGAATGGTCTAACTTAGCTTCCGCTTCGTCAAAACGTCCTTCTCGCATATCAGCAAACGCTTCATGAATTTCTGTTCTAGCAGTGCCTGAATGAAGAATAATTTCAAAGGCTGCAACCTGTAGTTCTTCTTGATTCATATGAACCTCCTATGTTATTTTTTCAAAAATTGTAATAAAATCTTCAAAATCCTTGCAATTGATTAATTGCTTTTGTAAGTCATCATTTTCTGTTAAGGAAACTATTTTCTTCGTCACATCCTTCAACCCATCATTACCATATAATGATGGTGATAAAAGAAAAACAAGTTGAATATGTGAACTTTGATTATCCCAAGATATAGGTTCTTGACAGATAGCAACTGAGACTTTAACTTCTTTCCCCAATGGTCTAATGGGATGTGGAACTGCAACTCTTTGGGAAAAGACGACAGAACTTAAGTCCTCACGCTGTTTAATTTCGTAAAGTAAAGATTGTTTGAAATCATCTGATTCACCGACAGATAGACCTTCAGCCATTTCTTCCAATAGTCGTGTTTTATCGCATTTCGTCCATACAAAGAAGTTATCTTGACTAAAGTATTGTTTAAAATTATCGTCTTTAATCCGAGCTACTTCTGAACGATTTCCAATTCTCGAAACTTGCATCTGGTCCATAGCCTGACGGATCTGAGATATTTCTTCGGTTTTAAGAAAAACACTCACTGTAAAAACTGGTATCTGAAAGTAAAGGTTTGATAAATCAACAGCCGATACAATAAAATCAATACCGTCTATTTTTTCTTGGTTCAACTCATAGTAACCTATGACATCAACCACCTCTATACGATTCCCAAGCTCAGATTCAAGACGATTTTTAAGCATTTGAGCAGCTCCAAATCCTGTCGCACAAATCGCCAATACTGAAAATTTATGGTTTTCTTTTCGACGTTCGATAGCAGCCAAGAAATGAAGACAGACATAAACTATTTCATCGTCAGATATAGTAGCCTGTGAAAAAGCTTCCATATTTGCAAGAATTTCCTTGGTCATGAAGAATACATCACTATAATTCTGTTTAACCTCATCTACCAATGGATTACTAAGATTAATATGACTGGCTAAACGTACCTGTAAGGTCATCAAATGAGTTATAAGGCTCTCAATAAGCTGAAAATCCGAAGAAAAGTGATATATATCATCTAACCCTAAGGTTTTAAAGCTTTGGACCACCGAGTCTCTCAGTGCCTCTTTAGAAAACTCTGTTTGATTGTTTTGGGGTAACTGACTTTTAGCTAACAGATGTAGGGTAATATAATCAATCTCTTGAACTGGAAATTCCTGATTGGTTACACTACTGACTCTTGAAAGAATCCTCTTAGCAACCTGGCGTTCAATGTCATTGTCTACCATCTGACAGTCTAAGTTACTAATTTCAAAACCAGACTTGATACGACCTATTGCTAATGCTATATGAACAACTAAATTTTGTAAGACAAAATCCGATAACTTCAGATTAGCTTCCTGACATTCTTCTAAAACAATCTTTGCCAACTCCTCTAATGGAAGATTTTGGTCAAAAAAATTTGACTTCACATAAGTATGCAATGCTTTAAAAAACTGATTTTCCAAGAAATAACTCATAATAAAGCGACGTTTGTCACGTTCTTCACCAGAAACATAGACACCTTTATTTGCTCTACTCTCTATAGTTAAGCTATAGTCAGCTAGCATCTGGCGAATCTTTTTAAAATCATTAGATAAAGTTGATCGACTAACATATAGCTCCTCAACTAAATCATCAAAAAGAACCGGAACCTGTTCAAACAAGAGCTTATTTAAAATGAAGGCTAGACGATCATCACCTTGAGACATAGACGTTTTTGTACTATAATCGTTGCCTAATTCATAGATTAGACGAAAGGTTTGGCAAACTTCTTGACTTTCAAAAATTAGTCGATAGCCTTGTCCTTGTTTTGACACTAACCTAACACCTTGGAGATTTAAGGTTTGATCAATTGATTTCAAGTGATTACGTACAGTTCTATCCGAACAGGACAAGTATTCAGCAAGTTCCTTACTTGTAACATAACGTTCCCTGTGCTTTAACAAGAATTGAAGGATGCCTTTTTCTCTAGTATTTGACACTCTCATATCCTCCTAAAAATGATATTCTCACCTTCCATTATAGGATATTTTCACACCTTAAATTCTTTTTATTGAGCATAAGTCATATTATGAATCATTTATAATTTAGTTAATAGATAATATTAATCAAACCTTGTTATTAACATTATTTCTTTATCAAAGATTAGATGTTTTCTACAATTAAATTAGCCATTTTTTCAATTCCCATTGGAATTGGAATATAAGCTTGCGGTGGAATTTGAACAACTGGTTTTCCGACTTTAGCACCTGCTTCTTCAAACTGTTTAAAATACATTTTTGTTTGAGGACTTACAAGGTACAAATCAAACTCTGATGCTGCAATAGCTTTTCCGCCTTCAGTAGCACTAATAGCGTCAACCTCTATATCCTGACCTTTTCCCTTTAGAAACTCCGTTGTTTTCTTCGCCATGAGTGATGAAGACATTCCTGCCGCACAAATAATCAACGCTTTTGCCATAAGATTTTCTCCTTTAATCTAATCCCATCAAATTGATACCTGATTGGGTTATTTCTTATTTACACTTTAATTATAAAGTAAAGCGCTTACAATTACCATTGCTGATTTTTCCTCAACGATACGGAAAATAATTATTTGTACTTCAATTTATAAATCAAAATAATACCAGATAGCAAGAACGAAACACTATTAGCCAAAATCAAAGGTAAGTCACCAATATGAAGGCCATGGGCAAGCCACAAAGCAATACCAATAACCTGCATAACATACATCCCTAAGGCAATTGATTCAGTATCTTTTGTTTTTACCACACGCACAACTTGTGGTAAAAAGGCAAATGTTGTTAAAATTGCTGCAATGCTACCAATCATATTTATTCTCCTATGTTTACTAAAGAAGCTGGGAATACGCCCAGCTTCTTAATTTTATTCTACCGTTGCACCATTAGATGCAATAACTTCTTTATACCAATTAAATGATTTCTTCGGTGATCGTTCATAACTTCCCTGTCCATCATCATCTTTATCCACATAGATAAATCCGTAACGTTTCCTCATCTCACCGGTACCGGCTGAAACCAGGTCAATACAGCCCCAAGGTGTATAGCCCATTAAATCAACGCCATCTTCAACTACAGCTTTTTTCATTTCACGAATATGGGCACCTAGGTAATCAATTCGATAATCATCATGAACCATGCCATCTGCTTCAACTTGGTCTATGGCACCAAAACCATTTTCAACAATAAAAAGTGGTAGATGATAGTGATCAGTAAACCAGTTTAATGCATAACGTAAGCCCTCTGGGTCAATTTGCCACTCCCACTCAGATGCCTGAACATAATTATTTTTGACCAAATCTTCCGTTTCAAGATAATCGAAATGAGGATTATTCTCACGATGAGAATCGATAGCAAAAGACATATAGTAACTAAATCCAATATAGTCTACTGTTCCTCCAAGTAAATCCTCTTTATCTTGATCTGTAAAATCAACTGAAATTCCTTTACGTTCCCAATACTTGAGAATGTGTTCAGGATATTTACCAAAAACATGTACATCAGTAAAGTAATAACGTTTTTGCATAGCCTTCATGGCCATTAAAATGTCTTTAGGATTACAAGTTGCAGGATAAATAGGACACATCGCAATCATACAACCAATTTGAAAATCTGGATTGATTTCATGGCCAATTTTTACTGCTCGAGCAGAGGCTACTAACTCATAGTGTGCTGCTTGATACATAATAGCTTCTCGGTCGTCACCTTCCTCGTATACAATACCTGAGTTCGTAAATGGTGCAAAATCTTCCTGGTAATTGGCCTGATTATTGATTTCATTGAAGGTCATCCAGTATTTAACTTTATCTTTATAACGTTTGAATACGACTTCTGCAAAGCGAACAAAGAAATCAATCAATTTGCGATTTTTCCACCCACCATATTCTGTAACCAAATGATAAGGCATCTCAAAATGGGATAAAGTAATTACAGGTTCAATTCCATGCTTCAAGCACTCATCAAAAAGATCATCATAAAATTGCAACCCTTCTTCATTGGGCTCTAATTCATCACCCTTTGGGAAAATACGTGTCCAAGCAATTGATGTTCGGAAGCACTTAAATCCCATTTCAGCAAAAAGCGCTATATCACCTTTGTAACGATGGTAAAAATCTATGGCCTCATGGTTTGGATAATATTTACCTTCCAAAACACCTGGTGTAATTTCACGGGCAACTCCATGGCGACCAGCTGTCATGACATCAGCAACACTGATACCCTTACCACCTTCTTGCCATCCACCTTCAAGTTGATGAGCAGCTACAGCACCACCCCACAAAAATCCATCTTTAAAAGTAGTCATCGTTTTTCCTCCTGACTTTGATACTTCTATTATAAACTTCACAAGCGACAATGAAAACGCATTCTTTTTCCATAATACTACGGAAAGTAACAGATTATTTTTTATTTGAAAACGTTTTATAAAAGGAGTATACTATGTCCCATAAGGAGGCAATATTATGAATTTCATACAGTTTTTAATTGCTTTTGCAGGACTTGTTGTTGGAGTTAGTGCTGTTGCTATGCTCTTCTGGTACTTAAGTAAGGCTTTAAAGAAAAACGTCATTGTACGTGACGATAACACCTTTACTATCGTTCATCTTAAGGAGCTAGATCAATACCCTGACTTACTTAAGAATACCGATTTTAAGAAAATGGGAGACTGGACAGCTCATGATAATGGACAGGAATTCCGAGGTACTTCTAATGTCTCTAAAGAAACTTCGCCAATGGATTATTGATAAATATCATTTAAAAGCTCATCAAGTTATTGTCACTGTTCCTGAAGAAATGAAGGTTGCTTCAGCTCTTCCTCATTTCTAAAGTCACTTAGTCTTTTTCAAAAACTCCTAACGAGTCGATTCGTAGGAGTTTTTGTATACCCTGCAAAGAAAAAACCAACCTTTCGGCTGGTTGTTTATCTATTACTCTTCTTTCAACTTAGCCAATTCTTGAGCAAGTAGCTTGAGGGCTACTTGTGGGTTGGCTTGGCCTTTGGTTGCTTTCATGAGGAAGCCGGTGAAGGCCTTGTCAGCGTTACGTTTACCTGACTTGAAGTCGGCTACGGCTGCTTCATTGTCTGCAAAGACTTGGTGGATGATTGGGATCAAGACTTCAGGATCTGAAATCTGTACCAAACCAGCTTTTTCAACGTATTCACGCGCACCGCCACCGTTTTTCGCCAAGTGAACGAAGACTTTCTTGGCAATCTTAGATGAAATGGTTCCATCTTCGATGATGGCAATCATTTCGACCAAGTTTTCTGGTGTCAACTTGATTTCTTCAAGCGTTTTGCCTTCTGCGTTCAAGAATTGCGCGACTTCACCTTGGAGCCAGTTAGACACTTGTTTGGCATCTCCACCAAGGGCTACAGCTGCTTCAAAGAAGTCAGAAGTAACTTTCGTCGCTGTCAATTGGTTGGCATCATAGTCAGACAAGCCAAGCTCTGCCACGTAGCGAGCACGACGGTCTTTTGGAAACTCTGGCAACTCTGTGCGCATTTCCTCGATCCACTCATCTGAGATTTCAAACAATGGAAGGTCTGGTTCTGGGAAGTAACGGTAATCCGCTGCTCCTTCTTTGACACGCATAAGAATGGTGCTCTTATTCGCTTCATCATAACGGCGTGTTTCTTGACGAATGACCCCACCTGATCGCAAGATTTTCGCTTGGCGCTGTACTTCGTATTCAAGACCTTTACGGACGTTTGAGAAAGAGTTCAAGTTTTTCAACTCAGTCTTGGTACCAAATTCCTCTTGACCGTATGGGCGAAGGGAAATGTTAGCATCCACACGCATAGATCCTTCTTCCATCTTGACGTCTGAAATACCAGTGTACTGGATGACTTCTTTCAAAGCTGTCAAATAAGCGTAGGCTTCTTCAGGAGAACGCATATCTGCTTCAGATACGATTTCAATCAATGGAACCCCTTGACGGTTGAGGTCTACGTAAGAGAATCCATCTGTTCCATGGGTGTTCTTACCAGCATCTTCTTCCAAGTGGGCACGTTCAATCCCGATTTTCTTAGTTGAGCCGTCTTCCAATTGTACTTCAATCCAACCGTTGTAACCGATTGGCTCGTCAAATTGCGAAATTTGGTAGGCCTTTGGATTATCAGGGTAGAAATAGTTCTTACGGTCAAAGTGCATGTGCTGGTGGATATCCATATTCAGCGCCAAAGCAGCCTTGATACCAGCATCCACAACACCCTTGTTCAAAACAGGAAGCACCCCTGGGAAAGACCAGTCAATCACATTGGTATTGGCATTTTGCTCATTTCCAAAGTGAGCAGAGGTTGGTGAGAAAATTTTTGAGTTTGTATTCAATTCAACGTGGACTTCAAGTCCGATGACTGTTTCAAAGTTCATTAATTGTCACCTCCGAAAATAAGGGGTTGTTGCTTGTGGTAATCCGTCGTTGCTTCAAAGGCAGCTGCAGCTTGGTAGATGGTTTCTTCAGAATACTTAGGACCGATCAACTGCAAACCAACTGGAAGACCTTGAGCAAAACCTGCGGGAATCGAAATCCCTGGAAGACCTGCCAAGTTAACTGGGATAGTCAACAAGTCAGCCAAGTACATGGCAACCGGGTCGTGGTTTAGCGAATCCAAATCAAAGGCTACACTTGGAGCTGTTGGACCAAGGATAAGGTCGTAATCCGCAAAGACTTTTTCGAAGTCTTGGATAATGAGGGTACGGACTTGACCAGCTTTCTTGTAGTAAGCATCGTAGTAACCAGATGACAAACTAAAGGTACCAAGCATGATACGGCGTTTGACCTCATCGCCAAAGCCTTGGCTACGAGTGTTCACGTAGATATCATCCAAGTTCTTAGCATCTTCCGCACGGAAACCATAGCGAATACCGTCGAAACGTTGCAAGTTTGAAGAAGCTTCAGATGAAGCGATGATGTAGTATACGGCAACCCCGTATTTAGAATGAGGCAGGCTGACTTCTTCGACAGTCGCTCCCAACTTTCAAAGTGTTTAGCCGCATTAAGGATAGTTTCTTTGACTTCTGGGTCAATCCCTTCACCGAGGTATTCCTTAGGAAGGGCAATCTTCATGCCTTTAATGTCTTGACCAATCTTAGAAGTAAAATCTGCTACACGAACAGGTGCAGATGTTGAATCCTTGGCATCTTCGCTTGGCAATGACATTAAGCAATTGGGCATTTTCCTTAACCGTTGGTGAGAAAGTACCAATTTGGTCAAGTGAGCTACCAAAGGCAATGAGACCAAAACGTGAAACTGTTCCATAAGTAGGTTTGAGACCAACAATCCCGTTGAAGGCAGCTGGTTGGCGGATAGAACCACCGGTATCAGAACCAAGAGACAAACGAACTTGCCCTGAAGCGACAGAAGCTGCTGAACCACTAGAAGATCCACCAGGCACCTTGCTGTGGTCCCAAGCATTCTTGGTTGGTCCATAGTATGAAGTTTCACCAGATCCACCCATAGCAAATTCATCCATGTTGGTCTTCCCGATGACAATCATATCTTTGGCTTTTGCATTGGCAACAGCTGTCGCATCAAAGATAGGCTCGTAGTTGTAGAGCATTTTTGAAGCCGCAGTCGTCAAGATACCATCTGTTGAGATATTGTCTTTGACAGCGAGTGGAATCCCTGACAGGAGGTTATCTTTATCGATTCCTTTTTCGTCAATAACCTTAGCTTGGGCAAGTGCTGCTTCTTCAGCCACCGTCACAAAGGCATTGACCGCTTCTTCACGCGCCTTGATATCGTCAAGTGTCGCTTGGGTCAATTCGGTTGCTGAAAATTCCTTAGAGACAAGGAGGTCGTGCAACTCTTCAATGGTTTTATTGTTGAATGACATTAGGCATCTCCTCCATCTTCTAGGATAGCTGGCACCTTGATGTAGTAGTTATCTTTTTCAGGTACATTTTTAAACAAGCGGTCACGGTCTGTCCCTTTTTCAGCAACATCCGGACGCAATACGGTCTTACGATCAGCCATGGTCGTTGTTGGGGCAACACCTGTTGTGTCCACTTCTTCCAACAATTCCACCATGTCGACAATTTTAGACAAGGTTGTCGCAAACTCAGCTGTCTCTTCTGGAGAGAATTTCAATTTTGAAAGATTGGCAACGTGGGTTACCTCTTCTTGCGTAATTTTCATCTTGCTTCCTTTCGTGAAATGATGATTTTTCAATACGTTCTATTTTACCATAATTAGGCCTATTTTGCTTGGAGGATAAAAAAACTGTAGTAACTTTTTTGTCACTACAGTTTACAGAGATAGAGCTTTTTCAAAACACTTATCGTATGGCTATCAAGAGCTTTCTCCAAGCCTCTAGGATTTCTGGTTTCAAATACTGTTTTGCCAGGTCATATGAGGCTCGGTGCATAGACTCAAGATCACTTTCTAAGGCAAATACAATCTTGTCGGCCATCTGAGAAACGAGTAGGTCCTCATCCAAAGTCTCGCTATAAGGGACCAGATAGCCATTCTCACCATCTTTGATGAAGGTTGGATTACCATAACGGGCATCAAAACCAACCAAGGCTAGACCTGCTCCCACCGCTTCCATCAGAGTCAAGCCAAAGGTCTCCCACTGAGAGGTGGTGACATAAAGTTCATACTGTGGGTAAACTTCACGCAAATCCGCATGACCCCGAAGTTGGATGAAGTCACCTGCCCCAAGAGTATCAATCAGATCTTGTAGATTCTCTTGCTCGCCACCTTTGCCGTAGATGTCAAAGTGAAGATTTGGCTCTTTCATGAGCAAGGGCGACTGCTCTTATAGCTAAATCCAAGCGTTTACGTGGGTCCAATCGCGAAGCCGTCATCAAACTAAGAGGCTTCCTCTGCTCCTCTGGAAAACTAAGGTTATCCAAATGTCCCACTGCTAGGTCATGAATACTAGCATCTGTTACACCTTGCTTTTTCAGGGTATTCTCTAAAACAGCCTTTTGTGCCTCCGTAGCTGTAATGAAGAAATCAAAACGTTGGGCGTACTTAAAGATGTAATAATACTCATAGTAGAGGTCGCCATTTTCAAACTCATGCTCTGAATGAAAAACGAAGCCTAACTTTGCAGGTGTATCCAATTCATAAATCGGTCGCATAAACTCCATCAAGGAGGCCCTATCCAGCAACAAGGTATCCGCAGTTGTCAGCGGAAGTCTTGCTAGAAAACGACGCATGACCTCTGTTTTTGTTACTAAAATCTCAGTTCCCAACCTATATAACCAGCTGGTCCCTTGCTTGAGTTCTTCAAAGGCGATGCGACCATCTTTATTGTGATAACTTCTCCTGATGATAATGCCTTTTTCAAAGTATTCTGTGACTAATTTACTTGTTCCATACCACTCACGCTTTAAAAGCATACCATTGACGTGGTAATCCACATACCGCACACAACCTTTTTGGTAGGAATCCATCTTGAAGACTAAAGAAGTGCCATCAGAACAGACATAAACAGAGTCTGTTTCGCTTTGACTCTTCAAATCTAGACGTGTCAACTTAAATTTTTGCTGCAAGGCCCCTACTGTCAAGGATGGGATATGATTGTCTTGATCTGTAAAGCTAAGATAGGCATGGAGGAGTTCCTCGTAGCGATGCCCTAAAGAAAGATAATAGTCTAATTTATAGGGTTGTGGCCAGGTCGTAAAGACAAACTTAGCAGGCTCATTTAATTCACGTAGCATCAAAGCTCTCGACGCCTGGGCCACGTCCACACCATTAGGCTCAAAGCCCACCAATAGGTTAAAGGTGTAAATTGTCATCTTCTTCCCCCTCCAATCTAGTAAAGAAAGCTAAGATTTCTTCTCTCTCGGCGAGTTTCAAAACCTCTTTCTGACTTTCAAGAGCCCTAGGGTAAAACTCTGGTTGCTGTAAGAGTTGTCGGAAATCTTGCTCTAGTTCCTCTAAGGAAGTATAGACCGTTGGTAAGTCCTTATAGTAGTGACGATGAACCGTTGATTCCAAGCCATAAAGTAGCTGCCCATTTTCAATCGCATCCAATGTTGCATCAGACACTTCACTTCCATAATTCAAGTCTAAATAAATGAAACATTTCCTTAGTAGCTCTTGGTATTTCTCCTGACGAATCCCTGGGTAAAGATGGACATTTCCCTTATCTTCGAGACAAGTCAATTTAGGTCCCATACTAGTTTGGGCTCCGATGTGAAAGTCAATATCCGGAAAAGCATCAACTAAGTCAGCTAGGCCCTCAATATTTTCAGAAGCAGTCATCACCATGGCTTGAGGCACAAAAGTCTGAGAACCTTCTTGTTCCGCACCAGCTAAATAAATCATGCCTGACTTCCGTTCCTCTTGTGGATAATAATTAGTAATCAAAACATGATTCACTTGATTTTGAATAAGCTCAAGACCATCATGACTATCGGAGCAATAGACCAGACGATTAACATTCAAGGTCTGCAATGTCGGGATTAGATTGGAATCCATACAGATGATAGCTTCGTCTGACTTCAGAATCTGATTCAAAACAGCCTTAGTTAATTCTTCCCTACCTGAAAAAATCCTATCTCTTCCTTCAGACCCCTGATCAATCAGGTATCCATCTTGAATATAGTGAATCAAGACCTCTTCTTGGTTACGATTAAAGTAAATATCCATTATGCCTTGCCCCTGATCATCCAGAAGACGCTGTTTGGTACGCCAGCCATAGCGATTATAATCATCAACCGCAACAACTTTTTCCCCTTGTCCAAACCATTGGACTTGTTTGACCGTACGTTCCTTTAGATTGTCACGGAAAATGACACTGGCACGGCGGTCTTGACCATCAAAAATATAGGTCGTAATCCCTAAAGTCCACAATTCCCAGTATAAGGGAACTGACAAATCGTTAAAAAAGAGTGGTGTCCCTTGATAATCTTCCTCAGAGGAATAAATAAATGACGATGCTAAACTAATCGTGTCCTTATCAACATCCGTTTCAAAATTAGTGTAAAACACACGGGATTGGATACCAAAGGAGTCTAGTAATCTTCTCAGTTTTTCCGTTGCCTGACTAGGTTCTTGTGCAATAATAAGCATAGTTATCCTTTCTGATTAATCCAAGCAATAAATAGCTTAACCCTCGACCTTTATTGCTCCAAAAATCTCAAGTTAACCTGCGCCGTCTTGTAGGTCTCAGTATCTTGAAGATTAGCTTCTTCCATTTTTTCAATGGCCCGCTTCAGACGAGTCTTATAAATATAACGGTGCCAAGTCAAATCATAGCCCAACATACCTAGTAAAGCTAGTTTTTCATTCTTGGCTTCCATCTCATCTAAGACACGCTTCTCCGTCCAGACCTGTGACAGCGTATCCTTACGACCCACTCGGTACCAGTAGATACATTTCTCAGTATGAACCACACGATTTGCCTTTAACAAGAGTTTGTACATAAGGAAATTATCTTCGACATTCTTCCCGACAGGAAAACGAAGGTCCTCAAATAAGGAGATTTTGTAGAGTTTCATCATAGCACATGCCCAGGCCATATCTCTTGTTTCTTGGATGGCATCTTGGTCTATAATGTCTCTCCCCTCATAAAGGGTTTCAGAATAATCGTTCTCCGTTACCTTAATCAAAAACTTACTAGTACTCTCGTTGAACAAGTTATAGTTGGCAATAGAAACATCTGCCTCATACTTCTTAAGCTTAGTGTACAAGGTCTCCACATAATCCTCTGTTACCCAATCATCTGGGTCTACAAAAGTGATGTAATCACCTGTGGCTAGGTCAATTCCTGTATTTCGGGCTGCAGATAGGCCACCATTAACTTGTCGCACATAGCGAATACGCGAATCTCGCTTGAAAAACTCCTTGCAAATCTCCTCTGACTTATCAGGAGAGCCATCATTGACAAGAATGATTTCAAGGTTTGGATAAGTCTGATTCACTATCGTTTCCAAACACTGCTTCAAATAAGCTTCCACATTATAAATGGGAATAACAATACTAACTACTTCTTTATTTTCCATGGTCTATCTCTCAATCGTATCTATATAATCTCGAACAGCCTCTACCATTTGGTCTACTTGGTCATTCTTGAACACTTGATTTTTCCCAGTTTGGTCGTGATTAGTTCCTTCAAAAGAGAAAATCGGAAGACCCAACTGATGAATCGTTTCTGTGATATGATCAACCTCGTCAAATGGGTTAATATCCAAATAGAAATCGATTTTTTCTAAGACCTTTCGACTGGTCAAGGGATCAAAGGATGGATAGAGAATAAGGTTTGGATACTGCTCCAACTTCACCAAATTAAACCCGAAATGAGAATGAGCCAAAACATGAAAAGCTACATCTGGAAGAGCCTGTAGCAAATGTTCCAATTCAAAGATGTCTGCAGTATTAGTATAAATCGCCGTATGGTAAGGAAAATCACCTACCATATCACTAAAGCTAAGCTTTAAGGATGGCTTTCTCAATAAGATTTCTTCCCAAGATAGGGCATAATAAAACCACCAAATATCCCTAAAACGATTGAAACGTTTGGACGTCCAAGGCTTATTGTGGGAAGTATAATGAATAACCGCTGGTACCCCTTTAAAAGCATCATACCATTCCAAATCTCCATAACCATACTGGTCCTTATCAGAACCCACTTGGAGATTATAGGTCCATGGGAGTTGATACCAAGCATCCTTGAAATAAAGATTCAAGATTCCTTGATCCCCATAAACATTTTGATGATGCTCTTTTGTCAAGTCAAAAAGAGACTCTGTCACCTTGTGTTGTCGCCACCAATCGGTATCAATAACCATCAAGCCAGCGTTAAAACCATCTGTCGTCGTCGGACGGTCCACCACCGCTCCAATACCAAATCCGCCAAGATCCACTTCAAAAAGTGGTGACAAATCCTGCGTAAATCATATCGCAATCCAAATAGAGAACGCGATCTTCTTGAACAAACTCAGGAATTGTATAACGGAAAAAAGTCGCATAATGAATATGCGTACTTGGAAGCGAAAATTGTTTAAAGCTTTCGGCAGACACACGACAATTGAGAATTTCAGAATCAATAGCCTCTAGACGACGATTCATCAGCGTAAACCATTCTGTTGGTAAATTCTCATTTAGCACATAAATTTTCCACTGCCCTTTATGTGCACACAAAGATTTTAGAGCCACCTCTAACTTTTCCATATAGGATAGCTCTGCTACAAATACAACTGATTTTTTCCCCATGTTTTCTTCCTCTCAAACTCTAATAAGAATATCATTTTTTAGAAAACATTACAATTTCTATCTCTTACAAAAAAAGCCAACCCTAAGGCTGACTTTAATTGGAGATCAATTTTCTTTTAGTGTTCGTTAAACGCGTAAAATAGAATTCAGACTAGCACGTGGTTTAAAACAGCGAACACCTCTCAACTCATAGACTATTCTACAGAGGCACCGTTACTTGCGATAACTTCTTTATACCAGTTAAATGATTTCTTCTTAGAGCGTTTCAGGCTACCATTACCATCGTTGTCACGGTCTACATAGATGAAGCCATAACGTTTCTTCATTTCACCAGTTCCAGCAGAAACAAGGTCGATACAGCCCCATGTTGTGTAGCCCCAAAGCTCTACACCATCTTCATTGATAGCATCACGCATGGCCTTGATGTGGGCTGCCAAGTAGTCGATACGATAATCATCTTCGACATAACCATTTTCATCTGGTGTATCCACAGCACCGAGACCATTTTCAACAATAAACATCGGTTTTTGGTAACGATCCCAAATGGCGTTAAGGGTAATACGAAGACCTAGTGGGTCAATTTGCCAACCCCACTCTGAAGCTTCCAAATATGGATTTTTAATAGAGGCAAAGATATTTCCAGCGGTCTTTTCATTAACTTCTGGATCACCTGAAGCCACACGACTTGCATAGTAAGAGAAAGAAATAAAATCAACAGTATGCTCTTTAAGAATGGCCAAATCTTCTTCAGTCATCTCAATCTCAATGCCATCACGTTCCCACTGCTTCTTAGCATAATTTGGATACTCTCCACGAGCCTGAACATCAATAAAGAAATAGCTACTACGATCTTCTTGCATGGCTGCCCAGTAATCACGTGGGTGGGCTGTATTTGGATAATATTGACCTGCTGCCAACATACAACCAACCTTATTTTCAGGATCAATCTCATGGGCCAACTTCGTCGCCATAGCTGAAGCTACCAACTCATGGTGAGCTGCTTGGTATTTAACCTGTTCCTCATTCTCACCCTCTTCAAAGCAGAGTCCTGCTCCCATAAATGGTGCATGGAGAATCATATTGATTTCATTGAATGTGAGCCAGTACTTAACCAAACCTTTATAACGTGTGAAAGGGTACGGCAAAGATTTTCATAGAAACCAAGCATCTTACGATTACGCCATCCCCCATACTCGGTAATCAAGTGCATGGGACAATCAAAGTGTGTAATCGTTACCAAAGGTTCAATACCATACTTGTGACATTCTTTGAAGAGGTCCTCGTAAAAGGCAAGCCCAGCTTCATTTGGCTCAGCTTCATCACCCTTAGGAAAAATACGTGACCAAGCAATGGAAAGACGATAGGTCTTAAAGCCCATTTCACCAAAAAGAGCAATATCTTCCTTGTAACGATGATACATGTCGATACTTTCCTTAGCTGGATAAAAATAGCCATCCTCAAAATCAAACATCTTACGACGTCCAGTGATAATTGAAAGGCGATCCTCACCAATTGGCACCACGTCAACATTGGCTAAACCACGTCCATCAGCATCATAGGCCCCCTCACATTGGTTGGCTGCTGTCGCTCCACCCCATAAAAATCCATCAGGAAAAGTCATTTTTTTAGTCATTGTTCCACCTCTTTATGATTCAAGAATATTTCAGTAATAGTATATACTAATCTGGAATCGTTTTCTTATAGTAAACTACGAAAAACTAATACTATCCTATGATTTTAGACAAGAAACGAGAGTAGGACAGATTCCCACTCTCGATTATAATTCTTATTACTCCACAATTGTTGCTCCAAGTACATTCTTAAAATGCCCGATAGCAAAGTCATGAGCTTCAGGCGTCAAGGAAGCTGTTGCACTCGCTACAACCTCGATATCATAGCCCAAATTATAGGCATCAATGGCTGTATGTAGGACACAAATATCCGTTAAAACTCCTGTCAAAACAACTGTCGTCACACGACGCTCACGCAAACGAATATCTAAATCCGTTCCCGAAAGGCTGAATAGTGTCGCTTATCCATCCAAAAGACACGATTATCATCCTTGATAGCATCATATACACTAGCTAACTTACCATAAAGTTCTCGCCCAGACGTCCCTGCAATATTGTGCGGTGGAAAAAGCTTGGTTTCAGGATGGAAGGTATCTCCTTCATCATGTCGGTCCATAGCAACGAAGATATAGTCCCCATTGTCATAGGCTTCTTGAGTTACCTGGGCAATGCGGTCTTCAATGGTTTGGGCAGGCTTTCCAGCCGTCAACTTCCCATCATCTGCCACAAAATCATAAGAGTAATCAATTGATATCAATGCCTTTGTCATATTACTTTCTCCTTTTAAAAAAGTGGGGCAGTTTCCTCCTACCTCACTTTCTTTCAGTATTCTTCTTATTCGTATTCTTTCAATTTATCGTAGATACCTTCGTTAAGGACTTTAAGATAAGTCCCTTTCATACCGAGTGAACGGCTCTCAATAATACCAGCTGATTCCAACTTACGAAGGGCATTAACGATAACTGAACGTGTAATTCCGATACGGTCAGCGATAACAGACGCTGTCAAGCGACCTTCCAAACCGTCCAACTCATTCAAGATAGCTGAAACTGCCTTGATTTCTGAGTAAGACAAGGTATTAATTGCCATGTTGATAGCTGTTTGTTTACGAATTGTTTCTTCCAAGTTCTCTGTTTGAAGGTTCAACAACTGCAAACCAACAACCGTAGAGGCAATCTCAACCAAGATAAGATCTTCATCCACAAAATCATGGTCGTTACGCCAAATAATGAAAGAACCGAGACGCATACCACCACCATAGATAGGTGCAATTGTAGTCAAACCGTCTGGGAAATCATCTTTTGATTCCACTGGGAAAATGGTCAAGTCACTGTCAATACCAATGTTTTCTTGAGTATCATAAACACGACTAATACCACGAGTATATTCCTCTGGAAGTTGTTTAGCTTCAAAAAACTCTTCTACACGGTCATTGTTGGTTTTGTATTTCATGGCAAAACCAAGGAGAGCACCACCACCATTGACGATAGCAGCATTACAATCAATGATATCTGCTAACTGAGCAGCCATGTTGTTATATGGAAGATCGCCTTCCAAGCTATCCACTGAGCGTTGCAAGATAGATGTAATTTTACGTGTTTTAGCCAGCAAATTTGCCATATTTATTGTCTTCACTTTCTATTGTAATCATAATAATATCAAGCCTTGCACTAATCTTCTGCGTCAAGACCTACTAGCCCTACTATTATAGCACACTTAACCCAGAAATTGCAAACAATTGTCTGAAAATTATTTATTATTCTACTATTCATTATATTAAGTATATTATGGCATTTTTAGGAAAAACGTCCGGATTTTGCTCAAATACATCCCCTTTTTAGAAACAATAAAAACCGGACAAATCTTTTTGTCCAGTTTTAAAAAATTAGCGCTTGTAGTATGACAAGACTCGTTCGATTTTATTACCGAGATCAGCCAACTCTTCCACACTAGGAAGGTAGACAATACGGAAGTGATCTGGTTCATTCCAGTTAAATCCTTTACCTGGAACTAGGAGAACCTTCTCCTTCTTCAAGAGACGAAGACAGAATTCTTCATCATCTTCAATATCATACATGTTACGGTCAATTTTAGGGAAGATATAAAGACCTGCATCTGGCTTAACAGCTGAAAGCCCTGGAATAGCGTTTACGGTATTCGTGATAAACTCACGTTGTTCATAGATACGCCCACCAGGGATCAAGAGTTCATCCACAGATTGGTAACCACCAAGTGAAGTCTGAATAACGTGCTGAGAGAGCACATTAGCACAAAGACGCATGTTGGCCAACATATTAAGCCCTTCAATATAGCCTTTGACATTCTTTTTAGGTCCAGAGAGAACCATCCAACCTACACGGAAACCACAGATACGGTGAGACTTAGAAAGACCATTCATAGACACACAGAAAACATCTGGTGCAAGACTAGCAATCGCAGTATGCTTTTTACCATCCATAACCAAGCGGTCATAAATCTCATCCGCAAAGATAATCAAATCATTTTGTCGAGCAATATCCACAATCTGTTCAAGGACATCCTTAGGATAGAGTGAACCTGTAGGATTATTGGGATTGATGACTACAATTGCCTTAGTATTTGACGTAATCTTTGATTTGATATCATCAATATCTGGATACCAGTTAGATTTTTCATCACAGACATAGTGTACGGCATTACCGCCAGCTAGACTGACACAAGCTGTCCAAAGAGGATAGTCTGGCATTGGGACCAAGACCTCATCTCCATCATCAAGCAAAGCCTGCATAGACATGGAAATCATCTCTGAAACACCATTACCAATATAAATATCATCAATATCTACATTTGGGAATCCCTTTAGCTGGCAGTACTGCATAATCGCCTTACGAGCTGAGAAAATCCCCTTACTATCCGAATACCCTTCACTGTTACGAACATTCATAATTAAATCACGAATGACTTCATCCGGTGCTGTAAAGCCAAATTCCGCAGGATTTCCTGTATTAAGACGAAGAATCTTTTCACCATTGGCAATCATACGGTTGGCTTCATCCAAAACTGGTCCACGAATATCATAGGCAACGTGATCCAACTTTGATGATTTATCAAATGTTTTCATAAGTTAATCCTTTCAAAAGATACTAAAAGTAGATACATCTAGCAGAAAATAAGAGAATTCAACACCTGATGGGGATTTCCACTTTTATTGACACCAACTTTAGGCTTGGCCATTTGGTATCATTTCTGAAGACTTGTCTTCCTCTTTTTTAATTATCATGTTTCTTACGAAGCTAATAACAGATTGTATTATACCTCTTTTTCAAGCAATCTTCAATTTTTAGATAATACTGAAATCTTCACATTACTAAGAGCATCCTAAAGTAAGCAGTCAAAAAAAGATTTCAGAAAATCTATAACAACGCTTTCATTTTTTAGATTAAAGGAGTATAATAAAGCTAAAGATAGGAGGTAGAGCTTATGTCTCAACAATATGAACGTATTATGGTAGCTATCGACGGTTCTTACGAATCAGAACTGGCCTTTATTAAAGGTGTGCACGTTGCAAAACGTAATAATGCTCAGTTACTATTGGTACACGTTATCGATACACGCGCCCTTCAAAGCGTTGCGACTTTCGACTCTTACATCTATGAAAAACTAGAAGACGAAGCTAAAGCTGTTTTGGCTGACTTTGAACGCCAAGCCAGAGAAGCTGGTTTAACCAAGATTCGCAAAGTTATTGAGTTCGGTAATCCTAAGAGCCTCTTGGCTGTTGATATCCCTGATAAGGAAAATGTTGACCTTATTATGGTTGGTGCCACAGGTCTCAATACTTTTGAACGCTTGCTTATTGGTTCATCTTCTGAATACATTCTCCGTCACGCAAAAGTTGACTTGCTCATTGTTCGTGACTCTGAAAAAACACTTTAGTCACCTCTCACAAGCACCTCTGGTGCTTTTCTCATATGAAAAAGAACCGAGATCTAAATCTCAGTTCTTTTTTCTGTTCTATTTTTCAGACATTGCTGATTCAGACATCACTTCTGACTCTGAAGTTGACTGGCTTTCTTCGACCAAGTCTTCACTAGCAGATTGACTTGAGGCACCTGCTTGCTCCAAAGCAAGGCTAGTTGAAAGGCTCTCACGTTCTGCTTCCTGACTAAGGCTAGCTTCAACAATCATGAGTTCCTTTTGACGTTCTGTTTCACGAAGATATTCACGTTCTTCAAGTTCTTCCTGACGACGTCTTTCCTGCTCACGTCTTTGAGCTTTTTGACGCTCACGCTTAGCATGACGTTTTTGCGTCTCATCAATCAAGACCTTAGTATTGTCTTTAATATGCATCCACTTAATAAGACGAACCAAGAGTCTCCATAGGAAGACAATAATTGACTCTGCAAAGAGAAGAATCTCAACCAGAATAACTCCCAACAAGCTCCAAGCCATGAAGAGTGTAATCAATAACTGTGTGAAAATCTTCTTCAAGTCACCCAAATGATTATTGTGAATATTAAGGGTTTCAAGGAAAAGATCTAAAATCCCTTGCAAGAGGTGTGATTTAACAGATTTGTCTCCCTCTAAGCTCAAGTCCGTTTGGACTTCTGCCGGAGTAACAACTGTCAAGTCCCCATCTTGGTAGACATCTATGCGGTCTCCTAATTTATATCAAAATCAAAAAGCGTGCGATCTATTTTCTTAAGTCGCCCGTCAGGATGACTGAGATAAACAAAGTCATCATCAAATTTTAAAATACGAAACATAATTTACCTGCTCTTTATTGCTCCCTAAATAATAGCAAAGTTAAAAAGCTCTTGTCAAGAGCTTCTTTTTCAATCCAAGGTTTTCACACCGATACGATTTTTATACTCTTGATACGTTTCAGTGTGCATAAGAGCTTTGGCATTTTTAACCCGATCTGCCGTTGGTGGTTTGACCCCTTCCAAAGGATAGGGAATACCGAGCTCACGCCATTTGAACTCACCCATTGTATGATAGGGAAGAATTTCAAATTTATCGACATTTTTCAAGGTCTTTACAAACTCACCAAGTTTAACCAAGTGTTCGTCAAAGTCTGTCAAACCAGGTACCAAGACATGGCGAATCCAGACTGGAACTTGTTTATCAGACAGATATTGAGCAAATTCCAAAATATTCTTATTAGGTTGACGGGTCACAAACTTGTGTTGTTCAGGGTCAATCTCTTTAATGTCAAGTAGGACCAAGTCAGTCACAGCCAAAAGTTTGTCAACGACTTCATGATACTCAGGAGTATTGCGGTAAGCAAACCCACAAGTATCAAGCGTACAATGAATCCCTAGCTTCTTAGCCTCTGTAAAGAGGGCAGTGACAAAATCAATCTGAAGCATGGCCTCACCACCGGATACAGTGATACCACCGTGCTCACCCCAGAAATGACGGAAACGAAGAGCCTCATCTAAGACATCTTCAACTGTACGTTCAACAGCCTTATTTGACTCCATAGCCCAAGTATCTGGGTTATGACAATATTGACAACGCATCTTACAGCCTTGCATGAAAACAATAAAACGGATACCCGGACCATCTACGGATCCAAAACTTTCGGTTGAATGAACAAGTCCAGTCACCTGACTGTAATCAATTTCTGCCATGGCAGCCTCCTTGTAAACGCTTTTTACATGTTTTTATTATACCTCTTTTATCAGAAACATGCTCCATATCTGCCTGAATTCAGGCAAAGGTTATACTATAATACATCTGAAATTAAGGAATATCTATACTATACCAGAAGAAAAACAAAAAAACTGGAAAAATCCAGTCTTTTATCATCTATATTATTAGGCACGTTTCTTAAGCCCCAAAAAGGCTGCAGCAGCAAGGAAGAATGTTCCTGCCAATGTCAAGATTACTGTTGATGCTTCACCAGTCTTAGGAAGTGTAACTTCCTTACCTTTAGCATCTTTACCAGTCAATGTACCGTCAGCGTTCACTTTGAATCCTACTGTTTCAGGAGCAACAACACTTGTTGTACCATCAGTGTTAGCGATAACAATTTGGCTATTTTGTGTAGACACAATTGTTTGGCCAGCTGCAGTGATAACTGGAGCTGTTGGTGTTACAGTAACAACAGGTTGTCCATTCACATTCACTGCTGGAGTTTCAGGGTTTTGAGGTGCTTCGCTTGTCCCTTTATCAGTTGCTGAAGCTGGGTCTTCCGGCTTATCGGCTGGTTTCTCAGCTGGTTTTGTAGATGAATCAGCTGTTGGAGCCGGTGTCGCAGGTGTTTCTGGAGTTGCTGGTGTTGTTGGCTCAGCTGGTACTTCAGGAACTGTAGGTGTTGGTGTTGTTGGCGTTGTCGCACCTGTGTTTGAATCATTGCTACGAGCCAAGTCACCATCACTCGGGGCTGTTGAAGGACCAGTTGCTGCATAATCTGTCGTTGGTTGTGTAAGAACAGCATCATTTGTCGCAATACCATCGTCCGCAAAAGAAGTTACTGGTACAAAAGCTCCTAGGGTAAGGGGGAGTAAAAGCAAGCCACTATATATAGATTTTTTAGAAGCCATTAAGATTCTCCTTTTTTCATTTATCAGTTAATTTATATTCTACCATAAAAAAGTAATAAAAGACTGTTTTAATTAAAATCTTATTTATTTTTATTCTAAATCTATCAATACACTGAAATATGTTAGAGTGTCTTCAAAATTATGGTTGTTTTTCTGACAAAGTCTGGCAGTTTTGATAGGTTAAAAAGGCTTTATGACGTGTTTTACAGACGTTTTCTAATCTTATTATTTTGATAAGCTGATATTCCAAGATAGATAAGAAAAAGCACTTTCACTCATAATGAGAGAAAGTGCCTAATTAGTAAATAGTCGCTTTTAAGTTCCAATATTTTCTAATAAAAACATGTAGAAAACTATTCTTCTGCCTCTTCCGGAGCTGCCGTGATGATTACCTTAAGTTTGGTTACACGACCATCCTTAACCTTATCATTGATAAATTCGAGGTGTTTGTCCTTGTTGATAACTGAATAGTGTTCCTTGACTTCTTGAGTTGGAATGGCTCCCACACCTGTCAAATAATAACCTGCAATAGTATCAACGTCATCACTCTCAAGTTCTGTATCAAAATGTTCATTGAAGTCGTTAAGCGTCATAGCTCCTTCGACAATATAGGTATTCTCACCAATTTCACGAACTTCCACACTAGATTTATCTGTTTCGTCGTCAATCTCACCAACGATTTCTTCCAAAAGGTCCTCGAAGGTAACAAGACCAGCAACGCCACCGTATTCATCAAGCAAGATAGCCATCTGATTATTGGTGTTACGAAAGGCTGCCAAGAGATCATCTACGAAGATAGTCTCTGGAACAAAAAGAGGTTCATTCATGATTCGACGAAGTTTGATATTTTCGAAACCAAGTTCGAAACCTGCTTTAAGAAGGTTTTTAGTATGAATGACACCGATAATCTTATCCTTGTCATCTTCGTAAACAGGGATACGTGAGAAACTTTCCTTGAGAATGGCTTGGATATTTTCCTGAGTATTGTCTTCGATATCAATCATGAAAGCATCTGTACGAGGGACCATAACCTCACGCGCCATCAATTCATCAAGAGAAAATACCCCTTGGAGCATTTCAATTTCTTCAGCCTCAAGTGTATCCTCACTCTTAGTCAACATGTACTCAATCTCATCACGTGTCATCTGCTCATCTGCATCATCAAAGGTCGCAGGTGTCAAACGAGACAAAAGATTGGTTGACGCCGAAAGAATCCAAACAAATGGACTAACAATCTTACCTGTAACAATAATGACAGGTGCCGAGTAGATGGCTAGATTTTCCTTGAGATTCATAGCGATACGTTTTGGATAAAGTTCCCCAAAAACGATAGAGATATAGGTCAAGACAACCAAAGAAATCATGCTACCCGCTGTCTTAGCCCAAGCCGCATGACCAAACCAAGTCGCTATCACTGCACCTAGTGAGGCAGAGAGGCTAGCCCCTTGTAAGAGGCTAATAAAGGTAATACCAACTTGGATAGTTGATAGAAAGTTATTTGGATTTTCAAGAACCTTGAGTAGGCGAATAAATTTCTTATCGCCTTCTTCTGCCTTTTGCTCTACACGTGAGCGGTTAAGAGATACGAGAGCCATCTCAGAGGCTGAGAAAAAGGCTGTAAGCAAGGTTAAAATTAGTAGTAAAATAGATTGAAATAATAAGGACTGACCACTAGAGTCTTCCATTTTTTCTTCTCCTCTAAAAAAAATTCTGACTTTTATTATACCATAATTTCCAAATAAAGGTGTCTATTTTATGCTATAATTAGAGTAATTTATCATCAAAGGAGAGACTTATGTCACTTATACGATTAGAAAATGTCAGCTTGGCCCGCCAAGGAAAAACACTTTTGTCTGACCTTAACTGGACAGTTGAAAAAGGACAAACCTGGGCTATCCTGGGACTTAACGGTGCTGGAAAATCAACCCTCCTACGTTTGTTGACAGCTGAATTCTTCCCTTCTGAGGGAAAGGCTGAGATACTAGGCTACACCTTTGGGAATGGAGACATCACAGGTCTTCGTCAACATATCGGTATCGTCAGCTCCTTCATCACTGAGCGTCTGCCTCAACATATGACTGCTGAAAAAATCGTCCTTACGGGTAAGTACAAAAGTTCAATCCTCTACAAAGCCTATGGAGACAAAGAGCTACAAGAAGCCAAGGATATGCTGACTTCACTTGGTGCTGGAGATTTGATTGGTCGTAAATACCGTGGGCTCTCTCAGGGAGAAAAGCAAATCTGTTTGATTGCTCGTAGTCTGATGGAAGATCCCGATATCATTATCCTTGACGAAGCAACTGTTGGCTTGGACCTCTTTGCCCGCGAAAAGCTCTTACGTCAGATTGACCGTATCACCTCGCTTCCACATGCTCCACTGGTTCTTTACGTCACCCACCACGCTGAAGAAATCACTGAAAAGATGGACCACATTCTCCTACTCCGTCAAGGAAAAATTGTGGCACAAGGACCAAAAAATGATATCATCACACCGGAAGTTTTAGCTGACTTCTACCAAAATCCTGTTCAAATTATTCCAATTGATGACCATCGTTTTTACATTAACCCCCTTCTATAAAAATCGCTCAAAGAAACAAGTCTCCTAGACATTATCTGGGGGACTTGTTTTTTTATCACTACTCCTCTTTTATTTTCGATACACCATACAAAATTAAGGCTGGAACGATGAGCTGTTCTATAGAAAAATATGACATAAAGAATAGTGCAGCAACTATATATAGACGGCTTTTGTCAGCGGTTCTTATGGCTCTTGGAAGCATTACAGTAGGAATAATAATTAATGGAGTCATCACGATGAAGTACATAAACCAACCAATACCTGCTAAGGGGTTAGAGTCGTCTATAGGATAGTAAAAGACAGGAGTTAAATTAATAACTAGATTCCTAAGCGCTAAAATAAAAGCAGTCCAAAGCCAAGGGGAATGAAGACTTAGAGGATTGAGTTGTCTCTGGCTCTCCGCATAATCATAAATCTTACGCTTTTCAATGACTGGTTTAGTCTTTTTCTCCACCAACAGATTATCTTTCCTAACCTCAAACCCATACTTCTGCTGCCATTTTTCAACGAGTGTGGAAGTGTTGCCGTTTGTGCGATAGACAAGATAAGATGAAACTACTAGGAGAAAAAGAGAGACATCAGTAATGATATGGTCAACCAAGAAACCATAAACCAATTCAAGTAAACTAATGACTATGATAAGGATTGAAGAGATTCTTAATTTCTTTCGATTTATTTCAGTCATTAATGTAAGGAACAAAAATATACTTGCACACTCTAGAACAGGATACAGTATGTAAAAAATACCACTAATATCTTTTGTAGTAATCTTTACGTAGTGTGTAGCCCACATTACAGCAACCATTCCTAAGCCAAGAAGAGGAACAGAGGACTGCCAAGCTGACGGGCTTTTAAAGGAGGCTAAGAGCATCGGAAGTTCTGTCTTCTTCATCATAATGACGAGCCAAATTAGGCAAATAACAGTTAAAACTGGTGAAACCGACCAGGGTTTAAAAATGGAAGCCGGTACTATAAAATAGGTAACTAGCTGACAAATATGGAAGGCAAACACAGCTAAGATGCCCTCAACTTTCCGCTTGTCCTTCATAAGCCTAAAAACAAACCATATTAAAATAGCTTGCTGTGGAAGTTGAGAACTTAGCAAGGATACAGAATTGAGCGTTTCATACTCAAAATGCAAACCATAAGACCTAAGCATAGATAGAGCCAACAATACTTCAAAAAAGATAAGTATATAAAAGCAAATTTTTCTAGACATACAACCACCCCGCCTTTCATTTAATCTTAGAGAGAATATTTTTCAATACCATTATAGTCTTTTTATGTAAGCGTTTTATCCTTGTGGTGAACTATTTTCTCTTTTCTTTACTTGATAACAAAACAGTCCTTTTTGACCGAATAGATTCTAGAATGAACCACATAGACAAATGATATTGTCCGTAAGTTAACCTTTTGATAACTTAGTAGGTGCTAAGCAAAATATCTTTCAGATATAGAAAACGAGGTAAAAACATGACTAAAGTAATAGGTATTGGATTAATCGGTACAGCAGCAACAGTTATCACTTACAGTATTCTCGGCTTCCCAAAATTGGAGGTGTCCCTTTGGCCACTCTTTCCAGTCGCTCTTTTTGCTTTCTTTGCAATAGAAAATCTTATCAAAAAAGATTATAAATCTAGCCTCATGAGTACTTTGATTGGTTTAATGATTGCTAATGCAATCTATGACTTGCTCCCTATCTCAAACAGTATCCTGATTGTTGCAGGAATCCTAACATGCCTAGGACTGGGCTTTCTTTTTCCAAACCATGAGACGGAAAAAAAGAGACATTAAAAAAAGCCAAGGAAATTTGGCTTTTTTGTGTTATAAATTCTTTGCTTAAGCTCGACCTCGAGCAAGATTAATCATATCATAGGTTAAAGTATTGCTAGTTTCTTTAAGAGAGTAATCCTCCAAAGTATTGACTTCCTTACGAAGCTGCTTGGCATAACGGCTAGAAATAAGTTCAGCCTGCTCGTACTCGTTGATAACCTTACGTTCCAAATAGTAGCCACGCAACATTTCATCAATATTGTCTGGATTGAGGTGGGTGATAACCCGCTCTACAAAGGCTCCTGATTGGATGATTTCAGCTTCCTGAAGACGACTACGTTTCATATAAGACAAGAGGTCTGAGTGGTAGACACCTTCCAAGTTACTTAAGGCTTCCAAAATTTGCTCCGTATTTGTCAAATATACCTCAGCTATATGGTCACGATTCTCCTCTGTCAAACGAGTAACACGCAGAATTTCATCATGATCAAGGCTAAACCTAAAGGTTAAAACCAAGTGTAAGAGTCGACGAAGACCACGCACAAAGACAACGAAGGCATAAGAAAGACTAGAAACAAAGCCACGGTTGATACGACGCTCCAACCCCTTGATATAACGTTGATAAAGGTTATATTCGAGTTCAGAAATCTTGCCCTTCTTGTAGGCATATTCCAGACCTTCACTCTCGATTTCCATAATCATGACACGGATATTAGCCAACTCTTCTTTGACATTATTGGATTCCTGCTCCAAGATTAGATTTTCCAAGCGTTGGTTATAATTGTCAATAGTCGCATAGATAGCCCCTTGATGTTTAGACTGCTTGAGGTCCTTCTCTAGCTCTCCAACCACATCATTGAGAATGGCAATCTGCATATAATGGTTGGTCGTGTGAGCTGGTCCAGTGGCTAACTTAGGTAGGACTAAGATACCAGTTAAGAAACTCAATAAGGTTACACCCGCTACTGTAAAGAGCAAGAGACTATGTTCCAGAGCAGTCATATTGGCAACCGGAAGCAAAAGAATGGTTGCAATCGAAACTGTTCCTTTGACACCAGAAAAGGTTAAAAGAGTAGCACTCTTCCAGATTTTCTTCAATGGTCGTTTGGTCCGCCAAGATCTTTGGGCAAAAACTGCACTAATCATAACAAAGCGAATGCCAAACATAGTCGCTGTTAAGAGGACGATAGCAAGAAGCATCCAGAGATTATCGTAGGTACTACTACGTAGCACTGGAGCTGCCAAGCTCGGCAGTTCCGTACCCAAGAGGAAAAAGACCATGCCATTAAGCATAAAGGTAATGGTTCCCCAAATCGTATGGGAAACATTATCCAGCTTGGCATCAAAAACGGTGATTTTTTTGAAACGACTGGCAAGCGAGATCCCTGCTACTACCACAGCAATAATTCCAGAAGCATGAATTTCCTCAGCGACAAAGTAAGAAGAAATCGGTAATACTAACTCTAGTAAGAGGGCACCTGTAACATCTGCAGCATCCATATTGTCCAAAATGGTCAAAAAGAGGCGATTAAATAAGGCTGTAATCAAGCCAACTAAAAAACCACCAAGCACAGAAATAAGCAAATTCCAGCTCGCACCAAGTAGGGAGAAGGCACCTGTCGTCAAAGCAGTCACTGCCACCTGAAAGGCAACCAAGCCAGAGGCATCGTTTAGAAGACCTTCCCCCTGCAAAATGTAGCTAATCCACTTTGGAAAACTGAAACGTTTAGAAATAGCTGAATAGGCTACTAAATCCGTTGGCCCAAGAGCCGCCCCAATGGCTAGGCAGGCAGACAAGGGTACCGAAGCAGGCAAGACGGCCTTAGCAAGATAACCGATTCCCAAGGTAGACACAAAGATAACTGGAAAAATTAAAAATAGAATAAGTTTCCAGTTACGTAGAATACTAGTGATGTCACTTTCTTCACCTTCACGAAACAGCAAAGGAGCAATAATAAACGCTAGAAAAAGTTCTGTTTCAAGCTCAAAAGCTTTCCCTTTAAAAAGTAAACCGATACCCACTCCAAAAATAATTTGAATCAAGGGTAAGGGCAGACGAGGGAAAACACGATTGATAACATTCGATAATATCAAGCTAAAAAGAAGAACAAGCAAAGCTAATGATAAATGCATAGCTCCTCCTACCCTTCCTTATGGCAACAATTTGAGAATAATTCTTTTTGCTTACTAATCTTTTTATCAATAGCAGTCACGTCTTCCTTGGCCAAAAGTTTATGGCAACGTTCGACCTCAAGACTAGCTAGTTTCTTCTTAATTTTAGCTGTTTTACGATTATCGACCTTCTTCAAAGTGTCCTCATCGCCCTGTTTATCTATATATTTGGCCTGCATATTTGCAAGTTTTTCTTTAATATCTGTAATCATTGTAATTTCTCCAACATCACCAAAAATGGTGGGGTATTAATTTGATTGAGGGGTTGGTAAAGCATGGCTGTAAAATCACGCTGATCTAAACCGATAACGTACTCAAGCACAGCATCCTTCTCCATATCGCCACCATTATGACCGTAGTAAATCATAATAGCCAAGCGACCACCAACCTCTAAGCGGTCAAGAATCTTCTCAATGGCCTCAAGAGTCGTGTGGGGCTTAGTGATGACACTCTTGTCTGCAGATGGCAGATAGCCCAAATTGAAATAGCCGCTCGAATAGGCTCCGTAACATAACGATCAAGATTTTCATGACCATCTAAAATGAGTTCTGCATTTTCAATTTCCAAGTCTAACAAGCGTTGACGAGTCTTTTCAAGTGCCTGCTCCTGCACGTCAAAGGCATAAACCTTTTTAGCAAGACCAGCCAGAAAGGCTGTATCGTTCCCATTTCCCATGGTTGCATCAACAGCGACACTCTCATCGTCCAGCACTTCTGCTAAAAAGTCATGAGACAGATGAATCGGACGTTTAATCATGCTTTTTCCTCCTTCTTGCTAGCTACTTTGCATCCTTGCCATGAGTCGCGACGTTCCATCTCTTTGTCAATGGCATTGAGGACCTCCCACTTGTTGAGACTCCACATAGGACCAATCAACATATCTCGTGGCGCATCACCAGTGATACGATGAATGACGATATCCTGAGGGATAATTTCCAATTGGTCACAGATGATGGACACATACTCTTCCTGACTCAGTAATTTAAGACGCCCCTCATGGTAGTCTCTTTGCATACGCGTATTGGTCATCAGGTGGAGGAGGTGGAGTTTAATCCCCTGAATGTCATTATCCGTCACACAACGGCGAACATTTTCCACCATCATCTCGTGGGTTTCCCCTGGTAGCCCATTAATCAGATGCGATACAATCTCAGCCTTTGGCGCACGCTCACGCACACGCTTAACCGTCTCCACATAGAGATCATAGCTGTGTGCTCGGTTAATGAGTTCTGACGTTTCTTCATAAGTCGTCTGCAAGCCAAGTTCAACAGTCACATGCATACGTTCTGTGAGTTCTGCCAGATAATCAATGACATCGTCTGGCAAACAGTCTGGACGGGTACCGATATTGATTCCAACAACACCAGGCTCATTGATAGCCTGTTCGTAGCGTTCCTTGATAACTTCAAGCGGCGCGTGGGTATTGGTAAGTTTTGAAAATAAACCAGATATTTCTGAACTTCTGGCCACTTGCGGTGCATGAAGTCAATCTCATGGTAAAACTGCTCACGAATCGGTGCCTCAGGAGCTACAATAGCGTCCCCAGACCCCGATACCGTACAAAAGGTACACCCACCGTGGGCCACTGTGCCATCACGATTGGGACAATCAAAACCCGCATCAATTGGTAGTTTGAAAATCTTTTCGCCAAAAATCTCACGATAGTAATCATTGACTGTTCTATAACGTTTTTTCATAAAGACTATTATAACACTTTGACCTAAAAAAGAGAGTATGACTCAGACAAAAATCATGGATTTCTGCCTGTCCTACTCTCTCTTCTTATTTAGTCTTTTTCAAATAATCAATGGCTTCTTGAGCTGTTTTAACAGGGACGATTTTCATCTTGGTTCCCAGTTTCTTAGCAGCTTCCTTGGCCTCTTGATAGTTAGTCTTGGCATCCGGATCAGCCTTTTTCATTTCCTTGGTTACTGGATTATTTGGTACAAAGAAAATGTCTGCACCACTATCAGCCGCTGATTTCACCTTGAGGTAGGCTCCACCGATATCACCGACAGAACCATCCTTTTCAATAGTTCCTGTTCCAGCAATCTTACGACCAGCCTTAAGATCTTGACCAGACACCTGATCGTAAATAGCTAGGGTAAACATAAGACCCGCACTTGGTCCACCAACACCATCAAGTTTAAACTTCACATTTTCAGGACTCTTGACCTCGGTATGATCTGTCAAACCGATACCAATACCATTTTTACCATTGGCAATCTTGATAATCTTACCAGTAGCAGTCTTTTCTTTGTCATCTGTCGTATAAGTGACCTTGACTTTTGAACCCAGCTTAAGACCTTGAACGTATTTTATCAAGTCAGCAGAATTATCAAAGGTCTTGCCATTGACAGCTGTCACCGTATCCGCAATATTGAGGACACCCTTAAAGCTAGAATCGTCAGCCACCTGAAGCACATAAACACCCATATACTCCAAGCTAGCCTCCTTACCAGACAGAGTCAAGCCCTGATAAATCGCTTGGTTTTGGGAAGTCTCCATGTAAAATTGGTTGATACGCATGAAATCTTCATCAGAGTAATTTCCAGTTGCCTCTTCAGCTGTTTGAAGCTTTGCAAATCATTAAGCTGAGCATAGAGCATCAAGGCCAAAGTCGCCTTGGTTTGAGCCACCGCCACAAAATTGTAGGATCCTTTTGAATCATCAGCTTTCTTATCTACAGTCAAGACTTCCTTGGTGTCAAAAGCACCACCTGGAAGCTCAACATAATAATTATTTAGCGGGAAAAAGAGGGCAAAGAGGAGGAAAAGTACCGTAAAAATACTTAACAACCACCACTTAATCCGCCAAAGTTTCCCTAATAGTGATTTAGATTCGTTCTTGTTTGCCACGCTTGGCCTCCACTTCCTTAACAACTGCTTGAGGAACATAGGAACTAATGTCCCCCTCAAAATAAATCAACTCACGCACACGACTAGAAGAGACTGGTGTTACCTCATGACTAGCAATCAAATAAACTGTTTCTAACTCAGGTGCCAACCCCTTATTGAAATAATCCATATTGGCCTCATAGTCGAAATCTGTCGCATTACGAAGGCCTCGAACCAAATAAGTCACCCCAAGATCTCTAGCGACATCTACAGCCAGACTATCGTGGGACGTTATAATCTTGACATTGGGAAGATCTGCCACAACCTCTTCCAGGATACGCTTGCGAGTCTCCACATCCCAGAAGCCCTGCTTATTTATTATAAAAGAGACCGATATAAAGCTCATCAAAGAGCTTGCTAGCTCTGGCAATAATATCCATATGCCCATTAGTAATCGGATCAAAAGACCCCGTAAACATAGCAATCTTTGTCATAGCATTCCTTTCTACAACTTCCCTATCAAAGGCTAACGCACGTAAACGGTCACCTTACTGATACCATAGGTTTTCTGTTTCCAAATCCCAAAGTTTGAAATTTCTTCAGGCAGGTCCACAGCCTTATCCGTCTCACAAACCAACATAACTTCCTCAGCCAAGAGCCCTTGCTCCTCTAACTGAGTAATATTGGCCACAATCTGCTCTTTAGCATAAGGCGGGTCTAAAAGTACCAAGTCAAACTTTCCTGTCAATTGTGTCAGCGCACGCGCCGCATCCATCTTCAAAAGCTGGAACTGTTTCTCACTCTTGGTCATCTTAATATTTTCCTGGATAACAGCCTGTGCCCGACGATCCTTTTCCACGAGGACAGCAGAAGACATGCCACGACTAATTGCCTCAATGGCCAGACTACCGCTCCCCGAGAACAAATCCAAAACACGCCCTCCATCAAAGAAAGGACCAATCATATTGAAAATGGCACCCTTGACCTTGTCCGTTGTTGGACGAGTCGTTTTGCCTTCTAACGTTTTAAGCGGACGTCCGCCAAATTCACCTGCTACAACACGCAAGTCGGTCACCTCGTTTTTACTGATTTTTAGTAAGACTTTTCTATTATAACAAAAAACACGCATAGATGTTGGTCCAAAGGGGACTAGACAAGCTAAATCCCCCCAAGAGAACACAAAAAACTCGAGAAGCTCCCGAGTTTCTATTCATTTTACTTATCACCAAGTGCAGTCACGTAGTTGTAAGCTTCGATACCAGCTGTGGCACCATCACCTACGGCTGTTGTAATTTGGCGAAGGTCTTTCTGACGAACATCCCCAATGGCAAAGATACCAGGAATACGTGTCGCCATCTTATCATCTGTAATTACCCAACCATCTTGGTCAGTGATGTCGAGACCTGTCAAGTAATCTGAAACAGGATCAAGTCCCACATAAACGAAGACACCGCCAAATTCGTGGTTAGTCACCTCACCAGTTTTGACATTCTTGATATCAACACTGCGAACCTTGATGTCATCACCCTTAATTTCTTCAACGACTGAATCCCAGATAAACTTAACCTTTTCATTGGCGAAGGCACGGTCTTGAAGAACCTTTTGGGCACGTAACTCGTCACGACGGTGAACAATGGTCACGCTATTGGCAAAGCGTGTCAAATAAATTCCTTCTTCAACGGCAGAGTCTCCACCACCAACAACCAAGAGGTCTTGATTACGGAAGAAGGCACCATCACACACCGCACAGTAAGATACCCCACGGCTGTTGTACTCTTCTTCGCCAGCAACACCAATGTGGCGATGTTTGGCACCAGTCGCGATGATAACTGTCTTGGTTTGGTACTCCTCGTCACCAGTTTTGACAATTTTATAATCACCCTTGTCTTCGATACCAGATACGATACCGTAAAGATTTTCAACGCCCAATTTTTCCAAAGGTTCGAACATCTTCATTGACAATTCTGGACCAGAGATACTTTCAAAACCAGGGTAATTTTCAATATCAGACGTGTTATTCATCTGTCCACCAGGAGCGCCTTGCTCCAAAGTTGCCACTTTAAGGTTGGCACGTGCTGCATAGAGTGCTGCAGTCATCCCCGCAGGACCAGCTCCAATAACAATTGTATCGTACATGAGTAACTCCTTACATGATTTTCTTGTAGAAATATCTTACACCTAATGTGCCAACAAAGCTAGAATTATGCATTCAGCACGATAAGAATCGCCATAAAAGCAAATGCCAAAACGGGAATCGAAACCATCGACATCATAATAGCATCATAGAGGGCACCTTGACGCTCCTTAACAGTTTTGTCTGCACGACGTAAGGCACGCCATCCAAGCCAAATGGCACCAATCACCAAGCAAACAAAGAAAGCAATCACAAGGCCTAAGAGGTAAAATTTAAATATTTAATAACATAAATCATCCTAAAGTGAGAAATAGAAAAGGCTGAGATAACATTCTCCAACCTCTAAATTCGACTAGTAATAACTGCACGATGCAGTATCTGACTGGACACTTAGTCACCTTTGACGTTTTCAAAAGCTTCTAATCATCCTAGTGGGACTTTGACTATGGGCTAAAATGTCGTCCACTCCCACTACCTTTTCTATTGTAACAAAAATCCCATCTTAAAGATATTGTTTTGAATAAGAAGCGAAAAATTCTTTTGTTCGTTCTTCTTTTGGATGGTTAAAGACTTCGTCAGGTGTTCCTTGTTCAAGGATACGACCTTTTTCAAGAAAGAGCACCTTGTCAGCCACTTGATAAACAAAGTTCATGTCGTGACTGACCAAAATCATAGTTTGACCTGACTTAGCTGCATCAGCGATTGATTTTTCAACCTCACCAACCAACTCAGGGTCAAGAGCAGATGTTGGTTCGTCAAGCAAGAGCACATCAGGCTTCATTGCAAGGGCACGAGCCAAGGCCACACGTTGCTTTTGACCACCCGACAAGTGACGTGGGTAATGATTTTCACGATTAGAAAGCCCAACCTTAGCGAGCTCTTCTTTCGCAATCTTGGTAGCTTCTTCGTCAGAAAGTTTCTTAACAATCTTAAGACCTTCCTTAACATTATCCAAGGCAGTGCGACGTTCAAAGAGGTTGAACTGTTGGAACACCATGGCCAACTTACGGCGAAGTGTAAGAATTTGTTCTTTAGTGATAGTCTTAAAGTCGACTTTAAAATCATCAATGGTAATGGTACCAGAATCAGGTTGTTCCAAATAGTTTAAGCTGCGAAGAATTGTTGATTTCCCTGCACCAGAGGCACCAACAAGAGCTACAACTTCACCCTTTTCAATGTCAATATCAATACCATCGAGAACCTTTTGACCTGAAAATTCCTTGGTCAAATTTTTGATACTAATCATTAGCGGTCACCTCCAATTCCAGAAATGTCAGTCACTTCAGGCGCCTTAATAGCCATGTGATTTTCAACTGAACGACCAATGTACTCAATCAAGATTGAGATTACCCAGTATACAAGGGCAACTGAGATATAACGTTCAAAGTAACGGTAGTCGGCACCACCCAAGATTTGAGCCTGAGCATACATTTCGACGATACCGGCACTAAAGGCAAGTGATGTTCCCTTAGTCAAAGCCAATCAAACTGTTAATCAAACTTGGTGTCGCAATAACTGCCGCATTTGGAATAATGACACGACGGTAAACCTGTGCTGATGTCATCCCAAGAGAACGGGCAGCTTCGATTTCCCCAGCATCAACAGCCTGAATCGCTGCACGAATGGTTTCACTCATGTAGGCTGCTTCGTTAAAGGCAAAGGCCGTAATCGCGAAGATAGCTGGTGGAATCTCATTAATATTCCAATCCAAACCAAATTCACCATTCAAATAACGAAGGAAGAGTGGAATACCATAGTAAGTCAACATGAGTTGTACAAGGATTGGTGTCCCACGCAGGAAGCTCACAAAAACTGCTTGAATTGGATAAAGGATACGTACTCGATTGATCTTAACGACCGCAAAGACAAGGGCCAAAATCAAACCGAAGAAAGCACCTGCAATGGTCAATCCCAAAGTCAAAGGCAAGCGTTCCACAATCTTAGGAACAGCATCAAAGACTGCCTTCCATGAGAAGAGCTTACCAGCTGGCATCCAAGATGAGATCCACTTGAAGACAATTGTAATCAATTGCAAAACATAGCCCCAAAGAATTTCTACTAGCCAAGACAAGGGAATGGCTAAAGCAACTGCTACTGCCAAACCAACCAAACCAATGATAACTTGGAGATACCAAGGTGACCGATTAAATGCTTCTATACTCTTTTTCACAATGTCGCCCTTTCTTTCTAAAAAAGTAGGTTAGCCTAGTGCTAACCGTTCAAATATCTTATTATAATTTTATAGTATTCATTTTAGCACGACTCAGAAAGTCTGTGAAATAGTCTTTTCTTATCATAGTGATAAGAAAATCGTATCACTGATAATAATACCTTGTTAAGACCAAAAAGATTTGAACTCATTCCTTATTTTACGAACAAAGTGAGCATAAACCTAGGCTTTCCGGCGTGAGAAAAACACCTGAAACTTTAAAGTTTCAGGTGTTCGGAAGTTTTGAGACCTTAGGCTCAAAACTTAGTCATGGAACTTCGAAGAAGGTCGCTGACGTCTGTCATCACCTCAGGAAAGCCTCAAAAGAAAGCTTTGTGTTTAATCCACAGCTGAGATGGCAACCTCAACCTTCATCAGTCTTATTTCAAATCACTGACGTAATCGCCACCGAAGTATTCCTTGCTGAGTTTGGCAAGGGTTCCATCCTTCTTAAGCTCTTTGATACGCTTATTGACAAAAGTCTTGAGTTCCTTACCTTGCTTATCATTTGAGAATAGAAGATATTCAAGACCATCAGTCTTCATACCGATATCGTCTTTAATCTTGTTTACAGCTAGCTTATAGCCTTGATCTTTGACAATGTACTCAGATGAAATGGCATCGTAAAGGATAAAATCAATTTTTCCTTCTTGAATGTGTTGAATACGTGTTGAAAGACCAGTTGAGCTAGAAGCATAGTTGATAGTAATTGGTGTCTTGTCCGCATTGGCATGGTTCCAATTTTCAAGCAACTGAGCATAGTTAGATCCAGGAAGCACCTCTGTTGTCTTACCAGACAAATCATCTAGGCTAGTATACTTGGTACCCTCAGCACTAGTGATGGCATAGTTAGAACGTGAAATCGGATCTGAGAAACCATATTTCTGAGCACGTTCTTCATTGTAGTTGAAGTCATTAGCTGCAATCTGATAACGTCCAGAATCCACCCCTGTCAAGATGGAATCAAAAGGTGTCGTCACAAACTTAACCTCATATTTGTCCGAATCCTTGAAAATAGCCTTGACCAAATCAATATCATAACCCTTGAAGTCGTCACCTTTTTTGAAAGTGAAAGGCGCCGTATCAGAATCCGTCGCAACAGTAATCGTCTGTTTCTCACCAGATGCCTTACTATCACTCTTGTTTCCACAAGCAGCCAAAGTCAAAACTGACAAGCCAAGAATCCCTAAACCTGCAAGCCATTTTTTCATATCTATAATCCTCGATACTTTCATTAATAGTTAGTGATAACAGTTTACCATCTTCCTCCAAACTCGTCTAATAATAAAATCCTAAGAGGTGATAGATAAAGGTTATAGTGGGAATGGATACAACGAACAATAAGAAAAGAGCTGCCACTAGTGTGACAACTCTTCTCGTCCAAAAAAGCTTTCCGTACATGTTTAACATCAAATGCAATAAAAACTCTATTTTTCCTTACTTGATGACTTACTGCTTGAATCGCTACTGTCTTCAGGTTGATAATCTGATAAATTCTTATGGATGCGTTCAGCGTAAACAGCTCTGCTTCCTGATTCATCATGGTCAACCAAGGCTTCGGCAAGCTCTTTATAATCTTCTACAGAAATCGTCCAGTTACCCCCATCATCTTTGGTTAGCTTGAAGGTCTTTTCTAGATTATCAGCACCTGTCAAAGGTGTATAGGCCATTTCTTTATCAATATCCTTAAATTGTGTCAAATCTCCGTTAAAGTTTTCACCATAAAGGAATTTCGTTGTGAGATCTTTGGCTTTACCTTTTTCCACATCGTTGTTATCAGCTTGATTCCATTGTTTCAACTTGTCAATGTCGTTGTCATAGAGACTCATAAGGAGAGTACGAACAGCAGCTGCAGCTCCATAGGCACTAACAGAACGTGAAGTAAAGGTAACTGTCGCTTCATTTCCTTTAACTTTGACATCCTTAAGCTTATAGTCCTGAATCTTACCAATCATATTACGACGGACCTTGAGGAACTTAGAAAGCACTTGGGTTGGTGTCTTAGCATCATAACCTTCAATGTATTTAAACGTATACTTGTCTTCCGGTGTATACCCCTTTTCCTCGATAGTATCTGCAACTTGTTTTTCAAAGACTTTCGTTTCAGTCCAGGTTTCGTAATTTTCACCGTAGAGTTTTGAAAAACCGTTACTAGATTTTCCAAGCATAGTATCAATTAAAACTGTCGCATCAGCCTTTGCACGTTCTGTCGGAGTTGGTGTCGCTTTTTTCTTCTCAGCTGGTTTATTGGAAGCACAAGCTACGAGAACCAAGCAAGCTGCCAGAATCAGTCCTAAATAGGTAAGAACTTTTTTCATTAAGATTATTCCCTCATTTCTTTTAGTTACTATTTAAGATAGCATAGGTCTGATGATTCTTCAAGGTCACTTTCCAAAAGAAAAAATCAAAACTCTACTATTATAATGACTCCAAATCATCTAGGTCCAATTGCCTGCCTTCTTGATCTTCCAGACCCGTCAGCGTCACACCGAGCAGGCGAACACCACTACTATTTTCCTCCAGTTGGTCAAAAATGGTATGGGCAGTCCTTTCGATGGCCTCAAAATCCTGGGTTGATTTGTCCAAGGTCATACGCTTGGTTAAGGTCGAAAAATCCGAATAACGGACCTTAATGACAACGATTCGACCAACTTTTTTATTTTTCTGAGCACTTTCAGCTACCCGCCTAGCATTCTTAGTCAACTCAGCCTTGATATCATCTTCATTATAAAGAAGCTTGCCATAGGTTCGCTCACTTCCGATAGATTTACGGACACGATTGGGTCTGACAGGACTATTGGAAATCCCTCTAGCCTTTCGAAAGAGATCAAATCCAAAACGTCCAAAACAATCAATCAGCGTCATCTCAGGAATCTTCAGAAGATCGGCACCGGTGTATATTTCCATGTCATGAAGACGTTCAACTGACTTTTTACCTACCCCATGAAACTTTTCAATAGGGAGCTTTTCCAAAAATTCCTGAGCCTCCTCTGGGAGCACCACCGTCAAACCAGCGGGCTTTTGAAAATCAGAGGCTAGTTTGGCGATAAATTTATTGTAGGAAACGCCTGCTGAACAAGTCAGGTGAAGTTCCTGCCAAATATCATACTGGATAAGTTTGGCTATCTTAACCGCCGATTTGATACCAAGTTTATTTATCGTCACATCAAGATAGGCTTCGTCGATAGACATAGGCTCTACCAAGTCGGTATAGCGTTTAAAAATCTCACGAATCTGCATCCCTACCTCTCGGTAATGACTATAATTTCCTGAGATAAAGACAGCATTAGGACAACGTTCATAGGCTTCCTTAGAAGACATGGCTGAATGGACACCATATTTTCTAGCCTCGTAATTACAGGTTGATACCACCCCACGTCCCCCTGTTTTTCTAGGGTCGTGACCGATAATAACCGGTTTGTCTTTTAGACTGGGGTCATCCCTCATCTCGACCTGAGCAAAAAAGGCGTCCATGTCAATATGGATGATTTTCCGACTGATATCATTTATTAGAGGAAACTCTAACATGGCTCCCTGCCTCCTTTCTCAGATTTATCTCATTGTAAAGCTTTTCACATAAAACTTTGGGACTACAAAGCATTCTCCCCTTATAATACCAAAATCTATCCAAAAAACAGAAATTTATAATACAGATTTGTCGTTTTTAGAAACTGTATTATAAAAGAATGTCTCTAAAAACACAGTTTTAAAGTTGTGTAAGCGGTTACTGTGTGATAGAATATTTCTAGAGAATGTAACAGATGATTTTGTTACTAGAATTATAGGAGATCCAAACTATGGCAACGGTTAAAACCAACACAGATGTTTTTGAAAAAGCGTGGGAAGGCTTTAAAGGAACTGACTGGAAAGAAAAAGCAAGCGTTTCTCGCTTCGTGCAAGCTAACTACACACCTTATGATGGTGACGAAAGCTTCCTTGCAGGACCAACTGAACGCTCACTAAAAATCAAAAAAATCGTAGATGAAACTAAAGCAGGATATGAAGCTGAAGGACGCTTCCCAATGGATACTCGTCCAACTTCAATCGCTGACATTGATGCAGGATACATTTCAAAAGAAGATGAACTTATCTATGGTATTCAAAATGATGAGCTCTTCAAATTGAACTTCATGCCTAAGGTGGTATCCGTATGGCGGAAACTGCTTTGAAAGAACACGGTTATGAACCAGACCCAGCTGTACACGAAATTTTCACAAAATACGTAACTACAGTTAACGATGGTATCTTCCGTGCTTACACTTCAAACATCCGTCGTGCACGTCACGCTCACACAGTTACTGGTCTTCCAGATGCTTACTCACGTGGACGTATCATCGGGGTTTATGCTCGTCTTGCCCTTTACGGTGCTGACTACTTGATGCAAGAAAAAGTTAACGACTGGAATGCTATCAAAGAAATCGACGAAGAAACTATCCGTCTTCGTGAAGAAGTTAACCTTCAATACCAAGCACTTCAAGACGTTGTTCGCCTTGGTGACCTTTACGGTGTAGATGTTCGTCGCCCAGCCTTCGATACTAAAGAAGCTATCCAATGGACAAACATCGCCTTCATGGCAGTATGTCGTGTGATCAACGGTGCCGCTACATCTCTTGGACGTGTGCCAATCGTTCTTGATATCTATGCAGAACGTGACCTTGCTCGTGGTACTTACACTGAATCAGAAATCCAAGAATTCGTTGATGATTTCGTTATGAAACTTCGTACAGTTAAGTTTGCTCGTACAAAAGCTTACGACCAATTGTACTCAGGTGACCCAACATTCATCACAACTTCTATGGCTGGTATGGGTGCTGACGGACGTCACCGTGTTACTAAGATGGACTACCGTTTCTTGAACACTCTTGACAATATCGGTAACTCTCCAGAACCAAACTTGACAGTTCTTTGGACTGACAAATTGCCTTACTCATTCCGTCGCTACTGTATGCACATGAGCCACAAACACTCTTCTATCCAATACGAAGGTGTGACTACTATGGCTAAAGACGGATACGGTGAAATGAGCTGTATCTCATGTTGTGTATCACCACTTGACCCAGAAAATGAAGAACAACGTCACAACATCCAATACTTCGGTGCTCGTGTTAACGTGCTTAAAGCCCTTCTTACTGGTTTGAACGGTGGTTACGACGATGTTCATAAAGACTATAAAGTATTTGACATCGAACCAGTTCGTGACGAAGTTCTTGACTTTGACACTGTTAAAGCTAACTTCGAAAAATCTCTTGACTGGTTGACTGATACTTACGTAGATGCTCTTAACATCATCCACTACATGACTGATAAGTACAACTACGAAGCTGTTCAAATGGCCTTCTTGCCAACTAAACAACGTGCTAACATGGGATTCGGTATCTGTGGTTTCGCCAACACTGTTGATACATTGTCAGCAATCAAATACGCTACAGTTAAACCAATCCGTGACGAAGATGGCTACATCTACGACTACGAAACAATCGGTGAATACCCACGTTGGGGTGAAGATGACCCACGTTCAAACGAATTGGCAGAATGGTTGATTGAAGCTTACACTACTCGTCTTCGTAGCCACAAACTCTACAAAGATGCAGAAGCTACAGTTTCACTTCTTACAATCACTTCTAACGTTGCTTACTCTAAACAAACTGGTAACTCTCCAGTTCACAAAGGGGTATACCTCAACGAAGATGGTTCAGTGAACTTGTCTAAATTGGAATTCTTCTCACCAGGTGCTAACCCATCTAACAAAGCTAAAGGTGGATGGTTGCAAAACTTGAACTCACTTGCAAGCCTTGACTTCGGTTATGCAGCTGACGGTATCTCACTTACTACTCAAGTATCACCTCGTGCCCTTGGTAAGACTCACGACGAACAAGTTGACAACCTCGTAACTATCCTTGACGGATACTTCGAAAACGGTGGACAACACGTTAACTTGAACGTTATGGACTTGTCAGACGTTTACGAAAAGATCATGAGCGGTGAAGATGTTATCGTACGTATCTCTGGATACTGTGTAAACACTAAATACCTCACTCCAGAACAAAAAACTGAATTGACACAACGTGTCTTCCACGAAGTTCTTTCAATGGACGACGCTTTGGGATAAAATAACTAAAGAGCTCGCAATAGCGGGTTCTTTTATTTTTGCCAAAAACTAGTTTTCATTATATTTTTCTAAATCTACTATCATTTACATTTTACTTTTCATCAGATTAGCTATAAAATAAAAGCGTTTCCGTTTGGTATCTCCAAACACTTCCTTCTCAGAAGCACCTTAGAGAAACGATACTCAATGACTGTTAAACGGATGGTTTCTAATAACACGTAGACTATCATTGTTATAAGATTAAAGACTATAAGGAGGACAAATGAATAAGAAAAGTTTTAAGATAATTGGATTAGTCTCTCTCGTAGCAAGCACTGTCCTACTCGTAGCCTGCCAGTCTGATACAAAAAACGAATCCTCAAAGTCCAAGGACGTTCAATGGGGTTATACTGGTGCTACTGGTCCAGACCATTGGAGTGACCTTTCTAAAGATTATGAACTCAGCAAAAATGGTAAAGAACAATCTCCGATCAATATCACCGGAGCTGAGGACGTTGATCTTCCAGAACTAAACCTTAATAATCAAGAATCAGAAACTCAAGTTGAAAATAACGGGCATACGATTGAAGTCAGCTTTAAAAATCCAAAGAATACCCTAACGATTGGTGATGATGTCTATAAATTACAGCAGTTTCATTTTCACGCACCTAGTGAGAATGAAATTGATGGTCAGACTTATCCTCTAGAGGGGCACTTCGTCTATAAGACAGATAATGGAAAAATCACAGTTATCTCAGTTCTCTATAATTATGGCGATGAAAATCAAGCCTTAAAACAAATCTGGGATAAAATGCCTCAGGCGGCCAATACAGAAACCGAGCTTACTCAGGCTATATCACTAGACGATTTCTATCCTGAAGACAAGGACTACTACAACTTCGAAGGTTCCTTGACAACACCTCCATGTACTGAGAGTGTTAACTGGATTGTCTTCAAGAATCAAGAAACCGTTAGCAAAGAACAAGTGGAAAAATTCACCCAAACCCTTGGATTTGAAAATAACCGCCCTATCCAAGATACAAATGGTCGAAAAATTAAAGAATAAAACAAGATCAAAAGCTTGATGATACCTCCTCGCATCGAGCTTTTTTTCATTGACAACTAACTATAGACTTTGTTACACTTGCCCTATGATTATCAAACATACAAGAGACACACTCTCAGAAACTTACCTCGATGCCGTAGCCATCCGAAACACTGTTTTTGTAAAGGGTCAAGGCGTTCCTCGCTCCATCGAGATTGATGCGAATGAACCCTACTGCATCCACTTTGTTCTATATGATGACAAAGGCAAGGCTGCAGCAACCGTGCGCCTACTACCTAATAAAGACTTGACTCAGCTTACCCTCCAACGTATGGCGGTGCTCGATGCCTACCAAGGACAAGGTCTAGGGAGCATTCTCCTAAAAGAAGTTGAAGATTTTGCACAAGAACAAGGCTTCCAGACTATCTCTCTCCATGCTCAACTCAGTGCACTTAAGTTCTACCTCAATAATGGCTATCAAGAAGTCGGTAACATCTTTGAAGAAGCTGGTATCCAACACATTACTGTTGAAAAATCCTTAATAAGTAAAAAAGCTTAAGCAGTTGACCTACTGCTTAAGCTTCTTCTTTTGTCGCAAATATAGGATAACCATGCTCGAAAGCTAGAACTGTCACATTTTTTCTAGCTTTTAATCTCTCTGTGATTTTTTTCCAGCTACGATTTCCCATAATGATAACGATCATCGTTACCATATAAACTAAAAAAGCAGGATATCTAGCAAAGTCGGTAAATGTCAATTTTAAGGACTCCAGAATTTTCCTGAGTATAAAGGCGTAACCAATCACAATATGAGTGAGTGCACAAAAGTACCCTAAACATATAAGCAAATACTCTATTTGAAGCTTCTTGGAACGCTTTTTGTAGAGCAACTTATAGTCTTGACCATACTTTTCAAAGACAGGAAAATGAATATCAAACCCTCTTCTCATACGAAGGACTCTTAAATCGGGTTGGGCACGATACCCAAGGCAATGAATCAGTTTGTATAGTAGTTCTCTTATCAAAATATAAAAAGAAATAATAAGGTTAGATAACAAGCTAATAAATACCAAAACTACAAAAGAGTCTACATCTCTATCCGTCGTCAAAAAAATGATCACCACTGTAAAACACATACCACAGACAAAGAGACTACTCCCGTTAAGCATGCAAAAAAGCAGACTGAGAAAGCAAGAGACAAATCTACTTTGTTTAGGTGGCTTAAGCGACCGTTGCATTATGAACTCCTTCTTCATGATTCCAATCAAAACATGGTAATTTTTGATTAACTGGGTGAGCCCTTCGTATAAGCTTCACTTTAGTCTTTATTTCTTTAGAAAAATAGGATAAAAATACTCCTCTGGGACAACTTTTAAGTTAAAATAACGGACAAAATAACTTTTCAGATGTATGAGCCATCTTACAGAAAAAATTAAAACACCACATAAGAGCAAGAAGAGTATATAGCCAACTTTTCCTAAGGTGAAGCTATAACCGATTAGAATGACTAAGATGATAAAGAGGTAGAGTCTACCAAGAGTCGCTAGGAAATAAAGAAATTGATGTCCAAGAGAGCGCTTATCATATAGTATTTTGTAGGCATCTGTCGTTTTTTCAAAAAATACTATAGATGACGTTCTACCTCGGTAATCCTCTTCTCCAAAGGGACGGGCATGGTAACCACAGAAATGAAAAAGTTTAAATATGATACCATTCCCCATCCTATAAAATGTCACAACCAAAAGTACAACAGCAATAACTTTTGGAATATTCACCTCTTGCCCGACATGACCAACACCAAATAGATGCTCCAACCATGCAAATGTCACATAAGACAAGACTATCAAACATATCTTCAAAAAGATAAACAATTGTGTCGCCCCGACACTAATCTCACCTTCTAGAGGATTAAAAGATGCCCCTCTTCTATTTTTATTTGTCAGAATGTACCAACTCCTCCTTCATGATTTCAATCAAAGCGTCTCTATCCTTAATCCATTGAGTTCTCTCATCCTTGTAGTAAGTGCGATTACTTAGGAAAATCGCCGCACGTTGAGCTGGGATGTTAATCAGAACAAAGGTACCTGTATAACCAGTATGAAGAATCCAATCTCCTTGGAGGTCCCAAGCGACACTACGTTCCTTATTAGATTGACTGATATTCTGCGTCATATTTTTAGCAAAATTATCCGTCAAATAATGGTTAACAAAAATTTCTAAGTCCTTTAGGGTTGAAAAGAGACCTGCTGAGCCTGTATGCTCCTTGAGCACTCGAGCCTTGGGGTCATGAACAGTCCCTCCCGGAATCCCCTCAACAGTTGGAACAGCAAGATCAACTGGCCCAAACTGCGTTTCAGACATTCCAAACGGTTGGAAAATTTCGGAGTCAAAGAGCTTATCCAGTGTTTGTCCAGAGACTTTCTCAAGCATCAAACCTAGGAGAATAAAGTTAATATCTGTATACAAGAAAGGTTTGTCTGCCTTAACTTTGATGGCATTAATAGCAGCAATCAAGCCAGCTTGGTCTAAGTCATCACGATTTGGAATAAAAGGATCAATGCCACTACTGTGAGAAAGAAGCTGACGAAGGGTCAGCGTCTTATCCACCACTTCAGGATAATAGGTCGATAGTTTCTCATCCAAGTCCAATTTCCCCGCTTGTAAGTAGAATAGACAGAGAGTCCCAACTCCTACTACCTTGGAAACACTAGCTAGATCATAGGTCAGTCCTGGAACTACCGGATGATTTCCATCCTGAGTTCCCAGATAATGCTCCTGCCAATCTTGTCCGTCATAAAGTGCAAGGCTGGCACCTGGAAAGATGTCAGCCTTGATGTAGTCTGTAATTGTTGACAATGTTTGTTGAAAATTAGTCATTACTTTGTAAACCAAACCTCAATATTGCTCATGTCAGTGAGTGCGAGCAAGTTCCCTCTGCTGTCTAGGTAACTAGAGAACTGTTCTTTTTCAAGTTTATCATGCAAGGCAACCAAGTCATAGTCTTCTGCTACCTTAAACTCTAGAATTTCCAAATCCCAAGTCTGGTCTGGGCTCACTTGGAGGTCAGGACCTTCTGCTTTTTCAAAGTGGATAGACAAAGGCAATTCTTCGCCAAAAAGATTATCGTAGAAGAAAGCTGCTTGAGCTGTATCAACAACGTTCAAGGTCAAAGACTCAACCGTAAAATCTGACACTCCTTTGAAATCTTCTTTTTCTTCAACATCTGCGTATTCAACTGTCTTAAGAGTAGACAAGTCATCTTCAGCATGCATCAAAATAAGACCATTCTCAGGTGAGATTGTTTCAAAGGCATAGCCCTTTTCCCCTTGGAAAATAGACTTGGCTTGATGATCATCACGCGCCAAAAGGTACTCAATCTCAAGTGGATTTGAAACTTTAATGACCACTTTATTAATTTTCTTAGGACCTTCAACAGCGCGACAACGATAAGCTGGTGACTCCTCAATCACAAAAAGTGAGTTACGGTCTGCCCAATCTGTGAAGACCGCAAGGGCATTTTCCTCAGTCAAAAGCTTAAATCCTAATGTATTTTGGTAAAAATCAATATTTTCTTGTCTATTATTCACACGAAAGATTGGTGTGTGAAACTTAAAATTCCCTGATTGCGTCATGACAACCTCCATTCTTCTCTATTTTATCCGAAAAGAGCCTGTGTGACAAGGATTTTCCTAAGAAAAAACAGGATTGTAATTTTTTCACTTTATTTTACACAAATTATGAAAGTCATTACATTATCTTCACTTTTGAGCTAGCATTTCCCTCATTTTAGAGTATAATAGAGTCTATGAAAACTCTTGTCAATAATCTGGCATTTAGACATGCCTATCAGGGATTTTTTTTACTGCTGATGATAGCTATCCCAAACATTACCTTAGGTATGACAACCTTATATAACAATCAGACTGGGTTGACCTTCACTAGCCTTGAAAGCTGGGGGATTATCGCTGTCAACCTCATTATTTTTTATATTAGCTATCTTTGGGCTAAAAGCGAAAGATTGATTCACAGCTTTAGCTTAAATCGAAAGGACATCAAAGCCATTATCTGGGGCTTTGTCATTATCTTCTTGATGGGACTTATCGGAAGTAACCTCATGTTACTGACCCACACCAGTTACCATGCAGAACTTCAAAAGACCCTCACAACTATTCCTATCCTACCTGTAGCGATTGGTATGATGACTACAGCCTTCCTACAAGAACTACTCTTTCGTAAGTGGATTTTCACTTGGTTGTCGCCTTATTCAACAGTAGCTGTTTTAGTGAGTTCTGGTCTCTTTTGTCTCTTCCACATGCCTACCAATCTTGCCCATCTCCTCCTTTATATCGGAATGGGTTTGGCCCTCTCTATGGTCTATCAAAAAAGAGAGAACTTATCTACAAGTATCACACTTCATGTTTTGTGGAACCTTTACACCTTAGGTGCTACAATTCTGGTTATGACTATTCCTATGTAACTGAGAATGCTTTCTCAGTTTTTTGTTGCTCTCAAAATTTTAAGCATAAAAAAATCTGAAGCTGAACTTCAGATTTTTTTGTATTGATTAAAGATAGATGGCTTTAAACAAGTATACAGCCAAAATCCCTGCAAGGATTGGAGCCACAACTGGGACCCATGAATACCACCATTTAGAATCACCTTTGTGCTCACCAAGAACTGATGTTGGCAAGATGTGGTGAAGAAGACGTGGCATCAAGTCACGGGCTGGGTTAAGGGCTGGTCCTGTAGGTCCACCAAATGAGAGAACCAAGGCAGCAACCAAGAAACCAACACCGATGTGAGCTGTTTCAAGAGCTCCGTGGAACTGTCCGTCAACCATTTCTTTAGTGTAACCAACAGCAAGAGCTTGTTGGGCAAGCTTGTGACCAAAGTAGTTATTAGTCAAGGCAAGAGCACCAAAGAAGAGGAGGAATGATCCTGCAAACTCGTTAACGAAACCGTTAGCCCATGCACGATTACGATTTTCTGGAGTATCGTCATGATCGTCAACTGCTGAGATAGTTGAGAAGGTACCAAGAATGTTGTTTGGATTCTCAGTTTGTACATAGTAAGGTTGGTGAACCCAAACCACGATAGCTTGACCTACAAAGGCACCGAGAAGTTGTGCAATAAGGTATCCAGGAACACCTACCCATGAGAACAAGCCAGATGCAGCAAGTCCAAGTGTGAAAGCAGGGTTGATGTGGTTACCAGAAACATCACCAAACATAAGGGCTGGCATCATAACACCAAAACCATAACCAAAGGCAATTACAATCCAACCAGATTTGTTACCTTTTGTTCCCTTAAGCTCAACGTTGGCAACGGCACCATTACCAAGGGCTACAAGAAAAGCAGTTGCGATAAACTCAGTGAGGTATTTTAAAACCCATTCACTGCTGAACGCTTCTTTTAGAAAATCATTCATTTGTCTCTTTATTTCCTTTCGATTTTACAATAATTTAGACATCTATCATTTTATCAAGTATAATGTCTAATGTAAAGATATTTCTGAAATGTTTACGCATTCTTTTTGAGGTTTTTAAATATGAAATTTAACCAGTTTAGTTACATCCCTGTTAGTCCTGAAATGGCTTGTCAGGAACTTCGTTCTTTAGGCTTTGAAGTTTCTTTAGACGCTAGTGCTAAAGCCAATTTTGAGGCTTTTGTTCGCAAGTACTTCCTTTTCTTTGAAGATACTGATTTAGCTTTGAAAAATTGGATTGCTGATACAGAGACTGACCTCCTAACCTTCTTCCAATCAGATCGTCCTTTGACTGCTGAAGTCTTTGGTTTGGTAGCTCTTCAAATGCTAGGATTTGTCCCTAATGTGGACTTTACAGATAGTGTTGCTTTCCTAGAGGAAATGGCTTTCCCAATTACTTTTGATGGTAGCCTTAATAACCTCCATCAATTGCTAGCAACACGCACACAGTCTGGCAATACCTTAATTGATCAGTTAGTAGCTCAGGATTTGATCCCTGTAAGTAATGACTACGTCTTCTTTAATGGTAAGAGCTTGGCAACATTTGACACTAGTCAGCTTCACCGTGAGGTGGTTTATGTCGAAACACCTGTAGATACCGATCAAGATGGACAGTTAGATTTGGTCAAGGTGACTATCTTACGTCCTGATGTGGACTTCCCAGTTCCAGCCATGATGACCGCAAGTCCTTATCAACAAGGGACTAACGAGCCTGCTTCAGACAAGCTTACCCACAAGATGGAAGGTGATTTGCTCGTCAAACCAGCAGGTGAAATCTCCCTTAACCAACCAGAAATCAAGACACCAGAGGCAGACCTTACGCCTATCAATCCTGTCACGAAGGCTCAGGAGCGTTTTGCTCACACAGATACCTACACGCTTAACGATTACATGTTGGCTCGTGGTGTGGCTTCTATCTATGTGTCGGGTGTCGGTACCTTCAATTCTGAAGGCTTCATGACCTCTGGAGACTATCAACAAGTTCTGGCCTATAAAGCTGTCATTGACTGGCTCAATGGTCGTGCACGCGCCTTTACTAGTCGTAGTAGACAGCATACCATCACTGCAGATTGGGCATCTGGTAAGGTGACTACTACCGGACTTTCATACTTAGGTACCATGTCCAACGCCCTTGCTACAACTGGTGTCGACGGTTTGGAGATGGTCATCGCTGAAGCAGGTATTTCTTCTTGGTACGACTACTATCGTGAAAATGGACTCCTCGTCAGTCCTGGAGGATACCCTGGTGAAGATCTCAACACCTTGACCGAATTCACCTATTCTCGTGCCCTATTAGCTGGAGAATACCTACGCCACCAAAAAGACTACCAAGCCCACCTCAAAGAGCTAAGCACAGCCATTGATCGTAAGCATGGGGACTATAGCCAATTCTGGCATGACCGTAACTATGTGCAGTTCGCAGATCGTGTTAAAGCCACTGTTGTCTTTACACATGGTAGCCAAGACTGGAATGTCAAACCGATTAACGTCTATCAAATGTTCAGAGCCCTTCCTGACTCTCTTGAAAAACACCTCTTCTTCCACAATGGTGCCCACGTTTACATGAATGCCTGGCAGTCTATTGATTTCCGAGAAAGTATGAATGCCTTGATTTGTCAGAAACTCCTTGGTTTGGAGAATGGCTACACACTGCCTACTGTTATCTGGCAAATAACCAGTCTGAGCAGACCTGGGAAGTCCTCGATAACTTTGGACACGACAATGGTAAAAACATTCAGCTTGGTGAGGCTGAAGCTAGCATCGCTAACCATTATGAAGAGGAAACCTTCGCCAAATACGGTAAGACTTACCAAAGCTTCAAGGATGACCTCTTTGCAGACAAAGCCAATGCCATCACCTTGGACTTTGAACTGGACCAAGATATCCAAATCAATGGTCGTGTCCACCTAGAGCTCAAGGTTAAGTCTAACACAAACCGTGGTCTCATTTCAGCCCAAGTTCTAGAAATGGGTGACAAGAAGTATCTCGCACCTATTCCCGCTCTCAAACGCATGAATCTAGATAACGGCCGTCTCTTCAAGGAAGAAGCCTTACGTGAATTGCCATTCAAGCAGGCAAAATACCGTGTCATTACCAAAGGACACCTTAACCTGCAAAATCGCAAGAACCTCCTTAGCATTGAGAATGTCACTCCAAATAAATGGATGACTATCGGTTTGGACTTGCAACCAACCATCTACAAACTCAATAAGGGCGACAAACTCCGACTTGTTCTCTATACCACAGACTTTGAACACACTATTCGTGATAATAGCGACTATGAATTGACCGTGGACCTAAGCCAAAGTCAGATGACATTGCCCTATTAGCTTTTTATCACAAAAAAATCCCATAGGATAATGACTCCCATGGGATTTTTTGATTGTGTGGAAATAAACAAGATTTAATCTTCAATTTTTACGATTGATTTTAATATTATTTAAACAAATGATGTAGCCAAGACAGTGGAATAACACAAATTCTCAATGGACAACTCAACCTTAAAACCAAGAAATCCTCCCTAATGACATCAATAGCCATAACGAATCGCTAGCAATTTTCGCAACTCTGTCATTCGCTCCTCGATACAGGGAGACAAGGTTAGCTGGTCTTTTCTGACCACTTCGGATATTTCCAGTGACATCCTGCTTAAGATATAAGGAGTGGCTGAACGAGAGTCTGCAAGTTCCGTTCGGTAGGAGTGCAGGACCTGCTTCAAATTAGCATAATCTGGCTTATCTCCAATAGTTTCAATTACTTCATCGATGATAGCTACTGCTTGTTCTCGTCTCTCTTTGCCTCCTGCAAACCATTTAAGTCCTGTCATTAAGAAAACCTCCTTATTTCTTTCAACTAATTTTTCAATCACATCTTTAGTATAGCACACGGATAGTCATTTAAAAGCCAGCGTCCCAAAAAGAGGCTATATGTCCTGAATGGTAGCCAAATCCAGATTGGATGCTGACTAGATAGAGTATTTAAAGCTATATTCCCAATGGCTACTCCTAGGATTGCTGATACGACACGTAAAGAACGTAACACAGCTGAACTAAATTTTTGTAATATCACCATTTTTACTCCTTTTCTACTAGAGCCATTTACATAAGTTATAAGGGTATTATCACAGAAATGATTAGCTATTCTTTCTGAATCTAGAATAGCTAAAACCTCGTATCTGTCACATTACTTGTGCTAGATTAGAGTAACGACATCACTTCTCATTTCTACAAATCAGCTGACTAAGATCATCAGAGAGCGATACAGAAACATAAAGTGACAAGGTATAAAATAAAAATGTTCTTTCTTGATGCCAGAAAAATGTTATCACACATTGAATACAGACAGCCAAGATAACTTGTAGGATAAATTTTATATATTTTCTAGAAATAACAGATTGTTCCAATAGTAATCCTCCTTTCATGACATTTTTTGAAACCCCATACCTTGCAAGTTTTGTATATACGATAAAAAGACATCCTTCAACCATTGGGAATTCTTCTCTAATTTTCACATATTTACTTAATCACTTTCTTATTATAACACTTTTATGCAAATATCTTCTAGATTACCTACAGAATAATCAAGTAAAATCATTTATTGTTTAAAATAGTTTTTGACTTGCAAGTAAGCTAGAAAATCACAGAGGATTAACAAAATCATTAATACGGCTAGTACTATACGGTCTGTGGTATCACTGAATGTAAGTAATGTGTAAAACTCTACACAAAGCACTAGCAATGAGATGACAAGAAAGACAATGAAGGACTGCCGTATTGTTAACGGATTTACTGAATCTGGACGCTTCTTAAGCATACGGCAGAGCAGACCATTTACAAAAATGACTACTAAAGCTAGTGCTCCGACTGCTAACCAAATCTCTGGCGAAGTCTTGCTCTTATAGAGAGAAATACTGATACTTATAAGGAAAACTGCCAGTACAGCAGTGACGACCCTAGAAAATCGCAATACTCTCGAACTAATATTCTTTAACTTCATGATAAAACAATTAAGCTATGAATAACCTCAGTCAGTCTTGTAAACTGAATAAGCTATTACATTTAACTATATTCCTTTCTGTATTTTTTTATACTGCTGTAAGATCTCAAGTAAGTCCTTAACGATTAAATTCTACTGGAGATGTAATACAATAGCGTCATTAGTACTGATACTTTAAATAAGCGAATATACATATCTTTGTTTTTTCTATTACAAAAATATGCAATCAAATATAATACAATCTCCACTATCATTAGCAAGAATAATTTTACTTCGGGAACATCAACAATAAGCATTTGCAAGCACCTCACATTCAAGGGGGCCAAAAGTTACTTTTTAAACTGTCCCCATTTTTTAAAAAGCAGACTATAAAGAAGCAAGGTTAACCCTAGCAAGTTAATGGTATGGTGGACTGCATCCAAACTTCTAAATAGATTAGCGAGGCCCATTCCGATGAGAATGGTAGCCAGTAAATACGGTTTTGAGTTTTTGAACATACTTTTCTCCTTAAAGTGTTTTTAGCTATCTGTTCTCAAGCTATGGTTTTATTATAGGTCGCAAGCCAACAAAAAAGTAGTGACATAAATGTCACTACTCGATTTTGATTTTTAGGAACTCTACATTTCGAATACTTCTATTTTTTGAGTCGCTCCCATTTACTAAAAATCAAACTAAAAGTGATTAATGTTAACCCTACCAAATTAATGATATGATGAACAAAATCTAAATTTCTGAAAAGGTTAGCAATTCCAAATCCTAAAAGGAAAATTGCTAGTAAATACATTTTTTTATCTTTAAGCATAGGGTCACCTAAATATTAGCAGAATGTGGCGTAACCAACTAAAGCTCCTCCCCAGTAACCTACCGGGCCTCCTGCTGATCCTACTAGAGCAGAGCCAATTGTGCCGGCATAACACTTAACCCATCCGCCACCTTCAACGTTTGCAAGTGCCTCAAGATCGAGTGTTTCAAAAGTGTTAATTGTTTGTGTTGTCATTCTAACAACCTCCTAAAATATTATTTTTTAGCTTTTTTCTCTCAAGCTATGGTTTTATTATAGGGTGGAAGACAACAAAAAAGTAGTGACATAAATGTCACCACTCGATTTTGATTTTTAAGAAATTTTTTCGAATATAGAATCTATGGTCTAGATTATCTTACTCTCCTTCCATTGCACCTGCTTGTAGGCTGTACATCTTGTGGTAGGTGCCGCCGAGGGCTAGGAGCTCTTCGTGGCTTCCGTGTTCGATGATACGACCCTTGTCTAAGACATAGATGCAGTTAGCATCTTGGATTGTCGATAGGCGGTGGGCAATGGCAATGGTTGTGCGACCTTGACGCATTTTTGCTAGAGAGTTTTGAACAATAGCCTCTGTCTCCGAATCAATATTGGCTGTCGCTTCATCCAGGATTAGAATTTTAGGTTGACTAGCAACGGTCCTAGCAAAGGCTAGAAGTTGGCGTTGTCCGGTTGAAAAGCTAGACCCTCGTTCAGAAACTGGAGAATCATAGCCTTCTGGAAGTTTGTCGATAAAGTGATTGGCATCCACAAACTCAGCGGCTGCTTTAATTTCTTCATCAGTTAAATCCTGATACATGGCAATATTGGATTTGATTGTACCATGATAGAGAAAGGGTTCCTGAAGGACAAGACCAATGTTCTTACGCAACTCTGCCTGACTATAATCGCGAATATCCACACCGTCAAGAAGAACTCGCCCTGATTGAAACTCATAGAAACGCATGAACACGTTGATAATAGAGGATTTTCCGGAACCTGTAGAACCGACAAAAGCGATGGTTTCTCCTTTATTGACAGAGAAGGAAATATTATCCAAAATCTGGTGCTTGCCATCATAGGAGAAGGAGACATTTTCAAAGCGAATATTCCCCTCGGTAACCTTAGCATCAGTATCTCTCTGCTCAGGTTCATAGGTGCGCTCGTCAATCAAGGCAAAGACCCGACCGGCTGAGACCATAGAAGTTTGCAAGGTTGAGAAGTTTTGTGTCACTTCAATCAAGGGATCAAAAAGACGGTTAATGTACTGGATAAAGGCATACATGGTCCCCACTGTGATACCCAGATAGATGCCACGATAGCCAAAATAAGCCATGAGAACAGCATAGCCTAGGAGCTTCAGTAAGCTCATGGCTGGGCGTAGAAAGAGAGAATCCAGTGACATGGAACGGCTAGCATAAATCAGGTGTTCCTCATTAATAGCATCAAACTCTTTTTTGAGGCGTTTCTCTTGGTTGAAGGCCTGAATGATGCGAATCCCTTCGATACTCTCTGACAGTTTGGCATTTATATCTGAAAGTAAGGCTCTGGTCTTTTCAATGATAACCACTGATTTTTTGCGGTAAAGGTTAACCAAAAGGACAATCAGAGGAAGAAAGAGCACAATAAGCCCGGTCAGACGAATGTCCAACATCATCATGGTGTAAAGGGTAGTAACAAAGATAAAGATAGCCGAAATAAAGCTAGACAGAATCCCTGAGAACATCTCACTAATAGTCTCTGTATCATTGGTCAAGCGAGAAACGATAGAGCCTGCTGGAGTTTTGTCAAAGTAAGACATACCCAGTTTCTCCATATTGGCAAAGGCATCCCGGCGAATATCCCTGACAATACTGTAGGATACACGCGCAAAAAAGAGATTTCCCAAATACTGGACTAGCGTCTGCAAGAGATAAAGACCATAGTACCCAATCAGAATTAAGCTTGCTGCCTGATTCATATCATGAAGATAGTGGTCGATAAAATAAGAGGCCACAAGGGGAATAATACTCTTGATAACCGTTGTGGACAAGAGGAAGGCTAAAGCTAGAAAGGTCAAGAATTTGTAAGGCTTGAGATAGGTCAAGAGACGCTTAAACACAGACCATTGGTTTTGATTAGGCATCGGCTTCTCCTCCTTCCATTTCTAACTGTTGAGACTCATAGGTCTTGGCATACCAACCACCCTGAGCTAGCAAATCCTCATGACGGCCACGTTCAATGATGCGACCATCCTGCATGACTAAGATGAGGTCAGCGTGCACCACCGCACTCAGACGATGGGCGGTAATGATAGTCGTCTTGTCCTTGCGGGTATGTTTGAGATTGTCAATAATAGCATGTTCTGTCTTGGCATCAACCGCAGATAAGGAGTCGTCCAAAATCAAAATGTCTGGATCCAAAATCATGGCCCGACTCATGGCCAGACGTTGTTTTTGACCGCCTGATAGGCTGACACCCTTTTCACCAATGATCGTTTCAAAACCTTCAGGCATATCCTTGATATCATCATAAACTTGAGCCAACTTAGTCGCTTCTTCTATCTTGTCAAAGGCGAGATCAGGATTACCAAAGCGGACATTGTCTAAAATGGAACTGGCAAAGAGAAACTGGTCTTGAGGAACGTAACCCATCAAGCTACGCAAGTCTGATAGGCGATAGTCTCGGATGTCATGCCCATTCAAATAGATGGCTCCTTGATTAACATCGTGCTCCCGCAAGAGCAACTTGACAAGAGCCGTCTTTCCAGAGCCAGTCTGACCAACCAAGCCAAGAGTTTGCCCCTTGTCCAAGGTGAAATGAATATCTCTCAAAGTATCCTCATCCTCAAAGCAAAGCGGTCAATCGCATATTCTAAGCAACCATTTTCAATACTTGGGAGAGGATGCGCAGGATCTTGAACATCTGATTCCTGCTCCAGAAGAGTTTCAATACGTTGGTAGGATACATTTCCCCTCTGTGTGATATTAAAGAGGAAGCCAATGGCCATCAGAGGCCAAACCAGCATGTCCAAATAGGTAATGAAGGTTACCAAATTTCCGACCGTTATCTGACCAGCCTGAATCATAAAGGCACCGACAAGAAGGGTCAAAACATAGGATGAGCCAACAAAGAGTAAGACCAAAGGATCAAAAAGGCTATCATACTTCATGGTATGCATATTCTTTTTAAAGGTCATCTTATTGGTCTCTTGGAAGGACTGAAACTCAGCCTCCTGGTAGCCAAAAGACTTGGTTACCTTGATTCCTGATACCGACTCTTGAACCTTATTATTAAGTTCTGAAAAGGCTGCCTGGGACTCTCCAAAAGCTTTATGGGTCTTACGGCCCAAACGACTGGTCGCAAAAGCCATGAAGGGGAGGGGTAAGACAGCCACCAGTGTCATCTGCCAGGAAATGCTGAAGAACATGGTGATTAGGGTTACCAAGGCTGTGATAGAGGCATCCACGGCTGACATGACACCCCCGCCAGGCCAAGCGGGTTAAAGAGTTGATATCATTGGTTGCATGGGCCATGAGGTCTCCAGTTCGGTACTTTTGATAAAAAGAAGGCGACATCTTGGTAAAATGCTCAAAAAGGCGTGAACGCATAATCTGGCCTAAACGATAAGAAGTCGCCAAGATATACATGCGCCAAACATAGCGCAAATAGTACATCCCCAGAGCTGCCAAAAGCAAATAAACGAGATTCAAAAGCAAGATCTGATTGGTCAATTTTCCCGATGTGATAGCATCAATGACCCGCCCCATAACCATAGGAGGAATCAGATTGAGAACCGAAACCAGACTCAGTGCCAAAATCCCAACAATATACCGGCGTTTTTCTAACTTGAAAAACCACCAAAGTTTTGCAATGATTGATTCTTTAAAAGACAAGCTACTCCTCCTATCCTTACAAATGGTTAATAATAGACCTCGTATAAGTCTCGTATGATAAGGTTACTTCCAATAGCGATAGATTGTGCCATCTTCTAACTGAAAGTGACCAATATAAGATAACTTCCCAAAATCAGTAGACTCTGGTAATTGATAAGCAAAGGAATCAAAATTATATACCTTGTTCCCACCATCCATAGAGTAACTATCCTTATCATGGATAACTGATTCATCTTTCTTAGGGCTCCAAATGCGTCTGATTTCATCAGATGTCTTATACTCTCTGACAAAATTGTACAATTCAAAGTTAGTTGCCTCACTGAGATAGCGACCATCGGTGTTGTAGTTGGCTAATTGAGCTCTCTCTTAGACTCAGAATAATTCCAAACCTGTCCTCTTTCTCGCATGATATCGGCATCACGGCCACTTTGATAAGTATCTGCCTTAACCATCGTCATTGTTACTCCTAACGTTAATACGGTGACTACTGTCATCATTAAGTGTTTCATTATTTCTCCAAACGTGTTTATTCATTTTTCCCTCTTTTGAATATGTTGTATTTGTATGATAGAAAATAAGTGAAACCTGGGACACATAGGCTCCCAGGTTTTTTACTCTTTTAAATGCGTTTGAATCAGTTTTACAAGTAGGCGGTAGACAACTAGTGCCACCAAACCTCCCAAAGTGTTGGTCCATAAATCATCTAGCTCAAAGACACGATTAGCATCAATGAGAAGGTCTAGAATGACTTGTCCAACCTCAATCGTCAAAGACATGACAAAGGTCGCTAAAAGGACCTTTTTCCAAGACCTGAATCTGGGGTACAAGGCTAAAAGCCCTAAAATCAGCGGACTCAGTAAGAAAATGTTGGTCACATTTTGCCCAAGCACAAAGACAATCTCTTTAAGACTATCCAGCTGATAAAAGTTGGTCAAACTATTGAATGGGGTTAATAGGACCACGACACGACCAAAATGTTGAATACCAGGGGTTTCAACACCTTCAACTAGCCCGTACTGGGGTGTCCAACATAGGAGCACTAAACAAAGGAGATAAGCACAGACCAAAACTTGGCTTAGCTTTCTTCCTTTTGGTGTTAGTTCTCCGTCCTTATCTACCCAAGTCTTAAGCTGAAACATCTTACTTACCTTCTGATTTACCAGAAGCTTCTGCTACTGCCTTTTGACGGTCACGTTTCATAGTGTTTGAACGCAATTGTCCACAAGCAGCATCGATATCTGTACCGTGCTCTTGACGAACCACACAGTTAACCCCATTTTTCTTAAGCACATCGTAGAAGGCCGCCACACGTTCTTTAGTTGAACGGCTATATTGATCGTGCTCTGATACTGGGTTATATGGAATCAAGTTGATGTATGACAACTTACGGATTTTCTTAGTCAAATCAGCCAACTCTTGTGCATTTTCAGGATGGTCATTGACCTCATTAAGCATGATATACTCAAAAGTTACACGACGGTTGGTTGTTTGGATGTAATACTCGATAGCTTCAAAGAGTTTTTCAAGTGGGAATGAGCGGTTGATACGCATGATGCTTGAACGAAGGTCATTGTTAGGCGCGTGAAGTGATACGGCAAGGTTAACTTGAACACCTTCGTTAGCAAATTCCTTGATTTTTGGTGCCAAACCAGATGTTGATACGGTAATGTGACGCGCTCCAATGGCAAGACCATTATCATTGTTAATGGTACGCAAGAAACGAAGCACATTGTCATAGTTATCAAATGGCTCACCGATACCCATAACAACCACGTGGCTGACACGTTCACCGTCGCCACGATCGTCAAAGTATTTTTGTACCAACATGATTTGCGCCACAATCTCACCAGCAGTCAAGTCACGTTGTTTCTTAATCAAACCACTGGCACAGAAAGTACAACCGATGTTACATCCAACCTGGGTTGTCACACAGACAGACAAACCATAGTGTTGACGCATCAAAACCGTCTCAATCAACATACCATCTGGCAATTCAAAAAGATATTTAACGGTACCATCTTTAGATTCTTGAACGATACGTTGTTTCAATGGGTTCACACAGAAATTCTCATTCAATTTAGCAATGAAATCCTTAGAAATGTTAGTCATTTCTTCGAAAGATTGCACACGCTTCTTGTAGAGCCAATCCCAAATTTGAGTAGCACGGAATTTCTTTTCACCGTGTTCCATAGCCCAATCAATCAACTCGTCACGAGTAAGACCATAAATAGAAGGTTTGTAGCCTTCCATATCCTCTAACTTCTGACGTTTACGACGTTCTGGTTTTGCTTGTGTTGTTACTTCTGACATAGTTTAATTTCCTTTTTTTCTGATTGTGAAATGCTGACCATCTGACTTGGTCTGGCTTGTTTCTTCGATGGAGTGTTTTGACCTTTAGAATTTGGAGCTTGCTTCTGACTCTTCTTGAAGTTAGGCTTACGCTCACGACCACCATCCTCAGATCTAGATTTGAACTTAGGACGACGCTTGATTTTCTCAAAGCTTGGACCCTCTTGATCCCTATCTCTTCGTTTGGACTTGTCTGGCTTTTGCTTAGCAGAAGCTTTTTGCCCCTTATTCTTTTGAGAAGCATTGCGCTCTCTATCTCTAGATTCCTGAGAAGAATTACGACGATTATTAGAACGACGGCGCTTGCGACGAGGCTCCGTCTCCTCTTCAAAGACGATTAATTGCGGCTCTTCATTTTTCAAAATAAAGTAGGCGCAACCAAAGGCACAGTATTCACGCAAATACTCTGACAATCGGCTAATGCGGTCTGTCTTACGCGTATTAGGGCGCTCGTCCTCGTAAAATCCCTTAAGACGAAGCTGATCATTAGACCAGTCCCCAACGATATAATCATACTTGAGCATGATTTCAGAAAAACGTTGCCCAAAGCGGGTAGCGTCTAAAGCATCCTTGTGATTTTCAAGAACTGTAAACTGACAGGCATCTGATTTCAGAAGATCAGCCACATACACAAAGTCTGGCCCTGGATATTTATTATAATTAAACATTTCTGGCAAGATTTCTTTACGCATGTGCCATCCTTTCTGCTCTCTCTTATTTTCTATCCTGATGCTGTAATAATGTCTCTATATCTTATCCCAATTGGCACCATTTTTTCCTAAATACTTGGCCACAAGTTCCCTTAACAAATCTGGAAAAAGAAGAGTAACTTCCTTTTCCTTAATTGTAGGAAAGTAAGATGCAAAGTAGTACTGGTCCACAAGGACCAAACTAAACTTCTCATTGGAATCTACAACCCTTCTATTATACAACAAATTACCGTTTTTGTAAGCAAAATTCCCTGTGATTACTTCACCAAATGTCTTCCCTCTAAATCCCATACCTTTAATAGCTTGATTTTTAAGGAGTTCAGCCTTAGTAAAAACTTCCTGACAGATTTCTTTGAGCTCTTGTCCTGTCACGACTAGACGTGCCATCCGCATCTGGTGAGGAAGGGCTTCTTGCAGGTCTGCCATGGTCACTTGAGGACCTAGTGTTTTCATGATAAGTCCAGTATTTAAAAGCGTTAATTGGCTATCGGTCTCCTGACAAACAGCCTGTAAAACCAATTGACAGGTCTCATCAAAATCTAGTTCTCGACCTAGATTAGCTACTTTTTTCTGAGCTAAACGACGATGGCCTTCCTCACGCATAGCCTTGATAAAGGTTTCGTCCTCCTTGTCTAAATCCAAGATGTAGGACTTGGTGGGGATAGCCTCAATCTGACATTCTATCAATCGCCCATTTTCCACAGTAAGGTCAATACAGCCAAGATAATAGCCATATCTGTCAGCAGCTGCCAAATAGGTTTCATTGACTAATTTCCCCTCTTCAAAAAGGTGATGCGTGTGGCTCCCGATGACAAGGTTTACCTGCGGATAAGTCTCTGCAATCTGCTCATCATAGCGTACACCCAGATGGCTAAGAACGACGACTATGTCTGCATCCTTTACCTCAGGACGAGCCAAATCCTCTCCCAACCTAGCCATAGGCTCTAACACCTGCCAACCATTGGGAGCATAGGTGATGTAATATGGGAAGGTATAGGCTAAGAAAGCAATGTTTGTACCTGCTTTAGTTCTGTGGATAAGATAGGACTTGGCCCATTCAGGCTGTCTCCCCTCATCCTTGAGATTTCCTATGATAGGCTGAAACTTAGCCTGCTCATAAAGACAGTCTAGCTCCTCCTTGGCCAGACCTATCCCCTCATTATTTCCAATAGTCGCATAGTCTATCCCCAACTCATTCATCAGGGCTACATTAAAACGCCCAGCGGTCGCATCAGATAGGGGATGGGACTTATCCACATTATCCCCAAGATCTACCTTGATCAACTCTCTATCCGTCTGACTCAAATCATCCACAGCTCGCTTGAGTTGTGGATACTGTTCAAAATGAGAGTGTAAATCATTGATATGAAGAATTCGAATCGTGTCTTTCATGACTCCTATTGTAGCACTTTTGCTATAAAAAAACTTGACAATCATTCTGCCAAGTTTTTACATGCTATTTTTCAAACAGGAACGTATTCCTAGTTAACTTTCTTTTTAACATATTCTTCTGCGAGATGATAGACGTCATCTGCTAGGGATATACTGACATAGATGCATACAATTGAGAAAATTTCTCCTCTAAAGTGTTGCCAAGCAAAGAATATAAGCCCATAAATTAGGAGAGCAAGTACTATTTGGCCAAAAAATTGACTCAGTAATCGCCTAATAACGACAAATAAGTCCATAAGTAATCCCATCTTTAATACCATAACCAATACCCTTTAAGGCTGCACCTTGCCAAGTACCTGTTTGAATACCACCTTTAATGGCTCCTCCAACAGCCCCGACGCCTACGGCAGCTGTAGCTCCCCAAAAACTACATGCTCCACCCTTAACAGTAGAAAGATCTTCGGAATTAAGTGAGTTAAAATTGTTAATGATTTGTGTCGTCATTAAAACAACCTCCTTTAAAATATTTTTTAGCCTTTTCTCAAAAGCTATGATTGTATTATAGATAGAAAGCCAACAAAAAAGTAGTGACATAAATGTCACTACCTGATTTTGAGAGTTGACTCAACTAATAACCTCAAACTTACACATTATTTTACTTTAAACGGAAAGCTTCTTAAAAATGTCTGTGATAAAACTATTTAAAATCTGTCATAGTTTCAGTTCTTAAGACAGCCAATTATTTTGCGAGTGTAGTGAGCATATACTGAGACTTGTCGCTGTGATAATGACGACTAAGACTTTGTAGTCATAAGCGTTGGGAAGTTTTGAGACCTTAGGCTCAAAAGAAAAATATATCTTCAAACTAAATAAGGTCTTTTGAGTTTCCAAAAAGTTTGATAATAATCAAAAAAGCTGAAACACTTTGGTTTCAACCTCTTGAATTTTTAAATTAAAATTGCTCTCACCTAGAAGCCAATACTTAGAAACTTTGCTTCTTAGCTTTACGCTCAGCACGCCCCTTAGCACGGTTAGCCGCACGACGCTCACGTTTGCGTTTCTCGTCAACCTTCCACTGAATTTTCTTCTTGTAGCCAGGTTTGATTTTTTTCTTTTTCTTCTTAACCAAACCGATCATTTCCGTATCAAGTTTTTGATAGGCTTTTTCACGGTTGGCACGACGGTCACGGTCATAGGTATCTTGAAACTCGCCGTCCTTATAGACTTTAGGTTCAAAGGTAATCCCCATCTTTTCAAGCTCACGAATGTCGGAGTCGTCGCTTGGTTGATAGAGGGTGATGGCTGTTCCTGACAAACCATTACGTCCTGTACGCCCTACACGGTGAACAAAGAAGGACAAGTCTTGAGGAATGGCATCATTGATAACCTGACTAACCCCTTCAATATCAATCCCACGCGCCGCAAGGTCAGTCGCTACAATGTACTCAAAATCAAGCTTCTTGACTTGATTCATGATACGCTTACGCTCACGTGGTGGAATACCTCCATGAATTTTGGCAACCTTAAGACCATTTGACACTAGGTAGCTGTGCAAATCGTCTGCACGTTCCTTGGTATTAACGAAAATCATTGCCAGGTATGGTTGCATCCCCTTAAGCATCTCAAGAATCTGTTCATTCTTGTTGCGCCCCTTGGTAGATACCAACCAGTTATCAATGGTATCTGCAATAACTGTTGAAGTTTTGATTTGTTCCATGACTGGATTGGTCAAATATTTCTTCAAGAATGGTTGCAATTTTTGAGGAATGGTTGCTGAGAAGACCAAAATTTGAACTTCTTTAGGTAGACTTGCCGCAATCTTGTCCACAGTATCCAAGAATCCCATGTCCATGGTCATATCAGCTTCATCAACAACAAAGGTATGGGCCTTGTGGATAGCCAAGTCACCAGACTTAACTAGGTCATAGATACGCCCTGGCGTCCCGATAACAATATGAGGTTGGGCTACCTTGAGTTTCTCAATCTGACGTTGCTTGTCTGTACCACCCACATAGTTGACCACACGAATTTCAGTCTCAGAGTGTTTGGCAATCTGTTTGTCGCTTGGTAAATTTGTGTCGCCAATTCACGTGATGGTGCTGTAATAACAACCTGAACATCGCCACTCTTTGGATTGAGCTTCTCAAAAATTGGCAAGAGGAAGGTATGTGTTTTCCCTGAACCCGTCTTTGATTCACCAACCAAATCACGACCTGAACGGACTACAGGAATCAATTTCTGTTGAACAGGTGTTGGCTCCTTAAACTTAATCTCGTCAAGAGCCTCCTGAATAAATGTTTTTAAATTAAAATCTTTAAATGACATGTTTAGTTACTTCTTTTCTATCTAGTCTATCCCTATCATTATAACAGAAAAAGAGCATTTCTGCTCTTTTCATTTATTTCATAACGTTTCCAAGAACCATCCAAAGGGTAATGGCACTTGCAAGTGCTCCAATTGTCCAAAGGAAAGCATCAACCTTCCACTCTGACCATTTGTCACCCTTACCTGAAAGACCACCCAACTCGAGGTGATGGTGGAATGGTGTCATACGGAAAATACGACGTCCTTCACCATACTTACGCTTAGTGTATTTGAAATAGCTGACCTGTAGCATGACAGAAGCTGTCTCAAAGACATAAACCACACCAATCAAGAGTAGGGTCCACTCTACACGTAGGGCAATAGAGATAACCGCAAGCATAGCTCCAAGTGACAAGGAACCGACATCTCCCATAAAGACCTTGGCTGGCTTGTGGTTAAAGACGAAGAAGCCAAGAAGTGCCCCAATCATAGTGATAATGATAGTCAAGATAGCGAACTCACCCTTGACAAAAGCGATAATCCCATAGGCAATCAAGCTGATAACCACAGAGATAGAAGCTAAACCATCAATACCGTCTGTCAAGTTCACAGCATTTGAGAAACCGACAATCCAGAATAAACAAATAGAACATAAAAGACACCGAGATGAATGGTTAATCCACCAATAGCTAGGCTATCTGTCCCACTAGGGAGTACGTGGATAAAGTAGAAAAGCAAACCCGCAATAATCTGCAAGGCCATCTTTTGCCAAGGTTTAAGTCCCTCATTGATTTGACGAAAAATCTTAAGGAAATCATCAAGGAAGCCGATAATTCCATAAATCAAAATTACAAAGAGAATCCCTACTGTAGCACCATAGGCTTGGTGGCCCTCGCTAAAGACGTGGAAGTTAAAAATCAAGCTAACCAAGATAGCAACTACTAGGAAGACTGTCCCTCCCATAGTTGGTGTTCCAGCCTTAGCCAGATGCTGCTTCACATCTTCATGCATTTGTTGGCCACCGATTTTCTTGATTTTGTAGTAAGTAATAAAGTGAGGCATGGCGAGCACCGTCAACACAAAGGCGGCCACACCTGCTATCAGACTCATAGTCATCTTAGTCTCCTAAAGTAATGGTAATCTTCTTGGTTTTAGACAGGGCTTTTCCTGCCGCAACACTTTGTTTGGTAACAGTCCCTGACTTGCCACCCTTATAAGTAACTTTAATGCCTTTCCATTTGGCAAAGGTTTCAACGTTCTTCTTGGTCCAACCATACATGTCTGGAAGTTCTGTGAAATCATTGGTCATGATAAGAATCTGTTCATTAGCCTTGATATTGGCTTTGGCATCTACAGAAACCTTCTCAATCTTATCACCAACACCCAGAACAATCGGATGAATCAAGTTTTGACGAAGGGTGTTAGCTGTCTCGCCCGGACTCTTACCGATAATATCGCCGGTTTGATAGCTCGTTTCCTCGGTCTTTTCACTACCTTCAGACACAGAAGTATCTAGGGTGTCTCCCATAGACATGGCTTCTTCCAAAACCGGGTTAACCACAGTTGCATAAAAATTATTATCCCAAGTCTTAGGCTCCAGTACAGTCACATACATGATGTATTCTGGATTATCTGTAGGTACCATGGCTACAACTGAATTGAGGGTTTCATTGGAACCAACTTTGTAGGTCCCAGTCTTCTCATCAGCAACCTGAGCCGTTCCAGACTTAACCGCTACGTCATAGTTACCAACCTTGATAATAGGTGAACCTTCAGATTTATTGTAAAGGGTACCGAACTCTGGATCCGTACCAACGGAAATCATATAGTTACGAGTTTCAGAGGCAGCTTGCTTAGAAACTGGTTTACCGATAACTTCCTTCTTCGCTGTACGAGCTGTGCCTTGGTTAACATCGGCAACTTGTTTGATAAATTGAGGTTCCAGCATTATACCGTTATTTGAAATTGCGGTAAAGGCTCGAAGCATTTGGACCTGAGTCACTGAAATCCCTTGTCCGAATGATGATTGAGCTATATTAACAGAGTTTCGAGAGACAACCCCTGAGGACTCACCGACCATCCCAAAACGGGTAGGAAGACCAAATTTGTAAAGAGATAAGTAGTTAGACCAAACCTTGTCTCCCATCTCTTGTTCTAGCATGGTCATACCAACGTTACTTGAATAAGAGAAGCCTTGAGCAAATGACATGGTACGACCTGTTGAGATACCCTCATTGATTGACCAGTCATTAATTTCAACGTCGTCAACCTTAATACCATTAGCATTACTGTAGGTCGCATTCGGGTTGAAACTTCCATTGTTAATAGCAGCTGACAAGAGCATGACCTTCATGGTTGATCCAGGCTCATACTGAGCTTCGTAAAGACGGTTAACCCAGTCATAGTTTCTTAGCCTGTCCCTCAAGAGTATCAGAATTATAGGTCGGACGTTGTGTCGTTGCAAGAATCTCACCTGTCTTAGCATTAACAACTGTCGCTGAAGCATTGACACCTTGCGTCTGCTCCATAAAGGTATCCATCTGTGTTTCTAGGAAGGTTTGAAGAGGTGCTGACAAAGTTGTATAGATGTTCTTACCATCGATAGCTTCCTTGGTAATGGTTTCCGTACCTAGAAGCGTATTACCGTTTTTATCCTTTTCATAGATGGCCTCACCATCTGTCCCAGTCAAGAGGCTATTTAGCGAGCGCTCCAAACCAGTTTGACCAATTAAAGAATATGAGCCGTCTTTTTTATTTTCAACAGCTTCAGCACGACCAAGAAACTCTGACGCGAAGGTTCCATTAGGATACATTCGTGACGTTGTTGCTTCAAAGGCCATCCCCTTAATTCCCGCATCTTTAAAGGCTTTTTCTAGTTCTTCTTTAACAGAGTAGGTAATTCCCTTCCCCTTTAGTCCAAAGGAAACCTGGTAGGCACCCTTAGTACGCAATTGGGCCAAGGAATCACTCTTTTCAATTCCTAGCTTATCCTTTAAAATATCAGCAACCTTGTCAAACTGACTATCTTGGACATAGAGTTTTTCTTGAGTCGCTGACACATAGCTGGTCGACACGATAGCGTAAATGGCATAACTGGTTGAATCCTCAGCCAAAACATTTCCATTTCGGTCGTAAATCGTCCCACGCTTGGCAGCCACTGTGGTCTTGGTGTTATAAGATTTAGCAGCCTGGGTCGACAAATCGACACCAAATTTACTATCTGTCCCGATAATCACCACAAAGTTGATAATAAAGACGAAAAAGATAAAGATGCTGAGAACCATAAGGTTCTGACCAACGTGCTGTCGATTCTGGGCCTGGCTTTCGCCTATCCCTAACGACATAGTTTAGAAATAAATGTTTAAGTTTTCTTAATCTGTTCATTGGTTACTTCACACTCTTAATACTATCGTTATTAATAGACAGGCCTGCCTTATTAGCAATCTCTTTAATACGGTCAGAGTTAGTCAACTCATTAACCGCCTGCTTAGCATTGTTAAGCTCTGTTTTTTCATCACTAATCTTGCTATTAAGGTCTGTGATTTGTTGCTTGATAGCCTGATTACGCCCTTGTAAAAATACAACTGCGATACTCATCACAATAGCTGTCAAAACAATTGCCGAATAGAAGGCCTTTTCCATACGCGTCATAAAACGAATATGGTTTCTAATGGCTCTATTAACAATCTGATGTTCCTTATTTTCCATAATTATTTCCTGATTTTTTTAGCCACACGCAATTTAGCAGAATGCGAGCGGTTATTAGCTTCTAATTCTTCCTGACTAGGTAGGATTGGCTTGCGATTAACTAAGGCTACCTTAGGTTGGAGGTCTTCAGGAATAAAGGGCAGACCTTTAGGCACATCTACCGTACTGGCTTCCTTGAAAAGCTGTTTAGTCAATCGATCCTCCAAAGAATGGAAGGTAATGACCGAAATACGACCATCTACAGCAAGTAAATCCAAGGCCTCTTGAATAGACTCATCTGCAGCACCAAGCTCATCGTTCACTTCGATGCGAATGGCTTGGAAAATTTGCTTGGCTGGGTGACCTTTTTTCTTCAGTTCCTTAGCAGGCTTAGCCGATTTAATGATTTCCGCCAGTTCCGTCGTGGTCTCAATTGGTTTAACCTGACGGGCCTGTTCAATCTTACGTGCAATTTGTTTAGAGAACTTGTCCTCACCATACTTGAAGAAAATGCGCACCAAATCGTTGTAAGGATAGGTATTGACCACATCATAAGCGGTCAGACTCGCCTCCTCATTCATACGCATATCTAGCTTGGCATCCTGTTTATAGGAGAAACCACGCTCACGCTCATCCAACTGTGGGCTAGAGACACCCAAGTCATAGAGAATGCCATCAATTTCAGACACCCCCAAGGCTTCAAGGTTGGACTTGAGATTACGGAAATTATCCTTGATGAAAGTCACCATACCCTTATCAATATAGTCCTTGAGACGCACTTGAGCATTATCAATAGCCTTTTGGTCCTGATCAAAGCAGTACAAATGACCCTTTTCAGATAATTGCGACAAAAAGATAAGACGAATGTCCTGCGCCACCCAAGGTCGCATCAACATAGATGCCATCGGGCTTGATATCAAGCATATCAACAGTTTCGTGTAAAAGAACGGTTACATGGTGAAATTCATTAGTCATAACTTTTATTATAGCACAAGAATAGAGAAATTGTCTCGTTCTGTAAGTTGACAGGATAGTAAAAGAGCCAGACCCGAGGCCTGACTCTTTAGTTTCTATATCATTTGATAAGATTAATCCACTCTGTAAAAATAGCTTTCCTCAGATGGCACTCCATTCGTCGCTAGAATACGATCCTTACTGTTATCTCCCGCATCACTTGCATCACTAACTCCCTTAGGACAAAGCTGAATTGGAGTATTCCCAACTGGACTAGAATCAACATAAGTTAAGGTATATATACCAGACACATACTGATTCGGTGAGACTTTGTCGATAGGATAAGTATAGCCCCAGAAATCCAACTGTCCATCCGAAGTAATGGTGATGGTCTTTCCATTTGAAGATTTCCATGTTCCTACAGCTGATTTGTAATTGCCATTTTTGAGCTCATCAGGCTTAAGAGCTGATGAACTTGTTGGCGTTTGTGACGCTGTGCTAGAGCTACTAGTAGAGGCGCTACTCAGGTCCTTCCAACCCCAATTAGAGAGATCAACCTTGTCTGCACCCGAATCACGGTCATCTTTTACAAGAGACTGGCCATCACTACTAAAGTGGTAGCCAGAACCTCCACCAGCCATAGCACCAGCACTACCATAGTAGCTAAAGGTGTTATCCATGAGGTAGGCCAATGTCATACGCTCACCCAGCATGCCCAGTTGTGGACCTTCTGTCAGACGAATCACCTGACCACTATCCTTAGAGATAGTGTAAATATCCGTAATCACATGTTCTTTAAAGAGTTTACCTGGCTTAAAGCAAGAATCAACTCATCAACACCATTACCATCCAAATCACGATAAGTATAGACCGTTGAGGCAGGACTTGTTTGAGAATTAGCATAGGTCACAATGAGAGAATTAAGTGAGGCATCGGTTTGGTTGTTGGCCACAGCCGTTTGGTACTTACTAATGATGCTATCATAGGCAGAGGTATCTACCTTTTTCTCTTGACTAGAGCTTGAGCTATTACTCGTGCTAGAGCTTTCACTACTACTTGATCGTGACTGCTCTACTGATGAAGATGAAGTCGTCGAAATCATGCCATTTTGCTGGTTTGAACAAGCTGCTAATAGGACTAAACTAGATAATCCTGTTACTAATGCTAAAACTTTATTTTTCATTTCTAAACCTAAATTCCTTTTCTTTAATCCTTATTCTGCTGTCCCAGAGCTGACATCTGCGCTGTAGGCAGGTGCTGTATAGCTTGAAGACTCACTATGTGACTCTGTATAAGTTGTTGGTGGCACATAGTTATACTGGGGCGCTTGATAAGCCTCTTGTGCTGAAGAAGGCGTTGGTGCCGATGCTACCGCAGGAGTTGAGCTTGCTTCTGTCTGACTAGCTGCTTCTACCGTTGAGCTTGATGACGACGATTCGCTTGAAGATTCACTCGAGGTTGAAGAAGATGACGACGAGCTTGAGCTCGATGACTTGGATGAAGACTTAGGTTTGCTTGATGATGACTGCTTAGTCCCCACCTTAACTTGAACTTTTGCATGATTGTGTGCGGGCTGCAAAAAGACGATAGCCAGAGCCAAAAGGATAGCTGGTAGGGTAAATGTCAAAATAAGGTAACGTTTTTCTTTCAAGTGACGAAATAGTTTCATAAGTTATTCACATTTCTTAAATTATATTTTAGTATTGATTAGTCTCAGATAAGATTATATCAGAAATATTAAAATGTGCAACATTAACATAAAACTTTTTTGACATTAGAAAAACCAACTCAAAGAGTTGGTTGATTGTCATTATTGCTGTGGGTTATCGACGTTGTTCAATGGCACTTCTACTTCTGTTGGTTGACATAGTAAAAAAATAAGGATAAAAATACCGACAAATGGGATTAAAGGAATAAAAATATATGCCCAATGATAGCCAGCATCACGTAAACGACGAACCGTTACAGCAATACCAGGTAAAACCGCAGCAACACCATAGGCAAAAAAGATAAGTAGTAAAATAACACCAATAGTAAATAAATCGCTTGATCCTGTTTCAGAATCCATTCTTTCAAACACTGCTAGGAGCAAATAAGAAGCAAAGAAAATCAATACATGTGCCGAATATGCAAACCAGTAATCCGAGGGTGTTGAACGGCCCTTAAAATCAACATAGCCCTTCCAAAATTTTTTGTAGGCTTCAATCATAATAAAATCCCCCTTTTTTATGTTACTCTCAGTATAACAAGAGAAAAGGAGCTTGACAAATCAACTAAAAAACAGCCTAGCAAGGCTGTTAAGTCATTATTATTGCTGTGGATTATTGAAGTTATTGAAGTTATTGAATGGATACTCAACCTTAGTTGGTTTACACAACAACACAATTAAGATAATACCACCTACAAATGGGATAAATGCAACAAAAATATACGGCCAATTGTAGCCAGCATCACGCAAACGACGAACAGTTACAGCAATACCAGGTAAACACGCAGCAATACCATAGGCAAAAAAGATAAATAGGATGATAAATGAAATAACAGCCAAAAAGCTTGATTCTGTCGCACTTGCAATGCCTCCAAAGATTGCGAGCAACACATAAAAAGCAATAACTGTTAACATATTTGCCAAATATGCAAACCAGTAATCTGAACGTGTTGAACGGCCCTCAAAATCTACATAGCCCTTCCAAAACTTCTTATAAGCTTCGATCATAATAAAATCTCCTCATTTTTTGATACTTATAGTATAGCAATAAAAAAAGAATTTGACAAATTGACGAAAAAGCAGCCATACTAGGCTGCTAAATACTTATCATTGTTGTGGATTATTCAAATTATTGAATGGTAATTCTACCTTTGTTGGTTGCAAGGTTAAGATAAAAATAATAAAACTACCAAGGTAGGGAATCAACGCTAAAAATATCAAAGCCCAATGGTAGCCACTATCTCTTAGACGACGTACCATGATTGCAATGGAAGGTATCAGTAAGGCTAACATATATATTCCAAAAGCTGACAATACAATATAAATCAAAATCATTTGAAAACTATATGCGTCAGAAGTATACGTTGCCGGATCTCCCCCTAAAATCATGATTAATATAAGTAAGAAACCGAAAAGTAAAAAAACCAAACATTGCGCAAGCACATTAAGCCAATAATCTGAACGTGTTGAACGGCCCTTGAAATCGACATAGCCCTTCCAAAATTTTTTGTAGGCTTCAATCATAATAAAATCCCCCTTTTTTATGATACTCCCAGTGTAGCAAGAGAAGGGAAGATTGACAAATCAACTAAAAAACAGCCTCGCAAGGCTGTTAAGTCATTATTATTGTGGTGGATTATTGAACTGGTTGAAAGGAAATTCTACTTTTGTGGGTTGACAAAACAAAACCAACAGTACGATATCACCTATAACAGGCGCATAGCTTAAGAAAATCAATGCCCAATGAAAACCAGCATCACGCAAGCGACGCACCTGAAGGGCAATAGATGGAATATAGTTAGCAAAGAAATATAGCATTGCAAGCAAATACAATAATATAAAAATAATATGATAATGACTATTCGGACTATCAAAAACAGTTACAACTATAACTATGCTAAATAAAATGATAGTTACTATAGTATTTGCTAAAACTGCCAACCAATAATCTGAGCGGCTTGAACGTCCCGTAAAATCGAAATAGCCCATCCAATACTTCTTATAAGCTTTAAACATGGCAAAATCTCCTCATTCTTGATACCACCAGTATATCAGAAGGCCTGTCGTCTAGCAAACCAACTTAAAAAAGCTCCTTCATGGAGCTTGATGGTTTATTCTCTAACTTGTCCTTGTCCGTTAATATAGAACTTGGTTGAGGTTAAGGCCTCAAGTCCCATTGGACCACGAGCGTGCATTTTCTGAGTTGAAATTCCGATTTCAGCACCTAGTCCAAAGACGAATCCATCTGTGAAGCGGGTTGAAGCATTAATATAGACAGCTGCAGCGTCAACATCGTCTTGGAATTGCTCAGCACGACTAATATCCTGAGTCACGATAGCCTCTGAATGCGATGTCGTGTAAGTATTAATCCAACCAATAGCCTCGTCAAGGCTGTCTACCACTTTAACTGACATGATATAATCAAGAAACTCTGTCGCAAAATCTTCAGGTGAAGCGGGTACAGCTTTTTCCATAAGTTTCAAAGCCCTTTCATCCGCACGGAACTCAACAGACTGAATTTTTGAAATAGCTTTTTCCAAGTTAGGCAGGAACTCTTCTACAATATCAGCATGAACGACGAGAGATTCTGCCGCATTACACACACTTGGTCGTTGAGTCTTGGCATTGATGACAATCTGTGTCGCCATATCTAAGTTAGCATATTTATCCACATAAATATGACAGTTACCAACACCCGTTTCAATGACTGGAACCTTGGCTTTTTCTTTAACCGTTTGGATGAGACGAGCTCCACCACGAGGGATGAGCAAGTCTACATACTTAGTCGCCGCCATGAGTTCTTCTGCTACCTCATGAGAGGTATCTTCAACCAGCTGAACGGCATCTGCTGTGATACCCGCATTTTCCAAAGCCTTACGAGCTACTGTAACCAAGGCCTTGTTGGAATTGATGGCATCACGTCCTCCACGAAGAATAATGGCATTATTGGTTTTAAAGGCAAGGCTAAAGGCATCGATTGAGACATTGGGACGGCTCTCAAAAATCATAGCGATAACACCCATAGGAACACGCTTTTGAATGATTTTGAGACCATCCAGATTCGTATAGCCACGAACTACTTGACCGATTGGGTCCTGAAGATCTGCCACCTGACGGACACCCTCAGCAATCCCTGCGATACGGTCTTCCGTTAAGAGCAAGCGATCTTGCATAATCTCTGAAATACCATTTTCCTTGGCATTGGCCATATCCTTAGCATTTTCAGCGATAATATAGGCACTCTCAGCTACTAGAGCTTTAGCTACCTGATTTAGAAGGTCATTTTTAGCTGCTGTTGATAATTTAGCAATCTGACGACCCGCCACTTTGGCCTGCTGGCCCAATGTATCAATATGTGTCATATTAGTCCTCCTGTTTAAAGAGTGTACCGATTTTGGCTCCTTCTAGGACACGAAGAATGTCACGCGGATTTTCACCATTCATTAAAACCATTTGGCTTTGATTTTCAAAAACCATCTGGGCTGACTTAATCTTACTCATCATACCACCCGTACCAAATTTACTACCAGCACCACCAGCTGAGGCTAGAATTTCCTCTGTAATCTCTGGTACATAGCTACGAAGGGTTGCATCTTCATAGACATTTGGGTTCTTATCGAAGAGCCCATCAATATCTGACAACATAATGAGTAGGTCAGCACCAACAATCTTAGCTACGATAGCTGACAAGCGGTCGTTGTCCCCAAACTTAGTCGCATGGTCCATTTCATCTACGCTGACAGCATCATTTTCATTAACAACTGGAACAACTCCAAGCTCAAAGAGGCTTTCAAAGGCATTGATGGCATTGGCCAAACTCTCAGGATACTCGACCACATCACGGGTCAAAAGAAGCTGAGATACCTTGGTTTGGTAATGTGAAAAGACCTGAGAATAAAGGCTCATCATGGCCACCTGCCCTACACTTGAGACAGCCTGTTGCTTACCAACCTCTGCTGGGCGCTTCTCAAGATCTAGGACATTAAGACCAAATCCCATAGCCCCAGAGGATACGAGGACAACCTCAATTCCTTTATTATGTAAGCTAGAAATCACAAAAGCTAGCTGATCGATTTTTTCAAGATTAATTTTCCCTGAAGGCAAAACCAGGGAGCTAGTCCCGATTTTGATAACTAGGCGTTTTACTGAGTCAAAATTTCGTTTCATGTTTATGATTATACACTAAATTCAGGTATTTTAACATATATAATGCATAAGTTTACATATTAAAGATTTTCAGTAAAAAAGAATCCCTCCAATCGGAGAGACTCTTTAAACAGTTTGTTCTAGGCAAAAAATATGGCTCTAATACGTTTCCAACGTCTGCGGTCAACAAAGAGATAAACGATTAGGGCAATTAAAGCTATAAGCCCAGATACTATAGCGTTGACTACTAGGGCAATCCAGAACTTACTTGCAAAGAAGACAATACCTCCTAGCAAGGCAGCGATGAAAATTGTAAGAATAAAGATACCCATATAGAGCCACTGTCCGCCACCCCGATTGAAGAGCTGAGTGACTTCCTGCCAATTCACTTCCAATAATTTAAGGTCACGTTCAAAGAAATAGCCACCTACAAGATAGGTTGTTACGAGAAACCAAGAGCGAAACTTGCCACCAAAATAGGATGGAGATGTGCAAGGAATATTAAACCAAGTCCTCCTAGTAAGAGGGATACACCGACTTGCAAGCCATAGAAAATCCAAAACTTTTGACGAAGATAGTCACCCGTATTGATTGGCAGGCTACGGATAAAGTCAAAGTTTGTTCCCTCTAAGGAAGTTGCCACCCCAAGAAAACTTGTTGGTTGCGCTGAAAAGAAACCAAAGGCAATTCCGACTAAAAGCATGAGCCCGAAATAGTCTGGACCTAAATCTTTCAAAAAGAACGCACCTCCGCCCAGCATGATCATATATAATACTGGTACCACATAGGTATTGATAATGAGGGTTGAGTTTCCCAAAGTAGATAAATGATGGCGAACCAAGACCTGTCTTTGACTTCGAGTAACAACTTTTACCTGAGTCTTTCTAGCCTTTTTGTTATAAATGGCTTCGTGGAAATAACGAGGCATTCTGACTTTATAAAACCAAAAACCCAAGATAGGCACTGAGATAAGAGGAAGATAAAAATTTAGTAGAGCCTCCGGAGATAGAGGAGCAGCTACCACATCATAGTAACCTCTTAGATAGGGCAATAAAGGAAAATCAATATGTCCAGCACCCTTAATATAACCATTAAGAAAACCAACCATCATGATAGGGAACATAATCAATAGGGTTGACAGGGTCATCAAAATAGTCGAATAGAGCTTTTGATGAGAACTGCGAACAATCAGCGTTCCAATAATATTAGACAGAATCACTGAAAAAACGAGATTGATAAAGAGAGAAACGATAAAGGATAGCAGCCCCACGACTATCCCCAGTGGGCCAATAAATTGCCAGTAAGCTAGAATGAGAAGACTAAGGATAGGTACCATGAAGGTCATCCCAACCATAGAACCTGACAAGGTCTTGGCCAAAAAGACTTCTGATGGCTTTAAGGGAAGAGGCAGATAAGCCTTGCTATCCTTACTATCGTAAAAGGTACTATAGAGAGCCGTAAAAGTCTGGAGAAGCCCCATGACTGAAAATGTCAAAAGATAGAGGGTTAAGACTCCAGGATTGGCCTTATAATCGACACCTACAAAAAGATAGCTATAAACAACCGTAAAAATAATTAAAATCAAGAGTTGTTGTCTAAGCATGGCATTAACGATGGAGAAATTAGCCTTTTTCTTTTTCTCCTGACGTTTCTGTAGGTTAGTTACTGCTTGAGGATTTGCATAGAGGAGATTAATTTTAAAAAGCTCCCAAACATGGTTCCAGTTCATGACTACACCTCCTCGATCTTACGTCCAGCCATTTCCAGATAAATGGTTTCCAAATCCTTGTCAGGGTACTGAGACTTAAGTTCAGCTAGAGACCCTTGGAAGATGAGTTTTCCTTTCTTCAAAATAGCAATACGATCACAGAGCTGCTCAGCTACACTTAGAACGTGGGTTGAAAAGAGCACACTATTACCCTCCTTAGCATGGTTACGCATGGCTTCTTTCAAATCATAAGATGCCTGTGGATCCAGACCAGTCAAAGGCTCATCCAAAACCCAAATCTGCGGATTAACCAGAAGAGCACCGATAACGACAACCTTCTGACGCATACCGTGAGAGAAGGAAGAAATGAGGTTATAGCGACTTTCCGTCAAGTCAAAGATAGCCATGAGATTAATCAAACGTTCCTCAACCTGACTAGCTTCCAAATCATAGATACGTGTCAAAAAGTACCAATAGTCATTAGCAGTTAAATTTAGAAATAAGTCTGGTGAATCTGGCACATAAGCGATTTTTTTCTTGATAGCATCACGATGTTGGCTGAGGGCCATATCATCGACATAAACTTCACCGTAGCTAGCTTCAATGATAGACGTCAAAATGGAAATAGTTGTGGTCTTACCAGCCCCATTGTGACCAATCAGACCAAATCTCCCCATCTCGAATCTCGAGGTTAAGATCTGAGAGAGCATCCTTATCTTCATAACGTTTCGTTACGTGTTCAAAACGAATCATCTTTTATCCTTTCTTGAGAATCTATTTAACAATAGCCTCATTTTACACTTTATATTAGATTGTAAATTAGAGTTGTTGCCTTGTTTTTTATGAACAATACTCTAATAATATCGGCAATGGTTTTAGATAAGACTATTTCCTTACCTTCTCATTTATTGTATCATTTCAAAGGTACAATTTCAAGAAAACGTTTGTAAAAACGAGACAATTTTGCATTCGATCTTTGATAATGCTAAACTTATAGTATTTAGAATAAATAGGAGGAAAATCACTGATGCCAACTGGAATTATCATCAACTCGCTATCTATTATCTTAGGAGGAATCGCTGGAGGGCTCTTCGGGGACTATCTCAGAGACGATTTCAAGGAAAATCTTAACCTTATCTTTGGCCTAGCCTCTATGGTAATGGGGATTAGCGCTATTATGAATATGGTTAACATGCCTGCTGTTATCTTTGCGGTAGTTATCGGTACCATCATTGGGCTGGCCCTAAAGTTTGGAAACCTCATCAACAAGGGAGCTGGGCTTATGGAAAAAGGCTTGTCCAAGATTACACCAAGCAAGCAAACAGGGTTAGCTCACGATGAATTTTATGCGCAACTCTTGACAGTTATCGTCCTTTTTTGTGCGAGTGGTACAGGAATTTACGGGAGTCTTGAGTCTGGGATGACAGGCGATGCTTCTATCTTAATTTCTAAATCTATCCTAGATTTCTTTACGGCTATGATTTTCTCGTGTAGTCTAGGCTACATCGTCTCCATGATTGCCATTCCACAATTTATCGTTTTCTTCCTCCTCTTTGTGAGTGCTGGTTTCATTCTCCCTCTAACAACAAAAGCCATGATTGGAGACTTTAAGGCTTGCGGGGGCTTCCTCATGATTGCGACCGGTTTTCGTATTATGAAACTGCGTCAATTCCCAACAGCAGATATGATTCCAGCCATGATTCTGGTTATGCCTATTTCCTGGGCCTGGGTCAATTGGGTAGTGCCTTTGATTAGTTGATATTAGGATTAAAATAAACTAAAACCGTCAGTCTAATGCTGGCGGTTTTTGTCTGTTTTTATTGCTGTTATGGACTTGGATTATTAAAAACTAGTAATGTTTATGGTGTTTAATTCTAATTTTTCTAACCTTGTTTAGACTAAGATGAGTTTGTTATAATAACCCTTGTAGGCTTAAGCAACCTACAAGATACTTTTTTTCATAACTATTTCCATCCTCTAATATTTTAGCGAACTTACAATACTGATGGAAATCTATCGAAAAGACTGGTGTGTGCACACCGGTCTTTTTTGGTGGGATTGAGACACAAAAAAACCACTCTTTCACTATGAAAGAATGGTTATGCTATAGCTTATACTTCTACGACTTCCAAGTCTTGTCCACCTAGGAGAATAAGGTATTTATCAATCTTATCTATTTGATAGGCTTGGCTGAGTGCTTTAGCATAGAGGCTCATTTGCCCTTTGTAGCGTTCCTTAAGCTCACCAGGTTGAGTGAAGCGGTCCGTCTTATAGTCAAAGAGGACAATACGGTCTTCAAGAAGAAGGTAGCCATCAATGATACCACGGACGACAAAGTCTTCCTTACTAGCCGGGTCTTCTGCCAACATGGCAAATGGCGCTTCGCGACGCAACTTATCACGGTTAGCTAGAATGAGCTTCCCAAGTTCGGTGTCAAAGAAGCCTAGTAGCTTTTCTAACTGCAGGCGCGCCTTGACTTGATCATCTGCCGATACTCGACTCAAGGCCTGTGTCAAATCTTGGAGGGTCACCTTGTCAGAAAGAATCAAGCGTTGCATGAGTTCATGGGTGGCTGAACCAACTGCAGCTCCAGTGACCTTCGTTTTTTGCCCAAAATCTGGAAGCTCAAAGCTAGTGGTAGTCTCAAGAGGGTGCACTTCCTCTTTCTTGTCCATAATATCCACCCCTTCGGTATCCATGACAGGTTCATAGAAGGCTTTGAGCTGGCTCGGAGTACGCACAGATGGCAGGTCAATCGCTGGTGCATAAAGTTGATTGAGTTTTTCAACACTTTCTAAGACAGTTAGGGCACGCTTAATATCTTCCGTCTGACGATTGTTAGATAGATCATCAGCATCTACTGCTGCTTTAACTTCAACCTGACCAATAGCCTCTGGGAGTCAACTCCTCAGCCTCAACAAAGCGAACAGTAAACTTGAGATCCTTTCTCATAAAGGCGGTATCCAAAGCCATAACCCAATCCTGATAAGTAGCGATTTGGTCACGTAGAGCTACTGGTAGGCGATTATTTCAACATCCGTGCCAAATTGCTGGGTCAATTTCTCCTTACTGCCCTTACCAACTAGGTAGAGTTTTTTCTCTGCACGGGTCATTGCAACATAGAGCAGACGCATCTCTTCTGAGATACTTGCTCGGCGTTCTTCCCTACGATTTTCCTGGAAGGTTAAGGTCTCGAGAACAACATTTAACTTAGGCAAATTAGTGTTTACCTGGTCTTTGAGGTCAGCTAAATACTTAATGCCAAGTCCTTTTTCACGGTTGATAATGTACTTACCACTTAGGCCATCCTTGCTGTGACCAATGAATTTGCGATTCATCTGCAAGACAAAGACATACTTGAACTCTAGTCCCTTGGACTTGTGAATGGTCATAAGGCTAACGGCATTTTTGGGAACCAAGTCTGTCACTTCCTCTAGGTCGTTACCGCTAGAAATGATTTTATCAATCATACCAATAAAACGAGAAAGTCCCTTAAATCCAGTCTTTTCATAGGCATTGGCACGTAAGGCAAGGGCGTAGAGATTGGCCTGGCGTTGCTCAGCTCGTGGAAGACTGCCAACATAATCATAGTAAAAACGATCGTCGTAAATCTTCCAGATGAGGTCATAGAGCGAGTGCCACTTACTGTAATCACGCCAATCTGACAGAGTCTCAATGAAGAGAGTCAACTTGGCATCAAGTCCTTGCGTCACGACTTCTGGATGAAGTCCTGATTTAGTATGAGCTGCAAGAAGCTTATCATAGAATTGTCCTTTGTCAGCCTGAACAGCAATCCGAGCCAGGTCGTCCTCGTTGAAGTTAAACATAGGTGAACGAAGGAGGGCAACCAAGGCGTAGTCGTTGAGAGGATTATTGATGGCACGAAGGGTATCCAACATAATCATAACTTCTAGTGACTCTAGGTAGCTTGACTTGTACTCGTCAGGAACCAATGGAATTCCGTGCTCCTCAAAGCTTGCCATCAAGTCCAGATAGGTGTTACGGGTTGGTGCTAGGAGGGTAATGTCCTCAAAACGTACACCCTGCTCGTGAAGTTTGATGATTTCTTTGATAACCAAGGAAATCTCGCCGCTACTGATAGGTTGATCAGCACTTTCCTCATCAGGAGTCACACTTGCTTCATCACTATTGTAAATCAGAACCTCAGTCTCATTTTCAGGATGGGATTCTTTTTGCTTCTCGCTACCCGCTACCAACATATGCGCCTTGTCATAGAGGATGTCCCCGATTTCCTGGTCCATGAGGTGGCTGAAAACACCATTAGTCGCATCAAGAACCTCAGATTGACTACGGAAGTTCTCTTTAAGGAGAATCAGCTTACCTGCATCTGGATTTTCAAGGAAGAGCTGAAACTTGCCATTAAAAATCTGAGGATCAGCCTGACGGAAACGATAGATGGATTGTTTGATATCTCCCACCATGAATCGATTGTGGCCGTTAGATAGGAGTTCCAACATGCGTTCTTGGGTATGGCTATTGTCCTGATACTCGTCTACCATTACTTCATGGTAACGGTCACGGTAGCTAGCTGCCACCTCTGGATTTTCCTCCAAAATACGGATGGCAAAATGGGCAATATCTGAGAATTCAAAAGCATTTTCCTGAGTCTTGGCCTGTAAATACTGGTCCGAAAAATCAAGTACAAAGGCCTGAAGCAACTCCAACAAAGGTAGGATGTCATCATTATGCTTGGTCAAAACCTCGAGGACCGTTAGCTGGGTATCAACCTCTCGTAACTGAGCCACAAACTCATTTGGTCTTGTTGTAAGCTTCCTTGTAGGCCTTTAGTTCCTCGTCTTTAGGACGGGTCATATTGGTCAAACCAGTACCTCCTGACAAACTCAAGAGTTGTTTGAGCAAGTCCTCCATATCCGTTTGGTCATTGGCCAAGGCTCCTTCAAGAAGGCTAATGGCATCCGACACATTATTAAGATACTTAGCCTTGGCAAATTCGCGCTGAGCTAGGCCTAGATGGTCTCTTAAGAAGGCTAAGAAATCAACCAACAAGCCATCTTTGAGACCATCTAAAAGCTCAGCTTTAGCCTTGTCTGGATTGGCCTCTGCCTGCCCTTTTAAAAGATTTTGACGTAGCCATTTTTCAGGACCTGCAGTAGCCTGAGAAAAGCTATAGACATCGTACACTAAATCACGAAAAGCCTTACTAGTCTTGCCATTTCCTGCGAAGTTGCGGACCAATTTTTGGAAAAGTTGGGCATCCTTTCCTTGCATATAATCGTTAAAGAGATCGGCATAAACCTCATTTTTCATGAGTGTCTGCTCGGCAGGGTCTGTCATAATGCGGAAAATAGGTGACACACCCAGGAGATAGCCATACTGATTGACCAATTTCTGGGTGAAGGCATCCATAGTTCCAATATCAGCCGTCCCAATCTTGGCAATCTGATCTGAAAGAAAGGCACGCTCTTCATCCGTCTCAACCTGTCCCAACTGCTCTGTCAGACGCTTTTCCAGACGCTCTTTTAACTCACCTGCGGCCTTTACCGTAAAGGTTGAGATAAAGAGTTGGTCAATGCCAACACCACGTCCAATCATATCAAGGATACGCTCAACCATAACAAAGGTTTTTCCTGATCCAGCCGAAGCTGACACAAGAATATTAGTACCATTACTGTAAATGGCCTCAATCTGCTCAGGTGTTAACTTGCGTTCCTTGTCAGAAGCTGCTTCTTGGGCAATGCGTTCCTTAATCTCTGTTGGATTCAAAAAAGCTTTAGTCAACATGGTTGTCCTCCTGGTCTTTTTTGTCTGCTGTCACAGCTTGATCAGTGACTAGAAAGGGGAAGATTTTTTCAGCAACTTGCATCTGATTCTTGTTCTTATCTTTTGCCATCAGCTCCAAATAAGCTTCCTTCTTGCCCTTACTTGGTAAACGCAAGAGTTTTCGAGCCTGTCCCATGTGTCGGTCGGCCTCAAAATGAGTAATTGCCTTGATTTGATCCCCTTGAACAGACTTGCCATCCTCAGTATAAGGATTGACCGCAAAATTCCCGCTTCGAATAACTTCAGCAGCACTTGTGAAGAGCTTGATATTGTAGTCTAGCAAGGTTTCTAGGTCCTCCTTGTCATAGGTGACAGTCTTTTGTAAATCATAGTTCCCACCAGCCAGATGCTCTGTTTCTGAAGCCACAAAAAGTCCCTTATAGGTCAATTCCTTATGAGCCTGAGCTGCTAGCTTATCCAGACCAAACTGAGCTAGGTTAAGCTGTGGGTCCTGCATGTGAAGATACATGGCCCCAAAAAGCTGATCAGCATCGACTTTATAGGTCTGGCGGAGGGCTTCTAGATAGGTTACCAACTGCGGACTGAGGCCATTGTAGAATTTCTGAATGTCAAAGATATTTTTACCTGATTTGTAGTCAACGACACCCAGAGCCCCATCCGTTAAACGGTCCACACGGTCAATAATCCCTGTAATCTTGATGCTATTTGCTAAAAGCAAGTCAAACTTGGCTTCCTCACGCTCAACCTTAACAGCCGCATTATCACGCAAAACACTGGCAGTTGAACGAGCGATATCTTCCAAAATCTGACGAGACAAGCGACTCTCTTGGTCCTCCGTATAGAGAAGTTCAAAGGGTTGTTCCTGATTGGTCTGAGCAATAGCCTTTTCCAATTTATCATCGAAGTTTTCTGACGAAGAATCCCCCATAACACGCTCAAAGACACGGTGCAAGTAAGTCCCGTGGTGTCGAGCATCTGGATGGATGGACTCCAACTCTTCAAGGCCCAAAACATATCGCAAGAAATAAAGATACTGGTTGTTATAGAAGGTCGTCAGAGCCGAGGCTGATAATTTCAGTGGTTCTTCCCCCGGAAAGACCAGCTGCATGACTTGATCATCCACCTTGGTTGTCGTCACATCGTCAATCACATTTGGAATTAAGACTTGGTCCTTATCAAGTCGCTTACGGAGATAACGCACCGCAACTGACCAGAAAGTCTGCGTTTCCTTGTCCAAATCAGCATCTAGATGGCTACTGTTAAGGGCGATGACAGTTGATAGAAGGTCCTTGTAGTTCCCAATCTGGTCACCCTTAGCCTCGAAACGATTACGTCCCTTTCAACCAAAGGAAGACCAAGGTCAAGCAGCTCCTTCAAATAAACCGACATGTCATCTTGAGTCTCATTGAGAATTTGTGGCTGACTAAGCACCAATTGTTCACTAGCTGCATTAAAAAGTGACATAGCCACAAAATGCCCCCGCTGACTATTGCTCTGCGTAACAATATCCAAACTCCGGTGTTCATCCGTAGCTTCATTGATACGACTACGTTCCTCGTCAGACAGGAGACTCTTATTTTGCCCTACCTTTGGAAAATGTGACTGGGTCATGCCCAAGGCAAAAACATAAGGAGCAGAGTGTGGTTGAATCAAATCGTATTTCTTCACATTGACCACATCAACAGTAGCTGGGACCGTACGGTAATCACAGGCCAACATGCCCGAACGCAAGATAGACAAAAAGTCATCCACTGAAAGTGTTTCTTCCCCAAAGATTGTCTCAACCTGCTCCAAGAGTTGCGTGAAGGCCTTCCAGACCTGTTCATTCTGCTCTTTTTCAGCTTCACTGGCCTTGGCAGTCAAACTAGCCATCTGACTTGGCACTTGCACAGCCTCTAAAAAGACCACAAGTTTCTTGAGCAGACTAGACCCCTTCTGTTTGCGACTGTTAAGCAACTTGTCCAAGGGCTCTACCAGTTGTGATCTCAAGGTATTGAGCTGATCCAAATCATACTTATCACGACTATTAGCCGTGAAATCAGAAAGGAACTTGTGACGCCCCTTGATATCTGCAAAATTGACATAATATTCAAAAAGGTCTAAATCCTCTTGAGCAAAACCACCATAGAGACCGGATTTTACGAGATTAAGCAAATCCTCGGCACGGTAATTATAGCGCTTGATACGTTCCAGCGAATCCACAAACTGCACCAAAGGGTGGCTAGACATGGTTTCTTCCTTCCCGAAATAATAGGGAATATCAAATTTTCGGAAAATCTGCCCCACCTGAAGCTTATAACTCTCCTCATCACCTAGCAAGACCAAAATATCCTTGTAGCGCTTGCCATCCGCCAGCAACTGACGAATACTCTTGGCAACCTGAGCCACCTCTTCCTTTTGGTTGACCACTTCCCAGACCTGCAAGGCTTGCTTGTCCTGAGCAGTCAGCTGCTCATCTACCGTACTAAAATCATGACGGCTTTCCAAAAGACGGCTAATACGTGCAAAAGAAGGATTGCCCTCTTTGTCTGTCGTCACGTAGTCAGGTGTCACCTTATAAGTCTGAGCCAGAGTTCTCAGAAAATCCACTGAAGCTTGATAAACATTGCCATAGACAAAATTAGCCCTATAAGCCTTTTGACTGGCATAAGTTCCAATGACAATCTGGTGGCACTTATCATTTAAGAGGGTAACCAAAGCCTCCTCTTCAGCTGAGAAACGCGTAAAGCCATCAATGACCAGAACCGTATTACTTAGAGCCTTATCCAGATGTCCTGAGGTAATCTCTTTGAAGAAGGCACTGAGTTTTGATTGATTGTCAAAATCTCCTGCCAACAAGAGGTCTTGAGCCGCACTGAAAATCCTTACCAAATTCTCTTGTTTCTCTGCCTGATCCAAATGCTGCAAATCCAGAACCGTCATATTAGCCTGCTGCAACTCTTTGTAAAGGTCTACCAATTGATTAATAAAGTTACTATCCTTGCGCAAACGGCCATAAACCTTGAGCTCATCATCGCCCATATGCGACAACACCTTATAAAAAATCATGGCCAGACCAGTATCATCCAGCTGCGTTTTGGGGTTGCTCGTATTGAGAATAAAGTATCTCGCCATCTGAGTAAAACGAGTCACCGTAATCTCAAAGGATGCTGACTGAGGCAGGTATTCCAAGACCTTACGCTCCTTCTCAAATGACAGGGCATTAGGGGCAATATAAAAGACCCTCTTTCCCTTTTGAGCATAGCTGGTTGCCTGCTCCGTCAGAATTTCTGTTAAATCCTGAGACATATCCGTATAAAGTAATTTCATAAGACGTCCCTTTCTTGTCTCTACACCAGTCGTTAGGCTAAGCAAGAATTGCCATTCACTTAGTGCTAACAACCACTAATCCTTGCTATTATAACACAGAATGAAGCAACAATCAGACTCCTCCCTCGCCCCTATCTCCTCCAATGTCCTAAGTTCCTCACATAAGCACAAGCACCACAGCAAAGAGCCCTCCTTTATGGTCCTGTAACCAAAAAAAGAGCCAAATCCTTTGATTTAGCTCTACAACTTTATTTAAAAATTAATTCCTGTTTAAAGAGATAATCACCACTACTTGTAATCAAGTTGGCATCACCGTATTTCTTAAGAATGTCCTTGGCTGAGTGAAGGTTAAGAACAGACGTTTTCTTCTGATTTTCTTCCTGCATAATGGCATCAAGGTCCACTCTTTCTTCTTGTGTTCTATTTTCCATAATAAAGTGGAAGGTGCCATCTTGATCATGACGGTGAAAACTAAAACTAATCTGACTAACAGTCACCTGCTTACTCTCATCAATCGCATTACTAAAGAAAATAGACACCAGCAAGGTCAAGTCAACCACATTCATGGTAAACCCTGAAATCTCCTCAGGAATATCACAAGTCACTGGAATATTACTACGTTTAGCCTCCATCATACGAGCCGAAAGAAGACTACGTAAGGGGAGGGACTGAATATTTTCCAGCTTAGGATTATCAACGACACGGAAACGCTCAAACTCCTTGGCACTCTCTCTAAGGACATTCTGGTACACCTGTTCAGCAAGAGCCTCTTCCTGGTCACGTACTTCCTCTGAAAATTGTTCCACAACCGTCTGATAAGACTGTCTGTATTGTAACAACTCATTGTAGAGAAGATCAATCTTTTGGTTGGCCTTGGTCAAACTATTCAAATGCCTCTTTTCCTCCATGGCCAAACTCTCTTCCAAATACTGCCGAGACAGTTGATTAAGATGGGCAATTAGGAAAATGAAAGCCACTGCAGACAAGAGAACCCAGAGCATCCGAAATCTCAATTCCACCTCTGAAGAATAGCCGGGGAACCAACTGTCTAAATTCACACTGAGATAGATTCCCAATAAATAAATGGCCATTGCTATAGCAACTCTTCTAGAAATCTGGAGGTTCTGGAAAGAGTCATCGCTATAGACCTTCCAACGCTTCAAATCCAAGCCCAAGAAACGATCAAATACAAAATAAAGTGGCAAAATCAAACCGTAAGATAAGAGATAGAAAAGAGCATTTGACCCTACCTCAGCGACAGGGAGATTCAAGAGAAGGGGAATAAAGAAGAGTCCCAATAAACGATAAGTAAATCTGACGTCACCACTGGAAACAAGGTATGAAAAGCATACTGGGTCACCGACCAGGGCTTCCCTTTAGCAAGAAAGGCCAAAATCATCAGGATAAAGACATCAAAAACCATAATCATGTTAGTAATATTATACTGAATGACTACATCTAACAGGGCTAAGGTCAAGAAGACCGTCCAGGAGATACGAATGTCTGTCATTCGTTTGAAAATGGCACAATTTATCGTCAGCGTTAAAATAAGCTGAATGGCTAGAAAGGCATCTGTATCATAGAGATTTAAAAAATTTATTCCCAAAAACGATTCAAACATCGAATCTCCTTTCTATATATTTTTTTACAAGTCTTTAGTATTCAAATTGCTGTCTATAGATGAACTTATCATTCTTAAAGCTAAGTTTAGACTGAGGGTAACGCTCCATAATATCTTCGAGCTGCTCATTGATTGATAAGTGACTCTCATACGCCTCGTGGGGCGCCTCGGCACTATCTTGCGAAAGGGTTGTCTCTACAGAGAGGACCTGGACCTCACCTCTTTGGTAATAAGACATACGAACTAAACTATTTTCTTGACCATGAGCTCTCAACAAGGCATTATCCAAGAAGGTCGTTAGAACAGCTGATAAATCCACCACATCGATATGAACTGGGGATATAGGGTCTGGAACCTCCATGATAAAATCAACGCCAACAGCATGAAATTCCATATACTTACTCTCAATGACGGAACGTAACAATTGAGAAAGCAGGTTGGAAATATCTGGCATAACCTTGCTGAAGGGAACTTCCTCCTCAGATAAGTTCTGAGTGTCTCCCTCTTGACTAGTAGCCAGAACGGTCTTAACCTTCTTAGGTACGACTACCTTAGGCACTCCATCACGGTATAGATCCTGATAGAGATGGAGGATATGTCTACTAGATTCCTGTAAGCTCTGGAAATGACGCTCCTGCTCCTCCTTCAATTCTAGAAAGAGCTCATCCTTAATCCACTGGTTGGCATAGGAAACAACAATGAAGAAGGCTCCTGTTGCTAATAGAACGATCAACTTGGCATAATTGTTAACCACTTCCACAGGCCAGATACTAGCAAAGTAAGGCATGAAATCATTTAGAAGCCCGTATGAAAGAAAGGCAAAGCTAACCCCAATAACAATAGGGGTGAAGTGAATGCGTAAGCGCTCCTTTTCCTCAACCTGCAAATATTCATAACCAATAAAACGGTGAACCAAAAGATAAAGAGGATAGGTAACTACCACACATATAAACTCTGTTAAAGATTCTGGAATGCGGCTCATCAAGTCGTCTCCCAAAAGTAAAGGAAAGACGATTAATGACAAGCCTCGTATAATGATATTGGTTGTCCCCCAGGCATAAAAACTATTAAATACCGGCTCTATCCATGGCAAGTCTGGACGTTTGTAATAACTAAAACAAAATAAAATGAGAGGATTAAGTAAAAATTTGAATCCCATAGGAAGAAGGGGAGTCAAAACAACTGATAAAAGGCCACCTAATAAAAGTAGCCACCAAGAAATCTTGACCCTACCAGCTGCATGAAACATCAGATAATTGACAAAGAAAATCAAGAGCGTGTCTATAGATACTAGCCAATGAAAATCTTTAAAAACAGCAAGTAGCGATTCAATAATAGAAGTCATTCTTTTCCCCCTCTCCCTTTAATCTGATTTAAGAAACTTCCTCAAAAATCCCCTAGGAAGCCCTTTTTACAACACTACTCATTATATAGCTTTTTGTAAGTTTTCACAATAATTAATTTTCTAATAAGGTCTATAATACCTCTAAGAATCCATTTATTTATAGAAGATAGACTTACTATTAAATTAAAGTTACAAATGTAACATAAAAAGTTGAGACAATTTTATCTCAACTTTTTCATTAAAAACATCTTCTTTTAGAAACTTTCTTTAGGTGACTAGGGACCTCTGCGACCTTTTTCGAAGTTCCAAGACTTACTTTTAAGCCTAAGGTCTAGTCAGCCTTGTAGTAGAATTGTTTGGCGTCAGATTGTGGTGATGCTGACTGGGTAATCAAAATACGGTCTTTAGTATTATCCGAACCGTCCACAAATCCCTGTACTGTCGGAAGCGTTACTCCCTTAGGAATAAAGACAATCGCTGCTCCGGAAATACCCATCCTTAAACTTGATGTGAGATAGCCATTCTCAAGTTTTCCATTTGTATTTTCAACAACATAATTCTCAGGAGCTGTTAAATTGTCCTTAGAAAAATTCAGACTTAAGCCATTCCCATTCTTCCAAGTCCCTTCTAGGCTTTGGAAGTTATTATCCTTGATAGCATTAACATCCATACCTGTTTGTTCGGTCTTGGTTTCCGTTTTGATTCTGTTTTAGCCTCTGATGAGCTTGATGTTGACTCTGATGATTGTGAAGAACTTGAAGATTCTGAGCTTTCAGATGTGCTAGCACTAGAGTAATGCTTGAGCAACTCTTGGTAGGCCTCTTGCATGTCATCTGGTGCTACCTTATAGGTCTGAACAGCCTTCTTATCGTAATTGCCCTTCCAGTAGTTCGTCACATAATAAACGGTACCATTAGAGCCTAGAACGATTTGGTAAGAATCCTTATCTTGGTCAACCAAATCCTTATAGAGCTTGTTGTAGCCATTATAATTGCCACCAGTTTTATCATCAGCTGAAAAGTCCTTAAAGAGGGCTTTTTGTTCAGCAGCATCGTCTTCATACATCGCATGTTTCTTATCCTTCAAGGTATAAAGACGGAAGGATGATGTTGGGCTATAGTCTGCGGTCTTACCACTATTGTCATTAATCCCTAAAGCAAAGGAATCAACCGTGTTTTTATAGTCCTTGAAGTCATAGTTTGAGACTTCCTTGCCATTGATGATACCACTTGGAACACCAGTAATATGTTCATAGCCATCCGCATTGATAAGATTAGCAAGGATGGTAATCGTTTGGCTGCTACCTTTTTCCTTAGGTGCCTTAAATGACAGGAAGGTTGGACTGCCATCATTGACCTTGGTAATACTGTCAAAGCTGCTTTGAACTAAAACAGCATCCTTGGCATAATCAGACTGATAGAGCCATTTCCCAAAGGCTTCTGTGATAGACTTAATGTCTTCAGTCGAATAGTCTGCAATATAAGTGGTTTCCTTATCACCATTGACATCAGTCTTAGTCTTGATATCTGCATTTGGCTTATTTGGATCGTTAGAAGACGATTCTGAGCTTGCATCGCTACCAGAGGATGAACTACTTGATTCCAAAATATCCTTAATAATGCTTTTAACTTGGCTACTTGAAGAACTAGACGAAGCCTCGCTAGACTCAACGACTTCAGAGCCTCCCTCAACCTGAGTATAGGTGTCTGATTCAGTCATTTCAACCTTCGCATCTCCTCCAGGTACCATACTTGGTGTGATACGGATAGTACCGTCTGAGCTGCCGTTAGTTCCAGGCAGCTTAAGCTCAAAGAACGGTCTTCGCCGGCTTGGGCATTAGCCTGATAGGTATCTCCAGTTTCCGTATTTTTGACTTCGTATTTGTCTCCCTTGATCTTACGAACTTCAAAACGCACCTTGTTCCCGGTATTCTTATCGACAACGGTTGTGGCATAAACTCTTGAAGACGATGTAAAAGCCGTGCTCTGAGTGTATTTTCCAAGTACCATGAAGACCAAAAAGACAATCAAGGCTAAACCGATAAACTTTTTATGTTTAAACTGTTTCATGAAGTCCTCCTAGATAAATAGATAGCCAACAACATAGCCAAAGAGAGCAATACAAATCAAGAGCAAAATTTCCAAAACTAAAAACCAGCTAAACTTGAGATCACCCAAACCAACCTTAGACAAAACTTGTCTGAATTTAGAATTTTTCTGTCTGCTCAAGCCACTAGAAAGGGCAAAACCAGCCTTAGCAGCTTCAGCAACTTCCTTATCACTTGGCTTGCGACCATGCTGAACTTGGAAGTCAATCAGCCATTCATCATATTGTTGCATTTATTTCTCCTTCTTCTGAAGTGTGACGAAAAAGAGTAGGGCATAAACGAGGCAATGAAGCACCAAGGCCCACCATTGTCCCCAGAATTCGCCTGTAGACCCTTGAAAGGCCTCCAACTGGCTCTTAGGGACTGGGACTCCGTACTTAGCCAAGCTCGATGGCAAGTCTGACAAGTCACTAGAAATCCCAAAAAGCTTGTGGCCATAACCAAGATAGATAAACTTTTGTACCCAATCAATGGCTTTGGGCAAAGACAGGATAGTTCCCGACAATGAAAATTGCATGATACCCACAACGACTGCTAGGATAACAGAGGTAATCTCAGATTTGCCAACCAAGGCTGAGATAAAGAGGGCAATAAAATGCGACGCCAAGAAAACCAGGAGCACTGTAATCCCAACTTCCCAACGGTAGGAACCAAAAATATGACCGGCATCTGGAAATTCCTTGTCAAAGAACTTACTAAAGACAGAGTAAGATAGGATAAAGACAATGGTTTCCAAAACAGCAAAGAAGGCGTGAATCCCCATACTAGCCAAGGCGAAGGCTGAACGACTCAAACCTGAGAAAAAGTCACGGTTGAGGACCGAGCGTTCCTTAGAAATATAAATACTGTTTTGAACCACAATCAAGAGACTGGTTGAGAAAAGCAAGAGAAAGAGGGTCATTCGAGTTGTTTCGAAATCTTTCAAAAATCCCTTGTCTTGGATATAAAGGATCAAGCCTTCGAAAGCGACAATGCCCAGAAGTACCTTCACAAAATCCATGTAGTGGTGTTTAAATTTATACCAACTTAATCGTAATGCTGCGTTCATAAGTCTCCCTAAATCTTGTAAATACGTGTTGAAGCATTGAGCTCTTGATAGACATCTGCGATATTCATATCCATATATTTACGAATCATATAAGGATCGCTAGTCTTGTATTCCAAAAGCAAATCTTCATAGGTTCCTGCAAATGTCGGACGTCCCTTAGACAAGAAGATAATCTTGTCAAAAATAGCCAAATTTTCTGTATTGTGAGTAATAACCACAATAGACTTGTTAGCTGATTTAGCCAAGATTTTCAAGGTACGTAAGAGATTACGATCACTAAGGGCATCCAAACCTGAAGACGGCTCATCAAGAATAAAGTAGGGACTAGGGCTAAGAAGCTCAATACCAATAGAGACACGGCGTTTTTGCCCACCAGAAAGCTCTGAGATCTTCTTATTAGCAAATTCCGTCAAGCCTAAATCATCCATGATGCCTGCAATGCGATGCTTTTTAGTCAGCTTACCACTCCCTTTCAGATGGTGGTCCGCATAAAAATCAAAGGTCTCAGATACCTTGAGGTATTCACGTAGGAGATTTTGTTGGGGCACATAGGACCAAGAGCGTGAACCCGCAGTCACAGGTTTGCCATTTTCTAAAATACGAAATTGTTGGCAAGTCGGTTTAAGCTGGCCTAGGAGAATCTCTGTTAAAGTTGTTTTCCCTGAACCAGAAGCACCCAAGATACCGACAACTTGGCCAGTCTCCATAGTAACATCCAAATCTGTAAAGAGCTGGTTATCATTTCCCTTATATTTGAAACAGATATGTTCAAATGTTAATTGATTGGTTTCCATTAATATCTCCTAAGACATAAGTAACATCAAAGCCACAATTAGAATGGCCCCGATAATAAGAACGATGACATTGATATTGAAGAAGAGAATCAAGCTTAGTAGAACCACAAAGGCGAAGGCTGCAAAGAGGTAATTTTTAAGAGGTGACTCTTTAGTCTGAGTCACCGCAACAGGTTCAAAAGGGATTTCCTTTTTACCTGATACATTGCTAGCACCAGTGGTCGTCCCCTTGTCAACTTCCAAGGCCTTTCTCTGAGCCTGTCTGAGTTTTCGGTCATATTGTAACTTCTCATGGTCTGAGAAAAAGATTGAGCGAATCGTGTAGAGCTCACTACGCAAACGCTCACCTTCTTTATCTAAGGTACCATTTGTCCAGAGCTCCTCCAGCTCCTCACGTAAAAAGGAAAGGGCCACGAAACAATCTTGAGCCGACATCTCTGGAGAGATACGGTTACTGACCTCTCTTAAATAGGGCACTTCCTGTCCTGTCTCTGTATCAATTGCTTTGTAGTAGTCTATCATGAGATGAATTTAGCAAATAGCTTGAAGTTCTGACAAATCTTCCTTAACCACTTCTTGGGTTTGGTTGACTTGTGCATTGACTGAAAAGCGTGCCACAACAGTATTGCTTCGAGGGTCCGACACTGTCACGGTAACAATTTGTTCTGAGTCAAAGGCATAGGTGACTTGTGCCAAGAGCTCACCTTTCTGACGAGGTTGTGGCACTTGCCCTTCCACTTGTCCCAAAATCTTCACAGCAAATGGATTTTCATAATTTCCTTCTGTGATACGAAGTTTAAACTTACTCTGTCCATCCACGACCGCAAAGAGATCCTTGGTAACAGCCAAAGGCAAGACTGAGTTACGTGGAACCACGACACTATTATAGTAGTCACCCACAAAACTGTAGTTCTTGTTTGGATTTTTCTTGAAGAGCAGACCGATTCCCTGAGAGGTCACATCCTTGACAACCACTCTATCTGTCTCAGTTGTCTTACCATCCTGGTGCTCAGAGAAGCTAACCTCATTATTGACGATAAGGTCAGCCAAAATAGAAGCTCCCTGTGCCACGATAGTATCTGGATTAAGGTCAAACTTAGGTTCCAAACCACTCATCAAACGAATCATCTGACGAATCATTGGCATACGTGTTGACCCACCCACAAGGAGAATATGGTCAATCTCTTCCCATTTCAAGCCAGATGCTTGAAGGGTAGATTGCACCTTGATTTCAGTATCTTTGAGGAGGTCCAAGGTAATTTCATTGAAAATCGCTTGAGTAATCAAGACACCGTAACCTTGACCATTGACATAGTGCTCATAGAGAGCTTGGTCATTCACAGATAGACTAGTCTTAATCTGCTCAGCCTTATATTGAAGTTGAATTTTTTCCTTCTCGGAAAGGTTAGTCATATTGACCCCTTGTTTTTCCAACTCCTGCATGATGTAGCCCACAAGACGCTTATCAAAATCAATCCCACCAAGGCGTGAATTCCCGTCAGTTGCCAAAATATCATAGGCATGATCAGCCACGCGCATGATGGTAACGTCAAAAGTTCCTCCACCTAGGTCGAAGACCAAGACATTCCCTTGAGCATTTTTAGTGTGGGCATAGGCAATGGCCGCAGCTGTAGGCTCATTGATAATACGCAAAACATTAAATCCTGCAATACGACCAGCATTCTTAGTTGCCGCACGTTGATCTGACGTAAAGTAGGCAGGCACTGTGATAACAGCATCCTTGATACCATCTGCTTGGCCCATCTCCTGCCCAACTACATAGGCACGTTTACGAAATTCGTTCAAAACCAAGGCCGAAAGAATAATAGAATTGACACGTGTGTGGTCTGGTGTATCACTAGCAATGGGACGCCCAATATCACGTTTAAAATCAAATTTAAAGTTTTCTGTACTTCCGATTTCTGTCCCACGTTCAATGGCTTCCTTACCAAAAGACACATGATTTTGGCCACTAATATTTGAGAAATAAACCGCTGAACGTAAGACCTGATCGTCATTCGTCCCCATCGGAATAATCTCTGGCACATCTTCACGAACAACAGCCATAACGGAATTCGTTGTTCCTAAATCAATACCAATCGCTTTTTTTCTCATAACATTTTCCCTTCTAGCCTCATTTTGAGTTTACTTGACTATCGCTCCAAGCAGGCATCCGCTTAGATTATCTCCATCATCGCTGTCATATAAAACTCCAAAAGAGTAAAGTTATTCCAGTCTAGTTTTTTTCACTATACTATATTATCACAAAAAAAGAGACTATAAAATAGGAAAAAAGGGAGTAGGACCGAACAACTTTTTAAAAATTGTTCCTTGTCCCACTCCCTTGAGTATTAGTTGATTTGAAAGACTTGATGAACTTAGAAATCCTAGAGCTATTGCCCTCCTAAATTGTCATGTTTATAGCAACCTCTCTCCCTAACTTAATCAATCGAACTCTCACCAACATAGATAATTTCTAAATTACCCAAGGAAACATCGCCTTTGATGTAGAAGTCCTTGCTGGTCAAAGTGCTAGGATTTTCCTCATGCTGTACAGCTGAAAGCGAATTATCCACATTCACATGTACTCGCCAATCACTAGGCACATAGAGGCTAAGACTTCCAAGAGAAACGTCCACATCAAACTGGGCTGATGGCCCCTCAATACGACAATCATCAAAATAAACGGAAGCTTGTCCTAAACTAACATCCGCACTCCCATGCGTAAATTGCTGGTCATTGAGATACTTGGTCACTGATGAAAAAGTGACATCAATATCATTTCCACCATTATTAGCGTCTGAGCCAGTAGGACCCAAGCCAAAACGATTCTTTGTTTTACTAGAAGAATTGAAGAGAATGTTCAGGCCAATAACTGCAAGAATAGAAGAAAAAATAACGACCGAATTAGATACTGGAAGAAAATGGAACTGTCCATTGAGTGAGAAAAGAGCCACAATACCATAGGAGAAACCAAGACCAAAATGTCGCTTCAAAAGACTAGAAAGGGATAAAATAGCTAATAAGACCACCCAGGCCAACATCCAAATACTAATTTCCCATTTTATAAAGTAGTCCTGTACAATTACCAAAGCTGCCAAAAGGATTAAGAGGATCCCAATTAATTTCTTTCTCATTATCTTACCTCATTTCGTTTAGTCGTTCTTTTAAAACTTGATAGTAGCGTCTTGATACATGGACCTGCTTGTGGGTCTGATAGAAATTCACCGTGCTGGTCCCTGAAAAAGACTTTTCCAAAGAATAAATCTGCTTAGCATTAACAATCGTCGATTTGGAAATCCGACAAAAGGCAATCGGAAGCAATTCCTCCAATTCGTATAGCTTTTGCTTCACCTCATAGGCCTCATCCTTAGTATGACCATAAATTTTCTCCCCGTCTGTTTCAAAAAAGAGAATATCTGCCAAATCCAGAAAATATTCGCTTCGATCCTTATAAAAGGCTAAAGGAATTAACTTTTGCTTTAGAATAGACTCTTGGAGCTGTGCTAATTCCTGTGTTAACCGAGGAGCTCGAATCAAGATTTCAGGCTCATCCATGGATGGGTCTAATTCGATTCTAACTTTCATAAGACTCCTTTCCTGTCCTTTTGATGCTTCCATTATAACAAGTGCTTTACACAAAACAAGGCCTTTTAGGTAAGTGGCACAGTTTAGCCCCTAAGAGGTAAAAACGGGCAAACAAAAGAACCTGGCAATTACCAGGCTCTCATTTTTAGTGTGGAGGTCTAGCCTCCTACTTGTAATCTGTTCAATACTAACTAACTGAGAAAGTAACTGTTATTTCACAGTATCTTCACGACTCACTTTTTGTGATTCACCAGCCTTACCATTGATACGGTAGTCGCTGTAGTTAGAACCACTACTGCTAGAGTCACTATCGTCACCAACATATTCCACATTACATGACCAAGAGATTTTATCCTTGATATCTCCTGATGACTTGAATTTCGAATCATAACCATAATAGAAATCATAAACTGCTGTGAAGGTCACCTTGAAGGTCTTCTCACCAGTCTGAACGACTTCTGTGACGTCAACGTCTGAGAAAGAAATACTATCAGCAGCACGGTTTTTAGCACCCGTAGTATTTCTATCAATATCAGCCGTTACATCCTTGTACATGGTATCATCAGTACCATTTAGGAAAATGTCAGATACACCATCTGGTGTCGTGTTGTGATTAGAAGCGTAGCTGCCAAATTTACCGTAGGCAGCAGTCAAGAGACGATCTGCCGTATCACGATCAAGAACACCATCAGCATCTAGAGTAACCGTTTGACCTTCAGAAATTTTCTTAATAGACAATGTCTCTGTCTTGATAGAGCTACCATCTTCGAAATTCTTCTTGACATAAACGGCTGATGATCCAGCTACTGCTACCTTGTTAACATCTAGTTTCCCTGAGTTAAGGGTTCCAATCTTGGTACCACCAACGTAGAGGTCTCCATCCTTAAGATTAGACTTAACAGTAAAGCTGAGATACTCTACAGAGAGATTGACTTCTGTTTTAGAGGTCACATTTTCCTCAGATGAGACAGTGATATCTTGATCATTGACCTTACCAGAAGCCACAAAATTGTAGGTTCCTGGATAGAGATGATTCAATTTAGCCGTGTAGTTATTACCATCTGTAGTAGCGTAAGAAACCCCGTTAATGGTCACATTCAAATCAGCTGTATTAACAGTCAAATCAACCGTTCCAGGATCAACCACGACTCGCCACTTAGGAAAAATAAGGAACTGACGTCCAACCTTTTGCATACGTTCGCCAGACATGAGTTGGCTCTTGCTATAGGCTTGTGTACTTTTAGTGTCTGTGTACTTGACTTCAGATGTTTTAATTTCCTTTTTAGTATCAGACCATACTTGGTATTCCAAGCTATCTTTAAAGCTCTTCTTAGCTGCTGCTTCATAACGCTCTGCTACTTGACCACGTGAGTAGTAATAAGAACCAAAGCCATAACCAGCAAGCGCTAAGACTGCTGCAACAACACCAGCAATAATCAGGATTTTCTTCCCTTTAGCCATAGCTGGCTTGGCTGGTTTCGCAGCCTTACCATCTGAGATAAACTGATGGATGGTTGATACATCATAACCTGAAGACTTACCAAGTAGGAATTCCTCAGGAAGAGGCTGACGTCCAACATAGGTTTTAAAAGCCTTCATCCAGATAGCTTGTGCTTCTTTAGAAGCAGCCTCTGAATTTTCTTCAGCTTGACCTTGATCTGCTTGAGATACTGGTGCAAGCTCCTCAGTTTCTAAAGGAATCGTTGCCTCTTCGTCACCAAGCGGTACATCTTCAAACACTTCTTCGGCAACGTCATACTCATCAACTTCTTCTGTTGGTTCAGAAGGAGTGGCATCTTGGTCCAAGCCCATCGCCGCAATGCCTTTAATAGCCTTTAAGTCAAAGTTTGCTTTCTGGCCTTCTTCAATCTCCAAAGCATGGGGCGGACGACCAACTGCCTTTTCAAATAAATCAATCCACTTTTCTTTTGTTGCCATAAAGACTCCTATAAACTTACTTTTTCAAAAAATGCTAGAGGTTTACTTAGATTAGAATAGAAGCCCCACCATAAATGATGACATAATAGTAAATACGATTGCAAACAAGATTGACAAAATTACACCATTCAAAAGTGCTGCCAAGATCATTTGATAGAACTTATCAGCCTTCCACGCTGTTGTTACAGGAACAATTGTAAAGAGGTTTGCAAGTGCAAATAAGAAGTAAACAACATAGAACAAGAAAAGCGGGAAGCCAACAAGTCCAATAGCTCCGAACAAGATTGTTACGAGCAAGATTGGCAAGGCCAATGACGTCAAGCGACCAAAACGGTCAAAGCTATTCAAGAAAGTAGTCTCAGGATCACGGAAAATTGCCTTACGTGTTACAAATCCTGCCAAGATAAAGGCAAAGATAAAGAGGAAGGCAGCTAGGATACTAGCAAAGAAAGCTCCAAAACCAATGCTTGATGTCTGGCTTGAAACTGAAGATGAGTAACTATCTGTTCCATAAGAACCAAAAAGACTAGCCAATGCGTTGGTTGTTGATACAATTGAACTAACCACTTTACGTGCCACAGCGCTCAAGATTGCAAAGAAGGCAAGTCCAGTAAAGAGTGACAAGAAAATATAGTTAAGCCAACCATTATGCTTACCATAATCTGTCATGTCAGCTGGACGACGCCATGCATTAAGCAACCATGTCCAGTAGTTTTTGAAAGTTATCGCAAATGCTGATGGTTGGGCTGGAACAACTACAGCTTGACCATTGATAAATTGAACGTTTTGACCTGGTTGAAGAGGTTGACCGTTAGCAAAACCAGCTTGTGCATTGGCAAAACCAGCTTGTGGTTGTGCTGCTTGATTTGGTACTCCTTGTACTGGAGCAGTTTGAGCGCCTGCAAAGGTTGGTTGAGGTTGTGCTGCCTGAGCATTTGTAAAAGGAGCTTGCGCTTGTGCGTCTTGTGCACTCGCAAAGTCGGCTGTGGTTGCGCTTCTTGGGCACCAGCGAAAGTTGGCTGTGGTTGCGCCTCTTGGGCTGGTGTTTCTTGAACATTAGCGAAAGCTGGTTGCGCTGGCGCTTCTTGTGTTGGGGCAGTTTCTACTGCTGGTGCGTCATCTTGGAACTCACCAGCTGCAAGTGCTGCTGCAATTTCTTCTTCAGTCGCTGAACGACCATTGATGGCTTCAAAAAAGTCTAACCAATCTGCTTTAGTCATAATAATCTCCTTAAAAATACATAGAATGTCTTTATTTTATCACAAATAAATACATTAATAAATGTCATTTTTATTAGAAAAAGGCTTGGAGCAAACTGTCCAAACCTTTATATTTTCTATTTACTTCTTTGTAGAGATTTTTGAATCTGACGATCCAGCTCTCGTTTAATGTGTGGTTCTGGTGCAAATCGCTCTTCCCAGTCACTTGGTTTAAGAATTTTGTGGGTCACGGGATCAAAGTGAGCCTTGCCATCGGGGAAAATTTTCCCCATATTAGCCTCATGAACCGTATCAAAGAAAGGCTTAGGATCGACCCCCATAAGGACAAATGAACCATAGGTCAAGTAAAGCAAGTCAGTCAAAGCATCCACCTGACCAACCATCGTTGACTCTGAGTGCTCATTAGAACTAACTTTGAGGGCTGCCTTATCAAGAGCAGCATGCAAATCCAGAACAGCCTGACCAAAGACACGCTTGTCCCCACCTGATGAAGCATAAAGAAATTCGACGATTTCTTCCAACTTGAAGTCCGCACGGTGACCAGCTTCCTCGATACCGTAAACACGAGGCATGTCGTTAGTTGAGCCATCCATCAAATGGTGGAAATCCTTAACCTTGTTGAAGTTGCCATCATCACTGGTAAATGAATTTTCTGTCTCAAAATGAATCAAACCGTAGTGTGACAAGGCTTTGGCAATCCCATTCTGGTTATTAGTATCAGTGACATGGGTAGCCTGGTCTTTCAGCTCGTCTTCACCATTACCCATGGCAACACCAATGCCGACGCCAGACAGCATTTCTAGGTCATTTTCCGAATCCCCAAAGGCCATAACCTCACTGAGTTCGAAACCAAAAACCTCACCTAGATGAGCGATACCTTTTAACTTAGATTGGTCCGCTGAAATAATATCGGCTGAATAAGGGCTTGAACGGGTAATCTTCACATGAGGAAACTTTTCTTCAATATCTTGTGTTTCACCCACCGTCGCTACCATAACTACCTGATAAATAGGCTCACGCATGATAGTCTTAAGAGTCTCAATACTTTGTGGCTTGAAACGACGAATCAAAGACTTGAAACTACGTTCCACCATCTTAGCCCAGGACTTAGGGACAATACGGCTGACGATTTGTCCAAACTTACTCGTTCCCATACTAATAATATTGGAACCAACAAGACCTGTGCTAGTCCCTAGAGAAATCTCTCTACGGTGCTTGGTGGCATAGCGAATCAAGTTGTAGACTGTTGATTTAGGGAGCTGATTTTGATACAGGACCTTGTCATGAGTCAAAATATATTGACCATTATAAGTGACTGCAAAATCCAGACCCAGATTGTCCATGAAAGGCTGGACAAATCCTGGACCACGACCTGTTGCCAAACCAACTAAGATACCATCTTCCTTCATTTGACTGATAGCTTTTTTGGTTGAACTTGACACACGTTTTCGGTCATTTAGAAAAGTCCCATCAATATCAAAAAAGACTGCTTTAATGGCCACAGAGCTCCCCTCCTTCTAACATTTTATGCTAAAATAAATTATAACACATAATATAATGGTGAGTAATATAAATGAAAAAAAAATCCTAGTTCTTCACACTGGAGGAACAATTTCCATGTCAGCGGATAATGATGGCAAGGTCAGTCAAAACGCTGATAATCCCATGAACCATGTGGGGCTTGATTTAGACAATTTAGAACTAACCGTTCTCGATTTTCTTAATATCCCTAGCCCACATATCACACCCTACCACATGCTGGATATTTACAAAAAAATCAAGGAAACAGCTGGGCAATATGATGGTGTGGTCATCACCCACGGAACAGATACTCTGGAAGAGACAGCCTACTTCCTAGACACCATGGCCGTCCCTGAGATTCCAATCGTCCTAACTGGTGCCATGCGTTCGTCGAACGAACTAGGAAGCGACGGAGTCTATAACTATCTCTCAGCCCTACGTGTTGCTAGCGACGACAAGGCCGCTGACAAAGGAATCCTGGTCGTTATGAATGATGAAATCCATGCAGCCAAGTATGTGACTAAGACCCATACCACAAACGTGGCAACCTTCCACACACCAACCCACGGTCCACTAGGAATCATCATGAAGCATGACATCCTCTGGTTCAAAACTGCAGAGCCTCGGGTTCGTTTTGACTTGGAACAAATCACAGGAACAGTACCAATCATCAAGGCCTATGCTGGGATGGGTATCGGAGATGGAATCATCAGTCTCCTAGACCCTGAAAAGATTGATGGCGTGGTTATCGAGGCACTAGGTGCTGGAAACCTCCCACCATTGGCTGCAAGAGAAATCACAAATCTTATGGAAAGGAGTCCCTGTTGTGCTCGTTTCCCGCTGCTTCAACGGTATCGCCGAACCTGTCTACGCCTATGAAGGCGGGGGAGTCAAACTCCAAGAAGCTGGCGTTATGTTTGTTAAAGAACTCAACGCACCAAAGGCTCGCCTCAAACTCCTCATCACACTCAGTGCGGGACTCAAAGACCAAGAATTGAAAGACTATATCGAGGGATAAGACATGAAACTTAGTATTGAAGCAACCGATAAATTGGAAAATAAAGATTTCCACTATGAGCTGACAGTCTCAAAAACACATATCGCCATGGTCTGTGGCACCGTGCTAGCCAGTCTAGCCTTGGTCGCATGGTTGAAGAAAAAATAAAAAAGCTTGAAGCATGGTCACTAGAAAGGTGACTGAACTGCTTCAGGCTTTTAGTTTTCTTCGTCTGGTCTATATTCAAGAATATCTCCTGGTTGGCAATCTAACTCCTTACAAATAGCATCCAGTGTTGTAAAACGGATTGCCTTAGCCTTGCCTGTCTTAAGAACCGAGAGATTGGCTGGGGTAATACCAATACGTTCTGCCAGCTCACCCGAGCGCATCTTCTTCTTGGCAAGTTCAACGTCCAAATTGACAATAATCATAAGCCCCTCCTAAATCGTGTACTCATTTTCCTCAGCAATGGCATTAGCCTTAGTCAAAATCATAGCAACAGCATAGAGAACAAAGCTAACTAGCAAATAACTGATATTAAAGAAACTATAACTATGGTTGCCTGTCCCAAATGTAAAGATACCATTATTGATAAAGGCCCCAAGAACTAGCAAATGCGCTGACCAACGAACCAACTTAGCATTTAGCGATAAAAATATCAGAACGATAAAGATTAATCAGAAAGACACGTAGACACAACAAGAAGCCTATGTTGACTGACATACGAAGGAAATCAATGGTTGCTGCAAAAAGCGTCAGACTAGTGCTACTACTTTTCACGGTAACCCCCGAACCAAGAAGCATACGCAAACCTTGTTGTAAGAGTCCTTCATGACCAGTCAGGATAAAGGCATCAGTAAGAATGGTAATAACAAGACTTAAAAAGCCCGCAAAAAGGAGGACATTAACGAACAGGAGAATACTACGTAGACGTTTCTGTTCTTGCGTTTCCTGACGATTTTTAGCACTTTTGGCCGATCTCCAACCATAATAACTAGAGCCAGCCAAGGCTAGGATGATTAAAAAATAAAATAAGATAGTTGTCATGTGTTACCTCGATTGTAAATTCATTTGATTTCTTTGAGCATAGACTAGAAAAAGCCAAGGTGCCTCTAGGAGCCCTTGACCTCATACTAAATCATTAGCTAACTATTAACAGTATCAATTATATCGAATATCAATATAAAATACTAGTTTATAGGTAAGATTTTACTACTTTTCAAATAAGATTCCTTCAATTATTTGACAGCTGTTTGTCCCTTACGAAGACGGACAGCATCACAAGCTAGAGAGACCAAGAGGAGCCAGACTGATGTGCTGAAGTCCACTACAAGGTGATTAGTCGTTCCCAACTGCAGGAAGATATTCAAGGCTGATGGCACAAAGGTTAGAAGAGCAGCCTTTTTCAAGAAGAGAGAAAAATCTTCTGTCCAAAATGCCTTCCAAGTAAAGTCTTTAAGCTCTTTACGAAGGAGACAAAGCAAGGCAAGATAGAAGGCGAATTGTAACTCTGAGACTAGCCAGTAACCCCATCCAGAAAGGTAATGAACCTCAGCACCTGGAAAAAGATTAGTCACATCCACAAAAGGAAGGATAAGTAAAGCAAGCATTGCAAGACCGTAGATTGCCATAAGAAGAATAAGAACAGCGTTGATGATTGATTTAAGTGTTTTCATGATAAGTATTTCCTTTATTAAATAGTTTTTGGTATATAATTTCTCTTTTTCGCGAATAAGATTATCTTTATCGAAAACTTATTATCGTTTATCGATAATTATATATTACACTCTTTATTTCTCCTTGTCAACACATTTTTATCGTTTTTCGATATTTTTTATCTAAAATTCAAAAAATAAAAACCAGCCAAGAAAATCTCAACTGGTTAGCTTACTTATTTTAATCGCCTAGACTGGTCATGGTTCCGTCTAGACTTTTTATGAGTTTAAGAAGAGGGATTCTACGTTATGAAAAAAAGGAAAAAGGGATTTTGGAAAATGAGGGATAAAAGTTGTAGAATATGGGTAAATTGAGCCTCTTCCTAGCATCAATACTAGTTTTGATAAACCTTAAAGTCTTGAGGATGCTTCTGGAAATTTCGGTTGAAGGTTACTTTAATTTTTACTGTCATTGTTTTGTCCTCCTTTTTTAGGAATGGTTTGGCTTAGCCAAAACGTTTTATTATCAAAACCTATCTCGTTTTGATGGTTTTATTATAGGTTGCCTAACTTAAAGAAAGCTTGTAATAAGCTTGAAGGAAACTTAAAACTCTCAGTGAGTTTACTGAGAGTTTTTCTGTCTAAAGCATAGATAAAATAATTCCCAAGACCAGAGCCACCCAAACGGCATAGCGAATTGTCGCATGATAGCGGTAACTTTCAATAACCTTGGGTAGCTTTGTAAAGAGATAGGCAATGTAGGCAACTATGGAAAGAAAATACCCTTTAAAATTCCAGGACGAGCTTAAGATACTAAAAATCTTCGAATAGGGGCACAAGCGTCAGTACAGCCGTAAGCATACACCAGACCGGTAAAAGCGTCCTTTCCTTTTGATGCTGTATATGGATAATCAGCTGAGCTATAAAACCCGCGACGTACATAATCAGTAATACCGAACAAACTAGAGAGATAAGAAGTGAATAAAGATATAGGGTATGAAAGTCCGTCTTTCCTTCTATCAGCTTTGCCAATTCGGTAATAAACCAAATCAAGATGAAGGCGAAAAAAATAAAACAGGAGACCCTAACATCATAAGAAATAAGGGATGCAAGATAGCAAAAAAATCGATTTTTTTAACCGTTTCTTTTTTTCATGGCTTTTCCTCCTCAATCAAACTCGCCTTGGCTTCTCAAATGAGCTCCAAGCACCTGCCAATCAGCATTCTCACGCCAGTTAGGGTCAGATACAATTTGGCTGGCCACGCGCCTTGCTTCTTCTAAAATATTATAGTCTTCCACAATATCAGCCACTTGAAATTCAGGAATTCCTGACTGACGTGTTCCAAAGATTTCTCCTGAACCACGCATTTTTAGGTCCTCTTCTGCTAGAACAAAACCATCCGTAGTCTCACACATGGCCTGCATGCGTTTTTTTCCAGTATCATTTTTAGGATTGGCCACTAAAACACAGTAGGACTGCTTATCGCCACGACCTACACGTCCACGAAGTTGGTGAAGCTGGCTAAGTCCAAAGCGGTCGGCATCCATAATGACCATAACCGTAGCATTTGGCACGTTAACCCCTACTTCGATAACTGTGGTTGATACTAAAATCTGAGACTTTCTGTCCTTGAAGTCCTGCATAATTTGGTCTTTTTCATCATTTTTCATGCGACCGTGCATCAGAGCCACTGTAGCTGAATCTCCAAAGAAATCTGTGAGTTCCTGATGAAGGGCCACCGCATTTTTCAAATCGAGAGCCTCAGACTCTTCAATCAAAGGTGAAATAAAATAGACCTGAGCATCTTTTTCCAACTCGCCCTTAATCCAAGTCAGTACGGTATCTAGTTGCTCATGTTTAACCCAACGGGTAATAATGGGCTTCCGTCCAGCCGGCATCTGGTCAATGATTGACACATCCATCTCTCCAAAGGCAGTGATCGCCAAGGTCCTAGGGATAGGTGTCGCTGTCATCATAAGGACATCAGGATTGTCACCTTTCTCACGGAAAATACGACGTTGATTAACCCCAAAACGGTGCTGCTCATCAGTAATTACTAGCCCAAGCCTGTGATAAGTCACAGCATCCTGAATCAGTGAGTGAGTCCCCACAATCATCTGAGCCTCGCCAGATTCGATTTTGGAAAGAGCTACTTTTTTGTCCGCCGCCTTCATCCCAGAAGTTAGGAGCACTACCTCTAGCTCAGGAAAAAGCCCCTGTAAACTCTGATAGTGCTGCTCCGCTAAGATTTCCGTCGGTACCATGAGGGCAGACTGCAATCCTGCCGTATAAGCCCCATACATAGCCAGGCTAGCGATAACTGTTTTCCCTGAGCCCACATCTCCTTGCAAGAGACGGTTCATATGAGCTCCAGATTTCATATCAGCTAGGATTTCCGATAAACTGCGCTGTTGGGCTTCTGTCAAGGGGAATGGTAATTCTGCAATTTTGGCTTTGATTTTGGCTTCATCGTAAGCAATTGCTAGACCATTGGTTTCGGACTTATTCTCAGCCTTCAGCACCTGTAAGTTCATCTGGAAATAAAAGAGCTCTTCAAACTTGGTCCTACGCAGAGCCTGCTTATATTCAGCCAAATCTTCGGAAAATGCATAGCACGCACAGCCTCTTGGCGTCCCATAAGACGATACTTGTCCATAAGCACCTGTGGGAGACTCTCCTCCAACAAATGAAGGGCCCCACTATCAAAAGCTGCCTTTATAGCCTTTATCAGCTGGGCCTGACTAACCCCCTGGGCCACATGATAGACTGGCTGCATATCGTCCTCAACTTGAGCCAACACTTTCATACCAGTTACTGCAGACTTCTTCTGGTCCCATTTGCCAAAAATAGCCACTTCTGCTCCCATCTCAATCTTGTCCACAAGATAAGGCTGGTTGAAGAAACTAATGGCAATCACAGCCTCTCCTTGCTTGATTTTAAAACTCAGACGATTACGTTTAAAGCCATAATACTGCACATTGGCAGGTGTCACCACTGTTCCCGTAATAACTGCCTTTTCGCCATCCATCAGTTCAAAGATAGACTTACTCTTAAAATCTTCATATCGGAAAGGAAAATAAAGCAAGAGGTCCCCAACCGTGTGCAAATCTAATTTGGTAAATTTTTCAGCGGACTTAGGACCAAAGCCTTTCAAATCCGCAATTGGTGAATCTAGTTGAATCATATCCTCTATCATTTCTATCGTGTTCTTCTCCTCGTGAAAGAGGAAGCCTTATCAGCTATTATAACACATGAAAATGGTCTTCACTAAAATCAAAAAATCCAGTATCAAACTGGATTTCTCTTTTTATTTATATTAATCATAGCTACGAGGTACACGATCACTAAGCAAACAAAGAACTTCGTAGTTGATAGTACCACGTTTTTCAGCCACCTCTGTCGCAGTGATGCTTGCTCCCCCATTTTCCCCCATAAGAGTGACAGGAGTTCCTAGGGGATAAACCTTAGGAAGTCGAACAGTGATCTGGTCCATAGACACACGCCCAACAATAGGACAAAGCTGGCCATCCACAACAACGTGGAAACCTTGTAAATCTCTGGTCCAACCATCCGCATAGCCAATCGGAATGGTTCCAATAACCTCATCAGCTGTCGTCGTATAGGTTGCACCATAACCCACATCTTGACCTGCTGGTAGGGTCTTAACATGAACAAGTGCAGTCTCCAAACTTAAGGCAGGACGAATCCTATATGGAAGGTCTAAAGCACTGCCACTAGGATTGAGACCATAGATAACAACACCCAGACGTACCGCATTAAAGACTGTTTCTGCATGCCAGATACTCGTCGCAGAGTTGCTAGCGTGTACCAAGCGAGGACGGTCCACCAAGTTATTAACCAAATCCGTGAAGAAGGCTAATTGACGCTTGAATTTACTATCATCTGCCTCATCAGCCGTTGCAAAATGAGTAAAAATACCTTCGACATCCGCACCAAGTGATTTAAGTCCGGCAATCAAGCTATCCGCATCCTCTTGGCTACGCACCCCAATACGGCCCATACCTGAATCAACCTTAATATGACAGGTCAAACCAGTTAAATCAAGCCTTTGATCCTTAACCATTTCCAACCACTCTAGCGAAGCTACCGTCAGCGTGATGTTTTCTTGAATAGCCAAAGGAACCTCGTCTGGCAAGACGACTCCTAAAATAAGTATCGGTTGTTCTAAGCCAGCTTGACGGAGTTCAAGCGCCTCGTCTAGGTTGGAAACACAAAAACCATCCACCTGCTTAGACAAATACTTGGCCACCGTAACAGCACCATGACCATAGGCATTGGCCTTAACAACTGCAAAAGTCTGCACCTTTTTAGGAATGTGGCTAACCACTTGTTCAATATTTTCTGAAATTGCTGATAGATCAACCTTTGCCAAGGTTGGTCGATGTAAACTTGAGATCATAAGCTATCCTCTTCCAACATCTATCTCTTAGTTTTTTTCTAAAATGACACTTGCCTGAACAAAATCACCGCTATGGGAAATCGAGATAAAGACATTGCCTTCAAAAGGCGACTGGGTCACCACTGGAGCTCCCTTGTCATTGGTCAAAATTTCAATATCCTTAAAGCCGACTGCTCCAATACCTGTACCCCAGGCCTTTGAAAATGCTTCCTTACCAGCCCAGCGACCTGCTAAATAGGACATCTGACGATTGCCAGAAAGGGATTCAAAACGCTCCCACTCTTTGGTGTCAATACCTTTTTTGCAAAGCGTGGATTGCGGTCATAAGCCTTTTTAACTGCTGAAATTTCCTGCAAGTCTATACCATGTCCAAAAATCATAATTGTTACGAAAGTCGATTGTGGATTTCACGAATAAGGCTATCTGTCTTATCCCAACCAAGACATGGATCTGTGATTGATTTACCGTAAACTTCAGGTGTGTCTTGACGACCATCCTCAAGGTAAGACTCAATCATAAAGCCACGCACGGCATCCGCGATACGCTCATCCCACTCACGGTTAAGAAGGACTTCACGCACAATGCGAACTTGTTCCATGAAGTTTTTACCTGAGTTATCATGGTTAGTATCAACAAGAATAAATGGGTTTTCCAAATTAAATGCACTGTACTTGTCCAAAGCCTTAACCAAGTCTTCGTAATGGTAGTTGACAATGTTCTGACCATTTTCATTGTTGGCACCACGCAAAATAGCGTGAGCGAGTGGGTTACCATCTGTTTTAACTTCAGCACCATTGTAAAGGAAATGCTGTTGGTTCTGCGCAGCATAGATACCATTAAACATGACATTCAAATTTCCTGACGTTGGGTTCTTCAAACCAATTGGCACATCAATACCTGAAGCTACAAAGCGGTGTTCTTGGTCCTCAACCGAACGTGCTCCAACAGCGTGGTAGCTAAGTAGGTCATCAAAGAAGGAAAGATTTGACGGATAAAGCATCTCATCAGCGATTGGGAGGCCTGTTTCAGTAATAATACGTGACTGAAGGTGGCGAACCGCCTTAACTCCAAAGCAAGAAGGTCTACATCACCCTCTGCGTCTGGTTGGTGGATAAGCCCCTTATAACCATCTCCATTAGTACGTGGTTTAGCTGTATAAACACGCATAACAATAAAGATTTTTATCTTTCACTTCTTCCTGAAGTTTGGCCAAACGGTGAGCATAGTCAAGAACAGCTTCTTCATTATCAGATGAACATGGACCAATAACCAAGAGAATACGTTTGTCCTCACCCTTGATAATTTTTTTGCCAAAGCCTCATCATTAGCCTGTTTAGTTACTAGTGCATCTCCCGTAAGAGCATGCAATTTCCTTACTTCCGCTACATCAATAAGCGGACTATTTTGATGAATTCCCATCTATTTCCCTCTCTTTGTGAAAAGAGAGCGAACCGCTTGGTCATCCAAACGGTTCACTCCCCATATATGGTTTCTGTTACCTTATTATTTTGACAAAGTATCGTGGATTTCACGAATCAATTCTTCTGTCTTATCCCAACCAAGACATGGGTCAGTGATTGATTTACCATAGACATCTGGCGCATCTTGGCGGCCATCTTCAAGGTAAGATTCAATCATGAAACCACGTGCAACTTTGTTGATTTTTTCATTCCAGTCACGGTTAATCAAGGTTTGACGAACAATACGGATTTGTTCCAAGTAACGTTTACCTGAGTTATCATGGTTTGTATCAATAACGATGAACGGATTTTCAAGGCCCATTTGTTCATAATGTTCGATTGTTTCAAGAACATCATCATAGTAGAAGTTAGGCACGTTTTTACCATATTCATTCGTTGAGCCACGAAGAATAACGTGTGCCAATGGGTTACCTGAAGTTTCAACTTCTTCACCGTTAAAGAGGAAGTTTTGTTTGTTTTGTGCAGCGTAGATACCATTAAACATAACGTTAAGGTTCCCTGATGTTGGGTTCTTCATACCAGTTGGAACATCAATACCTGATGCAACAAAACGGTGTTGTTGGTCTTCTACAGAACGTGCACCGATGGCAATATATGACACAAGGTCATCTACCAAAGGAAGGTTTTCTGGGTAAAGCATTTCATCAGCAGTTGTGATACCAGTTTCAGTGATAACACGGTAGTGAAGATTACGCACAGCCTTGATACCATTGATTAGGTTTGGTTTACCTTCAGCATCAGGTTGGTGGACAAGTCCTTTATAACCATCACCATTTGTACGAGGTTTAGCTGTATAAACACGCATAACCATAAAGACTTTATCTTTCACTTCTTCTTGAAGTTTAGCCAAACGGCGAGCATAATCAAGAACTGCATCCTCATTATCAGATGAACATGGACCAATAACCAAAAGCGTACGGTCATCTTCACCCTTGATGATTGCTTCAAGCTCTTTATCACGAGCTTGTTTCTTGGCAAGGGCTTCACCTGTCAATGTAGTTGATTCTTTGACTGCATCAAAATCAATTTTTTCACTTACTGCTTTAAAAACCATAATAATTACCTATTTCTTTTTTCCTAAAATTGTTTACGACCGTGACAATTTTTAAATTTCTTACCAGAGCCACATGGACAGAAGTCATTACGACCAACCTTACTAAAGTCAATTTCTTGACCATTAGCATCTGCTTGGTGAGCCTGGATATTGCCTGTTGCTGTTGTTGAAACACGTTCATTCACATTTTCACGAGATTGTTCATGAATTTGTGCTTTCATCATTGTACGTGTCACATCATATTCAATTGCCCCAATCATATCTTGGAACATCTTGAACCCTTCAGATTGATACTCAACGATTGGGTTGTTTTGGGCATAACCACGCAAACCAACGGCATTACGTAATTGATCAAGGGCATCGATATGGTCCGTCCACTTGTTATCAACAACCATCAAAATCAAGACTTTTTGGAATTCACGGATAGCTTCCTCTGAACGCAATTTCTTGATTTGACGATCATAAACATCATCTGCTAACTCATTCAAGTAAACTTTAATAGCGTCATAATTAACACTACGTTTCGTTACCTCTCCCACTTCTCGTAAATCTTCAAGTGAGATGGCATTCTCAGGAACCAAGGCCTGACGAGCAAAGTTCAAGATACCTTTAAGAGCTTCCTCTTGATCATTGCGGCTGTGACCATCTACCGTACGGTTAATCGTACGCTTAATCATAGCCTTAATCTCAGGTTCAAGGTCACGTTCCGCTGTGATAACATCATAACGCTCAGCGTAGATGATTTCACGTTGTTCACGCATAACGTCATCGTACTGAAGGACTTGTTTACGAGTATCGTAGTTATTTCCTTCGACACGTTTTTGAGCCGCTTCCACTTGGCGTGTCAACATACGTGATTTGATAACGATATCTTCATCATCAGCATTCAAACGTTCCAAGACTTGCTTGATACGATCAGAACCGAAACGACGCATCAATTCGTCTTCAAGTGAAAGGTAGAATTGAGATTCCCCTGGGTCCCCTTGACGTCCCGCACGACCACGCAACTGGTTATCAATACGACGGCTTTCGTGACGTTCGGTACCAATAACACAAAGTCCACCAAGTTCAAGAACACCTTCACCAAGTTTGATATCGGTACCACGACCGGCCATGTTGGTCGCAATCGTAACGGCACCACGTTGACCCGCATTCATGATAATATGCGCTTCTTTTTCGTGGTTTTTAGCATTAAGCACTTCATGAGGAATGCCTGCTTCAACCAACATCTTAGAAATCAAGTCAGATGTTTCAACGGCAACCGTACCAACAAGGACTGGCTGTCCCTTTTCATAACGACGTTTAACATCTTGTACCACAGCACGGAATTTAGCATCCAAGGTTGGGTAAAGAAGGTCGTCGTGGTCAATACGTTGAATTGGACGGTTAGTTGGAATCGGAATGATTCGCATGTTATAGATTTCACGGAATTCATCTTCCTCAGTCTTACCAGTACCAGTCATCCCTGACAATTTCTTGTACATACGGAACATATTTTGGTAAGTGATTGAGGCAGATGTCTTCGTTTCTTCTTGAACTGGGACACCTTCTTTTGCTTCAATGGCTTGGTGGAGTCCATCTGAGAAACGACGACCTTCCATGGTACGACCTGTAAATTGGTCGACGATAAGAATTTCTTGCTCAGGACTTACCACATAGTCAATATCATGCAACATGATGTAGTTGGCACGAAGGGCATTGTCAATATAGTGAGTCAAGGCAACATTGTCAATATCGTACAAGTTGTCCAAGTTGAAGAATTCTTCAGCCTTGTCAATACCTGAGTCATTCAAACCAATTGTTTTTGTTGGAATATCAATGGCATAATCGTCCTCTGTCAAGGTCTTAACAAAGGCATCTGCACGATGATACAACTGGTTAGTTTCTGAACTTACAGGACCTGATACAATCAATGGTGTACGAGCTTCATCGATAAGAACCGAGTCAACCTCATCGACCAAGGCATAGTTCAATGGACGTTGTACCATGTTTTCCTTACGAACAACCATGTTATCACGAAGATAGTCGAAACCTACCTCTGAGTTGGTTGAGTAAGTGATGTCACAGTTATAAGCTTCACGTTTTTCAGCTGGTGATTTGGCTGAAAGGTTAATCCCTACTGACAAACCAAGCCAACTATAAAGCTCACCCATTTCAGTCGCATCACGCTCTGAAAGGTATTCGTTAACGGTGATAACGTGTACACCTTCACCTGAAATAGCATTTAGGTAAACAGGCATTGTCGCAGTCAGGGTTTTCCCTTCCCCTGTACGCATCTCTGGGACGTCACCATGGTGAAGAACGATACCACCCATGATTTGCACACGATATGGGAAAAGTCCAAGGACACGTTTTGCCCCTTCACGAACAACTGCAAATGCCTCTGGCAAGAGTTGGTCTAGGCTTTCTCCGTTTTGATATCGTTTTTTAAATTCTTCTGTTTTTGCCTGAAGTTCTTCATCTGAAAGAGCCGCCATTGCATCAGCATAGCTCTCGACTTTCTTGGCAGTTTTTTCTAGTTTCTTAATTTCGCCTTTATCATTTTCAATGATTTTGCGTAATATATTTGCCATCTTTTTTCCTTTCGACAGTCTTTATCTCCATATTTTACCACAAAAGCCCCCTTTAAACAAGAAATCACTCAAGGATTGACAAAGAAAAAAGCCCTAGTTTAAGGGCTTTCACAATGGATTCGCAAATAAAGTAAAACTTTTTTATTAGATTCACTGAAAATATCGACAATAATACTTTATACCTACTTCTCAGAGTTTTCTTGGCTCTCTAGAATATCCTCAAAATCATGCAAAAGATTTTCAAAAGCCTGCTCAAAGAAAGCATGATCGGTGCTACTATAGGCCTTCATTATCATAGGACTAGCTTCAAAATCAACGTAGAACTGATAGTCAAAGACACCATTTTTCCAGTAAAATTTGATGCTAGGGGAAGCTGTTTTTTCACCACACATACCAGGAATTGCCCGTTGTAAGCCATAAATATGGTCGCCATAGTCTTTCAGACGATAATAAGCTCCCTCAAAATAATAGGATTTGTTGATTTCAATATGCTCAAATAGTGCCGCTAAAAACTTTTTCATTACTCATACTTAAGCCTCGTTAGGGTGACTGACAATCATCTCCAATTGTCCATCAATTTCCCCAATCTGTCACATCATTTGGAAGAATGAAGTGATCACCTTTTTAGACAATAAATGCGTGAATCGATAGTCATGGTCCCATTGCCAGAAAGTACGGAACAAAGCAAATAGGGAGCTGATTGCTTGAAGTCAACCAAGCCACTGAGTTTCCATTTATACACAGTGAAAAAAAGGAGTTTGATGTCAAACAAGTCGACTCTAATTGCAAGGTCTTAACAGTTGCTGGGACGCTATTTTTCAGGATACCCTAGATTCAAGACATCAAGAGACTGTTGAATATGAAGTTCACGTTTATTGCCCTGATTATCCCTACGATCAAAATCATATACACGATAAGTGGTATCGCTAGATTGTTGAGTCTCTAAGATAAGGATACCTGGACCAATAGCATGCATGGTACCGCTTGGTACAAAGAAAAAGTCACCTTTCTTAACAGGAGTTTTCGACAAAAGTCCATCCCAATCACCTGCTTCAATCAAGGATGCCAGCTCTTCCTTTGTCTTAGCCTTGTGACCATAAATAATTTCTGCACCCTCTTCAGCATCAATAATATACCAACATTCTGTCTTTCCTAGCTCACCTTCGTGCTCTAGCCCATAGGCATCATCAGGGTGTACCTGCACTGAGAGCCAGTCATTAGCGTCCAAAATCTTGGTCAACAAAGGAAAAACACTAGTCTTGGGGTTTCCAAAAAGTTCTGGTTTATCCTTGTAAAGCTCTGCCAGGTGGAAACCAGCATATTTTCCATTTTTGACATAGGATACACCATTAGGATGGGCAGAAATCGCCCAGTATTCACCAGTGTGTTCACTGGGAATATCGTAACCAAACTCTGCCTTGAGGCGGTTCCCTCCCCAGATTTTCTCATGCATTGGTGAATCTAAAAATAAAGGTTCCATTACATCCTCCTGTATAGAGCAAAACGCCTTAAGATCATGTCTTAAAGCGATTTTACATATTTTGCTTATTTGCGTGAGTGTTTGTCAGCTACATCTTTGGCAAGTGCAAAGTTACCAAGTGTTGCAGAGCCATTACCTGAAACAGCAGGTGTCACAATATACTCAGTCACGTCTGGCACTGGAAGGTAACCATTCAAAAGAGCTGTGAATTTTTCACGGACACGACGAAGCATGTGTTCTTGTCCCATAACACCACCCCCAAAGACGATAACTTCTGGACGGTAGAGCACAGTTGCCTGGACAGCAGCTTGAGCAATGTAGTAAGCTTGAACATCCCAAACCTCAGAATTTTGCTCAATCAATTCGCCACGAATACCTGTACGGGCTTCAAGTGATGGACCAGCAGCCAAACCTTCCAAACATCCGCGGTGGAATGGACAAGTTCCGTTAAATTCATTGGAAACATCATTTGGGTGAAGAGGTACATATACGTGACCAGCTTCAGTGTGACCCATACCACCAATGAACTCACCATTTTGAATAGCACCGGCTCCAATACCAGTTCCGATAGTGTAGTAAACAAGACTCTTAACACCTTTACGAACAAGTGTCTCACCATAAGCAGATGAGTTAACATCAGTCGTAAAGTAGAAAGGAATATTAAACTCTTTAGCAATCAAACCAAGAAGGTCGACATTTGACCAATGTGGTTTTGGTGTTGAAGTCACAAAACCATATGTTTCAGAGTTTGGATCAACATCAATTGGTCCAAATGAACCAATTGCAATTCCAGCCAATTGATCTTCATAACGTTTGAAATTCAATAGTACGGTCAATTGTTTCGTAAGGTGTAGTTGTTGGGAATTGAGTTTTTTCAACGACTTGGAATTTCTCATCGCCAACAGCACAAACAAATTTTGTACCACCAGCTTCCAAGCTTCCGTAAAGTTTAGCCATATCTAAAGCTATCTCCTTCTGTGATCTATAAATAACTATCTTATACTATTATAAAGAAAAGCAGGATAAAAGACAATCTAAATGAGGCCTTATTTGACAAGGTACAGACTACTCTGCTTCATACTTTTCTTTATGAGACTTTTAACTAAAAAAGCCGAATTGACTTCGACTTTTCTAGCTTATTATTTAACTGCGATGAAGTCTGCACCTTCAGCAACTGAACCAGTCGCTACTGATGAAACATCTTCGAAGTCTGCAGTGTTTGTAACGATAACCATAGTTGTATCGTCAAGACCTGCTTCAGTGATTACTGAGCTATCGAAGGTAGCCAAGACATCACCTTTTTTAATACGTTGATTTGCTTGAACTTTAGCATCAAATCCTTTACCGTCAAGTGAGACAGTGTCGATACCGATGTGGATAAGCACTTCAGCACCTTTATCAGATTTAAGACCGTAAGCGTGACCTGTTGGGAAGGCGATTTGCACTTCACCATCAAATGGTGCAACTACTTGGTTACCTGAAGGTTTGATAGCAGCACCTTTACCCATAGCTCCTGATGAGAAGACTGGGTCATTAACATTTTCCAAAGCTACAACTTCACCTTTAAGTGGTGCAGCGATTGTTTCAGCTTGCAATGCAACTGGAGCTGATTCTGCAGATGCAATATCTTCAGCAACAACTTCTTTTTGAGCTTCAACTTCTTCCTCTTTGTAACCGAAGATCCAAGTAAGAGCGAAACCAAGAGCAAGTGTTACAAGTACCATAAGAACATATTTAAGTACTTGACCGTTAAGGTAAAGAAGTGTACCAGGAACGATTGTTACACCAAATCCTGTACCAGCGAGGTTAAGGATTGATGCCAACCAACCACCAGCAGCACCAGCGATAAGACCCATGATAAATGGTTTACCGAAACGAAGGTTAACCCCGAAGATAGCTGGTTCAGTGATACCAAGTACCGCTGAAAGAGTTGCAGGGAAAGCAAGTGCTTTCAATTTAGCATCTTTAGTTTTAACACCCACTGCAAGTGTCGCACCAGCTTGGGCAGTCATAGCAGCTGTGATGATAGCGTTAAGTGGGTCTTTACCAGTATTAGCAATGAGGTTAGCTTCAAGCAAGTTAAAGACGTGGTGAACCCCTGTAACGACGATAACTTGGTGAACTCCACCAAGAACAAGACCAGCAAGACCAAATGGCAAGTTAAGAATCCATTCTGTAGCAGCAAGAACATAGCTTTCAACAGTATGGAAGACAGGACCAATGATAAAGAGGGCCAAAGCTGACATTACTGCAAAGACGATAAGTGGACGTAAGAGAAGGTCAAGAACATCTGGAACCCATTTACGAACCCATTGCTCGAACTTAGCACCAAGCAAACCTACGAAGAAGGCTGGAAGCACTGAGTTTTGGTAACCTACTACTGGAATAAAATCAAAGAAGTAGATTGGTTTAGCAGCACCTGATGCAACATCCCAAGCGTTAGGAAGGGCGTTGTTAACCATCATCAAACCAAGAACCAAACCAAGAAGTGGTGAACCACCAAATACGTTAAAGGCTGACCAACAAATCAAGGCTGGGAAGAAGGCAAAGGCTGTATCTGTCAATACAACTGTGTAAGTGTAGAAATCTGTAGCAGCAAAGCTTTTGATGTTGTACCGAACAAACCAAGAACTGTATCGTTATTGATTGCTCCACGGATACCCATGAAAAGACCAGTCGCTACGATTGCTGGAAGCAATGGAACGAAAACGTCACCGAATGAACGGATAGCACGTTGGAACCAGTTCCCTTGTTTAGCAGCTTCTGCTTTCTGTTCGTCTTTAGATGCTGTTGGAAGACCTTGAGCAACGACTTCGTCGTAAATCTTGTTAACAGTACCTGTACCAAAAATCATTTGGTATTGACCTGAGTTGAAGAAAGCACCTTGAACTTTTTCAATGTTCTCAGCTTTTTCTTTATTGATTTTGTTTTCATCTTTGACCATTACACGTAGACGAGTCGCACAGTGAGCAACACTGTTGACGTTTTCACGTCCACCAAGGGCATCGATGACTTCTTTTGCAATTTGTTTGTTATCCATTTGCAAAATTCTCCTTAATAAAATTTGGTATGAAAGCGTTTAGCTTTTCTTTACGGTTCTTATTTTAGCATCTTTCTGTCATATGTCAACCGTTTAGCATAAAATTTTATTTTTTTATTATAAATCGTTGATTTTTCTAGGTAAAACGTTTACTATATTACTAACAAATAGATTAGGAGATTACTAAATATGAATCTACCAACAGAAGTTCGTTATCGTCCATACGCAGATTGGACAAATGAAGAAAAAACAAAAATTAAAGAAAATGTTGGCAAATCACCTTGGCGTGCAAGTTACCATATCGAACCAGAAACAGGGCTTCTTAATGATCCAAACGGTTTTTCTTACTTTAATGGTAAGTTCCAACTTTTCTACCAAAGTTGGCCATTTGGAGCTGCTCATGGTTTGAAACAATGGGTGCATACTGAAACTGAAGATTTGGTTCACTTTACAGAAACTGGTGTCAAACTCTTGCCAGACCATGAAAATGATAGCCACGGTGCCTACTCAGGTTCTGCTTATCAAATCGGTGATAAACTCTTTATCTTCTATACTGGGAACGTTCGTGATGAAAACTGGGTTCGTGACCCACGTCAAATCGGCGCTTGGATGGATAAAGACGGCAAAATCGAAAAATTCGACAAGGTTCTTATCAAACAACCTGCTGACGCTACTGGGCACTTCCGTGACCCTCAAATCTTCGATTACAAGGGACAATTCTACGCTATCGTAGGTGCTCAAAACCACGATAAACAAGGTTATATCAAACTTTACAAGGCAGTAGACAATGATGTCGAAAACTGGGTTGAGGTTGGTAATCTTGACTTTGGTGGCACTGGGTCAGAGTACATGATTGAGTGTCCTAACCTTGTCTTTGTAGATGACAAACCTGTTCTTCTTTATAGCCCACAAGGTCTCGATAAAGCTGAACTTGACTACGGTAACATCTACCCTAACACTTATAAGATTTTCCAAGATTTCGACACAGAAAAACCTGCCCTCGTTGATGGCACACCAATTATCAACTTGGACTACGGATTTGAAGCATATGCAACTCAAGGCTTTAATACTCCAGATGGTCGTGCCCTTATTGTCAGCTGGATCGGTCTTCCAGATGTGGACTATCCAACTGACAAATACGACTACCAAGGGGCTATGAGCTTGGTTAAAGAATTGTCTATTAAAGATGGCAAACTCTACCAATATCCAGTCGAAGCCATTACAAGCTTACGTGCTAGCCAAGAAGATTTCTCTGAAAAAACGGCAACAACTAACACTTACGAGCTTGAACTTAACTTTGAAGCTAACACTCAAACAGAACTTGTCCTCTTCGCAGACCAAGAAGGAAATGGCTTGTCACTTACAGTTGATACTGAAAACGGAAAAGTTATCCTTGACCGTTCTAAAGCTGGTGAACAATATGCTACTGACTTTGGAACAAGTCGTGAATGTACACTTGATGCCGGTCAAGCTGCAACAGCAAACATCTTTGTAGATAACTCAATCGTTGAAATTTACTTCAACAAAGGTGAGAAAGTCTTCACTAGTCGTGTTTTCCCAAGTGCAGAACAAACTGGTATCAAAGTAACGTCAGGAAACGTTTCTGGACACTACTTCGACTTGAAATACTAAGGTGATTTATGGTCGCAAAGCTTACTGACGTTGCCGAACTGGCTGGTGTGAGCCCAACCACAGTTTCTCGCGTCATAAACAAAAAGGGCTACCTCTCACAGAAGACCATTGACAAAGTTCACGCTGCTATGCAAGAACTCAACTATAAACCTAATAATTTAGCTCGAGGTCTTCAAGGAAAGTCGGCCAAACTCGTTGGCTTGATTTTCCCAAATATTTCCAATGTATTTTATGCCGAACTTATTGAACGTCTTGAGGATGAACTCTTTAAGCAAGGTTATAAAACCATTATTTGTAATAGTGAGCATGATCCTAACAAGGAGAGGGACTATTTGGAGATGCTCGCCGCCAACCAATGTGACGGCATCATCTCATCTAGTCACAATCTTGGTATTGAGGATTATGAGAAGGTTGAAGCTCCCATCGTTGCCTTCGACCGTAATCTCGCCCCAAAGATTCCTATTGTTTCGTCTGACAACTTTGAAGGTGGCAAGTTAGCCGCAAGAGCTATGGTCAAGGCTGGCTGTCAACGCATTGTCATGATTACAGGCTATGATAATTCGGATTCTCCAACAGGACTTCGTCAACTAGGTTTTAATTATGAATTGGACAAGGAAGGTATTATTTGTCCTGTTCCAAACGATTTGTCTCTCATGCGACGAGAATTAGAAATCAAATCTATTATCTCTCGTGAAAAACCAGATGGCATCTTTGTTTCGGACGATTTAACAGCTATCTTGGTTATGAAGATAGCTAGACAATTGGGACTTTCTATCCCAGATGACCTAAAAATCATCGGTTATGACGGTACCGCCTTTATCCGTCACTTCTACCCAGAGTTAGCAACTATCCAACAACCTTTGGATGAAATTGCTAAACTTTGTGTCGAAATTCTTCTCAAGAAAATTAAAGGCAAAACAGTTAATCGTGATTACGTGCTTCCAGTAAATTTGATTGCCGGTGGTAGTATATAAATAAAAGTCGCAAGAAATCTCCGCTTGCGACTTTTTTTCTTGTTAAATTTGTAGAAAAAAGAAGTTGAAACAGTGCTCAACTTCTTTTGCTTATGCTTCATCTGTCACGAACTGACTAAGTACACCGTTAATGAACTTAGCAGATGTTTCATCAGAATATTTTTTAGCGATTTCAATAATTTCATTGATAGCCACACGTCCTGGTGTTTCTTCAAATGACGTGATTTCATAAAGTCCTAAACGAAGGAGGGTACGATCTGTCACAATCAAACGTGAGAGGCTCCAACCTTCTTTCAATTTTTCTTCAATTTGACTATCAAGTTGAGCCAACTCTTCACGGACGCCTGTTACTAGGCTAAGGAGAAAGGCTGGTACATCAACTTCAGTTTCTTCGTCAATTGGCTTGTCATAAGTGTAAGCAAAATGTGCTTGTTCCAGAGCTTCACCACCAAATTCAAGGGCAAAAAGCGTTTGAAAGCACGCTCACGAAGGTCACGACGTGAATCTTTAAAGATATTAGTCATTCAAAAAATCCTCGTTAAACAATTCAGCCAAGTCTGGTTTTTGTGACTTTTCAGTAACAATAGATTCAACGTGAACGTTGACTTCTGAAATTGCCACTTCTGCCATATCATAGACAGCTGCTTTAACAGCCTTTTGAATTTCAATTGAAACCGCTGGTACGTTAACCCCATACTGAAGTGAAACGTAGATATCAGCATTTACAGTACCATCTTCTTCTGTTCGGAGGTAAACACCACGTCCCAAGCTTGTTTTGCTGAGACTATCCGTAACATTTTTATTTTGAAGGGCGTAAACACCTTCCACTTTAGTTGCAGCGATACCTGTAATCACTTCGAGCACGCGAGGGGCAATTACAATTTCACCGATATTTTCTGTAGTCATCGCATGTTTCCTTTCCGTTAGTTTGGAAAATAAAGCCTTCAAACCAATGGTTTGAAAGACTTAGTTGGGCTTAGGCACGTGATACGTAAGTACCTTCAGCTGTGTTGATAACCAATTTTTGACCAGCTTCGATAAAGTCTGGAACGTTAACCACAAGACCAGTTTCAAGTGTTGCAGGTTTACCTGAACCTGTAACTGTTGCACCCTTGATTGATGGTTGTGTTTCAGTAACAGTCAATTCAACAGTTGTTGGTACTTGCACACCGATAACTTCTGTTCCGTAGAATTGGATTTTTACTTCTGAGTTTTCAAGGATAAATTTCAATTCTTCTTGAACGTTGGCTACTGGGATTTCATATTGGTCATATGTTTCAGTGTTCATGAAGTATGCAGTATCATCCATTTGGTACAAGTATTGTGCTGGCACTGTTTCGATGATTGCTTGTTCAAATTTTTCTTCTGGACGGTAGCTAGTATCAAAAGTTGAACCTGAGCGAACATCACGCAATTTCATACGCATGATTGTGTTACCTTTACCAGGTTTGTGGTGGCTAGCTTCAAGAACTTTAATCAATTTGCCATCGTTAGTTACGAAAGTCATACCCGCACGGAGTTTACTTGCTTCAATCATTATTAAATACCTCTTTGTAAAAATTATTATCAGTTTATTCTACCATAAATGACAGCATGGCTCAAATGTTTTATAGATTCAAGCCCAATCCTCAGGCTTTTTCCAAAGAACAAACTAGTCATCCATTCCTAAGTGAACCTCTGGAACATCATGTTGCAAATAAGAAACACCCTTTTGTTCCATCAACTCAATCGCAAATGGGTGCGGTCTATAATTGGCCTTGTAAGTAATCTTTACGATACCAGCTTGCAAGAGGGCTTTGGTGCAGTTGATACAAGGAAAATGCGTCACATAAATCTCTGTATTTTTGGTAGAAATCCCCTCTTTGGCACATTGGATAAGGGCATTCATCTCTGCGTGTACCGTACGAATACAATGACCATCTTCCATGTAGTGACCTACTTCGTTACAGTTATCAGTCTCAGAAACCCCGCCGTTATAACCTGTAGCGATAATACGCTTGTCCTTGACTAAAACAGCCCCAACAAAGGCACGGTCACAAGTAGAACGCTTAGAAATCAGCTCTGCATTAGCCATAAAATAATCTTGCCAAGATAAACGGTTTGGCATAAAGTATTCCTCCAAATCTTAGAGAACAATCAATTCCTTAGGCGCAAGGGTAATCAATTCACAACCATTCTCTGTGATAATGATGTCATCTTCGATACGGACACCATATTTATCAGCCAAATAAACACCTGGCTCATCCGTCAAGACCATACCAGCTTCGATAGTTTCATCGGAATTACCAAAGTAAGGAATCTCGTGAATATCAAGACCGATACCGTGTCCGATACCATGTGTAAAGTAATCACCGTACCCCGCTTCGACAATAACATCACGCGCAACCTTATCATAGTCACGACGTGTCATGCCGGCCTTAGCCGCGTCAATCAAGGCCTGGTTAGAACGTAGAACGATATCATAAATTTCACGCTCCTCATCAGTAGTGTCACCAATATGGATAGTACGAGTCATATCGCTAACGTAGTGGTTGTAGTAACAACCAAAGTCCATAGTCAAGGTTTCACCAGATTGGATAACCTTTTCTGAAGCAACCCCGTGAGGCATAGCTGAACGGTAACCTGAAGCAATGATAGACTCAAAGGAAATTCCTGAAGCTCCGTACTCACGCATACGGAAATCTAGGAAGTTTGCCACTTGTAGCTCTGTTGTTTGACCTGGTTTAATGAAATCAAGCACATCTGTAAAGGCACGGTCTGAGATAGAACAAGCCTTACGGATAGTTGCCAATTCTTTTTCGTCCTTGATCATACGCAACTCTTCCATGAAATTGCTTTGTGTTGACAAAGTGTAGCCTTCAAAAATCGCTTGAAGACCTTGGTAGTAAGCAAATGACACCTGATTATCAAAACCGATAGTTTCAAGTTTATCAGCCTCGATAATTTTAACAATATCCTTAAGTGGATCCTTAGTTTCGATAATATCAAAGCCATGCACAGATTGTTTGGCAATAAGGGTATAACGTGAATCCGTTAAGAAGAGGCGACGATTCTTAGTAATGAAGACAGTCGCATTTGTCCCCCAAAAATCTGTTAAATAATAGATATTTTTTTGTCCTGTCACCAACAAGGCATCAAGGCCTGATTGGGCAAGTTTGGCATCAAATCGTTCAAGTCTACGTTGCATTATGAATTACTCCTTTGGTATTTAGGTTAATTATACCAAATTTTCAGACTTTAAAGGATTAAATTGGCATTTTAGAGTGTTTTTTTGATGTCATAAAGAAAAAGCCAGATGAAACTCTGACTTTATTAGCATTACACAAAGGCTCGCTTTTCGTAGATAGTTGGCGCAAAGAGGAGCAAAACCAAAGTCCAAGCAAACAAAACAAGGGCTTCGCGAAGACTGAAGAACTGTTGACCGCTAGTAAAGACTGCTCGCATAAAGCTAAATGGCACATAAGTCATCAGCTTAGTCATGGTATCCCCTAAACTAGCCAAATAGAGCGTAAAGAAAGTCATTCCTGTCACTCCAAAATAGGCCGTTACAAAGGCTGTCAAGGTATTTTTTACAAACAAGACAAGCAAAGAGGAAACCATATAAATAAAGGCTCCATAGAGTAGGAAATCAATATAGATGTTTCTAATATAATCCCACAAAGGAAAATCTACATGTTGCACAGAATATTTGTAGAAGGCCAACTCCAAAACCAAAATAGTAGCAGCAACTATAGACAACACAAGGAAACTTAAGAGTTTTCGAAGAATAACCTCGCGTCCAGATAAGGAAGACACCCTAATCATATTAATTGCTCGATTCTGAAATTCTCGTCCAAGACTAGATACTGCTAGATAAGCAAAAACGATATCCACGATAAAGGAATAACTGGCAATAATCGCTGATGGCCCAAGGTAATCTCCCTTATAGCCATCACATAAGATTACAATTGCACCAATCAAGGCTACCAATCCAAGACAAATAAAGACACTCCTTGTCACACATTCCTGCTTTAAATACCGTTCTCAATTTACTTTTCATTGAATAGCACCTCACTTAATCCTTCTTTTTCATAAGTAAAAGGAATCCCCTCCCGATCCATAACCTGCTTAACAGCTGCTAATCCTTTGACTAAGATGTCATGATTTTGTCGTTCAAAAGATAGACCATTTAATTTGAGCAGAGACATCAATGACTTCAAACTTAAATCCTCAGTATAAATCTTGTATTTGACATTATTACTGTCATCTAAGTAAATCAGCTTATGATTCTTCAACAAATAGTTTTTCGTACAAACCTGTTCAAGGTTAGACAGGATATGACTTGAGATAATAAAGGTTAGGCCATGATTTTTAGCTAACTTTTTAATTAATGTGAGAAGACTGTTGATTCCATTGGGATCCAGACCATTTGTAGGCTCATCAAGAAGGATGAGTTCATCGGAAGCAATTAAGGCGATAAACAACCCCACGCGTTGCTTCATTCCCAAAGACAATTTGGAAGCCTTGCGTCTAAGATAGGCCGCCACCTCCAACTCGTCCTTATAACGGTCAATCAACGCATAATCCTTACTGTACAACTTACAATAGAATTTAAGGTTAGCTTCAACAGTCATGTTAGGATATAGAGCTGGAGCTTCAATCAAGGCTCCTACAGTTTTTGTTTTTAAATCAATAATATCCTTGGGTCCTGCCAAGATACCTGATACTAGTTTCATCAGGGTCGTCTTCCCTGCACCATTATTACCAATCAAACCAGCAATATCTCCCTTCTCTAACGTGAACGAGATATTATCCAAAACGGTTTGCTTTCCAAAACTATAGGTTAAGCCTTTCACCGCTAGCACTGTCATGTATCTACCTTTCTTTGTTTAAATAACTAGCCCAATCGCTTATGATACTCGAAGAAATGACCTTAGATTAAGTCCGATGAAATCATATTTGATAAATTCTTTATTTCTCGACTTAGAAAATAGTCTGTTAGAAAAATTTCCCTAAAAGACTTATAAGCAGGTCTGTTAGATTCCTAAAAACTTGCTTAATTTGAGACATTAGGCTATTAACAGACTGGTCTGTATGATTAACTGTATTCTCACCACCATACTTGATAGTATCTTCAGAGGGGGATTCAGGTAAGGGATTTTCCGCCTTCTCTACTACCTCTGTTCCCTCTGGTGTCTCCGTTTTCTCAGTTTCTTCCTTAAAAACAGCCTGATAAATAGCTTGGGCATCTGGAGCACTGCCAAGATAGCCAGAAACCAATTGACCATTTTTGAGACGAATGACACTTGGAGTCCCTGGAATCCCTAGCTTATCAAATAGTATTTTACGAGACTCACGGTCCAGCTGATCCGAATCTGTATTGTAATAAAGAAGCTGACCATCAATCAGGGTATTGAAATCCTTCAAAACTGGAGAATTTTGACGACAATAGTAGCAGGTTGGCCGGCCAACATAAAGAATATGGTCTCCGCCATCTTCAGTCAACATATTTGTGACATCACTATAAGAGACTGGCTTCAGGTTTTCAAGATTCTTTTCATAAGTTTCAACCGAAACCTCTTCGGACCTCACTTCTGTCTCAGCCACTCCTGTCTGTGATGATGGAAGAAGTGAATTTTCCTTTGTCTCACTATTAGATTCAGCCTTCTCAACCACTTGTTCGGAAGTTGTTTCGGAAGAAATCTGTACATTATCTATCTGACTATTCTCAACAAAATTATTGGATAGTTCGATTGTAGATTCCTTAACATCTAACTCGTCCGCTGCTCCACTAAGCACTACTAACTGGCAAGTACCTAAAACAAAACTCGCCATCAAAATAAATTGTATTTTCTTCATGTATTCTCCTTATTTGTTTACTGTGTGACATCTTATCTTTTACCCATTAACAAAAGCAAGGGTACCATGACACTAATTACCATGTTTCTCTCCTTTTTCTGTTTAATTAGCACTTTAACAACTAAGTCCAAGCTATGAACTTCATTATAAGAGCTTAACAAGATAAAAAATAGTGACATAGATGTCACCATTCCATAGAATTAAAGACAAAAAGAAAAGGCTAAGCAAATAAACTCAACCTGAGACTATAGCAATTATCAGAGAAAATCATTTCTCCTTGTCCCTACCCGCTACCCTAAGCGCAAACAAAGAAAAAGCTAGCGAAAGTGTTGACCAGACGAGACAATGGTCAATAAAGGCAACGCCTTCGGTGAAACTTAGCGTAGCATTTATCATCACAATAAATAGCCAGACGATCACGATAACAATGCTTAAACTTCTAATAAGATTATTCTTCTGTTTATCCATATTACTCTTTCCCATATTTGGTACTCATGGTAACTCCTAATCACCATAAGGGTATTTTATTTTCAACCACCATCTATTCCAACCCAATCGTTCAGTTAAGGTTTGAGGGCTAGATACAAAATCACCCCCTGTGACATTTTCTAACGTTTCAGCAGTGAGCTCTTCACCATATTCCTTAGTTCGCATTCTTATTTCTCCTTTCTTTTCAAAAATAAATACAGCAATAACCATTTGGACTATACAAAGATTTAGTCGTCTTGGTAACCTAGTGGGTTTGGCTATAAGGTCATTATAGGTTCTCTCTTTTCAAAAAAATAGTGACATAAATGTCACTATCACTCAACACAAAAATCCAGGCCTTTATAAGACCTGTTCCAAAACTTGTTTATTTCTACGGTGTTTCAGAATAAGATAAAAAATAACCTCAAAAAGGAGAAAAGTAAAATAAATTCCTAAAACGTAAAGCAAAGTTTCCCATTTATCTGTTGCTGATTGAAAATGGCCGTGATGATCCACTGTACGGATGCTAATCAAAAGACAAATATCTAGAAATAGGGCTAGAAGAATACCATTAAAGCCTATAAAAAAACGCTTTTTAACCATAGTCTGACTCCTGTATGTTTGTTCTTAACCATAGAATAGCAAGCTCAACTTAAACCAGCCTAAAGCAAAAAAAGACTCAAAGAGCCTTTTTCTTTATGTCAATTTTTCTTTCAGATATTGTCCTGTGTAGCTTTCTGGAACAGCTGCCACCTCTTCTGGAGTCCCTGTTGCAACAATAGTACCTCCACCGACACCGCCTTCAGGACCCAAATCAATAATATGGTCTGCGGTCTTGATAACATCCAGATTGTGCTCAATCACGAGAACAGTGTTGCCATCATCCGCAAACGCTGAAGCACCTTCAAAAGACGTGCAATGTCATCTGTATGAAGACCCGTCGTCGGTTCATCCAGAATGTAGAAGGACTTCCCAGTAGAGCGTTTGTGCAACTCACTAGCCAACTTCATACGTTGAGCTTCTCCACCTGATAGGGTTGTTGCTGGTTGTCCCAAGGTCACATACCCAAGCCCTACATCCTTGATTGTCTGCACCTTACGAGCAATCTTAGGAATAGCCGCAAAGAAGTCAACCGCGTCATCAACTGTCATATCCAGAATCTCCGCGATATTTTTCCCTTTATAACGAACCTCTAGGGTCTCAGAATTATAGCGTGTGCCATGACAAACCTCACAAGGGACATAAACATCAGGCAAGAAATGCATCTCAATCTTGATAATACCATCACCAGAACAGGCTTCACAACGACCACCCTTGACATTGAAAGAGAAACGCCCCTTCTTGTAACCTCGAATCTTGGCCTCATTGGTTTGAGCAAAAAGATCACGAATATCGTCAAAGACACCTGTATAAGTCGCTGGATTAGAACGAGGTGTACGCCCAATTGGACTTTGGTCAATATCAATCAAACGTTCGATATGCTCGATTCCTGTCACTGATTTGTGTTTACCAGGTTTCTCACTATTGCGATTGAGCTCTTGAGCAATTTTTTTCTTGAGAATTCCATTAACCAAAGTCGATTTTCCTGAACCAGAAACACCTGTGACTGCAATCAACTTTCCAAGTGGAAACTTGACAGATACATTCTTAAGGTTATTTTCGCTAGCTCCTGTAACCTCGATAAAACGACCATTACCTACACGACGTTCTGTCGGTACAGGAATTGATTTAGCACCTGACAAATATTGCCCGGTGATTGATTTCTTGTTCTTAGCCACTTCCTCTGGGGTTCCAGAGGCCATGATTTGACCACCAAAGGCACCAGCACCAGGTCCCACATCGATAAGCCAGTCAGCCTCACGCATAGTATCTTCATCATGCTCCACCACAATCAAGGTATTGCCCAAGTCACGCATCTTTTTAAGACTTGAAATCAAGCGATCATTGTCACGCTGATGAAGCCCAATAGAAGGCTCATCCAAAACATATAGGACTCCAGAAAGATTAGAGCCAATCTGTGTCGCCAAACGGATACGCTGACTCTCACCACCTGAAAGAGTTCCAGCCATACGAGAGAGAGTCAAATAATTAAGGCCGACATTATTTAAGAAAGTCAAGCGATCCTTGATTTCCTTAACAATTGGACGAGCGATCACTCCCTCGTTTTCACCTAATTCAAGGTTATCGATTTCCTTAAGATGATCTGAAATAGACAAATCAGAGATTTGACCAATATTGAGACCATTCTCACCACCAACACGAACTGAGAGTGCTGCTTCGTTAAGACGATAGCCATGACAAGTTGGACATGACAGCTCATTCATATAACCTCGCATGACATTGCGAGTGAAATCACTATTGGTCTCGTGGTAGCGACGATTGATATTAGTCACAACCCCTTCAAAAGGAATGTCAATATCACGCACCCCACCAAAATCATTAACATAATGGAAATGGAATTCACGATCCCCAGATCCGTAGAGAATCAAATCTTGTTCTTCTTTTTTAAGATCTTCAAATGGCGTATCCATATCCACGCCGAACTGCTCCATGGCTTGCTCAAGCATGGCTGGATAATAGTTGGACGAAATAGGGTTCCAAGGCGCCAGAGCACCTTCACGCAAGGTCTTACTAGCATCAGGAACGACCAAATCCATATCAACTTCCAGTTTATTACCCAAACCATCACAGGTCGGACAAGAGCCAAATGGCGCATTGAATGAAAGAGACGGGGCTCCAACTCTGGCACTGTGAAGCCACAAACCGGACAAGAATAATGTTCTGAGTAAAGCAGTTCATTATCATCCATGGTATCCACAATCAAGTAGCCATCTGCTAAACGCAGGGCCGCCTCAACCGAATCAAAGAGACGACTACGGATACCATCCTTATTCACCAAGCGGTCCACAACCACTTCGATATTATGCATCTTAGACTTAGACAACTCTGGCACTTCTGTGACATCGTAAATCTCACCATCTACACGAACACGAACATAACCGTCCTTTTGTACACGCTCAAAAACAGCCTTGTGTTGCCCTTTCCTACGACGAACAATCGGTGCCAAAATTTGCATACGTGTACGCTCAGGAAGAGCTAGAACCTCGTCCACAATCTGTTCCACAGAGGACGACTGAATGGCTCCATGACCATTAGGACAATAAGGGACACCCACACGCGCATAAAGGAGACGAAGATAGTCATTAATCTCTGTTGCCGTTCCGACCGTCGAACGAGGGTTTGCTTGTTGTTTTCTGGTCAATGGAGATGGCAGGACTCAAACCATCAATCGAGTCCACATCAGGTTTCTCCATATTTCCCAAAAACTGGCGGGCATAGGCTGAGAGACTTTCCACATAACGACGTTGCCCCTCTGCATAGATGGTATCAAAGGCCAAAGAAGACTTACCAGAACCTGACAAGCCCGTCACCACCACCAGTTTATCACGCGGAATCTCCACATCGATATTTTTTAAATTGTGAGCTCTTGCTCCATGAATCACTAACTTATCTTGCATATTTTTAAGAGGCCCTAGCGCAAAAGCTACTGCCGCTCCTTTCTACAGACGGATGGAAAATCCATCCCGACTTTCTCTCATAATTATAACAAAATTTCAATTTATCCAGCCCAAAAATGTTTCAAATGTAGTATAATGGTGGAGTGTCTAAAAAAGGCAAGGAACATCATCCCAAGCCTCATTTGACAGCACTAAAAAAGTTAAGAGCAGTGTTAATTGGACTTAAAAGCGATTGTAAAAATCCTTTTACAATCAAGATGCTAGCGCTTACTTAATGACGAAGGAGGGGTTCCCATTGAAACAGATGTTCTTATCCACCGGAAAAGAATTCAAAGAAATTGAAACATTCGAGCCTGGTGCTTGGATTCATTTGGTGAACCCTTCCCAAGAAGAAGCCATGAAGGTCGCAGAACGGTTTAACATTGATATTCAAGACCTCCGCGCCCCTCTGGACGTGGAAGAAACTTCACGTATCGATGTCGAAGATGACTACACCCTAATTCTGGTCGACGTCCCAACCCATGAAGAGCGTAATAACAAAAGCTACTACGTCACTATTCCATTGGGTATCATCGTTACTGATGAGGTGGTTGTTACTACCTGTCTTGAGGACATCAGTCTCATGGATAACTTCCTCAACCACCGTGTGCGTAACTTCTACACCTTCATGAAGACCCGTTTTGTCTTTCAGATTCTCTATCGCAATGCTCAACTTTACCTAACCGCCCTACGTTCTATCGACCGTCAGAGCGATAAATTGGAAGCTCAATTGGAAAATGCGACTAAAAACGAGCATTTGATTGACATGATGGAATTGGAAAAATCCATTGTCTACCTAAAAGCCTCACTTAAGATGAATGAGCGAATTGTCAAAAAGCTAACAGGTAACGCCTCTAGCTTGAAGAAATATATCGAGGACGAGGATCTCTTGGAAGATACGCTGGTCGAAACCCAACAGGCCATTGAGATGGCAGGCATTTATGAAAATGTCTTGAATGCCATGGCTGAAACCTCTGCCTCTATCATCGGCAATAACCAGAACACAATCATGAAAACACTCGCTCTCATGACTATGGCTCTGGATATCCCAACCGTTATCTTCTCCGCCTACGGTATGAACTTTAAAAACAATTCTATGCCACTAAACGATTTAGATAACGCCTTTTGGGTCATCTTCTTCATCGCAGCTTTCGGGTCATCCTGCGTTGTTATCTACTTTATCAGGAAAAAATGGTTCTAACATAGAGCCTCTTCTTTTCCCTAAACTACAAAACTAAAAAAATAATACTATTTATCGAAAGGTCATCTCATGGACATCCAAAAACTCACCAAGAAAAACCAAGAATTTATCCACATCGCAACTAACCAACTCATCAAAGATGGTAAATCAGACCAAGAAATCAAAGACATTCTTGGCAATGTCATTCCTGAACTTATCGAAAATCAGAAAAAAGGAATTACAGGACGTGGACTCCTTGGTGCCCCAACTGTTTGGGCTGCTAGTTTCTCTCCTGAAAAACACCAAAAACCTGAAACTGGTAAGCCTAACAAAGAAGTGCCAGAAACAGATAAAACTCCTTGGAAGATGTGGCTTGATACCTCACTCTTCCTTCTAGCTATCGTTGCTATCATGAACGCAATCTTTGGTTTCTCAGGTACACAAACTAGCTACGGCCTCACAACCCTTCTTTCAGTGTCATTCATTGGAGGCCTTGCTATGTATACCCCTTATCACTACATTTACCGTCACAATAACAAACCAAAAGAAGAACGTCCAAAATGGTGGTTCAGCATGACCGTCATCACACTCTCTTTTATTGCATGGTTTGCTCTCTTTAGTCTTACAGCCCTTCTTCCAAGCTACCTCAACCCTGGTCTTTCACCAATTGTGATCCTTATCATTGGTGTCATCGCTGGTGTTGCCAAATACTTCTTCAAACGTCACTACAACGTCCAAAGCACTTACGCACCTGCATCTTAATCAATCTCACCCCAAGCACCCATAAGGGTGCTTTTTTACGTCAGAAATCTTGACACAGTTGGCTGTTCTATACTAAAATGTTAAAGTTAATAGACAAAAGAAAGAAATCCAATAGATGCGTATCAAATTCCCTCTACTAATCATTGCTTGCTGCCTATTACTTATGGCTTGTGGCCACAAGAATACTCAGAAAAACTATCAAGCTTACTATAGTTTTAACAATGTGACGACTTCCACTCAGGAAAAACAGCTGGCAAAAGCCTTAAAAAGCAAGGGCATCCCGACAAAAGACTGGGACAATCTAGCCCCTTATATTAGTCGTTACAATCAGGAAAATACAAACCTCCAACCTGTTGTCAAAAAATGGACCAAAAGTAAAATCGGCAAGGATCAAAATCAATTCGTCACCTTCCTTAATGAAAAAACTTTCGAAGATAACAAATCACATTTTACTGATGACTTAAACTGCCGACGAACATCGTTCCTCCTTCTTCATGATCTTATTACAAGTTCAGAGGACCTCACCAAATTGGACCTCCCCCTTCAAAACGAATTTATAGATCTTAAGTCACGCCACAAAGAGCTAACTGCCAAGGATCAAGCTCTCTATAGCCTCCTCTTTGGGGATAATATCAGCTACCAGTCTACAGATGACCTCCTTAAAGCTTGGAAAAAAGCTGGACTCAAGTTTCCAGAAAAGGTTAAACTCCTCTCGGTCTTTCAAAATAGCCCTGGTGATGTTAGCAATTTCCACACGGCTATAGCTTACGAAAAAGACGGCAGTATCTATGTCTTTGAAAAACAGGACCCTACACTTCCTTACAGGTGGAGCCGCTTCAATAATTGGGCGGACATCAAAACACACTGGTTAACAAACCGCTTCAAGGTCTTCAAAGATAATGTCGATATCCTTGTTAACGACCAAAAATTTGATGATTTCTTAGAAAACACACTCTATATACCACAAAACAACCAACTAGCTCCTCAAGATAAATGAGAAGACCAGTTGGTTTTTCTTTTTCTCTAAAGTATAAAATAAAACTCAGAATACAAGCCTAAAAATAACAAAAGTCTACAAAATCAAGGCAGAAAAAAACACCCTCTGTCGAGGGCATTATTTTTAGTCTTCGTTTACGTAAGGCATAAGTGCCATAACGCGAGCGCGTTTAATCGCTGTTGTTACTTTACGTTGGTTTTTAGCTGAAGTTCCTGTTACACGACGTGGAAGAATTTTACCACGTTCTGAAACGAAACGGCTAAGAAGCTCAGTATCTTTGTAATCAACATATTCGATTTTGTTAGCTGCGATGTAATCAACTTTTTTACGGCGTTTGAATCCGCCACGACGTTGTTGAGCCATGTTTATTTCTCCTTTATATATTTAATTCGTTTTGTCCACTCTTAGAATGGGAGATCGTCATCTGAAATATCCATTGGATTTGAATTACCAAATGGACTCTCGTCACGACCGAAGTTTGGTGTAGATTGTGCAGGTTGTGATCCACCAAATGAACCACCAGTTGAAGCTCCTCCACCGAATGAACTTTGAATTATCAAATCCTCCAGCGTTGTAAGAACCACCACTGTGACCTTCACGTGCCGCACGGCTTTCCAACATTTGGAAATTATCAGCGACAACTTCAGTTACGTAAACACGTTGACCTTGTTGATTTTCATAGTTACGAGTCTGAATACGACCTGTAATTCCAATCAATGCGCCTTTCTTAGCCCAGTTAGCCAAATTTTCAGCTTGCTGGCGCCAGATAACACAGTTAATAAAGTCAGTTTCACGTTCACCATTAGCACCCTTGAAGTTACGGTTAACCGCAAGGCTGAATGTTGCAACAGCAACGTTACTTGGTGTATAACGAAGTTCCGCATCACGGGTCATGCGACCAACGAGTACGACATTATTAATCATAATTTACCTTCTTACGCGTCAAGTTTAACGATCATGTGACGAAGAATGTCACCGTTGATTTTTGAAAGACGGTCGAACTCGTTAAGAGCTACATCGTCGTTTGCTTCAACGTTAACAACGTGGTAAAGTCCTTCACGGAAATCTTGGATTTCGTATGCAAGACGACGTTTTTCCCAATCTTTTGATTCAACAACAGTTGCACCGTTGTCAGTCAAGATAGAATCGAAACGTGCTACCAAAGCGTTTTTAGCTTCTTCTTCAATGTTTGGACGAATGATATAAAGAATTTCGTATTTAGCCATTGATATTTTCCTCCTCTTTTGGTCTAATGACTCATGGTCTTTCGCCACGAGTAAGTGAGGTGCACTCACAAGATATAATTCTACCAAAGTTTGAAAGATAATGCAAGGAAAAAGTAAAGAGTTAGAAATTTGAATCCCTCAGAAAAAAATTAAGCCCTATGCGTTATCTTTTCTCCTGTCAAACTTCATGCTAAAATAAGAATGCTTTATCATAAAAAGAAATTAGGAGAAAAACTAGGGCTTCCAACCTTTAACCACTACTATAATATTCCTATTACTTCCCTAGAATATAACCTTAAAAACTTAGGTTCTAGTGACACATACATTATCACTTTCAAACAGGACAATAACCTCTTTGTTGTTGACATAAGACATCAACTTGGTCATACCAGTCATTTTGATACCGTCTCCCTCTTTGAACAAGACAATCTCTTATCAGGTATCGCTGCTGTCCCTTTAGCCTCTGTTCCTAGCATACAAATCTTGTCTTTTCCAGACAAGTTACACTCTCTGGACCCTAGTCAGCGTCTAAAAAATCTCGTCGCTCTTTACTACAAGGATGAAGAAATCATGCGTTACCTCAAGACCACAAAAAATATCGGTGACCAGGTAACAAGATATCAATTAGAGGCTGATCAACTAGAAAGACAAGGTAAGAGTTTTGACTTCTTCAAGTACACCAGTCGTGGCAAAATACGAGAAGAAAACGGTCTTTCGGAAGTATCCAGCAAGGACTACGACTTCATTCCTGATTTTCATCCCTTCTTAACCTCACCAAGAAGCCAACAGGTTCTAAGCGTACCAGTAACCTACTGTGATGACAAAACGAAACAGACCGCTAAAATAGACATCATGGGGTGGTATATCAAGGACCAACAACTTAAGATTCGTTGGAAACCCAAGTACATGCGCAAACGCCGATGGCGCTCATCACGTATCTCAATTGATATCGTGACCGACAACTACTTCTTCCAAGGACAAATCTATAGAGACAGTAGCGCCCCCATATTTCTGAACAACCTAAGCTTTGATAGCAAGATTCCTAAGAGCTTCCTGCCGCATCTTAAAAATCAATACCAAATCTTTATGGCTCTAGTCGAAGAACAAAAAAGACTGGCTCTCCTACGAAAGGTCCAGTTAAACAATAAGGATTAAGTAACTTTCAGCAAAATTCAACATATCAAAAAGCTCATTCTTACACGCTAGAATGAGCTTTTAAGATTCTTCAATTGTCATTAGAACATCCTTTTGGAATTTTGTAAAAAATATTTTCATAAGGAGGAGTCATTGTGTGTCACCATTTTTATACCTAGCAATCATAGATTACCTCCATCAACTTACAAATAACTTTTTTGTATTGTAAATTTTCTATTACATTGGTATCACTCCCTAAGCTATTTTATGCAATAACTTGAAGTGTCTCCATTTTTATAACGTCCTAAATTCATCATCATAGTAATCACCTCTGATTCGTATGATTTGAGTCCTATCTCCCCATTGACCACTCAATGAGATTTACTTGTCGCCGTTCTTATAACGACTTACATCAAACATCAACATAAGCGTCACCTCGGTACTTTTTTACAAGATTTAAGCATTTAACTTTTGTCGATAGTTTACTCATTTGGCATCGGTATCACTCCTTAAGCTATTTTACGCAACAGCTTAAGTGTCTCCGTTTTTATACCTACTAACATTTCTCATGAGCTTTACCTCACTTTTTGACGTTAATCTTGAGTTTAGCTTTCGATTTCTGGTGGTATCACTCCCTTGTAGCTATTTTATGCAACATTTTTAATCGCCGTTTTTATACCTACTGATATTTTTCATGAACTCACCTCGTTCATCTTAAGAATATAGGATTTACGTTTCGCGTGGCATGGGTATCACTCCTTAGGCTATTTTACGCAACAACCTAAGTGTCTCCATTTTTATACCTACTAACATTTCTCATGAGCTTTACCTCACTTTTTCTTAAGTTAACAGATTTGAGTTTGGCTTTCGACTTCTGGTGGTATCACTCCCTTGTAGCTATTTTATGCGACTGAATTAATCTCCGTTCTTGTAACGTCCTACTGTCATGCGGTCACGCTCCTCAGAGATGATTGGTAAAGTTATTTGTTTTGCCTACTGTTTTGTTTAGAGATCTTAGTCTCCGTTTTTGTACCTTGAAATATTGACTCTCACCATGGCTTTTACCTCCTTGATGAATCCTTATCTTCTTTACACTCTTAGTATAATGTAAACGCTTACTTTTGTCAATCTTTTTAACAGAAAAACGCATAATTTTTTGAAAAAAGATTTCTTTGCTACAATAGAGATATGTTAGATTTAAAAGAATACGGCATTATCATGTGGGATGCTGAGAAAATCGCCTCTTTTCGTCGTACCCTCCTGGACTGGTACGATCGAGAGAAACGAGACTTACCATGGCGTAGAACTAAAAATCCCTACTATATTTGGATTAGCGAAATTATGCTACAACAAACCCAGGTTCAGACCGTCATTCCCTATTACGAGCGCTTTTTAAACTGGTTCCCAACAGTTAAGGATTTGGCTGAGGCTCCTGAGGAGAAGCTTCTCAAAGCTTGGGAAGGGCTAGGTTACTATTCACGTGTCCGAAACATGCAAAAGGCTGCTCAACAAATCATGGATGACTTTGATGGTAAGTTTCCAGATACTTATGACAATATTGCCAAACTCAAGGGCATAGGGCCTTATACTGCTGGTGCGATTTCTAGCATCGCCTTTGGGCTCCCAGAACCCGCTGTTGATGGTAATGTTATGCGAGTCATGGCTCGTCTCTTTGAGGTTAACTACGATATCGGAGACGCCAAAAATCGTAAGATTTTCCAAGCAATTATGGACATTTTGATTGACCCTGACCGTCCAGGTGACTTTAATCAGGCGCTTATGGACCTTGGAACTGATATCGAATCAGCTAAAAATCCGAGACCAGACGAAAGCCCAATTCGCTTTTTCTGTGCAGCCTATCTCAACGGAACTTATGATAAATACCCCATAAAATTACCTAAGAAGAAGCCTAAACCTATGCAAATTCAAGCTTTTATTATCAAAAATGAAAAGGGAGAGTTTTTGCTCGAAAAAAATGTCGAGGGACGTCTACTAGGTGGTTTCTGGTCCTTCCCTATCATGGAAACGGACTTTATTGGTCAACAACTTAGTCTTTTTGAAAAGGACGATTGTATTCTCGAGACAGTCTCTCAAAAGGCTATTTTTGAGGAAAATTATGCCCTCAAACCAGAGTGGACGAGCAGTTATTTTACACCTGTAAAACACACCTTCAGCCACCAAAAATGGACCATCGAGATGGTAGAAGGTAGCGTTAATAACGACAAACTCACTACCGATAAGGAGCTATGCTGGGTAGCGGCTGAGGACTTCGACCAGTTCCCAATGGCCACACCACAGAAGAAAATGATTAAAACTTATAAAGACAGCAAAAAAGGATAGCGTTGAGTGCTACCCTTTTTCTTATGCATCAACTTTATTGTGCTTCCGGCCACGCAAAGCAAGGTATACCTTTGAAAGAACTACTCCCAGAAAGATATAAAACAATTCCAAATAAGTCACATTTTTTGACATCAAAAATTCAATCATAATACGACACTCCTTTTTAGTAAGAACTCCTGTCTCTGTTCTCAGTTATGCTTCTATTATAGGTAAGAGGGTCAATAAAAAATAGTGACATAAATGTCACTATAGAGAAAACAAAAAAGCCAAAACATTTAAGTTTCAGCTTGGGAATTATTAGTCTACTTTGTAGAAGAAATAACTATCGTCTGTGGTGCCATAAAGCGACTGCCCACCCCAGATACGATCCTTACTTTTATCTGACTGATCATCGGCTTTCTCATTTGGCGATGACATTACAGAACCAGTCAAAGATACTCCTTTGGGTAAAAATGCTAATGTTCCACCACCAGGACCAACTTCTTTTGGCACAAGTCCTGCTTTAAAAAAGCCATCAGTAATTTTACCATATTCAATTGCTACCTTTGCCGTATACAATCCTATAAATTGGAATTAATTTACTTCATTGTCTCTTTCTTTTTTCTACATTTGTACACAATAAAATGGACTATACAAAATATAACGAACATAGACGTGAAATTTATCCAGATGTCCATATACGCGGACTGAGCTAAATTTTCTCTAAAGCTCGTAGACCATACATAAAAAAATGCAAGCAAAACTGTCGGTATGTACGAAACTGCATATCTTAGAACCATAGGCTTTATAATCAGCTCTGTAACCAGAGCATATGCCACTACACCTATTAAAACTATGATTGCTCTGTCTATTTCGTGCCAGTTTCCGCTCGGATCCTCATATATTCCGTTATATAAATACAAAATGCTGTTTAGCACCGTTACAAATGTATATAAAACCGTATATGCGAAAATCAAATTCTTATATTTATCCTTTTTCATTGCACTACTACTCCAGAAATTCAAATTTGTTTATCTAATTATAAAATAAAGGTTAACGATTAATCAATTTAATTATATAACTAAAATTAGAAATGTTTATTCCAAATTTATTTGAGAGCTGTTCTAAGTTATTCCTTCCTTTCTAAGTTCATAGATTAGAACTTGTAACTTGCTCTTCGGATGAAAGCCTCTGCTACCGGCCAAGGCTTAAAAACCACCGAATAGTTCCACTTCAGCACCACCTTTGCTAGCTGACCCGACTAGCAAGTCTCATTAGTATATTAGCTACTGGTCGGGAACCCCTATCTAATATAACACTTTAGGGGGACTATTTTGATACATCGTTAAAAACTTTTCGGAACCACTAGCATATCTGGTGGTTTTCAATAGACAAAAAAGCTGGACCTCAGTCCAGCTTTTATCTGTCTATTTCTACTTGGTCATAAAGTAGGTGATAATCACCAACACTGCCACGATAGCTAGGACAACGGCCAGAAATCCTAGCATGTAGCGCAAGAGAAAATAGGTAAATGGAAAATTTTCTTTCATGTTTTACTTTGCCTCATACCATGTGCGGCCGTCATTCTCATCTGCGATGAGAGGGACAGCGAGTTCGACTGCAGCTTCCATGGTTTCTTTGACCAAGGCCTTCATCGCTACAAGTTCGTCGTTCGGCACCTCAAGGACGATTTCATCGTGTACCTGGAGGAGCATCTTAGTTTTATAGCCACCTTCTACCAGAGCCTTGTCTAGGTTAATCATAGCAATCTTGAGGATATCAGCAGCACTTCCTTGGATAGGGGAGTTGATGGCTGTACGCTCAGCGAAGTTGCGGACGTTAAAGTTACGAGAATTGATATCTGGCAACTCACGACGGCGGTGGAAGAGAGTTTCTACGAAGCCCTTATCCTTAGCCTCACGAACCACATTATCCATATAGGCCTTGATACCAGGATAACGTTCAAAGTAAGTATCGATATACTCCTTGGCCTTCTTACGGCTAATGCCAAGGTTATTGGATAGACCAAAGTCAGAAATACCATAAACGATACCGAAGTTAACAGCCTTGGCGTTACGACGGTCGTTAGGTGTGACATCCTCTGGCTTTCAATGCCAAAGACACGCATGGCTGTAGAGGTATGGATATCTGCCCCCTCTTTAAAGGCTGCAATCAAATGCTCATCTCCCGAAATATGAGCCAGCACGCGCAACTCAATCTGTGAGTAATCCGAGCTTAAAAGCACTGCGTCCTCAGTCGATGGGACAAAGGCCTTACGGATGAGACGACCTTGCTCCAAGCGAACAGGAATATTTTGCAAGTTGGGATCCACTGATGACAAACGACCTGTCTGAGTTAAATCTTGCACATAACGGGTATGGATTTTACCATCCTCAAGGATATAATCCTGAAGCCCCAAGACATAGGTAGACTGAAGCTTAGTGATTTGGCGGTACTCCAAAATCTTAGCTACGATTGGAGCAATTGGTGCTAATCGTTCAAGGACATCCACAGCTGTTGAGTAACCTGTCTTGGTTTTCTTAGTGTATTCCAAAGGTAGACCCATCTTTTCAAAGAGGATAACACCCAACTGTTTAGGCGAGTTAATATTGAACTCCTCGCCCGCCATCTCGTAGATTTCTTGGGTCAATTTGTCAATGACCACTTGGTTTTCCACTGCCATCTCGTTAAGGGTTTGTCCCTTGACCTTAATACCAGCGATTTCCATCTTAGCTAGCACATTTGCCAGTGGTAACTCCATGTCAAAGAGAAGCTCTGATTGACCGTGTTCAGCCAACTTTTCTAGCATGACCGGTTTAGCGACCTGAAGGACCTTGACTTTTTTAGCCAGGTGGCTAAGTAAGACCTCTTTTTCAGGAACCGCACGCTTAGCTCCCTTGCCATAGACCACTTCATCTGTTTCCAACGGTAGGTCCGTATAGAGACGGGCAATGGTTGACAATTCATTATCCTCAACGGTTGAGAGGAGATACTTAGCCAGACGGGCATCAAAATTAGCCGTAGGCAAGTCAATCCCTAGATGGCTCAAAAGGACCTTACTACGCTTGAAATCGTAGATATTAACAGCTTTTGAAAGAGCTGTCTGGAATGCCTCTGATTTGAGTAGGTCAGTATCTGTAGACGCATAAATCTGCTTGTCATTCCCCCAAGCAAAACCGATGATAGGTTCTGTGTGATAATTGTCACCAAGAATCTCAAAATAGAAGAAATCATCAGAACTAAAGTGACCCGCTGTCACTTGGCTAGGCTCAGTATAGGCCACATCAAAATCCTGCGGCACAGCCTCTCCACCAAGGGCATTTTTGAACTGAACAAAGCCCATCTCGTCATAGAAGGCCGCCAATTTTTCAAGGTCAGGTCCCGTAAAGGCCGTATCATCTAGGCCAATTTCAATAGGAGACTGGGTATCAATGGTCGCCAAAGTCTTAGAAAGGAAGGCTTGATCCTTGTCGTTGATGAGATTTTCCTTCATCTTGGACTTCTTCATCTCATCAATATGCTCATAGATACCTTCAAGGGAACCGTGTTCCAAGAGGAGCTTAAGACCAGTCTTTTCACCAATCTTAGTAACTCCTGGAATATTATCGGACTTATCACCCATGAGGGCCTTGAGGTCGATGAATTGCGCTGGGGTAATCCCCATTTTCTCCATGAGGTAGTCAGGTGTGAAGGCCTCAAACTCAGCCACACCTTTCTTCGAAATCTCAACGACTGTGTTTTCGTCAGTCAGCTGAATCAAGTCTTTATCCCCTGAGACAACCGTGATTTGATAGTCTTCACTGGTGTTTTCAGCCATCTTAGCCAAGGTACCGATAATGTCGTCTGCCTCGTACTGAGCCAGGTCATAATAGGCGATACCACGTGCAGCCAACATCTCACGAATATAAGGAAACTGCTCACGGAATTCCTCTGGAGTCTTGGCACGACCAGCCTTATAATCCGCAAACATCTCTGTACGGAAAGTTGTTTTCCCAGCATCAAAAGCTACCAAGACATGAGTCGGCTGGATTCGCTCAAGCAGGTTGTCCAACATGAGGTGGAAACCGTAAATAGCATTGGTATGAAGGCCATTATTGTTACGAAAACGGTCAATTTGATTATAGAGTGCGAAAAAGGCACGAAAGGCAACGGATGAACCGTCGATTAGGAGTAATTTTTTCTGATTAGTCATAGGTTTATTATAGCATAGATGAGAGCATTGGTTTTGATTGAAAAACTCTTATTTTGCGGAGACTGTTTTATAAAATAGTCGTTCAAAGATAGAAACTGAAAGGAAAATTGTCCAGAGACAAGCTGTAAAAATAGTCAGTCAACAGCTGATGGCAAAAGTCCGCTCACAAAACGATCTCAGGCATTTCCCACCTCCACGCCCCATATCCAAATATGCTATAATAGGAGCTATGAACACAAAGATTTTAGACCAATTAGAATTTAACAAGGTCAAGGACCAGTTCACAGAATACCTGCAGACTGAACAGGCTCAGGCGGAGTTACGTGACTTGGTGCCTATGACCAATCCAGAGAGAATTCAAAATCAATTTACAGAAATTCAAGAAATGGCTGAGATTTTCGTAGAGCACCATGGCTTTGCCATTGGTAGCTTGCGAGATATTTCTGAGCCCTTGCGTCGCTTGGAACTGGATGCTGACCTCAACATTCAGGAGCTTATTGCCATCAAGAAGGTGCTGCAAGCTTCAGCTGACCTTGGTCGCTTCTACGCTGACCTTGAAAATGTTGAGCTCGTCGCTCTCAAACGTCTTTTCGAAAAGATTGAAGCCTTCCCAAGTCTACAAGGTAGCCTTCAAAGTATCAATGATGGTGGTTTTATTGAGCATTTTGCTAGCCCTGAGTTGCAGAATATCCGTCGTCAACTCAAATCTTGCGATGATGCCATTCGCCAGACCTTGCAAGACATTCTCAAGAAATCTGGCCACATGTTGGCTGAGAGTTTGATTGCTAGTCGTAATGGTCGTTCAGTGCTGCCTGTCAAAAATACCTACCGTAACCGTATTGCTGGGGTTGTGCATGACATCTCAAGCTCTGGAAACACAGTGTATATCGAGCCACGCGCCGTTATCCAACTTAACGAAGAAATTACACAATTACGTGCAGACGAACGTCATGAGATGGCTCGCATCCTGCATGAACTGTCTGATCAACTCCGTCCACAAGCGACTGCTATCGCTAACAACGCTTGGATTTTTGGGGCCACATGGACTTTATTCGAGGAAAAATACCTCTATCTCCAGGATAAAAAAAGGCAGTTATTCCAAAGATTAGTGACAACCAAACACTTCAACTGCTTAACGTTCGTCACCCGCTCTTGGTCAATCCAGTGGCCAACGATTTGCGCTTTGATGAGGACCTCACAGCTATTGTCATCACCGGTCCCAATACCGGTGGTAAAACGGTCATGCTTAAAACTCTTGGATTAGCACAACTGATGGCTCAATCTGGTCTTCCAATTTTTGGCTGATAAGGGCAGTCGTGGCCATTTTTCCAAGAGATTTTTTTGCCGACATCGGAGATGAACAGTCTATCGAACAGAGTTTGTCAACATTCTCTAGTCACATGACTCACATTGTCGAGATTCTGGATGCTGCCGACAGCAACAGTCTTGTCTTGGTCGATGAGCTCGGGGCTGGTACTGACCCTCAGGAAGGGGCTAGTCTAGCCATGGCAATCCTAGAGCACCTCCGTTTGAGCCAGATTAAAACCATGGCTACTACTCACTATCCTGAGCTTAAGGCCTATGGGATTGAGACGCAACATGTGGAAAATGCCAGCATGGAGTTTGACACAGCGACTTTAAGCCCTACCTATCGTTTTATGCAGGGAGTTCCTGGTCGCTCTAACGCCTTTGAGATTGCTCGCCGCCTCGGTTTGAATGAAATTATTGTCAAGGAGGCAGAAAACCTCACGGATACTGATAGTGATGTCAACCGTATCATCGAGCAACTTGAAGCCCAAACTGTGGAAACACAAAAACGTCTGGAACACATCAAGGACGTTGAGCAAGAAAACCTTAAATTCAACCGTGCGGTCAAGAAACTCTATAATGAATTCTCCCATGAGTACGACAAGGAACTCGAAAAGGCTCAGAAAGAAATTCAAGAAATGGTGGATACAGCTTTGGCTGAGAGCGATAGTATTCTCAAAAATCTCCACGATAAGAGTCAACTCAAACCTCATGAAGTTATCGACGCCAAAGGAAAACTCAAGAAACTTGCCCCTCAAGTGGACCTCTCTAAGAATAAGGTCCTTCGTAAGGCCAAGAAAGAAAAGGCTGCGCGTGCCCCTCGTGTCGGAGATGATATCATCGTTACCGCCTATGGTCAACGTGGTACGCTTACCAGTCAAGCCAAAAATGGTAACTGGGAAGCCCAGGTAGGTCTCATCAAGATGACACTCAAGGCGGATGAATTCACTCTTGTTCGTGCCCAAGCGGAAGCCCAACAACCTAAGAAGAAACAGATTAACGTGGTTAAAAAGCCAAAAAGTCATCTGGCGGTCCTCGTGCCCGTCTAGACCTTCGTGGGAAACGTTACGAAGAAGCCATGCAAGAGCTTGATGCCTTTATTGACCAAGCCCTACTTAATAACATGAGTCAGGTGGACATCATCCACGGTATTGGTACAGGTGTCATCCGTGATGCTGTTACCAAATATCTCCGCCGTCATCGCCATGTTAAAAGTTTTGAATATGCCCCACAAAGTGCCGGTGGTTCCGGATGTACCATTGCAACCTTAGGGTAAAAATAGTTAAGAAAGACTGAGACCTTGTGTCCGGTCTTTTTCATATCCTACCAAAACAAAGAACAAAAAAGTCTCCCTTAATCAAGGAAGACTTCTATTTTCTATATCACACTTGTCCACAAATGCTGGATAATCTGACTAACTGGAAAATAGCCATTAATCAAGATACGTAAAACCCAGCTCGATGACAAGAGCGTTTGAATGTTGTTCATAGGAACAGTCGCAAGAATATTCCCCAACATAGTCAAAGGCACAAGACTCACTAAGGTGGCCAAGACCCCACCCACCACTTGATAATGTCTCTGATCAAGTCGCTCAATTCTCACAAAATGGAAGAAAATACCAAGAAAGCGTAAGCCATAATAGGCTATACAGTAGATAGCAAAATAAGCAACACCCGCATAATAGACACGGTCAAGTGAAAAGATGTTCTGATCTTTAAAGAAAGCTATACTAGCATCCTTGGTTGGATTGGTATAAGGTACCCAAAGATTGATAGCCTCTCCTAGCGACCGGTAGAAATAGGCCGCCACACACATGGCGATAATGACTGAAACCACGTAATAAGCTTGCATAAAGAGGCCTCGACGGTAGCCAATGTAGAAATTCCAAGCCATAATGGCTAAGACAAGGAGTCCAATCATGCGTCATCCTCATCGTCATTTGTAGCTGTCGCCTTAACCTTGAGCTGCTCAAGTTGCTTAGCTCTCAACGTTTCCAACTCTTTTTCCATATCTTCAACTTGAATTTCGCGTTCCAACTGAGTCGACAAAGAATTGATAGCCATTAGGATAGCGATTGTTTCATTGTCAGCATTTTTCATCTGCTCTTTGATAATTTTATATTTCTCGTGGGCAACACGCTCCACCTCTTCCATGAAAAGGTTGTCCTTATCAGTTGTTAGCGTGAGATTCTTCTCTCCAAAATGAAATTTGTAACGGTTCTTATTTGCCATTTGCTTGTTAGCTGCCAATCAATGGTGGTCACGAATTCGTCACCGCAGCTTCTCCTTATATTATTATATTTTTGAGCCCTTAATACACTTACTCTGAGGCGTGTTCGATACTTAAATGCCAACCCATTTTTCTCTAATTGTGGAAAAAAAGAGCATGGTTAGGCATTCTCTTTCTAATCATTATATCCTAAATTTTTAACTTTCGTAAATTTTTAGACTTTGCACTTCTCTAGAAAAAAATAATTTTTCAGGGATTTCGAGTCTGTAAAATATCTACCAATTCTCCTTTTTTTGTGCTAAAATAGATTTCATGGGCACAATCGTATTAAAAAAATGACAGCAGAGCAGATTTCGACACTCCAAAAGGACCTGGCAAACTATGCAACTGCGACTAAAAATCCTTATGCAAGTTTTTTTCAGCCAAGGTCGATGGAATAAGTGTCATCGCCTATACTTCAGGAAAGGTAACTTTCCAAGGAGCTAAGCCAGAAGTCTTGGCTAGCCGTTTTGGATACCAAGCTGAACCTAAGCATTCACCTGATGGGCAAAACCTAGCCCTAATTGGATCAGACGAAGTCGGAAATGGCTCCTATTTTGGTGGTCTAGCTGTTGTAGCTAGTCTAGTTACCCCGGCTGACCATGACTTTTTGAAATCTCTTGGGGTCGATGATTCTAAAAATCTTAATGATATCAAGATTCGTCAGATTGCACCTATATTGGAGGAGAAAATTCCTCACAAGGCACTCCTTCTTTCGCCTAGAAAGTACAATGAAGTGGTTGGAGTCGGTAAGAGTCATAATGCTGTGTCCGTTAAAGTAGCTCTCCACAATCAGGCTATCTTTCTATTGTTACAATCAGGTGCTAAACCAGATAAGATTGTCATTGATGCCTTCACCAGTGAGAAAAATTATCAAAAATACCTCAGGAATGAACGCAATCGCTTTGACTTTCCTATTACTTTAGAAGAAAAGGCTGAGGGGAAATACTTAGCTGTCGCAGTGAGCTCTATCATCGCTCGCAATCTCTTCCTGGAAAATCTTGACAAACTCAGCCAAGAGGTTGGCTATACCCTTCCTTCAGGTGCTGGTGCTAAATCTGACCAGGTCGCAACTAAGCTTCTTCAAGCCTACGGAGATCAGGCTCTCCAAGCTACTGCTAAATATCATTTCGCCAATACCAAAAAAGCCTACCAACGCTTAAAATAACCCTGAAAGGCCTTAACTATGAAAAACAAATGGACCCAATACTTCCTCATTTTCCTTCGTGAATGGGGACTCTTTATCCTCTTTATCACATTTTTCCTTTTGACTCGCCTCTTCCTTTGGCTCCCTGTCCAGGTTGACGGCCACTCAATGGATCCTACTCTAGCCAATAATCAACGTGTTATCGTTTTGAAACACACATCCATTGAACGCTTCGATATTGTCGTTGCCAAGGAAGTCGAAGACGGTAAGACGAAACAAATCGTCAAACGTATCATCGGTATGCCAGGTGATACCATTACCTATCAAAATGATAAACTTACTGTCAACGGTAAAGAAGTCAAGGAAGAATACCTCAAAGAATTCCAAGCTGCCTTTGCCAAGGATAAGCTACAAAGAATATGCTTACAACGATGACAAGAGCAAGAGTGGCTACTTCCAACAACTAGCTAAGGATGCCAAGGCCTTTACAACCAATGCTGACGGTAACACGACCTTCTCTGTCACTGTTCCTGAAGGAAAATATTTCCTACTTGGAGACAACCGTATTGTTTCCAAAGATAGTCGAGTCGTTGGTTACTTTGACAAGAGTGCTCTTGTAGGGGAAGTTAAATTCCGCTTCTGGCCACTTAATAAAATTGGTACCGTTGAGGACAACTAAAAACACTAAATAAGATAAGGTTGGGGAAACCCAGCCTTATTATGTATCTAGGAAAAACACATGCAAGAATTTTATTTTTCAGGAACTATCGAACGCGTCATTTTCGAAAACGCTAGTAATTTTTTCCGTATTCTACTCTTAGAAATTGACGAAACAGACAGTGATTTTGAGGACTATGAAATCATTGTCACAGGAACCATGGGAGATGTCATGGAAGGTGAAGATTATACTTTCTGGGGTCAGCTAACCAATCATCCAAAATATGGTGAACAACTCCAAATGACGCGCTACGAACGGTCAAAACCTTCTGCTAGCGGTCTTATCAAGTATTTCGCCAGCGACAATTTTAAGGGGATTGGTAAGAAAACAGCTGAGCGTATTGTCGAGATTTATGGTGAAGACCCTATTGACAAGATTCTCGAGGATCCGAGCAAATTAGAACAGATTCCTAATCTGTCCAAGGTCAATCGAGAAGCCTTCGTTGCAAAGTTAAAAATCAACTATGGAACCGAGCAAATCTTGTCCAAACTTTCCAGCTATGGACTCACACCAAAAGCTGCCTCACAAATTTTCAACCAATATAAGGAAGAATCGCTCAACCTTATCGAGGAACACCCTTATCTCTTGGTAGAGGAAGTTCAAGGAATCGGATTTAAAATAGCCGACCAACTGGCCGAACGCCTAGGGATTGCTAGTGATGCTCCTGAGCGTTTACGAGCTGCCTTGATTCATTGTCTGCTAGAAGCCAGTATGGAAGAAGGCGACACCTACATCGAAGCCAAAGCTTTGCTCGAACGAACTATCATCCTTTTGGAAAGTGCTCGTCAGATTGAACTGGACCTGCCTTGGTCGCTAAGGAATTAACCAATCTCATCCAAGAGGATAAAGTGCAAAATGTAGAGACTAAAATCTTTGATAATACCCTATATTTTGCGGAACAGGGCATCTATACCCACCTAACTCGTATCATGAAAGACCAACCTGACATCAGTACAGAGGACAAAATCCAAGCAAGTCTTGAAGAGGTGGAAGAGGAGCTTGGTATTACTTATGATAAGGTGCAAAAAGACGCCATTATCAAAGCCCTACAAAGCAAGGTATTTATCCTGACAGGTGGTCCCGGAACAGGGAAAACCACCGTTATTAACGGAATTATTAAAACCTATGCTGACCTTCATGGTCTAGATCTCAAAAAGTCTGATTTGCCTATTATTTTAGCGGCACCAACAGGACGGGCTGCTCGTCGGATGAACGAACTCACCCAACTCCCTAGTGCCACTATCCATAGACATTTGGGACTCAATAGCGAGGACGATTTCAAGACCTTAGAGGACTATCTCGATTGCGACTTGATTATCATCGATGAGTTCTCTATGGTTGATACTTGGTTAGCCAATCAACTCTTTGAAAGTATCTCTGATTCAACCCAAGTCATCATTGTGGGTGACCAAGACCAGCTGCCTTCCGTAGGCCCTGGCCAGGTCTTGGCTGACCTTTTGCAGATTGATAACTTGCCAAAGGTTTCCCTAACCAAAATTTCAGACAATCCGAGGACTCCACCATCGTTACCTTAGCTAGCCAGATGCGACAAGGCCAACTCCCCGCTGATTTCACAGAGAAAAAGGCTGACCGCTCTTACTTTGAGGCCAATGCCAACCATATTCCACAGATGGTCCCTAAAATTGTCTCTGCCGCTATAAAGAGCGGGATTGCTGCTCAGGATGTGCAGATTCTAGCTCCCATGTATCGAGGACAGGCTGGTATTAACAATCTCAATACTATTATGCAGGACCTACTTAATCCTCAAGAAAAGGCCAATCAGTTTGCCTTTAATGACATCTTCTTCCGTAAGAACGACAAAATTCTCCATCTGGTCAACGATACCGAACTCAATGTCTTCAATGGCGATATCGGAATCATTACTGATCTCATTCCTGGTAAATATACTGAAAGCAAGCAAGATGAAATTTACATGTCCTTCGATGGCAATGAGGTTATCTATCCTCGTAACGAATGGAATAAGATTACTCTGGCCTATGCCATGTCAATCCACAAATCTCAAGGGAGTGAGTTCCCAGTCGTTATCCTTCCCATCACACGACAAAGTGGACGTATGCTACAACGTAACCTCATCTACACCGCTATCACACGCGCCAAGAATAAGCTAGTCATGTTAGGGGAAATCGCAGCCTTTGATTATGCCGTTCGCAACGAAGGAGCTAAACGAAATACTTTTTTCTCATCCAACGTTTTTGAACAAACTTATACACAAGCTGTTGATAAGTCTGTCGAAAAGATTGTTAAAAACGAGGCAACAGAGGCACCCAATCAAACAAAAACGAAAAACAACTACCCCTCAGAAACCTTTGAAAACAAAGACTTTTCGGAAAATATCAATCCATCCCCAGATCTTGTTAACACTTATTCACAACCTGTGGATAAGTCTGTTAACAAACCTGTGCAAACAGAAGAAAACTATCGTTTAACTGAAGAAAATTGGGCAACTATAGATCCAATGATTGGTCTCAGTGAAGACGATATTGCTGATTTTTTTAACAATAACTAAAAAAAGACTTGGAAAGCGACTCACTAAGAGCAACTCCAAGTCTTTTCATTTGCTAAAATACGAAACGAATCAGGGCCATAGATATTATACCGACGATTACTGCATAGAGCAGATTTTTGCTCTTAAAGGCTACAATTACCGTTGGCACAGTAGCCAGGATTTCCATCCACTTAAACTGTGGCAAGTGACCAATCTTCTCAGTCGTGAGACTAGAGAGAATCAATGCAAAGAGTATAGAAACTGGTAAGTAGTGCAAAAACCGAACAACGATATCTGGTAAGCCCTTGTATTTCACTAAAACAAAGGGGAGCACACGAGGAACCCAGCTGACCACAAACCCAAGTAGAATAGCAATGAGAATAAATTTATTGACGGTCATCACACATCACCCCCACACTACATCCAACCAAAGTAGCCACTAAAACAGCCAAAGATTCCGACAAGATGACACTAAAGCTCAGATAAGCCACAGCAATAGATAGTAAAATCAAGAGTAGCTTACGCACGCCTTCCCCTAACAAGGCATCAATCTGACTACTTAACAAACCAATAAACATGGCAATCAAAGCAAAATCCAAACCAAATAGCTCAGGATTAGGAATCATGGAACCAATCAAACAACCAACAACTGATGATACAATCCAAACCAGATAGCTGAAAATATTGTTACCATGCATCCAGTTAGCAGGAATATCTTTATGATGCACATATTCTCCCAATAAAACACCATAACTTTCATCCGTAATCAGACTACCAATTCCCAGCTGATTCCAGAGGCTTGTTTGTAAAAATCGTCGTTGCATGTAAACTCATCAACATGTTACGCAAATTAACCAAGAAAACAGTCAAGGTTAACTCACCTAGGCCAGCTCCTGCAACTACTAAGGCACACATGGCAAACTGGGCCGAGCCACCATAGACCAAGGCACACATGAGGCCAACCTCAAGGGCTGATAGACCCGAAGCGGCTGCTACAACACCAAAGGCTAGACCAATAGCTACATAGCCTAAAGCTGTCGGTACCGCGGCTTTTACACCTAAACGAAAGTCAGACACATTCAATTCCTTTCTAAAGGAACCTCTTACCAGACTAGTAAGAGGTTCTTCTTATTCTTCAAATCCTGCAAAGGCTAGACTTGGTTTTGCATTCAAGTCCAACTCAGCAAAATGTTTTTGATCACATTCAATAGCTGCTGCTAGAGCAATCATGCCAGCATTGTCACCACAAAGACGTAAAGGCGGAATGACTACATCTACATCTGTGATTTCTTCAGACAAACGTTCTCGTAAGCCCTGATTAGCTGCCACGCCACCTGCAACAACAAGTGTCTTGACAGGATAACGCTCCAAGGCTTTCTTAGTCTTAGCTAGAAGGATATCCAACACAGCAGCTTGGAAAGAAGCACAAAGGTCTTCTTTAACTAGTGCTTCTCCCTTCTGTTCTGCATTGTGATGTAAATTGATGAAGGCTGACTTCAAGCCTGAAAATGAAAACTCCAAGTGGTCTTCCTTAATCATAGCACGTGGAAAATCATAAACATCTTTCCCTTTATGTGCCAATTCATCAATTTCACGCCCGGCTGGGTAGGTCAACCCCATCACACGCCCGACCTTGTCATAGGCCTCACCAACTGCATCATCACGTGTCTCACCAACAATCTTGTAATTCCCCGGTTCTGACACATAAACCAACTCTGTGTGTCCCCCAGACACCAAAGTGCTAAGAGGGGATATTCCAATTCTTGAACCTCACGCGCTGCCATAAGATGCCCAGCCATATGGTTAACTGGAATCAAAGGCAACCCATGTGCCCAAGCGAAGGCCTTAGCCGCTGCCATCCCGACCAAGAGCGCCCCGACCAAACCAGGACCATAGGTTACTGCTACAGCATCTAGTTGTTCAGCAGTAATTCCCGCCTCAGAAAGGGCATCTTTAATGCAAAGAGTCACCACTTCCACATGGTGACGACTAGCCACCTCAGGAACAACACCACCAAAACGTTTATGGCTTTCCACCTGACTGGCAATAATATTACTTAAAAGTTCTTTCTCATTTTTCAAAACGGCAACTGAAGTCTCATCACACGAGCTCTCCACTGCCAAAATATATCTATCTGCCATTAGACTTCCTCTCGCCTCATGATAACTGCATCTTCTTGAGGCTCATGATAATAATTTTTCCGAATCCCTAGACTTTCAAAACCAAATTTTCTATAAAGTGTCTGAGCGACTTGATTTGAAGCCCTCACTTCTAGGAATATAGGTTCACTACGCTCTTCCAAATGCTTCATCAGCTGACTAGCATAACCACGCCCCTGGTAAGCTTTTAAAATGGCGATATTGGTCACCTCAAGCTCACCCACTAAATTTTGAAGGGCTAAAAAACCAACAACTTCTTCCTGATCATAAACATAGAAATACTCCGTAGTATCCAAAGCCAAGTCTGCTACCACTTGTTCTATCGTCCACGGAGATTTGTCATAAACATCCGACAAATCTGATAAATCAGTTGAGCTTGCTCTTGGCTACTCAATCTAGACGCGCTTGATGTAGTTGTCACGGTTAGTCTCCTCATGCGTCTTAAGCCAATTCTCTTCCGCCTCAACCCGCTTCAAGTAATGTGGAACAAAAGCATCCACATCAACAGAAGGCAAGGACAAGCCTAAACGACCAATTAACTGGGCTGACGGAAGACTTGACAAGATAGTTGCTTCTGGAAGGCTTTCTTTAATCTGATCCACAAAATTAGCCACTTCACCGACAAATGTCACCTTTTCAAAAGTTTTAGCTTGCTCCAGAACATCTACAAAAGATGCATGGCAATCTGGGACGAGGGCCTGACCATTTTCATAAAAACCAACGTAAACATTATTACGACGAGCATCCATGATAGGAATCACAACACCGTCAACTGTAAGGTCTGTCAGTGCCTGTAGACTTGAAACTCCCACCAAATCAATGTCGAGGGCATAGGCTAAAGTCTTAGCTGTTGCGACAGCCACACGAAGCCCTGTGTAGGATCCAGGACCCTGTGCAACCACAATACGTTCTAAATCAGACGGTTGCCAGCCTGCCTGAGCAACTAAAAAATCAATGGTTGGCATTAGACTAATACTGTGGTTCTTTTTTACTGTGACAATTGACTCTGCCACTAGTTTCTCATCTTCTAACAAGGCTACTGATAAAGCTGTGCTAGAAGTATCAAATGCTAATATTTTCATCTTTTTTCCTTGTTTCCTTTTATGCTTTTCTATTATAACACAAGTCACTGTTTCCCAGAAACGAACATTTTCCAACTTTTTCCGCCATTTTCTTTATCTAGCCCTTATCTTATGGTACAATAATAGTAATTGTTAAACGAATCAAGGCTACTAGCTATTACTCATAAAGTGAATATCATAACGTCAAGTAAATCATAGAAAGATTAACTTGACCGGTTTTTTTATAGAATGGCAGAGCCTTTTGGAAAGAAAGGAAAACCATGATTTATAAAGTCTTTTACCAAGAAACTAAAGAGCGTAATCCACGCCGTGAACAGACAAAATCACTCTACCTAGATATCGATGCAGAAACTGAACTTGAGGGACGTATCCAAGCTCGTAAAATCATCGAAAAAAACACTGCCTATAACATCGAATTCATCGAGCTCCTCTCAGAAAAAGCCCTTGAATACGAAAAAGAAACAGGCGTTTTTGAAGTAACGGAGTTCTAAGACCATGGCATCAAAAATCAATCTAAAACCTGAAGAAGTTGGGGTTTATGCGATTGGTGGTTTGGGGGAAATCGGTAAAAATACCTATGGTATTGAATACCAAGATGAGATTATAATCGTCGATGCGGGTATTAAATTCCCCGAGGATGATCTTCTCGGAATCGATTATGTTATCCCGGACTATTCTTACATCGTTGAAAATGTTGATCGTGTAAAGGCACTTGTCATTACCCACGGTCACGAAGACCATATTGGTGGGATCCCCTTCCTTCTTAAACAGGCAAATATCCCAATTTATGCAGGGCCACTTGCTCTTGCTCTTATCAAAGGAAAATTGGAAGAACACGGACTACTTCGTGACGCACAACTCTATGAAATTAATGCTAATACAGAGCTTACTTTCAAATATGAGCGTGACCTTCTTCCGCACTACTCACTCAATTCCAGAACCTCTCGGTATTGTCATCCATACACCTCAAGGTAAAATTGTGTGTACCGGTGACTTTAAGTTTGACTTCACCCCAGTAGGTGAGCCTGCAGACCTTCACCGTATGGCTGCACTTGGTGAAGAAGGCGTTCTTTGCCTCCTCTCAGACTCAACCAATGCTGAAGTACCAACTTTCACAAATTCCGAGAAGGTCGTTGGTCAATCCATCATGAAAATTATTGAAGGCATCCACGGACGTATTATCTTCGCCTCATTTGCCTCAAACATTTTCCGTCTGCAACAAGCTGCCGAAGCCGCTGTAAAAACTGGCCGTAAGATTGTTGTCTTCGGACGTTCTATGGAAAAAGCCATTGTCAATGGGGTTGAACTAGGCTACATCAAAGTTCCAAAAGGAACTATCATTGACCCTAGTGAGATGAAAAACTACCATGCCAGTGAGATTCTTATCATGTGTACCGGTTCTCAAGGAGAGCCTATGGCAGCCCTTGCACGTATCGCTAACGGGATGCACCGCCAAGTGACACTGCAACCTGGTGACACTGTTATCTTCTCATCTAGCCCTATCCCAGGAAACACAACCAGCGTAAACCGCTTGATTAATACTATTCAAGAAGCTGGTGTCGATGTTATCCACGGTAAAATCAACAATATCCATACCTCTGGACACGGTGGTCAACAAGAGCAAAAACTCATGCTTCGTTTGATCAAACCAAAATTCTTCATGCCTGTTCACGGTGAATACCGCATGCAGAAGGTTCATGCAGGTCTTGCTGTTGATTGTGGTGTTCCAAAAGATAATATCTTCATTATGGAAAATGGCGATGTCTTAGCCCTAACAAAAGACTCTGCGCGTCGTGCAGGTCACTTCAATGCTCAAGATATCTATGTTGATGGTAATGGTATTGGGGATATCGGAGCTGCCGTTCTTCGTGACCGTCGTGATCTTTCTGAAGATGGTGTCGTACTTGCCGTAGCAACTGTCGACTTCAAGTCTAAGATGATTCTAGCCGGTCCAGACATCCTCAGTCGTGGCTTCATCTATATGCGTGAATCTGGCGATCTTATCCGCGAAAGCCAACGCATTCTATTCAATGCTATTCGTATCGCTCTTAAAAAAACAAGGATGCTAGCATCCAATCTGTTAATGGAGCTATCGTCAATGCTTTACGCCCATTCTTGTATGAAAAAAACAGAACGTGAACCAATCATTATTCCAATGATTCTCACACCTGATAAATAAAAAAATGGTGGCTGGATGGCTACCATTTTTTTAGTTTAAATACAGTCTGGAGCACAACCCTTCCAGCAAGTAAAAAAAGCGCTTATAACGCTTTTTTCATTTTATGCACCTGGATAAATGTAAGATACTGAACCTGGTGTAGTTGAGTTTTGTGGGTCAAACCAACCACGATAGTTATTGATTTGTTGCTGGTTGTTATAGTTTGACTCCAAGATTTGAATTTGACCATCTTGACCAACTTCTGTTACATAACCAACGTGACCATAACCACCATCAGTCCAACATACAATTGATCCTGTCACAGGTGTTGAACCTACAGCATAACCTTGGCTAGCAGCGCTTCCTGCCCAATCGCCACCATTACCCCACCAGTTACTTGCCCATGGAGCGACCTCCTTAACACCCCATGTACATTGCCCAACTGGATAACGATTCCAAGTAGCATCTGAATCAGTAGCTGCTACCTCTGAAGAAGAAGCTTCTGTTGTTTCCTCAACTGCTGTCGTAGCACCTGAAACTTCCAAGCTTCCACCAGGAACAATTGTTGACCAAATAGTCATGCCATTTTCAGCTGCCAATTGATAAGGATCTACCCCATACTGACTAGCAATCCCGAAGAATGAATCTCCATTTTGAACTGTATAAGTATCTGCATTAACTGTTTGTGCGACTGTAAGACCGAGCAATAATGCACTTGAGGCTACTGCCAAAGCAGCTTTTTTTGTAGTTTTCATATTTCCCCCTGAATAAGATTAATATAAAATTAGTTTAACACTCTCATATTTTAATGCGATTAAGGGGGGAATAAAGAAATATGACAAAAGAAAACAGCTCAGTTAAAACTACGTAATTTGTCCAAGAACTTAATAAATTTAATTTCTTAATAAATGTCCAAGTAGTTATCAATTTCCCATTGTGAAACAAAGGTAGCATAACTTGCCCATTCCATACGTTTCGCATCAAGGAAGTTTGTATAGATATGATTACCCAAAGCTTGGCGAACCACTTCATCTGTTTCCAATGCTTTAAGAGCGTTACGAAGTGTTGATGGCAAATCAATAATACCAGCTTCTTTACGTTCTTCAGGAGACATTGAGTAGATATTTGTTTCAACTGGATCTGGAGCATCAATCTTGTTAATAATACCATCAAGACCAGCTTCCAAAAGTACAGCAAGTGCCAAGTATGGGTTTGCCATTGGGTCTACTGAACGCAATTCCAAACGTGTACCCATACCACGAGACGCAGGAACGCGGATCAATGGTGAACGGTTGCTACCTGCCCATGCAATATATACAGGAGCTTCGTATCCAGGAACCAAACGTTTGTAAGAGTTAACTGTTGGGTTAATAATTGCAGTATAGTTGTATGCATGTTTCATCAAACCACCAAGGAAGTAGTAAGCATCTTGAGACAATTGCATACCACGTGGATCCTCTGGATCAAAGAATGCATTTCCTTCTTCAGTGAAGAGAGACATGTTACAGTGCATACCGCTACCAGCAATACCATATTTAGGTTTCGCCATAAATGTCGCATAAAGACCATGTTTACGAGCGATTGTCTTAACAACCAATTTGAAAATTTGGATATTATCACAAGCCTTCAAAACATCTGTATACTTGAAGTCGATCTCATGTTGACCAACAGCCACTTCGTGGTGAGATGCTTCAACATCGAATCCCATTTCTGTCAACACATTAACGATTTCACGACGTGTGTTATCTGCAAGGTCAGTTGGTGCAAGGTCAAAATAACCACCTTTATCGTTAACTTCAAGTGTAGGATTACCTTGTTCATCTAATTTGAAAAGGAAGAATTCTGGTTCTGGTCCAAGGTTAAATGATTTATAACCAACTTCTTCCATATGACGCAAAGCCTTTTTCAAGTTACCACGAGGGTCACCAGCAAATGGTTCACCTGCTGAAGTATAGATATCACAAATAAGACCAGCTACCGCACCATTTTCATCACCCCAAGGGAAAACAGTCCACGTATCAAGATCTGGGTAAAGATACATATCAGATTCGTTAATACGAACAAATCCCTCGATTGATGAACCATCAAACATTGCTTTATTTGAAAGTACTTTATCCAACTGTTCATCTGTCGCAGGAATTTCAACGTTCTTCATAACACCAAGAATATCTGAGAACATCAAGCGTAAGAAAGTAACATTTTTTTCTTTGACTTCGCGACGAATATCAGCTGCTGTGATTGCCATAATAGGGGTCTCCTTTATAAAAACCAAAAATAAAAGTTTAAAGCGTAATTAGATACGCAAGTTACCAAATTGTTGTGACGGGGTCGTAAAACGGCCTTGCTGAAGGAGTTCATCATGCAAGATACGACGAACGTCCGCATCTGTTAAAGCCGCTTGTTTTTGTTGGGCACGAACTTCACGCTCTTCGTACTCATGCTTAATCGCTGCTATATTGTAACCATCATCCAAAAAGTCTTTGATTTCCAATAAACGATCCATATCATTTAATGAGTACATACGACGATTTCCAGCTGTACGTTCAGGTTGAATCAATCCCTGATCTTCATAGTAACGAATTTGACGGGCAGTTAAATCTGTCAACTTCATAACCGTTCCAATAGGAAAAACAGCCAAAGAACGTCTTAGTTCTTTTTCTCTTGCCATGATCATCCTCCTTTCTTAACAATTATATTCTGAATATTTCTACATGTCAACTGTTTATGTTACTTTTTCTTACATAATAAGCTGTTTCCGAACATTATATTGTTTATTCACTCTAATTTTAGTTTTTTTATCCTAAAAAATAGAAAAATAGAGCTCAAGAGAACCCTATTATTCTTATTTTAGATGTTTAAGCAACCAATCATAATCATAATTGACTAGGATAGCAATAAAGACTCCACAAAAAGTTTCAAAGACTCGTGCAATAACATAAGTAAAGGTATTATCAGCTGGAATAGACAAAGTAATAATCAGAAGTGCAGCCACCCCTCCAATAACACCAGATGCATTATTAAAAGACACATTAATGACAATCGTCAGCATTGTCAAAATTGGAACCAATAGCAAGGTCACCCAAACTGAATGATTAAACCACATATTCACAAAGTAAAATAATAGCGACAAAAGCCCTCCAACCGTATTCGCAAAAATACGTGATTTACCAAACTGAATACTTCTGTCAAAGTTTTCTCGAAGACTAAAGACTGCTGTCAAACAACCAATCTGAAGCCCTTCCCACCCTAAAGCAGAAAAAAGACCTAAAACAAGAAAGACAGCAATCCCCGTCTTAAGTGTACGCATACCAAATTTAAATTTTTTCGGTTCAAATTTCAATCCCATTTTACTATTTTAACATGATTATGAAACTTTTGGCTACTTCTACAGTATTATGCCGCAAAGTTCAAACTAATAATCGCAATTTTTTGAGAGAAATTTACTTCCCAATAATAATTTAAGCCTCTATCAAATATTCAAAGAGATGACACAAAAAAGAGTTGGTTTCCCAACTCTTTTCATTCTAATAGACTTATTTATCAGTAAGTGCAGCCAATCCTGGAAGTTCTTTACCTTCAAGAAGTTCCATAGAAGCACCACCACCAGTAGAGATCCATGAGAATTTATCTGCACGTCCAAGGTTGATTGCTGCAGCAGCTGAGTCACCACCACCGATGATTGATTTAACGCCTGGTTGTTTCACGATTGCGTCCATCACACCGATTGTACCAGCTTGGAAGTCAGGGTTTCAAATACACCCATAGGACCATTCCATACAACTGTTTTCGCACCAGTCAAGGCTTTATCGAATTCAGCAATTGATTTAGGACCGATATCCAAACCAAGGAAACCTGGGTCTACTGCTTCACCTTCAGTGTCTTTCACTTCAGTGTAGTCAGCAAATGCATTAGCTTCTTTAGAGTCAACTGGCAAGATCAATTTACCGTTTGATTTTTCAAGAAGAGCTTTAGCAACATCAAGTTTATCTTCTTCTACAAGTGAGTTACCGATTTCGATACCTTGTGCTTTGTAGAATGTGTAAGTCATACCACCACCGATAAGAACTTTATCAGCTTTTGCAAGAAGGTTTTCGATAACACCAATCTTATCAGATACTTTAGAACCACCAAGGATAGCTACGAATGGACGTTCTGGAGTTTCAACTGCTTCTTTGATGTAAGCAATTTCGTTTTCAAGAAGGAAACCAGCAACAGCTTTATCAACGTTTGCTGAGATACCAACGTTAGATGCGTGTGCACGGTGAGCTGTACCGAATGCATCGTTTACGAAGATACCATCTCCAAGTGATGCCCAGTATTTACCAAGTTCAGGATCATTTTTAGATTCTTTCTTGCCATCAACATCTTCAAAACGAGTGTTTTCAACCAAGAGAACTTGTCCATCTTCAAGAGCGTTAACAGCTGCTTCCAATTCAGCACCACGTGTAACACCTGGGATAAATTTAACGTCTTGACCCAATTTAGCAGCCAAGTCAGCAGCTACAGGAGCAAGTGATTTACCTTCTTTATCAGCTTCTTCTTTTACACGTCCAAGGTGAGAGAAGAGGATTGCACGTCCACCTTGTTCAAGAATGTACTTGATAGTTGGAAGGGCAGCAGTGATACGGTTATCGTTAGTGATCACGCCATCTTTTACAGGTACGTTGAAGTCAACACGAACGAGAACTTTTTTCCCTTTCAAGTCAACATCTTTAACAGTCAATTTAGCCATTTGATCAGACTCCTTAATTTTTTAATACGTTTTCATTATATCACAAAATGCATAAAAGAGATAGCAAAATCAGAAGGATTTCTAGCTTATTGCTAGTATAAAGCATTTAGCATATAATCTAAATAGAAAGGTCGAATATCCATGAAAAAACAGCTAAACAAGAAGCAGAAACAAGCTGACCATGATCTAAATGTAATCCTTATTCTTACCCTTGTTCCTCTGCTCCTCTTTCTTACTCTTAAACCAACTCTTTTTTCATACACTAACCAAACCTCAGTACCGCTATGGCTGCGATTAATCTTATTAGCTAGTTGTCAATTTGCCATCGCAGGCTTAGGAACCAGCACTGTTATGCTTTATCGCAAAGAATCTTTCAGACACTTTGGATTAATCACCAAAAATCTAGTTACCACCCTTTTTCAATCTCTTCTTGTAGCCCTACCACTTATCATATTTAAAGGAATTACTCATCAGATTCATTCCTATCTACCTCTTCAATCAATACAATTAACAAAAGAAGTAATGAGCCAATCATTTCCTAGTAATATCCTGGCATACCTATTCATCTGTCTTATTTGGGGATTCTGGGAAGGATTTAACTATGTAGTCATCGCTGAAAAGATACGCATACGTTTTCCATCTCCTTACATTTGGTTAGATAGTGGGGCAATAACTTGTGCGATTTTTTGCCTCCTTATCCATGGAATCATTGGTTTTGATGTCTATACCCTATTTGAATCACTTACCGTTTTTATACTTATTTATGGTATGCTAGCTATACAAAAACATAATAAAAACGCCTGGGGTTGTGTCATGCTCTTTCTACTTATTTGGAATGCCTTCTAGCTTATTCATAAATCACAATCCTACTGAGATTATAACAGCCTATTTATACGGCTGTTTTATTATTTTGGAAAATAAAAAAAAGAGCCGAAGCTCTTCTTTTTATACAATTGAATTATTTAGCGATTTTCGCGAAGTATTCAAGAGTACGTACAAGTTGTGAAGTGTATGACATTTCGTTGTCGTACCAAGAAACAACTTTAACCAATTGTTTACCATCAACAGTTTGTACTTTAGTTTGAGTTGCATCAAACAATGAACCGTAAGAAATACCTACGATATCTGAAGATACGATTGGATCTTCAGTGTAACCGAATGATTCGTTTGAAGCTGCTTTCATAGCTGCGTTCACTTCATCAACAGTAACGTCTTTTTCAAGAACTGCTACCAATTCAGTAACTGATCCAGTTGGAACTGGAACACGTTGTGCAGCACCGTCAAGTTTACCGTTCAATTCTGGGATAACCAAACCGATAGCTTTAGCAGCACCAGTTGAGTTAGGAACGATGTTTGCAGCACCAGCACGTGCACGACGAAGGTCACCACCACGGTGTGGTCCGTCAAGGATCATTTGGTCACCAGTGTAAGCGTGGATAGTAGTCATCAAACCTTGTTTAACACCGAAGTTATCTTGCAATGCTTTAGCCATTGGAGCCAAGCAGTTTGTAGTACATGAAGCACCTGAGATAACTGTTTCAGTACCATCAAGGATATCGTGGTTAGTGTTAAATACGATTGTTTTAACATCGTTTCCACCAGGAGCAGTGATAACAACTTTCTTAGCTCCACCTTCGTGCAAGTGTTTTTCAGCAGCATCTTTCTTAGCAAAGAAACCAGTTGCTTCAAGAACGATTTCTACACCGTCGTTAGCCCAGTCAATTTGTTCTGGGTCACGTTCAGCAGAAACTTTAACGAATTTACCGTTAACTTCAAATCCACCATCTTTAACTTCAACAGTACCGTCGAAACGACCTTGAGTTGTGTCGTATTTCAACAAGTGTGCAAGCATAACTGGATCTGTAAGGTCGTTGATGCGTGTAACTTCAACACCTTCTACGTTTTGGATACGACGGAAAGCAAGACGACCGATACGACCGAAACCGTTAATACCAACTTTAACTACCATTAGTGATTTCCTCCTTATGAAAATCAAATAAATATAATTTTGAGAGCAAGCTCTCCCTATTGTGAAAAGATTAACTTGAGCGCTTTCAATTTAACCTTTCAACAGTGATATTATATAATTTTTTTCAAAAAATTGCAAATAGAAAAGGCACTTACTTTCATAAGTACCTTAACTTTATAAGTTCTAATTAAGCTTCACCAGAATTTTTCTTGATGATTTCTTCTTGAACTGATTTAGGAACATCTTCATAGTGGTCAAATACCATCATGAATGTACCACGACCTTGAGTTGCAGAACGAAGTGTTGTTGCATAACCGAACATTTCAGCAAGTGGAACATATGCACGAACGATTTGGCTGTTACCGTGTGCTTCCATACCATCAACACGTCCACGACGAGCTGTAACGTGACCCATAACATCACCAAGGTTTTCTTCAGGAACAGTGATTGTTACAAGCATCATTGGTTCAAGGATAGTTGGTTGTGCAGTCTTAGCAGCTTCTTTAAGTGCAAGAGACGCAGCGATCTTGAAGGCAGTTTCAGATGAATCGACATCGTGGTATGAACCATCGTAAAGCTTAGCTTTGATGTCAACCATTGGGTATCCAGCAAGGACACCGTTAGCCATAGATTCTTCCAATCCTTTCTACTGCAGGGATGAATTCACGTGGAACCACACCACCGACGATAGCATTTTCGAATTCGAAACCTTTACCTTCTTCATTTGGAGTAAATTCAATCCAAACATCACCAAACTGACCTTTACCACCAGATTGACGTTTGAAGAATCCACGTGCTTGTGTTCCAGCACGGAATGTTTCACGGTAAGATACTTGTGGAGCACCAACGTTTGCTTCAACTTTGTGTTCACGTTTCAAACGGTCAACAAGGACATCAAGGTGAAGTTCACCCATACCAGAGATAACTGTTTCACCAGTTTCAGGGTTAGTTTCAACACGGAATGTTGGATCTTCTTCAGCAAGTTTTTGAAGACCGATACCCATCTTATCTTGGTCAGCTTTAGTCTTAGGCTCAACCATCAATTGGATAACTGGTTCTGGAACTTCGATTGACTCAAGAATAACTTTAGCTTTTTCATCAGTCAATGAGTCACCAGTTGTAGTATCTTTCAAACCGATAGCAGCAGCGATATCACCAGCGTATACTTGTTCAATTTCTTGACGGCTATTAGCGTGCATTTGAAGGATACGTCCGATACGTTCACGTTTACCTTTAGATGTGTTCATTACATATGAACCTGATTGAAGGATACCTGAGTAAACACGGATAAATGTCAAACGACCTACAAATGGGTCAGTCATGATCTTGAAGGCAAGAGCTGCAAATGGCTCATCATCAGATGCTGGACGAGTTTCTTCTTCGTCTGTATCTGGGTTGATACCTTTGATTGCAGGGATATCAAGTGGACTTGGAAGGTAATCGATAACCGCATCAAGCATCAATTGAACACCTTTGTTCTTGAAGGCAGAACCACAAAGAACTGGGAAGAATTCAACGTTGATTGTTGCACGACGGATAGCTGCTTTCAATTCCTCGTTAGTGATTTCTTCACCTTCAAGGTATTTCATCATCAAATCTTCGTCAGTTTCAGCAACTGCTTCAATCAATTTTTCACGGTATTCGTTTGCTTGATCAACGTAATCAGCTGGAATATCTTCTTCAAGAATATCTGTACCAAGGTCATTAGTATAGATTTCAGCTTTCATTTTAATCAAGTCAATGATACCACGGAAATCATCTTCAGCACCGATTGGCAATTGGATTGGGTGTGCGTTTGCTTGAAGACGATCGTGAAGTGTGCTTACTGAGTAAAGGAAGTCTGCACCGATTTTATCCATTTTGTTGGCAAATACGATACGTGGAACACCATACTCAGTTGCTTGACGCCAAACTGTTTCAGTTTGAGGTTCTACACCTGATTGTGAGTCAAGAACGGTTACGGCACCATCTAATACACGGAGTGAACGTTGTACTTCGATTGTGAAGTCCACGTGTCCTGGTGTATCGATGATGTTAACGCGGTGACCATCCCATTGTGCTGTTGTAGCGGCAGATGTGATTGTGATACCACGCTCTTGTTCTTGCTCCATCCAGTCCATTTGTGATGCACCTTCGTGAGTTTCACCGATTTTGTGGATTTTACCAGTGTAGTAAAGGATACGCTCTGTTGTAGTTGTTTTACCGGCATCGACGTGGGCCATGATACCGATATTACGAGTTTTTGCAAGTGAAAATTCGCGTGCCATTAGGTTTATTCTCCTATAAATATTTTAGTTTACTTATTTATTATAACATTATTGTCAAAAAACGGATAGGCAGGACCTACCCGTTTTTTCACTAATATTTAACTGGTTTTCAAATGATATGAATAATATTATTTGAATTCAGAGTCAGCCTATTACAAATCCATAATCTTAGCTTATGAATATATGACTGTAATTCAGCTTGAAACTTATGATTACCAGCGGAAGTGTGCAAAGGCACGGTTTGCTTCAGCCATTTTGTGAGTATCTTCACGTTTCTTAACTGATGCACCAGTGTTGTTTGCAGCATCCATGATTTCTTTTGCAAGACGATCTTTCATAGTGTGTTCACCACGCGCACGTGATGCGTTAACCAACCAACGAAGACCAAGAGTTGTACGACGTTCTGGACGAACTTCAACTGGGACTTGGTAGTTTGAACCACCGACACGACGTGCACGTACTTCAAGTACAGGCATGATGTTGTCCATAGCTGTTTCAAATACTTCAAGAGCATCGTTTCCAGTTGCTTCTTTGATTTGCTCGAAAGCATCGTATACGATTGTTGCAGCAGTACCACGTTTACCGTCAAGCATTACACGGTTGATAAGACGTGTAACGATTTTTGAATTGTACAATGGATCTGCCAATACTTCGCGTTTAGGCGCTCTATTTTTACGACTCATTTTATCTTATCTCCCTTCTTATCCTTTAGGACGTTTAGCACCGTATTTAGAACGGCTTTGTTTACGATCAGCTACACCTGCAGTATCAAGTGCACCACGGACGATGTGGTAACGTACCCCTGGAAGGTCTTTTACACGTCCACCACGGATAAGAACAACGCTGTGTTCTTGAAGGTTGTGTCCGATACCTGGGATGTAAGCAGTAACTTCGATAAGGTTGCTCAAACGTACACGAGCGAATTTACGAAGGGCTGAGTTAGGTTTCTTAGGTGTCATTGTTCCAACACGTGTTGCAACACCACGTTTTTGTGGTGAAGATACGTTAGTTTGAACTTTTTTGTGGCTGTTGTAACCAACGTTCAAAGCTGGTGATTTAGATTTAACAACTTTTGATTGACGTGGTTTACGAACCAATTGGTTAATTGTAGGCATCTACATTCTCCTGTGTTTTTTATTTTTGGTTGATATGGCACTTGGTGACAGCCCATATCTTTGTGTACTTTTGCAACTTATGTCAGCACGTCTCTGTACACTTTTGAGAGACCAAAAGTAAAAAGTACCGTCTAATATAGTATCATTTTTTGATGATTATTGTCAAGACTTTCTTGTTAAAAAGAAAAATTCCTAATCGTTAAATTAGGAATACTATCGTAGATTAATTATTTATCAAAAATATTACCGACTTCAACTTCTACCTTCTGTGCTTTTACATCGATGTCAGAAACAGTAAGTAATGATTTATATTCATGGATATCACGATCGCCTTTAGCATTTTCTGCGAATACAGCTACACCTACTAACTCACTATCAAATTCTGAAAGCAAGCTAATCATACCCGTAATGGTACCGCCACCTTTAAGAAAATCATCAACAATAAGGACGCGGCTATTTGGTTTCAAACTACGTTTTGAAAGGAACATCTTTTCAATACGATCACTTGAACCACTAACGTAGTTTACCGATACGGTTGAACCTTCTGTAATTTTCAAGTCACGACGAACGATAACAAATGGAATGTTCAAGACATCTGCTACTGCATTTGCTAAAGGAACTCCTTTAGTTGCAACAGTCATAACGGCATCAATTTTTTGTCCTTTAAAGGCACTGGCAATGATACGACCAACATTTTTTAAAATAGACGGTGTACTCAGTAAATCAGATAGGTAGAGATAACCACCTGGTAAGATACGATCACTCTCGGAAAGACGTTTACAAAGATCTTCAACCAGACTTCTTGCATCTTCATCAGAAATAGTCGGTGTAAACATAACGCCACCAGATGCACCAGTTACTGTTTCGATTTCTCCTATTTGACTTTCCTCAAAAGCTTTTTTAATGATAGCAACATCTTCTGAGATTGAAGACTTTGCAGCTTCATAACGCTCTGCAAAGGTGTTTAGGCTTGTCAATTGATAAGGATTATTAATCAGGTAGTTTGAAATAACTACCATGCGCTCACTTCGTTTTAATTTCATATGTTACCTATATTTTCTGTACTTTTTAACTATTATACCATAATACAGCAAAAAACGAACATTTTCATATGAAATGCTCGCTTAATTTCGATTTTAATCAAATTTTGGCTTGTAGAAGGAACGATTATCCATAGCAAAGAGACGATTTGTCATTTCTCCTGGACCTACTAGGTTAAGGGCTGTCGTCATCATCATCATACTGGCATCAAGATTATCAATCATATGAATAATTTCTGCTTCCATAATACGGGGGCGCACTGGACTACCATACTCTAGTTGTCCATGATGGCTGAGAATAACATGACGCAAAACAACGACATCCTCACGCGTATCGTCAATATTGAGCTCCATAAGCACCTTAGTGATTTCTTCATCAATCAAAGCAATATGACCAATCAAGTTTCCACGAACCGTATACTCAGTATTTCAGGACCAGTAAGTTCAATAACCTTAGCTAAATCATGAAGCATAATTCCGGCAAAGAGTAGACTCTTATTGAGCTCTGGATAAATATCTCCAATGCTGTCCGCTAAGCGAACCATAGTAGCTGTATGATAGGCTAGTCCACTTTCAAAGGCATGATGATTTGTTTTAGCAGCTGGAAAAGTGAAAAACTCCTTATTATACTTTCGATAAAGGGCACGAACAACACGCTGCCAAGTTGCTTCCTCAATCTTGAAAATCATTTGCTCTAGGTATTCGCGTACTTCGGAAGGATTTACTGGTGGTTTCTCTTTGAAATCAGCTGGATCATTTGGCTCACCAAATGTAGGCAAGCGTAAGGTAATTTGGTTTACCTGAGGAGTATTATTATAAACCTCTCGACGTCCCTCCATATGCACTACTTTACCTGCGGTAAATTCTTCGACATTATAAGGTTGAGCATCCCATAGGTTGCCTGAAATCTCTCCAGTATCATCCTGGAATGTAAAGGCAATGTAATCCTTTCCTGCTCTTGTCTTACGTACCTCTGCACGCTTAATCAGATAAAAACCTTCAAAATACTCGTCTTTTTTCATTTGATTAATCTTCATGCTTGTCCTCGTTTTCTAATCGTGGTAAATCCAACAAACTTTGTGTCGCACTGTCTTGATAGGTTTCAATTGTATCAAGAGCTCTAACAATTGCCCTACTCCTTGTGTTGAGAAGACTATCGACGGTTTTACTTGCTGTATTCAATTGTTTCTGAGCTTTAGCTAACATATCTCCAAACCTGCTAAATTCTAGTTTGACGTTACCTAAAATCTTACTAATATCATCCGCATTCTTTTGAATATTCAAAGTTCTAAATCCTACAGACAATGAATTCAAGAGTGCTGATAAGGTTGACGGCCCTGCGATAACAATATTCTCTTCGCGACGAAGGGCGTCAAAGAAGGCTGGTTGGCGTACTACCTCAGCATAAAGTCCTTCCGTCGGCAAAAATAATATGCCAAAATTTGTAGTTTCAGGTGGGTTAAGATACTTCTTGTTAATATCCTTTGCAAATCGCTTAATACTAGTCAGAAGTGACTTACGGTGATTCTCAATCTCCTCTTTATTACCAGACTCATAAGCATCTTCCAGACGATAGTAATCTTCCAAAGGAAACTTAGAATCAATGGGAAGGTAGATATATTCATCTTTATGGTTTCCTGGCATTTTGATTGCATATTCAACTCGTTCACTTGAACCTGATACCGTAGGAAATTCTCGCTCGTACTGATTAACAGTCAATATGTCTTCAATAATTTGCCCTAATTGAAGCTCTCCCAAAATACCTCGTGTTTTTGTATTTGAAAGGACCTTGTTAAGACTTCCAACATCCTTGGCTACATTTTTCATTTCCCCCAAGCCCTGGTTAACCGACTCTAATTGTCTTGAAACCGTCTCAAAAGAGGCTTGTAAACGTGTTTGTAAGGTTTGCTCAAGTTTCTCTTCAACTGTCTGACGCATTTGTTCCAAACGTTTCTCATTGGAATCCTGCATATCTTTAACAGCTTTGGTTAAGCTTTGGTTTATTTGCTCAAGGCGTTGGTCGGAACGGTCTCGATTATCAGACAAATTTTGATGTAAAACCTCTCGGATATCTGTCAACTGTTGATATAGTTCCATCTGCAATTGGTTCAATTGCTTTGTCGTTTCCAGTTGATTTGTCTTAGCAAAAGATTCCAATTGAAACGAAACTTGATCTGAAAGATTATCTGCATTTTCTTCCAAACTCTTATTAATCTGTTCTTTTAACTCCATATTCTTCAAGAAAAGAGCAATAAGAATCCCCAAGCTTAATAAAGTTAAAAGTGTAAGTAGATAGATCATACTAACTCCTATCTTTAGTCTGAATGACAATCACATATCCATTTGGCACAAGCACTTGAATCGGACTATCAACGAATTCATTACTAGAATAGACTTTCTTTGGAAATAATTTACACTAGTTAATTCGTATTTTGCTCCCAAAATCGTCAGTTCTCCATCTCCTTCATGTAAAAAAGAAACATATGTCATTCCGGGTTCTGGTAAAACTTTATGACTTCCTTCTGGATAATAAGTAATCTTATTTTGCTTATCTCGCAAACAGATACGCCTCATAAAAGGAGCTAATTCAGGATCGCTGACCAAAAATATATTTGATAACATATGATCAATTCTGCCACCAAAAGCACCAAAAATAGTTACTTCCGCCTCAGGATATAGCTGAAATATAATTTTTAGGGCTAACTCTGTATCCGTATCATCCTTTTCAGCTGGAGCAATCATACAATCTTTGGCAGCTGATTGAATCATCTCTAACTCTGACCGAGATACTGAATCAAAGTCTCCGACAGCCAAATCAAGAGGTAAACCTAACTCCAACAAACGTAAGCACGCACGATCCACCCCAACAAAATAATCAAAATCGGTAGCGAACCACTCTAGCTCACCACCGACAAATAAAGCTATTTTAGGCATCGATAGCATCACGAAGCGTTTGAACTTGCGCTGTCAAATCAGGATTTTTGAAGAGGTAAGAGCCCGCTACAAAAACATTAGCCCCCGCCTTGGCACATGCTGCAATAGTGTTGTTATCTACACCACCATCAACTTCAATATCGAATGAATAGCCACCTTTTTCACGAAGCTCCACAACACGCTCTACTTTAGACATCATTTCTGGAATGAACGCCTGACCACCAAAACCTGGATTTACAGTCATGATAAGTACTTGATCCACTAAATCAAGTACAGGAATAAGTGCCTCAACTGGGGTTCCAGGATTAATCACAACACCTGCTTTCATACCAGCAGCTTTGATTTTCTGGAGAGCACCATGGATATGCTTAGTGGCTTCAACATGAATGGTCATGATATCTGCACCAGCTTGTGCATAGGCATCCACATAACGCTCAGGATCAACAACCATAAGGTGACAATCAAAAACTAACTTGCTATATTTACGCATGCTAGCAACCACATCTGCTCCCCAACTGATATTAGGAACAAATTGACCATCCATAATATCAATGTGAACATATTCCGCACCTGATGCATCAATACGAGCTAGTTCTGAAGCAAAATTAGCGTAATCAGCAGCTAGGATAGAAGGAGCAATTTTATATGACATGAGATACCTACTTTCTTTTTACAGTTTTTTTATATGTTTCACGACGATTTTCAATTTCACTTAAAAATTGAAGGTAATTATCATAACGGACTTGCCAGATTTGGCCATCTTCAACCTCTTCCTTAACAGCGCAAGAAGGCTCATGGGTATGAGTACAAGAACGGAATTTACAGCCATGACTAGCTTGACGGATTTCCGGAAAGCTTCACTCAAGTCCTCTGCATTATCCACTTCATAATCTAGCGATGAGAATCCTGGTGTGTCAGCAATCTTCCCACCATGAACGTCATAAAGACTTACAGCCCTTGTAGTATGACGTCCACGACCTAGACTGTCTGAAATCTCACCTGTTTCTAAATGTAACTGCGGGGCAATACGGTTCAACAAGGTTGATTTTCCAACACCTGTCTGTCCCATAAAGACTGTTATTTTATCAGTCAAGAGCGGCAATAGTTCTTCCAAACTGAAGACAAAATCAAAACCAATTTTTTGATACTGTTTTTGAATGGCCTTCATTTCTGAATCATCTTCAACCAAATCCATCTTAGAAATATAGATTACAGGCTTTATATTTTTATGCTCTAGTAAAACCAAAAAACGGTCCAAAAGATTACTATTAAAATCCGGTTCCTTAGCAGACATAATAACCACAGCCTGATCTATATTGACAATGGGTGGACGCACTAAACTATTGATTCGTTGACCAATTTTAAGGATATAACCTTCTGAATTTTCCTCTGCTGAAAATTCAACAAAATCCCCAACATAAGGTGTTTGTCCTTTTTTTCTAAAATTTCCTCGTGCACGCGTCTGGTATACAACACCATCATGCTCTACATAATAGAAACCTGCCAATGCTTTGATAATTCTTCCTTGCAAGTGAACTCCTCATTCGTTTAATAGCCCTATTATATCACAAATTAGAAAGCTTTTCTGGAACAAAAAAACTGATCTTCCATTTCCCATGGACCTCCTTGCATTTTCAATAGATTGCAGTATAATAGGCATATCATCTGCGGAGGTGGTGGAATGGCAGACACGCATGCTTCAGGCGCATGTGCTTTTTCAAGCGTGAGGGTTCAAATCCCTTTCTCCGCATAGCTAAAAATCCCACTGAATCTCAGTGGGATTTTTGAATTATAGGCCTGCTTCTCTCAAAGCATCTGATAAGTGTGCAAAATCAGAAATAGATAAAGCCTCTCCACGAATAGAAGGTTTTATATCTGCAATTTCCAAAGCCTTCTCAAGTTTGGATTTTACTTCTTCAGATTTACCAAAATGATTTGTTAAATTATTCCACAATGTCTTACGACGATGGACAAAGCTAGCCTTAGCCACTCGGAAAAGGAAATCCTCATCTTTAACTTCAACCAACGGTTGTTCACGACGCGTCATCTTCAAAATGGCTGAGTCAACATTAGGGGCTGGTACAAAGACTGTACGAGGGACAATGAATGCCACTTTAGCAGTCATATAATACTGAACGGCAATTGATAGAGAACCATAAGCCTTGCTATTAGGCTCTGCAGAAATGCGGTCAGCGACTTCTTTTTGCATCATAACGACAAATTCTGCAAAAGGAATCTTACTCTCAATCAAATGCATCAAGATTGGCGTCGTAATATAATATGGCAAATTGGCTACGACCTTAATTGGTAGTTCTGGATTTTTAAATTCTTTTACCCGTGTCTGTAAATCTGCCTTGAGAACATCTTCATTAATCACGTTAACATTATCATGATCACGTAATGTATCCTCCAAAATCGGAACCAATCGATCATCAATTTCAAAAGCCATAACTTCCGCAGCATTTTCAGCCAAGAATTCTGTTAATGCTCCGATACCAGGTCCAATTTCAATCACATTGACATTTTTATCAATCTCTGCCGTATCAACTATTTTTTGTAAAATATTTGTATCTGTTAAGAAGTTCTGTCCGAAAGACTTCTTAAAGGTAAAGCCATGGCGCTCAAGGACAGCCTTGGTCACGCTATAATCTGCAATTCTCATTTATTCTCTTTTCTTATTAATTTCACGATTTTTATATTTGGACACAAAACAAGTCCAAATTCTTAATTATCCCAACCTCTATAATAAACTACTTAATAGCGATTTGATTTTAAGATTACTGGTAGTCTAATAATTTGACATAGCCTCTTCTAGCTCCTCTAGAGTAATTCCAAACAATTCCAAACGTTTTAGAAGCTGCTTTCCATTGCAATAACCAATACGAAGCGCCTCGCCCAAATATTCTCGACGCTTTCGACTATCTGCTCCCATTAGTAGTCCTAACTTCATAAGATTTGATTTACTAATATCAAACTGATTATCATCATCGTAACTACCTAGAACTCCAGATAAGGCCTTTTGAAGATCCTCAAAACTCGCATGCTCAACACCCAATGAACGACCTTTAGTCTTAGATTTTGGTGTTGCTTCCCCACGGTTTAAAAAAGCATGCTTTGCTGTCGGAACAGCTTCCATGATGATTTTACGGATACGTTCACCATTATAGTCTGGATCAGTAAAAACAATCACTCCGCGTAAGTCATTAAGCTTATCAATACGCTCTAAGTCGTCTTCATTGATAGCAGAGCCTCTAGTCTCATAGGTATCCACCTCATAAACGTCTCAAATTTGCCGTATCATCCTTACCTTCTACCACGATGACTTCTTGAATTTTTATTTTATTCATCCAGCCCAAAAATCCTCATCGCATTATCATAGGTAGCCCTAGCAACCTCTGCACTTGTTAAACCACGAAGCTCAGCAATCTTATCTACTACGTAACGCGTATAGCCTGTACGATTCTCGCGACCACGTTTGGGAACGGGTGCCAAATACGGTGCATCCGTTTCAACCAGAATCTTATCTAAAGGTAACTTCTGAGCAGCTTCTTGGACATCCAAAGCCTTCTTAAAAGTTACAACACCTGAAAACGAAATCATCATTCCAAGATCAACAAATTTTTGAGCCATTTCTAGGGATCCTGAGTATGAGTGCATAATCCCCCCACGAGGACCGACACCAACTTCTTTAATAATAGCGTAAGTATCCTCAAGTGCATCACGTGTATGGACAACAAAAGGTAAATTGTGTTCCTTTGACAAAGCTATTTGACGCTTAAAGACATCAATCTGAATCTCTTTAGGATCTTCCATCCAATAATAATCCAAACCAATTTCCCCAAGTGCCACTACTTTCGGATTATCCAATTGTGATACAATCATATCCTCAATTTCCTGAGAATAGGACCCTGCTTCCGTAGGATGCCATCCAATCGTACTATATAGTTGATCATACTTCTCTGATAGTGCTAAAGATTTATCAATTGTTGGCTTATCAAAACCAACAATATTCATTTTTATAACACCTAGTTCAGCTGCAAAATCTATTTCTTCTTGTTCTTTTCCTGCAAAATTATCCACATTAAGGTGGGTATGCGTATCAAAAATTTCAATCATAGGTCTATTATAACAAAAACGAGCGAGCATAGCTCACTCACCTTTTCATTTTATTAAACAAAGAGTCGCATATATTCTATCTTTGTACAACGATTCATTACAATATCCTGTCTATTCGCTTGACGAAGAATAGTCTCAGCCTCCTCATTCTCAAGACCAATTTGACTCCAAAAAACTGTTGCATCCGTTTCAAGAAAATCATAGGCAACATCTGGTAAAAGCTCACTTCGTCTAAATACATCAACAATATCAATCGAAAATGGGATATCTTTAAGATGAGCATAAACATGCTCTCCTAGAAGCTCCTGACCTTCTAGTTTGGGATTTACTGGTATAATACGATAACCAGCAGCTTGTAGAAAATGAGCAACCTGATAAGATGCTGCCTCCTTGCGATGAGATAAACCAACAATTGCAATCGTCTTTGCAGATTTTAAATAAGATTCTATAACCTCATCACTAGGATTTTGAAATGAATAAGACATATGATTCTCCTCGTCGTTTGAATAAACTAAAAGTAAAAATCCCCAAACGGGACTGTGACGATTAGTTAGCTAAGCTCGGCAACGATAGCTTTAATTTGTTCTTTTGTATGTACACCTGCTACTTGCTTAACAACCTCACCATCTTTTTGAAGAGTAAAGTTGGAATAGACATAATTCCAAACTTCTGAGCTGTTTCTGGGTTCTCATCAACATCAATTTTAACAATCTTAAGTTCATCTTCTGAAATTTCTTCAGAAAGTTGCTCAAGAATTGGTGCTTGCATCAAGCAAGGCCCACACCAAGTTGCCCAAAAATCAATCAAAACGAGGCCTTCAGCTGTTTCTTGTTCAAATGAAGCATCTGTTACTACTTGTGTCATTTAATCATCCTCCTAGACATTATAAAACTTTTGTAGACCTATTCTATATGATTCTAAAGGCTATTGCAAGAATTTGACACATACATAAAAAATTCTTATCAAATATTAGTCATTACCTATCATAGACATCACTTGCCCACAGCCAGTCTTGGGAGTATAATAATAAAAAACTATAAAAATAGAAATGAGTAAATATGGATAAAGATGCAATGATTACCTATCTCATAGGTGAACTCAAAAAAGAAAATCTAGAATTACATGATTTGATTATCCCAGAAGAACTCGAGGAAAAACAAAAACTTCTCAGAGCACTCTTTAATACACGTAAACCAATGGCAGCATCAACACAATTCTTAACAATCCAAGACCTTTACCTACAAGTTAGAAAAGGGGAAAGAGGATTTGTACAACTCAGTTCGCTCCAGCCCATTCCACAAGATGATCGAATCTACCTCTGGAAAGGTGATATTACAAGACTCGAAGTAGATGCAATCGTAAATGCAGCTAATAAAACCTTACTTGGATGTATGAAACCACTTCATGATTGTGTAGATAACGCTATTCATACATACGCAGGTGTTCAGTTACGCCAAGCTTGTTTCGAGCTCATCTTAGAACAAGGATATGAAGAACCCGTTGGCATGGCTAAAATCACCCCAGCTTACAATCTTCCTTCTGCCTTTGTCATTCATACAGTAGGTCCAAAAATAGTAGACCAACCGACACAAATTGATGAAGATCTTTTAGCAAAAAGTTATCTTTCAGTATTAGCACTAGCTGAGAAAAATAACATTGAATCAATTGCTATACCATGTCTATCAACTGGAGATTTCAATTTTCCAAAACAAGAAGCTGCCAAAATCGCCATTCAAACAGTCAAAACCTTTATTGACGAATCAAGTATAATAAAAAAAGTAATATTTAACGTATTTGATGATGAAAATTTAGCTATTTATCAAAAACTCCTTGCCGAATAAAAGAAGAAAATCGATTTGATTTTCTTCTTTTTTATTACATAACTGAATGCTCTTTTAAAAGATTAAAAAATGACGAGTAATCTCTTTTAAGATTGACAAAACCACCGTCCTTAGACAAGAAACTATGTTCAGAAACAGCTGTACAAACAAGGATTCCGTTTTGATTTACCATATTGTATACAAAAGTAAGTTTAGCAGATTTAACTCTTTTAACATTAATCTCGATAGAAATTACATCTGCAAAAGTAGAAGTAGCTTTATAGTCACAGGAAATTGAAGTAACAGGAGAGATAATTCCCTCCTCTTCAATTTTTTCATAAGGCCAACCTATCTCTCTTAGAAAAAAAGTTCTCGCCTCTTCCATCCATCGAACATAATTAGAATGATGAGTAATACCCATTCGATCTGTTTCATAATACTGGACCTCGTGTTTACAAATAAACATAAGAACCTCCAAAAAGACTAAGAAATAAAATCTAAAATATCATCCTCAGAAAGAGAAGAGTCACATACAACCTTAGCAGCTCCATTTTCTGAAACAAAGAGAGCAGGAACTGTAGCAATACCATATCTTTTACGTAAAGCTTGAATATCTTCTAGTTCTTCACTATTTTCGCTATTAATATAGAAAATAGTAAGATTTGAATTACGTGCCACATTTGATAATTTAGGTTCAAAAAGTTGACAATATGGACAAGAAGGACGTCCAATAAATAAAATAAATTTTTCAGCTGTATCAATATTCTTCTTAGCCGAAGAAACAGAAATAGGTGTAAAAGCAGATGCAAATTTGACATAATAATACCTCTCAATTTAAAATATAGTATTATCATATCTGAAATTTAAACTTTTAACAAGTAAATAACTTAACAAAAAAAAGCTAGACCTAGGTCTAGCAATGAGAATTATACTCCGCCAGTAGGACTCGAACCTACGACATCATGATTAACAGTCATGCGCTACTACCAACTGAGCTATGGCGGATAAACGCTAAGCGACTACCGTATCTAACAGGGGGCAACCCCCAACTACATCAGGCGTACTAGGGCTTAACTTCTGTGTTCGGCATGGGAACAGGTGTATCTCCTAGGCTATCGTCACTTAACTCTGAGTATTCTCAACTCAAAATTGAATATCTATACTGTATCAAGAAACCAAATCGTTGTCAATATGTCTCAGTTACTTTCTTTGGATAAGTCCTCGAGCTATTAGTATTAGTCCGCTACATGTGTCACCACACTTCCACTTCTAACCTATCAACCTGATCATCTCTCAGGGCTCTTACTGATATAAAATCATGGGAAATCTCATCTTGAGGTGGGCTTCACACTTAGATGCTTTCAGCGTTTATCCCTTCCCTACATAGCTACCCAGCGATGCTCTTGGCAGAACAACTGGTACACCAGCGGTAAGTCCACTCTGGTCCTCTCGTACTAGGAGCAGATCCTCTCAAATTTCCTACGCCCGCGACGGATAGGGACCGAACTGTCTCACGACGTTCTGAACCCAGCTCGCGTGCCGCTTTAATGGGCGAACAGCCCAACCCTTGGGACCGACTACAGCCCCAGGATGCGACGAGCCGACATCGAGGTGCCAAACCTCCCCGTCGATGTGAACTCTTGGGGGAGATAAGCCTGTTATCCCCAGGGTAGCTTTTATCCGTTGAGCGATGGCCCTTCCATGCGGAACCACCGGATCACTAAGCCCGACTTTCGTCCCTGCTCGAGTTGTAGCTCTCGCAGTCAAGCTCCCTTATACCTTTACACTCTGCGAATGATTTCCAACCATTCTGAGGGAACCTTTGGGCGCCTCCGTTACCTTTTAGGAGGCGACCGCCCCAGTCAAACTGCCCGTCAGACACTGTCTCCGATAGGGATAACCTATCTGGGTTAGAGTAGCCATAACACAAGGGTAGTATCCCAACAACGCCTCACTCGAAACTGGCGTCCCGAGGTCATAGGCTCCTACCTATCCTGTACATGTGGTACAGATACTCAATATCAAACTGCAGTAAAGCTCCATGGGGTCTTTCCGTCCTGTCGCGGGTAACCTGCATCTTCACAGGTACTAAAATTTCACCGAGTCTCTCGTTGAGACAGTGCCCAAATCATTACGCCTTTCGTGCGGGTCGGAACTTACCCGACAAGGAATTTCGCTACCTTAGGACCGTTATAGTTACGGCCGCCGTTTACTGGGGCTTCAATTCATACCTTCGCTATTGCTAAGCACTCCTCTTAACCTTCCAGCACCGGGCAGGCGTCACCCCCTATACATCATCTTACGATTTAGCAGAGAGCTGTGTTTTTGATAAACAGTTGCTTGGGCCTATTCACTGCGGCTGACCATAAGTCAGCGCCCCTTCTCCCGAAGTTACGGGGCCATTTTGCCGAGTTCCTTAACGAGAGTTCTCTCGCTCACCTGAGGCTACTCGCCTCGACTACCTGTGTCGGTTTGCGGTACGGGTAGAGTATAATTAACGCTAGAAGCTTTTCTCGGCAGTGTGACATCACTAACTTCGCTACTAAACTTCGCTCCCCATCACAGCTCAATGTTATAGATATAAGCATTTGACTCATATCACACCTCACTGCTTGGCCAGACACTTCCAATCGTCTGGTTTAGTTAGCCTACTGCGTCCCTCCATCACTATATACTCTAGTACAGGAATATCAACCTGTTGTCCATCGGATACACCTTTCGGTCTCTCCTTAGGTCCCGACTAACCCAGGGCGGACGAGCCTTCCCCTGGAAACCTTAGTCTTACGGTGGACAGGATTCTCACCTGTCTTTCGCTACTCATACCGGCATTCTCACTTCTATGCGCTCCAGCACTCCTCACGGTACACCTTCTTCGCACATAGAACGCTCTCCTACCATACCTATAAAGGTATCCACAGCTTCGGTAATATGTTTTAGCCCCGGTACATTTTCGGCGCAGGGTCACTCGACTAGTGAGCTATTACGCACTCTTTGAATGAATAGCTGCTTCTAAGCTAACATCCTAGTTGTCTGTGCAACCCCACATCCTTTTCCACTTAACATATATTTTGGGACCTTAGCTGGTGGTCTGGGCTGTTTCCCTTTCGACTACGGATCTTAGCACTCGCAGTCTGACTGCCGATTATATCTCGTTGGCATTCGGAGTTTATCTGAGATTGGTAATCCGGGATGGACCCCTCACCCAAACAGTGCTCTACCTCCAAGAGACTTAACATCGACGCTAGCCCTAAAGCTATTTCGGAGAGAACCAGCTATCTCCAAGTTCGTTTTGGAATTTCTCCGCTACCCACAAGTCATCCAAGCACTTTTTCAACGTGCCCTGGTTCGGTCCTCCAGTGAGTTTTACCTCACCTTCAACCTGCTCATGGGTAGGTCACATGGTTTCGGGTCTACGACATGATACTAATGCGCCCTATTAAGACTCGGTTTTCCCTACGGCTCCGTCTCTTCAACTTAACCTCGCATCATATCGTAACTCGCCGGTTCATTCTACAAAAGGCACGCTCTCACCCATTAACGGGCTCCGAACTTGTTGTAGGCACACGGTTTCAGGTTCTATTTCACTCCCTCCCGGGGTGCTTTTTCACCTTTCCCTCACGGTACTGGTTCACTATCGGTCACTAGAGAGTATTTAGGGTTGGGAGATGGTCCTCCCAGATTCCGACGAGATTTCTCGTGTCTCGCCGTACTCAGGATACTGCTAGGTATAAAGACTATTTCGAATACGAGGCTATTACTCTCTTTGGCCTACCTTCCCAGGTAGTTCTTCTATAATCTTTAAGTCCACGTTGCAGTCCTACAACCCCGAAGAGTAAACTCTTCGGTTTGCCCTCTTGCCGTTTCGCTCGCCGCTACTAAGGCAATCGCTTTTGCTTTCTCTTCCTGCAGCTACTTAGATGTTTCAGTTCACTGCGTCTTCCTCTACATTACCTTAACAGTAATGAGTGACAGGCATTACCTGCCGGGTTCCCCATTCGGACATCTCTGGATCATTGCTCACTTACAGCTCCCCAAAGCATTTCGTCGTTAGTCACGTCCTTCATCGGCTTCTAGTGCCAAGGCATCCACCGTGCGCCCTTATTAACTTAACCTTATTTTGGTCTTTCGACCTAACTCATTAAATATTCACAGCGTTTCGGTTTATTTTCTTGTTACTATCTATATGTATTTAATTACATATGGAATTTGATATAGATATTCAATTTTCAATGGACAATACTTGAATCTTTCGATTCAATGGAGCCTAGCGGGATCGAACCGCTGACCTCCTGCGTGCAAAGCAGGCGCTCTCCCAGCTGAGCTAAGGCCCCACAAGACCTCTCAAAACTAAATAAGAAACTCAAGTACATTCCGTTTTTTTCCTTAGAAAGGAGGTGATCCAGCCGCACCTTCCGATACGGCTACCTTGTTACGACTTCACCCCAATCATCTATCCCACCTTAGGCGGCTGGCTCCAAAAGGTTACCTCACCGACTTCGGGTGTTACAAACTCTCGTGGTGTGACGGGCGGTGTGTACAAGGCCCGGGAACGTATTCACCGCGGCGTGCTGATCCGCGATTACTAGCGATTCCGACTTCATGTAGGCGAGTTGCAGCCTACAATCCGAACTGAGATTGGCTTTAAGAGATTAGCTTGCCGTCACCGACTCGCAACTCGTTGTACCAACCATTGTAGCACGTGTGTAGCCCAGGTCATAAGGGGCATGATGATTTGACGTCATCCCCACCTTCCTCCGGTTTATTACCGGCAGTCTCGCTAGAGTGCCCAACTGAATGATGGCAACTAACAATAGGGGTTGCGCTCGTTGCGGGACTTAACCCAACATCTCACGACACGAGCTGACGACAACCATGCACCACCTGTCACCGATGTACCGAAGTAACTTTCTATCTCTAGAAATAGCATCGGGATGTCAAGACCTGGTAAGGTTCTTCGCGTTGCTTCGAATTAAACCACATGCTCCACCGCTTGTGCGGGCCCCCGTCAATTCCTTTGAGTTTCAACCTTGCGGTCGTACTCCCCAGGCGGAGTGCTTAATGCGTTAGCTGCGGCACTGAATCCCGGAAAGGATCCAACACCTAGCACTCATCGTTTACGGCGTGGACTACCAGGGTATCTAATCCTGTTCGCTCCCCACGCTTTCGAGCCTCAGCGTCAGTTACAGACCAGAGAGCCGCTTTCGCCACCGGTGTTCCTCCATATATCTACGCATTTCACCGCTACACATGGAATTCCACTCTCCCCTTCTGCACTCAAGTTTGACAGTTTCCAAAGCGAACTATGGTTGAGCCACAGCCTTTAACTTCAGACTTATCAAACCGCCTGCGCTCGCTTTACGCCCAATAAATCCGGACAACGCTCGGGACCTACGTATTACCGCGGCTGCTCGGCACGTAGTTAGCCGTCCCTTTCTGGTAAGCTACCGTCACAGTGTGAACTTTCCACTCTCACACTCGTTCTTGACTTACAACAGAGCTTTACGATCCGAAAACCTTCTTCACTCA